>WBZP01000027.1_pt1 | contig 192740 bp, 147 predicted proteins | sample 5204301 | NCBI WGS metagenome assembly WBZP01 (sample SAMN12412401, study PRJNA552823) | activated sludge metagenome | isolation source: activated sludge from nitrification reactor of wastewater treatment plant... | place: USA: Pennsylvania | collected 2017
CTTGCCACGCTGAATGACGTCGCACTCACCAGCGTACACAAGGATGCCTTGTCAGCCAACCTCCTCTTTTTCAAACTGTCCGGTAGCTAAATCGAGAATCGAGAAGCGAGAATCGAGAGGAGTGCAGGCGGCGACCGTGCAGCCCGGATCTGAGAGGACAGGTCGGCGACGGCTGTCTTCTCGATTCTCGCTTCTCGATTCTCGATTCTCGATCTCCCGCGCGCCGCGACTGACTAGAAAGTTACCCGTGACCCTCTCTCCCCTGCTCTGCGGACTCGACGTCGGCTCGACAAACATCAAGGCCGTCATCTTCGACGAGCGCGGCGCGATCGTCGCCAAGGCGTCGCTCAAGACGCCCACCCACTTCCCGCGCCCGGGCTGGGCCTACTACGACCCGCGCGAGCTCTGGCAGACCACGGCCGCCGTGCTGCGCGCCACCACGGCGCAGGTCGAGCAGCCGACGCGCATTGTGGGCGTAGGTGTGGCCAGCATCGGCGAAACCGGCGTGCTGCTCGACGCACAGGGCGAAGAGCTTTTCGACGCCATCGCCTGGTACGACACGCGCAGCGACGCACAGGCCGAGCAGGTGGTGCAGGTGCTCGGCGCCGAGCGCGTCTATGGAATTACGGGGTTGACGCCACAGCCGATCTTCAGCCTCTGCAAGCTGCTCTGGATCCAGCAGAACGAGCCCGAGCGCTTTGGGCGCGCCGTGCGCTGGCTGCACGTGGCCGACTACATCTCGTGGAAGCTGAGCGGCGAGGCGGCCACCGACTTTTCGTTGGCCTCGCGCACGCTGATGCTGAACCTGGCCGGCCTGCGCTGGAGCGACGAGCTGATGGCCGGCATCGGCATGCCGCGCGAGCTCTTCGCGCCGCTGCGGCGGGGCGGCGAGTACCTGGGCGCCGTGCACAGCGCCGCCGCCGAGGCAACTGGGCTGCCCGTGGGCGCGGCGGTGGCGGTGGGCGGCCACGACCATCTGTGCGGCGCCCTGGCGATCGGCGCCGGCAAGCCGGGCGCGCTGCTCGATTCGGTGGGCACGGCCGAGGCGGTGCTGCTGACGATCGAGCGGCCGCTGCAGGGCGAGCGGGTGGCCGAGCAGGGCTACGAACAGGGTGCGCACGTGGCGGCAGGCTACTACGGCATGGGCGCCTACCGCACCGCCGGCGTCTGCATCGACTGGTTCCGCACCACCTGCGGCGGCGGCGCCGACTACGCCACCCTCACCGCCGAGGCCGCCGCGGCGCCGCTGGGCAGCCTGGGCGTGCGCTTTGTGCCCCATATGCGGCTGCCCCATTCGCCCAGCAACGACGCGCGCGCCCGCGGCGTCTTTCTGGGGCTGAGCACCGATGTGACGCGCGGCATGCTCTTCCGCGCCATCCTCGAAGGGCTGGCCTTCGAGACGCGCAACGTGCTCGAGCCGCTGCTGGAGTACGCCGGCTTTGCGCGGCCGACCGAAATCTTCCTGATTGGGGGCGCGGGGCGCAACCCGCTCTTTGCCCAGATCAAATCCTCGATCCTGCAGCAGCGGCTGACGCTGGCCACGATCGATGAGGAGGTGGCGACAGGCGCGGCGCTGCTGGGCGGCATGGCGGCAGGCCTCTACGCCGACGCCGCCGCAGCCCACGCCGCGCTGCATGTCGAGCGCACCTACGTCGAGCCCGACCCGGCGCAGGTGGAGGGCTACGAGCGCATTTTTCGCGACGTCTATCAGCGTATCTACCCGGCGCTGCGCGACGTGCAGCACGCCAACTACGAACTGCGCCAGCTCACATGAACGCTGAATCGCCCGCAGCGCCCGCAACGCCGGCCCGCAAGCCCGAAGTGGTGGTCGCGGGCCACATCTGCGTCGATGTCTTCCCCACCATGGCGCAGGTCAGTTCGAGCCTGGGCCAGATGATGGTGCCGGGCAAGCTGACGGAAGTGGGGCCGATCTTCGTCTCCACCGGCGGCTGCGTCTCCAATGCCGGGCTGGCGCTGCACAGGCTGGGGGTGCCCGTGCAGTTGATGGGCAAGGTGGGCGGCGATCTCTTTGGCCGCGCCCTCATCGACCGGCTGAACGCGATCGACCCCGCGCTCGCCACCGGCATGATCCATGCGCCGGACGAGCCCTCCTCCTACACGCTGGTGATCGAGCCGCCAGGGGTCGACCGCGTCTTCCTCCACTGCGCCGGGCCAAACGCCACCTTCGGCGCCGCCGATTTGCCGCTGGCGCGCGTGGCGCAGGCCAGGCTCTTCCACTTTGGCTACCCGCCGATCATGCCGCGCATGTTCCGCAACGGCGGCGTCGAACTGGCGGCCGCCTTCTCCAGCGTCAAAGCCGAGGGTGTAACCACTTCGCTCGACCTTTCGCAGCCCGACCCGACGACAGAGGCCGGGCGCGTCGACTGGCCGGCGCTGCTTGAGCGCACGCTGCCCTTCGTGGACCTCTTCGGTCCCAACGTGGACGAGCTGACCTGGATGTTCGACCGCCCGCGCGCCGAAGCCATGCGCCGCGGCGAAGCGCCGCTGGATGCCGCCTGGCTGCACACGCTGAGCGGCCGCCTGCTGCAGATGGGGGCCGCCGTGGTGCTGCTCAAGCTTGGCGACGCCGGCGCCTACCTGCGCACAAGCGACAACCCGGCGCGCCTGGCCGCGATGGGCGCCGCCGCGCCGGCCGATGTTGCCGGCTGGACGGGGCGCGAACTCTACGCGCCCTGCTTCAGGGTGCAGGTGGCGGGCACCACGGGATCCGGCGATTCCACCGTGGCGGGGCTGATTGCGGCGCTGCTGCGGGGCGCCTCGGTTGAGGACGCGCTGACCGCCGCCGTGGCCGTGGGCGCGCACAGTGTAGAGGCGCCCGACGGCGCAAGCGGGATCGCACCCTGGGCGCAGGTGCTGGCGCGCGTGGCCTCCGGGTGGGAGCAGCACCCGCCTGCGCACCCCTTCGCCGGCTGGCATCCCTGTGGCCGCTGCCTGCAGCCGGGCTAGGGCGCGAGGTTCCTTGTGAGCAACGAACCGCTGCTGCTGGGCATCGACCTGGGCACGTCGTCGGTGAAGACGGTGCTGGTGATGGCCGCCGGCGCCGTGGCCGCCACGGGCAGCGCCGACTACCCGATCTTGCACCCACAGCCCGGCCACGCCGAGCAGGCGCCGGCCGACTGGTGGCAGGCGGTGGGCGCAGCTACGCGCCAAGCGATCGCCGGGGCGGGGGAGGGCGCGGCTGGGCGCGTGGTTGCGGTTGGCCTTTCGGGGCAGATGCACGGGATGGTGGCGATTGACGAAGGGGGCGCGCCGCTGCGCAACGCCGTCATCTGGCCGGACCAGCGCAGCGGCAGCCAGGTGCACACGCTCACCGCCGCCATCGGCGCCGAGCGGCTGGTGGAGCTGAGCGGCAGCCCGCTGGCCACCGGCTTCATGGCGGCGACGCTGTGCTGGCTGGTGGAGCGCGAACCCGAGACCATCCGGCGCGCCCGCACCTTTCTGCCGCCCAAGGATTGGCTGCGCCTGCAGCTGGTGGGCGAGCCGGCTTCGGACGCCAGCGACGGTTCGGGCGCGCTGCTGCTCGACGTTGAGCGGCGCGACTGGGCGCCCGAGCTGCTGGCTGCGGTGGGCATCGACGCCGGCCAATTGCCGCCGCTGCGCCCGGCGAGCGAGGTGGCGGGCACGCTGCGCGCAGCGGCGGCGGCACACCTGGGGCTGCCCGTCGGCACGCCCGTGGTGGTGGGAGCAGCCGACACCGCCTGCGGGCTGCTGGGCGCCGGCGCCGCCGACGGCCGCACGTTGGTGGTAAACCTGAGCACCGGCGGCCAGCTGGTTCTGCCCGCCGCCGCCCCGGCGGTGGATCGGCAGGGGCGGCTGCACACCTTCTGCAGTGCGCTGCAGCCGGGCGAAGGGCGCGCCGGCTGGTACGTGATGGGCGCCACGCTCAACGTGGGCATGGCGCTGCGTTGGCTGCGCGAGCAGCTGGTGGGCGACGGCGCGTTGAGCTATACGCAGCTCACCGCGCTCGCCGCCGAGGTTGCGCCGGGCGCAGGTGGGCTGCTCTTCCTGCCCTACCTGGTGGGCGAACGCACGCCGCACATGGACCCGGCCGCGCGCGCCGCCTTTCTGGGGCTGACGGCGGCGCACGGGCGCGGTCACCTGGTGCGCGCCGTGCTCGAGGGCGCGACCTTTGCCTGTGCCGACGCCTACAGCGTTCTGAACGAAGCTGCGCCGCCGGCAGAGCGCGTGCTGCTGGCCGGCGGCGGCGCGCGCAGCCCGCTTTGGCAGCAGATTGTGGCCGACGTCTTCGGCGTGGCCGTGCAGCGGCTGCTGGTGAGTGAACAATCGGCCATGGGCGCGGCGCTGCTGGCGGGCGCCGGCGCAGGCCTCTTTGACGCCGCGGCGCAGGCGGAGCTGTGGGCGCAGGTGGGCGAACCAGTTGCGCCGCAGCCGGCCGCCCGCGCCCGCTACGCCGAGCTGCTTGCCCTCTATCGCGAGGCGTGGCGGCAGAACCGCGAACTCTTCCACAAGCTGGGTGCGTTCGGTGCTCACTCCTGAAGCCCACTCCTGAACCCCACTTCTGAACTCCATGAGCAAACTTCCCTTTGGCTGGCGTCCGCAGCGCATCGTTACGCTGACCCCCAACCCCGTGCTCGACCGCACGCTGACCGTGCCGCGCGTGCAGCTTGACACCGTGCTGCGCGCCGACGAGCTGCGCCTGGATGCCGGCGGCAAGGGCTTCAACGTCTCGCGCGCGCTCAAGACGATGGGCAGCGCGACGCTGGCGATGGCGCTGGTGGGCGGCGCCACCGGCAGGCTGCTGCAGGAGATGCTGCACGCGTGGGGCGTTGCCACCCGCTTTGTGCCGATCCACGACGAGACGCGCACCAATATTGTGGTGACGGAGCCCGACGGCGCCCACCACCTGAAGGTGAACGAGGCCGGGCCGCAAATCCGACCCCAAGAGCTGGAGCAGCTGCTGGCCGCCGTCGACGACGAGCTGCAGCCTGGTGACCTGTGGGTGCTGGCCGGCAGCCTGCCGCGCGGCCTGCGTCCCGACTTCTACGCCCTGTTGGTCGAGCGGATTGGCGCACGCGGTGGCGCGGCGGCGCTCGATGCAAGCGGCGCGGCGCTGCAACTGGGGTTGCAGGCGGCGCCCTTCCTGGCCAAGCCGAACGGGCTGGAGGTGGCCGAAGCAACCGGGCTGCCCGCCTCTACGCCGGAGGAGGCGGCAGCCGCGGCGCGCCGGCTGCTGGAGCTGGGCGTGCAACTGCCGGCGATCAGCCTGGGCGCCGATGGGCTGCTGCTGGCGGCGCTGGTGGGCGGCGCGAGCGTGCCCGAAATCTGGCACGCGCAGCCGCCGGTGATTGTGGCGCTGAACACCGTGGGCGCGGGCGATGCGGCGGTGGCGGGCATGGTTTGGGCGCTGGCGCAGGGCATGGGGCCGGCCGAGGTTGTGCGCTACGGTGCGGCAACCGGCACGGCGGCGGCGGCGCGCCCTGGCGTCACCTTTGCCACGCTGGACGAGGTGGAGACGGTGGCCCGCCAGGTGGTTGTGCGCCGCATGTAGGACGAAACAGCGCACGGCGGCGCGCCGCGCGACCGGCTGCAAGTCCATGCCATGGTTGCAAGGGCTGGCGAACTTGCAGTTGCGCAGCCACACCATTCGACCTATAATGGCGGTATTCTGCAGCCATTCTGAAGCACCGCGTTTCGCTTGCAGCACACGGATTTGCCGGCCGTACACGATCTCCACTCTTTGGCCGCACTCGGTAGTGGCGACCGCCACTGGCACGCAACGCACCGGCTCTCCATGCTGCTTCCCACAGTCGCGGCGGCAAGGACCCTTCAGAACCGACCTTCACCCTACCCGCGCAGGCCTGCAAGCGCCATCCCATTGCGCGCGTGCCCTCAAACGCGCTGCGCACACCCGCTCCCTTCGCAAAACTTCGTTCCCTGCCCCCATGGGCGCGCGGTTGTTCGCCCCCCAATTGCGGTCAATGGCTCTGACCGAGCTATGTCCCACATACCGAGCTGCATTGCATAAGGAGAAAGACGATGAAGTCGAAGAGTCTGTTGGCGGCGCTGCTGGCTGCCGTGATGCTGATGGCGCTGGTCGCCGGTTGCGTTGCACCTGCGGCGCCGGCTGCGGCCCCCGCCGAAGAGGCCGCTGCTGAGGCGCCGGCCGAAGAGGCTGCGGCCGAAGGCGAAGTTCCCTACATCCCCGTGATCTCGAAGGGTTTCCAGCACCAGTTCTGGCAGGCCGTGAAGCTCGGCTCGGAGCAGGCCGCTGAAGAGTTCGGCGTCGAAATCACCTTCGAAGGCCCCGAGAACGAGACCCAGGTCGACAAGCAGATGGAGATGTTCCAGGTTGCGCTGGACAAGAGCCCGTCGGCGATCTGCCTCGCCGCGCTCGACACCCAGGCGCTGACCCCGCTGCTGGAGCGCGCCCAGGCCGAGGGCATTCCCGTCATCGGCTTTGACAGTGGCGTCGACAGCGACATTCCGGTTACCACGGCGACGACCGACAACGTGGCAGCCGCCGCGTATGCCGCCGACAAGATGGCCGAGCTGATTGGCGGCTCTGGTCAGGTTGCTGTTATTGCCCACGACCAGACCAGCCGCACGGGCATCGACCGCGTGGCCGGCTTTGTGGACCGCATGGCCGAAGCCTATCCTGACATCGAGGTTGTGGACGTGCAGTACGGTGGTGGCGACCAGCTGAAGTCGACCGACCTGGCCAAGGCCATCATCCAGTCGAACCCCGAACTGAAGGGCTTCTTCGGCGCCAACGAAGGTTCGATCATCGGCGTCCTCAACGCCGTGACCGAGCTGGAGATGGGCGGCAAGATCACGATCATCGGCTACGATGCCGGCACGCAGCAGAAGGAAGCCGTGCGCTCTGGCCTGCAGGCCGGCGCCATCAGCCAGGACCCGGTCGGCATCGGCTTCAAGTGCGTCGAAGCGGCCGTGAAGGCGCTGGCGGGCGAAGAGCTGCCCCCTGTGATCGACACCGGCTTCAAGTGGTACGATGCTTCGAACATCGACGACCCCGAGATGCAGCCGCTGCTGTACGACTGAGAATAGGGGCCGTTGAGCAACCGCCGGCGCCCCATCGCGCGGCGCATGGCTGTTGTTCATGGCGCAACTGAACGCCGGGGAGGCAGGGTCCTATCCCTTGCCTCCCCGGTTGTGCGCGTAACGCTTTTCCCCGTGCGCGCACACTCCCCCTCCCCAAACGCGGCCGGTTGTTGCACGGCGCCGGCATCTGCCAGATTGAGAATCCATAGAGGCTCGTATGAGTGAACTCCTCGTCCAGATGGAGGGGATCGAGAAGAGCTTCCCGGGCGTCCATGCCCTGATTGGCGCGCACTTTGAGCTGCGCCCGGGCGAGGTGCACGCGCTGGTAGGCGAGAATGGCGCGGGCAAGTCCACGCTGATGAAGGTGCTTTCCGGCATCTATCAGAAGGACGCCGGCCGCATCCTGTACCGCGGCCAGGAAGTGGAGATCCCCAGCCCGCGCGCGGCGCAGCAACTGGGGATCAGCATGATCCACCAGGAGTTGAACCTGATGCCCCACCTCTCGGTGGCGCAGAATGTCTTCATCGGCCGCGAACCGCGCAAGGGGCTGCCCTTCTGGCTGGACGAGCCGGCCATCAATGGCCAGACGCAGAAGCTCTTCGATCACATGCACCTGAAGATCGACCCGCGCACGCGCGTCTCGGAGCTGACGGTGGCCAAGCAGCAGATGGTGGAGATTGCCAAGGCGCTCTCCTTCAATTCGAGCGTGCTGATCATGGATGAGCCGACGGCCGCGCTCACCGAATCGGAGATCGACGAACTCTTTCGCAGCATCGACGATCTGCGCAAGGCCGGGGCCGGGATTGTCTATATTTCGCACCGGCTCGAGGAGCTCAAGCGCATCTCGGACCGCATCACCGTCATGCGCGACGGCCGCTACGTAGACACCGTGAGCACGGCCGACGCCTCGATTGACCGCATCATCAGCATGATGGTGGGGCGCACGATCTTCGAGAGCGCACCCGAAGTGCCTGAGGTTCCCAACCGCGAGGAAGTGCTCGAAGCGCGCGGCCTCAACCGCGGCCGGGCACTCAAGGATGTCAGCTTCAAGCTCTACAGGGGCGAGATTCTGGGCTTTGCCGGGCTGATGGGCGCCGGCCGCACCGAAACCGCGCGCGCCGTCTTTGGCGCCGACCCGATCGAGTCGGGCGAGATCCGGGTGAAGGGCCGGCCGGTGCAGATTCGCTCGCCGCGCGACGCTGTGCGTCACGGCATCGGCTACCTCTCGGAGGACCGCAAGCGCTACGGCCTGGCCGTGGGCATGGATGTTGAGACCAACGTGGTGCTGGCCTCCTTCCAGAAGTTCCTGAACGCGATTGGCTTTGTCAACGGGCGCAGCACGCGCTCCGTCGCCGACCAGTATGTGAAGAAGCTGCTGATCAAAACGCCCACGATTCAGGCCAAGGTGCGCAACCTGTCGGGTGGCAACCAGCAGAAGGTGGTGGTGGGCAAGTGGCTCACCGCCGACACCGACATCCTGATCTTTGATGAGCCGACGCGCGGCATCGACGTCGGCGCCAAGAGCGAGATCTACAAGCTGTTGAACGAGCTGGCGGCCGGCGGCAAGTCGGTGATCATGATTTCGTCCGAGCTGCCTGAGGTCCTGCGCATGAGCCACCGCATTGTGGTGATGTGCGAAGGGCGAGTCACGGGTGAGCTGAGCGCCGCCGAGGCCACGCAGGAGGGCATTATGCGCCTGGCCACACAGCGCAGCGGCATCGTCGTCGACGTACCCTCTGCAAACGGCAGCAACGGCGCCGGCGGAACCCACACCCTCGAACAGGCGGGCGGCGCAGCGCCGTCTGCCATCAAGCGCAACTGACGCGAACGGGAACAACCATGGATACCACAGCCTCCCCAACCATCGCTCCCCGCCGCGCTCTGCTGGGCGGTGATGCGCTGCGCAAACTGCTCGCCTTCGCGGCGCTCATTCTGCTGATCGTCTTCTTCAGCATTCGCGAGCCTACTGTCTTCCCCACCTGGAGCAACGCCAAGGGCGTGCTGCTGGCAACGGCCGTCAACGGCGTGCTGGCGCTGGGCGTCACCTTCGTCATCATTACCGCCGGCATCGACCTTTCGGTGGGCACCACGATGACCTTTACCGCCGTCATGGCCGGCTTGGTCATTGCCCAATGGGGGCTGCCTGTTTGGCTGGGCGTGCTGGGCGCAATTGCCTCGGGCGCGCTGGCCGGTTCAGTGAACGGCGCCGTGATTGCCAAGATGAAGATTCCACCCTTCATCGCCACTTTGGGTATGTTCTACGTCACACGCGGTCTGGCGCTGGTGCTCTCCGAGCTCAAGCCGATCTACTTCACCAATGCGCCCTCCTTCCAGCAGATCGCGATGGGCTCCGTCACCGGGCGCATCATCCCCGGCTTCGATGTGCCCAACGCCGTGCTCATCTTCTTTGCGGCGGCAATCGTAGCCAGCATCATTCTGAACCGTACGATCCTGGGGCGCTACACCTTTGCGCTGGGCAGCAACGAAGAGGCCACGCGCCTTTCGGGCGTGATGGTGGACCGCTGGAAGATTCTGGTCTACATGCTCTCGGGCGCGTTCGCCGGCCTGGGCGGTGTGATTATGGCCTCGCGCCTGAACTCGGCGCAGCCCAGCCTGGGCGCCGGCTACGAGCTGGACGCGATCGCCGCCGTGGTGATCGGTGGCACCTCGCTCAGCGGCGGCGACGGCTCGATCCTCGGCACGGTGATCGGTGCTTTCGTGATCAGCGTGCTGACCAACGGCCTGCGCATCCTCTCGGTGCCGCAGGAGTGGCAGATGGTCGTGACCGGCGTGATTGTGGTGCTGGCGGTCTTTTTGGATGTGCTGCGCCGGCGGCGGATGAAATAGGATCGAGAAGCGAGAAGCGAGGAGACTGCCCATCGAGGATCGAGGGTCGAGGGCTCAGGAAGAACTGATACTGGACTGGCGCGCCCCGGCATTTGTGCGGGGCGCACCTGCGCCACCCCGCAGGCACGATGGAGGTGACAGGTGGATTTCGATCGTACGACGCGCATTCGGCTCCTGCCGGCCATGTTCGAGGGCAGAGAGCGCGTGCTGGTGGAACATGGTGATCTGACGGCAACCGCCTTCCGCTTCGATTCGGGCGTGGCGGCGCTGCGCCTGGAAAACGGGCTGGGTGCGCTGGTGCTGCTGCCGTTTCAGGGCCAGCAGATCTGGTCGGCCACCATGAACGGCCGCCCGCTGACGATGAAGTCGATGTTCGAGCAGCCGCGTCCCACGCAGGTCTATCTGGACACCTACGGCGCGTTCCTGATCCACTGCGGCATGACGGCGATGGGGGTGCCCGCCGCCGGTGACAGCCATCCGCTGCACGGCGAGTTGCCCAACGCGCCCTACCAGGAGGCGTGGATTCTGGCCGGCGAGGACGAGAGCGGCCGCTTCCTGGCCCTGCATGGCCACTACCGGCACACCGTCGCCTTCAACCACAACTACCAGGCCGAGCCCACGGTCTGCCTCTACGCCGGCTCGACGACCTTCAACATGCGCATGGAGGTGACGAACCTCAAGCACGCGCCCATGGAGCGGCTCTACATGGCGCACGTCAACTTCCGGCCGGTGGACAACGGGCGGCTGGTCTACAGCGCGCCCAGCACGGCGCAGGCGGTGCGCGTGCGGCGCAGCATCCCCTCGCACATCAAGCCGGGGCCGGGCTATCGCGAGTTTATCGAAGAGCTGGCCGTACAGCCAGACAAGCACGAGCTGCTGGCGCCCGGGCTGGCGTTTGACCCCGAGATCGTCTTCTTCATCGACTACCAGGCCGACGACGACGGCTGGGCGCACTCGATGCAGCTGCACCCCGACGGCTCGGCCGACTACATCGCCCACCGCCCGTCGCAGCTGGATAAAGGGGTGCGCTGGATCAGCCGCACGCCCGACCAGGACTGCCTGGGCATTGTGCTGCCTTCGACGGCGGAGCCCGAGGGCTATACGGCGGAGAAGGCAAAGGGCAACGTGAAGGTGCTGGGGCCGGGCGAGACGTGGGTCTGCGAGATGTGGGCCGGCGCGCTGAACGCCGACGAAGCGGCGCAGATGGAGCAGCGCATCCGCGCCATCGTCGAAGCGCCCGCCGCGCCGGAGCCTGCTGCCGCGCCGCCCGCAGAGCCTGCCGCCGCACCTGAACCGACCACGCCCGACGCAGCCTTCACCCCCCGCTACCGCAACTGACGCAGCGCATCCCACGGGCAGCGCATCCCACGGGCAGCGCATCCCACGGGCAGCGCATCCCACGGGCGAGGAAGCAGCGAGGAGCAGCCAATGGCAGAGCCGAACTACAAGTCCGAACTGGTGGGCGTCTTTGGGCACCCCGTGGCCGAGAACCCCACGATTGTGATGCAGGAGGCGGCCTTTCGCGCCCTCGGCCTCAACTGGCGCTACCTGAATATCGAGGTGCTGCCGGGGGACCTGGGGCGCGCCGTCGACGGTCTGCGGGCGATGAACTTCCAGGGCATCAACTGTACGATCCCGCACAAGGTGCATGTGCTGCAGTACCTGGACCGCGTGGCGGCCGATGCGCAACTGATGGGCGCCGTGAACACCGTGCGCCGCGAGGGCGACCTGCTGGTTGGCGAGAACACCGACGGCAAGGGCTTTCTGCGTTCGCTGCGCGACGATGCGGGTGTAGAGCCGGCGGGCAAGCATGTGGTGGTGCTGGGCGCCGGCGGTGCGGCGCGCGCGATGACGGTGGAGCTGGCGCTGGCAGGGGCGCGGATGATTACGATCGTCAACCGCAGCGCGGCGCGTGCGCAGCCGCTGGTAGACCTGCTGCGCGCCAACACGCAGGCCGAAATCCACTTTGTGGATTGGCAGGCGCCCTTTGCCCTGCCCGCCGACGCCGACGTGCTGGCCAATGCCACCTCGATCGGCCTCTATCCCAACATCGACGACCGCCCGCTGATCGACTATGACACGATCGCGCCGCACATGGTGGTCTGCGATGTGATCCCGAACCCACCGCAGACACCCTTTCTGCGCGAGGCGGCCGCGCGCGGCGCACGCACGCTCGATGGACTGGGGATGCTCGTCTACCAGGGCGCGATTGGCTTCAAGATGTGGACGGGGCAAGAAGCACCGGTGGCGGTGATGCGCCAGGCGCTGGCCGACGTCTTTGGCGTGGCCTGAGCTGGAATGAGCACGCGCCGCAGCCGCACCCGAGACTTTGGCACGGGCAGCCGCATCAGCCACGACGCCTCGAGCTACTACGGGTCGCGCCTCTACGAAGGGCTGACGCCGGATGCGGCGAGCGCGGGCAGCGGTGCGCCCGCGGCGCCGGCCGAAACCGAGCTCCCCGCCGAACTGCGCAACCGCGTTGTGCTCGCTTCGTCCGAGCGGATGGGCGAGCTGCCCGACGGCTGCATCCACTTGATGGTGACCTCGCCACCCTACAATGTCACCAAGCAGTACGACGAGGATCTGTCGCTGCGCGAGTACCTGGCGCTGCTGGGGCGCGTCTTCGGCGAGGTCTTTCGGGTGCTGGCGCCGGGCGGGCGCGCCTGTGTCAATGTGGCGAACCTGGGGCGCAAGCCCTACATCCCGCTCTCGGCGCACGTTGCCCACTTGATGCGGGAGATTGGCTTTCTACAGCGGGGCGAGATCATCTGGCTCAAGGGCGCCGGCGCCGGCGTGAGCATGGCGTGGGGCTCGTGGCGCTCGGCCTCAAACCCCGTGCTGCGCGACACGCACGAGTACATTCTGGTCTTCAGCAAGGGCAGCTTCAAGCGCCCGGGCAAGGGGCGCGAGAGCACCATCGGCCGCGACGAGTTCATGGAGTGGACCAAATCGGTCTGGACGATGAACACCGTATCGGCGCGGCGGGTGGGCCACCCGGCGCCCTTCCCGGTTGAGCTGCCGGCGCGCCTGGTTCAGCTCTACACCTATCGCGACGATGTGGTGCTGGATCCGTTTATGGGCAGCGGCAGCACGGCGGTTGCCGCCCTGCAGGCCGGCCGCAGCTATGTTGGCTACGAAATCAGCCCCGACTACTACGCCCTGGCGCAGGAGCGCATCGCTGCGGCGCTGGCCCCGCCTTCCGCTGCGGCAGAGAAGCCACGGCGCAAGCGGGCCGCACGCAGTACCGACGTTCGCAAAACAAAACCGGCTTCGTCCGGCGCAAAGCTCTCTTCTGCAGACGCAGACGCAGACCCTGCGCACGAGCACTCTGCGCACGAGCACTCTGCGCACGAGGACGAGGCCCACAATCCAAAGGAGTGAATTCCATGCAGATGAACGAACCCACAAACCGGCTGATTGGCGCCATGCCCAAGGTTGGCATTCGCCCCGCAATTGACGGGCGTCAGGGCGGCGTGCGCGAGTCGCTCGAGACGCAGACGATGACGATGGCACAGGGCGTTGCCGACTTCATCAGCAAGAACCTGCGCCACTACAACGGCCTGCCCGTGGAGTGCGTGATCGCCGATTCGACGATCGGCGGCGTGGCCGAAGCTGCCCGCTGCGCCGACAAGTTCCGTCGCGAGGGCGTGGGCGTCTCGCTCACGGTAACCCCCTGCTGGTGTTACGGCTCCGAGACAATGGACATGGACCCGCAGCTGCCCAAGGCGGTGTGGGGCTTCAACGGCACCGAGCGCCCCGGCGCCGTCTACCTGGCGGCGGTTTCAGCCGCGCACGCCCAAAAGGGGCTGCCCGTCTTCAACATCTATGGCCGCGACGTGCAGGATTCGGGCGACACTTCGATCCCCGCCGACGTGCAGGAGAAGCTGCTGCGCTTTGTGCGCGCCGGCCTGGCCGTGGCCAACATGCGCGGCAAGAGCTACCTCTCGATGGGCGGCGTCTCGATGGGTATTGCCGGCTCGATCGTGAACCACGAGCTCTTCGAGGAGAGCTTTGGCATGCGCGTCGAGACCATCGACATGGTGGAGTTTGTACGGCGCATGGACCGCAAGATCTACGACCCGGTTGAATACGAGGACGCGCTGGCCTGGGTGAAGGCCAACTGCCACGAGGGCAAGGACTACAACGACGACGCCCACCGCCGCAGCGACGAGCTGAAGCGCAGCGATTGGGAGGTCAGCGTCAAGATGGCGCTGATCACGCGCGACCTGATGGTGGGCAACCCGCGCCTGGCCGAGCTGGGCTTTGCCGAAGAGGCGCGCGGCCGCAACGCCATCGCCTCGGGCTTCCAGGGGCAGCGGCAGTGGACGGACTATCTGCCCAACGGTGACTTCCTCGAGGCGATCCTGAACTCCTCGTTCGACTGGAGCGGGATTCGTCAGCCCTACATCGTTGCCACCGAGAACGACGCGCTCAACGGCGTCTCGATGCTGCTGGGCCACCTGCTCGACGGCACGGCGCAGATCTTTGCCGATGTGCGCACCTACTGGAGCCCCGACGCCGTCAAGCGCGTCACCGGCCACCAGCTGGAGGGGCGCGCCGCCGGCGGCATCCTGCACCTGATCAACTCCGGCCCCGCCGCGCTCGATGGTACGGCCCAGGCCGGCCGCGATGGCGAACCGGTGATGAAGCCCTTCTGGGAGCTGAGCGCCGAAGAAGCGCAGGCCTGCCTGGCCGCCACCAGCTGGCACGCCGGCAACACCGGCTACTTCCGGGGCGGCGGCTGGTCGACGCGCTTTGCCACCCGCGGCGGCATGCCGGTGACAATGGTGCGCCTGAACCTGGTGAAGGGGCTGGGGCCGGCGCTGCAGATTGCCGAGGGCTGGACGGTGGAGCTGCCCGACGACGTGCACCACACGCTCAACGAGCGCACCGACCCAACCTGGCCGACGACCTGGTTTGTGCCGCGCACCACGGGCAGCGGCCCCTTCCGCGACGTCTATACCGTGATGAACAACTGGGGCGCCAACCACGGCGCGATCAGCTACGGCCACCACGGCGCCGACTTCATGACGCTGGCCTCGATGCTGCGCGTGCCGGTCTACATGCACAATCTGGACGATGAGGCGCTCTTCCGGCCCAGTGTGTGGGCGGCCTATGGCGCAAACGAGCCGATGGGCGCCGACTTCCGCGCCTGCGCCGCCTACGGCCCGCTCTACAAGTAGCGCGACGCAAAGCCCAGGGCGGTGCGCAGAGCGATGTGCACCGCCCTATGCGATCTGAAACTCGGCCGGCAGACCCGATGAACCCTCTTCTCCGCCGCCAGACCGGCGGCCGGCCGTGAGCCAGCAGAGTGACCCGAAACCGGGCCCGGCGCCAACGCGCGCCGGGCCCGCTTCTGCGCCGCCCGCCGGCGTGGATGCCCCGCTCCAGGATCCCGCTGCACCCGCCCCGCTGCCGGACCTGGCGCTGCGCATGCGTAATGGCTGGCTGCTGGCGCTCTTTGCCACCTTCTGTTTCAGCGTGGCGCCGCCGATCGCGCGTGCCGCGATCGATACCGGACTCAACCCCACCGAGATCCTCTTCATTCGCATGTGGCTTACAGGCTTGCTGCTGGCGCTGACGATCGCGCTGACCGACCGCAGCCTGCTCTGGCCCGGGCGGCGCTGCGCCGGGATTGGCATGCTGGCCGGGCTGGTCAACAGCCTGGGCATGATGGGCTACTTCTGGTCGCTGACGCGGCTGGATGTCTCGGTGGCCTCCATGCTCTTTTCGGTGAGCCCGCTGGTGACGCTGAGCGTGCTGGCGCTGCGCGGCGAGCCGGTGACGCGCCGCCACCTGGTGCGCATGCTGTTGGCGCTTGGTGGCATCTGGCTGCTGATTGGGCCGGGCGGAAGCGTGGACCTGGGCGGCGTGCTGCTGATTTCGATCTCGATCGTCTCCTTCTCGGCGCAGATCATCTTCATCCAGTTCTTCCTGCGTGGCTACGACGCGCGCTCGGTTACGCTCTATATGACGCTGGGCATGGCACTGGGTATCAGCGTCTTCTGGCTGGTGCAGGGCGCGCCGCTGGCCGCGCCCACGCTGGGCGGCTGGGCGGCGATCCTGGTGCTGGCGGTGGCGAGCACCTTTCTGGCGCGCCTGGCGATGTTTGGCGCCATCGCCCGCATTGGCGGCGCGCAGATGGCGATGCTGACGCCGCTCGAGATCATGATGACCGTCTTCTGGTCGATCATCTTCCTGGGTGAGCGGCTGGCGGCGCTGCAGTGGCTGGGTGGCCTGCTGGTGCTGCTGAGCGCGCTGCTGGCGATCGAGCGCCTTGGCCGCGTGCGGGCACCGCTGCGCTGGCGGCTTATTCCCCAAAAATAGGATCGAGAAGCGAGAAGCAAGCGGATCGAGAAGCGAGAAGCGAGAATAGAGAAGACAACTTCGGGCGCCGGGGCAGTTCTCTCGCTTCTCGCTTCTCGATTCTCGATCCGCTTTTCCCCAAATTGGGGGCTTGACAACCCGCCCAGATCGCCTATACTGAAAGCGCTTTCAGAAACAAATCACAGATTCTCATCCCTTTCGGCTCCCCAGCCGCAGTCAGCCGCACCCTCTCCACTTCGTGACCACACGCAAGGTTCAGCGCGCCACCATTACGGATGTCGCCCGCCTCGCCGGGGTTTCGATCTCCACCGTCAGCCGCGTCCTCAACGACACGGCGCCGGTGGCCACCGAAACCAACGAGCGGGTGCGCGACGCCGTGCTCAAGCTGAACTTTACGCCCCATGCCGCCGCACGCACGCTGGCCGTGCGCAAGACCGACGCCATCGGCCTGCTGCTGCCCGAAATCGGCAGCTCCTTCTTCATTCCCACGCTGCGCGGCATCGAATCCGGCGTGCGCGAGGCGGGCTACGACCTCTTCATCTTCGCCGGCAACCCCGGCGCCAGCCGCCGTCGCGACTGGCACCAACCCCTGGGTGACCATAACACCGACGGCCTGCTTGTCTTTGCCAACCAGATGGAGGGCCGCGAACTTGCCGCCCTCTACCAGCGTGGCTTTCCCGTCGTACTGCTGCACCGTTCGTCGCCCCTGGGCGCCAGCATTCCCAGTGTGCGCATCGACAACCGCGCCGGCGTGCGCAAACTGCTCGACCACCTGATCGACGTCCACGGCTGCCGGCGCATCGCCTTCCTGCGCGGACACGAGAACAACGAGGACAGCTTCGAGCGCGAATCGGCCTACCGCGAAGTGCTCGAGAACCACAACATCCCCTATGCGCCCGAACTGATGGAGCTTGGCAGCTTTACCGAAGCGGGCGGCGAGGCGGCCACCAATCGCCTGATTGCGGCGGGCGTTGCCTTCGATGCCATCTTTGCCGGCGACGACGAGGCTGCCGCCGGCGCGTCGATGGCGCTGCGCCGCGCCGGCCGCCGCGTGCCCGAGGATGTGAAGCTGGTGGGCTTTGACGATGTGCCGCTGGCCCGCCACCTGAACCCGCCGCTGACCACGATCCGTGTGCCCATCGAGACCGCCAGCTACCTGGCCGCGCGCCAGCTGGTGCGGCTGATCCGCAACGACGAAGCCGACGTGCAGACGCTGCTGCCGGTTGAGCTGGTGGTGCGCGAGTCTTGCGGCTGTACCTAACGCCCCTGTACAACGCAGAACCGCAGTGCCCCGGCTGCTGGTTTGCGCCGCAGCCGGGCAAAACCGGCCCCTCTCTGCAAGCGCTTTCAGAAAGCGCAAGACGATGCAGCCGGTCCGTGAAGTGGCTCTCGTGAAGTGGCTGTGAAGTACAGCGCTCCTGCAGTGGCATGTGCTGCACCGTGTGGTCTGCCGGGCGCTGTTGTTGCCTTCGTAATGCAGTCCCGAACTCTGGCTGTTGATTCGAGGAAAAAGGAGAAGAGAATGCGTCGTTCATTGTTTGCCATTCTGGCCCTGCTGCTCGTGGCCGCAATGGTGATCTCCGCCTGTGGTGGTGGCGCCGCCCCGGCTGCGCCCGCCGCTGAAGAGGCTGCTGCCGAAGAGCCTGTTGCCGAAGAACCCGCTGCTGAGGAACCGGCCGCTGAAGAACCCGCTGCTGAGGAACCGGCTGCCGAAGAGGCTGCTGCCGACGCATCGGCCGCAACGACCGAGACCGTCCCCGCCGTCGAGATCGACCCCAACCGCACGCAGGTGCGCTGGTTCGTCGGCCTTGGCACGGGCGCCGATGCGCAGCAGCTGGACGCCCAGACGGCCGTCGTCGAAGCCTTCAACGCCTCGCAGGAAGAGATTCAGCTGATCATCGAGATCGTGCCCTTCGACGGCGCCCGCGATACGCTGGCCACCCAGATCGCTTCGGGCAACGGCCCAGACATCGTCGGCCCCGTGGGTTGGGGTGGCTCGAACGCCTTCTATGGCCAGTGGCTGGACCTTGCGCCGCTGATCGAAAGCTCGGGCTACGACCTGTCGCAGTTCAGCGAAGCCCTGATCGAGTACAACCAGACCGAAGAGGGCCAGGTGGGTCTGCCCTTCGCCGTCTTCCCCGCCGGCACCTTCTTCCAGACGGCCATGTTCGACGAGGCCGGCCTGAACTACCCGCCCACTGCCTACGGTGAGCCCTATGTGTGGCCGGACGGCACCGAGGAAGAGTGGTCGTTCGAGGTGCTGAGCAAGGTTGGCAAGATGCTGACCGTGGACGCCAACGGCGTGTCGTCGCTGGAAGTGACCGATGACGGCAGCGAAGTGCTGGGTGAGGGCTTCGACGCCACGCAGATCGTGCAGTACGGCTATGTGCCGCAGTACCAGGACCCGTTCCACGTTGGCACCTTCTGGGGCGCCGGCTCGGACATCGGCGAAGAGAATGCGGCTGCGATTCCGGAGGTCTGGAAGGATGCATGGCGCTGGTGGCACGACGGCATCTGGGGCGAGGCTCCCTTCATCATCTCCGAGCCTGTGCTGCAGAGCCCTGACTTTGGCGCCGGCAACCCCTTCAACTCGGGCAAGGTCGCGATGGCGATCACCCACATGTGGTACACCTGCTGCGTCGGTTCGGCCGGCGAAAGCTGGGACCTGGCAGTGCTGCCCACCCACAATGGCGTTGTCAATGGCCGTGTGGACGCAGACACCTTCCGCATCTGGAAGGGCACCAAGAACCCCGAAGCCGCCTTCACCGTCCTCAGCTACCTGATCGGCGAAGGTTCGCTGCCGCTGCTCGAGACCTACGGCGGCATGCCTTCGCGCGAAGCCGACCAGGAATCCTTCTTCGCCACCAAGGCCGAACAGTTCCCGTGGGTTGAGAACTGGGACGCGATCAAGGCCGGCCTGGCCTACCCGGACACCCCGAGCGCCGAAGCCTATCGCCCGAACTTCACCGAGGTCTTCGACCGCTACCGCACCTTTGGCAGCGCGCTGCGCACCACGCCGGACATGGACGTGGACGCCGAGATCGAGCTGCTTGAGGCGGACCTGACCACCATCATGCAGAAGCCCACCGAGTAAGGTGGAGAGCGGGCGGGCAGGGGGAAGCTTCCTCTGCCCGCCCGCCGCGAACCGGGGAGCGGCGCGCGTCCGCGTGCGGCTCTCCGGGGCGCGGTGCAGTTGCGTGCGCGCAGGGCGGCTTTGCCGGCGTCCAGCGCGGGTCGTTGCATTCCGCTACAATGGCTGTGCAGTTCGGCGGTGAACCGGCGCCGCAAGCTCGGCCGCCAAATCGCAGTTGTCGGATTGTGTGAGTCGTGCGAGGCCGCCGGGCCAGGTGTGGCGCCGCCGCCCCGAGGTGAAGGAGAAGAGGCGATGAGCATTCAAGGACAGGTGGGGAGCGCGCGCGGCGCAGCCATGCCGGGGCTGCCTAAACGCAAGCGGGGAGTGACGGCGGCAGGCCGTGAGGCGCGCTGGGGCTGGCTCTTTATTTCGCCCTGGATCTTCGGCTTCCTCGCCTTCACGCTGATCCCTACCCTTGCCACGCTCATCTTCAGCTTCACCAATATGCGGCTCGAGATGTTCAACGTCGACTTCGTTGGGCTCACGAACTACCGCACGCTGATCAACGACACCCAGGTTTGGAAGTCGCTGCTGGTGACGCTGAACTACGGCCTCTATGCGCTGCCGGTGGCAATCTTTGCGCCCATGCTGCTCGCCGTGCTCATGAACCAGAAGGCGCTCTTCGGCAAGTCCTTCTTCCGCACGGGCTTCTACTTCCCCTATATTGTGCCCTTTGTGGCTGCGCTCTTCATTTGGGGCGCCATGCTCAACCCCGAAGGTGGTTGGGTCAACCTGTTCCTTGAATGGCTGGGGGTGAAGAACCCGCCCGAATGGCTGCGCAGCCCCACCTGGGTCTACCCGGCGCTGGTGATTGTGGGCATCTGGGGGATTGGCAACGCCATGCTGCTCAACCTTTCGGCGCTGCAGGGAGTGCCCACCGAACTCTACGACGCCGCCCGCATCGACGGCGCTGGCCCCTTCCGCACCTTCGTCAACGTCACCTTCCCCATGATTTCGCCGGTGGTCTTTTACAACCTGGTGCTGACGGTGGTGGGGCTCTTCCAGTATTTCCTGGTGCCGCTGGTGTTGAACCAGGGCACGGGCCAGCCCGCCGGCAAGACGATGTTCTATAACCTTTACCTCTACAAGACCTTCTTCACCTATCAGAACATGGCCTATGGCGCCACCATGGCCTGGTTCCTCTTTGTGCTGATTCTGCTGGTGACGGGCGTGATCTGGTTCACCCAGCGCTACTGGGTCTTCTATTCGGGAGAGCGCCGCTAGGCGCTGGGGGACACCATGGGGATTCAGACTGCGCAGCCGGTTGTCACTGCAGAGCGGGCCAATGTGCGCCCGACGGCGGGTGTGAACTGGCGCAAGCTGTGGAATCGGATCTGGATTACGGCGCTGGCGGCGCTGCTGCTCTTGGTCTTCCTGATTCCGCTGGCCAACATGTTCTTCACCTCGCTCAAGTCGCTGGACCAGATGACGGAGGCCGGCGCGCCGGTTTGGCCCGCCGAGCCGGCCAGCTACACCTACGAGGGCGAAGAGCTGCCCGTTTACATCGTGCCGATGGCCGACGGCGCGGAGCAGGAGATGGCGATGGTGAAGCCCGGCCGGCGCCAGAGCCAGTTTATTGACCCCTCGAACCCCGAGGCCGGCATTGTGGAATGGGAAGGCGCTTGGCGCACGCTGGAGCGCCCCTGGTCGTGGTCGCCCACGTGGAGCAACTATTCCGAAGCGTGGGAAGCGATCAACTTTCCGCGGCTCTTCCGCAACACGCTGTTGATTGCATTGATCGGCATTGTGGGCACGCTGATTTCGTGCATTCTGGTCGCGTACGGCTTCTCGCGCTTCCGCTTCAAGGGCCGCGACGTCCTCTTTACGCTGCTGATTGCCACGATCTTCCTGCCCAGCGCGGTGACGATTGTGCCCACCTATGCCTTCTTCCAGCGCATCGGCTGGGTGGGCACCTGGCTGCCGCTCACCGTGCCCCACTTCTTCGCCAACGCCTACAATGTCTTCCTGCTGCGCCAGTACTTTATGACTATCCCGCGCGATCTCGACGAGGCGGCGATGATGGACGGCGCCAGCCCGCTGCGCATCCTTACGGCGCTGATCATCCCGATGTCGACGCCGGTAATCGTGGCGGTGTCGCTCTTCCACCTGGTCTTTGCGTGGAACGACTACTTCGCACCGCTGATCTACCTCTCGACGCGAGCCGACCTGCAGCCGATCGCCGTGGGCCTGTCGCGCTTCAACGGCATCTATGGCCAGCAGCCGCCGCTGGTGCAGGCTGCCGCGCTGATGGCCTCGCTGCTGCCGATCCTGCTCTTCTTCTTTAGCCAGAGCCTCTTCATGCAGGGCGTGGTGGTGACGGGCGTCGAGAAGTAGGCGCAGCGCGCGCGTGGCCGGTTGCGGCGCACGTGTGAGCCATGGGGCCGGGGAGAGCCGACGCCGCAAGGCGCGCGGGCGGCCCGGCCCTTTTTCTTGCGGCAAGTGGGCGCAACGCAGCATTCCAGAAGACGCAACGGGATGATGACGAGATGATGATGAGACGATCGAAGGGGATGACGCTGGGCGTGCTGACGGTGCTGGTGATTGGCGTGCTGGTGGCGCTGTGGGTCGCCTTTGGCGGCGGCCGCGACGGCGCCCCCACCGAGACAGCTGCTGCCGGCGCGGCGACGACCACCGCACCGCCAGAAGCTGCACCAACCGACGCGCCCGCTGCTGCGCCGCCGGACGCGCCAACCGCGACCGCTGCGCCCACGCTTGAGCCGACCGCAACTTTGGCCCCGACAGCGGAGCCGACGGCCGAACCCGAGCCGCCCGCCCGCAGCGCAGCCGAGGGCGAAATCTACGTCGACGCGAGCGCGGCGCAGGGCACGCTCAACCCGCTGGCGCGCGGCCTCACCTGGGGGCCGCTCTGGCCGCTGAGCCTGGACATGACGCCGCTGATCGAGGATCTGCGCCTGGGCGTGATCTCCTTTCCGGGCGGCGAGTACGGCGACACCACCGACCTGCAGACGATCGCCATCGATCGCTTCATCGAGTTCAGCCGCCAGCTGGAGGGCGAGCCGCTGATTCACGTGCGGCTGCCCAACAGCACGCCCGAGAAGGCAGTGGCGATGCTGAACTATACCAACAAGGAAAAGGGCTACGGTGTGAAGTATTGGGCCATCGGCAACGAGCCGAACCTTTATGCGCCCAAGTATACCGATGTGCCCTGGGATGCTGCGTACTTTGCCGCCGAGTGGCGCCGCTTTGCCCTGGCGATGAAGGAGGCCGACCCCTCGATCCTGCTCGTGGGGCCGGAGGTGACCCAGTTCGCCGGCGTCACCGGCATCACGCGCAGCGACGAGCTGGCCGCGATCGAGTGGATGCGCACCTTCCTCGAGGTGAACGGCGACCTGGTTGATATCGTCTCGATCCATCGCTACCCCTTTCCGGTAGACAACTTTACCGAGACCACGGCCGCAATGCTGCTCGCCAACCCGCCCGAATGGGACGAGAAGATCATCCCCGACCTGCGCGCGCTGATGGTGGAGACGGTGGGGCGCGAGCTGCCGATTGCCGTCACCGAGATCAACTCGCACTGGAACCGGGCGCAGCGGCAGGAGGCATCGCCCGACACGCTGGTCAACGCCATCTGGTGGGGCGATGTCTTCATGCGCATGGCGCGCGCGGGGGTCGATCTGGTGGCGTACTGGTCGATGACCTCGCGCGACGACCAGGGCACATGGGGCATTGTGGGCAAGTACGGCTCGCGGCCAACCTACTACACCTTCGCCCTCTACAGCCGCTTTGGCGACGACCTGGTGTACGCTGAAGCTGCGGGCAGTGATGCCGCCGGCCCCGAAAGCGCGACAAGTGCGCTGGCGGCCTGGCGCGACGACGGCGCGCTGACGGTGATGCTTTCGAATCGCGGCGACGAAAGCGAAACGTTTACACTGGTGGTGGAGAATCTGCCCGCAGCGGCGGCAGGTGCGCAGGTGGCCGAGGTCTGGCGGCTGGATGCCGAGCATAAGGGCACGGCCGTCGAGGGCGACCTGCCCCAGCTGGGCGGCGAGATCACGCTGCCGCCCCGCTCGCTGACGCTGCTGGTGCTCCGGTAGCGGGTCTATGGGTTCAACCGAGCTGCGCCCGCACCCTGCGCCGGCGGCAGCAAGCACGAAAGAGGATGCCATGCGCGTTGCGGTGATGGGCGGCGGTTCCAGCTACACGCCCGAGCTCGTCAAGGGCTTTCTGGATCGGGTGGAGGGTTTCCCCCTGCGCGAGCTCTGGCTCGTCGACGTCTCGCAGGAGCGGCTCGACGTGGTAGGCGGCTTTGCCCAGCGCATGGCGCAGGCGGCCGGCTCCCCCTTTACTGTGCACCTGACCACCGACCGGCGCGAGGGCATCGAGGGCGCCAGCTACGTTACCACGCAGCTGCGCGTGGGCGGCATGGCGGCGCGCCGCGAGGATGAATACCTGGGCATGCGCCACAACATTGTGGGGCAAGAGACCACGGGCGTGGGTGGCATGGCCAAGGCGCTGCGCACAATCCCGGTGATCCTGGGCATCGCCCGCGACATGGCCGAGCTGGCGCCGGGCGCGCTGCTCGTCAACTTCACAAACCCCGCCGGCCTGGTCACCGAAGCGCTGGCGCGCCATGCGCCGAATGTGCCTTCGGTCGGCGTCTGCAACGTGCCGATTACGGCCAAGATGATGATGCTCAAGACGCTGCAGGAGAGCATTGGCGAGGAGATCGACCCGGCGCGCGCCCAGCTCGATACGTTGGGATTGAACCATCTCTCGTGGCATCGCGGCTTCAGCGTCGACGGCGAAGATGTGTGGCCGCAGATTCTGGCCACGCGGCTGAGCGCCCTGCGCGCCGCCGAAGCGCGCGGCGAGGAGCCCGAGTGGCCGCCGCGCGTGATCGAATCGCTGGCTATGGTGCCCAACTACTACCTGGACTACTTCTACCGCACCGCGCACAAGGTGGCGGAGCAGGCCAAGTGGCCCCCTTCGCGCGCCGAACAGGTGATGGAGGTGGAGAAGGAGCTGCTCGCCCAGTATGCCGACCCAGCGCTCAACAGCCCGCCCGCCGACCTGATGAAGCGCGGCGGCGCGTGGTACTCCACGCTGGCGACACAATTGCTCAACGCGCACTATAATGACCTGGGCGAGACGCACATCGTCAACGTGCCGCATCAGGGTGCGGTGCCCGGCTGGCCCGCCGACTGGGTGCTGGAGCTGCCCTGCCGTGTGCAGCGCAGCGGGATTGCGCCGCTGCCCACGCAGCCGCTGCCGACTGCCTGCTTTGGGCTGCTGGCCAACGTCAAGGCCTACGAGCTGCTCACCGTGCAGGCGGCGGTGCATGGTGACCGCGAGGCGGCCTTCCAGGCGCTGCTCACGCACCCGCTCGGCCCGCCCGCCGACCAGGTGCAGGTCGTCCTCGACGAGCTGCTCGAGATCAATCGGCCCTACCTCCCGCAGTTCTTTCGCGAACAGGCTTGAAGGAGTCCTGTGATGGCGCCAAAGTCGAAGAATCGGAACCCCGTCCTGGAAAAGCTGGGCTATGGGCCCAAGGATCGTGTTGTGGTGCTGCACGCCGATGACATCGGCATGTGTGCGGCAACGCTGCCCGCCTACGACGCCGCGCTCGAATTTGGCGTGCTCTCGTCGGCGGCGGTGATGGTGCCCTGCCCATGGTTTCCGGCCATGGCGCGCCTCTGCCGCGAACAGGCGGGCAACCCCAGGCTTGATGTGGGCGTGCACCTGACGCTCAACGCCGAGTGGCAGGAGTACCGCTGGGGGCCGATCTCGACGCGCGACCCGGCCAGCGGCCTGCTCGATGCCGACGGCTACTTCCCGCGCCTGGCCGCGCCCGTGGCCGAACATGCCGTGCTCGACGCGCTGGAGCTTGAGCTGCGCGCCCAGATCGACCGGGCGCTGGCGGCGGGCATCGACGTCACGCACATCGATTCGCACATGTTTACGCTGATGCACCCCCGCTTCTTGCCCATCTACTTCAAGCTGGGCTTCGAGTACGGGCTGCCGGCCTTCATGATCCGCGACGCCGAGCAGATGTTCAGCGCCGCCAACCTCGAGCCGAACGAGCTCGACGCCGTCGTCGCGCTGCTGGCCGACGTGCAGGCACGCGGCATGGCGCTCTTTGATGATGTGGTTGTGATGCCGCTGGATGAGTCGAAAGAGCGTGTGGAGCACGCCAGGAAGCTGCTCAAGAAGCTGCCCGCCGGGCTGAGCAACTTCATTGTGCACCCCGCCGCCAAGTCGTCCGAGCTGCGCGCGCTGGCGCCGGACTGGAAGTCGCGCGTCGCCGACGCCGAGCTCTTTGTGAGCAAGGAGTGGCGCAAGGCAGTGGCCGATGCGGGCGTGCAGGTGATTGGCTTCCGCACGCTGAGCGAGAGCCTGCGCGCGTCGATTGCGAGCGCGCCGGCGCCGGCCTGATGGCCTGTCGCATTTGAGCGCTTGCGGTTAATGTAGTTAGCTTTCCTGCTCATGGAATGAGTTCGGCCTGCCTATGGCTCGCTACTACTTTGGCGTCGATACGGGTGGCACCAAGAGCCACGGCCTGATTGCCGACGAACATGGCCGGGCGATTGGTTTTGCGCAGGCCGGCCCCGGCAACCACGAGAGCGTGGGCTACGACGGCGTGGCGCATACGCTGCGCTGCCTGCTGGCCGAGGCCACGGCGAGCGCCGGCATCACACCCCACGATTTGGCCGGCGCCGCCTTTGGCATCGCAGGCTACGACTGGCCGTCGGAGCGGGCCGAGACGCTGGCCACGATCGGCGAGCTGGGGCTAAGCTGCCCGGTGGAGGCGGTGAACGACACGATCGTCGGGCTGGTGGCCGGGGCCGAACAGGGCTGGGGCGTGGCGCTGGTGGCGGGCACCAGCAACAACTGCCGGGGCTGGGACCGCCGCCACCACGAGGGGCGCGTGATGGGCGCCGGCATCTATTACGGCGAGTATGGCGGCAGCGGCGAGCTGGTAATGAAGGCCGTGCAGGCGGTGGTGAAGGAGTGGACCTGCCGCGGCCCCGCCACGCTGCTCACGCCCCGCTTTGTGCAGCGCGCCGGCGCTCGCGACGCAGCCGACCTGCTCGAAGGGCTCAACCAGGGCCACTACGAGCTGGGCGCACGCACTGCGCCCCTGGTCTTTGCCGCCGCAAATGATGGCGACGCGGTGGCGGCCGAGACGATCCGCTGGGCGGCCGAGGAGCTGGGCAGCCTGGCCGTCGGCGTTATTCGCCAGCTTAACCTGCAGCACGAGCAGTTCGACGTGGTGCTGGTCGGCAGCCTCTACAGCGGCGGGCCCCTCTTTACCGAACCGCTGGCGGCGACGATCTGCGCCGAAGCGCCCGGCGCGCGCCTCGTGCGCCTCACAGCGCCGCCCGTGGTGGGCGCCGTTCTGATCGCCATGCAGCAGGCCGGACTCAACCTGGCCGCGCTGCGCCCGGTGCTGATCGAAAGCACACGCGCCCACCTGGAAGTGAATGCGGAATGAACGACCTCGCAGCTTCCCCGGCCGAACCTGTTACGGCAGATGACCCGCTGCTCTGGCCCGCACCCAGACAGGTGACGCTGCACGACGGCACCCTCGAGCTGCCGGCGTTTGGCCTGCTGGTGCTTGCCGCCGGCGAGGCGACGCTGGAGCTGGCCGACCCCGCGCGCGCCGTGCAGGCTGCCCTGCGCGAGTACGCCGGCGTCGATTGGCCGCTGTTGGCCGGCAGCGCGCCCGCGGGGAGTGCTCCAGGAGGCGGTGCTGCGTTCGCACTGACGCTGAGCCTGGTTCCCGGCGCCACGCCGCACGCCCAGGGCTATCTGCTACAGGTGACCAGCGAGCGCATCGACGCCGTGGCCTCCACGCCGGCCGGGCTCTTCTACGCCATGCAGACGCTCTGCCAACTGGCGCGCTGCTACGGCGGAAGCTGGCCGCTGCTCCAGATTGTGGACTGGCCCGACTTCGCCGTGCGCGGTGTGATGCTCGACATCAGCCGCGACCGGGTGCCCAGCTTCGAGCGGCTGCTGCAGACGGTGGAACTGCTCGCCCAGCTCAAGGTCAACCAGCTCCAACTCTACACCGAGCACACCTTCGCCTACCGCGCGCATGGCGAGGTCTGGGCGCACGCCTCGCCGCTGACGGGCGACGAGGTGCTGGCGCTCGATGCCTTCTGCCGCGCCCGCCGGATCGAGCTGGTGCCCAACCAGAACACCTTCGGCCACATGCGCCGCTGGCTGACGCTGCCCCGCTACCGCGAGCTGGCCGAAGCGCCGAACGGCTGCGACACGCGCTGGGGCCGCTTCGACGAGCCCTTCAGCCTCAACCCCGGCGACCCGCGCAGCATTGAGCTGGTGGCCGGCCTGCTCGACGAGCTGCTGCCCCACTTTTCGAGCACGCAGGTCAACGTGGGGCTGGACGAGACCGTAGACCTGGGCGAGGGCGCCAGCCGCGCCGCCGTGCAGGAGCGGGGTGTGGGGCCGGTCTTCCTCGACTTTGTGCGCAAGGTGCTGGGCGAAGTCAAGCGGCGCGACCACACGGCGCAGATGTGGGGCGATATCCTGATGGAGCACCCCGAGCTGACTGCGCAGCTGCCGCGCGACCTGATCGCGCTCGAGTGGGGCTATGAGGCCGATCATCCCTTTGACGAACACGGCGCGCGCTATGCTGCGGCGGGGCTGCCCTTCTACCTCTGCCCGGGCACGGCAAGCTGGAACTCAATTGCCGGCCGCACGCAGAACATGGTTGAGAATGTGCGCAGCGCGGCGCGCAACGGGCTGAAGCACGGCGCCGCTGGGCTGCTGATGACCGACTGGGGCGACAATGGCCACTGGCAGCCACCCGCCGTGAGCCTGCTGCCGTTGAGTTTTGCCGCCGGCGCGGCGTGGCACTGCGCCGCCTCTTGCGCGCCCGACGCAGAAGAGCGCCTGGCCGCGGCCGCCAACCTGCATCTGCTGCAGGATGAGGGCGGCGTGGCGGCGCAGGCGGCCCTGGCGCTGGGGCGGCTCGAGACGCTGTTGCCGGGGCGCGTGCACAACAGCCACGCGCTCTTCCAACTGCTGCAGCCGCATGCCGGCGGCCCGGGCGACGCCGTGCTCGACGCAGCGCCGGCAGACGAGTGGCGCCACGCGCTGGCCGCCGTACGCGTAGAGATCGACACGCAGCTCGCCCTGCTCGAGGCCGCCGCACCGCAGGCGCCGATTGCCGCACACTGGGTGCGCGAACTGACCTGGGCGGCCTCGCTGCTCGAACATGGCGCCGAACGCGGCCTCTGGCTGCTCGACGGCAAACCGGCCGCGCGCGCTGACGCGCTCGCCGCCGACGTCCAGGCGCTGGTCGACGAGTACGCCGCGCTCTGGGCGCTGAGCAGCCGTCCCGGCGGCTTCGCCGACAGTGTCGCTCGTCTGCGCGCGCTGGTCGCCTCCTACACCGCAGAGAGCTCGGCCGCGCCGGCCGCATAGGGCGCAGCTGAACCTCCCCATCCACAGGAAGCCAACCCGATGATGCAGACAGAACCCGGCGCCACGCGCGCTGCCGACGCCGCGCCCGGCGGCTCGACGCGCATACCCGCGCCCGCTGCGCGTATTGCCTGGTGGGAATGGCTCGCCGTGGCCTTGATCGCGGCGCTGGCGGCCTGGTTGCGCTGGCGGCAGATCGGCGAGCAGGGCGTTTGGCTCGACGAAGCCTTTTCGATCTGGATGGCGCGCCAGCCCTACCGCGACCTCTTCTACTGGATCACCCGGCTCGACCAGCACCCGCCGCTCTACTACAGCCTGCTGCGGCCGTGGCTGGCCGTGGGCGAAAGCGAAGGGACGATTCGCAGCCTCTCGGCGCTGCTGGGCACGCTGACGATTCCGCTGCTGTGGGCGAGCGGGCGGCGGCTTTTTGGCCCATTGGCGGCGATTGGCGCTGCGCTGCTGCTGGCCGCCTCGCCCTTCCACGTGCGCTTTGGCCAAGAGATGCGCATGTATACGCTGCTGACGCTCAACGCATCGGTGGCGATCCTAGCGCTTGTCTATCTGCTTACGGGGGACCGGCGGCGGCGCTGGTGGCTGCTCTACGCGCTCTTTACGGCGCTGACGATGCTCTCGCACAACACCGCGGTCCTCTTCTGGGTGGCGGTCAATGTGGGCGTGGCGGGCGTCTGGCTGGTGCAGCGCCTGCGCCGGCGCGCGCTCGAAGCGCTGCAGCTGCCCCCGCTGCGCAGTTGGCTGCTGGGACAGCTTGGCGTGCTGCTCTTCTGGAGCCCGTGGCTGATCTCGTTTGTGCGCCAGGCGCGCATGGTGGACAACGAGTTCTGGATCCAGCCGCCAACGCGCGGCGTGATTGTAGGCACGCTGCACACCTTCTTCAGCGACTGGCTGCCGGGAGACCTGATGTGGGTGTGGCCCGTGGTGGCGGCGGCGCTGCTGCTGGGGATTGTGGGCGCATGGCGGCGCGCCGGTGCGGCGACGCTGCTGTTGCTGCTGGTTGCCACGCCCTTTGTGCTCGAACTGCTTGTGAGCTTGCGCCGCCCCATCTTCTACGACCGCACGCTGATCTGGACGACGCTGCCGCTCTTTCTGCTGCTGGGCGCGGGGCTGGGGCTGCTGCCGCTGGGCGCGCGCTGGGCGCGCACGCGGGGCTGGACGCTGCGCGGTGCGGGGATTGTGGGCGGTGCGGCTGCGACTGCGGCGTTGGTCGGGCTGCTCTATGCAAACTACGCATCGTTGCAGAATTACTACGACAATTTCCGCAAGGAAGAGTGGCGCGAGGCCGCAGCATGGGCCGCCGAACGGGTGCGCCCGCACGACCTGATGCTCTTCAACGCCACTTGGGTGCAGATTCCATTCGATTACTACTTTGCGCGCCACGATCTGGAGGTGGCGCGCCACGGCGTGCCGGTGGACATGTTCGACGCCGGCATCCTCGAGCCGAAGATGACGGAAGAGGATGTGCCGCGCCTGATGGAGCTGGTGGAGGGCTACAATTGTGTCTGGCTCGTCTATAGCCACAACTGGTACACCGATCCCAACAAGATTCTGCCCAACGTGCTGCGCCACGAACTGATGGCGCGCAAGGGGCAGAGCTTCTCGGGCCTGGAAATCCAGCTCTACGAGCGGCGCGGCGGCGGCGAGGACTGCATCAAGCGCCCCTAAGCTGCATAGCCGAAAAGCTAAACATCGTCAGGTGCAAGCTGCGGCCCGGCCGGCGTGTCCTGCACCTGCCAACCCAGCGCGCGGATGGCCGCGCGCAGGCGGTCGGCTTCGGCCCAGGCGCCGCTGGCGCGCGCTGCCTGCCGCTGCTCGACGAGTGCAAGCACGGCGGCAGGTGCGACGGCGGGGGCGGGCGCGGCGGGCTGCTCCTGCGCGGCCTGCCAATCGGCCACGGCCGCGCACCAGATTCCAACCTCAATTCCCTCGCCCGCTGCAGGCAGCCGCCAGTTGCCCAACTCGGCCAGCGCCAGTTGCTCGCCCGGCTCCAGCCTCCGCACGGCGCCGCTCACCTCGAGCGTTACGCCGCCCATCCCCATCACCGTGGCAACCCCCGCCGCTGGATCAAGGCAGAGCGCCGTCTGCTCGTCGATGCCCACGAGCACGCGTGCAGCATCATGCGGCAGCAGCGCGCGCAGCCGATCGAAGCGTTCGCGCCCAACGTAGCAGCGGCTGGTGTCGAGCCCGGCGCCTCCGTCGCTGTTGTTCCAGTGTGAGACGACCAGCAGCTGCAGGCCGAAGGGGGCCAGCAGGTCGAGACCGGGCGCCCAGTGCAGGTCGGCGCCGGCCTTGTAGATCTCGTAGACGGGGAGGGTGTGGCAGCCGGCGGCGAGCGTGGCGGCGCTGGAGAGCAGCAGCCCCGCGCCCAGGCGGTGGCGCGCCTGCATCCAGCTCCACGCCGCCGAGCCGGCCAACTGGCGCGCGGCATAGGTGGGGCTGCCCGGCCCCATGATCATGAGCTTTGCCGTGCGCAGCGGCCCCAGCAGCGCGGCGTCGTCGGGGCTGAAGGGCGTGCCGCGCGCACGCGCCGCTACACGCTCGATGCTGGGTCGGAAATTGCTGAGGTGGCGGCTGATGTAAGCGCCCACCTCGTCTGCCACCAGCGCCGAGTTGGGCTGGAAGCCGGCCGGCGTCTCGAGGATCGCCACGCGCATGGGGGCCGCCACGCGCATGGGGACTGCGGCGCCTCTTGCGCGCTGCAGCTCGCTCATCACCCAGTGGTAGATGCGCTGGCTGGCCGGGGCTGTCTCGCCCGAACCCAGCAGCACGAGCGGGCCGGGCTGGGGCAGCGGCTGTGGATTGGGAGGGGGCGCGTGCATGGTCACTCCTCGTGTAGCCAAGGGGGTGGACCGGTTGCGCGGGGGAGCGCGACGAACCGTCGCGCACTTGATTGTCACCCAAAGCCGGCCCTGCGCCAAGTACAGCAACAAGTACACTGGAAATAGCACTGCAAAAAGGTACACGGAAAAGACGGAAACAACGGGGTTGATTGGCCAGGCATGCACCCTCCAACGAGGCCCCGCTCGGCAGGCATTTGCTTTTCCCGTTGTCTCCGTCTTTTCCGTGTACTTGTTTCGCTGTGTATGTGTTTGACTTCACTGCGCCTCTGGGGTATCACCACACTTGATGCAGCCGCGCTTGGACTTCTGGAGGAGATGCCGTTGAAGAGCCCGGTGCTGGTGATCAATGCCGGCGGCGCGAGCCGGCGCATGGGGCAGCCCAAGGCGCTGCTGCCCGTGCCGCCCCACAACACACCGCTGCTGGCGCACATGGTGCAGCGTCTGCTGCCGCTGGGCCCCACGCGCCTGCTGGTGGTGAGCAACGACCCAATGCTGGCCGCCCAGGTGGCGCTGCCACTGCCCGCGCGCTTTGTGGCCGACGCCTGGCCCGAGACCGGTACGCTGGGCGGCATTGCCACCGCGCTGGCCCAGGTGGACGCATGGGCGCTGGTGCTGGCTTGCGACCTGCCGCTGGTGAGCCCGGCGCTCTGCGCGTACCTTGCTGCCCGGGCGCTGACGGACGCGTACGACTGCGTGGTGCCGGTGGTGGGTGGCTTCGAGGAGCCGTTGCACGCGCTCTATCATCGCCGCTGCCTGCCTGCAATCGAGGCGCGCCTGCAGCGCGGCGAGCGGCGCGTGATCAGCTTTATGCCCGACGTGCGCACCCTGCGCGTGACCGAGGCCGAGCTGCGTACGGTTGACCCGGCCCTGCGCTCCTTTGTCAACGCCAACACGCCCGAGGAGTGGGCGGCGGCGCTGGCGCTGCTGGCGCAGGAGGGCGGCGCCGCTCCCGCCCCGTAAGGATGAACACCGAAGGCCCCGCATGCCCGAGCTCTTTACCGTCCTGACGCCCGCTGCGGCCTGGGCGCGCCTGCGCAGCGCATGGCAGCCCACCGTCAGCGCCGAAACGATCCCCACGTGGCAGGCGCTCGACCGCGTGCTGGCCGCCCCGATCTCCTCGCCGCAGGACTTGCCCAGCTTCGATCGTGCAGCGGTGGATGGCTATGCCGTCATCGCCGCCGACACCTATGGCGCAAGCCCCGGTCTGCCCGCCTTCCTCAACGTGGTGGGCGAGGCGCTGATGGGGCGCGCCGCCACGCAACCGGTCTCCTCGGGCGAGGCGATCCTGGTGCACACGGGCGGCATGATTCCGCCTGGCGCAGATGCCGTGGCGATGGTGGAGACGACGCAGCGGGTGGACGCGCAGAGCATTGAGCTGCTGCGCCCTGTGGCCGAGGGCGAGAACGTGGTGCGTGTGGGTGAGGATGTGCGCGCCGGACAGCCGCTCTTCGCGCCCGGCCATCGTGTACGCCCGCAGGATATCGGCGGGCTGCTGGCGCTGGGGGTGACGGAGGTGCAGGTGGCGCGCCGCCCGCGCGTGGGGCTGATCTCGAGCGGCGACGAGGTGGTGCCGCCCGAGGCGACTCCCGCGATCGGCCAGGTGCGCGACATCAACTCCTACGCACTGGCGGCGCAGGTGGCGCGCGCCGGCGGCGCGGCTGTGCGCTACGGCATTACGCCCGACGACCGCGCCGCGCTTGCGGCAGTGGCGGCGCGCGGCCACGCCGAGTGCGACGTGCTGGTCTTTTCGGCGGGCAGCTCGGTGAGTGCGCGCGACGTGACGGCCGAGGTGATCGGCACGCTGGGCGAACCGGGCGTGCTGGTGCATGGCGTCAGCATTAAGCCGGGCAAGCCGACGATTCTCGCGCTCTGCGGCGGCAAGCCGGTGGTGGGGCTGCCGGGCAACCCGGTCTCGGCCATAGTCGTCTTCGACCTCTTCGTCGGCCCCATCATCTATGCGCTGCTGGGGGCCGAAGCGCCGCCGCGGCGCAGCGTGCAGGCGCGGTTGGCGCGCAACATCCATTCCGCCACCGGACGCGAGGAGGTTGTGCAGGTGCGCCTGGAGCCGCGCGAGGGTGAGCTCTGGGCCGTGCCCGTGCTCGGCAAGTCGAACCTGATCTATACGATGGTCAACGCGCAGGGCACGGTGGTGGTGCCGCTCGACGTGAGCGGGCTGGCCGCCGGCGCCTGGGTGGAGGTGATTCTGTGAGCCAGAGCAGCCGGATTGAGACGCCACCTTCGGGCGAGCTGCCCGCCGCGCCGCCGGAGGGCGTCTATCTGCACGATATCGCGCTGGAGGAAGCCATCGCCGCGTGGAAGCGTGCGCTCGACGCCGCAGGGCTGCTGGCGCCGCTGCCTGCCGAGCGGCTGCCCCTGGCCGCAGCGCTGGGCCGGGTGACTGCCGAGCCGATGTGGGCGCTCGTCTCGTCGCCCCACTACCACGCTTCCGCCATGGACGGTTACGCCGTGCGCGCCGACGAGACGCGCGGCGCGAGCGAGAGCGACCCGCTGGCGCTGCAAGTGGGTGTGCAAGCCTTTGCCGTCGATACGGGCGACCCACTGCCGCCCGCCACCAACGCCGTGATCATGATCGAGGCGGTGCAGCGCGGGCGCGACGCGCAGGGCACCGAATGGATCGAGATCATCGAACCGACGGCGCCGTGGCGGCACGTGCGCCCCATGGGCGAGGATATGGTTGCTAGCGAGCTGGTGCTGCCGGCCAACCACCGCCTGCGCCCGCAGGATCTGGGCGCGCTGGCGGGCTGCGGCCACACAGATGTGCCCGTCTATCGGCGGCCGCGCGTGGCGATCCTGCCCACGGGCAGCGAACTGGTGGAGCCGGGCGCGCCGCTGAAGCCGGGTGACATCATCGAATCCAACGCGCTGATGCTGGGCGCGCAGGCGCAGGAGGCCGGCGCCGAGGTGACCCGCCTGCCAATCCATGCCGACGTGCGCGCACAGATCCGCGCCACGGTTGAGGCAGCGCTGCAGACGCATGACCTGGTGATCGTCAACGCCGGCTCGTCGGCCGGGCGCGAAGACTACACCGCTTCGATCGTGGCCGAACTGGGCACGCTGAGCGTCCACGGCATCGCCATGCGCCCCGGCCATCCGGTGATTCTGGGCACGGCGCGCGGCAAGGCGATTGTGGGCATCCCCGGCTACCCGGTTTCGGCGGCGCTGAGCTTCGACTTGCTTGTGCGGCCGCTGCTTGCGCGCTGGCAAGGGCAACTGCCGCCTGAACAGCCGGCGCTCGACGCCGTGCTCACGCGCAAGACGCTTTCGCCCATGGGCGAGGACGAGTTCCTGCGCGTAACGGTGGGGCGGGTGGGCGAACGCTACGTGGCCACGCCGCTGGCCGGCGGCGCAGGGGTGATCAGCTCGCTCGTCAAGGCCGACGCCATCCTTACCATCCCCCGCTTCTCGGAGGGGCACCACGCCGGCGAGAAGGTGTGCGTGCGCCTGCTGACCGAGAAGCGCAAGATCGACAACACGATCGTCGCCATCGGCAGCCACGACATGACGCTGGACCTGCTGGCCGACCTGCTGCGCCGCCGCCATCCCCAGCTCTCGCTCTCGTCGGCGCACGTGGGCAGCTTGAGCGGGCTGCTCGCGCTGCAGCGGGGCGAGGCGCACCTGGCCGGCTCGCACCTGCTGGACGAGGAGACGGGCGACTACAACGTCGGCTCCATCGCGCGCCTGCTCACCCCCGCCGGCGTCAAGGTGGCGCTGATGGGCTTCGTCCACCGCACGCAGGGGCTGATGACGTCGCCCGGCAACCCCAAGCAGCTGCGCTCGCTGGCGGATTTGGCGCGGCCCGACGTGCTCTTTGTAAATCGGCAGCGGGGCGCAGGCACGCGCGTGCTGCTCGATTACCATCTGAAACAGCTTGGCATCAGCCCGCGCGCGATCGCGGGCTACGAGCGGCAGGAGTTTACGCACCTGGCTGTGGCCGCGGCGGTGTCCTCGGGTGTGGCAGATTGCGGGCTGGGGATTCTGGCCGCAGCGCGCGCGCTGGGGCTGGACTTCACGCCCCTCTTCGGCGAGCGCTACGACCTGGTGATCCCAGTCGAGCAACTCGAAAGCCCACTCCTGCAGCCGCTGCTCGCCCTGCTGCAGGAGCCGGAGCGGACCTTTGCGCGCGCGGTGGAGGCGCTGGGCGGCTATGAGGTGACGCAGATGGGGCAGTTGCTGGGCATCTACTGAGGTGCGGGCACACCGAAAGAACGCACGGGGCGCGCGCGACTGCGCCCTCTCTTTGTGCCTTGTTCCGTCTATACGGTTCGTCTATACTGTGCACATGACTTCGGTTGCGCGACTCTTTCAGAACGGGCAGAGCCAGGCCGTGCGCCTGCCGCGCGCCTTCCGCTTTGAAGGCGATCGTGTACACGTGCGCCGTGTGGGCAGCGCGGTGCTGCTGCTTCCCTGGCGCGAGCCTTGGCAGACGCTTGCAGCAAGCCTGCCGCTCTTTACCTCAGACTTCTGCACTGCCCCCTCATCTTCGCTGTCGCCTGCACCCAGCCACGGCGCGCTTGCGCTCGAGAGTTCGAAGGGTGCAGATGGTGAAAGCGGCCGCTGATCCGGTGCGCGCCATCCTCGACCTGTCGTACTGTCTTGCCCTGATTCGCGAGGGAAGCGGCGCGCAGAGCCGGAGCAGCGAAGGCGAAGCGGGGCCGCTGATGGCGGCGCTGCTGGCCTGGGAACCCGGCGAAGTGGGGATTGCCGCCCCAACCGTGGCCGACCTGCTGCAGCGCGCCGCGACCAGCAGCAACCCGGCGCGCAATCGCGCCGCACTCGAACAGTTTCTGCTGCCGCTGGTGGCGGTGGCATTTGATGCCGCGGCGGCGCTGCGGCTGGCAGAGTTGCGCGCCCTGGCCCCCGCAACGGCCAGCGACGAGAGCGCATTTGCTGCCGCAAGCGCCCTGGCGCTCGACGCCACCCTCCTGACCTGCAGCCCGCGCCGCTACGCCGCCTTTCCTGGCCTGCGCATCGACGCGCACGCCGTGGAGGCGCGCCCGCCCGAATTGCCGTCGCTGCCCGCACTGGCCGCGCTGCACTCCGCCAGCCTGATTCTGGCCATGGGCAGCCACGACCTCACGCTCGAACTGGTGGGCGACCGCCTGCACGCGCTGCAGCCCAACGTGCTCTTCTGCTCGGCGCACGTGGGCAGCCTGGCGGGACTCTATGCCCTGCTGCGCGGCGATGCGCACCTGGCCGGCGTGCACCTGCTCGACGAAGCGACGGGCGCCTACAACGAGCCGGCGCTGCGGGCGCTCTTTGCGCCGCAGGGACGCCATGCCGTGCTGGTGGGGCTGGTGCAGCGCGTGCAGGGGCTGGTGGTGGCGCAGGGCAATCCGCTGCAGCTGCGCGACCTGGGCGACGTGGTGGCGCAGGGCGCACGCTACGTCAACCGCCAGCCGGGCTCCGGCACGCGTGTGCTGCTGGACTGCGAGCTGCGCCGGCTGGGCGCCGACAGTGCCCGGCTGCCCGGCTACGACGACGTAGAGCATTCGCACTCGGGCGTGGCGGCGGCGGTGGCCTCTGGGCGCGCCGACTGCGGGCTGGGCATCGAGGCAGGCGCGCGTGCGCAGGGGCTCGACTTTGTCCCTCTCTTCAACGAGCAATATGACCTGGCGATTCCGGTGGAGCACTACAACAGCGCACGGCTGGCACCCTTGCTGGCTCTGCTCAACAGCCCTGGCCCCAACCTGCTGCGCGCGATCCACGCGTTGGGTGGCTACAGCACCGAAGGCATGGGCCAGGTGCTGGCGGAGTGTTGAGGTCATCTGCAAGCGGGCGGGTGCGCCTGTAGAACCGGGGGAGAGTGCGCTGCAGCTGCGCCCGGCACGCGCCGCACGCAGCGCAATCGGCTCCACTTGACGCCCATGTGCGGCGACTGCGGATCGCTGCGCCGCTTGCCCCGCCACGCGCTCGACGGCGAAGGACCCCTTTGTGCAGGAACTGATCGACGGCTTTGTGCAGGCCTTTCGCCTCATCTTCTCGTTCGACCCCGCGCTGGGCGAGATTGTGCTGCTCTCGCTGCGCGTCTCGGGTGTGGCGCTGCTGTTGAGCTCGCTGGCCGGCATCCCGGTGGGCGCGTTTCTGGGGCTGCGCACGTTTCGGGGGCGCCGGCTGGCCGTGCTGCTGCTCTACACGGGCATGGCCTTTCCGCCGGTGGTGATCGGGCTCTTCGTCTACCTCTTTCTCTCGCGCAACGGGGTGCTCGGTTCGCTCGGCCTCGCCTGGATCCCTGCGCTCTTTACACCCGGCGCCATGATCGTCGCCCAAACGATCATCGCCTTCCCGCTCGTTGCCGGCTTCACTATGGCTGCTGTCAGCGGGGTAGACCCGGCGCTGCGGCTCCAGGTGCAGTCGCTCGGCGCCTCGCCCTGGCAGACGACACTGGCCGTGCTCGACGAGGCGCGCACGGGGGTGATCGCCGCCGTGGTCGCCGGCTTTGGTGGCATTATCTCGGAGGTGGGCGCGGTGATGCTGGTGGGCGGCAACATCGCGGGACGCACGCGCGTGCTCACCACGGCAATTGTGCTCGAAACGAACAAGGGCAACTTCGAGATGGCGCTGGCGCTGGGCATCGTGCTGCTGACGCTGGCCTTTGCCGCCAATGCGCTCATTCTGCGTCTGCAGGGGCAGCGGCTGTGAGCGCGCCGCTCTATCGCCTGCAGCAAGTGGAGCGCCAGGTGGAGGAGAGCGCCGGCGGCCGCGGCAGCAACGGTCGCCGCCGGCGCACGATCGTGGCGATCGACGCGCTGGAGGTGCAGAGCGGCGAAATCCTGGCCGTGGTAGGGCCAAGCGGCGCCGGCAAGAGCACGCTGCTGCGCCTGCTCAACTTCCTCGAGCCGCCCAGCGTCGGCGAGATCCTCTACGGTGGCGGCTGCTATACGGCTTCGAGCCTGCCGCCGCTTGAGGTGCGGCGCAGCGTGACGACGGTCTTTCAGCGGCCGGTGTTGCTGCAGCGCACGGTGATGCAGAACGTGGCCTATGGTCTGCGCTTGCGCGGCAGGCACGAGGATGGAGATCGCATCGCCGACGCCCTGGCCGAGGTGGGTTTGACGGCGCTGGCGCACCAGCCGGCGCGCACCCTTTCGGGCGGCGAGGCCCAGCGGGTGGCGCTGGCGCGGGCGATTGTCCTGCGCCCCACTGCGCTGCTGCTCGACGAGCCGACGGCCAACCTCGACCCCTACAACGTCGGCCTGATCGAGCAGATTGTGCGCCGCCTCAACGCCGAGCATGGCGTGACCTGCGTGCTCGTCACCCACAACGTCTTTCAGGCGCAGCGGCTGGCGCACCGCGTGGCGCTGCTGCTCGAGGGGCGCATTGTGGAGGTGGCCGATACGCACACCTTCTTCACCGCTCCCGCCGACCCGCGCACCGCCGCCTTTGTGCGCGGCGAGATGGTCTATTGAATCCCGGCGCGGCCGATTGCCGGCGCCGTTGTTCAGCAGAGGTGGCTGCAGTACAGCCGCAGCTACGTCCAATCCAGATTCAGCCCACCAATCCACCAATCCCGCAGTCCTGCAATCCCGCAATCCTGACCAAAATGGAGGCTCCAATGAAGCGCAATACCGTACGCGCGCTGCTGCCGCTGCTCCTGATCCTGCTGCTGGCGGCCTGTGCGCCAATTCAGCCCGCCCCCGTCGCAGAAGCGCCGGCTGCCGAAGCAGCCGCAGAGCCGGCGAACCCCGTGCCCGGCGCGGGCCGTCTTGTGCTTGCCACCACCACCAGCACGCAGGATTCGGGGCTGCTCGACGAAATCCTGCCCGTCTTCGAAGCTGAGGCGGGCGTGGATGTCGACGTGATCGCGGTCGGCACCGGCCAGGCGCTGAAGCTGGGCGAGGACGGCAACGCCGATGTCGTGCTTGTGCACTCGCGTTCGGCCGAAGACAAGTTTATGGAGGCCGGCCACGGCGCGCGCCGCGAGGATGTGATGTTCAACGACTTCGTCATCATCGGCCCGGCGGACGACCCGGCGGCGATTGCCGGCAGCGCCACCGCCGCCGAGGCGCTGGCCATGATCGCAGCTGCCGAGGCGCCCTTTGTCTCGCGCGGCGACGAGAGCGGCACGCACAACAAGGAGCTTGCGCTCTGGAAGGCCGCCGCCATCGAACCCGCCGGTGACTGGTACATCTCGGCCGGGCAGGGCATGGGCGCCGTCATCACCATGGCCAACGAGCAGCAGGCCTACACCTTGAGCGACCGCGCCACCTACCTCGCGCGCACGCTCACAGGGCTGGATCTGGGCGTGCTGGTCGAAGGCGACGCCGCGCTCTTCAACCCCTACGGCGTCATCACCGTCAACCCCGAGAAGAACCCGGCGATCCAGGCCGAACTGGCGAACCAGTTCGTTGACTGGATGATCTCGCTCCCCACGCAGGAGCTGATCGCGCAGTTCGGCGTCGAGGAGTTCGGCCAGCCGCTCTTTACGCCCGATTCGACGGCGTGGAACGAAGCGAACCCGTAAGCATGGCACGCTGTTGCAGTCGGCTGAGTCTGGCTCTGGTGGCGCTGCTGCTCGTGATTCCGGCAGCCTGTAAGCCGGTGCAACCGGCAGCAACCGATGCTCCGGTCGAGGCAGCGGCGATGGAGACGCTGACCGTCTACGCCGCCGCCTCGCTCAAGGATGCCTTCGAAGCGCTGGAGCCGGGCTTCGAGGCTGCCAACCCTGGTGTCGATATTGTCTTCAACCTGGCAGGCTCGCAGCAGCTGGCGCAGCAGTTGGCCAACGGCGCACCGGGTGATCTCTTTGCATCGGCCAATGCCCGCCAGATGAATGCGGCGGTTGAGGCCGGGCGCGTGGCCACCGGCACGGCGCAGCTCTTTGTGGGCAACCACCTTGTGGTGGTCGCGCCGGCCGACAACCCCGCCGGCCTGGAAACGCTGGGCGACCTGGCGCAACCGGGGCTGAAGCTGGTGCTGGCCGATGCCGCCGTGCCGGTGGGCGAATATTCGCTGGCCGTGCTCGACAACGCCGAGGCGGCGGGCAGCTATGGCGCCGGCTTTGCGCAGGCGGCGGTCGCCAACGTCGTCTCGTACGAGGAGAATGTGCGCGCTGTGCTCAACAAGGTGGTGCTGGGCGAGGCCGACGCCGGCATCGTCTACACCTCGGATGTGATGCCCAGCGTGACCGACCAGGTGAAGCTGATCGAGATCCCGGCCGAACTCAACGTGCTGGCAACCTATCCGGTGGCCGTGCTCAGCGATGCCATATTGCCGGCAGAGGCGCAGGCGTTCGTCGATCTTCTGCTCTCGTCCGAAGGGCAGTCGGTGCTTGGCGAATTCGGCTTCCTTCCTGTAGGCTCGTTGCCACAATAGCAGTCAATGGCCGGCGCCCACCCTGTGGCAAGCCGGCGCAGCAGGTAGAGGCCGGCGCCGCCAGGGTGACCGGGAAAGGAGCGCTGCGATGAAGCTGAGTGCACGCAATCAGTTGCCGGGGACGGTGGTCAGCGTCAAGCTGGGCGCGGTGATGGCCGAGGTGGTGGTGCGGTTGGACGGCGGCCAGGAGGTGGTCTCGGCGATTACGGCCGGTTCGGTCGCTTCACTGGGGATTGTGGAGGGCGGCCGCGTGGTCGTCGTCATCAAGTCCACCGAGGTGATGCTAGGCGTCGAGTAGAGTTGCTGCGTATGATGAAGCAGAACGGGGGAGGCTCGCAACCGAGCCTCCCCCGTTCTGTCGCTGCGGCCTGCGTGCGCGACGATGGCGCACGCGCTGCGTTGCGCGGCGCCAGAGCCACGCGCGGGACAAAAGGAGGGACAGACGCCCCTTGCCAGATCGCAAAGAGCTTGGCAGAATTCTATGGAAATCTAAGTCAACTACCGCTGAATTTGTCTTCAAGCGCAATTAGAGCTAAAGTCAACGTACGTATCCCTCACGGATCCACTGCTCCCCCGGCGCACAATTTGCCTGCCCTACCCTTCTCGAGACAACCATGATCCAGGACACTGCTCGCAGCCTTACGTTTGCTGTGCCACCAGTTGTTGCTGCGCCCAGGCAAAAGGGCGGGCGCATGGGCATCCTGCTCACCAATGTCGGCTCGCCGGCAGCGCCCACTGCAAAGGCTGTACGCCCCTATCTGGCCGAATTTCTGGGTGACCCGCGTATCATCGAGCTGCCTGCCTGGCTCTGGAAACCGGTACTGCACGGCATCCTGCTCAACACACGCCCGCGCAAGTCCGCCCGCCTCTACCGCAACATCTGGACCGAACAAGGCTCGCCCCAACTGGTGAACCTGCGCAAGCAGGCCGAAGGCTTGCAGTCGCTGATCACCGCCGGCCGCCAGGACGACACGCTCGTCGACTACGGTCTGCGCTACGGCGCGCCTTCGATTCCTGCCGCGCTGGGCCGCCTGCGCGACGCCGGCTGCACCCGCCTGTTGGTCTTCCCGCTCTTCCCGCAGTACTCCTCCACCACCACTGCCACCTCGCTCGACGGCGTCTATGCCGAGCTGATGCGCTGGCGGCGCATGCCCGAAGTGCGCACGATCAACAGCTATCACGACCACCCGCTCTTCATCGAGGCGTTGGCGCGCTCGGTGGAGGAGGCGTGGGCCGCGCAAGGCCGCGCCGAGAAGCTGCTGCTCTCCTACCACGGCATCCCGCGCAGCTATGCGACGAAGGGCGACCCTTACCCTGCGCAGTGCCTCGAGACGTCGGTGCTGCTGGCAGCGCGCCTGGGGCTGCAAGAGGGCGAGTACACGGTAAGCTTCCAGTCGCGCCTGGGGCCGGTGGAGTGGCTGCGGCCCTATACCGACGAGACGGTGGAAGAGTGGGGCATGGCCGGCGTCAAGAGCGTGCAGGCGATGTGCCCGGGCTTTTCGGCTGACTGCCTCGAGACCGTCGATGAGGTGGGCCGCGAGGCCGCGCACAGTTTCGCCGAGGCCGGCGGCGGCTCCTTCACCTACCTGCCCGCCCTCAACGACCGCGCCGACCACCTGCAGGCGCTCGCCGCCATCGTCCAGAGCCACCTCTGGGAGAACTAGCACACAGCACATCTGGCGCAAGGGCGCGACAGGCGCAAGGAACGGCGACTGCCTCTTTGTGAAAGCTATGCCTTGAGCAGTCGCGTCTCTTCTTGTCACCGATCGCCCAACTCCCCTTCCGCCACGCATCGCCCATGAGTGCCTTTCCTGGCTGTTTCTTGCGCTCCCTTGCGCCCTACCGTCCTTGCGTCAGAAGTTGTTGGAGGTGTTTCCATGTGTGCCCATTTTGTGATCGTTGGCGGCGGCATCAGCGGGTTGAGCGCGGCCTGGGAGGCGGCGCGCGGCGGCGCGCGCGTCACCCTGCTCGAGCGCGAGGCGCGCCTGGGCGGCAAGGTGTGGACGCAGCGCCTGCACCTGCCCGACGGCCGCAGCTGTGTGGTGGACATGGGTCCAGAATCCTTCATTACGCGCAAGGCGGCGGCGTGGGAGCTGGCGCAGGAGCTGGGCATGGGCGCGACGCTGCAGGCGCAAGCCAGCGAAACGCGCAACATCTACGTGCTCCATGGCGGCCGGCCGATCGAAGTGCCGATGGCGCCGGACAAGTTCATCAACTCGACACTGCTGAGCGCGCGCGGCAAGCTGCGCCTCTGCGCCGAGCCGCTGCAGCCGGCGCGCCGTGACTTTGAAGACGAATCGCTGGCCGACTTTGCCGCCCGCCGCCTGGGCCGCGAGGCGCTGGAAAAGTTCCTGGGGCCGATTCTGGGCGGCATCTACAACAGCGACCCCGAGACGCAGAGCATCCTCGTCACCTCGCCGGTGATGCGCGAGATGGAGCGCGACCACGGCGGCCTCTTTGTGGCGACGCTGGTGCGCGCCAGGCGCAAGGCGGCGCTGCGCAAGCAGGCCGCGGCGCGCGGCGAGTCGCTGCCCCCCGCCTTCGCGACCTTTGCCGGCGGCGCCCAGGAGCTGGTGGACACGCTTGTTGCCCGCCTGCAGGCCATGCCCCAGGTGACCCTGCGCTGCAACGCCGCGGTGCAGGCGGTGGAACGTACAGCTTCCGGCTGGCAGCTGATTCTGGCCGACGGTGAGGCGCTGGAGGCCGATGGGGTGCTGGTGGCGACGCCGGCCAACGTCGCCGCACGGCTGCTGCGCGCGCCGGCGCCCGATGCCTCTGCAAAACTGGCCGAGCTGCGCAACGCCTCGATCGGTACGCTCACCTTTGCCTACCGCGCCGACGAGCTGAAGCTGCCCTTCCAAATCAGTGGGTTGATGATCCCGCGCCGCGAGCGGCGCGCAATCGACGCCATCACCTTCACCTCTGAGCGCTTCCCCGACCGCGCGCCCGAGGGCATCAAGATGTTGCGCGTCTTCTTTGGCGGCGCGGCGCCGCACATTCTGCACCTGAACGACGAGGCGCTCGCGGCGGCCGTGCGCGGCGAGCTGCACACGCTGCTTGGGATCGACGCCACGCCCGTAGCCACGGCAATTGCGCGCTGGCCCGATGCCTACCCGCAGGCCGACGTGGGCCACCTCGACCGCATCGCCGATATCGAAGCGCTGCTGCCGCGCGGGATCTACTTTACCGGCAGCGCGTGCCGCGGCGTGGGCGTGCCCGACTGCGTAGCCCAGGGCCGCGCGAGTGCGCGCCAGGCGCTGGAGGCCGCAGCCGCAGCTCCGAACCCTGCCCCTGCTGCCCACATCTCTCGCCCCTCGCCGCTGCCCCTGACAGAAAGTTCCCCGGTTGTTGTCAATTGAGGCGCAATCCTGGCGGTTGCGCCAATTCGAAAATCGCTCATTCAAGGACTTGACCCATGGCCCGTCTGCTTTCCATTTTGAACACGGTTCGCCTTTCGCTCTTTGGGCTGGCCTACGGTGTGGTGGGGGTGCTGGTTGCCGGCACGCTCAACCGCGTGCTGCTGGTAGAGGTTGGGCTTTCGAAGGCGCTGGTGGGGTTGATGTTCGCCCTGCCCTACCTGGAATCACCGATTCGCGTCTGGCTGGGCTACCGCTCGGATGGCTTCCCCGTGCTGGGCAAGCGGCGCGAGCCGTGGATCGTGCTCGGCGCCATCATCGGCGGTCTGGCCGTGGTGCTGGTGACCTGGCTGACGCTGCACGCGCAGCCCGGCCGCTGGGTGGTTCTGGCCGCGCTCACGCTGGCGCTGCTGCTCTATGGCTTTGGGCGCAGCCTGGCCCACAACAGCTTCCAGGCGATGCTCACCGACAAGTACGAGCCGAAGATGCGCCGCTCGGTGGCCACTCTCTTTGAAGTCGTGACGCTGATTGGCTCGGTGATCGCCGGCGGCTTGATCGCCGCCCGGCTTAAGCCCTTCACGCCCGAGGCACTGTTGAGCGTGAGCCTGGTGGTGATGGGCGTCTTCATTCTGTTTGCCCTGATTGCCGCCCCGGGCCAGGAGCGGCGCAACCCCGCGCTGGATGCGCAGACGGCGCAGGCGCGTGAGCAACCCTTCTGGCCCACCGTCAAGCGCGTGCTGCTGCCCGACCCACAGGTGCGCATCTTCTTTGCGCTGATCCTCTGCGCGTTTGTGGGCACACTTGCGCAGGATGTCTGGCTCGAAGGCTTTGGCGGCGAGGTGCTGGGCATGAGCGTGTCCGAGACCACGGCGCTGCAGCAGTATTGGGGGCCCGGCGTGCTGATCTCGATGCTGCTCTCTGGCCTGCTGCTGCTGCCGCTGCTGGGGCAGATGCCGGTGATGCGCACGGGCTTTGTGCTCAGCGCGCTGGCCTTTGTGGGCGTGATCGTGGTCGGCGCGCAGCGTGACGCCGATCTCTTCCGCTGGCTGGTTTTTGCCATGGGCTTGGCCACGGGCATGGCGGGGGCGGGCATGCTGGCGAGCGTGGTCACCTTCAGCACGCCGCTGCGCGCGGGGCTGATGATGGGCGTGTGGGGCATGGCCAACGCCCTGGGCCGCGCGTTGGGCACCTTTATGGGCGGCGCGCTGGCGGGCATCGTCGAGTCGGTAACGAAGAACGTCTTCCTCGCCTACAGCTCGATCTTTGCGCTCGAAGCGGCGATGCTGGTGGTGGCGCTGGTGCTCTCCTTCCGGCTGCGCCCCGAGCAGGCACGCGTGGGCGAAGAGGCGCGTGCGGCAGCTGAGCAGGGCAAGCCGCGCGTGGAACTCAAGCCGGCGGCGCGCATGCCGTAGAAGCAGGCTGGCACAATCCATCCTGAAGATAGCGAAGCCCGGTCGCAGCGCTGCGACCGGGCTTCTTGCTTGTGTGTGGGCGCCGCTCTACGCCGGCGCGACGCCGAAAGGACGCCAGCCGTGCGCCGGTGCAACGTGCAGCCAATCGACGAAGGCGGGCGGCGCGGCAAACCAGACCAGGTGCGCCGCGCACTTGCAGTCCGAGGCGCCGAAGCGCGGGAACGGCAGCCGGCCGCCGGGCAGCGCCAGCAGGGCCGCGGCTACGCTGTGTTCGTCGGCCGCGGCGGCGTGCGCCCACCAGATTTGGCGCAGCGGCGCGACCTCGCGCAGCACGTCGATGTGCCAGTGCGGCGTACGCACGGGGCGCAGGTGGTGCGCCAGCCGCCCGCGCAGACCGCCGGGCCCGTGCGCGCTGCCGGCGTAGGCGTACCAGCCCGCCGCTGCATCGAACACGCCCAGCCGCCCCACCTCCAGGCGCGCCGGCGCGCCCAGTTCCAGCAGCAGCACATAGAGGCCGCCGCCGCTGTCGGGCGCTTCAGACGTCAGCGCTGCGGGGTGGCTTGCCATGTGCTGCCGTCGCTGGTAATGGTGAGCGTGCCGTGCGCGGCCGGTGCATGCACCGTGGGCGCAAGGCCCGGTGGGAATACGGGCGTTGTCTCCTCCCAAAGCAGCAGGAGCTTGGGCTGGGCGGCGGCCATCCAGGCGGTGGCGCGCGTGTCGCCGTCGCGGATGTCGGGCGCGGCGAGCACGGTGGCGGCGTAGAGCGCCGGGTTGGCGGCAACTTCGGCAGCCGATGGCGCGGCGGCGCTGCCCGGCAGCAGTAGCGCAAAGTCGCCGTAGACCAGCTTGAGCGCAAAGGGCTCGCCGCCCCCTGTCGCCGCAGTGGCGGGCAGCGCCCAAAGGCTCACGCCGTCGCCCAGATCCAGCCAGCCGCCGGGCGCGAGCGCAAGCGGCTCGACGCCCCCCTCCACCATGGCGCGCGCCCACAGGTCGCCGGCGTCGCCTGGACCAACGCTTGCGGCCGCCGAACCCACCCGCAGGCGCGCGCCCAGCCCGCTCTGCGCTGCGGCCGTCTGTGCGTCGTCCACGCTCAGCAGCGCGAGTTCGAGCGTGCGGTCCCAAAGCGGCAGCGCGCCACCCAGCTGCGTCAGGGTCTGTGCGCTGTCGCCGCCGCCGTCCACCAGCAGTTGGCCACCGTTGGGCAGCGTGACAATGAGGGCGTCGCCGCGGTCGGCCTCGACGGCGCGCACGGTGAGGCGGCCGGTGGGCAGCTGGGCAACGCCCACCCAAAGCAGCAGCGCGGCCAACAGCAGCAGCGCGCTCACCGCCGGCGCGGTAAGCAGGCGCGCCAGCGCTCCCGCGCGCGTGGCTGGTTGTGCCGGCGCTTGCGGCGCGCGCTGCACCTGCCAAACCAGCAGCCCCAGCACGGCATAGGTGGCGGCCATCGCCGCCGCGCCGTAGCCGGGGATGGCGAGCGACGCCCAGCGCGCCTGCGCCGTCGCTTCGACCACAGCCAGCGTCCACGCCAGCCCCAGCCACGCCGCCCACAGTAGCGGCAGCGCCACCAGGCTCAGCCCCACCAGCCCGCCCAACAGGCCAAGCAACAGCCCGGCGCTGCCCAGCGTCAGGATCAGCGGCTGCACGGGCACGATCAGCAGGTTGGTGAGCAGGCCAACCACGCTCAGGCGCTGAAAGTGGTAGAGCAGCAGCGGCTGCACCGCCAGCGACGCCGCCAGCGTGATCACCAGTACGTCGCGCAGCGTGACCCAGAGCGTGCGCAGCGCCGACTGCGCCTGCACCCCCGGCGCCACCGCCGAGATCAGCCCCTCGCCGGCGATGCGGTCGCTGCCCAGCGCCCTGCCGCCGGGTAGCAGCGGCGGCAGCAGCACCAACCCGGCGGTGGCGGCGGCGCTCAACTGGAAGCCCACATCGTGGAGCACGTGGGGGTCGGCCAGCACCATCAGCAATGCGGCGGCGGCCAGGCTCACCAGCGCCGTGCTGCGGCGGCCCAGCGCCACGGCGACGACGACCAGCGAACCCATGACTGCCGCGCGCAGCACCGAAGGCTCGCCGCCTACCAGCAGCGTATAGAGGGTGATGGCGGCCAGCGTGACGGCCGCTGCCGTGCGCCGCTTGAAGAGCCGGCTGCCCGTGGCAAAGAGCAGCCCGCTCAGCAGCGCCACGTTCGAGCCGGAGATGACGAGCACATGCGATGCCGAGGTGTCGTTAAAGGCGGTTTGCGTCGCATCGTCGATGTTGGCGTCGATGCCCAGAAGCATGCCGTTGGCCAGCGCCGCCCACGGTTCGGGCAGGGCGCGGTTGAGCAGCCGCTCGCCTGCCTTGCGCACCTGGTAGAGGCGGCGCAGCAGCGGGTTGCCGCCTGGCTCGCCCGCGACGGGGCTGAGCGCGGCGAGCGCCATCTGGCTGTGGACGCCGTGGCGGGCCAGATAGTCGCGGTACGAGAAGCCGCTGAAGACGGGCGGTGTGCTCGGCGTGCCCCACACCCGCACCGGGCTGCCGTACTGCAAGCCCTGCGCCAGCGCCTGGCTGCCGTCGATCTGCAGCGTCAGGCCCCCCGCCAGCGGCTCGAGCCCTTCGTCGCTCTCACGCGCCGTGGCGGCAACCGTCAGCCGCACGCGACCGGTGGCGTCGGGCACGTAGCGGCTGAGCGTGCCGTAGAGGGCAAAGGCGGGCTGTGTGCGGTCGAAAGCCAGCTCCGCGGGCACGTTGTAGAAGGCAAGGTCACCCTCGTTCCAGCAGCGTTCGGCAGGGGCGCCTAGGCTGCGTAACAGGCCCGCCGCCAGCGCCAGCAGCAGGGCGGCCAGCAGCGCCGGGCTGGGCCAGCGCCGCGGCGCGCGAAAGCCGGCCGCGCCGGACCAGGTCAGCGGCGTCTGCGGCGGCTTCCGCAGGCGGTTGAGGAGCGGGGTGACGGGCAGCAGCGCGGCCACGGGCAGCCAGAGCCACGCCGGCAGCCCGCAGGCGAGCGCAGGCAGGCTCTGCGCCCAGGGCAGGTTGAGGAGCAGGCCGCCGGTCCACACGCCAACCAGGCAGGCGATGGTGATCCAGAGCAGCGTCATGGGGATGGGGACGACCTGCGCCGGTAGCGGCGCGCTACCGGCGGTACCAGAGGATGACGATCAGGGTCCAGGTGAGCGCCGCGCCGAGCAGCGAGGCCTTGAAGGCCAGCTTTTGTGTCTTGTGGCGGGGCTGCATGTACATGCCCGCTGCGCCGCCCGCGACGCCGCCCACCCAGATCAGGCCCAGCAGCAGCCGTTCGGGCACGCGCCAGGCGTTGGGATTGCCGGCGCGTCCTTTGTCCCAGCGGAAGTAGAAGAAGGTGATCGCCGTCAGCACGACGATCCAACTCCAGAGCAAGGCGACGGGCAACAGCGTGCCGACGAGCAGCAGGAGCAGGGCGGCGGCGGCGCCTGCGATGAGCAGGTGGTTGGGCATGCGCGAGGAGGGGGCCATTGCGCGATTCCTATTCGTGTAGCCACCAAGCAACCGGCGATATGTGTGCCGGTGGGCGGGCGGCGCTATTCGCCCAGAATCTGCACCACCAGCTTGCGCTCGCGTGTGCGGTTGTCAAAGTCGACGAAGACAATCTCCTGATATTGGCCCAGGCTCAGCTTGCCGTCGATCAGCGGGATGGTGAGCGATGGGCCAAGCAGGGCGGCGCGCGTGTGGGCGTGGCCGTTGCCGTCGCCCATGCGCTCGTTGTGCGCCCAGGTGCGGTTCTTGGCCGCGATCTCGTCGAAGAGCCGCTGCAGGTCGCTTACGGCGCCCGGCTCGTACTCCAGCGTCGTCAGCGCGCTGGTTGCCGAGGGCGAAAAGAGGGTGACGATGCCGTTGCGCAGCGGCGCGGCGGCCACTGCTTCGGCCACTTGCTCGCCGATCGCCGTCACCACCCCGTCGGCCGGCGAGGCAAACTCGAGCACTCCTGTATGCACGTGCAGGGACATTTGCGCCTTCCATTTCAAGGGCGCGCCCGCTTCAAGAACCAGCGCGCAATGGGATTTCCCCTCCAGTATACCTTACGCCGCACCGCCTGGCTCCATGCGCCGTGCGGTCTTCCAGGCCAGGCACCGGCTTGGTTGGCATGGAACAACCGGCGCCGCTGCCGTCGTTCTCCCAGCGCAGGGACACGAGCATCGTTGCCGCTGCCGGCCCCTTGGGGGATGCACGTTGCGGCGGCCCAGCACTATCCGTTCAGGAGACAATCATGACGATCCATACACCGGAGAAGAAGCTCGACAGCGCGGCGGATGCCAACTCCGCCACCACGGGCCTGGACCTGATTCGCGAAGACAAGGGCGTGGAAGTGGTGAAGAGCATCATCATCGACCGCCCGGTGAGCGAGGTTTACAGCTTCTGGCGCAACTTTGAGAACCTGCCGCGCTTCATGAACCATCTGGAGTCGGTGCGCGTCTTTGACGAGAAGCGCTCGCACTGGCGGGCCAAGGCGCCGCTCGGCGCTTCGGTCGAATGGGATGCCGAGGTGCTGGAGGACGCACCCAACGAGCGCATCGTCTGGCAGTCCACCGAAGGCGCGCAGGTCGATAGTATCGGTGCGGTGCGCTTCTTGCAGGCGGTGGGCGGGCGTGGCACCGAGGTGCAGGTGGAGATGCGCTATCAGCCGCCGGCCGGCAAGGTGGGTGCGCTGGTGGCCCGGCTCTTCGGCGAGGAGCCGAGTGTGCAGATGGACGAGGACCTCGCGCGCTTCAAGCAGGTGATGGAGACGGGGGTTGTGGCCTAAAGCGATCGAGAAGCGGCGGGCGATCGAGAAGCGAGAAGCGAGAAGCGAGAAGACAGCGGCGCACAGCGATCGAGGATCGAGGATCGAGGATCGAGGGTGCAGCCGGTGAGCCGTTGGTGTGCGTGAAGGTGATGCAGGCGGGGGATGGCGGGGGTGCGCCGTCCCCCGCTTTTCGTGTGCGCAGGCGCGCTAGGCGTGCGGCGGCTCAGGCGATGCGGGGGCGCAGTGCTATAATCGCCCCATGTCAGACGCAGCCGTGCCCTACGCAGTCCCGCCGGCCGAACCGGCGCCGATTCTGCTGCTGGCGCCCGACGTCGCCGCCAAGATCGCCGCCGGCGAGGTCGTGGAGCGACCCGCCAACGCCGTCAAGGAGCTGGTGGAGAACAGCCTCGACGCCGGCGCCACCGATGTGCGCGTGGAGCTGCGCGAGGGTGGCCGCCACCTGCTGCGTGTGGCGGACAACGGCCACGGCATGCGCGGCAGCGAGGCGGCGCTGGCCTTCTTGCGCCACAGCACCAGCAAGCTGCGCACGGCAGATGACCTGGCCGCGATCGGCACCTTTGGCTTCCGGGGCGAGGCGCTCTACAGCATCGCCGCCGTCAGCCGGCTCACGCTCACCACGCGCCACCGCGCCGAAGAGGCCGCCACGCAGCTCGTGCTCGAAGCAGGCCAGGTGGTGAGCCAAGGGCGCGTGGGCGCGCCTGCCGGCACCACCGTCAGCGTCGAGCAGCTCTTCTACAATGTGCCGGCGCGCCAGAAGTTCCTGCGCAGCGCCGTCACCGAGGCAGGGCAGGTCACGGCGGTGGTCGAGCGGCTGGCGCTGGCGTGGCCGGCGGTGCGCTTCACCGTCATCAGCGACGGGCGCACCGTCTTCCAGAGCGCAGGCACGGGCGAGCTCTTTGACGCGCTGGTGAAGGTGCTGGGGCTGGAGCACGCCCGGCGTATGGTTCCCCTGCGCCCCATTGCCACCGGCGACACGCCCGAAGCCAGCCTCGACGCCGACATCGACTTTTCCGACGACGAGGGCGCCACGCCCTATGGCCCCAACGCCGGCTTTGGCGCTGCCGAACCCGCGCCCAGGCTGCGCATCGATGGCGCCGTGGGGCTGCCTTCGCTGACGCGCGCCAACCGCAGCGGCATCCAGCTCTTTGTCAACCGGCGCGCAGTGGAGGACCGCAGCCTGACCCACGCCGTGGTGCAGGCCTATCACACGCTGCTGCCGGTGGGGCGCTACCCCGTGGCCGTGCTGCTGCTCGAGCTGGAACCAAGCGGGGTCGACGTCAATGTCCACCCGCAGAAGCTGCAGGTGCGCTTTGCCGACGAGCGGCGCATCTTTGCCGCCGTGCAGAAGGCGGTGCGGCGCGCCGTGCTCAGCCGCATCGAGCCGGCGGCTGGTGGCCTGCTTGGCGCTGCGCCGGCGCCTGCGCAGCCGGCGCCGGGCGAGGCGGCGCAATGGTGGCAGCCGGCATGGGTGGCGCAGCGCAACACGCTCACGCTCGACGAGGATCTGCTCCTGCGCCGGGAGCAGGCCGGGGCGTCCCAGCCCGGCGCGCTGCCGCCGTCTGCGCTGCCGCCGAGTGCGCTGCCATCAGAGCACGCCACGGCCGCGTCTGCGTACGCGCCGGCAGATGCCGAGCCAACCGGCCAAGCGGCTGCACAGCGCCTGCCGCCGCTGCGCGTGGTGGGGCAGGTGGGCGCCACCTACATCGTGGCCGAGGGGCCGCAGGGCATGGTGCTTGTCGACCAGCACGCCGCCCACGAGCGCATCCTTTACGAGCAGTTTATGGCGAGCCGCTACGGCATGGACGCCGGCGAGCCGCCCCGCCAGCAACTGCTGCAGCCGCTGACGATCCACGCCGGCGGCGCGCTGGCCGGCCAGGTTGCCCAACACCTGAACGCGCTGCAGGCCGTGGGCTACGCGCTCGAACCCTTTGGCGGCGACAGCTACCTGCTGCGCGCCGTGCCTGCGGTGCTCGTCGGCGAAGACCCGGAGAGCGGCCTGCAGGACATTCTGAGCTCGCTGGCCGCCGGGCGCAGCCTGGTGGGCGAGGCGTACGAAGCGCAGCTGGTGAAGATGGTCTGCAAGCGGGCGGCGATCAAGGCGGGCCAACTGCTCAGCGACATCGAGATGCAAGAGCTGCTCTGGCAGCTTGAGGAGTGCCGGGCGCCGCGCACCTGCCCCCACGGCCGCCCCACCATGATCCAGCTCTCGGCAGGTGAACTGCAAAAGGCCTTCGGGCGTATCTGACGCCTCTCATGGATTCGACGACCGCTGCCATGACCCGCACCGCCGTCCCTGCTCCCACCACCGAGCAGATGAAGGAAGTCGAGCGCCTGCTCGCCGAGGAGTACCTCCTTTCGCCGCTGCAGACGGCCGAGAACGCCGGGCGCGCGCTCGCCCAGCTTGCCCGCCGCATGCTTGACAACAGCCTGACCGACCGCTCGATCGTGCTGCTGGCCGGGCGCGGGGCGGGCGGCAACGCCGGGCTGGCGGCGGCGCGCCACCTGCTCAATGGGGGCGCGTGGGTGCAGATTGTGCTCTCGGCGCCGGCCGAACACTTCGAAGGCCCGGCGGCGCAGCAGTTGGCCACGCTGCGCGCCATGGATGCGCCGCTGGCCTGGGCCGAGGAGGGCTGGGAGCTGCCCCTCGCCGACCTGTTGCTCGACGCAATCATCGACCCCGGGCTGCGCGCCAACCCGCGCGGCAAGGTGCGCGACCTTGTGCAACTGGCCAACAGCAGCGCCGCACCCATCCTCAGCCTGGATGCACCCAGCGGCATCCAGACCACCACCGGCGCCTGCTTTACACCCCATGTGCGCGCAGTGGCCACGCTGGCGCTGGGGCTGCCCAAGGCCGGCCTGCTTAGAGCGCCGGCGCGCAGCGCGTGCGGCCGCATCTTTGTGGCCGATATCGGCGCGCCGCCTGCGCTCTTTGAACGTATTGGGATCGAGGCGCCGCCGCTCTTCGATTTCGACCCAATTCCCGAGTTGGTGGTCGAAGAGGGCCAAGCCTGGCTGGAGTCGCAGTAGGCGCGGGCAGTCGCGCGCCGCATCGGGGCGCGCCGCGCTGTCGAGCACCCACAGAATGGGGAACGTGTGGAACTGGGAGAGTATTGGGGGCCGGGGGCGATTGCCGGCTACGCGCTGATGATCCTGGGACTGATTGGGGCGGTGGTGCCGCTGCTGCCCGGCCCCATGATCATTTGGGCGGGCGCGCTGGTTTGGGCGTGGGCGGATGGCTTTGAGCGCCTGGGCTGGCCGATGCTGGCGCTGCTCTTGCTGCTGGCGCTCGTGGCGTGGGCGTCGGACTTTCTGATCAATATGCTGATTAGCCGCCGCGCCGGCGCGAGTTGGAAGGCGATCGCCGGCTCGATTGTGGGCGGCCTGGTTGGCGGCATTGCGCTGAGCGGGCTCTTTCCTGTGGCGGGCAGCCTGCTGGGCGCACTGCTTGGCGCCGTGCTGGGCGCGTTTGCCGTCGAATACTGGAACACGCGCAATCCGCAGACGGCCTTTGTGGCAGTGCGCGCCTACATCGGCAGCGTGCTGCTCGCCTCGCTCGTCGAGATCGCGATCTCGGTGACGATGGTGGGGCTGTTCGCGTGGCAGGCGTTTGTGTGAAGATCGAGAAGCGAGAAGCGAGAAGACAGCCCGGGCGCTGGGGCTTGAGTTGGCAAGTGGGTAAAGGAGGTTGCACGTGCGGGCGCTGATCTTTGTGAATGGGGAGCTGGCCGACCCGGCCGCCTTCAACGCCTTGCTGCGCGCCGACGACCTGCTGATCGCGGCCGACGGCGGCGCACGCCATCTTGAGGCGATGGGACGGCGGCCGCAGGTGCTGGTGGGCGACCTGGACAGCATCGACCCCGCCCTGGTTGCCGATTACGAGCGCCACGGCGTGCGCATCGAACGCCACCCGGTGGCCAAGGACCAGACCGACCTCGAGCTGGCGATCGAGCACGCGCTGAAGGCCAAGCCCGACGCAATCTGGCTGGTGGGCGCAATGGGCGGCCGCATGGACCACTCGCTGGCCAACCTCTTGATTCTGGCCCAGCGCCGCTGGTCGCCCCCCTTGCAGGTGGTGGATGGCGCGCAGGTGCTTACGCTGCTGCGCGGGCCGGGCACGGCGGCGCTTGCGGGCGCGGTGGGGCAGACGGTGAGCGTGATCCCGCTCAGCGCCAAGGCCACCGGTGTAACCTACGCGGGGTTGGAGTACCCGCTGACCAACGCCACGCTGCCGCTCGGCTCCACGCGCGGCGTCAGCAACCGGCTGGCGAGCGAGCTGGCCTCAGTCAGCGTCAAGCGCGGTCTGCTGCTGCTGGCGATGGCGATGCCGGGTCCAGCGGAGCCGGCGGCGTAGGGGCGAGCGCACGGGGCGCCCGCGCCGCGCGCCAGGCCTCTTGCGCCAGCGCCAGCGCCGCCACTACAGCCGCCAAGAGTGCGATCAGTTGGTTGCGGCGCAGCGCGCCCCACAGCACCGGGTTGCGCAGCCATGCATCGGCCGCCAGGTGGACAAGCGCCGCGCCCAGCAGCGCCAGCCAGATTGTGCGCCACGGCCTCGCTCGTTGCAGCGAAAGCAGGCAGAGGGCCAGCACCACCCCCAGCCCCGCGGCGCGGTAGATCCCAACGGGATGCACGCGCTCGAGGAAGTGACGCGCCGCCCACGGCGCCGTGCTCACCGTGCCCAGCGTGGCGCCGGTGAGGAAGCCCGAGATGTTGACCACAATCGCACCCCCCAGCAGCCCCACGGCAAAGGCCGCGGCCATGCGCGCCGGGTCCAGCGCCAACCGCACCATGTTGACCCACGCCGCGACCAGTGCAGCCACCAGCCCCGGCCAGAGGGCAAAGCCGCTGGGGCGCAGGCTGAGGATCAGCAGCGGTTCGGCGCGATAGAGGTCGGCAAATTGAATGATTGTCCACAAACGGGCTACAATCAAGCCCACCAGCAGGGCAATCAAGCCTGTGTTCCAGACGTCGTCGGTGTGAATGCCCAGACGGCGGCCGGTGCGCCCCGCCAGTTCGAGCGTGACGATTGCGGCCAGCATGGCCAGGATCGGTGCGGTGGGCAGGGCCAGGGGGCCAAAGGGCAGGGTTGTGTACACGGCCGGGCGCTCGCTGGTGGTTAAGGCACGCGAGCCGGTGCGGGTTGAGCCGGCTCGATAAGAAGCTCGATAGGAAGACAGACGGTGCGCCGCGCAGCGGGTGCGCAGCCGCACCAGCAGGGCAAAGAGAGACCACGGCGCGTGCACATCGCGCCGAGCAGTTTACCAGTGGGGAGACGAGCCACAATGCGGATTCTGGTTACGGGCGGTGCGGGCTTCCTGGGCAGTCACCTGTGCGACAGGCTGCTGGCCGAGGGCCACGAAGTTATTGCGATGGACAATCTGATTACCGGCAGCACCGACAACATCGCGCATCTGGCCGACGAGCCGCGCTTTCGCTTTGTGCACCACGACGTCACCAACTATATCTACATCAAGGGGCCGCTCGACGCAATTCTGCACTTTGCCAGTCCCGCCAGCCCGGTGGATTACCTGGAGCTGCCGATCCAGACGCTGAAGGTGGGCAGCCTGGGCACGCACAACGCGCTGGGGCTGGCGCTGGCCAAGGGCGCGCGCTTTCTGCTGGCGAGCACAAGCGAGGTCTATGGCGACCCCACGATTCACCCCCAGCCCGAAACCTACTGGGGCAACGTCAACCCAATCGGCCCACGCGGCGTCTACGACGAAGCCAAGCGCTTTGCCGAAGCGATGACGATGGCCTATCAGCGCTCGCATGGGGTGGCCACGCGCATTGTGCGCATCTTCAACACCTATGGCCCGCGCATGCGGCTGGACGACGGCCGCGTGGTGCCCAACTTTATTGGCCAGGCGCTGCGCGGCGAACCGCTCACCGTCTATGGCGACGGTCGCCAGACGCGCAGCTTCTGCTATGTCAGCGACCTGGTCGATGGCATCTACCGCCTGCTGCAGAGCGACGAGCGCGAGCCGGTGAACATCGGCAACCCGGCCGAGCTGACGATTGGCGACTTTGCCGAGGTGATCAACCGCCTGACCGGCAACCCGGTGGGCATTCGCTACGAGCCGCTGCCCGTGGATGACCCCAAGCAGCGCCAGCCCGACATCACCAAGGCGCGCGCCCGCCTGGGTTGGGAGCCGACGGTCACGCTCGAAGAGGGCATGGGCCGCACCATCGCCTGGTTTGCCGACAAGCTGGCCAAGGGCGAGGCGGCGCACGGCGAAGCCGTGCCAAGCTAACGCGATCGAGAAGCGAGAAGCGAGAAGACTGCAATCGGCGATCATGCGCGAAGGACTTGAGACGGCAGGTTGGCGACTGCAGTCTTCTCGCTTCTCGCTTCTTGCTTCTCGATCATCTGTTCCTTTCGTCTCACCTGAACCAAGAAGGACCCATGGACCTTTCGCACATTCGCAATATCTCGATCATCGCTCACATCGACCACGGCAAGAGCACCCTGGCCGACCGCCTGCTGCAGATCACGGGCACCGTTACCGAGCGCGAGATGAAGGAACAGCTGCTCGATTCGATGGACCTCGAGCGCGAAAAGGGTGTGACGATCAAGGCCAGCGCCGTGCGCATGATCTATCGCCGCGACGGCACCGAGTATGAGATTAACCTGATCGACACCCCCGGCCACGTCGACTTCAGCTACGAGGTCAACCGGGCGCTGCAGGCGTGCGAGGGCGCAATCCTCGTCGTCGATGCCTCGCAGGGCATCCAGGCGCAGACGATGGCGCACCTCTTTTCGGCGCTCGACCAGAACCTGACCATCGTCCCCATCCTCAACAAGATCGACCTGATCGCCGCCATGCCCGACGAGGTGGCCGAGGAGATCGAGGGGCTGCTGGGCGTGCCGGCCGAGGACATCCCGCGCATCAGCGCCAAGGCCGGCCTCAACGTCGAAGAGGTGCTCGACGCCATCGTCAACCAGGTGCCGCCGCCCAGCGGCAACCTCCACGCGCCGCTGCGCGCGCTGGTCTTCGACTGCCAATACGACACCTACAAGGGTGTGATCGCCTACGTGCGCGTGGTGGATGGCGCCTTTACGGGCGCGCCGCAGCTCTATGCCATGAACTCGCAGAAGCTGATGGAGCCGCTCGAAGTGGGCGTGCTGACGCCGGCCATGCTCCCAGTCAACGGCCTGCACGCCGGCGAGGTGGGCTACATCGCCACCGGCCTCAAGAGCGTACAGGACCTGGACGTGGGCGATACGATTACGCTCGCCGCCGCCCCCGCCGAAGTGAAACTGCCCGGCTACCAGCCCATGAAGCCCATGGTCTTCGCCGGCCTCTACCCCAGCAGCGCCGACGACTACCCCGAGCTGCGCGACGCGCTCGAAAAGCTCCAGCTCAACGATGCCTCGCTCACCTACCAGGCCGAAACGAGCCAGGCGCTCGGCTTCGGCTTCCGCCTCGGCTTCCTCGGCCTCTTCCACATGGAGATCGTGCAGGAGCGGCTCGAGCGCGAGTATGACATGGACATCATCTTCACCGCGCCCTCGGTGGAGTATCGCGTGCTCAAGACTGACGGCGAGCTGATTGCCATCGACAGCCCGGCCGACCTGCCCGACCCAACCAACATCGACCACATCGAAGAGCCCTGGTGCGAGCTGCGCATCTTCACGCCCGCCGAGTACATCGGCCCTGTGCTCGACCTGGTAACGAAGCGGCGCGGCGAGCTCAAGAACCAGTCGTGGCTCGACGCCAAGCGCGTCGAAGTCGTCTGCATGATCCCGCTCTCCGAGATCATCGTCGACTTCTACAACGAACTGAAGGCGCGCACCAAGGGCTACGCCAGCATGGACTACACGCTGGACGAGTACCGCGCGAGTGATATGGTGAAGCTCGACATCCTGGTCAACGCGCTGCCGGTGGATGCGCTGAGCGTGATTGTGCACCGCTCGGATGCCTACTACAAGGGCCAGCGGCTGGTGAGCAAGATGAAGGAGATCATCCCGCGCCAGATGTTTGTGGTGCCGATTCAGGCGGCGATGGGCAACAAGGTCATCAGCCGCGCCAACGTGCAGGCCATGCGCAAGGACGTGCTTGCCAAGTGCTATGGCGGCGACATCAGCCGCAAGCGCAAGCTGCTGGAGAAGCAGAAGGCGGGCAAGAAGCGCATGAAGATGGTGGGCGCCGTGGAGATCCCGCAGGAGGCATTTATGTCTGTCCTGCGGCTGGAGGATGAATAGGCCGCCGCTGCTCCCCGCCGGCGGCGAGCGTGACCCGGCGCTGGACCGCGTGCCCGATGTGCACGCGCTGCTGCGCCGCTATGGGCTGACGGGCGGCGCGAAGAAGTCGCTGGGCCAGAACTTTCTGACGGATGCGGGGGTGGCGCGCCGCATTGTGGCCGCCGCCGACCCGGCCGCCGCCGACACTGTGCTCGAGATCGGCCCCGGCCCCGGCGTGCTTACCGGCATGCTGGCGGCGCGTGCGCAGCGCGTGGTGGCGGTGGAGCTGGACCCGCGCTTTGTGCGTCTGCTGCTGCAAGAGCACAAGGGCGCGATCGACGCCGGCCGCCTGCAGGTGCAGCAGGGCGACGTGCTGGACTTCGCTCCTGGCGCGCTGGTGGCGCCGGCCCTCCACTACCAGGTCGTCGCCAACCTGCCCTACTACATCACCAGCCCCGTGCTGCGCCACCTGCTGGAGGCCGCACAGAAGCCAGAGCGGGCCGTGGTGATGGTGCAGCGCGAGGTGGCCGAACGCATCGTCGCACCGCCGGGTGACCTTTCGGTGCTGGGCGTCAGCGTGCAGTTCTACGCCGAGGCCGAGCTGCTCTTCGTGGTGCCGGCCGCCGCCTTCAGCCCGGCGCCCAAGGTAGAGAGCGCCGTGCTGCGGCTGCGCGTGCGCCCGGCGCCGGCGGTGGCCGACGTCGAACCGGCGCGCTACTTCCAGCTTGTGCGCGCCGGCTTCAGCCAGAAGCGCAAGCAGTTGGCCAACAGCCTCAGCGGCGGGCTGGGCGTGCCCAAGGCGCAGGCCATCGCCCTGCTCGAAAGCGCTGCGATCGACCCCATGCGCCGCGCCGAAACCCTGACGCTGGCCGAGTGGGGCGAACTAGCGCGCCGCTTCGTTCGTTAGGAGGCGTGGCTTCCCCTGCCGCGCCGCCGTAGAAACTGCACCTTCCCCAGAACCCCAGGCCCAACCGGCCCCCTTCCGACTTCATGGCAACCGACCCCACACTCCCGCCGCGCGAAAACGGCGCTCTGCAAAGCGGCGATGCCCAACAAGCCAACCCGCTGAGCGAACGTGAGCGGGAGGTTGCCCGTCTGCTTGCCACCGGCGCCAGCAACGCCGAAATCGCGCGCGACCTCGTCATCAGCCCGCACACCGTCAAGGTGCACCTGCGCAACATCTTCGACAAGCTGCAGGTAAGCAGCCGCACCGAGGCGACCATGCTGCTGGTGCAGCGCGGCTGGATTGTGGTGCCGGGCATGCAGCGCAGCGACGAGAGCGAGCGCGAGCCGGCCCGGCCCGCCGCCGAGCCGCCGCAGCTCGCGCCCCTGGCGGATTTGCCGGCGCCGGTGCGCCCCTGGCAGCGCGCCTTCCTGCTTGGCGCGCTGGCGCTGGCGCTCGCCCTGCTGGCGCTGCCGCTCTGGCAGTCGCAGGCGCGTTCCAGCCCGCCCCTGCTCTCGGACGCCGACGTGCGCGGCACCGTGCCGCAGGTGAACCCCGATGCGCGCTGGGAAGCGTTGGCGCCGCTGCCGGTCGCACGCAGCCGTCACGCCGTGGCCCTGGCCACCGACCAGCTGATCGTCTTCGGCGGCGAGACCAGCGGCGGTGCTCTGCTGCGCAGCGTTGCCGGGTACGACCTGGCCGCGAACCGCTGGCAAGAGCTGGCGCCGCTGCCCGTGCCGGTGAGCAATCTGTCGGCTGCGCTGCTGGGCAACCAGATCTACGTTGCCGGCGGCACGGTGCAGCCTGTGGGTGCGCCCCTGCGCACCGCCGCCAGCGGCCGCGAGCCGGTGGACTCCCTCTGGCGCTACGATCCATCAGAAAACATCTGGTACGAAGCCGGCCGGCTGCCGATGCCGCTGGCCGGCGCGATCCTGGCCACCGACGGCGGCGCGCTCTATCTGGTGGGCGGCTGGGACGGCAGTGCAATGCGCGACGAGGTCTGGCGCCTGGTGCTGGATCCGGCGCGCGCGGTTGTGCCGGCGACGCCCACCGCTGTGCCGCCCAGCCCGCTGGCCACGGCGACTGCCGTCGAAATGGCCGACCCCACCACCGCCGCACCCACCGCCGCACCTACGGTCGCACCCACTCGCCCCAGCGCGCAGCCGGCGGGCGCGACCAGCCCGCTGCGCACGCCTGCGGCCCCCACGCGCACGCGAGTTGCCACGCCGACCGCCACCGCTTCGCCCACGCGCAAGCCGACGGCCACGCTCGAGCCGACTGCCACGCTCGAGCCGACGGCCACGCTCGAGCCGACTGCCACGCCGACGCCGCTCGCCGAGCCGATTGCCGCCGGCCAGTGGGAGCTTGTGACCCGGCTGCCCTCGGCGCGCGCCTTCCTGGGCGCGGTGGTGGTAGAGAAGCGCCTCTACGTCGCCGGCGGCTTTGACGGCCGGCGCGAGCTGGCCAACGCCGACGCCTACGCCCTCGACACCGGCGACTGGGAAAGCCTGCCGGCGATGACGGTTGCCCGCAGCGGCTTCAGCCTGGCCTTCGACGGCGTGGCGCTGGTCGCCCTCGGCGGTGGCTGGCTCGACACCGTGGTCGAGCACGAACGGCTCGACCCGGCGATCAACGTCTGGACGCTCTTCGACTCGCCGCTCGAAGGCAGTTGGCGCCACCTGGGCGCGGCGAGCGCGCAAGGGCTGATTTACCTGGTGGGGGGCTGGAGCGGCGACTATCTGAACACCTTCGTGCAATACCAGAGCACCTTCCGCGCCTGGCTGCCGGTGATCACCACCGAGTAGGCGCGCCGCCCGATCCAGAACAGAACGCCCGGCCGAGTCGACTCGGCCGGGCGGCTTTCTTGCTACTTCGGGGCGTGCTCAGCGCCCGGCGAGCTTGAAGATCTTTTCGCGCGTCTCGCGCCACGAGATCTTGCTCAGCCCCATCTTCTGGCGCAGCCGCTCCTCGGGGGAGCCCATGCGGAAGTCGCGCACGGCGCTTGTCCAGCGCAGCGATTCGAAGCCAACCTGCATGCGGCGGATGCCGGCGCGTTCGCCCACCTCCTGCAGCACATATTCCAGGTTGCGCGGCGTGCAGTCAAAGAGGAAATCCTTGGGCTTGTACTGTTCGATGTACTGGGTGAGCACCGGCAGGATATTCGGCGCCAGGGCCAGCGTGCGGTTCTTGTGCGCGTGCGCCTCGTCGCCGTAGCGGATCGTGACCTCGGGCGGCGACGCGCCGGTATTGACGTCGCTGACGAGCAGGCGCGCGACCTCGGCCTTCTTCATGCCCGTCTGCAGCAGCAGGTTGAGCAGCAAATAGGGGCGCGCGTCGGCGTGCTGCCTGTCCCACAACTGGTCGCGCGAGACGGCGAGTAGCTTGTTCACCTCGTCATCGCGCAGAATGTCGGGCAGGGGCGGGCGCGCCGGCTGCTGCACAACCGGTTCGGCCGGGTCGCTGCCAATGACACCGATGCCGTGCAGCCAACCAAAGAAGACCTTGAGCGTGGTGATGCGGCGCGCCAGCGTCTTGGCGCTGCAGGGCTTGCCGCGCTCGTTCTGCAGCCAGTTCAGAAAGTCGTTGAGATCGGCAGTGCCTACCTGCGCCAGGCGCGTTTCGGGGCCCAGGTAGGTGGTGATGATCTTGAGGTCGTTATTGAAGGCCTTGATCGTGTTCTCGCTGAAGCCTTTGCGCAACATGAACTCGCCGAAGGTGGAGACGGCGGCTTCGAGCGACGAATCGGCGCGCAGCGGGGGCGGCAGCGCGGCGCCGTCAGTCCCGGCGGTTCCGTCTGCCACGGTAGCAGCGGCCTGGGCGCGGCGCGATCGCCCGGCGCCCGCGCGCTCGGCGCCGGCTTCGGCGGGGGCGTCCGCCTGCGCGCCGGCTTCTGTGCCGAGATGAGCTTCTGCATCGGGATGAGCTTCTTTGTCGCTGGATGGAGCCTCTGTGTGACTGGCTGTGTCGGGTGCGGTGGACATCGACTGCTCCTTGGCGATGGTTGGGTTGCGCATAGCAACGCAGCCATTGTATGCCTGCCGCCTGGCCCTGTCAAACGGCTTGCGAAGCCCGGGCTGGTCTGGGATCGGGTCTTTTCAGAGACAAAAGCGGCCGGGTCACGCGACCCGGCCGCCTCATATCCATCTTTGCGTCTGGCGGTGCGTTACTGCTGCGGCACGTAGCAGAGCTGCTCGGCGGCCAGCGACGGGTGGTTGTAGCCGAAGTGATCCGTCACCTGCCAGAGCATGCTGTTGGCCTCGAAGATCGGCGCCACGGCCTTGCAGGCGCGCTCGGCATTGCCGGAAGAGGTGAAGCTTGCGAGCCACTGCGTCGCAGCCTTGGTGTAGTCGCTGTCGGGCTGCCCACCGGCCAGCGCCGCCAGCGTGGCCTCAGCTTCTGCAGTGCGGCCGGCCAGCGCCAGCGACTGCACCAGGCGGAAGCTTGCCAACCCCTGCAGCAGGATCATCTCCTGCATGCCGTCGAGGCCGAAGGTGCTGCACGCCTCCAGCTCGGGGTTCAACGCTTCCTGGTAGGCGAGGATTGCCCGCTCGTACCCCAGCGCCGCCGAGGCCTGCAGATAGGCGTCGGCCTCAATCAGACGCAGCCCCAGGCAGTTGCTGCCGTCGGCCGCGCGGTCGTATTGCCAGCCCAGGCGCTGGAAGGGCAGGCCATCCACCGCCTGCCAGACTTCGGTGTGGGCCACGGGCAGGCCGCCTTCGGGCGTGTCGCTCACGCCGCCCTGCAGCACCAACTGGCGGCCGCTCCCCGGTGAACCGGCGGGCACCGCTTCGATGCGTGCCGTACCTTCGGCCAGCGTCGCGCCCGGCGCAATCTCCGAGCGGTAGGCCTGCTCGTTCTTGTCCCAGCTCACCACCTGCAGCTCGGTCACGCAGAAGGTGCTGCAGCCCTCCACCGTCCAGGCAAGCTCAGCGTCGCCGTCGCCGGTAAGGTCCTCGATCGCAATCAAGTTTGGCTGGCCGTAGATCTGCGGCGCGAAGAGTTCGCGGAACTCGTTGCCGCCGCGGCCGTGGTAGATGAGCACCGCGCCCGCCGTGCCGCCTGGCCCAAAGCCGCTGGCGTCCTTGACCACTGGCGCCACCAGAATGTCAGTGTTGCCGTCGGCGTCGAAGTCGGCAGTGGCCACGGCGCCGCGCTCGTCGGTCATGGCGTTGCAGCTGCGCAGCCAGTCGGCAATTGCCGGAGCGTTGGCGCCGGTCTGTGCGAAGAGGGCAGGCAGGGCGGCCGGGAAGTCGGCGAGCGTGGCCGGGCAGCCCGCCGCGCTCACTTCGCCCGTGGCTGCGGCCGTCTCGGGCGTGGGCGGCTCAACCGGCGCGGCTGCGGCGGCCAGCGCCGAAGAGGGCGCGGCGCTCATGGGCACGGGCGCTGCGCCCGTCAGGTTAAGAGGCGGGCAGATGTCGTTGGGGCCGAAGAAGGGGTTGGCGTAGCCATAGGACGAGATGCCCTGATAGACGGGCGGGTTGGCGGCGGCAAAGGCGCTCACCACCTGGCAGGCGGCGGCGACATCCCGCGACTGCGCAAAGGCATCGAGCCAGACCTGGCCGGCCTGCACAAAGGGCGATTCGGGATAGATGGTGCTGATGCTGGCGATCAGGTCGCCCGAGATTTCGGGCACGCCCTGGTAGGCGGCAACCAGCGCCAGGCGGAAGAGGGCGAAGCTGCGCAGCTCGGCATCCTCGTTCGGGCGGTTCCAGCAGGTTTCGAGCGAGGGGTCGGTTGCGGCGCGCGTGTAGAGCTGTTCGAGCACGTCGAGGTCGGTGACGGGCAGGGCGGCGAAGGCTTCGTTGGCGTCGAGCACGGCGAAGTAGAGGCACTCGCTCTCGGCATAGGTGCGCTCGAGCAAGGTGTAGGGAGCGCCGGCGATGCTGGCCCAGCGCTCGGTGCGGCTGCGCTGCGGGCCGGCGTTGGTGCTGCCATAGACGCCGCCCTCCAGCGTCAGCTCAAGGCCCTGGCCCTGCTCAGTCGCCTCGCTCACGGCAACTTCGGGGTAGGCCATGACGATGGTGCCGTCGGTCCAGTCGGCCCAGCCGGCGCCGTCCCAACTGCGCACGTTCACCAAGTCAAAGCAACTGCTGGCGCTGCAACTGCTGTCGGTGTAGACAAGGTCGGGCTTGCCATCCTGATTGATGTCGCTCGCCTCGAGCACGGCGACCTTGCCGCCGGCATAAGCGCGGAAGTTCGGCACAAAGGTTGCGCCGTTCTGGGCGAAGATCAGCAGCTCGCCCACCGGCGAGGATTCGGGCGCGGCGGGATTGGCGTAGGTGATCAGCAGCTCATCGACGCCATCGGCGGTGACGTCGCGCACGGAGATGCCATCTTCGACGCTCGCGGCGCACTCCTCAAAGTAGGTGCGCAGCCCTTCGATGCCGAGCGCCGGCGTGTTGAGGATCATGGCGATGACGCCGGGGTAGTCACTGAAGACGGCCGGGCAGGCGACGCCCGAGGTGGTGACGGGGGTGGCCGTGGGCGGGACGGTGGGCGCGGGCGGCGGCGTTGGCGTGCCCGCAACGGCGGCCGGCGCCACGGTGGGCGGCAGGTAGTCCTCCTCGGGGCACGGGGTGGCCGTGGGTGTCGCAGTGGGCGTCGACGGGCCGGGCTCGGCCGTGGGCGTGTCGACGGCCGGCGCGTTGGGGTTGCCCAACGGCACGGGTGCGCAGGGCGTCGGTGTCGGCGTCGAGGTATTGGTCGGTGTGGGTGTGGGTGACGGCGTCGCCGTGGGGGTGGGCGACGGCGTGAAGGTGGGCGACGGTGTGGGCGTGGGCGTGCGGCCCGAGCCGAACTGCACCACCGGTTCGCCGCCCGGCGAGGTGACGACCATCGTCGGGATCTGAATCTCGTCACCGCGGTAGAGCACGAGGCCGCCGCGCACCAGGTTGGGGTTGGCGTCGCGCAGCTCGCGCGCCGAAACGCCGTAGCGTGCGGCGATGCTGTTCCACGATTCGCCGCCCGTCACGACGTGGACAACCGGCGTACCGGGCTGACTCAGCGGCGTCTCTGCGCTTGTGCCGGGCGCTGCGGTCGCGGGGACTGCCGTGGCCACGGGTGCCTGGACGGGGATGATCAGCACCTCACCGGTGCGCAGCCAGTCGGTGGGGCGCACCGAGCCGGGGTTGGCCGCTTTGAGCGCGGAGATGCTGACATCAAAACGGCGAGCCAGACTCGTCCACGAGTCGCCCGCCTGCACCGTATAGGTGGTTGGGAGGTTATCCTGTGCGCTGGCGACGGGTGCGCCGCCGAAGGAGCTGAGCAGCAGTCCAAACAGCAGGAAGAAGACGAGCAGGAGGCGGAATGGCCGGCGGGCGCCGGTGTGCGCGCCAGTTCCCCGTGGGGCGCGGGAAGCGGAAGAAGCGTGCATTGTCTGGTCCTTTGTTGTGACGTAAGCGGCAGCGTTATCCGGTGAACCGAAGACATGTCCGGCGGCGCCTGCACTACCCGGTGCGGCGCACGACGGGTGCCTCCTCCGCCCCGTAGGGCATACTTCCCATGCAGCCTGCAGATGTAGTCTGCAGGCTGCACGTGCAGACTGGATGTGCAGATCGCCGGCTCAAATGGCGCCGACCCTTCCTCCTATCAGTCTACAGCATATCCCCAAAAAGGGCTACCCCCCATTTCGCGAACCCACAAGGGGCAGAGCAAGCAGCCTTTGCGACCCCTACTGGTAGGTGATGTCGGGGATCTGCTGCACCATCTGCACCCAGCTTTGTCCGGGCTTGAGCGCGATCTGCACATCGCCGGGGCCAAGCCAGCGCGGCGGCGTGCGGTCGTCGGCGCGCCAGGTGCCTTCATAGACGTTGCCGTCGCGGAAGATGCGAAAGTCGCCGAAGCCGTAGAGCTTGACATCGACGCTGCGTGTGCCGGCCGAATCCTCGATGATGTTTGTAAGTTCGTGTGTCGCTGCGGCCACCACCACGTTGCTCGCCACAATCGGCTTGCCCGTGGCCAGGTCCACCTGGGGCTGGCCGCCCTGCAAGCGGGTGTAGCCACCCAACGCGGCGTCGTAGCGCCACTCGACGTTGTTGCCGCCGGGGTAGGGGATGGTGATCACGGTGGCCGTACCGGCGGGATTGGCGGGCGGCTCGGCGCTGAAGGCAAAGCCCGGCCGGCTCCACGCGTCCTCCACAAAGTCGCCACCCGTCCAGTTACTCAGCGGTGCAACGCAGTAGCCAAGGGTGGGATCCGCCACGCAGCGCGCCAACTGGTCGTTCACCCAGCGGCGCACGCCGGCAGGGCTCACCTGCATGCGCGTGCGGTAGTCGTCGCCGATGCTGGTGAAGTAGGTGCCGTCCTGGCTCCTGTCGTCGATGTCGGCGTCGAGGTAGGGGAAGCCGACCTCGTTCTTGAGCAGGTAACGAATGGCGTCGCTGCCGCCCGAACAGGCCAGCACGCCATCGTACATGTGCAGCAGCCAGATGTTGGGGTAGCGGGCCGAACGCACGGGGCCTACGCGCTCGGGGTCCTGGCTCTGGTACATGGCCGTGAGGCGGGTGAGGGCGAAGCCGTCGACGATGTACTCGTAGACCAGGTCGGCCGAACCCAGGCCGTAGTGCGCGGCGCGGCCGGCGGCGTCGTTGTTGATGCAGATGAAGATCGGGTGGCGGGTGAGCAGCGCCGGGTCGCTCACAGGCAGGCCGGTAAAGGGCGACAGGTTGGCCGGCGTGGGCGTGGCCGTGGGTGCAATGGGCGTCGGCGTGGCTGTGGGCGGCGCAGGCGTTTCGGTCGGCGCGACGGCTACGGCGCGCGGGGTCTTGGTGGGTGTGGGGGTAGAGGCCGGGGCGCGCGTTGTAGTGCACCCGGCAAGCAGAAGCGCTGCGACGACGGCCAGCAGCGCGCACTGGGTTCGAAGCAAGGACATGACGGAGGTCTTTCGGAGGCGCGCAGTTGGCGCGTGGGTGGAGTCGTAATGGGTGCTGCCGGCGTGAGCGGGCTGGCCGTAGAGGCGAATGAAGGGGCTGCGGCAGCCGAGGAGCAGGCTGCCGCGCGCAGCGCGCCACGCGCCTTCGATTATACCTGCGGGCGGATGGTTCCCAAAACAGATGGCCGCAAAGGCGGGCGGGAATCGTGCGGTGTGCGGCGCTGCGGGTTGTGTTACAATGGGCACCATGGCCGGCTGGGTGCGGCCATGCCGGTGTGCGCGGCCCTTCCGGGGGCGGCGCAGCGGCGTGAGCGCCCAGGCCGTCCGCACCCGCGCTCTACCGCTTGCCCCGCAGGCGGCTGCACGCGTCATTATGCCGCCATTCCCGCCGACATCGCCGCCATGAGCAGAGTTGACGCGCCCCCCGATTCCCTCTCGGGGCTCTCTCCACTGTTGACAACAAGCCGCGACACGCCGCAGCCGGTGCGGAGCAGCGCGCCCGCCGCGCCTGCGCCTGATTCGCTGATTGCGCCCGCCGCGCGCGCCGAGCTGGAGTTGGCGCGCGAGCTGGTAGTCGCGCCCCACGCGCCCTTGCGCTTTGTCGCCGCGCAACTGCTCTGGGCGCTGGCGCCGCTGGCCGGGCTGCTGGGCGTGGACGAGGTCGCGCACTGGGCCGCCCGCCTTGAGGCGCCCGCCGCAGAACCGCCGGCACAGAAGTAGCCGCACCCTGTTCAGCCACTCGCAGAGATCGACGCCATGACGCCGACACCACCGACCCCGTCGACACCGCCACTTCCAGAGCCGCGCGATGCCGCGCTGCAGCCCATCGCGCCACAGGGCATCGCGCCGCCCGAGCCGGCCGCAGCAGCTCCTGCCCCCTCGCCTGTGCCGCTCTTTGCGCCGGTGGCGCGCGTCAGTGGGCCAAACCCAACCTTCACCCGCATCCTGGCCGACTGGCAGGCCGAAATCCAGTACGCCATCGAAGCCGGCGTCGCCCCTGCGCTGGGCGCCGAAAGCGGCAGCAGCGTCGGCCCGGCGCTGGTCGGGCTCGAGGCCGTGCGCCTGCTGGCAGAAGCGCGCCGCGACATGACGTCGCCCGTGGTTACCGCCGGCGGTGCAAGCGGCGCGTGGCTTTCGCAACTGATGCAGCCGCAGGTGGGGCCGCTGGCCAACTCGCCCAGCCTCGTCACCCTCTTCGCCGGTGCCGACGAGGCCACGCAGATTGCCTCGGCGGGTACGCTGCCGCGCGCGCCTGCCGGGCTGGCGCCGCCGGGCAACCGCATGCTGCCCAACGGCTATCGCCCGCAGGTGGCGCCCACGCTGCAGCCGGCCTCGCCCGTCACGTGGGAGAGCCTGCCGCTGCAGCAGCTTGAAATCGACGCCAACCCGCTGGGCGCGCTGCCAGCCGGCGCCGCTGCCGGCTGGGTTGCGCTGCTCTTCGTCGCGCTGCTGATTTTGGGCGCACTGGCGCTTTAGCCCATGTTCTCTGCCCACCTCTCCCCGCGCACCGCCCTGGCGCTGATTGTGATGGCCGGCTGCGCGACGCTGGTCTTTGCCGAGCGCTTTGGGGATTCGCCGATTCTGGCGCGGCCCGCCCTGCTGCTGCTCGAATGGGCTGTGTTGCTGGCCGGCGTGGCGTTGCTGGTGGGCGTGCTCAACGTGCTCTGGATTCACCTGCGGCGGGTGCAGCGGGGGCAGGCAGGGTGGGGCGGCAGCCTGCTGCTGGTGATGGCGCTGGTGGGCGTGCTGGTGGCCGGCCTGGCCGACGCCGCCGGCGAGCGCAGCCTGCTGGTGGAGTGGGCCTTCGATGCGCTGATTGCCCCCGGCGCGGCAACGCTGCCTGCGCTGGTGGCCGTCTTCCTGCTCGCGGTGATCTACCAGCAGGTGCGGGTGGGGCGGCAGGGGGGCGTTTGGGTGTTGGCCGGGCTGCTGGGCATGCTGCTGCTGCAGACGCCGGCGGTGCGCGTGCTGCTGCTGCCCGAAACCGGCGCCTGGGCGCGCTGGATTGTGGAAGCGCCACTGACTGCCACGTGGCGAGGCGCGCTGCTCGGTTCGGCGCTGGCGCTGCTGGTGGTGGCGCTGCGCTGGGTAGGCAGGCGGCTCTCGTGAACGAGCTCGAACCACAGGCCGGCGCGGTGGAGGGCGGCGAGGTCACCTGCCCGCACTGCGGCACGCGCAACCCGGCCGGCTCCTACTTCTGCAACCGCTGCGGCACTGCGCTGGGCGCCGAGAGCGCGCCGCCGCGCGACCCCGCCGCGCCCATGGCGCCCAGCGAGGCTTTCGACGCCTCGCTGGGCGAGCAGGGCGCACCCGCTCCCCCCAGCGGCGCGGCGCCGCCGCCCGCTTCCCCAGCCGACGTGGAGCTGGACGCAGGGGCCGAGAGCGTGGTTGATGCCGTCGACGAGCCGACGATTGATGCGCTGATCGCCGCCTACCAGCCGCCCGAGGAGGAGCGCAGGCCGCCTCCCGCCGAACCGGTGAGCTTCCCCGACGAGCAGCTGCTGGGCGGCTCGCTGGGCTACCTGGAGCTGGTCTCGGTCTCGGGCGAGATGCCGGCGCCGGCGAGCGATGTGCGGCCCACGCTGGGCGGCGACAGCGAGCACTGGCGCACGATGCGCACGCTGCTGCGCGACGAGCCGGTGCTGGCCACGGCGGGCATGGGCGGCTCTACGCTGCGGGTGAACAACCGGCCGCTCTGGGCGCTGCTGCTGGTGCTGGCGGCGGCGTTGGCGGGCATGCTGTTGGGGGGAGGCAGCCGGCACGGCGCGCCGCAGCCGCTGTCCGGCGCCGAGGCCGCCTTTGCCGCCCTGCGCGCGCTGGAGGTGGATGACGAGGTGCTGGTGGTTTGGATGGCCGACCCCGCCACGGCTGGTGAGGTCAACCTGGCGGCGCTGCCCGTCGTCTCGCACCTGGTTGAGAGTGAGGCGCGCTCGATGGTGGTGGGCACGCGCCCGGCCTCGCTGGCTGCGGCGCGCCGCCTCTATGCCGACGCCGTCGCCGGCCTTGACGAGAGCGCCATGCGTTCGGTGGTGGATAACTGGATGGGCGACGGGTTGTTTGTGCCGGGCGGGCAGACGGCGCTGGCGCTGGTGGCGGCGGATCCGGCGCGCGCGCTCACCTTTGTGCCCGGCGTCACCCCCGAACCGCGCCTGGTGCTGCTGGTGGCCGCCAACCCCAACGACGTGCAGGAGTGGCTGGAGGCGGGCTGGCCGCGCTTGCGCCTGCCCACCGTCGCCGTGCTGCCCGCCACGGGCGACCCGCTGCTGCGCCCCTACCTGCAGAGCGGCCAACTGGATGGATTGGTGGCTGGTTTCGACGGCGCGGCGAGCTATCAGGCGCTGCGCGAGAACGCCCTGGGCAGCGGCGCTGCGGCGCTGCAGCAGGGCGTAACGCAGGCGCAGAACTGGGCAGCGCTGGCGGTGGTGGTGGTGCTGGCCGCGGGCAACGTCTTTACGCTCTTTGGGCGGCGGCGCCGTGTTTGAGACGGGCGGCGCGCTGCCGCCGCTCCTCACCGATGTGGGCATGTGGCTGGGCATGGCGATGACGCTGGCCCTCTTCAGCCTGCTGCTGGGCGATACGATTGTGGCGCGCTGGGCGCAGCACCTGCTGGTGGGCGCATCGATGGGCTACCTGGCGGTGGTGGTTGTGCAGTCGGTGCTGCGCCCGCGCCTGGTGGAACCGCTGCTGCAGGGGCAGTGGCGCACAGTGGCGGGGCCGGCCGCACTGGGTCTTTTGCTGCTTGTGGCGGGCATCGAGCGCATTGTGCGCCAGTCGCGCACGCCGCAGGCCGGGCAGCAGGCCGCCGGTCCCACGGGCGACCCGGCGGCGCGCGGCCTGTGGGGGCTGCTGGCGATCGTGCCGGTGGCGTTGCTGCTGGGCACGGGGCTGGCTGTGGGGCTGGCGGGGATTGTGCAGGGCACGCTGATCCCGCAAACCGGCGAAGTGCTCTTCAAGACGTGGGCAGCCGGGCGCGTTGGGCCTGCCTTCTGGTATGGCGGTTTGACGCTGCTGCTGACCACCGCCACGCTGCTGCACCTAACGCTCGACCGCAGCCGCCACATCGACGCGCTGCCGCGCCCCTTTCGCGACCTGATGCGCGGCTGGGTCTGGATTGGGCGACGGGCGCTCTGGATTGCCGGCGGCGTGCTGCTGGCGCGGCTCTTTGCCTCGCGCTTCACGCTCTTCTACGTGCGCATCGACGCCATCAACCAGGCGCTGCAGAGCACCGGTTTCGGCCAGTGGCTCGCCACCCTCTGGCAGCAGCTCTTCGGCGGCTAGCCCCACCGGCGCCTCGACCGCAGTCGTTCTCTCGCTTCTCGCTTCTCGCTTCTCGATCGCCCTTCTCTCGCTTCTCGATCTCATCTATGTCCGTCTCTCCCTACCCGCCCCTTCCGGGTGAACTGACCGAGCCGTCGTCGGCGCCCTATCGCCTGCTGGCGTTGAGCGCCGAGCTGGCCGGCACGCGCTCCTGCCTGATCGAGCCGGTGGCGGGGGTGCACCGGCTGGTGGGCTGGCTGAACCTGGCGCGCACGGGCGAGACGATGCTGCCGCTGCAGGTGGCCGAGACCTGCCGGCGGCTGGGCGCGCGCCTGGGCAGCGTGCTCTGGGACGAAGAGCTGAGCATGCCCTTCATGCGCTCGATCAACCCCGTGCGCTATCCGCCCGTGCAGCAGGTTTCGGCCACCGTGAGCGCGCGTGGGCCGGTGCGCGTCTTCCTCGCCGTGCTGACGCAGAACCTGACCGGGGCGGCAGTGCGCGCGGCGGTGGCCGCCTCGCCGGCGGTGGTGGTGGGCGAGGTCGCCTACGACGTTGAGCTGGAGGTAGGCCACCTGGCCACCATGCTCACCAACAGCCAGCCCGACGTGGTGGTGATTGCCGGCGGCTTTGATCGCGCCGGGCCGGCCACCCACGTCGCGCTGCTGGCGCTCTGCCGCATGGTGGCGCAAGCGGTGGTGCGCCTGCCCCGCTCCATGCGTCCGCCGGTGCTCTACGCCGGCTCGCTCGGCGTGGCCGACCAGGTGCCCGGCCTCTTCCGCATCCCCGAAGGAACGCTCGCGCTCGAGATGGTGGACAACGTGCTGCCCGAGCCGAACCTGGTGCGGCGCGCCTCGCTGGCGCGTGTGCTCAACTATCACTACTGGCGGCTGACGCAGCGCATTGTGGGCTTCAAGGAGTTGGCGCGCTGGGTGACCAGCCCAGGCCAGGCGGTGACGGTGGAGACCAGTTTTGTCCAGATGATGCAGGCGTGGGCCTACCACCGCGGGCTGCCGTGGATCCATGGGCTCTACAGCGGGCCGGGCTGGTGGCTGCACGTGTGGACTGGGATGGCGCGCCAGGGGGCGCAGGTGCTCTATACCGAACCCGGCGCCCGCCCCGAAACGCTCGAGCGCTGGCCGCCGCTGACGCTGGTCTGCGGTGAATGGCCCGTAGAGCTGTGGCCGCGCCCCGGCAACGGCTGGTGCGACAAGCGCGCGCTGGCGCCGGTGATTGCGGCGCTGGGCCAGGTCTCGCCGCGCGCGATGATCGACGTGCTGGAGCATGACGTGCTCCTGCGCGAGTAGCGCGCTGAAGCCCCCTGCGGCGCGCTGGCCGCCTTGCCCTGGCTGCGGGTACAATGCGGCCTGCGCAAGGAGAGCAACAATGGCCGCCCCGCCCCTGATCTACCTGGACCACTCGGCCACGACGCCGCTGCTGCCCGCCGTGCTCGAGGCCATGCTTCCCTGGTTCACCACCGGCTACGGCAACCCGTCGAGTTTGCACGCGCCGGGCCGCGCCGCGGCTGCGGCCTTGCAGCGCGCCCGCCGCACGGTTGCCGAGCTGATCGGCGCGCGCCCGGCGGAGATTATCTTCACGAGCGGCGGCACGGAGGGGGCAAACGCCGCGCTGCGCGGCATCGCACTGGCGCGCTGTGCGCGCAACGGGATGCACGGGCGCATCGTCACCTCGGCCGTGGAGCACCACGCCGTGCTGCACACCGCCGCCGCGCTGCGCGACCAGTTCGGCTTTGCGCTGACGATCCTGCCAGTCGACGGCGAGGGACGCATCGACCCGGCCGCTGTGGCTGCGGCGCTGGCGGCAGGCGATGTCGCGCTGGTGAGCCTGCAGGCGGCGAACAACGAGGTGGGCACGCTGCAGCCGCTGGCCGAAGTCGGCGCGCTCTGCCGGGCGGCGGGGGTGCCGCTGCACAGCGACGCCGTGCAGGCGGCAGGGCGTCTGCCGCTCGATGTCGAGGCGCTGGGCGTGGACGCGCTGAGCACGAGCGCGCACAAGTTCTACGGCCCCAAGGGTGTGGGCTTCCTCTACCTGCGTAGCGGCACGCCCTTTGTTGCCCAGCAGACGGGCGGCAGCCACGAGGGGGGGCGGCGCGCCGGCACCGAAAACGTGCCGCTGATCGTGGGCATGGCGCATGCCTTCGCGCTGGCCGAAAGCGGCCGCGCGCAGGAAGGGCCGCGCCTGCGCGCGCTGCGCGACCGGCTGATCGGCGGCGTGCTCGAGGAGGTGGAGGGCGCGCGGCTGACGGGCCCGCGCGCCGAGCGGCTGGATCACCACGCCAGCTTCGTCTTCAGCGGCGTCGAGGCGGAGGGCGTGCTGATTGCGCTCGACCTGGCGGGGGTGGCGGCGAGCAGCGGCAGCGCCTGTACCAGCGCTGCGCACCGTCCCAGCCATGTGCTCGAGGCGATGGGCGTGGAGCACGCCGAGCTGGCCGGCGCGCTGCGGCTGAGCCTGGGCGCGCCAAACTCCGCCGCCGATGTGGAGCGCGTGCTGGCGCTGCTGCCGGAGATTGTGGAGCGGGCGAGGCGGTGAGGGCGATCGAGAAGCGAGAAGCGAGAAGCGAGAAGCGAGAAGCGAGAGAAGAGGTGGGGGCGGCCGGGACTTGCGGCCGCCCCCTCTTTGTTGCGACGTCAGGGGGTGGCGGGGTGGGGTTCGGTGGTGAGGAGGGGCGATTCGCCGCCGGCCGCCAGGTGCTCGGCCCACGCCGCCGCAATCATGCGGAAGATGTCGGTCTCGGTGACGATGCCCACCAGCAGCAGCCGGCGCGGGTAGCGGGGATCGTTGACGACGACGGGCGCGCCGCCCACCTTGTTTTCGCTCAGCACCGTTGCCAACTGCCCAACCGTGGCGTTGACGTCAATCGTCACCACGTCGCGCGTCATGATCTCGGCCACGGTGAGCCACTCGGCGTCGGCTTCGGGCGCGTAAGAGTTGAGCGCCAGATCGGCCGCCTCCACCTGCAGGATGTCCGAATCGGTGATGATGCCAACGACGCAGCGGTCATCATCGACCACGGGGATGCGGCGCAGGTCTAGCTCCTCCATCAGTTGTGCGGCATCGGCCACCAGCTCTTCGGGCTGCAGCGTGACGACGGTCTCCGTCATGATTTGCCGAACAGGGATGCGGTGCATGAGACCTCCTTTGGTCCACAAAGAGGGCGCACAAGCCGGCCACAGCTGAACAGCACAACGTGGAACGCACATGCGAAGTGGAATGCGAACGCGAGAGCGACGATCGTGCGGCAGCCTTCGGCAGCGGTGGGCCGAAGAGGAAACGCAGCAACCAGAACACAAATGGGGGCGGACGGGCAGGTCCAGCGCAACGGCGAAGCGAGCGCACGGTGAGGTGGCGCTCGGGGACGCAACCAGTTGCTGAAGTTCGGCAGCGCGCGGGGCGCCGCGATTTGTTCTGAGGGGTGGATGGCCGCTGCACCGCTGCGTGCGAGTGGGCTTCCCGCGCCCAGTATAGCACAGAAGGAGGTCTCTGTTCGGCTCTGATTCTGTTGCGGGCCGGGCAACCCGGCGGCGCACCCGTGCAATTTGCCTCTACACGGGGTACAATCTGCGTTGGCGCGCCGCGCCATCTCCAGGCGCCGCCTGCCATCGACCATCGACGTGTCAACTCCTGCGCCGCGCTGCCGCGCCGGCAAGCGCCATCGAAACGAACCAGCGGAAGAGGGCAGAGACCATGCAGTATTTGCGCGGTGGAGTGCGGCTGGTTCTGGTGGTCACCATGGTTCTGCTGGGCGCAGTGGTAATGCTGCCGCTGACGCTGATCCCCTTCCGCTTTCAGGGCGCCCGCGTGAGCGCGTGGTGGGTGGTCTTCCTGGTGCGCGGCTTCAACCGCATCTTCGACGTGCGCTTCCGCTGCACGAATCCCGCGCTGCTGCGCTGGCACTCGGGGCTGCTCTTCCCCAACCACTCGTCCTATCTGGATGTCATCGCCATGCTGGCCACCGCGCCCGTGCGCTTCCTCGCCGCAGTCGAGATGCGGCGCCGGCCGGTGATCGGCTGGATGGCCGCATCGGTTGACTGTGTCTTTGTCGACCGCGAGAACAGCCAGTCGCGCCGCGCCGCCCGCCGCTCGATTTCAGCCGTGTTGCAGACGAACCCCTACCCGCCGATTGTGATCTTTCCCGAAGGCAAGCTCGACCCGGGCACCAGCCTCTACCCCTTCCGCTACGGCGCCTTTGAGCTTGCAGTGCAGAACCAGGTGGCCTATATCCCTGTGGCGTTGCGCTACAACCGCCCCGATGTGGTGACCTGGTACGGCGGCCTGCGCAACGAAAGCATGGGCGCGGCCATCTGGCGGCTGGCCAAACACCGCGGCCGCATCTCGGTCGACCTGATCCCGCTGGAACCCGTGCAGCCCAGCAAGGCCGACGACCCGGCGATCCTGGCCGCAGTGGCGCAGCGCGCGATCGAGCGCGAGCTTGGCTTCCCGCCCCGCCCCACGCACCTCGAGGCGCCGGTTCTGCCCCGCCCGGCGCGCACGCCGCGCGGCGCAGCGCAGCCCGAAAGTGCGGATGAGGAAACGCAGGCCGATCCGGCGTAAGCGGGTGATCGAGAAGCGAGAAGCGAGAAGAAAGCTCGCAGCGCAAAGGTCGACTGGTATCGCGGTTTGCTCGAGACGAATTGGCCGGAACAGTCGGCGCTGCTTCTCCGTCACAGAGCCAGATAGCCGATGCACACACCAACCCCCGAGGAGGAGCAGATGGTCACCGTCCCGCAAACAGCTGAAAGGAAGAGGGGTGCGCAGCGGGCGTGTTGGGCGCAACTGCTCGTATTGCTGACGGTCGCGGCGCTGCTGCTGAGCGGCTGCGGCGCATCGCGCTCCGTCGAGAGCGCGGCCAGCGAGGCGCCCGCGGCCGGTCGCGATACGGCGGAAATGCTGATCACAGACACGTCGGCCGATTCCGCGATGGCGCAAGAGGGCGGCGCGCTGCCGGCCGCAGCTGCGCAAGTTGCAGCGATGGGCCGCAAGATGGTCGCCCGCGCCTCGCTTTCGATGGTGGTGGCCGACGCCGAGCAGACCGTCGACGATATCGAGCTGATCCTCAAAGAGGTCGGCGGCTTCATTTCGCAGAGCAGCCTCTACAACGGCGGCACGGCCGATGCGCCACTCATGCAGGGCACCGTGCAGCTGCGCGTGCCGGTGGAGCAGCTTGAGACGACGCTCGACAGGCTCGAGGCGCTGGCAGTCCAGGTGGGGTCGCGCACGCTCACCCGCGACGATGTCACCGATCAATACAGCGACATCGATGCGCAACTGCGCAACCTGGAGGCAACCGAAAACGAGCTGCTCGAGATGTTGGCCGAGGCGCGCGAGCGCCGCGACGCCACCCCCGACCAGATCCTCTCCATCCACTACCGCGTGACGGAAGTGCGCGGCCAGATCGAACAGCTGCAGGGTCAGCAGAACCTGCTCGACAACATGATCGACCTCTCGACCGTGGATGTGACGATGGTGCCCGACCTTGCGTCGCTGCCGGTGGTGGAGGAGGGCTGGCGGCCCGGCAATGTGTTGCGCGCGGCCACCCGCTCGCTGGTCTCGACTGCGCAGAATCTGGTCAACGGAGCGATCTGGCTTGTGATTGCGGTGCTGCCCATTGTGTTGATGCTGATCTTCCCGCTGGTGGTGCTGGTGGCCTTTGTGCGCTGGATCATGATGCGCCGGCGTGGCCAGAAGGGGATTACGATCCGCTCGCAGCCGTAAGTGCGCTGCGCCGAGAGCAGACAGAAAGAGCAGCGAGGCCGCCCGCCTCGCTGCTCTTTCTTGTGCGGTGACGCGGCCGGTTTCAAGCCGAGGTGACGACCGGGGCGCCGGCCTGCTGCGCCTCGAGCACCATCATGCCGAAACCCTCGTAGAGGCTGGGGAAGAGGAAGCCAAGCGAGAGTGCATAGAGCGCCGGCTTCTCTGCCTCGTCGACCCAGCCGAGGAAGCGCACCTGCTCAGTGATCCCCAGCTGAGCGGCGAGGGCGCGCGGGTCGGGGTGGAGCGGCGAGTCGATCTCGGGCAGGCGGCCGGCGATCACGAGCTTGACTGCGGGGTCGCCGCCCAGCTCGAGGAAGCGCTTGTAGGCGGCCAGGATGGTGCGCAGGTTCTTGCGTGCATCGAAGCCGCCCAGGTAGAGGAAGAAGCGTGCGGGCAGTTGGTGGCGTGCGGCCACGGCGGCCAACTGCGCGGGTGCGATGGGCGCGCCGCCGGTTGGCTCGCCCTCAGGCTGGAGCTCGGGCGCCTGGTTGGGGCCGTGGTGCACAACGTGGACCTGTTGCGCGGGCGTGTGCAGGTGGGTGACGATATCGCGCGCCGCGGCGTGGCTCACCGTGATCACCGTCGCGCCGCGCGTGGCCGTCGAGACAAGGCGGTTGTAGAGCGCCTGCGCTGCGCCCTCGCGATAGCCGGGCAGCAGCAGCGGGATCAGGTCGTGTACGGTGACGACGGTGGGGACGGGTTTGCACAGCGGCGGCGCCCAGTAAGGCACCCAAAGCACATCGGCCCGCAGCCGGCGCGCCCAGTGCGGCACGGCCACCTGCTCCCACCAGAGCTTGCGCAGCGGGCCGGGCAGGCGCGGCAGCGGCAGCGGCGCCACCACAACGTGCGGCCAGCTTGCCGCGAGCCCCGCAATCTCGGGCGCAGCCGGCGTCAACACCGTCCAGCGCGTGGGCGCGCTGATCCCGCCGGCCGGCGCGAGCGACGCGGCGTGGGCGGGCAGCGCCTGCAGCAGGTGGTGCAGGTACTGGCCGCTGCCGGTTGCCTGCTTGCCCAGGAACCAGCCGTTGACCACAACGTGGCGCAGCGGGCTCTGGCGCGGCGGGGCGGGGGAGGTGCTCATGGGGTCATTCTATCACCGGCCGCGGCGGGGTGATTACGGCGCAGGCTCCGGGTTGGCACGCGGAGGGAGCACCAGGTGGCCGCCCAGCGCGCCCAGCTCGAAGGGCTCAATGCCCTGCAAGCCGAGCATCAGCGAAAGCTCGCCGCCGTGGTGCACGTCGTGCAGCAGGATGCGGAAGAGCGTCCACTGGCGCGAGACGGCCCAGTTCTCGGCGTTCCAGCGATGCACGTACGAGACGGCGAGATCCTCCGCCTGCCAGCTCGCCAGCGTCTGCTCGACCATTCCCCACGAGGTCTCGAGCCAGCGCACCAGCTCGGCGGCGTCGCCTGTAATCGCGAGCGCGTCCTCCACCACGTCGAGGTTGCCGTCGTCGTCGCGCTGCCAGGCGTCGACCTGGGCCGCCACCTCGGCGCTGCCCGGTGCGTGCATGCGCCCGAACCAGGTCACGCGGCCCAGCGCGATGTGGCGCACCAGTTCGCCCACGCTGCGCAGGTTGGGCGCGGGCCGAAAGCCCAGCTGCTCGGCGCTGAGCGGCGCCACGGCGGCCACAATACTCTGCTGGTAGCCTTGCCAGCCGTCCAGCAGCTCGTTCAACCGCTGCATCGAGGCGGGTTCCGTCATGGGTAGACTCCGATCCGTTTGGCGTCGCAGGGGAGGAACGGCGGCCGGAAGGCGCGCCGCCGGCGTTGGCTGTCGCACCCGGCGCAGGGTAGAATAGCACAGGTCGAAGCTCCGCACCCCACCGCACAGGCGCCTGCCATGAGTGACCGCACCCCGCTGCTGATTCACAACGCCACCGTCATCACGCTCGACGCGACGAACCGCATCCTCGAACGGGGCGCGCTGCTGGTGGAGGGCGAGCAAATCGCCGCCGTGGGCGCGAGCGCCGAGCTGCTGGCCGCCTACCCCACCGCTGAACACTGGGACGCACAGGGAATGCTGCTGATGCCGGGCATGATCTGCGCGCACACCCACTTCTACGGTGCCTTTGCGCGCGGCATGTACATTCCCGGCCCGGCGGCCAAGGACTTCCCCGAGATCCTCGAGAAGCTCTGGTGGCGGCTCGACAAAGCGTTAAGCATCGAAGGTGTAGAGCTATCGGCCGAAGTCTGCCTGGCCGACGCGATCCGCAACGGCTGCACCACACTGATCGACCACCACGCCAGCCAGCGCGCGATCGACGGCAGCCTGGATGCGATTGCCGGGGCAGTGGAGCGGGCAGGGCTGCGCGCCGTGCTCTGCTACGAGGTGACGGACCGCGACGGCGCCGACGCCGCGCGCGCCGGCATTGCCGAGAATGTGCGCTTCCTGCGCCGCACGCAGGCGGGGCCGCTGCACGAGCGCATCGCCGCTACCTTTGGCCTGCACGCCTCGATGACGCTGAGCGACGCCACGCTGGAGGCCTGCCGCAGCGAGAGCGACAAGTTCCATGTGCATGTGGCCGAACACCCGGCTGATGAGTTCGACAGCCTGGCCCGTTGTGGCAAGCGCACGGTCGAGCGGCTGCACGGCTTCGGCATCACCGGGCCGCAGAGCATCATGGCCCACTGTATTCACATCGACGCCTGGGAGACGGCGCTGCTGCGCGAGACGGGCACGTGGGTTGCGCACCAGCCGCGCTCGAACATGAACAACGCCGTGGGCGCCGCGGCGGTGGAATCGATGCTGCGCGGCGGCATGAAGGTGGTGCTGGGCAACGACGGTTTCAGCAACGACATGTTCGCCGAGATGAAGGTGGCCGATCTGCTGCAGAAGCTTGCCCATGGCGACCCGCGCAGCCTGGGCGCCGACAAGGTCTGCCAGATGGCGCTGCGCAACAACCGCGCCCTGGTCGGCCAGTTCTTCGCGCAGCCCGTGGGCGTGCTACAGCCCGGCGCGCTGGCCGACCTGATCCTGCTCGACTACTACCCGATTACGCCGCTCTCGGCCGAGAACCTGCCCTGGCAGATCCTCTTTGGCATCAGCGGCGGCCACGTCCACAGCACCATGGCGCATGGGCAACTGCTGATGCGCAACCGTACGCTGCTGACGATGGACGAAGCTGCGATTGCCGAACGCAGCCGCGCCGCAGCGCGCGCCACCTGGGAACGTTACTGGGCGATGTTTGCCTGACCCGAACTGCACTCACCCTCCTCGCCCGCCCAAAGCGGCGCGGGCGCACACTGACGCAAGGATTTGACCCATGACGATTCTCGCTGTGATCGGCGGCTCCGGCGCCGAAGGTTCGGGGCTGGCCGTGCGCTGGGCGGCCGCAGGGCACACCGTCATCATCGGCAGCCGCAGCGCCGTCAAGGCCGAGGCCGCCGCCGCCGAACTCTCTGCGCTGCTGCCCCCCGGCGCCAGTTCGCTCGCCGGGCTGGAGAACGCTGCCGCTGCCGCCGCCGCCGAACTGGTGGTGCTCAGCGTGCCCTACGCCGCGCAGGTTGATACGATTGCACAGGTGCGCGAGGAGAGCCAGGGCAAGGTCTTCATCACCGTGGGCGTGCCGCTGATGCCGCCCAAGGTGAGCACCGTTTGGCACGCGCCGGGCGGTTCGGCTGCCCAGGAGGCGCAGGCGCAGTTGGGCGAGGGCGTGCGCGTTGTCGCCGCCTTCCAGAACGTTTCGGCCGGCCACCTGAAGGATCTGGCCTGGGAGCCTGCCTGCGACGTGCTGGTGACGGGCGACCAGAAGGAGGCCAAGCTGCAGGCGATGGAGCTCGCACGCGCTGCCGGCTTCTTCGCCGTCGACGCCGGGCCGCTGGCGAACGCCTCGGTGGTGGAGGGGATGACGGCGTTGCTGATCGGCATCAATGCTCGCCACAAGGTGCAGGGCAGCGGCATCCGCATCACCGGCATCGCGCGCGAGTAGCCAAACTGCAAACGACAACTTCTGACGCAAGGGCGGCAGGGCGCAAGGGTACGCAAGGAAAAGCGGGGAACACCAGGCGACGGCTCCGGTGCAGGAACGCGCTGGCATCAGCCGCAAGAGAAGAACAGAAAGCCCGCCGCCGATTCGACGGGGCGGGCTTTTTGCTTGGGGGTGATTAGTCGCGGTCGAGCTCCTGGTCGGCCATGGCGGAGGGGTCGTCCAGCGGCTCGAGGTGGGTGAAGACGACGATGCCCGGCAGCGCCGCGCGCAGCTCATCCTCGATCTGCTCGCACAGGGCGTGGCCGTGCTGGATGCTCCAGCCGCCGGGCGCCAGCACGTGCATCGAGACGAAGCGGCGCGTGCCGGCCTGCCGCGTGCGCAGGGCGTGAAACTCGATGCCCCGTGCGCGGTAGGGCTGCAGCGCCGCCTCGATCGCGGCCTGCTCCGCGCTCGAAAGCGCGGTGTCCATCAGCCCCATCGTCGAGCGGCGCATGAGCGTCACGCCCGTCCAGACGATGTTGGCGGCCACCACAAGGCCGATGATCGGGTCGAGCACGAGCCAGCCGGTGAACCAGACCAGCGCCACGCCCACGATTACGCCAACCGAGGTCCAGACGTCGGTGAGCAGGTGCTGGCTGTCGGCTTCGAGCACGATCGCGCGCCGTTTGCGGCCAACGTTGCGCAGGATCAGCGCCACAATAAGGTTGATCGCCGACGCCACGCTCGAGACGAGCAGGCCAAGCCCCACCTGCGCCAGCGGCTGCGGGTCCAGCAAGCGCAGCCAGGCGCTCCATGCGATGCCGGTAGCGGCAAAGAGGATCAGCGCGCCTTCGATTGCACTTGAGAAGTACTCGGCCTTGGTATGGCCATAGGCGTGCTCGGCGTCGGGCGGCCGCTCCGAAACGCCGACGATGAAGAGCGCCATCGCCGCCGCGGCCAGGTTCACCAGCGACTCGATCGCATCCGAGAGCAGACCCACCGAGCCTGTGAGCCGCCACGCACCCGCCTTGAGCCCAATCGTGAGCACGGCGGCGCCAATCGAGAGCCAGATGTAGGGTTTGAGGGAGGGCGCCTTGGCGCGCGCAGCCTTTGCTGCGTCACGCGGCAGCGCATCGACCTTGGACATGGAGACGCTCAGATTAGGGGAGCGGCCGGCGCTGCAGGGCGGGCGACGTCAGGACCACTCGGGGCCGCGCTCGTGCGCGACGCGGGCGATGGCGGCGACGGTAGGCGCACCCTCCAGCGCAAAGACGAGCGGCAAGCTGCCGTTGAGCCCGTGTACAGTCTGCCAGAGGCCGCGCGCAGCGTTGGCCGCCCACAGCTCGGCCAGGAAGTTGGCATAGACGGCGTGGTCGGCCTCGATGCCGTCGGTTGGCACGTTGCTGGTGGCGGCGGCCAGGCGCACCTGGCGCGCCAGCAGCGCCGAAACCTGGCGCACGCGGTTGGCGTGTTTGTCGCCGTTACTGGTGATGAGCGCGGCCTGCAGGGCGGGCAGCAGCGCCCACGCCTCGGCCGTGCGGCCGGCAGCCAGCAGCGGGCGCAGCAGCCCATCGGCCATGTGGTCAACCAAGGCCTCGCCCTCGAGCAGGCGAGGGCCCCACTGCACCAGCTCCTGCAGCAGGCGCGCCTCGTCGGGCGTAGGGCCGGCGGTGTTGAGCAGCAGCAGCGCTTGCAGCCGCAGCCGCTTGAGGCGCAGCTCGTCGTCGCTCAGGCTCGGGTTCAGCCGGCCGCGCATGCGGGCAAAGAGGCCGGCCTCCTCGCGCCACTCATCCAGCAGCGCAATCGCGCGGTTGGGGTGGCCGAACTCCAGGTAGGCTTCAGCCAGCCCCCAGGTCAGGGCGCGTTCGGGGTTGCGGCCGGGCAGCGTGCGCGCCCAGGTCAGCGCCTGCTGGGCTTGGGCGTCGGCGCCGGCAAGGTCATCCACGGCGAGCAGCCCGCGGACAAGGGCAATTGCACCTTCGCTGCGCGTGGGGTCGGTGGGGGCAATGTGGGCCACCACGTCGCTCGCCAGCTTGAGCGCGCCCAGCTCGGCCAGGGTAGAAGCGGCGCCGGCGGCCGTCCAGCCGTCACTCTTCATGCCCAGTTCGGCCAAGCGGTGGGCCAGCTCGATGCGCTTGTCGCGCGGGATATAGCGCAGCGGCATCGCACGCACGGCCTCGCGCAGCGTATAGACTTGGAAGTCGATGTCGGCGTCGGCTTGGGGGCGCTTGACCTGGCGCAGCAGATTCTGGTCCGCCTGGCGGGTGGAGAGGCCGCCCAGCTTGCGTGCCTCCTGCACATTCGCAATCGTCGCCACTTCGTTGAGCACGTCGTCAAAGCGACCGGCGCGTGCGAGCACGGCGGCAGCCAGGCGGTGGCTGTGCAGCGTGGTGAGCATGCCATAGCGGAAGGTGTCGACGCACTGGCGCAGGATGCGGCCCGGGCGGCTTTCGACGGCTTCAGGGCCGATCGAGGGGTCGATCTGTTCGGCGATGCGCAGCAGGAGTTCGCCGCCGCCGTCGCCGAAGCGGCGCAGCGCGCCATCGAGCAGCGCGAGCACGAGCGGGTGCGGCCCCACACGCACAAGGGCTTCGGCCAGCACGCTGCGCAACTCGGGTGAGCCGAGGATACGCTCCCAGGCGCGCTCGGTCTGGTCGAGCTTCTCAAGATAGCTGGCGGCCAGCCCCAGGTTGCCCACCGTGGCGGCAGCGGTGGCGGCGTAGAGCAGCTGCTGCGGGAAGGTGTGGCCGGCGGCGGAGGGGTGCGTGGCGAGCAGCGCCGGGCTCAGCTCGTTGAGCTCGCGGTCGACGAGGGGCAGCAGCGCCGGGCGCGAGACAGCCTGGCGGGCGAGCCGGTAGAGCGCCTCTTGCAGCGCCATGGGCTGGCGCATGGCCGCCCACTTGGCCACCTGCAGCGCCTCGGTTCCGGCGCCGGCATCGGCCAGCGTCTCCCAGCACTGCTGCAGCATCCACGAATCGGGGCGCCAAACGCTGCGCTCTTCCAGGCCCAGCGCGTCCTCGGGCGGGCGCGTGGCGGCGGCGCGGGCAAGGGCCTGGGCGGCAAGCCCGCTCAGTGCGGGTGGCATCGAAGGGGGAGCCGCAACCTTTGGCTCGTTGGGTCGCCCGATCATCAAGGTCCTCTACCAATCAGGTGCGAATCAGGCACGCTGTTGCGCGCCGTATGTGTGGTGTGAGCCCGGCCGTCGCTGAAACAAGCGGCGCGTATACGTAGCCGGGAAGCTACATGCTATCGGCAGAAAGCTAAGATCCTTTGCACCGGATCAGCGCTCGCCGGCGGCGCCGTCCAGCCCGGCGTCTGCGTCGTCTGCGCCGTGGCCCAGCCCCGAGAGCGCGCCGGCTAGGCTGGTGCCCAGTGTCGCATCCAGCCGTCCCTCAAAGCTCTGCAGTGCGGCGCGCATCTGGTCCTGGCGCACGGCCAGCGTCACGTCGCCGCGCGTCCGCTCCAGCACGCCGCGCAGCACGTCGGTGTAACGGCGCAGCCCGTCCGTCACCGCATCGGGGAAATCGACCGCCACCAGGTGGCTGTAGACCTCCTCCATGAACTCCAACAGCGGCTCCACCTGATCGACGTGGCCGCGCCGCACCAGGTCCAGCACAAAACGGCGCGTCTCGGTGGCGGCTTCGCTCATACCACGCAGCCAGGTGGCCCCGGTCACGAACATCTCGGCGGGCGTGGGCAGCGGGCGGCCGCGCACCACGGCATAGACCGCGTGCGCCTCCACCAGTTCCTTCAGCGCGTCCTGTGTATAGCCGGCGTGGTAGACGGTGGGCGTCGCACTCAGTGGCTGCACCATGGCAGCGGCATCGCTGCGCGCCTGGGCGAGCATGGCCTCGGCTTCGCTCCACTCGTGGCGGTGAATGGCGCGAATGCTCTGCGCGCACGAGCGGGTAAGGGCGCGCGACTGGGCCAGCGTGCGGTCGCGCAGGCTGCTGATCGTAGTCAGCTCCTCGCGAATCGCGTCGACCACGGCTTGCAGTTGTGCCTGCATCGGTCCCGTGTTGGCGAGGGTGGGGAGTGGGCTTTCGGCTTGGGGGCGCGGCTCCATGTGTACAGTTCCTTGACGTCCTGAACGGCGGGAAGCGGTGAAGAGTGAGCGGTGCTGCCTGCCGCCATTGTACCAGAGGAAGCGAGCGAACCGCACTCCGGCCGCCCTTTGCGCGAGCGAAACCCGGCCGGCGGCGTGGGCCGCGCACAAAAAGCGCCCTGCCGCGAAGCAGGGCGCCACGATGGAAAACCAGTTGTGCGCGGCTGCGCTCTAGAACGGAATGTCCTCGGGGTCCTGGTGCTCGGAGCCGCGACCGGCGGAGCTGCCGCGGGCCGGGCTGGAACCGCCGGCGCGCCGCCCGTTGCTGCTGCTTGCGCCGCCGCTGCCGCTACCGTACTCCTCACCGCCCGAACTTTCGGCAAAGTCGCCGCTGCTGCCTGCCGCGCCTTCGGGACGCGGGCCGTTGAAACGAATCTGCTGCGCAGTCACATCGAGGCTTGCCCGGTGGTTGCCGGACTGATCCTGATAGACGCGCACATCATCAATCTCGCCAACAATAACAACGCTCTGGCCCTTGGTCAGGTACTGACTGGCAAACTCGGCCTGCTTGCGCCACGCCGAAACGTTGAACCAGATCGTCTTCTCCTGCTTCACCCCGTCCTGGCCCGTCCACGAACGGCTGACGGCCACGCTGAACTTGGTGACAGCAACGCCCGTAGGCGTGTACTTCATCTCGGGGTCGCGCCCAAGATTGCCGACGATCACCACTTGCTGAAACGACATGCCCTGTTCTCCTCTCGGTCTCTTGTCTCGTCTCGAATTGTTCGTCCCGGCGTCGCCCAGGGCAGGGCTCAACCGTCACCCGTATTGTAAGCGATCAAGGTGCAAAAGTCAAGCAGAAAACAGAACAAATGTACGAAAACAGCCTGGGTGCGGCGTTGGGCGCTGCTTGTCTCCCGTGCGATAATGAGAGCATCATCCTGCCCGGCGCCCAAGATCGCGGCGCCGGCCCACTCCTCTCGCCGCCCTGGAAGGGGTTTCCGATGGCTCACTCGCTCACACTCGCCACGATTCAAGCCGAACTGCAGCGCGCCGGGCTGGATGGCTGGCTGCTCTACGACTTTCGCGGCTCGAACCCCGTTGCGCTGCACGTCGCAGGCATCGCGACCAGCGGCTCGCGGCGCTGGTTCCTCTGGGTTCCGGCGCAGGGCGAGCCGAAGTGGCTAATCCACGCCATCGAGGGCAGCACCTTTCGCAGCGTGGCACCCGAGTTCGACGGGCCGAAGACCAAATATGTGGGCTGGCGCGACCTGCAGGTCGAGCTCCCCAGCCTGATCGGCGCCAACGAGGACACTTCGCTGCGCATTGCCATGGAGTACAGCCCCGGCAACGCAATCCCCTATGTGAGCCGACTGGACGCCGGCACCAAGGAGTTCATCGAGGAGACGACCGGCGCCCAGATTGTTTCGAGCGCCGACCTGGTGCAGGTGGCGCAGGCCGTGCTCAGCGCGGCGCAGCAGGAGAGCCACCGCCGCGCCGCCGCGCTCTGCCTCGACATCAAGGAGGGCGCCTTTGCGATGATCCGCAACGGGCTGCGCAGCGGCGAAGCGCTCACCGAGTACACGGTGCAGCAGTACATCGCCCGCCGCTTTGCCGATGCCGGCTATGAGACCGAGCACGACGCACTTGTGGCGGTGAACGCCCACGCCGCCGACCCGCACTACGGCCCCACCGCCGAGACGGCCCTCCCCATCCGCCACGGCGACATGGTGCTGATCGACCTGTGGGGGCGCGAGGGCAACGACCCGCTCGCCTGCTTTGCCGACATCACGTGGACGGGCTACTGCGGCGCCACGCCCCCGCCGGCCGCGGCCGAGGTCTTTGCACAGGTGGCGGCCGGGCGCGACGCCGCCATCGACTACATCCGGCGCGGGTTGGCCGCCGGCGAAACGGTGAGCGGCTTTGCCGTCGACGACGCCTGCCGCGACGTGATCGAGCGCGCAGGCCAGGGCGCGGCCTTCTTCCACCGCACCGGCCACAGCCTGGGCACCAGCACCCATTTCAACGGCGTCAACATCGACAACCTCGAGACGCAGGACCGCCGCAGCCTCATCCCCGGCGTGATGTTCACCATCGAGCCCGGGATTTACCTGCCCGAGTTCCGCTTTGCCGGCGAGAGCGGGCCGGTGGGGCTGGGCATTCGCAGCGAGATCAACTGCATCATCGGCCCCAACGGGCTGGAGGTGACGACGCTGCCGCTGCAGACCGAGATCCTTGCTCTGGGATAGGCCGCCATGCAACGCAAGAGCTTTGCCCAGCGCCCGCGCCGCGTGGCCCTCTTCGTCACATGCCTGGTCGACATGTTCTATCCCGATGTGGGCATGGCGACGGTGGACTTGCTCGAGGCGCAGGGTGTCGAAGTGATCTTCCCCATGGAGCAGACCTGCTGCGGGCAGCCGGCCTTCAACGCCGGCTTTCGCGACGAGGCGCGCACAATGGCGCGCCACTTTCTCGACGTCTTCGCGCCGCTGGTGGTGAACGGCGAGGTGGATGCGATTGTGGCGCCCAGCGGCAGCTGCACGACGATGGTGAACCATTTCTATACGGTGCTCTTCGAGGAGCCGCAGTTCGCGCGCGAGCGCGCGCGTGCCGAAGCGGTGGCCGCCGTGAGCTTTGAGCTGACCGAATTCCTGGTCGACGTGCTGGGTGTCAGTTCGGCGGCCGAGGCGGGGGCAATGCCGCCTGCGCAGCCGGTGCGTGCGGCCTACCACGCCTGCTGCCACCTGCAGCGCGAGCTCGGCGTCGACGCGCAGCCGCGCCTGCTGCTGGGGTCGCTGCCCGGCGTCGAGGTGGTGGAGATGCAGGGGGCAGAGGAGTGCTGCGGCTTTGGCGGCCTCTTTGCGATCAAAAACGCGCCGATCAGCGAAGCCATGGGGCGCACGAAGACGCTGAACATTCAGGGCAGCGGCGCCGACGTGGTGGCGCTGTGCGACGTGAGTTGCATGATGCACATCAACGGGCTGCTCAGCCGCCAGGGGCAGCAGGTGCGCGCCGTCCACCTTGCGCAACTGCTGACGGGAGAGTATTCGGTGGCGCAGACTGCGGCGCCCGAGACCCCAACGGGAAGTGCGGAGAGCGGCGCCAGTGCAGGTGGCTCCGGCACAGCGAGCAGCGGCGTCGCGCCGAGCGAGAAAGCTGCCCCGCCGCGCCGCTGGCAAGACGTGAAGTAGGCCGCGCGGCAGGCTCGTGTAATTAGGCTGCAAGCTAAGTAGCGTAGTCGTGCAGCTGATTCAAGTTGCACCAGGAATCGCATGAAGAGCCCCATCGATCTGCACCTTCCCTATGCCGAACGCGTGGAGCGCTCGCTGGCCGACCGCCACCTGCGCACGGCGTTGGGGCGCGCCACCGGCCACATGAGCGGCCAGCGCCGCGCCGCGCTCGACGCGGTGGTCGCAGCGCCGGTGGATGGCACGGCTGACGGGGCCGAGGGGAGCGCTGCGGCCGAGGCGAGCGGCGCGCGGCAGATGCGCCGCCAGGTGCGCCAGATGAAGGAGCATGTGCTGCGCCACCTGCCCGTGCTGCTCGAGGAGTTTGAGCGCCACGTGACGGAGAACGGCGGCTTTGTGCACTGGGCCGCCGACGGCGCCGAGCTCAACGGTATCGTGCTCGACATCGCGCGCCAGGCCGGGGTCGAGCGGGTGGTCAAGGCCAAGAGCATGGCCACCGAGGAGACACATCTCAATGCCGCGCTCGAGCGGGCGGGGCTGAAGGTGGTGGAGACCGATCTGGGCGAGTACATCATCCAGCTCATGGGCGACCCGCCAAGCCACATCGTCGCGCCGATTGTGCACATGCGGCTGGAGGATGTGAGCGCCGTCTTCCAGCGCGAGCTGGACATGCCGCCGAGCTATGACCCCGAGGTGATGTGCGCACTGGCGCGCAGTGTACTGCGGCGCGAGTTCCTGAGCGCCGAAATGGGCATCAGCGGCTGCAACTTTGCGATTGCCGAAACGGGCACCTGCTGCATCGTCACCAACGAAGGCAACGGGCGCATGACGTCCAGCCTGCCCCGCGTCTATGTGGTGGTGATGGGCATCGAGAAGATCGTGCCCACTGTCGAGGACGCCTTCCTGCAGTACCAGGCGCTCTGCCGCAGCTCCACCGGCCAGCCGGCTTCGGTCTACCTTTCGATGACAGGCGGGCCGCGCGGCCGCGGCGAGGTGGACGGCCCAGCCGAGTTCCACGTGGTGCTGCTGGACAATGGGCGCACCGGCATGCTCGAGCAGGGCTACGGCGAGGCACTGATGTGCATCCGCTGCGGGGCGTGCCTCAACGTCTGCCCCGTCTATCGCGAGGTGGGGGGACACGCCTACGGCAGCACCTACAGCGGCCCGATTGGCGCCGTCATCAGCCCGCTGCTCAACATGCATGTCACCGATGCGCAGAAGCTGCCCTATGCCAGCACGCTCTGCGCCGCCTGTCGCGACGCTTGCCCGGCGATGATCGACCTGCCGCGCCTGCTGCTGGATTTGCGCGCTGACGGTGTGGAGGCCGGCGTTCCGGGCTGGGCCGAGCGCCAGGCCATGGCCCAGTTCGCACGCATCATGAGCAACCGCCGCAGCTATGAAGGCGCGGGCGGGTTGGCCGGCTTTGGCGCCGGGCTGCTGAAGTTTCTGGAAGGGGGCACGCTGCGCGCACTGCCACCGCCCTTTGGCGGCTGGACCCACGCCCGCGACTTTCCGCCCTTTGCCAAGCGCAGCTTCCGCACGCAGTGGGCCGAACGCGCCCGCTACGCGCCGCGCGCGGCGGTTCACCCCGGCGTAGCAGCGCTGCGCGCAGCAGAGGCAAGCCGCGCTGCCGCGGCGGAAGCAGATCCCGGCGTCGCGCAGGAGGATGCTGCGGTGCAGGAGCCGGCGTCCGTGCAAGCGCTGCCCGTCGAACCCCGGGCGATTGAGCGTCCGCCTACCGCGCTTACAGACGAGACGGCGCCCACCCAGCCGGCGCAGGATGAGGGCGGCTGACGATGTCTGCACGCGACCAGATCCTCAACCGGCTGCGCAGCGCACTGGCCCGCAGCGACCTGCGCTTTCCGCCCGCCGAGCCGCAGCCGCTGACGCACGAGACGCGCATGGCTATTACCCATGCGGGTGGCGGCGCGCCCGAGCTGGCCGCGCGCTTCTGCGCCGAAGTGGCGGCGCTGCACGGCTCCGCCGAGTTTGTGGAGAGCCCGGCCGAAGCGCGCCTGGCGCTCATCCACCGCTTGCAGAGTTGGCGGCGCGACGAGGAGGCGGCGCGCAAGGGCGTGCGCCTGGTGACGGGGCAGGAGCAGATGGTGCTGGGCTGGGAGCCGCGCGCGATCCCGCTCGAGTCGGTGCGCGAGGCACTGGGCGACATGGGCTTCGAGTGGGTTGTGCCCAGCCGTTTTGCCACGACGGAGGATCGCGACGCGGTGCGCCACATTCGCTATGGCGTGACGAGCGCCCACGCCGCGTTTGCCGCCACCGGTTCGCTGCTGCTGGCCCACGGCGTCGAGACGCCGCGCATTGCCAGCCTGCTGCCCTTTCGTCATGTGGCGCTGGTGCCGCTCTCACGCCTCTATTCGAATGTGGAGGGCTGGTTGGCCGAACGGCGCGAGAGCAACCTGCTCGAGTTCATGCGCCAGCACCGCAACATCGCCATGATCACCGGCCCCAGCAAGTCGGCCGATATCGAGATGAATCTGACACTGGGTGTGCACGGGCCGCGCCACCTGCACGTGATCCTCTTCGACGACCTGCGCGGCGATGAAGCGCCCTGGGTGGGTGTGGTGACCTACGACCCGGCCGAGGACGAGACGCTCCCAGCGCTCAACCCCTTTGTACGCGGCTACGGCGACGAACGTGCCCGCTTTACGCCACCCTCGGCGCCGTGGGAGCCGGACGCAGCGCCGGAGCCGCCGCCCGCCGCGCCCGACACAGCAGCCGACGACGGCGCCGAATACGACGACATTTAGTCACCACACTACGCAGCATAGCCGGCGGCAGGCCCAGGAAGGAACAGGCCGCAAGCGGGCGTAGAGTCATTGTTGCATCGATATCCAAACAGAACCAGAGAAAGCCGGTCAGTCGAAATGTCTTCCACAACCAAAGTCTGGCGCGTGGCCTACGCCGGGGCGGGCGCCATCGTCAAGCACGCGCACATCCCCAACTTCAGTCAGCTGCCCAACACGCAGAACGTTGCCGTCTGCGATGTCAATGAACCGCGCGCCGCCGCGCTCGCCGCCGCCGCCGGCATCCCGGCCGTCTATGCCGACTACCGCGAGATGCTCGCCACCGAAAAGCCCGACATCACAGTTGTGGCGACGCCGAACGTCTTCCACAAGGAGATGACGCTGGCCGCGCTGGCCGCCGGTTCGCACGTGCTCTGCGAGAAGCCGCTCGCGCCCTCCTACGACGACGCCGTGACCATGTTCGAGGCAGCCAAAGCCGCCGAGCGCGTGCTCACCGTCGGCACCCACTTCCGCTACGGGCCGCACATGCAGGTGCTGCGCACGCAGGCCAAGGCCGGCTTCTTCGGCAAGATCTACGCGATCCGCACCACCTGGCAGCGCCGCTCCGGCATCCCCGGCCTGGGCGGCTGGTTCACAAACCGCGACCTGGCCATGGGTGGCGTGCTCTTCGATCTGGGCGTGCACGCGCTCGACCGGGCGCTCTACGTCATGGACTACCCGCGCCCGCTGACTGTGACGGGGATGACCTATGCCGAGTTTGGCCCGCGCGGCCGCGGCGCCGGCCCGTGGGGATCGGACATCTTTGCGCCGGCTGTCACGGCGCCCCGCTTTGACGTCGACGACTTTGCGTGGGCCACCGTGCGCTTTGAGGATGGCGCAGCGCTGATGTTCCAGGTGGCGTGGGCGTCGCACCACCCCGAGACCTTCGCCGTCGAAATCTTCGGCACCGAAGGCGGCGCGTCGCTGCGCGAACGCGAGGGGCTCACGCTCTACACAAACCTCAATGGGCAGGATGTGAACATCGAGGTGCCGACGCCCAATGCGCCGCCCGCCACCTATGCCCTGATGGCGCAGAACTTTGTGCGCCATCTGGAGGGTGACCCCACCGCCGAGATCATCACACCCGAGCAGGCGCTGGTCTCGGTGCAGATTGTCGACGCCATCGGCCGCTCGGCGCAGGCCGGGCGCGAGGTCAGCCTGTAGCGGGCGCCGAACACGTATGCAAAGAGGCCGGGCCGCCCCACATGCGGGCGGCCCGGCCAGTTTTCAGGAGGTTTGTGATGGAGTACGCAACGCCGGTCACGATCACGCACATCATCGTCTCGCCCGGGCGCAACTATTTCGGCCATCCCGTAACGGCCGAGCCGGGCGACGCGCCCACCTTCGACCTTGCCGAGGTTCAGGCCGACGCCGGCATGGGGCTGGTGGGCGACCGCAACTACGGCGTCAAGGCCTCGTTCAACGGCCAGGTGAGCTTCCTCTCGGCCGAGGTCTTCGACGCGCTGCGGGCGCACTTTGGCCGGCCCGAACTTTCGCCGCTGGACGCCCGGCGCAACATCGTGATCGCCGGCGCGCCGCTGAACCAGCTGATCGGGCGCGACTTCGCTCTCGACTTTGGCACACACATCGTGCGTTTTGAGGGGCACAAGCACTGCGCGCCCTGCGGCTGGATGGACCGCATGGTGGCGCCCGGCGCGCTCGCCTTCCTGCGCGGGCGCGGCGGCCTGCGCGCCCGCATCGCCGCAAGCGGCCTGCTGCGCCGCGGCCCCGCCACCCTGCTCACCGACTTCGCGCTGGATCTCGCCGACCTCACCGCGCCGCTGCCGCTGCCAAACCTGCCCGACTAAACGGCAACCGCTTCGGCGCAAGGGCACAAGGAAAAGCGAAAAAGTACACGGAAACGACGGAAACAACTGAGAACAGCATCCCTGCGCCGGCGCTTTTCTCCGTCGTCTCCGTTGTTTCCGTGTACTTTTTGCTTTTCCTTGTGCCCTTGCGTCGGATGTTTGTTGTGTTGGAGGGCGCATCAGGCAACGGTCTGGCCCACGTATGGCATGCGCAGGCCGGCATCGTGGGAAATCCTACGGTAGCAGGCGGGCCGACGCCCTATGCTGGCGCGCGGCTGATGGAACGCCGGCGTCTCGGCCGGCGTCCCTGCTTGACACGGCCCGTGGCTGAAAGGAATCCCATGCTGAACCTGCACCGTCCCATTCGCCCGCTGCCTGCATCCCGCTTGCTGTCGGCGCTGCTGGTTTGCCTGCTGCTGGCCGGCGGGCTGCTGCCGGCTTCGGCATCCGCGGCGACCGTTGCGCCGCCGCAGCAGGCTGCACAGTGCGCGTCGGTCGTAACCTTGGCGGAGGGCGAGACGCTTTCGGGCATTGCCGGCCTGCTGCTGGGCAACCAGAATGGCTGGACGCTGATTGTTGCCGCCACCAACGCCGCCGCCGCCAGCGATGCGACCTTTACGCAGATTGCCAACCCCGATCGGGTGGTTGCGGGCACGCGCCTCTGCATTCCGGCCGCAGGCAGCGGCGTTGTGACCACCGCGCCCGCCGCCGCTCCTGTGGCTCCCGCGGCGTCGACAGCGGTCGCAACGCTCGCGCCGCGCACGGGGGTGGTTCAGCCGGCCGCGACGGCCACACCCGCCGCACTCAACGTCACCGACCCGCTGACGACGGTGGTCGACATCGACCCCGAGGTGCTCACGCTCGACTGGCTGCGCGCGCAGGAGACACCGGGCAGCGACATCGTGATCGAAGAGGTGCTGGCGGCGGGAACCAACTACAGCCGCTACTACACCTCCTACCTCTCCGAGGGGCTGAAGATCTACGCCTACATGACGGTGCCCACCGGCGCCGCGCCCGCCACGGGCTGGCCGGTGGTGCTCTTCAACCACGGCTACATCCCGCCCGAGGTCTACCGCTCCACCGAACGCTACATCGCCTACCAGGACGCCTTCGCCCGCAACGGCTACATCGTCTTCCGCCCCGATTACCGTGGCCACGCCTTTAGCGAGGGCGAGGCCGAGGGCGCATACGGCAGCCCCGCCTACACGATCGACGTGCTCAACGCGCTGGCTTCGATCGAGCGCTACGCCGCCGCCGACCCGGCGCGCATCGGCCTCTGGGGCCACTCGATGGGCGGCTATATCACGCTGCGGGCGATGGTGGTGCGGCCGCAGATCAAGGCGGGTGTGATCTGGGCGGGCGTCGTCGGCTCCTATAACGACATGCTCAACAACTGGCGCCGTCCCAACAACACCGCGCCCGCCACGATCCCGCAGCGCGCACGCCGCTGGCGCCAGGTGTTGCAGGAGAAGATGGGCACGCCCGAGGAGAACCCGGAGTACTGGGCCAGCATCTCGGCCAACAGCTACCTGGACGAGATCGCGGCGCCGATCCAGCTGCAGCACGGCACGGCCGACTCCGACGTGCCCGTCGAGTTCTCGCGCACGCTGCGCGACCAGATCAGCGGCGTGGGCGGTGTGGTCGAGTACTGGGAGTACGCCGGTGACAACCACAACCTCTCGATCAATCTGGGCACGGCGCTGCAGCGTTCGGTGAACTTCTTCGACCAGTACGTGAAGAACGCGACGCCGTAGGCCGCAACCGACCGGCTCACAAAACAAGACAGGGGTGGAAGGCGCGCATCCGGCGCCCTCCACCCCCGTTCTGTTGTAATTGATGATCGCCTCAGAAGAGGAAGAGCCCGACGGCGGCCGTGGCCACAATCAGCGCCACCACGGGCAGCACGTTCCGACGCAGCACCGTCGCGCCTGCCAGCGCGACGATGATGCCCTTGACGACGGTGTTTGACATCGCCGCCAGCACGATCGCCTGCGACGCGACCGGCGGCTCCACATCCCCCGAGTTGGCGAGCGTGGCCAACGAGAGCGTAATTGCGTCGAGGTCGGCGATGCCCGAAAGCAGCGCCGAGATGTAGACGCCCGTCTCGCCGAAGTAGAGCTGCCCGGCGCGCGCCACCACCAGCACCACGGCATAGAGCAGACCGAACTTGAGCGCCGTACCCAGCTCGAAGGGGTTGGTCACCTGTACAGCTTCGGCGCTGTCGGTCGAACGGGCGCTGCGCCGATAGAGCCAGAAGGCGTAGACCAGCCCCACCAGCGCCGCGGCCAGCATGGGCAGCCACATGTAGGCCACCAGCGGCCGGCTCACCGCCCAGGCGATGACCAGCACGCGCGGGAACATGATGCTCCACGCCAGCACAATTGCGAAGGCATAGGCCAGCCCCAGCACCGGTTCGCTGCGGCTGCGCCCCGAAAAGCTCAGCGTCACGGCCGTGCTCGAGGCCAGGCCGCCCAGCGCGCCCGTCAAGCCGATGCCGCGGCCAGGGTCCACCAGCTTCATCAGCACGTAGCCGGCAAAGCTGATCGCCGAGATCAGCACCACCATCCACCAGATGCGCGCGGGGTTGAGGACATCGAAGGGGGGCGCAAAGAAGGATCGGTCGGGCAGGATGGGCAGGATGATCAGGCTGACGACGGCGAACTTGATCGTCGCCTCGATATCGACCCAGCTGATGCGCTCGGCGATGGTGTGGAGCTGCGGCTTCATCGAGAGCAGGATCAGCGTAGCCACGCCAACCGCCGCCGCCAGCGCGACCTCGGCCCAGGCGCAGAGCGCGCCGATGAGCAGGGTGAGCAGCGCGGCGACCTCGGTGGTGAGCCCGGCGGTGTCCTCGTGCTGCATGTGGCGCACATAGGCGGCGACGAGCATGGCCGAGACGCCGAGCAGCGTGGCCGAGAGCGGCCAGGGCGAGGCGCTGTGCTGCGCCAGCAGCGCAGCCGTGGCGCCCAGCAGCGCCAGCACGGCGAAGGTGCGCACGCCGGCGAACATCTCGACGCCGGCGCGGCGGTGGCGTTCGCGCTCAAAGCCAATCACCAGGCCAATGCCCAGCGCGACGGCAAAGCGGTAGAAGAGGTCGGCCTCTGAGCTCCACATCGTCTGTCATCCGGCGGGCCGCGTTGCCCGCCGCCTTGTGTCTGGTGTTGAGGGATTCCCCGGTCGTCTGTATATGGTAACACGCGCGCCGCCGCAAGCTCGAGTACGCTGGCGGCGGCTTCGGCAGCAGTTCAGTTGGGCACTGGAGTCTGGCGGCCTGCTCAGTCGGCGGCGGCGAGCTCGCGCGCGTGGCGGTGCTGCGCCTGGTACATGAAGGCCTCGAGGCGGGTCTCCATATTGGTGCTCTTCTGCAAATCGAACGAAAGGTCGAGCCAGGGCAGGTTGTCGTAGTCGCTGCGGATGCGGCCGGCCAGCCCCGCCGAGACGATGCCGGCCATACACGAAAAGGGCATGGCGTTGACGATGCCGGCCACCCCGAGCCGCGCAAAGGCGACTGCCTTGCCCAGCGTCATCACTGTTTCGCATTCGAGCGCAGGGTTGGCGTAGTCGCGCATGGCCTTGACAAGGTAGGCGCTCGACTGTTCGGGCGGCCAGATCAGGTGGCGCGCCAGCGGCGAGCGCAAGCTGCGTTCGCGGTAGCGCTGGTAGAGGTCGGTAACCTGCATGACGAGGCTCTCTTTGTGCAGGCCGAGCGATCGTTTGAGCGCGCCGTAGTGGAAATTCGTGTAGTACATCCACTCCATCAGCGAGGCCAGCGTCACCTCGCCGCCCAGCCGCTCAAGGCTGCGGATCATCTCGCGATTGGCAAAGCTGTTCATGCGCGCATAGATTTCGCCCACAATGCCGATCTTGGGGCGCGACTGCGAGCGATCAACGTCGACGCGGCTGAACTGCTCGGCGGCGGTGGAGAGCACGGCATGCAGCGAGCCGCCGCCGGCGCGTACGGCCGCCAGCACCTGCTGAAAGCTGCGGTCGTAGGCGGCGTCGCTCTCGCCGGCGTCCAGCTCGTAGGGGCGCACATGGTAGAGCGCCTGTTGCAGCAGGTCCACGGCGACAAAGCCATCCCACGCCAGGCGGCGGAAGGCCTGCGGGTTGTCGCCAAAGCCGCGGTAGGAGTTCTGGTTGCTGGGGCCGACGATCTCCAGCTCCTCCAGGCCGTGCTCGTTGAGCACCTGGCGATAGAGGGTGGCGTACTGGCCGTAGCGGCAGGGGCCGTCGGAGGTGGTAAGGAAGAGGGCGTGGCGCGACGGGTCAAAGCCGGGTTGGCGGGCGTGGCGCAGCACGTCGCCGATGACAAGCGTGCAGGGCAGGCACTCGCGCCCAAGCGTGACTGCTGCGCCGGCGTCGGCCGAGAGGTCGTCGGGGGCGTCGAGCACCTCGGCGGGGATGCCGTAGGCGTGCATGGCGGCAGCCAGGGCGTGGGCGTGGTCGCACATGCGCGAGATCAGGAAGGTTTTGGCCGGCGCGCTGCCGGCGGGCTTCTTCTCGGTGAGCAGGGTCGCGTCTTGTGGAACGGCTTGAATCTCAGTTGGCATAGACAGCCTCCACGCCCTGCAAGGTGTGCGCCGCGTCCAGACTCTGCGCCCCTTGCAGGCTCTCGATGAATGCCTCGCAGCGAGTGACGACGCCGGCGTCGGCCGTGTGGTCGTCCAGCTCCAGTTCGAGGAAAGGTTTGCCGGCCATCAGGCGACGGAAGTAGTTGATCACGAACGAATCCGGCCCGCAGCCAAAGCTGCTGACGTAGAGCGCGTGCAGCCGTTCGTCGCGCCGAATCAGCCGCGCCGCGCCCAGAATCTCCTGGCCGCTGCGCCAGTACATGTGGGCAAAGCCGTCGGCCGGTTCGCTGATCTGGAGCGGCAGATAGTCCATGGGGATGGGGAGCACGCCCAGCTTGCGCAGCGTGTGGGGCAGGCTCTGGCAGACGCCCATATCGGCGGTGTTGTAGGGGCGGCCGACGAGCACGACGGCGGGGCGGCCGGGTTCCAGCGCAGCAAGCGCTGCTGCGCCGCGCTGGGCGATGCGGGCGGCAAATTCGGCCTGCGCGGCCTGGCCGGCGGCATGCGCGGCGCGCACGGCGCGCGCCGAAACGCGCAGCTCGTGCGCCAGCTGCTTCAAATCGCCCTCCAGCGCACGTGCCCACTGCATGTGCAGCGCCGGTGTGAGCACGCGCGTGCCGCGCTCCTCCGGCTTCATGGCGGCGACGGTCAGGTCGCCCGAGGCACGGATATAGGGGCAGTTGGCGGCGACCTGCGGCTGGCCTGCGCCGCCCCCCACGCTCTCGGCGCCCAGCGCATTTGTGCCTGTGTCGCGCCCGGTAAGGTTGGGCAGGAAGATGAAGTCGACGTCGCGCTCGATCAGCTGCGCCACATGGCCATGCACCAGCTTGACGGGGTAGCAGGTCTCGGCGACGGCGTGCTCCTTGGCCAGGCGGGCGACGGTTGGGTTGGTGGCGTCGGAGAGCACCACGTCCATGCCCAGGCGTGCGAAGAAGGCCCGCCAGTAGGGGAACATGTCCCAGAAGTAGAGGGTGCGCGGCAGCCCCACGCGCGGCCGCCCCTGCACGCGTGGGCCGGGCGCCACGTAGCCCTCCATCAGCAGCGCCTCGCGCTCGGCAAAGAGGTCGGGCAGGGGCTGGGCGGCGGCGCGGCGGTGGTCGCGCTCGGCGTCGTACATGTCGCAGCGGGCGCCGTGGAAGACGGGCGGCTCGCTGCCGATCGTCACCTTGTTGATCTCGCAGAGGTTGGGGCAGGCCTGGCAGATGAAGGAGCGCGAGAGGTAGGGGCGCTCCGTCAGGTCGAAGCCGCGGAAGCTGGAGGTGAGGGCTGCGCCGGGCGTCGCGTGCAGCTCGTCGCGCGCGAGCAGGGCAGCGCCGATCGCGCCGCTGACATCGTGGTGGGGCGGCACGGCGATTTGGCGGCCGGTGCGGGCGTGGAAGGCCGAGACGACGCTGTCGTTCCAGGCCACGCCACCCAGGAAGAGCACCTGGCTGCCCAGCGCGCGTGTGCCCACCACGCGGTTCAGGTAGTTCTCGACGATGGCGTAGGCGAGGCCGGCCGAGAGGTCGCCCACACCGGCGCCCTGCTGCTGATGGTGCACCAGGTCGGATTCCATAAAGACGGTGCAGCGTTCGCCCAACTGCACGGGGCACGCCGCCTCCAGCGCCAGTGCGCTGAACTCCTCCTCTACATCCACCTGCAGGCGGCCGGCCTGCTGCTCAATAAAGGCGCCCGTGCCCGCGGCGCAGGCGCTGTTCATGGTGAAATCGACCACGACGCCGTTCTGAATGCGGATGTACTTGGAGTCCTGGCCGCCGATCTCGAAGACGGTGTCGACGGCAGGGTCGAAGGCCGTGGCGGCGCGTGCCTGTGCGGTGATCTCCGAGCGCACCACGTCGGCGCCGATGAAGTCGGCGGTGAGGTGGCGGCCCGAACCGGTGGCGCCCACGGCCACCACCTCGAAGTGATCCCCAAGGTAGGCAGCCAGCTCGTCGCCCACCTCGCCCAGGCAGTCGCGCACAACATCCAGCGGGCGTCCCTGTGTGCGCACGTAGCGGCGGGCGAGCAGGTGGCCCTTCTCATCGAGCGCGACCACCTTGGTGGTGACGGAGCCGACGTCGACGCCCAGGTAGATGGGTTTGCGCGCGCCGCTGCTCTTGTCGCCGGTCGGCCCGTCGCCGTTGCGGTAGAGGATGCCGGGCTGCGCAAAGCCGATGTTGATCGTGGGCAGCGCGGGGTTTTCGCTGCGCTGGTACTCGCTGGTGGTGAGCGCGGCTGCGAGCACGTCGAAGCCTGCAAAGCTGCGTTGCGGCGTGCGGGCGGCCTTCTCCTGTGCATCGAGCGCGGCGCCGATCGCGGCCATCACGTGATGGTTCTCGGGCACCAGCAGCTCGCCCGGCGCCAGCTTCAGCGTCTCTTCAAAGGCGCGCACCACGGCGCGGTTGTAGGCCACGCCGCCCTGGATCGCAATCGGTGGGCGGAAGACCTTGGCCTTGCCGATCACGGTGCGGAAGTTGCGCGCCAACGCCATGCAGAGCCCGGCCAGAATGTCGGGCATTGGCGTACCGATCTGCTGCAGGTGCACCATGTCGGAGGTGGCAAAGACCGTGCAGCGGCCGGCGATGCGCGCCGGGTTTTCCGAACGCAGGGCGATTTCGGCAAACTCACCCTCGATCGCGATGCCCAGCCGCTCGGCCTGCTGGTCGAGGAAGGCGCCCGTGCCGGCGGCGCAGAGGTTGTTCATCGCCATATCCGAAAGCACCATGCGCCCCAGCGTCTCGTCCCAGTCGGTGGAGAGGAACTTGCTGTCCTGGCCGCCGATCTCGATCACCGTGCGCACAGCGGGATAAAAGCGGCCGATGGCGCAGGTTTGGGCCACGAGTTCGTTGATGTGGACGCCGCCCAGCAGCGCCGCCACCGGCCGCCCGCCCGAACCGGTGAAGCCGGCGGCGACGGTGCGCGCTTCAAGCTGGCCGAGCGTGAGGCCGAGGTCGGCGGCGAGCGCTTCGGCTTCGCTCAGGAGCACCTGGCGCGGGCGGCCGTGGGCGCGTGCATAGCGCGCCGCCAGCAGTTCGCCGGCCTGATTGAGTGCGACGACCTTGACTGTTGTCGAGCCGATGTCGATGCCGAGGGCAATGGGCGCGCCGGCTGCAGCTGGTTCTGCAACTGGTTGTGTAGCTGGTTGTGTAACTGGTTCTGCAGTTGGTTCTGCAGAGTGGTCCGCATGTGGTCCTGGTGTGGTGTACACGGATAGTCCCTGAAAGAGCTGCGCGGCAGGAGCGAGCGGGCAGGGGGAACAATCTGTCTGCCAAGATACGGCACAGGCAAGCGGCAGGGAAGGGGCATTCGACCCAACGCGCGCCAGCGAACGTCCCGACGCGTTGTCTTGTGGGCCCGATTGTGCAGAGCAGGCCCGATTGTGCGGAACAGGCTCGATTGTGCGGAGCAGGCCCGATTGTGCGGAGCAGGCTCGATTGTGCGGAGCAGGCTCGATGGTTAGCCCTGGACGCAAGGCGCCGGGTGGCTGAGGGCCACCCGGCGCTTGCCACCAGGAGGAGACACGGAGGCACTTTCGCGGAAGTTGGAGGAACCGGTGCGGCCGCTGGGCAGAAGCTGCGCAGCGGCTGGGCGGCTGCCACACCGCCGGCTCGGGAGAGCGCGACGGAAGCGGCCGCACCGGGTAAGTCACTTCAACCAGATTACTTGCCCTTGCCGTCCTTCATTGCCGCATGCGCCGCCGCGAGGCGGGCAATCGGCACACGGAAGGGGCTGCACGAGACGTAGTCGAGGCCGGCCAGGTGGCAGAACTCGATGCTCTCGGGGTCGCCGCCATGTTCGCCGCAGATGCCCATGTGCATCCCTGGGCGGGTCTCGCGGCCCAACTCGACTGCCATCTTGATCAGCTTGCCGACGCCGCCCCGGTCCAGGTGCTGGAAGGGGTTGCTGGGCAGGACGCCCCACTCGGTGAACTGGATCAGGAACTTGCTTTCAGCGTCGTCGCGGCTCATGCCGAAGGTGGTCTGCGTCAGGTCGTTGGTGCCGAAGGAGAAGAACTCGGCGACTTCGGCCAGTTCGTTGGCGGTGAGGGCCGCGCGCGGCAGCTCGATCATCGTGCCGTACTTGAAGTCGACGTCGATGCCGGCTTCGGTGAAGACCTCGGTCGCCACGCGGTCCACCACTTCCTTGAGCCGCTTGAGCTCGTTGACGTGGCCGGCCAGCGGGATCATGATCTCGGGGTGCACATCGACGCCTTCGCGCTTGACCTGCACGGCGGCTTCGAGGATCGCCCGGATCTGCATCTCGGTGATTTCGGGAATCATGATGCCCAGGCGGTCACCGCGCAGGCCCAGCATGGGGTTGGATTCGCTCAGCGCCTTGACGCGGCTGAGCATGTCTTCCTTGCGGCGCAGTTCGCCCAGGGCGTTGTCGATCTCGCTGAGGGTGTGGAAGTGCTGGAGGCGAACCTTGAGGTCGGCCAGCTCTTGCACCAGCGAATCGTGCGAGGGCAGGAATTCGTGCAGGGGCGGGTCCAGCAGGCGGATGATCACGGGTTGGCCGTCCATCGCGCGGAAGATGCCTTCGAAGTCGCCCTTCTGCATCGGCAGCAGCTTCTCGAGCGCCGAGACGCGGCGGGCCTTGCTGTCGGCCATGATCATCTCTTGCACAACGGGCAGGCGCTCTTCTTCGAAGAACATGTGCTCGGTGCGGCAGAGGCCAACGCCCTGGGCGCCGTAGCGGCGGGCGCGTTCGGCATCCTTGGGGTAGTCGGCGTTTGCCCACACACCCAGGCGGCGGATCTTGTCGGCCCAGGAGAGCAGCGTGGTCAGTTCGGCTTCGTTCTCGAAGTCGGGCTCGCGCGTTTCGAGCTGGCCCAGGAAGACTTCACCCGTGCCGCCGTCAAGGCTCAGCCAGTCGCCTTCGTGAATCTCGCGCAGCGCGCCGCCGGTTTCGACGGTCATCAAGCGCTGCTCAACGTTGATCTGCAGGGCTTCGGCGCCGCAAACGGCCGGCGTGCCAAACTGGCGAGCGACGACCGCGGCGTGGCTGGTGGCGCCGCCGCGGCTGGTGAGGATGCCCTTGGCGGCGATCATGCCGTGCACGTCGTCGGGCTTGGTTTCGGGGCGAACCATGATCACGGCCTTGCCCTCTTTGCCCCACTTTTCGGCCGTGTCGGCGTCGAAGACGGCCATGCCCACGGCGGCGCCCGGGCTGGCGTTGACCGCCTTTTCGACGATCATGTTGCCTTCGTTGCGCGCCTTGCGCTTGATCTCGGCCGTGAACTGTGGGTGGAGCAGCATGTCCACCTGCTCGGGCTTGATGCGCTGGACGGCGATCTCCTTGCTGATTAACGTCTCCTCGGCCTGTTCCACGGCGATCTTGATCGCAGCGCGGGCGGTGCGCTTGCCGTCGCGTGTTTGCAGCAGCCAGAGCTTGCGCTTCTCGATCGTGAACTCGACGTCCTGCATCTCCTTGAAGTGGTTTTCGAGGATGTCGCAGATGCGCACAAATTCGTCGTAGACTTCGGGCATGTCGTTCTTCAGCTGGGCGATCGGCGAGGTGTTGCGGATGCCGGCCACCACGTCTTCGCCCTGGGCGTTGATCAGGAAGTCGCCATAGAGCTCGCGGTCGCCGTTCACCGGGTTGCGGGTAAAGGCGACGCCTGTGCCGCTGTCGTTGCCCATGTTGCCAAAGACCACCATCTGAATGTTGACGGCGGTGCCCAGGTCGTGGGGGATGTTGGTGGCGTTGCGGTAGTCGTTGGCGCGCTTGCCGAACCAGGAGTTAAAGACGGCGCGGGTCGCCATCTCGAGCTGCTTGTAGGGGTCCTGCGGGAAGGGCATGCCCTTGTAGGCAGAGACGAGCCCCTTGAAGCGCTCGATGACCTTGCGCCAGGCCTCGGCGTCCAGGTCGACGTCTTCACGCACGCCGCGCTCTTCCTTCTCCTTGGCGATGATCTCCTCGAAGGGCTCATCGGGAACGCCCATCACCACCGAGCCGAACATCTGGATCAGGCGGCGGTAGGAGTCCATGACGAAGCGCTCGTTGTTGGTGAGCTTGACCATGCCTTCGGCGGTTTCGTCATTCAGGCCGATGTTGAGCACGGTGTCCATCATGCCGGGCATGGAGAACTTGGCGCCCGAGCGGCAGGAGACGAGCAGCGGGTTTTTCGGATCACCAAACTTCTTGCCGGTTACCTTCTCCAGGGCTTCCATGGCAGCAGTCTCCTGCTCCCACATGCCCGGGGGGAAGTTGCGCTCGAACTGCATGTAGGCGTTGCAGGCGCGGGTGGTGACGGTGAATCCCGGCGGGACGGGGACGCCGATGCGCGTCATTTCGGCCAGGTTGGCGCCCTTGCCGCCCAGCAGCGCCTTCATGTCGTCCCAGCTCTTCGGTTGAACAGCCTTTTCTGCCTCGTCCAGGTCGCTAAAAAGATAGACCCAGCGTTGTTGCGCGTCCATAAGCGAAAGTGGTCCTCCGAGTGGGCAGCGTCGCGATATCGAGGCGCCGCCAAACAAAATGGAAAATAGTGCCGCATTCTCACTGGTGTGTGCGCAGGCGGCTGGTGAGACCGTGCGCCTATGCGTGCTGGCCGGGAGCAGGCCGCGCAGGACGCAGCCGTGGCCAGGCACGCGAATTAGTGTAATCCCGCGCCATGCAAGCAGGATCACGCATGGGACGAGAAGAAACGTGGAAGGATTGGCAGTGTCGGCCCTGGTCAAATGGCCAGGTTGCGGCGGGTGGTGCGCCGACGCGCAGGGGCCGCACGCGATCGGCATGCGGCCCCTATACAGATCGGCATGTCGGCGCCGGGGATGAAAGACCTATCCAGTGCGGCGCCGCGCCAAGTGTTGCGGGCGGCGCCGAAACCAGCGCAAGGTCCCCTGTGGCGCTGTGGAGCCCTACCGCCAGACTGTGCGAACGTCCACCGTGGTCGTCTCAAGCGCAATGGGGCCTGCACCCTGGCCGCCCTGGCCAAGCAGCACCTTCTTCGCCTGCCACACCGGTCCCGGCGTCAGTTCGCCTACCAGCCCAACCATCTGCGACGGGTCGTCACTGGCGCAGAGGTAGTTGATGCGTTCGCCGTCGACGCCCGCAGTAGCGCCGGTGGCGAAGCCACAGATTGTGCCGTCTGCCAATTCTGCCATCCAGGCATGATTCTCGGCTGCCTGGGCTTCGGCCGAAAGGTCGGAAGCAGGCAGCGATTCGGTCAGGTTCAGCAGAAAGCCAGGCGTATCCGTAATGGGGTCGGCGCCGCAGATCACCTCGTCGCCACCGGCGAAGCAGGGGTCGAAGATGTTGTTGCCAACCATGCAGCGCCAGGCCTCGGTGCGCCAGACGGCCAGGGAGTTGGTCCAGCAGGATCCCTCCTGCGCGTCGCCTGCGGGCGCGCCGGGCTCGAACGTAATCACTTCGGTCTGCGATACGGCAGCGGGTGCGGCAGCCGCGCCGGCCGCGTCGGGTTGAATCGGCGCCAGCGGCGCAGTGCAGCCGGCGGCAACCAGTGCCAGCGCCAGCAGCGCCACAACTGTGAAAAGGCGTTTGTGGGTCTTCACAGGAGATGCTCCAGTCTAGTGCTTCGGAAGCAGAGGCAGAGTCTTCCGGGGAGAAACGACCACATCTTACGGGATCTTACAGGACGAAATGAAAGTTCGCAATGTTCCGGTTTCTTTCTGACGCGCAACCCCCGCCTACATCACCGGCGAGGCGAGGCGCCAGAAGGAATCGAGGAAGCGGCGCGGCGCCGAAAGGCCTTCGTACTCGTCCAGGCTGAACAGCGTGCTTTCCTCCTGGTCGCGCAGGAACTGCTGCTCGAGTTCGCATGCCTTGCCCGCGTCATAGAGGACGGCGTTGACCTCGTAGTCGAGGTCATACGAGCGGATGTCCATGTTGCACGAACCGATGGTGCAGACTGCACTGTCAATGCTGATCGTCTTGGCGTGGTAGTAACCGCCGTTGTACAGGTAGACCTTGACGCCCGCTTGGGTGATCTCCTTGAAGTAGGTGAGCGCGGCGCGGTAGGGCATCTGGTACTTGGCCCCGCGCGGCGTGCAGATCATGCGCACGTCGACACCGGCCAGCGCTGCCGACTTCATGGCCTCGAGGATGGTCTCGTCGGGGATGAAGAAGGGAGACTGGATGTAGCAGCGCTGCTGCGCCGAGGCGATCATGTAGAAGAAGAGTTGGCGAATTGCGTGCCACTGCGAATCGGGGCCGCTGGCCGCAACCTGCACGGGCAGGAAGTTGGTTACCTCAGGCAGGGCCGGGAAGAGTGCAGGGCTGGTGATGCGCTGTCGGGTGGTGTGCTCCCAGTTGGCCAGGAAGAGCAGTTGCAGGGAGTGCGCCGCCATGCCGTGCACGCGAATCTGCGTATCGCGCCAGCGTGGCCAAAGGGTGCCCGGCATCTGCTCGCGGTCCAGGTTCATGCCGCCTGCGTAGCCAATGCGCCCGTCGATGATGGTGATCTTGCGGTGGCAGCGGTAGTTGGCGCGGTGCAGCGTGCGCAGCCGATCAAAGGCGAGATAGGGCAGAAACTCGACGCCGCCGGCTTCCATTTCGGCGCGGTACTGCTTTCCCAACGCGCCCTTGCTGCTGCCGTCATAGAGCGCCCGCACCTTGACGCCCGCCTTCACCCGCTCGAGCAAGACCTCCTTCAACTCCTGCGTAAAGGGGTCATTGCTCCAGATGTAGTACTGCATGTGGATCTGCTCTTTGGCCTGCTTCAGGTCGTCCAGCAGGCGGGGGTAGAACTCCGTCGCATCCTGCAGGATTTCCACCTCGTTGCGCGCCGAGATGGTCGAAAGCGAGTTCTTCTCAACCAAACGCAGCAGGGTGGGGCGATACGACTCGGGCTTCTGTTCGGCGATTTGCGCAGCGATCTCCTGCGGCGAGGTCCAGTGCGGGCGCAGCGCTTCGAGCAGTTCAGCGTTGACGACGGCCTTCGCCATCTCGACTTCCTTGCTGAAGGCGCTCGCCCCGCGCCCAAGGAAGAGGTAGACCAGCAGACCGATCACCGGGAAGAAAATCATCCCCAGCAGCCAGGCCAGCGTGGCCTTTGGGCTGCGGTTCTCCATGATGATGAAGATGACGCAACCGACGATGTAGACAGCAAAGAGCGCTCTTAGAATCGTGCCGACCATGACAAGACGCTCCTAGCGTGGATAACCCGCCGGTTCTTGTTCTGCTGCGATTGTGGCAACGCTGCGCACCAGCGTCTGCAGCCACATGATGCCCAGCGAAAAGGCGATCACTTCGAGCCCCACGGTGTTGATGTACATCAGGGCAGCCATGATCAACGTCACCGCCAGCGCCGCCACCAGCATCCAGGTCAGCGTGAGCACTTCCTTCGGCGCGCCCGGCACAAGCCACTGCGCCCCCAGCATCAGCAGCCCCAACATGCCCGCCAGCGAATAGGCTGCCACATTGTGGATGATGTGGGCCACAGGCGTGGACTGCGTCTTGAAGATGCCCACCAGCGCAATGCCGACGGCAACCCACCAGACGCCCAGGCGGATCCAGGTGAGCGCACTGGGCCGCGCCGTGCCGTGCCGGATGAGCACGCGCAGGTCGGTGAGGAAGTAGGGGATCCACGCGATGAGGAGCAGGGCGCCAAAGACCAGCGTCACGTTGAAGATGATGTTGGCGCTGGACTTGAGCGAGCCAAGGTAGCTGAACGAGATGCGCCACCACGCGGGGTTCTCAACCTGGGTTGCCGTCAGGTAGACGCCGCCGGCGATGATGATGATCGCCAGCTCTAGCAAGCGCCCCGAATCGGAGCGAATGGCGCGCTTGGCGGCCCAGTTGGCGAGGGCGCCCCCTACCAGGACGGCAATCGCCACAGCCTGCAGCAGGACCAACTCGAGATCGTGGAAGGCGGCGTCAACCAGCTCCAGAATGACAACAATCAGCAGCGCGGCGACAACGCCATAGGCCAGCCCCACGGGCGCGAGACCAACCGCCCACTTGCGGTGAAACTCAGCCGGTGTCCGCGCGTTGAAGGCGCGCACGCCCATTGTATAGCCGATGCCGGCTGCAATCGCGATTGCCAAAGGCGCCACGTAGAGCGCAAGCACGCCAAAGCCGCGCCGATCCTGCAGCATGGGCACCGGGTTGCGATCCCAGTTGAACGCGATCACCAGCACACCGACGAGCAGGCCGACGACAATTGCCAGGCGCAGCCCCAGTTTCTCGGCGTACTGCCCAAACGAGATTTGGTTGTCGGCAGGCGGCGCTGCGCCTGTCGCGTCTGCGCCGCTTGCCGCGCCGGCCAGGATGGAATTGGCTGCCATGATTGACTCACTTTCTGTTGGGCCGCGCGAGTCCGCTGCGGCTGTGCTGGCTGGAGCGGGTACGGCTCGTTGGGCTGTCTGGACGCATCCCCTAAAACGGCGCAGAATCGCCGTAACGAGTCATCAGGAAAAGCAGACAATCGCCGAAGCGCATTAATGCTCCGGCGCGATCCCTTGGGTCGCGCCCGCCGCGATGCTGGCCACAAGTCGCTCGCTCAATTCCCACAGGCGCAGGGCGGCCTGCTCGTCGAGGGCAGCGCGGCTGGGCGTCACGTCACGCTGCTTGTCGAAATACTTGCCGCTGACCCCCTGCACTTCGGGCGAGGCGGCGAGATAGAGCGACGTGAGCGCGCCTTGCTCGGGCGAAATCGCGCCCACACGTTGCAGCAGCGCCATGGATTGGCTTGTATACCACGCATCACCCTTCCCAAAACCCGTGCGCACAAAGCCGGGGTGCAGCGCATTCGACGTAACGCCGGTGCCTTCAAGCCGCCGTGCCAGTTCATTGCTGTACAGGATATTGGCCAGTTTGGACTCAGCGTAGACCGTAAACGCTTCCCACGTGTGGTAACTCTTGCGCGGCGCCCTGGACACGGAACCGGCGAAGTAGTGCGCGCCTGAAGAAACGTGGACGATTCGGCTGGGTGCGCTGGCTTCCAGCATCTTTTGCAGGGCGCTGGTGAGCACAAAGTGGGAGAGGTGGTTCAGGGCGAAGGTTCGCTCAAGTCCATCTGCGCTAACCCCAAAGTCCCAGAACATGCTGCCGGCGTTGTTGATGAGCGCGTCGAGGCGGTCGTACCGGCGGCCAACATCGGCGGCAAGCCGGCGCACCTGGGCAAGGCTGAAGAGGTCGGCGTTGAGGAAGTGGACATTGTGGTTCTGTGTCGCCGCCGCGATCTCGACGCACACGGCTTCGGTCTTTTGCGGGTCGCGGCCCACGCCGATGACGGTGGCGCCCATGCGGGCAAGGCCGTACGCTGTTTCTTTGCCGATGCCGCCGGTGGCGCCGGTGATCAGCACCACCTTGCCGGCCATGGAGGGGAGGGGAGTAGGAATGTCCTGCAGCTTTCTAGCATTTGGAGTTTCGCAACAGGCGACGAGCGAAGGGCCATCGCCGCAAAACACTTCGCCCTGAGCATATCACGTTTTGGCGCAGCGCGCTCTGATCCAATCCTGTTCGCGCCACCACGCGGCAGGCCGGCATCGCACCGTCTGATGTGTGTTACCCAAGAGAACCAGAGTTCCACCTTCGGGCGGTGTCCTCTGGCAAAATCCGCACGACACCGCCTGAAGGCGGATCTGTGACCGGGGGAATGTTTGCCGCCAACCACGCCACATGGCTCACGGCACACGGCTCACGCCGCCCTCCCACGTATCCCCTATCGCCCTTTCCTGTGCTACACTGGCCATCGTGATCGACTTTCTTACTTTGCTGCGGTCGCCCATTGGCCCTGCCTTTGTGCTGGTGGCTGGCGCCGTTCTGGTTGCTCTTCTGGGACGATGGATGCGCCGGCCCGTGCTGCTCACCGGGGTGGCGCTTCTTTTTGTCGCGCTTGCCGGCATCCAGTGGATCGACCTGCGCTTCCAGAGCGTGGTGCCCACCTTCAGCCGCGGCTGGCAGCCACTCTTCCAGCCCGGCGCCAACCTGCTGTGGGTGGGCGACGGCTGGAACTGGTATGTGGCCGGGCTGGTGCTGCTGATGGGCGGCCTTGGCATCCTGCTCGACACGGGCGAGGACGGGCGCACGCTCATCCAGCACGCCGGTCGCCTGGCCGTCAACCTGGCGATTGTGGCCGGCGCCTGGCTCTTTGTAAACAGCGGCAACCTGCTCACCATCGTCTTCACCTGGGTGCTGCTCGATATTGCGGTGCTGGTGCGCGGCGTGGCACGCCTGACCATGGCCGAGCCGAGCGAGCAGCCGCAGCGCTGGTATTCGAACACGCGCGGCCTCAGCCTGATCGGCGCCGTGCTGCTCATGATGTCGCTGCTCCCCGCCGGCCCCACCGGTCCCGATCAGGCGCTGCAGGGCGGCGCGCTCCCCTACGAGACGCTGCTGCTGTTGACGGGCGCGGCGCTGCTGCGTACGGGCATCTATCCCCTTCACTTCTGGCTGCTGCCCGACAAGGGCGACACAATCGACATCGCCGAACGGCTGATCGACCACGTGACACCGGTGTTGACGGGGCTCTGGCTGCTCGGCTGGACGATCAGCCTTGGCGGGCAGGGTATCCTGCAGAGCACCGAGCTGCTCACCTTCCTGATCCTGGCCACACTCGTCAGCGCGCTGGCCGCATTCGTCACGCGCGACACCATGAGCCACATCACCTTTGTTTTTGTGGCGGCAGCGGGGCAGTCGTTGATTGCCGGCGCGCTCTTCTACAGCGGCAGCAACCCCGCTGCCATGCTCTGGCCGGTGACGACCTTTGCGCTGGGCGGCGCGCTCTGGCTGGTGGGGCGGCGCATTTGGCAGGTGTGGGGCTGGCAACTGCCCGTAAGTGTGGGCGCGCTGACGCTGGCCGGCGCCCCCTTTACCCCCGGCTTCCTGATGCAGCCTTCGTTTGCAAGCCTGCTCAACGGTGGCACTCTCTCGGCGACCTACTTTGTACTCTACGTAGTGGCGCAGGGCTTCCTGATTGCGGCACTGCTGCGCTCGTGGGGACAGAACGACGCGCCGGCGATCCACCTGCCGCCGGCGACGGTGATGCGGCTGCTGATCGGCGCAGTGGCGCTGGCGATGCCGCTGGCGCTGGCCGGCTTTCTGCCCCAGGTGCTGAGCGCAATTGCCGGCGTGCCGGGCGCGATTCCGCCGCAGCTGGGCGTGCCGCCGAGCGTGGTCGCCGAGCTGCCGGTCTGGATTCCGCCGACGGCATCGCTGCTGCTCGGCGCGGCGCTGGTTTGGCTGGCCCCGCGTGCGCCGGAGAGGGTGCAGAGCGGGCTTGGCACGCTGGGTTCGCTGCTGCGGCTGGACTGGTTTTACCAGGGCACCTCGTGGAGCATGAGCCAGCTGAGCGCACGCTGGGGCTCAGGCTTCAGTGTTGTCGAGGGCGCCGGCTATCTGGGCTGGATGCTGGCGCTGGTGATCATGGCCTGGCTGCTCATCCAATAAACGCGAGCGAGAAGCGAGAAGCGAGAAGACTGCGCCCGTCACGCCGCAGTTCTTCTCAAGTCCTCAGATCAAGCTCGCTACCTGCCTCTCGCCTCTCGCTTCTCGCTTCTCGCTTCTCGATCGATTATGGGCATGATCTCGTTCTTCACAACCGGACAGGGGGTGCTGCTGCTGGGGCTGATGGCCGCGGCAGTGGTGCTGTTGTGGGACTGGCGCGTGGCACTTGGCGCCCTCTTCCTGGTGCAGGTGGGCGTTGCGGCGCTGCTGGTGCGCATCGAGGGCGTTTCGGGGCAGACGATGCTGGTGCAGACGCTGATCATCGGCCTCTGCTGCCTCATGCTCTCCACCAGCGGCATCCAGGTGCACCTGAGCCGCAGCGGCCGCCAGAGCGGCGGCTGGTTCTTCCGCCTGCTGGTGCTGGGGCTGCTGGCGATCGCGCTTGAATCGCTGGACCTGACCTTTGTGCTGCCCGAGTTTGCCCCGGCCATCGCCCGCATCTTCGGCTGGATTGGCCTGATCGCGCTGCTGATGTTGAGCCTGGGCGACAACCCGCTCTTTACGTCGGTGGCGCTGCTGATGTGGTGCGTGCTGGGCCAGGCGGTGGCGGCCGTCTATGCGCCGCTGCCCGAGGTGACGGCGGCGATCGGCGTGGTGGAGCTGATGGTGGGGCTGGCGTGCAGCTACCTGGTGGTGGCCGAAGGGCTGCCTCGCCTGCGCCGTTTGCGCCCAGGTGCTTTTGGGCAGCCACCCAAGGGCGTGATCCACGTGCCCGCCCCAACGGGTGCGCCTGCGCTGCCTGGCGGTGCCGGTTCGCCGCCGCTGCCGGTTGTGCTGCCGGGAACAGGGCGTTCGACGTTGGCGGGCGCTGCGTCCGGCGCGCAGCCCGAAACCGAGCTGGGCGCACAAGGAGCGGCTGAGCTTTGATCGCACAACTGGTTGCCTCGATTAATGTCGCCGCCTATGTGCTGCTGGTGCTGCTTGCCGGCGGCGCCGTGACCTTTGTACTGCGCGACTGGCAGCGGGCAATCGCGTTTGCCGCTGCAATCACCACCGGCGTCTGCGCCTTCCTGCTCTGGCGGATCGACGCGGCAAGCCTTTCGGGCGCGGTGGCCGAAGCGGCGGCGCGCATCGCCGCCGAAGGTGGCGCGCTCGAAGTCGGCGTCGATGCAGCCGAGGTGTTGACGGGGCTGGGGCCGGCCATCAGCCGCTTTGGCTTCTCGCTACAGCTGAGCAGCGGCTCGCTGCCGGCGCTGCTGCTTGCCTTTGTGATCGCCACCGCGGCGCTGCTGCTGGCCGCCCGCTTCCCCCAGGGGCGCAGCTTTGTGCCGATGACGCTTACGCTGCTCGCCGGCTATATGCTCTGGTTCATGGTGCAGCGCGCGCCGATCGATGCCGTGCTGCTGCTACCGCTCGGGCTGATCCTGCTCTCCACGCTCTCGGCGATTGCGCTGCAGGCAGGGCGCCCGATCCACGCCGCCGGCCCCGTGCGCTGGATGGTGGCGCCGGTGCTTGCCTTCCCCCTCTTCCTGATTGCCAACTACTACATCCAGCTTGGCCCGCTCGACCCGCAGGACGTGACGCCCTACCGCACGGCCGCCGCCCTGCTCACCTTTGGCCTGCTGCTGCTGATGGCGCCGGTGCCGCTGCACAGTGTGGCCCCCACCACCAGCGAATCGGCGCCGCCGGTGGCCACGGCGCTCTTCACGCTGCTCTACCAACTGGCGCTAATCTGGCTCCTGGCCCGCATCGTGGGCGAGTACGCCTTTATGCAGACGCTGGCGCCGCTGAACATCTGGTTTGCCTGGGCGGGCCTGGTGACGGCAATCTGGGCCGGCCTGGCAGCGGTGGGCAGCGACCAGCCCGGCCGCCTTTGGGGCTACGTCGCCCTGCACGACTGGGGGCTGATCCTGCTCCTGCTCTCGGTGCCGGGGCTGCGTACCTGGTCGCTGGTGATCTTCATCTTCCTGCTGCGCGTAATCAGTATGTTGACCAGCGCGGCGGGGCTTGCCGCTCTCGAGTACAACGTGCGCAGCCTGGACCCACACCGGCTGCAGGGCGCCGGCGTGCGCCTGCCCTGGAACGCGGCGGCCTACCTGGTGGGCGCACTCGGGTTGGTGGGCTTTCCGCTGAGCGCGGGCTTTGCCGGCCACTGGGCGGCGCTCCAGTTGCTGGCCGCTTCGGACTGGCGCCCGGCCGCCGCCGTGCTCATTGCTTCGGGCGCGGCGATCTTCTCGCTGATCCGGATGGCGCGCATGCTCTACGGCTCGCTGGCCGACCCGCAGCTGGCGCGCGAGAAGCCTGTTGGCATCGTCACCGCGGCGGTAATGATCGCGCTCTCGGTGGCGCTGGCGCTCGCCCCGCAGCTGCTCAATGAACCCGTCTCGCGCGCGATCCTTTCGCTCGGCGCCTGACCCTTCCCTCCCTCTGCGAGCGCCCCCATGACGCGCACCAGCCGCCTGAGTGGTTTCTACCAGAAGAGCATCGACGAACGCGTGGCAATTGTGGCCGCGTGGGCCGCGCTCGCGCCCGACGAGGTCGCGCTGTTGGCGGACGCCCTGCAGGTGGCCGAGGCCGACAAGCTGGTGGAGAACGTAGTGGGCCGCTACAGCCTGCCGCTGGGCATTGCCACCAACTTCCTGATCAATGGCGCAGAGCTGCTGGTGCCGATGGTGATCGAAGAGCCTTCGGTGGTGGCGGCAGTGAGCTATGCGGCGCGGCTGGCGCGTGCGGGCGGCGGCTTCTTCGCCGGCAGCAGCGAGCCGATTATGGTGGCGCAGGTGCAGCTGCTCGACGTACCTGACGCCGCCGCCGCAGCAGCGCGTATTATGGAGGCCCGCCCCGCGCTGCTGGAGCTGGCGGACACCAGCCCGACGATCCGCCGCCTGGGGGGAGGGCCGCGCGGCATCAGCGTGCGCCGGCTGCCGCAAACACCTACCGGCCCCATGCTCGTAGTGCATCTGCATGTAGACGTGCGCGACGCCATGGGCGCCAACGCTGTCAACACCGCCGCCGAGGCGATTGCGCCTGTGCTCGAGCGGCTGAGCGGCGGCCGCGCCCTGCTGCGCATCCTCACCAACTTCACCGACGAGCGCCGCGCCTGGGTGGAGGTGACGATCCCCGCGCGCGCCTTTGCCACCGAAGACCTGCACGGCGCCGAGGTGATCGCCAACATCGCCCACGCCAACGCCTTCGCCGTGGCCGACCCCTACCGCGCTGCCACGCACAACAAGGGCATCATGAACGGTGTGGATGCCGTGGCGCTGGCCACCGGCAACGACTGGCGCGCGCTCGAGGCGGGCGCGCACGCCTGGGCCGCCCGCGACGGCCGCTACAAGGCGCTCACCGACTGGCGCGTGCTCGAGGGGCCGGCGCAGCACCCGGTGCCGCCGCTGCCCGCCCCTCACCCGCCGCACGGGTCGGAGAGTTCGCTACAGACGCCGGGTGCGCGCGGCGAATATGATGGTCCCTGGCCGGCGTTGTATGGGCGGCTCGAGATGCCGCTGGCGGTGGGTACGGTGGGCGGCGCCACGCGCAGCCATCCGGTCGCGCCGCTGGCGTTGCGCATTCTGGGGCTGCCGAACGCACGCGAACTGGCGCAGGTGATGGTGGCCGTGGGGCTGGCGCAGAATCTGGCGGCGCTGCGGGCGCTGGCCGGCGAAGGCATCCAGCGCGGCCACATGGGCCTGCACGCGCGCCAGATTGCGGTTGCAGCCGGCGCCACCGGTGCTGCGGTGGACCAGGTGGCCGCCCAGCTCGTCGCCGAAGGGCAGATTCGCGTGGAGCGGGCGAGAGAGATTCTGGCGGCGCGACCCTAACGGATCGAGAAGCGAGAACGCGATCGAGAAGCGAGAATCGAGAAGACAGCCATCGGCGACCATACACCCTGGAACTGAGAAGGCAGTTCGGCGACTGCTGTCTTCTCGCTTCTCGCTTCTCGCTTCTCGATCTTCCACCGGGAGCATGGTGAGGATAGACAGTTATGCTAAGAAACCCCGAACACCCCGTTGGCATTGTCGGCTATGGGGCGTATGTGCCAAGGTACCGGCTGCCGGGAGCGGAGATCAGCCGCATCTGGAGCGAGGGCAACAGCCGCAGCCCTGTGCGCGAGAAGGCGGTGCCCGGGCTGGATGAGGATACGGCGACGATGAGCGTGGAGGCCGCGCGCAACGCACTGGCGCGCGCCGGCATCGAGCCGCAGGAGATCGCTGCCGTCTGGGTGGGCAGCGAGAGCCACCCCTACGCCGTGAAGCCCACGGGCACGATTGTGGCCGAGGCGATTGGCGCCACCCCCGCCGTGCTCGCCGCCGATTGGCAGTTTGCCTGCAAGGCCGGCACCGAGGCGATGCAGGCGGGCATCGGCATGGTGGGCTCGGGCATGGCGCACTATGTGCTCAGCATCGGCATGGACACGGCGCAGGGTCGCCCCGGCGACGCGCTCGAATACACAGCGGGCGCAGGCGGTGCGGCCTTTCTGCTGGGCCCAGCCGCCGATGCGTTGGCCATCTTCCAGCGCACGCTCAGCTATGTCTCCGACACGACGGACTTCTGGCGGCGGCCCGGCACCCACTACCCTAGCCACGCCGAGCGCTTTAGCGGCGACCCCGGCTACTTTGGCCATGTGGTCGAAGCTGCCAGGCGCATGTTCGAAGCCGTGGGTTCGGCGCCGCACGACTACGCCCACGCTGTCTTCCACCAGCCCAACCCCAAGTTCCCCACGCGCGCGCTGGAGGAGCTGGGCTTCGCGCCCGAGCAGTGGAAGGCCGGCCTGCTGGTGCCCGAAATCGGCAACACCTATGCCGGTTCGGCCATGATTGGGCTGACCGCCGTGCTCGACGTCGCCAAGCCGGGCGATCGCATTCTGGCCGTCAGCTACGGCTCGGGCGCGGGCAGCGACGCCTTCGACCTGCTGGTGACTGAGCGCATCGTCGAGGCGCAGCAGGCGGCGCCGGCGACGCGCGACTACATCCGCCGCCGCGTCGAGATCGACTACGCCCAGTATGTGCGCCTGCGCCGCAAGCTCGCCTCGCACTGAGCCAGAGCGCATCGCAAAGAAAAGAACCGCCGCCGACTGCGCAGTCGGCGGCGGTTCTGTGTTGTTTGGCAGGGCTGCGACATTGGCCTACCGGTTTGTCTCGATCGCGCCCTCTCGTAGCGGCGATTTTCAATCGCCGAAAGAGCCGGAACGAGCGTAGCGAGTCCTGGCTCTACCCAAGGCTCACCCTTCTCTTGAGAGAATCCCCGTGCGCACAAGCAAGAGCCAGGACTCGCTACGCTCGTCCCGGCCTTTTCGGCGATTGAAAATCTGGCTACATATCACTTTCATGGATAGGGTAGCAGGCGGACGAGAGGGATGACGCCGATGCGGGTGCAGTAGATGAGCCAGTCAAAGCCGATGCGGAAGTAGCTGTGGTCGCGGCGGCTCTTGAGATCGACAAGGGTGCGTTTGCCATTCTTGACAACCCAACTGCCCAGGGCGATGCACCAGACATAGCAGAGCGCCACGACCAGCATCAGCCGCTCCAGCCGGTCGGGGTCGCGCAGATGGCTGGCTTGCAGCATGAGGCCCAGGCGCTTGAAGTCGGCGTACATCTCTTCGACCTGCATGCGCTTGCGATAGCAGTGCACTGCGGCCTGGGCAGTGGGTTCGGTGGTCAGCAGATACCAAGGCGACGCTTCGCCTGCCCGCCAGTGCAGAACCAGTGTGAAGGGACCCAGGCGGGCCGGGTCGATGCAGTTGCGGCCGCGGCGGGGTTCGCCCCAGTAGACGTTGGGCAGAACCCGCGTTTCGCCCTGACGCAGCGGGAAGGTCTCAATCCGCTGCCAGACCAGCTGTGCGCTGGATTGGCTGGCATGGCCGACGACGTGCAGTCCGGGGCGCCGCAAGACCATGGCCCACTGGTGTGTCTGCAGCCAGTGCACCAGTTCCAGGGATTCAAAGCCTGCGTCGGCCAGCAACATGGGCTGACAGTGGGCCGGCAGCCAAGCCTGCACCTGTGCCAGCAACGCCGTCTGGGTTGCGACGCCGATGCCGCCTCTGGTGCCGGCACAGACGCTCCACGCCAAAGGCAAGGTGCGCTTGTGCCAAACCACGCTGATGGTCAGCATGCGCTGAAAGTGGCCGGCTTGCGTCAGGTCCATGACCAGCAAGACGCGGCTTGCGTTCTGCTGATGGGTGCGTCGACTGCCCTGCGCCATGCGGCCCAACAGCAGGCGGGCCACCGGCGCATAGTGAGTCGACACCTCCACACGCGGATTGCAGACAAAGCGGTGCATGCGATTGGCCAGACTCGGATGCTTGCCGGTCACCCCCGGCAGGTGGGCGCCGATCTGGCCCAGGTGGATGCTCTTGCCCGTCTGCAGCCCCAACACCATCAGCGCCAGGTTGTTCAGAGTCGTGCGGCGCACGTCGGGCAGCAGTTGCCGCAACTCAGCCAAAAACCTAGAATGGACGGCCAGGTTGTGCATCGTCTCTCTCCTCTCATAACCAGAACTTCGATAGTCTGCAGGTATGAGAGCGTTTGCCGATGCACAACCTGTTCCCTTCCTCCCTACAAAAGTGATATGTAGCCAGATTGAAAATCGCCGCTACAAAAGCGGGCGCACCTTTGCCGAACGCCGCGATGATGCCGTCGCGTGCTTGCGGGGCGGGCCACTCATGCCCAGCCGCGCAGCGCGGTGGGGGTAAAGAGCAGCGCCAGCGAGAACTCGGCTTGCAGCGACTCCTCGGTGTAGTTGATGGCTGGAATCAGCGCCGCGTACTTGTCCAGGTAGGCGCGCACGCGCGCAGGAGTGGGCAGTGCGTCCATCACCTGCGCTTCACCCACAAACACGCAGACGTCGTCGCCGTCGGCTGCGGTGTTGAAGTGCATGGCCATCTTTGGCTCGCGGCGAATGTGCTTCACCTTGGCCGCGCCCGGCTGGCTGAAGACGAGCAGCGTTGCGCCGTCCCAGTGAAACCAGATTGGGCGGGGCTGCGGCGCGCCGGACGCGTCGACCGTCGTCATCCACATCACCTCTTCGGTGGCCAGCCGCTGCAGCGCGTGTTGGCCAAAGGGCGATTCCCAGTCGATCATGCGTGCGCCTCCACGGCGATGGGGTTGGCTGCACCGGCAAGAGAGATCTCGGCAGTGGGTATCACTGCGATGCCCTGTGCGGCCAGCTTTGCGTTCCACTCCTCAATGAGGCCTGCAGCGTCCTTGTTGTAGCTGCTGTGCGCGTCTGCCGCCAGCGTCACTGCATAGCCAAGCTTCTGCGCGCCCAGGCAGGTGGCGCGCACGCAGCCGTGGGTCACCAGGCCGGTCACCACCAGCTGGTCGATGTTGCGCGCCTGCAGCTCGGCGGCCAGCGTGGTCTGCTCGAAGGCGTTGGGGTGCTGCTTCTGGACTACCAGATCTTCGGGCGCTGGCTGCAGCGCGAGGTGAAGGCGCCAGCCGTCGCTGCCACGGACGAGCGACCTGCCGTCGTCGTGCTGGATGTAGATGACCGGCGCGCCGGCGCTGTGGGCGCGTGCGGCCAGTGTCTTGATGTTGGCGAGCAGCGTCGCCGCGCCGTAGATGGGCGTGCCCTTGTGGAAGAGCGCATCCTGCACATCGACCACAAGCAAGGCGCTGCGGTGCATAGCGGAAGCCGACTGCGACTGCGCGTTCGCCTTCACATCTGCTCCTTTCGGCTCGTGCCGGGTGGTTGGCCCGACAGTAAAGCATACTAAAGATCGTAGGCGAAAGACTACAATCCTTCGCCGCGCACGTACGCGCCCACGTCGGCGTTGTAGGTCACCGATTCGATGCCGAAGGTCGCCCACGGCTGGCCCTGGTCGATCCAGGTTGCGGCGCCCAGGGTCGGCAGCAGCCAGCCATCCAGCTCTTCCCAGTTGTGCGAACCGGCAAGCCAGAGCACGGGTGCGTCGACGGCGGCGTCGCGGTGGCGCAGCGCCTCCGTCCACTGCACAAGGCCGGTTGCGGGGTCAAAGCGCACCACCAGCGTCTGCTCGCTTGGTGGGTCGCCTGCGGGGGCAAAGGGCACCGTGAGCAGCGCGGTATGGTCGTCTACTGCCGTCCAGCGCACGCGTGGGTCGGTGGCCCACAGCGCCGGCAGCCAGACCGATTCGCTCCAGAGCGCCTGGTTGGCGGCGCTGCGCAGGCGGGCATTGTCGGGCGCCTCGCCTGCGATAGGCACTTCGAACCAGCCGCTGCCGTCAATGTAGCGCTCGTTCACGCGCAGAATGGGAAAGCCAAACCAGGTGACTTCGATGTAGTGGCGATAGCCTTGGCCGGCTTCGTGCACAAAGCGAAAGCGCGCCGGCATGAAGAAGCCGGCAGGCTTGAGCCGCCCGCGCCCATCCAGCACCACGCTCGTGATGACCGGCACTTGCTCGCCATAAAGGGTGCGGTAGAAGCGCTCGACCGGGGCGGGCAGCCCGGCGGACAGGGGGACGAAACTGGGTGTGTCGCCCAGCAGCCCGGCCTCGGCGGCGTCGGGGAAGGGGCGCGGCCGCACCTGAAAGCCGAGCCAGCCGATCGCCAACAGGGCCACAATCACGCCAAGCACAACAAGCACAGTCCGCATGATTCAGTCTAGCTCCGCAGCATCAGCGGCGGCGTTCCCATCCGGTTCGTTCCAGCCGGCGCTTCCGGCTCGCCATGTGGGATAGGCGCCGCCACGTGTGGGTAACGTGTGGGATATCTGTGGGATAGATGTGGGATAAGGCGCCCGGCCCGCCGCCGGTATCGGTGAAACGTTGTAAAACGCAACGCGCACGGGCGACGGCGGGTCCTACTATCCCAGAGCCATGATCTCGAGCGTGCGCAGCAGGGCATAGCGCCAGCGCCCTTCGTCGTCGATGGGCAGATAGAGCGCCCGGCGGCCCACGCGTGCCGCATCTTCGGCCACAAAGAGGCCGCTGTCGTCGCTGATGCGCCCCAGCCCCAGGCGCAGACGCCGCTCGAGCGCGCGCCGGTCCATGTTCTCCAGCGCCTCGCTGTGCAGCACAATCTGCTCCATGTCGCGCCCGATGCGGTCGACCCCGGCGCGCACGGCGAGCAGCTTGACGCGAATCTGGAAGAAGAGATTGTCAACCTCCTCGGGCACGCCGCCAGAGAGTGCGTCGGCGCCGAAGCGGTCCACCAACTCGTGGCGAATCTCCTCCAGGCTCTCGGGGTGGGTGATGCCGGCGATGCGCCGGTAGAGCTGCAGCCGCAGCCCTTCATCCTCGACGTAGGTGGCGGGGATGCGGGCATCGAGCGGCAGGTCGAGCGTGACGGGCGGCGCCAGCGGGTCGGCGACGTCGAACGGCCCCTCCAGGTCGGAGTAGATCGACGGCGCGGCGGCGCCGGTGGAAGTCGACGCGACGGCTGTGGCCTGCTCGCTGCCCGCGGCGCCAGACTCCATGGTGGCCTCTGCGGCGGCGTCCGGCGCAGGCGCGGCCGGCTCCTGCTGGGCGGCGTTCAAACGGACGGCTTCGTCAAAGCGCTGCTTCTTGCGCCGGGCGTCGTTGATCGCCTGGGCAACGAGGCGCGTGTAAAGGTCAAAGCCGATCGAATCGATATGGCCGTGCTGCTTTGCGCCCAGCAGCTCGCCTGCGCCGCGAATCTCGAGGTCGCGCATGGCAATGCGGAAGCCGGCGCCCAACTCTTCGCTGCTCTCGAGGATCGCCGAGAGGCGGCGGCGAGCGTCGGGGCTCAGGTCGCTGTGGCGCTCGTGGAGCAGGTAGCAGTGGCCGCGCTGGGCGCTGCGCCCCACGCGCCCGCGCAGCTGGTAGAGCTGGGCCAGACCGAAGTGGTCGGCGCGGTTGATGATGATGGTGTTGGCGTTGGGGATGTCGAGCCCGTTCTCGATGATGGTGGTGGCGACGAGCACATCAAACTCGCCGTCGGCAAAGCGCATCATTACCTCTTCCAGCTCGCTCTCGGCCATCTGGCCGTGGCCCACCACCACGCTGGCTTCGGGCACCAGGTGGCGGATGCGGTCGGCCAGGTGCTGGATCGCACGCACCTTGTCGTTGACGACAAAGACCTGCCCCTTGCGCCCGATTTCGCGCTCGATGGCCTGGCGCACGAGCGTATCGTCCCACTCGGCCAGTACGGTGTGAATGGGCTGGCGCTCGCGCGGCGGCGTGTTGATGGTGCTCATGTCGCGCAGCCCGGTCAGGCTCATGTGCAGCGTGCGCGGGATGGGCGTCGCGCTCATCGAGAGCACGTCGACCTTCGAGCGCAGAACCTTCAAGCGCTCCTTCTGGCTCACGCCAAAGCGCTGCTCTTCGTCCACGATCAGCAGCCCCAGGTCCTTGAAGCTCAGGTCGGCGCCAAGCAGGCGATGGGTGCCCACCACCATGTCGACGGCGCCCTCGGCCAGTCCGGCGAGCACCGTCTGCTGCTGGCTGTGGCTGCGGAAGCGGCTGAGCATTTCGACGCGCACGGGGAATCGCGCCAGCCGCCGCGAGACGTTGCGAAAGTGCTGCAGGGCGAGCACGGTGGTGGGCACGAGCATGGCCACCTGCTTGCCGTCGTTGATGGCCTTGAAGGCGGCGCGAATGGCGACTTCGGTCTTGCCGTAGCCCACGTCGCCGCAGATCAGGCGGTCCATGGGGCGCTCGGACTCCATGTCGCGCTTCACGGCATCGATGGCGCGCAGCTGGTCGTCGGTCTCCTCGTAGGGGAAGGCCGCCTCCATCTCCTCCTGCCAGGGGCCGTCGGGGCTGTAGACATGCCCCTGCACCATCTCGCGCTCGGCGTAGAGCAGGAGCAGGTCGTCGGCGATCTCGGCGATCGCCTTCTGGGCGCGCTCCTTGGTCAGCGCCCAATCGGCCGTGCCCAGCCGGCTGACGGGCGGCACCTTTTCGCCTGCACCCACGTAGCGGCTCAGGCGGTCGGCCTGATGGACGGGGACGTAGAGCTTGTCGCCGCGTGCGTAGTTCACCTGCAGGTACTCGCGGTCGACGCCGCCTACCTGCACGCGCACCAGCCCATCGAACTGGCCGATGCCGTGCTCGATGTGGACTACAAAGTCGCCGGGCTTGACGTCGGCGAAGAAGAGCTCGGGGGCGACGCGGCTGTGCGCCTGGGGACGGTTGCGCGCCTGCGGCCGCGACCAGCCGAAGAGTTCGGCGTCGGTGAGCAGATGGACGACGCCGCCCCCCTCCTCGCCGGCGGGGGCGGGCGGGGCTGTCGACTCGCCCGCGTCGCCATTCTGGGCGGCCGGCGCAGCGCCGGCGCGCTCGCGCAGCGGAATCCCACGCAGCAGGAAACCCTCGTTGAGCACCCCCTGCAGCAGCGAGACGCCGCGTGGGGGTGGCGCCGTCAGCTCGGCCTGCACGGCCGCGTTCATGCCAATCTCGGTGAGCAGTTCCTGCAGGCGCGCCGCCTGGCGGGTGACGAGCACGACGGCATCACGCTCGCCGCGGTGCTTGGTCAGGTCGGCAGCGATCTGCTTGGTCTTGCCGCCATAGCGCGGGCCGGGGACAAAGCAGCGCGCCAGCGGCGTGTTCGCCCCCGCCGAATGGCCGGCGATGTCGCCGTAGCCCAGCAGCAGCGGGTTGCGTGCGGTCAGCGTGGCGCGCACCTCTTCGACGCCGAAGAAGCTGCGCGCGAAGTCGCGCGGCAGCTCGCCGGTGTGGGCAAGCTCCAGGCGCAGCGAATCGGCCTGCGTCTCCAGCTCGTTGAGCGTCGCCATCAGGTCGAGCGTGTCGTCCACCACCAGCAGCGCATCGGGCGGCAGGTGGTCGATCAGGGTGGCGGGCTGGCTGTAGAGGTAGGGCATGTACCACTCGATGCCGTGGAAGCTCTCGCCGGCGGCCAGATGGCGCACCTCGCTGCGCAGTTCGTCGCGCACGGTGAGCAGCAGCGCCGGGTCGTCGAGCAGTGTACGCCGCCCCTCGCCGGCCAGGTTCTCCGGCGCGCTCAACTCGCCGCCCTGCACGCCCAGCCGCTCAAGCGCCGCCGGGCCGTACTTGCTCAGCGCCTCGCTGGCCGGGCCGATCTGCACGCTCTCCACCCGGCGAATGGTGCGCTGCGTGGCAGGGTCGAAGACGCGCAGGCTCTCCACCTCGTCGCCGAAGAGGTCGATGCGCACGGGGTGGGTCAGGTTGGGCGGCCAGATGTCGACGATACCGCCGCGGCGGGCAAAGAAGCCTGGCTCCTCGACCACATCGGCGGGCGCGTAGCCGGTCTGCACCCACTGCAGCGTTGCCTGCTCGAGGCGCAGCTGCTGCCCCACCTTGAGCGGGCGCAGCGCCAGCCGCAGCTCGCGCGCCGAGAGCGTCTTCTGCATCAGGGCGCGGGCACTTGTGACCACCAGCGGCGCAGGCGACTGCGCCGTCTGCAGCGCGGCCAGTGTGGTCAACCGGCGCTGGCGCGTGGCGCTGCTCCAGCCGATGCGCTCGAAGGGGAGCGCGTCGAGGTCGGCGAAGTGGTGGATGGGGGGACCGCCGGCGTCGACGGGCGGCAGCCAGTGCGCCAACTGTTCGGCAAACTGCTGCACCATCTCGCTGCGCGCGGTGACAAAGAGCAGCGGCCCGCTGTGCGCCTGCTTGAGCGCGGCCACCACCAGCGGGCGCGCGGCGTGCAGCAGCGCCTGTGGCGGCGGCGCGCTGGGGGCCGGGGCGCTGGGCAAAGCGGCGCCGGGCTGGAGGTTGGCCGGCAGCGTGGCCGTGGCCGCCGCCAACAGTTCGCCAAAGGCAGGGTGGCGCTGCAGAAGTGTGACAAAGCCGGAGAGCAGCATGGTTTCGATCCTCACCGCACAGGGGCTGCGCAGCGCCCACACACGCACAGGCGGCAGACGCGCGGCCAACCGCAAAGCGCGCCATTCCGCCGCGCGCTGCGGTCCTGTTCGTATTCTACCGCACTTCAACGCCGCAGTCTGGAATCGGGTTCACACAGGGGCCGGCGCGCGCCTATTCGGCGTGTGGCACGCCGCGTGCAGCCGGCGCGCCGTCGCCGTTGAAGCGGTTCATGGCTGCCGTCATGCCCTCAAAGAGCCAGGCCTCGACGGCGTCGACCACGCGCTCGCGCAGCGGTGCAAAGAGCTCGTGCTCGGCGGGGCCAAAGTCCTGCAGCACCCACGCTGCCGGGTCCATGCGTCCGGGCGGGCGGCCGATGCCCACACGCGCGCGGCCAAACTCCTGCGTGCCCAGCTTCTCGATGATCGACTTGATGCCGTTCTGCCCGCCCGAGGAGCCGCCGGGGCGCAGGCGCAGCTTGCCGCTCTCCAGGTCCAGGTCGTCGTGGATCACAAGCATATCGGCGGGGTCGACCTGGTAGAAGCGGGCCAGCGGGGCGACGCTTTCGCCGCTCAGGTTCATGAAGGTGAGCGGCTTGACGAGGATCACTTTGGCGCGGGCGTCGCCGCGGCTGACCCAGCCCTGGCCCACCATCCCCTTGAGCTGCATCTTGTCGAGCGCGATGTTGTGGCGGCGCGCCAGCAGCTCCAAACACTGAAAGCCGATGTTGTGGCGGGTGGCGGCGTAGCGGGGGCCGGGGTTGCCCAACCCAACAACCATCTTTGTGGGACTCACGGGGTCTGCCTCTTGGTTCGCTGGATTCAGCGAATTGGCGCGCAGCAGGGAGTGAAAGAACGACCGCACACGTTGCGTGTACGGCCGCTGCTCGGTGGAACCCTCATGCTGCCTGCTGCCGCCGGGGGCGCTCACCCGTAGCGGCGGCGCGCCCAGTCGAAGGTGCGCTTGCCGGCATAGAGCGCCAGCGCCGCCAGGAAGACCGCAGCGCTGAGGCGGATGCCGCGCCAGAACTCGCCGCGCAGCCTGTCGAGCGAGAGCGCCGAGCCCAGCTCGCGCGTGGCGCTGGTGGTTTCGGCCGGGTCGACGATCGACGTGTCGGCGGTGGTGGCGCCGCTGCTCTGGCCGGCGGCCAAATCGCCGGCCTGGACGGCGGCGTTCGCGTCGGCCGGCTGAACTGCCGCCGGGTCAACTGGGGCGGCGGCGACCGCGGCGGGCGTGGGTGTGGCCGGCTGGTCGAGCTGGGGCTGCTGTACGGCGCCCACATTCGGCGTGGCCGAGGGCGCGGGCGTGAAGGTGGGCGTGGGCGTGGTGGCCGTCGGTGTAATCGTGGGCGTGGGCGTGACGACGGCGGCGGCGCCCAGCGTAATGTTGGGCGAGAAGAACTCGGCGTAGTTGCCGTCCTGCTTTACCACGCGCAGGCGCAGCGAATAGGTGCCGCCGGGCAGCCCCGCTGCGCGCCAGATGCCCAGTTGGCCGTTCGTCACCGGCGAGGTGCTGCCGTCGAAGTAGACGAAGGCATCGTTGCCGCTCGGCTCCAGCTTGTAGTGCAGCTCGTACTTCTGGAAGGGGTCGATCACGGCGGTGCCCATCACCGGCACGTCGCCGCTGATGGTCGCGCCCGGCGCCGGCGAGGTGATCGCCGACTGGGCCAGTGCGTGCCTGGCCAAACCGGGCGCCGCCAGCAGCAGCAGGGCCAACACAGGCGCCCACGCCAAGAGCGCAACCCGGCGCAGCCGCCGCGCACAAAGCCCGCAAGCCGGGCCCCTCTTCACATCTACTGTCTGACTCATCTGCATAACCACTCTTCTGGGCAGGGCGAAGGCGCCCAACACGTCCGGCACCACCTGCGCCCGTGCCTGCGGGGGGGGCAGCTACTGCTTGCTGCGCAGGTATGCGATGATCTCCTGCATCTGCTCATCCGTCAAATCAGGACGGCCGCCGCTGGGCGGCATCACCAGGCCGGTGGTGTTGTCGGGGCTGTTGAGGTCGCGCCCTTCGTGGATGTACTGCAGCAACTCGGTGTCGTTGAGGCCGCGGATGAAGTCGTTGGCCACGAGTGTGTTGCCCAGATTCGCCACCCCTTCGGCGTTCTGGCCGTGGCAGGCGGCGCATGCCTCGCGGAAGAGCGCTTCGCCCCCCGCAGGCGCCGGCTGCGCCATATCGGTGGCCGAGATCGCGCCACTCACGCCCGCCATGCCCGCCTCCATCTGCGCGGCCAGTTCGCGCGCCTCGGCGGTGCGCGCCCAGCCGTTGCTGAACATGACGCCGTAGACGACAACCACAGGCAGCACTACCGCCGCCACCGGCACCCACGCCCGCCGTCCGATGATCACGCGCGCACGCGGGTTCGGCTCGCCGGCGCGCAGCGCGATCACTGCCATCACCGTGATGATCGTGAAGGCCGTGAGCGAAAGAAATGGAATCGTGATGAAGCCCGCCCAGTTGATCCACATCGTCGTGCAGGCAACGCCGTTGCGGCAGACCTGCACGCCGTCGAACCAGTCGGTCTTCTCGAGCAGGTAGTGGTAGAGGGCAACCAGCATGCCCAGCGTGCTCAGTGGCAGGATCAGCTTGGGCAGGTGGCGGTCGCGCAGGGTCAAGCCCGTGCCAATCAGCAGCGTCAGCGGGTACATCAGAATGCGCTGGTACCAGCAAAGGTCGCAGGGCACAAAGCCCGAGACGAGGCTGAAGTAGAGGCTGCCGAACATGGCAACCCAGGCCGCCAGCAGCGCCACATAGAGCGCACCGCGCTCCACCCACTGGGCTGCGCTCGCCGATGCTTCTGCGGCGGCGACTTCTTCGGCACTCAGTACGGCGCTTTGCGAGGAGCGTACGGGCGAGGGGTTCATGCGCAGTCCTTGCCGGCGCAGGCTGGAACTGAGGCGCCGGAATCTGGAAGGGTGTGTGGAATGGGGAACGGCAAGCTTCTGCTGCGCGCTGGAGTGGACGCCCGCGCGGGCGTCCACTCCAGCGGCAGTTCAACGCCAGATGCGGCGTTACTCGACGCTTTCGGCCGGGCCAATGGCTGCAATCAGCATGTTGTAGTTGAAGGGGTCCGACATCAACTGGCCGTTGACCAGGATCGACGGCGTGCTGTTCAGCCCCAGCTGCTGCACGCGGTTGAGCGACTCCACCACCGTGCCCTGGTGCTCGAGGTTGGTCACGCAGCTGCGCATGGCGGCTTCATCCAGCCCCACGGTGCCGGCAATCTTCATCAGCTCCTCGAAGGTGGTGCCCGCCTGGCCGCGGCTGGCTGCCGCCGCAAAGACCCGATCGTGGTAGGGCCAGAACATGTTCTGGTCGGCGGCGCAGAGGCTGGCCTGCGAGGCCATGATTGCGCCCGGGTTGTGCTGCTGCAGCGGGAACTGGTTGAACTCGAGGCGCACCTGGCCGGTCTTGACAAAGTCCTCGACGAGCTGCGGCTTCACCGAGGCCGACCACTGTTGGCAGGCCGGGCAGAGGAAATCTTCGTAGAGCGAAATGACGACGGGCGCATCCGGGCTGCCCAATCTGGCGCCGTCAACCCAGTCGGCCGGGATGCCCTCGAGCAAATTGCTGGTGGCGGTGGGTGTCGTCGAGCGGTTGTTGAGGAACAGCACGAGCACGACAAGGGCGACGAGCAGCACGCCGCCGACGATGAGCCAGAGGCCCATGTTGGACTTCTCTTCGGGTTTGGTGGCGCTCTTGGATTTGGCCTTGGATGCGAGACTCATAGTCACTCCTGCGAATGGCTCTCAAGCAGCGGGCGGAGAGGGAAGGGCGCTGCGCCGGGCGGTCGCGGGCGCAGATGCTTCAAGTCTGAAGTAACCAGTATACCGTTGTGCGCGCGCTGTTCCAAACCCAAACAGGCCATTTCCAACCCGCCGCGGCCCCGGAAGGGTGAAAAACTGGTGAGAATCTGCGCGTGCGCGAAGCCGGCCTCGAGACATCGTGACGAAACGACGCCCGGCTGATCAGACGGGCGGCCGAGCGTCTCTTCTTCAACCCGCCTGTGTGCAAACCGTGTCAGGGTTGCTCCACGTGCGCACGCCAAAAGGCCTCATCCAGGTATTTGGGATTGGTGGCCACATAGCCCAGCATGCGGCCCAGCGGCGCCAACGCCTTGGCCATGGGCAGCGCCACCGACGGCGGCGGTGACACAAAGACGGTATCCTCGCCGTACTCGCTGGCGATCACCATCGCCTGCAAGAGTTTGGGCTGGCCCGACGTTGTGAGCAAGCCTTCGTGCGCCATGCCAAAGAGGGTGAAGAGCACCAGGCCGATGCGCGCCGCCGGTCGCGTCTCGACGAGCGCCACCCCATACCCCTCGCCTACGCAGCGGAAGGTGTGCGGCGTCTGTTTGGGCACCGCAAACTGCGCGCCCGGGCCAACCCTGCTCTCCTTGCCCGCGATGCGGAAGATGAACTCGCCCTGGACAATCTCGAAGCTCTCCTCATAGAGTGGGTGAAAGTGCTCGGGCGGGCCGGCGTTGCCCGAGGGGAAGATCCCCACGCCCCGCTCGTATGCCCCGCCCGTCTGCTCGCTTGTGGCCAGGCCAATCACAAACTCACCCGTCACCGGCTGCGAGATGAGCGGCGAGACGCGCTGCGCAAGCAGCGCGGCCAGCGGCCCATCGCTTTCGTACGCAAACCCCGTACCGTCCACCGGCCTGCCATCGGCCCCAATCCTGCGCCCCGTCACAACCGTGCCCATTGTGACCTCCGCGAAGCACCCCACTCGGCTGCAAGCTTCAATACTCCCAGTAGCTGTTGGCGAACACTCTGTCGAGCAGCGCCTCGCGCTGGTCGGGCGTCATCCAGCGCGGCTGGCCGTAGTCGTAGAGGAGGGTGGTTTCGATCTGGGTGCTGATGTGGCGGCCGTCGTAGAAGGTGTGTTTGGCCACCAGATTTTCGCGCGTCCACTGGTCCTGCATCTGGTCGAAGTAGAGGTTGCCCAGGCCATAGAGAATCAGGTTGCCGTCGGTAAACTCCATGCCCTGCGGCACATGGCTCTGCACGCCGGTGACGATGTCGGCGCCGGCGCGCACCAGCGCGTTGAAGTCGTTGCGCTGGTCGATCAGCGGCATGGTGTCGTAGCTCTCCTGGTACTGCAGCTCGACGAGCACCAGGTCGGCCAGCCCCTGCTCCTTGATCGAGCGGATGGTGGCGGAGAGGATGGCGAGGTCGAACTTGGCGGAGCCGGGCCATTCGGCGTCGGCCCAGGCCATTTCGGGGCCGTAGGAGTTGGCGCCGAGGAAGGCGATGCGGTTGCCGTTGTGCTCGACGTAGAGCGGACGGTTCGCCTCTTCCACCGTGCGGCCGCCGCCATAGACGGGCAGCCCCTCCTGCTCGTAGAAGTCGAGCGAGGCGTAGGCGGCCTTGCGGCCAAAGTCGTTCTGGTGGTTGCCGGTGAGGCCGATGATGTCGACGCCGCTCAGGCGCAGCGTCTCCATGTACTCAGTCTTGGTGCAGAAGTTGTAGTTGTCCAGCCGTACGTCGGTCTCGCACTCTTCGACGAAGGGCACTTCGTTGCTGATGTGGGTGATATCGGCGCTGCTCAACTCCTCGCCCACCACCTCGGCGGGCCAGGCGGCGCCCAGCGTGTCCATCTCGCGCGCCATAAAGCGCACCATGGCCGTAACGCCCGTCATCGTCAGGGTAGTGAGGTGGGCCGGGTCGCGATTGCCCTTGGGCATGGCGGCGAGCAGCGCCTGCACCATGGTGCGCTCGCTGCGCGTGGGGTTGGGTGCGTGCGCATAGAGCACGGCGTTGAATGGGTAGGCGGCCGGGTTGAACTTGACGGCGTTCTCCACCGGCGTCTGGCCGTCGACGGTGAGCACGGCCAGCGAGGGGGTCAGCTCGTCAAAGGGAACCAGGGCCAGCGTCTGCTCACTCACGTCCCAGGCCGCGGCGACGACGTCGGTCATGGTTGACTGGCCGACGACGGTGGGGCCGGCGGGGCCGAGCACCTGCTCGAGCGCCGGCAGTGTGGTGGTGAGCACGGCGACGGCGGTGTAGGTCGTGACGTCGCCGGCCCAGGTGGCCTGCAGCGTCTGCCAGCTGGTTTCGGGGAAGACGGTGTCGAAACGTACGGCGGCGGCGAAGGTGGTGGTGTAGATGGCCGAGCCGCCGGCAGCGTTCCAGTCGAAATAGATGGGCTGGGCGGTCGCTTCGCCGTTGACAATCGCCACCGCCTTGTCGCCGGGCAGAACAACCGAGGCGAGGGCAGTGCGCAGCAGGTCGGGCACGTCGGCGGCGATGCCCACATTCAGGCCGACGGGCAGCGTGCGCGCGGCAGGTTCGGCGGCGTTCTGCGGCTGTGCCGAGGTGAAGAGCGTTGTCTGGCGTTCTGCGCCGGCCTGGCTTGCGCCGGGTGCGGAGGCTGCCATCGCCACCGGTTCCACGCGCGGCGCGCCCGAAATGGCGCCGCCCAGTGCGGTCAACGTCCAGAGCGCCAGCGCGCAGCCCATCAGCACCATCAGCGCGCTGAGCAGCAGCATGCCATAGCGCGAGGTGGGCACCACATCCGCGCCGCTTGCCGCTGTCTGCGGGTAGGGGGAGGAGCTGTAGATTTCGGTCTTCTGGGGGGGCGGAAGCGAGCCGGGGTCGTGGCTGGGCTGCGCGTTTGGGCTGCCTTCGGGCGCAGAGGGAGTCGGCGTTGAGGTCATGGCGACAGGGCTTTCGGCGGCGATGGTGTCGAGCTGTGCCGCTTGCTGAAGAGCAAAACGGTGGGCTGGACACAGGGCAGGGCACGGTGCTGGGCGGTGCTGGGCCGCCGGCAGGGTTTCGCAGCGTTCAATTGCACGATAGTATAATGGCAAGCGCGCAATTCGCGAACTCGCCGCAGCGCATGGTGGCTGCGCTCTATCACCATCAGCCGCATCGGCTGGCGCACCAGCAGCCGCACCGTCACACACGCGGCTGCCTTCCTGCCTCTCTCTGGATTCTGGCCATGTACGGTTCAGCCCTGCACAGCTACAGCACACTGCTGGCCGACCTGCCCCCCTTTGGGCGCACGGTCCGCCTCGCGCTGGGCATGAATCCGGATATCTATACGCTGGCCCAAAGTGCGACCAACGGGCTGATGGTTGCGCTGCTGATCATGTTGCTCGCCGCCAGCTCCGAAGCCGTGGGGCAGAGCGTGGTGCTCTTCCTGAACCGCGTGCGCCCGTGGCGCTTTGCGCTGGCGGTTGGGCTCGCGGTGGTGAGCAACATCATCGGCTACATGCTGTGGAGCCTGGTGATCTGGCTGGCGGTGCGCCTGGTCTTTGGCGTGCAGGTTGATTATGTGGCGGCGCTGGTGGTGGTGGGGCTGGCCTATGCGCCGCAGCTCTTTGCCTTCTTCGAGATGACGCCCTACTTCGGCAACCTCTTCAACCTGGCGCTCTCGCTCTGGACGATGGCGGCGATTGTGGTCGCCGTGCGCTACGGCATGGGGCTCGAGCTCTGGCAGGCGGGCGTCACCGGCGTGATCAGTTGGCTGGCGATCCAGCTGTGGCGGCGCAGCCTGGGGCGTCCGATCTATGCGCTGGGCCGCTGGCTCACACGCGGCGCGGCGGGCAAGCCGCTGCCCTGGGGCGTGGATGACGTGGTGGAAGGGCGCCTGCACCGCGAGCAGTACAGCAGCAACTGGAAACAGTGGCGCCACGACTGGCAGCTGGCGCGCCAGTCGCACCGCCACAAGGGCGACGGCAGCCCGGCGCATCTGCCTGCACAGGAGGTACGGCAGCCGATTCCGCTGCCGCCGGCCGAGCTGGGCGCGACCTTCGCTGTCGGCGACGGCATGGCCGTGCAGGCGCCGGTCACCGAGAGCAACGGCCACACAATCCCCGCGCAGGCCGCGCCCGCGCCCGTGCCAGGAGGCGTCGATGGCCGGCATCCTGGCTGACCTGCTGCTGATCCTGGCGCTGCTCGTGGTGGCGATCTTCACCTGGCTCACGCTCGCGCCCTTCCAGACGCTGGGCTGGTGGGCAGGCTGGTTCGGCGACCGCATCTACTGGGAATCGCCGCCCGACGGCCCGCCCAGCGGCGAAGCGCCGCGCAACGCCTACGTCGTCTTCTTCTCGGGCGTGGGGCGCGCCACAGGCGAACCGCTCAGCTACCGCGAGCTCGACTTTCTGCAGCGCCTGGCCGCCGCCAACCCCGACGCCACGGTGATCGACGACATCTTCCCCTACGCCGTCAACAACCTCTCGCTGACGCAGCAGCCTTGGGTCTCGCGTATCTACCGGCTCTCGCTCTCGAGCAAGAAGCGGGGCGTGCCGCTGGTGGGCATGCTGATCAACCTGCACAACATCATCCAGATCCTCACCGCGGCCGACAGGCGCTACGGGCCCCTCTTCAATCAGGGCGTCGCCGAGGTGATCGTCAATGGCCTGATCCGCCACGGCTACTCGCCCGAGGCAAACGCGCCGATCCTGATCATCGGCTACAGCGGCGCCGGCCAGGTGGCGGTGGGCAGCTCGCTCTACCTGAAGGAGTGGACGAAGGCGCCGGTCTACGTCATCTCGCTCGCCGGCGTCTTTGCCAGCGACCCCGCCATGCTGCGCATCGACCACCTCTACCACCTGGTGGGCAGCAAGGACAACGTGGAACCCTGGTGGTTTATGGCGCCGGGGCGCTGGCCCTTCTTTGCCACCTCGGAGTGGAACCGGGCGCTGCGCCAGGGGCGGATTACGCGCATCAACATGGGGCCTATGCGCCACAGCGGCGCCGGCGGCTACCTGGATGCCAAGTCGCTGCTGCCCGACGGCGTGCAGTTCGTTGACCATACGGTGACGGTCGTCTCCGAGATCATCGACGTGGTGCAGGCGCAGGAGAACGCGGTGCAGACGGCGCACGCCGCGCGCCTGGCCGCAACCGCCCAGGCGGCGGGCGACGAGCTGGCCGCGCTGCCTGCGCCTGCACCCGTATCTGCAAACGCAGAGGCGCTGCCCGCCGAAGTGCAGCAGCCGTAGCGTCCGGCCGGCCTGCCGGAAGTAGCCCTGCGGTGGCCCTGCGGTGGCCGTGCGGCTGAACTTGACCCGCTCTCGAGCCGGTGGTAGTGTGAAGCGCAGAACTGAATAGTTCCTTCGGGGCAGGGTGAGGGCGCAAGCCCAATTCCCGATCGGCGGTAGGCTGGTCTACTCCTCATACGGTGGGGGAGGCCGGCGAGCCCGCGAGTCTGCAGAGCAGGCACGAGTCCGGTGCGTGGGGCAACCCACCATGCCGGCGCCGACGGTATAGTCCGGATGAGAGAAGGAGACGGCACGCACGCGGCACGGCCGGCGTGCGCGCCTCGCCGCACGCGCAAGCCCCGGGATCGTCACGATCTCGGGGTTTTTGTGGGTGCGGCGGGCAGCGCAGCCGCGTGGCGCCCGCCATGCCGATTACCCCTCTCGCCCCGGAGCCGCACGCGCTCCGGGTTTTGTTTGCTTTCGGCGGCCAGGACGGCCGCCTGCAGAGGACAGAAGCATGGGCGCCAAGGCCCACGCACCGCGCGAGACAATCCACGCCGAGGCCGTTACACCGGTTTCACCGGCTGCGGCTACTGCTGTTGCGCCGCGCGCCCGCCGGCGCGACCCGCACGCGCTGCGGCGCAGGAACCGGCTGTTTGCACTGCTGCTCGGCCTGCTGGCGCTGGCAGTCTGGGCGCTGCTGGTGCGCCTGGGCGACTATCCCAGCTTCATCCTGCCTGGGCCGGGCGAGGTCGCGCGCCGCTTCTGGGCCGCGCTGGCCGATGGTTCGCTGCTGCGCCACTCGCTGGTGACGCTGACCGAGATCGCGCTGGGGCTGCTGCTGGGGCTGAGCGCGGCGCTTCTGCTCGGCTATCTGCTGGGCAAGAACCGCACTGTCGAGCAAGTGGTGGCGCCCTACATCGTCGCCAGCCAGAGCGTGCCGATTGTGGCACTGGCCCCGCTGCTGGTGATCTGGTTTGGCAGCGGGCTGTTGAGCAAGGTGCTGGTTACGGCGTTGATCACCTTCTTCCCCACACTGATCAGCACAATTGTGGGGCTGCGCGGCGTCGACCCCGACCTGCGCGACCTCCTGCGCAGCCTCAAGGCCGGCCGCCGCCAAACCTTCACCATGCTCGAGTTGCCCTCGGCGCTGCCCGTGCTGCTGGGCGGCCTGAAGCTGAGTGTGATTCTCGCCGTGGTGGGCGCCGTGGTAGGCGAGTTTGTGGGCGCATCGGCGGGGCTGGGTTTCCTGATCAACTATGCTCGCGGCGTGCTCGATACGCCGCTGCTCTTCGTGGCCATTATTGCCCTGGTGATCATCGCGCAACTGCTGCACGGCGCCGTGGTCCGGCTCGAGCGGCGGCTGCTGCGCTGGCAGCACGCGGCGTAAAGAGAATTCTCCGGCGCACCGGCCTGCCCGGCGCGCCTTCACATGAAGGATAGAGTCGCATGATGCAATCTCGTATGGGGTACAGGGTGCTGGCATGCGCGTTGCTGCTTGGGCTGCTCGCCGGCTGTGTGGTGCCGGCCGCGCCGGCTGCCGAGGCGGGCGCGCTGACGCCAGTGGCGCTGGGGGTGGGCTATGTGCCCAACGTCCAGTTCGCCCCGCTCTACGTCGGCATCGACCAGGGCTTCTTCGCCGAGGAGGGCATCGAGCTGACGCTGGCCCACGGCTTCGAGAACGACTACCTGGCGCTGGTGGGCACAGGCGCTGCGCAGTTTATGATCGGCAGCGGCGACCAGGTGGTGATCGGCCGCAGCCAGGGGCTGCCCGTGCGTTCGGTGGCCGAGTGGTACACCAAGTACCCGGTGGTCGCCTTCGCCCTCACCGGCGTGCAGCTCGATACGCCCGCCGACCTGGCCGGCAAGCGCGTGGGGCTGCCCGGCCCTTATGGCGCCAACTATGTGGCCCTGCGCGCGCTGCTCGACGCAGCCGGGCTGAGCGAAGCCGACATCCGCATGGAGAGCATCGGCTTTGCGCAGGCGGCGGCGGTGAGCGAAGGGCTGGTCGAGGTGGCGATCGACTACGCCGTCAATGGGCCGGTGGTGCTGGCGCAGGAGGGGATCGAGACGGTGGTGCTGGGGCTGGAGGGGACGGTGCCGATCCCCGCCAACGGGCTGGTGACGAACGAGGAGACCATCGCCCGGCAGCCCGCGCTGGTGCAGGGTATGGTCAGCGCGCTGCTGCGCTCGGTGGCGTGGACGCTGGAGAATCCGGATGAGGCGTTCGCGATCTCGCTCAAGTTTGTGCCCGAAGCCGGCAGCGCCAACGAGGCGGCCAACCGCGCCGTCTTCGACGCCTCGCTGCCCTTCTGGACAACCGAGGCCGAGAGCGTGCCCGGCGCCGCCGACCCGGCAGCCTGGGCCGCGGCGTCGGCTTTCCTCTTCGAGATCGGCCTGGCCAAGAGCGCGCCCGCGGCCGAGACGCTCTTCACCAACGAGTTTGTCGCGCCCTGACAGGTGGAATGGCCATGGCGCCGCTGCTGACGGTTGAGGAGATTACGCGCAGCTACGACGCGCAAAACGCCGCCGTGCGGGCGCTGGGCGGCGTCTCGTTTCAGATCGAACGCGGCGCGTTCGTCTGCCTGCTGGGGCCAAGCGGCAGCGGCAAGAGCACGCTGCTGCGTATTGTGGCCGGCCTGCTCGCGCCCGACAGCGGCCGGGTGCTCTTTGGCGGCGCGCCGCTGACCGAGCCCCATGTTGACATTGGCTTTGTCTTCCAGAGCACGAACCTGATGCCCTGGCGCACGGTGATTGAGAACGTGCTGCTGCCGCTCGAGGTGGCCGAGCTGCCCGCTGTGCAGCGCCCCGCCGCCACCGATCGCGCCGTGGCCCTACTCGACCGCATGGGGTTGCAAGGCTTCTATCATGCCTGGCCACACCAGCTTTCGGGTGGCATGAGCCAGCGCGTGGTGCTGGCGCGCACGCTGATCCACGAGCCGCGTCTGCTCCTGCTCGACGAGCCCTTCGGCGCGCTCGACGCGCTGACGCGTGAGCGGCTCAACCTCGAGCTGCTGAGCATTCACCAGCAGGGCGAGCATGAGGGCGAGCGCACAGTGTTGATGGTGACCCACAGCATCCCTGAGGCGGTCTTCCTGGCCGACCGCGTGCTCATCCTCACCGAGCGGCCCGGCCGTCTGGCCGCCGATATCGCCATCGACCTGCCCCGCCCGCGCACGCTGGCGATGACGGGCAGCGAGCACTTCGCCCGCCTCACCCTCGACATCCGCCGTTCGATCGCCGAAGTCGCCGAAGAGGCCTAGCCCAGCATACAACTACAACGGCAACGGCAACTGCTTATCGCAAGGGCGCAAGGGAACTGATCAACTGAAGGGCGCAAGGAACTGCGAACTGCAAGGAAGGCCGTTAGCGATCGCCCGATCCCTGTGGCCATGTTGTAGTTCGCAGTTCCTTGCGCCCTTGCGATAAGTAGTTCGTAGTTTGCAGTTCACACTGCGTTTAGCGCCTGTTCGAGGTCGGCGAGCAGGTCGGCGGTCTCCTCGATGCCGCAGCAGAGGCGCACCAGTTCGTCGCGGATGCCCAGCGCCAGCCGCTCTTCGGGCGGCAAGCTGGCGTAGCCCATCAGTGCCAGCGGGCTCACCAGCGTCTCGACGCCGCCCAGGCTGGGGCCGATTGTGGCGATCTTCAGCGCGTTGATCATGCGGTAGGCCGCCTCCGCATCGCCTTCCACCTCAAAGCTCACCACACCGCCAAAACCGCGCAGCGTGGCCGCCGCCAGCGCGTGGTCGCGGTGGCTCTCCAGCCCCGGATACCAGACGCGCCGCACCTTGGGGTGCGCCTGCAGGAAGCGGGCCACGGCCAGCCCGTTGGCGTTGTGGCGCGCCATGCGCAGCGGCAGCGTCTTGATGCCGCGCAGGATCAGCCAGGCCACCTGCGGCGACACAATATTGCCCAACAGCCCCTGCATCTGGCGCAGCGGCGTCGTCAGCGCTGTGCGGCCCACCACCACGCCGGCCATCAGGTCGTTGTGGCCGCCCAGATACTTGGTGACGGAGTGCACCACCAGGTCGACGCCATACTGCAGCGGCTGCAGGTTGGCGGGGGTGGCAAAGGTGGCATCGATGGCGGTGCGCACGTTGTGGCGGCGGGCGATTTCGGTCAGGCGCGCCAGGTCCAGGCAGTGGTTGAAGGGGTTGGTGGGCGATTCGGCGAAGATCAGCCGCGTGTTGGGGCAGATCGCCGCCTCGAGCGCGGCATAGTCGCCGTGGCGCACGATGCTGACTTCGATGCCCCAGCGCGGCAGGTACTCCTGGCCGAACGAGAGCGTGCTGAGATAGCACTCGTCGGTCAGGATCACGTGCTCGCCCGCGCGCAGCAGCAGGAGCAGCAGCGAGGTAACGGCGCCCATGCCGCTCGAGACCAGGATCGCGTCCTCGCCGCCTTCGATGGCCGCCAGCTTGGCCTCGGCGGCGCGCACGGTGGGGTTGCCGTAGCGGCCGTACTCCTCGCGCTCCGGTTCGTCCCAAAACATGTGCTCTTCGGTGAACTCGAGCAGCGCTTCGCTGGTGGCAAAGGTATAGACGCTGGACTGCACCAGCGGCACAGTGAGGCTGTGGTGGCTGCGGAAGCGCGCCTCGCCGGCGTGTACAGCGTCGGTCGAGCTGACGCCGCCGGTGGGCGCGCCGGCGGGCGCATCTGGCGTGTGGCTGGGCGCGGGTGTGGATGTCGATGGGAGGGTCATGGCGGTCTCCTGCGGCTGGAGGCGGAACAACGCAGACATTCTAGCGGATGGGGCAGGGTCGCCCCAATCGGGTGCATGCGGCGGAGCGCGGCGCAAGGCTGCCGCGGCGCCGGCCGATGGCGCAGAGGGCTACGGAACGGCTGCGCGGCCTGTGCTACACTGGCGCAATTCCATGCAGGCCAGGCGCCCAGCGCAGAGCAATGCTGATGGGCGAAGTGGAGAGCGCACAAAGAGAGGCGGCTTGTGCTACACTTGCTGCAAATCCATTCTGCTTCATCCCGTTCTGCATCATCCCGTTCTGCTACATCACGAACTTTCGCGCAGCAAACCGTTCCCGCCGCGTAGATTCCGCTGCGTACGTCCCGCCGTCACTTCGTTGTCGCCGGAACGCAGGCAGCTCGGAAACGTCTTACCATTGCCGGCACGTGCGCTGCTGCCGGCGCATCACGGCGCATCACGGGGCCGGCACGCACCGGCCCGTCATCACAAGGAATGTTGAGCTATGGTACAACCATCCCTGCGTACCGATGCACCCTCCTCTTCCGCCTCGAAGGAAGGCAGCGCCGGCGTCCTCTCCGTCGAACAGCTCACCCAGATGTACCGCAAGATGGTGCTGATCCGGCGCGTGGAGGAGTCGCTGCTCGAACTGGCCGAATCGGGCAAGATCGGCGGCGCCATGCACACCGCCATCGGCCACGAAGGCTCGGCCGTGGGCATGGCCGCCGCCCTGCGCCCCGACGACTACCTTACCTGCACCTACCGCGGCCATCACCACTCGCTGGCACGCGGCATGGACCCCAAGCGTGCCATCGCCGAGGTGCTCGGCAAGGCCGACGGCTTCGCGGGCGGCAAGGGCGGCTCGATGCACTTCCTTGACCCCTCGCTGGGGCTGATGGGCGCAAACGGCATTGTGGGCGCGCAAGTGCCCCACGCCGCCGGCATGGCGCTCACCAGCAAGCTGCAGAACCAGGGGCGCGTGGCGATCACCTTCTTCGGCGAAGGCGCCATCTTCCAGGGCGTCATGCACGAGACCTTCAACATCGCCTCCAAGTGGAAGCTGCCCGTGATCTTCTACTGCGAGAACAACCGCTATTCCGAGATGACCCCCACCAACCGCACCTCGTCGATCAGCGAGCTCTACCTCTTTGGCGGCGCCTACGGCATGGAGAGCATCCAGATCGACGGCAATAACGTGGAAGAGGTCTACGTCGCCGTGAGCCAGGCGGCAGAGCGGGCGCGCGCCGGCGAAGGGCCCACCTTTATCGAAGGGCTGACCTACCGCCTGGCCGGCCACATGGCGGGCGACCTGGAGACCTATCGCAGTTCCGAAGAGATCGAGATGCAGCGGCAGTACGAGCCGCTGCTGCGCCTGGCAGGCACACTGCGCGAGCGCGGTGTAGAGGAGAGCACGCTCGAGCAGATCCGCGCCGAGGTCGAGACGGAGGTCGAGGAGGCAGTGGAGTTCGCCCAGAACAGCCCCTGGCCCGACCTGAGCGAGGCCTACACCGACGTCTTCGCGCCCTGACCCAGGCGCCGCAGCTGCAGCTTTTGTGTGGCCGGCCGGGCGCCGGTAGACCTCCCATTCCGTTTGAACCCTGCACAAATCCCTGCATCGACAGGTGAACCTGCACAGACAGGATTTCCGCAATGCGCAAGACGACCTACATTCAGGCAGTCAACGAGGCCATGCGCGACGAGATGCGTCGCGACCCCAGCGTCTTCCTGATGGGTGAAGACGTGGGCTACTACGGCGGCCTCTTCCGTGTGACCCGCAACCTGATGGACGAGTTTGGCCCCACGCGGGTGCTCGATACGCCGATCAGCGAGCAGGGCTTTGTGGGCATGGCCGTGGGCGCGGCAATGACGGGCATGCGCCCAATCATCGAGCTTATGTATATGGACTTCTTCATGGTCTGCGCCGACCAGATCTTCAACCAGGCGGCCAAGATGCACTACATGACGGGCGGCCTGCTCAGCGTGCCGCTGGTGCTGCGCGGCCAGCATGGCGGCGGCAAGCGCTACGGCTCGCAGCACAGCCAGGCGGTGGAGAGCGCCTTTGCGCACCACCCCGGCATCAAGGTGGTGGCGCCCGCCACGCCCTACGACGCCAAGGGGCTGCTGATCTCGGCGATCCGCGACAACAACCCCGTGCTCTTCCTCGAACACAAGATGCTCTACTTTACACGCGGCGACCTGCCCGATGCCGAGGAGGCCTATACCGTGCCGATCGGCGTCGCCGACGTCAAGCGCGAGGGCAAGGACCTGACGCTGGCCACCTTCAGCTACTCGCTGCTGCAGGCGCAGGAGGCGGCCGAAGAGCTGAAGAGCGAGCAGGGCATCGAGATCGAGATCGTGGACATGCGCAGCATTGTGCCGCTGGACATGGAGACGGTCTACACCTCGGTGGCCAAGACGGGGCGGCTGCTGGCAGTGCACGAATCGCAATCGAACTGCGGCATCGGCGCCGAGATGGTGGCGCGCATCAACGAAGAGGCGCCGCACCTGCTGCACGCCCCGGCGCGCCGTCTGGGCATGGCGCCCGTCTCGGTCCCGGTCTCCAAGCCGCTCGAGGAAGAAGTGCTGCCCTGGAAGAACAATATCAAGGCCGCCGTGCTCGACATGCTGCGCTAGGCTCACTCCCTGCGCGAGCACCCACACCAGGCCACAGAAGCACAGAAGCGAGGAGCCATGGCGACCGAAGTCAAACTCCCGGACGTGGGAGAGGGAATTGAAGATGTCACGATCGTGCGCTGGCGCGTCAAGGAAGGCGACGCCGTCAATGCGGGCGATGTGATTCTGGAAGTAGCGACCGACAAGGTGGATACCGAAGTGGTGGCGCCGGCCGCCGGCACGCTGCTCAAGATTCTGGCCGGCGAGGGCGCGCTGGTGCCCGTGAGCAGTGTGATGGCGATCATCGGCGCCGCGGGCGAGAGCGCCGCCGCGCCGGCCGCCGCGCCTGCTCCTGAGGCGGCGAAGGCTGCGCCCGCTGCCCCCGCGCCGGCTGCGCCCGCCCCTGCGGCGAGCGACGGCGGCGACGTCAACGCCACGCCCGTCGCGCGGCGCGTGGCGGCCGATAAGGGCGTCGTGCTTGGCGGCGTGACCGGCACAGGCATGGGCGGGCGCATCACCAAGGAGGATGTGCTGGCCTCGGCCGAGCAGCCCGGCGCACAGGCCGCGGCCGGCGCCGGCCCGCTCCCCGGCGACCTGGCCGATGTGGCCCCGCTGGAGGTGCGCCGTGTGGCCGCCCTGCGTAACCTGCGCCTGGCCGACATTGCCGCCGGCCGCCCGCTCAGCGCGCTCACCCGCTACGACGTGCTGCAGGCGGCAAAGGAGGAGAAGCCGGCGGCAACCTTTGTGGCGCCCGCTGGCTTCCGCTTTGGCGCACAAGGCGCAGCGGCTCCCGCCCAGGGCGCGCCGGCCGCAGCAAGTGCGCCAGCCGCACCGAGCGCTCAAGCTGCTGCCCCTGCCGCCACGGCCAAGCCGGCCGCCGCGGCCTCTGCCCCCGTCACCCCCGGCGCCGGCGACGAGTTGATCAAGCACAGCCGCATGCGCGCCGCGATCGCCCGCAACACCAGCGCCAGCCTCTTTACGGCGCCCCACGTCACCACCATGTGGGACGTCGAGATGTCGGCCGTGCTGGCGCACCGCAGCGCGCACAAGAAGGAGTTTGCGGCGCAGGGGGTCAACCTCACGCTCACCGCCTACTTTGTCGAGGCGATCGTGGCCGCGCTGCGCGCCGTGCCCTCGGCCAACGCCAGTTGGAGCGACGAGGGGGTCATCCTCAAGCGCAGCTACAACATTGGCATGGCGGTGGCGCTGCCGGCCGACAAGAACGGGCTGGGCGGGCTGATTGTGCCGGTGATCCGCAACGCCGGCGAGCTCAACCTGCTGGGGCTGGCGCGCGCCGTAAACGAGTTGGCCGAGCGTGCGCGCACCAACCAGCTCTCGCAGGCCGACCTGAGCGACGGCACCTTCACCCTTACCAACTACGGCACCGGCGGCAGCCGTTTCCAGACGCCGGTGATTGTGCAGCCGCAGGTGGGCATCCTGGGCGTGGGCGCGGTGGAGAAACGCGCGATTGTGGTCAGCCAGGGTCACCCGCTCGAGGCCAACTCGGGCGATTACCTGACCTTCCGCCCGATGACAACGCTGGGCTTCAGCTACGACCACCGCGTGCTCGACGGCGCAACGGCCGACGCCTTCTGCGCCGTGGTCAAGCAGACGCTCGAAGCTTACCGCTAGCCGCAAGACGGTCTACACGGGCGCGCCGGAGCATCCGGCGCGCCCGCCCTTTTTCTTCCCCCCTCTCACCCAGCGCCCAGGAAGCTCATGACGAAACAGACCGGCCAGAGCGTCCGCATTGTTGGCGTGCCCATGGACCTGGGCCAGATGCGGCGTGGCGTGGACATGGGCCCCAGCGCCGTGCGCTATGCCGGCCTCTTCGAGGCGCTGACGGCGCTGGGCCACAGCGTGGACGATGCGGGCAACATCCCCGTGCCGGTGCGCGACCAGAACAGCGTGCGCGCCCACTACGCCGCCGGCGACGCGCGCGCGCCGCAGGGCACGCTGCGCCACCTGCCCGAGGTGGTCTCGGCCTGCCGCGAGATTTACGAAGTCTCGCGCGCCTGCGCCGGGCGCACTGAATTCCCGATCTTTCTGGGCGGCGACCATTCGGTGGCGATCGGCACGGCAGGTGGCGCGGCGGGAGCAGGCGCCACTACAGACGGGGAGAGCGACCCGCTGGGCATGATCTGGGTCGACGCGCACGGCGACTACAACACGCCCGAGACGACGCCTTCGGGCAACATCCACGGCATGCCGGTGGCCGTGCTCACGGGACGGGGCCACCCGGATTTGGTCGAACTGGGCCACCCCGGCCCCAAGCTGCGCCCGCAGCACGTGGTGATGATCGGCATCCGCGACGTGGACGCGCGCGAGCGCGTAGAGCTGGCGCACAGCGGCGTGATCGTCTACACCATGCGCGACGTCGACGAGCTGGGCATGGCGACGGTGGCGCGCCGCGCCCTCTCGCGCCTGAACCACCTGCGCCGCATCCACGTCAGCTTCGACATGGACGCCATCGACCCCGACGTGGCGCCCGGCGTGGGCACGCCGGTGCCGGGTGGCCTTACCTTCCGCGAGGCGCATCTGCTGATGGAGATTCTGGGCGAATCGGGCAAAATTCGCTCGCTCGACGTGGTGGAGATCAACCCCATCCTCGACGTGGCCAACCGCACGGCGACGCTGGCGGTGGAGCTGGTGCTTTCGCTGCTTGGGAAACGGATCCTGTAGGATCGAGAAGCGAGAAGCGAGAAGCGAGAAGCGAGAAGACAGCCATCGGCGATCATGCAGCCCGGATTTGAAACGTCAGATCGGCGACGGCTTTCTTCTCGATTCTCGCTTCTCGCTTCTCGATCCGAACGGTCGCCGCTTAGTTGCAAAATCGAAGCGCTTTGCCGACAATAGCGGCATGAGCGAGTTCGTTGTAACCGGGATGGACTGCGCCGCCTGCGCAAGCACGGTTGAGCGCGGCGTGGCGTCGCTGCCTGGTGTGCAGGCAGCACAGGTAAACTTCACCACCGGCCGCATGCGCGTCGAGGGCGATGTGCCCGAGGCGCACGTGCTCGAGCGGGTGGCCGTGCTGGGCTACGGCGCGCGCCCCTACGACGCGTCCGCTCCGCAGCCCGCCGCCCCCGTTGACCAGGCGCCCGCCGCTGCGCGCCGGCTGCCGGGCGGCTTTCTGGGCTACATGCTCGGCCGCACCTCCACGCGCCTGACGCTGATCGGGCTGCTGCTGATTCTGCCCGGCCTGCTCTTCGACGAGCTGCTGCCGATCTTCGGCGTGCAGGTCGAATCGCCCCTCTTCGGCTGGATGGCGCTGGCCGCGCTGCTCATCGCCGGGCTGCCGGTGGTGCGGCGCGCATGGTCGGCGCTGCGCATCAATCGCCAGATCACAATCAACCTGCTGATGACGATCGCTGCCGCCGGCGCCGTGGTGCTGGGCGCGTGGACGGAAGCCGGCCTCGTCATGGTGCTCTTCTCGGTGGGCGAGGCGCTCGAGGGCTACACCGCAGGGCGGGCGCGCGCCTCGCTGCGTTCGCTGCTCGAGCTGGCGCCCGAACAGGCCATTGTGCTGCGCCCCTGCATCGACTGCGTGGGCCACATGGGCCAGGGCGGCTATACCGGCGGCCCCTGCCCCTTCTGTGGCATCGAGGAGCAGACGGTGCCCGCCAGTGAAGTGCGGGTGGGCGAACAGTTGCTTGTGCGCCCGGGCGACCGCATCGCCGTCGATGGCGTGGTGGTCGAGGGCATTTCGGGTGTGAACCAGGCGCCTGTCACCGGCGAAAGCCTGCCCGTAGAGAAAGCGCCGGGCGCCGAGCTCTTCGCCGGCACCATCAACGGCGAGGGCGTGCTGACGATGCAGGCGACGGCCCTTGCCGCCGATTCAACCATGAACCGCATCGTGCGCCTGGTAGAGGAGGCGCAGGAGCGGCGCGCGCCGGCACAGAACATGGTCGATCGTTTCGCCACCTGGTACACGCCGGCGGTGGTGCTGGTGGCAGTGCTGGCCGCCGCCCTGCCGCCGCTGCTCTGGAACGCGCCCTTCTGGGGCGCCCAGGGCTGGTTCTACCGGGCGCTGGCGCTGCTGGTGGTGGCCTGCCCCTGCGCGCTGGTGATCAGCACGCCCGTGACGCTGGTGGCGGCGCTGAGCCGCGCCGCACGTCTGGGCATGCTGATGAAGGGCGGCGTCGTGCTGCAGTCGCTGAGCCGCGTCAACGCCATCGCCTTTGACAAGACGGGCACGCTGACGCAGGGCAAGCCGAGCGTGCGCCTGGTGCGGGCGCTGGAATGCGAGACGCGCGCTGCGCCCGGTCCCGAGCCCTGCCCGCCCTGTAATGATCTGCTGGCGCTGGCCTACGCCGTTGAGCGGCGCAGCGAACACCCGCTGGCGCGCGCCGTCGGCTCGCAGGCCGCCGAGCTGGGCGTCGCCGGCCGCTATGAAGCCGCCGCCGGCGTGCAGGCGCTGCCCGGGCGCGGTGTGGGCGGCCTCGTCGATGGCCGCCCCGTCTTCATCGGCAGCCATGCCCACTTTGACCGCAGCGTGCCCCACGCCGACCTTGAGTGCGGGGCGCTGCAGGAGGCCGCCGCTGCCGGCAACACGCCCCTGCTGCTCAGCGTGGACGGCGCCTACGCCGGCTATATCCTGGTCTCGGACCCGCCGCGACCCGAAGCGCGCGCCGCCCTCGACGAGCTGCGCGCCATGGGCATCGACGAGCTGGTGATGGTGACCGGCGACGAGAGCGGCGCCGCGCGTCAGGTGGCAGACTCGTTGGGTCTGACGCAGGTGCGCGACCGCGTGATGCCTTCCGAGAAGGTCGAGGTGGTCGAGGCGCTGAAGAGGAGTGCGGGTGACGCGCGCGTGGTGGCAATGGTGGGGGACGGCGTCAACGACGCGCCGGCGCTGGCCGCCGCCGACGTGGGCATTGCCATGGGCGCCGGCAGTGCGCAGGCGCTCGAAACGGCCGACCTGGTGCTGCTGGCCGACAATCTGCTGCACCTGCCGGCGGCGCTGCGGCTGGCGCGTGCTGCGCTGGGCACCGTGCGCGCCAACATTCTCTTCAGCATCGCCATCAAGGCGCTGGTCTTTGCACTGGTGCTGGCGGGCTATGGCACGCTCTGGATGGCGGTGGTGGCCGACGTCGGCGCCTCGCTGGTGGTGACGCTGTGGGGCATGCGCCTGCTGCGCTACCAGCCTTTCCCACAGCGCGCATAACTGCAACTGCATTGACGCAAGGGCGCGAGAGACGCTAGGGAACGCAAGGAACGACAACTGCAAAGGGCCAAGCCTGCGATTGAGGCTGTTCATTGCGTTTCCTTGCGTCCTACCGCCCTTGCGTCAGATGTTGCAGTTGTGTTTGTCGGTTGAAGCCGGCCGCGGTGGGTTGTCGGCCATTCCTGGACTGGATTGTTTGGCATGAAGCGTCGTGAAGCGTTGCCCGTGGTTGGCCGGCGGTCGGCCGTGCTGCTGCTGCTTGTGACCGTGCTGCTCTGGAGCACCAGCGGCCTCTTCGTCAAGCTCTCGACGCTTAACCCGATTGCGCTGGCCGGCGCGCGCAGCCTGGTCACCTCGGCGGTGCTGCTGATCTGGATCGGCAAGCCGCGCTTTACCTGGGCGCGCGAGCAACTTCTGGGCGCCGTGGCGATCATGGCCACGTTCATGATGTTCATCACCGCCACCACCTGGACGTCGGCCGCCAACGCCATCTTCCTGCAGTATACGGCGCCGCTCTGGGTGGCGCTCTTCGCCGGCTGGTACCTGGGCGAGAAGACCCATCGCTGGGACTGGTGGATCATGGGCGCCATCGTGGTGGGCATGGCGCTCTTCTTTGGCGAAAAGCTGACGCCGCAGGGCATGGCCGGCAACGTGCTCGCCATCTTCTCGGGCGTTACCATGGCGTGGATGACGCTCTTTCTGCGCAAGCAGCCCGGCTCGGCGGCCGAGACGATTCTGCTCGGCAACCTGCTGACGGCCGCAATCGGCGTGCCTGTCTTCTTGTGGCAGGTGGCGCAGGGCGAAGTGCGCGCGGTGGAGTGGGGGATCCTGCTCTACATGGGTGTGCTGCAGCTTGGCATCCCCTTTATCCTCTATACGATTGCCATCGTTCGCCTCTCGGCGCTCGAGACGATCTTGATCGCCACGCTCGAGCCGATTCTGAACCCGATCTGGGTCTTCCTGGTGGTGGGCGAGCGGCCCGGCGGGCTGGCGCTGGCGGGCGGGGCGATTGTGGTCGCCGCCGTCACCGTGCGCTCGCTGATTGCGTCGGGCGTGCTGCGGCTGGGCGCTGCGCCACAAGAACCGGCCGCTGCCATCGCCGCTCCCCTGCTCGAAGCTGTGCCGCCCGAGGTGAAGGTGGGGTGAGGGGTGCTCTTCGCTGCACTCACTCTGCGCTCTGCCGCACACAATTGATGACGTTGAAGCATAGAAATTCATTTGCGAATGCATTTAGCCAAATTGCTATGACACATAGGAGTGTTGCCCCTTGACCCGCCCGATCATTCCCGGCCCCACCTATGCCGAAATGCGCAACCCGCTGCTGCTGCCCGCCGCCCTGCGCAGCGAGGCCAACGCCGCCCGCGCCGACGAGCGCAACCCGCTCAACCTCTTCAACATCAACTGGAAGAACACCGGCGAGCTGCCCGAAGCCATTGTGCTGCCCAAAGAGCTGACGGGCGTGCAGGCGAACATCGTCGTGCTCAGCGGGCGCACCTTCCCCAGCGGCAGCATGAAGGTGGGCCCCGCCTACGCCACGCTGGCCGAAAACGAGGCGTTGGCCCACCTGCGCCCAGGCGACCGCACCGTGATCGGCCCCTCCACCGGCAACTTCGGCATCGGCACCGCCTACATCTCTATGCTCAAGGGCTACCGCGCCGTGGTGGTGATGCCCGACAACATGAGCGAGGAGCGCTACGACCGCATCCAGAAGTACGGCGGCGAGCTGGACCTGACCCCCGGCACTGAGTCCGATGTGATTCTCACCCTTGAGCGCACGCACAGCGCCTATGTGAGCAAGCCCGAGCAGTACGTGGTGCTCGCCCAGTTCGAGCTGCTGCCCAACTACCGCTTCCACCGCCACGTGACCGGCGACGCCGCCCTGCGCGCCGTGCGCGGGCTGGGCAACGGGCGCGTGGCGGCTTTTGTCAGCGCACCGGGCAGCGCCGGTACACTGGCGGCAGGCGACCACATCAAGCAGCTCAATCCCGACGCCAAAATCGTCGCGCTCGAGCCGCGCCAGTGCAGCACGCTCTACGACGGCGGGCAGGGGCAGCACCGCATCGAAGGCATCGGCGACAAGATGGTGACGCTGATCCACAACGTCTTCAACACCGACCTGCTCATGCTCATCCACGACGAGGACACCGTGCGCGGCATGGAGGTAGTGCAGTCGGGCGCGCATGTGCTGGTGGATCGCCTGGGGCTGACGTCCGAAGCCGCCGCCGCGCTGCAGGGCAAGCTCGGCCCGTCGTGCGTCTGCAATATCATCGGCGCCATCAAGACGGCCAAGCACCTGGGGCTGGGGCCGCAGGACAATGTGGTCACCGTCGCCACCGACTCGTACGACCGCTACCCGTCGGTGAGCCAGGCGCTCTATGGCCGCCACGGTGGCCTGCCCGACGACGAGACGCTGGAGCTTTGGGCGCGCAGCGCGTTCCTGGGAGCCAGCCTGGGCGAGATCGTGGACCTGAACCAGCCCGGCCAGCACCAACGCCTGCAGCAGATGAAGGAGTCGCTCTGGACCCGCTTCGGCTACAGCGAGGAGATGATCCGGCGCATGGCGGGCCAGGAATACTGGGACGCCGAATACGCCCGCATCGCCGAGATCGACCCGGTGATTGCAGAGACGCGCGGAAAGCTTTAGATCGAGAAGCGAGTGGCAGGCGATCGAGAAGCGAGAAGCGAGAAGCGAGAATCGAGAAGACAGCCCGCGTCGCCAGGCCACTCTCTTTCCAGGAAACAATCAGCGCCCCGGCCGATGCGGTCGGGGCGCTGCATATTTCCTCGGGAAAGGTGGCCCGGCGACGCGGGCTGTCTTCTCGCTTCTCGCTTCTCGATCGCTGTTACAGGTGCTCTCGCGCCTCGAGGGGGGCGGCGCGACGGATGAGGGCGAGCAGGGCGACGGAGAGCGCGATGCCAAGCGCACCCGCCATAAAGACGACCTCGTAGCTCAGCAAGAGCACCAGGTAGCCACTGACAAACGCGCCCACAATCGACCCGACGCTGACGAACGAGGTGTAGGTGCCCACCGCCGCACCCTCCGACCCCTTGGGCGCCAGGTGGGCGACGGTGGTGTTGCCCGCCACGGCAATCCCCGCCCAGCCCAGCCCGCTGAGCGCGTTGAGCAGGATCAGCAGGAAGAGGCTCGACCAGCCCGTAATCCCCAGCCAGCCCATCACTGCAAAGCCGCCGAAGGTGACGATGCGCGTGCTGATCGTTGCCATCTGCACGCGGATGCTGCCGTGGCGCTTGATCAGGCGGCCCACCCAGCGAAAGGCCAGCGCCGAGGCGATGCTGTTGACCATACCCACCAGAAAGACCGTGGCGCCCGGGTTGCCCAGCACCTGCCGCTGCCAGACGGCAAAGGGCGTATAGGCCATCACCGACATCGTAAAGAGCACGAAGCTGGCAAAGTAGAAGGCAACCAGCGGGTTGCCGAACATGGTGCGCACGTTCGAACCAGCCTGGCGCAGCGAACGGGGCACGGTATTGCCGAAAAACCGGCGCGGCCGCCAGATCGGCAGGTGATACAATGTTTGGGGAAGGTAGCGCGCCCGCTCCATCAACGGGAAGCCGGTGTGGCGAGCGACCTCGGGCGAGTAGGCGCGCGGCGGGCGCGGTTTGGGCAAGCGGGGCTGCGGCACCGTGCGCCACGCCCAGATCACGCTGAGCAGGCTCAAGCCGCCCGCCAGCAGCCACAGGCCGCGCTGCGTCTGCTCGTTGCCCACCAGCCGCACCCCAAAGAGGATGGTGAGCAGACCCAGCATGCGTCCCGCCACCACGCCCCAGCCCATAATCGCGTTGAGGCGGCCAAAGGTCTCGTCCCACTCGTGGCGGGGCACCGTGTCCATCACCAGCGTGCTCGAAACCGGCGTGCCGGCCACGCTCCACGCCCCCAGCAGCACGGCCAGCAGCATGTACTGCCACACCTGCGTTGTCCACGCCGTAAGCATGGTGGGGATGGCAAAGCCCACGTAGCCAAGCAGCAGGTAGAGCCGGCGCGTGGCGTAGCGGTCGCTGAGCCAGCCCCAGAGCGCGGCAGCGGGTACCATGGCGGCGCTGGTAAGCGCTGTGGCCATGCCCACCGAGGCCACGTTCCCGCCCAGCACTTCGGTGAGGAAGAGGGGCGGCAAGTTGATGGTGGCGCCGACACCCACCTTGTTGGGCAGGAACGAGAAGAACCAGCCCGGAATCTGCACCGGCGCGTTCATGGGCGGCTCGTGCGTCGTCTCGCCGTGCAGGCGCGGCAGTTCGATCGCCGCGATTTCGGGCGGGGCGCCGGGGTTCAAATCCTGATCATGGGCGGACGGGTGCGAAGGCGCCTCGTTGCCCTGTGCGTTGGTCGTTGCAGGCTGCTGCATCCCGCCATTGTAGCCCAAAGCGGCCCCGGCAGCCCATGTTCTGCCGCCCTGCAAGCAGAATCCCCGTCATACCGTCTCAACTCCATCCCGGTCGAACTCAATTCCGGTCGAACTCAATTCCGGTCGAACTCAATGAGGAGGTCGAACCCCATGCTCCACAAGCCGCACGATTCCCACCAGCGCACCATCGGTGACCACGCCCTGCGTCCCGAATCGCTCATGATGCGTTATGGCTACCGGCCCGACCTGTCGCAGGGCTCGGTCAAGTGCCCGATCTTCCTCACCTCCACCTTCGTCTTCGCCAGCGCCGAAGAGGGCAAGGCCTTCTTCGAGCTTGCCTATGGGCTGCGCAAGGAGCGCCCGGGCGAGGAGATGGGGCTGATCTACAGCCGGCTCAACAACCCCGACCTGGAGATTCTGGAGGACCGGCTGACGCTATGGGATGGCGCCGAAGCTGCGGCGGTCTTTGCCAGCGGCATGGCGGCAATCAGCACCACCGTGCTGCACGTGGTGCGCCCGGGCGATGTGCTGCTCTTCAGCGAACCGGTCTACGGCGGCACCGATTACCTGCTCAAGCATGTGCTGCCCCAGTTCGGCATCCGCACGCTGGGCGTCCCCGCCTCGCCCAACTGCGCACCCTTTGCGCAGGTGCTGCTCGACCGAGAGCTTGGCCCGCGCGTCGCCATGGTCTACCTCGAAACGCCGGCCAACCCCACCAATGCCCTGGTCGACATTCGCGCCCTCGCCGACCTCGCGGCGCAGGCCAGTGCGCTGCACCGGCGGCCGCAGCGTACGCTGGTGGCAGTAGACAACACCTTCCTCGGCCCGCTCTTCCAGCACCCGCTGGCCCACGGCGCCGACCTGGTACTCTACTCCGCCACCAAATACCTGGGCGGCCACAGCGACCTGATCGCCGGCGTCTGCCTGGGTTCGCACGAGTTGATTGGCCCGCTCAAGTCCACGCGCACCATCCTGGGCACCATGGCCGACCCGATGACGGGCTGGATGCTGATGCGCAGCCTCGAGACCGTCAAGATGCGCATGACGGCGCAGATGGAGAATGCCCGCGCGGTGGCCGCCTACCTGGCCGGCCATCCCAAGGTCGAGAAGGTCTACTACCTGGGCCACCTGCGCGAAGGCACGCCCGAGCATGCGCTCTTCCAGCGTCAGTGTACGGCGCCGGGCGGCATGATTTCGTTCGACCTGGTCGGCGGCGAGGCCGAGGCCTTCCGCTTCCTCAACGCGCTGCAGATCTTCCACCTGGCGGTGAGCCTGGGCGGCACCGAGTCGTTGGCCGAGCATCCTGCCAGCATGACTCATTCGGATGTGGACCCTGAAGAGCGCCACGAGATGGGCATCACCGACAAGATGGTGCGCCTCTCGTGCGGCGTCGAGCATTGCGGCGACCTGATCGCCGACCTGGCGCAGGCGCTGGAGACGGTGTAGCGGGGATAGGGAGCAGCCACGGCGAGCGTTCAGGCGCTCGCCGTGGCTGTGTGCGATATAGATCCGGCCCTGCGCGGCGGTTACTGGCGCGTCAGGGTGTAGAGCGCGCCCGGCGCCAGTGGGTCGAGCACACTGACAGCGCCGTCGGGCCAGGTGACCTCGATGCGCTCAATGGTCTCGCCCGGCCCCAGACCAAAATGCACCTCGGGCGCTTCGGCCGAAAGGTAGCCGCTGCCGGCGCGCACCTCGCGCGTCAGCCGGCCGTGGTTGGTGACGAGCAGCACGCGCGCGCCGACGGCGTTGCGGTTCTGCACGCCTGGCTGCTGCAGGCGCAACCGGAGCGCCGCGCTGCCTTCGGCGCGGCAGAGCCGGTTCTCATAGAGGGCGGCCGGGGCGCGCACGTTGTTCACCACCGCGTCCAGGTCGCCATCGTTGTCCATATCGGCCAGCACCATGCTGCGCCCGCTGCGCGTCGAGTTCAGCCTCCACTCAGGCGCCTCCTCGAACTCGCCAAAGCCGTCGTTACGCAGCGCCTGGTTCTCTTCCACCAGCTCAAAGTTCTCCAGATGGCGCAGCAGCGTCTCTTCGGTAAAGCCGTTGACGACGTAGAGGTCGAGCGCGCCGTCCAGGTCCAAGTCGCCAAAGCGGGCGCTCCACGACCAGCCGGTGGCGTCCACGCCGGCGGCCTGGCTGACGTTGTAGTAGAGGTCGGTGTCGTCGCGCACCAGCAGCACATTCTCCATCACCTGTGGATTGTAGAGGTCATGGATCATGGGCATGGTCGCCATCATCGGCGCATAGGCCATGGCCAGGTTGGGGTCGGTGGCGTCGTAGGGCTTCATGTCCGAGGCGAAGAGGTCGACGCGGCCGTCGTTGTGGACGTCTCCGCTCTCGAGGCTCATGGTGCTGTGCGTGGTGTGGAAGAAGGGCTCGGCCAGCCGCCAGACGCTGCCGCCCTGCGCCGAGCGGCCGTTCATGAAGGCGTAGTCGCGCACGTCGAAGTCGTTGCCCACCAGGATGTCGGGGCGGCCGTTGCGGTCGGTGTCGACGAAGATCAGGGCGAGCGCCTGGGCCTCGGGTGCGAGCGCGGTGGGTCGGAAGCGGCCGTCGCGGTTCTCCCAGGCGAAGACGCCGCCGCTGCCGTTGAGCAGGTATTCGTTGCCCAGGTCGGTGAGCAGACCGGCATCGTAGGTCGCGGTCGCCAGGTCCAGGTCGCCGTCGAGGTCGGTATCGGCCCAGTTGAGCACGTAGGCCGAGCGGCCGACGCCGGGCAGGATGCGCCGCTCGAAGGGCGCTGCATCGGGCGCAGATGCGCCGGCGCCGGTGTTGCGCCAGTAGGTGAGCGTGCCGGTGTTGCGCGTGAGCACCACGTCGAGGAAGCCGTCGGCGTCGACGTCGACGAGAGTGATGGCGCGCGTGTTTTCGTCGCCGAAGGTGGTGCGCGCGAAGGTGAGGTCGCCCTGGTTCCACAACAGCGTGTTGGGGCCGTCGAGGTTGCCGAGGATCAGGTCGTGGTCGCCGTCGTTGTCCAGGTCGCCCGCTGCCAGCCCCGAGCCGTTGGCCTGGAACATGCGGATGACATCGTCGGCGGTGGTGGTGATGTGGGGCAGGTCGTGCTCGACAAAGACGTCGGCGCAGGCGCCGGGGTCGGCAAAGGGCGTGCTCTCCACCGTGACGGGCACGGGGCTGTCGCCGGGAGCGGCGGCGTGCAGCGCGCCGGGTGATCCGGCCGCCGGCAGCGCGAACAGCAGGGCAAAGATCAGGGCAAGCGGCTGTGCGGCAGGACGCCGCAGCGGGGTGCAGCCGGAGGCGTGCGGGTGGCTCATGGTCTGGTTCTCCTTGTGGATTGGCCCAATTATCATGCAGCCGGGCCACAAGTGCCAAGCACGCTGCGCGCCCCGGCGTGCGTGCAGCTGCAACAGACGGCCCCTGCCGCTTTTGCCGGCTTGGACGGCGCGCCTATAATGCGTTCGCTCTGCCACCCCCCAACCCCGGTTGCGCCACAAAGGTCTGGGCAAGAAGCTGAAGAGCCGCGGCGCGCTGGCGCCCGGCGCAGAACTGCGCTCTTGAAAGAGGCACTGCGCAGCTACAAGAAACGCTGCGCAGTTGAAAGTAGAATTGTGCTGTTGAAAAACGGATCCCTGGAAGCGAATCGCCATGAGCAAACTTGTTATCGTTGAATCGCCTACCAAAGCCAAGACCATCCGCTCCTACCTCCCCGCCGGCTATGTAGTCGAGGCGAGCATGGGCCATGTGCGCGACCTGCCCGCCTCGGCCGCCGAGATTCCCGCCGCACACAAGGGCGAACCGTGGGCGCGCCTGGGCGTCAACGTCGAGCAGAACTTCGAGCCGCTCTACATTGTGCCGGGCGAGAAGAAGAAGACCGTCACCCGCCTCAAGCAGCTGCTGGCCGATGCCGACGAGCTGATTCTGGCCACCGACGAAGACCGCGAGGGCGAGAGCATCGGCTGGCACCTGCACGAGGTGCTGAAGCCGCGCGTGCCCGTGCGGCGCATGGTCTTCCACGAAATCACGAAAGACGCCATTCAGGCCGCAATCAGCGAGATGCGCACCATCGACCAGGACCTGGTGCGTGCGCAGGAGACGCGCCGCATTCTCGATCGGCTGGTGGGCTACACCGTTTCGCCGCTGCTTTGGAAGAAGATCGCGCCGCGCCTTTCGGCCGGGCGCGTGCAGAGCGTTGCCGTGCGCCTGCTGGTGATTCGCGAGCGCGAGCGGCGCGCCTTCCGCGCCGGCTCGTACTGGGACCTGACGGCGCTGCTGGCCAAGCGCCCCGATGCGCCGCGCCATCGCTTCGAGGCGCTGCTCTACGCCGTGGGCGAGCGGCGGATTGCCACCGGTCGCGACTTTGACGAGAACACCGGCCGACTGGCCGCCTCGAAGCAGGAGTTGCTGCTGCTCGACCAGAAGCAGGCGGCGGCGCTGGCCGCGCGCATTCGCGACGGCCGCTGGGTGGTGACGAACCTCGAGCCGCGCGAGGTCACCCGCTCGCCCGAGCCGCCCTTCACCACCAGCACGCTGCAGCAGGAGGCGAACCGCAAGCTGGGGCTGGGCGCTAAAGAGACGATGCGCGTGGCGCAGAACCTCTACGAAAACGGCTACATCACCTACATGCGCACCGATTCGGTGAATCTGAGCAAGCAGGCGGTGGACGCCGCGCGCCGGCGCGTGCGCGAACTCTACGGCGAAAGCTACCTGCACGGCGCGCCCCGCTCCTACGCCGCGCGCACCAAGAACGCGCAAGAGGCGCACGAGGCGATCCGCCCCGCCGGCGACCGCATGCTCCCCGCCGAGGATCTGCCTCTGAGCGGTCGCGAGCGCCAGCTTTACGACCTGATCTGGAAGCGCACAGTGGCCACGCAGATGGCCAACGCCCGCCTGCGCTTCACCACTGCCACTGTGCAGGTGGACGACGCCATCTTCCGCGCCACGGGACGCGAGGTGCTCTTTGCCGGCTTTATGCGCGCCTATGTGCAGGGCTCGGATGACCCCGAGGCCGCGCTCGAAAGCCAGGACGCGCCGCTGCCGCCGCTGGCCGTGGGCGAAACTGTCGACCTGATCGACCTCAACGCCGCCGGCCACGAGACAAAACCGCCCGCCCGCTACACCGAAGCCACGCTCGTCAAGGCGCTCGAGGCCGAGGAGATTGGGCGGCCCAGCACCTACGCCTCTATCATTGACACCATCCTCCAGCGCGCCTACGCCTTCAAGCAGCGCAAGGAGCTGGTGCCCACCTTCACCGCCTTCGCCGTCACGCAGCTGCTCGAGCAGCACTTCAGCGACCTGGTGGACGTGGGCTTCACCGCCGGCATGGAGGAGCAGCTCGACGAGATCGCCGACGGCAAGTACGACTGGCTCACCTACTTGCGCCGCTTCTTCCTGGGCGCCGACGGGCTGGCGGCGCAGGTGGAGGCCAAGGAGACGAGCATCGACCCGCGCCTTGTCGGCGCGATCGCGCTGGAGGATCTGCCCGCCGAGCCACCCACTGAGGTGCGCATCGGCCAGTACGGCCCCTATCTTTCGCGCCAGCTCAACGGCGCCGCCCAGCGCGCCACCCTGCCGCCCGACCTGCCGCCGGCCGACCTGACCGCCGAGCTGATCGAGCAGATCTTTACGCAGAAGAGCGAAGGGCCGCGCAAGCTGGGCATGGACCCCGAGAGCGAGCAGATGATTACGCTGCGCACGGGGCGCTTTGGTCCCTATGTGCAGGTGGGCGAGGAGGAGAGCGAGGGCAACGGCAAGATCAAGAGCAAGCCGCGCCGCGCCAGCTTGCTCAAGGGCATGAACCCGGATGACCTCACGCTCGACGTCGCGCTGCAGCTACTCAGCCTGCCGCGCACGCTGGGCGAGCACCCCGAAAGCGGCGCGCCGGTGGTGGTGGGCGTCGGCCGCTACGGCCCTTACATCATGCACGAGAAGAAGTACGTGAGCGTGCGCGAGTCGGACAACGTGCTCGAGATGGAGCTGGCGCGTGCGCTTGAGGTGCTGGCGGCGCCGAGCGGCGGGCGGCGCGGCGCACGCGGCAGCACGGGCGGCGCGAGCTCGCTGCGCAAGCTGGGCGAGCACCCCGACGGCGGCGCGATCGAGACGGGCGAGGGGCGCTACGGGCCCTACGTCAAGCATGGCAAGATCTTTGCCAGTATCCCCAAGGATGTCGCGCCCGATGCGGTGACGGTGGAGATGGCGCTGCCCTGGCTGGCCGAAAAGGCGGCGCGCGCGGCATCGGGTGCAACGCCGGCGCGCGGACGCACACGCCGTGCGGCAAGCATAGCCAACGGCGACGGCGCGCCGGCCAAGACCTCCCGCAAGGTGGCGAGCAAGCAGGCCGCGAAATCGACAACGAAGAGTGCTGCAAAGACGGCGACGAAGACGGCAAGCAAGTCGACCGCCGCCTCCACAACCAAGGCTGCCACCACGGCTGCCACCAAGTCTGCGACCAAGAGCAAAAGCAAGAGTGCGACCCCTGCGGCCAAGGCGCCGGCAAAGCGCGCACCCGCCAAGCCCAAGGCGGCGCCCGCAGCGTAGTCGCGCGCAACACACCCGAAATGCAAGCGGCCGGCCCCCTTCAGGGCCGGCCGTCTTCGTTCTGGCAACTCCGAAGCGACCAGGTCAGTAGGCGAGAACACAGCCAAGAAAGTACACGGAAACAACGGAAAAAACGGGAGAAGCAACAGCAGGATGGGTGGGTGCTCTGCCCATGCGTGCTTGCTCAGCGAATCGACCCCGTTGTTTCCGTTGGTTCCGTGTACCGGTGCAGTTGCTTTTTGGTGCTTGCAGCCAACCTTACGAAAAGGTACAATGGCCGGGCAGCGCGGAGTGCCAGAAGCTCCATCTCCAGCAGCCGGCAGCACCCCTCGATTATGGACCTTTCGCCCCGCGAACGCGTCCTGCGCGCGTTCCAGCATGAAGCCGTAGACCGTCTTCCCACCCAGGTTAACTACACCGGCCGCTGCGCCGACAAGCTCTGCGCGCACCTGGGCTGCACCAAGGCCGAGCTGCCCGCGCGCCTGGGCAACCACCTGCTGCGCGTGGACCTGGCCTACCCCCGCCGGCGCAGCGCTGACGGCAGCGTCGAGTACGACTGGTGGGGGGCCGGCTTCGACACCAACGAAGAGGGCTACTTCGTCAGCGAAAGCCCGCTCGCCGCCGAACCCGACCTCGAGACCTTCGCCTGGCCCGACCCCACAGACCCCTCACTGCTCGACGCCGCCGCAGCCACGCTTGCCGCCACCGGCGATGGCGCCTTCGTCGTCCCCAACATGGGCTGGGCGCTCTTCGAACGCGCCTGGTCGCTGCGCGGCTTCGCTCAGTTCTTTATGGACATGGCCGCCGACCCCGCGTACGCCGGCGCGCTGCTCGACCGCGTGGCCGACATCCAGACGGTGCTGATCAAGCGCTACATCGCGCTCGGCGTGCATGGCGGCTACTTCGGCGACGACTACGGCGGGCAGGACAACATGCTCATGTCGCCCAAGATGTGGCGGGCGCTGATCAAGCCGCGGCTGGCGCGCATGTTCGCCCCCTTTGTCGAAGCAGGCCTGCCCATCGCCATGCACTCCGACGGCTGCATCGACAAGATTCTCCCCGACCTGATCGAGATCGGCCTCACTGTCTACAACCCGGTGCAGCCCGAGGTGAGCGACCACATCTGGCTGCGCGACACCTTCGGCACGCAGCTCGCCTACTACGGCGGCGTTTCGACGCAGAGCGTGCTGCCCTTTGGCACCCCCACCGAGGTGCGCACCGCCGTCTTCGAGGCCGTGAGCAGACTCGCGCCTGACGGCACGGGGCTGCTGCTGGCCCCCTCGCACCGCATGATGTCTGACATTCCAATGGAAAACGTTGACGCCCTGCTGGCTGCCTTTTCCGAGGTGGCCGGCGGCTCCGGAGAGAGACCGTGAACCCTTTCCCCCCACACCCGAACGAACGGCTGGCGCAGATGGCGCAGGCCTTTGCCGCCCGCTACGGCGCCCCGCCCACGGTCGCGGCGCGCGCCCCAGGCCGCGTGGACCTGATGGGCAGCCACACGGATTACAACGACGGCTGGGTGCTCACCATGAGCATCGACCGCGATACGATTGTGCTCGCTCGCCCGCGCAGCGACCGCACGCTGAACCTTGCCTCGCTCAACGTCGACGAGCCGGCGGCGCTGGAGCTTGACGCGCTCGCCCCCGGCCGGCTTGCGGGCTGGGCGGCCTATCCCGCCGGCGTGGCCTGGGCGCTGCAAGAGGCCGGCATGACGCTGCTTGGCGCCGACCTGCTGGTGCACACCAGCGTGCCGCTCGCCAGCGGCCTCAGCTCGTCGGCCGCGCTCGAGACGGCGACATCGGTGGCGTTCGAGGCGATGAACCAGCTCGAGCTGAGCGAGGTGCGGCGCGCGGTGCTCTGCCGGCGCGCCGAAGGGCACTTCGTGGGCGTCAACTGCGGCATTCTGGACCAGTACACCTCGAGCGCGGGCAAGGCGGGCAGCGTGCTGCTGCTCGATTGTCGCGCCGTGCGTGGTGCGCCGGTGCCCGTGGCGCCCGGCATCAGCGTGGTGATTTGCGACACGCGCGCCCGGCGTGCGCTGGCTGGTTCGCAGTACGGCGTGCGCCGGGCTCAGTGCGAAGAGGCCGTGCGCCTGCTCTCGGCCCACCTGCCCGAGATTCGCGCCCTGCGCGACGTCTCGCGCGCCGACTTTGCCCGCTTTGCGCATACGCTGCCCGACAAGGTGGCGCGCCGCGCGCGCTTTATCGTCGAAGAGAACGCGCGCGTGCTGCTGCTGGCGGAGGCGCTGGAGCTGGGCGATCGTGCCGCAATCGGCGCGCTGACGGCGGCCTCGTTTGCCGGCGCGCGCGACCTCTACGAGATTACCGTCACCGAGACCGAGCAGATGCACGCGGCGATGTGCTCGGCGCCGGGCGTGATTGGCGCGCGCCAGGCCGGCGCCGGCTTTGGCGGCTGCCTGGTCGCCTTTGTGGACTCGGCGCAAGTCGACGCCTTCGCGGCGCACGTGGCCGCCGCCTACGCCGCCGCCAGCGGCCTCACGCCCCCCATCTACCCCGTAGATCCCGCCCCCGGCGCGGGCCTGGTGCCCGGCTTCAACGGCGCCGCAACCAACGGCGCTGCGGTGTAGGAGGCACTCGCAACGGCTGCTTTCAGGAGCGTGCGCAATGGACGACAGGGCAAACGGTCTACTGATTGGTCTTGCGGCGTTAATGGCTGCGGCAATCCTCCTGGCCTGCACACGCGTCCCGCCCGCCGTTGTGCAGGAGATCGGCGACTGCGGAACGGGTGAGATCGGCATCCTGGCGGACACCAACCAGATTGTAGTGGGCACCAAACCGGGCAGTGCCGCAGAGGCCGCCGGCGTTCAGGCTGGGGATCGCTTGCTCACGCTGAACGGCGTCCGCTTCACCGACCAATACGCAGCCATTCAGGACATTCTCATTGAGCTGTCGCCGTGTGTGGCCATGCATGAACGGGCGCTCACGCCAACGAGCGATGCGGCAGGCCAACAGTCCGTCGCCCCGCTCGTGCTAGCGGCTGAGCTGGTGGTCATACGTGACGGCAGCGAATTGTCGTTCACCGTAGACCTCGCGAACGAACCAGACGTCCAGTACGGGAAATCCGGATATACTGGTCCGGGTGATCCGTGGGGGGCAACCCATACACCTTTGCCTCCGGACGCTTTCTATGCGTACTGAACAAGCGGCATGTTCAGCCAAAAAAGCGGGCGCCCTGAGCCAGGGCGCCCGCTTTGTTCTGCAAGTCGTTCTTGCCGCAGCCGGCGCAGTTGAGCCGGTCGCGCGTGCATCAAGCCTAGAAGACACGCTGCATCTCCTGCTCCACGCGGCTGCGCACGCGGGGCTTCAGGGCGGGCAGGGTGCCCAGATCAACCTCACGCCCGAGCAGAGCCGCCAGGTACTCCTGCAGCGCGACCAGGCCAAAGTAGCCTGTGGGCCGGTTGAACTCCACAAGCAGATCGACGTCACTTTGATCGCCAGCTTCGCCCCGTGCTGTGGAGCCGAAGAGCGACAGCGAGGCGACGCCGTAATCGAAGATCAACTTGCTTCGCTGGGAAGCAAGCAGGGCGCGGACACGTTCGGCGTTCATGGCGCCATTATCGCGAAATCTCTCAGAGAGAACAAGCGCACGTGCTACCCGCCCCCTACCGCCTCACCTCATCCAGCAGCTCGCCGTCCGGGGCGAAGAGCTGGACGTGCAGCGCCATCTGGCCCCAGGCGTGGGTGGAGCAGGAGAGGCAGGGATCATACAGGCGGATGCCGTGCTCGATGCGGTTGAGGATGCCCTCTTCGAGCGTGGGACCCTTGACGTAGTGTTTGGCAATCTGCGCCACGGTGCGGTTCATGGCCATGTTGTTCTGCCCCGTGGCCACCAGCAGGTTCACCGCCTGCAGCACGCCGTCCTCGTTCACCTGGTACTCGTGGTAAAGGGTGCCGCGCGGCGCCTCGCTCACCCCCACCCCCACCAGACTGTTGACGTCGGCGCGGGCGCGCACGCGGTCGCTGGTGACGTCGGGGTGCTCCACCGCTTCGGCCAGCTTCTCGAGCGAGAAGAGGATCTCGATCAGGCGCGCCCAGTGGAAGGCGAAGCTGGAGGAGACGGGCTTGCCGCGCGGCGCCAGGCGGCGGAAGCGGCGCAGCTCGGCGTCGGCGCGCGGGGTGCCGGCGAAGTCGCAGATGTTGACGCGCGCCAGCGGCCCCACACGGTACATGCCGGCCTCGTAGGCGCGCACGGGGTCGGCCCCGGCGAGCGTGGCGGCGGCGGCGGCCGGCTTGTAGTAGGGGAACTTGAGGTAGGTCCACTCCTCTACGGCCTCGCCGATGATGTCGCGGAAGCGCTCGGGCGGATAGCCCTGCTGCAAGATGTTGCCGTCGGCGTCCATCACGCGCAGCACGCCGTCGTAGTGCTCCAGCCCGCCCTCAGGGCTCACCAGCCCCAGGTAGATGCTGGGGAAGTCGCCGTAGACGTGACGCTCCACCTCGTAGACAACCGACATGTCGGCCAGCATGTCGAGCGCGATGCCCACGATGTCGAGCGCTTCGGGCAGCATGCGCTTGATGTGGTTGCGCCCCTCGCTGCTCAGCGGCTCGCGCACGCCGCCGGGCACACTCCATGCCGGGTGTACACTTTGGCCGCCCAGCGTGCGGATCACCTCCTGCCCAATCGAGCGCAGGCGGATGCCGTTGCGCGCCACGTCGGGGTACTTGCGGATCAGCCCCATCACATTGCGCGCCGCCGGGTCGCTCTCCATGCCCAGCAGCAGGTCGGGGCCGCTCAGGTGGAAGAAGCTGAGGGCGTGGCTCTGCACCAGCTGCCCCCAGTTGAGCATGCGCCGCAGCAGCGCCGCGGTGGGTGGCACGCGCACGCCCAGGATCGCATCGCCCGCCTTCGACGAGGCGAGGATGTGGCTGATGGGGCAGATGCCGCAGATGCGCGCCGTAATGCCGGGCATCTCCCAGAAGGAGCGGCCGACGCAGAACTTTTCGAAGCCGCGAAACTCGGTGACGTGGAAGCGGGCGTCCTCAACCGTGCCGTCGTCGCCGAGCTTGAGGGTGATCTTGGCGTGGCCCTCGATGCGGGTCACGGGGTCAATCGTTACCGTACGGGTCATGAGCGTACCTCAACGGGTGATCGGGAACGGGTCGGTTCAGCCGAAGGTGCGCAGCTCGGGGTCGAGCCGCACAGGGTCGCCCATCAGCAGGGCGTGGACCGCCGTCCAGATGCGGTAGGCGTCGGGCGGGCAGCCGGGCAGGAAGGCATCCACGGGGATCACCTGGTGCAGCGGCAGCACCTTGGGCAGCAGGGTGGGCATCACGTGGTCGCTCGAGCCGTGGGGCGCCTTGCCCGGCCCCTCGTGGTAGACGGCCGTCAGCAGGTCATCCACCCCCAGCCGGTTGCGCAGGCTCGAGACGTTGCCGGTGACGGCGCAGTCGCCGAAGCTGACGACGATGCGGCTGTTGCGCCGCACCTCGCGCGCCAACTCCAGGTGGTCGCTGTTGCAGACCGCACCTTCGACCAGCGCCACATCCACATTGTGCGGAAAGGCCTTGATGTCGGCGATGGGGCTGTAGACGAGGTCGGCGATCTCGGCCAGCTCGATCAGCTTCTCGTCCAGGTCCAGAAAGCTCATGTGGCAGCCGCTGCAGCCCCCCAGCCAGACGGTGGCCAGCCGCACGCGTCCGCCCTTGCGGCCGGCGGTTTGGGGTGGCTGCGCCGGCTGCGGTGGAGGCTGCGCGCCCTGCGGCGGCAGCGGCGCGCGCTCCACGCCGAAGGAGGCAGGCGCGTCCGAAAGAACGGTCTTCATGTGCAGGGTGCTGTGCGCGACGTGGGTCTCGGCCGCGAGCGTGGTCTCAGTTGTCATGCTTGTGCTCCCAAACGTTCTTCTCGCGCCCGTCCAGAATCCAGCGCAGGAAGTCGTGCTGCTTCTCCATCTCGGCCACGCTGCTGCCGCGCGCCGAAAGCGCGCCGGTGGGGCAAACCTGCACGCACTTGCCGCAGCTGGTGCAGCTTTGGCTGGTGCCCCACGGCTGGTTGAGGTCGGCAATCAGCAGCGTATTGGCGCCGCGGCCCATCATGTCCCACACGTGCGCGCCCTCAATCTCGTCGCACACACGCACGCAGCGGGTGCAGAGGATGCAGCGGTTGTGGTCGAGCGTGAAGCGGCTGTGGCTGGCGTCGATTGCCAGGTCGGGGTGCAGATATTCGTAGCGTACGTGGTCCATGCCGGCCTGAGCGGCTTCCCACTGCAGCTCGCAGTTGCCGTTCATCACGCAGACGGCGCAGATGTGGTTGCGCTCGCAGAAGAGCAGCTCGAGGATCATCTTGCGGTACTTGACGAGCCGCTCGCTGTGGGTCTTCACCACCAACCCTTCGCTGCATGGGGTTACACAGGCGGGCTGCAGCTTATTGTTGCCCTCAATTTCCACCAGGCAAAGGCGGCAGCCGCCGCGCTCGCTCAGCCCGTTCAGGTGGCAGAGCGTGGGCAGCTTGATGCCGTGTTCGTTCAGCACCTCGAGCAGGCTCTGGCCCTCGCGTGCGCTCACCAGCTCATCGTTGATCGTGAGTGTTACGGCAGCCATCAGGCCACCTCCAGATGTTCCACGCCCTGTGCGTCGATGCCTTGCGCCTTGCGCCCCCTGGCTTTGAGCGCTTTCGTATGGCTCATGGCGATCGGCGTCTCATCCAGCGTGCAGACGCCGGCGGCGCAGTGATGCTGTTCGATGTGCTCCAGGTACTCGTGCATGAAGTAGCGCAGCGTGCTGACCACCGGGTTGGGCGCGTTCTGGCCCAGGCCGCAGAGGCTCGTCTCTTGCACCATCACGCAGAGCTCGCGCAGCATGTCGAGGTCGGCCACGGTGGCGGCGCCGCGTGTGATCTTGTCGAGCAGGCGATGGATCTGCACCGTGCCCACGCGGCAGGGCACACACTTGCCGCACGATTCGTCGGCGCAGAAATCGAGGAAGAACTTGGCCACGTCGACCATGCACGAGCGGTCGTCCATCACGATCAGGCCGCCCGAGCCGACGATGGAGCCGAGCGCCTTGAGGCTCTCGTAGTCCACCGGCGTGTCGAGCGACTGGGCGGGGATGCAGCCGCCGCTGGGTCCGCCGGTTTGCACGGCCTTGAAGGCGCGCTCGTTGGGGATGCCGCCGCCGATGTCATAGACGATCTCGCGCAGCGTAATCCCCATCGGCACTTCGATCAGGCCGGTGGTGTTGACCTGGCCGGCGAGGGCGAAGATTTTGGTGCCCTTGCTCTTTTCGGTGCCGATGCCGGCGAACCACTCGGCGCCGTTGAGGATGATCGGCGCCACGCTGCCGAAGGTTTCGACGTTGTTGATCAGCGTGGGCTGGCCCCAGAGGCCGGATTGGGCCGGATAGGGCGGGCGGGGCACAGGTTGGCCGCGCCGCCCCATGATCGAAGCCATCAGCGCCGTCTCTTCGCCGCAGACGAAGGCACCGGCGCCGATGCGCACGTCGATGCGGAAGTTGTAGGGGCTGTCGAGCACGCGGCTGCCCAGCAGGCCGCGCCGTTCGGCGGCGCGGATCGCGCGCTCGAGCCGCTTGGCGGCCACGGGGTACTCGCCGCGCACGTAGAGGAAGCCCTGTTCGGCGCCCACGGCATAGCCGGCAATCGCCATACCTTCCAGAATGCGGTGCGGGTCGCTCTCCATCAGCGAGCGGTCCATATAGGCGCCGGGGTCGCCCTCGTCGCCGTTGGCCACCACATACTTGCGGTCGCCATGGGCCTTGCGCACCAGGCTCCACTTGATGCCGGCGGGGTAGCCGGCGCCGCCGCGCCCGCGCAGTCCGCTGCGCGTCATCATCTCGCACACTTCGTCGGGCTTCATCTCGCGCAGGGCGTGGGCCAGCGCGCTGTAGCCGCCGCGCGCCACGTAATCTTCCAGCGCTTCGGGGTCGATGACGCCGCTGTTGGCCAGCACAATCTTGCGCTGCTTGGTAAAGAAGGGGATATCGGCGGGGAGGACGTTGGCCTGCACGGGCGTGCCGGCGCCGGCGTGCTCGCGCACAATCTGCGCCGCGACGTCGGGCGTCACATGCTCGTAGACCACATCGGCCTGGTCGCGCACGGCCACGGTGACGACCGGGCCGCGGCTGCACGGGCCCATACAGCCCGTGGCCACTACCTGGACGTCGGCGTCCAGGTCCTCAAGCTTGATTGTGTCTTCAATTGCCTGCTGGACGGCGGTGGCGCCCGATGAGAGACATGGGGTGCTGGCGCAGCAGAGGATGCGGCAGCGAAAGGCCGCCTGTTTCTCTTGCTCGCGCTGGGCCATCGCCTGAAGATCGGCTCGGTTCATACCATTCGCTCCTGAGGGCAGACGGGGCCGGGAAGGGCTTTGCCCTTGCCCAAGGCAACGCGTAGATGCCTTTTCCCCGCCTATCTGAATGCAGATGCCGGAACCGGCGCAGTTCGCTCTGGCGGCCTGCTAGAGCGTGGCGCCGGCCAGTTCGCTTTCGCGCTCGACCTCGACGCCTGGTCTGGCTTGCGCGTCGGTGTGCGGCGCACGCAGCAGCCCGCGCACGCGCTCGATCGCCTCTTCGGGCGTCTGGCGCGCCACGGTGTCGCCGTCGATCACCAGCACAGGCGCCAGGCCGCAACTGCCCAGGCAGCGCGCGGTGTTCAAGCTGAAGCGCTTGTCGTCGGTGGTGGCGCCGGCCTGCACGCCAAATTCGGCCTGCAGCGCCGCCACAATCTCGGCTGCGCGCTTCACATAGCAAGCTGTGCCCATGCAGACGATGCAGCTGTGCTCGCCCTGCGGTTTGAGCGAGAAGAAGTGGTAGAAGGTGGCCACACCGTAAACCCAGCTCAGCGGCAGCTTGAGCTGGTGCGCGACGTAGACCAGCAGGTCGTCCTCCAGAAAGCCGAAGGCCTCCTGCGCGGTGTGGAGCACCTCGATCAGGGCGTCCTGCTGAAAGCTGAAGCGTTTGAGGGTGCGGTCGATGAGTTTGAAGCGTGGGTCGCCCGAGGGATGCTCGGAGCCGACGCGCGGCTTGACCCGGGGTTTGGGGTCGGTGAGTACGCCCATAGCCTTCCTCGCCTGGTGCCGGAATGCGCGAACGCAGTGTCCGGAGAAAAGGGAATCAAGACGGGCGATGTAGGGAGATGCAGCGGCGGGGAGAAGGCAAGGAGGGGAGCGGAGGGCGCGTCTGCGCCACAGGGATCCACGGCCTGCGCCGGTGCAGGTGTGCATCACAACCAGTGTATGACTCAGTGCGTCACTGCGCCACTGGCGTTCGTCGGGCGCATAAGGGGACAAATGTCCTGCGCGCGACCTGGCCGGATGGGGAGGAACATCCCGTCAGCCGGGTGGGTTCAGCTGATCAAGTTCAGCAGCGCTGAGCAGCCCTTCGGAGGCCGAGGCGGCGCCGATCTTCCACGCCGCGTAGCGGATCGCACGTGGCAGCGCCGTGTAGGGGTCGCGTGTGCGCACGTAGCCGTCGAGGAAGGCGCTGAAGAGCGCGTCGCCGGCGCCGATGGTGCTGACGATGGGGCGCAGCGCTGTGGCGGGAAAGCGGCCCACAAAGCCATCGTCGCGCACGGCCAGCAGCGCGCCCTCGGCGCCCAGCCCAATCACCACAATCTGCATGCGGTGGCGGCGCAGCAGCTCGCGCGCCGTCTCTTCGGGCGTCTGCACCAGCCGCTCGTGGCTCAGAAAGAGCACGTCGGCCGCCTGCAGGAACTCCTGCTCGTAGGCAGCTTCGATCGAGGCCAGGGCGTGAACGTCGGTGGCGATCAGCTTGCCTGCCGCGCGCGCAGCCTTGAGCAGCGGGCGCGCAAAGTTGATGTTGCAGATCACGCAGGCGTCGAGTTGGGGCAGCAGCGGCAGCACCCCCTCGAGCGGGTAGCCGCGATCCTGAATGTCCTTCAGGTCTGTGTGAATCTGGCGGCGCCCGGTCGCGTCATAGATGATCACCGACTGGCACGTTTGCGGCAGCGCCGAAAGCACGCGGCCGTCGTCCACCGGGATGGCGGCCAGGGCGCGCCGCACGCTCTCCCCGGCGCCGTCGTCGCCAATCAGCGAGAGGAACTCTACTCGATTGCCCAGCACGGTGAGCGCCTTGGCCACGTTGTAGCCCACGCCCGAGGCGCTGCTGGCCACGCCGAAGAAGGGAAAGTTGGCCGGGTTGTAGTACAGGGGAAACGACTCGATACGCAGCGTCGTCTCGATGTTAATCAGGCCGGCGACCAGGATGCGAGCGCTGCTGGGCATTGCGCGTTGAATTCCGGGTTGGAGCGTGCGGCTCGGGGTTAGTGCGAAGGGAGCAGCAGCTGTTCGAGGTTGGGCAGCGGCTGCGGCGCATGCGGGCGCGCCTGCGCTGCCGCCAGTGCGCTGTGGATGGTGCGATGGGAACGCCAGTAGCGCTCGCTGCGTTCATCCACTGGCACCTCGCCCAGGTCGCGGGCGGCCAGGATCAGCGCCTGCAGGTAGAGCACAAAGGGCGACACCGCCTGCAGGTTGCGGTAGAAGGCCGGCAAGTGGGCGCTGGACCGGGCGCGCAGCACCGAGAGCCACGCCTGGAACTCATCGACAACAAGGTCGACCGGGTTCATGTCATTGTCGAAGAAGGACTTGCCCACCCAGAGCACCGGCGCCGGCGATTCGATGCGAGCCGTGGAGAGTTCGGCGTCGGCCACGCTGGTGAGGGCGGCGCCGAAGGTGTAGAGGCTGAGCGTGCTGCCACGATTGCTCTGCACCTGCACCAGCCCCGGCGCCAGCCGCAGCGGCCCTTCGTTTGCAGGGTGCTGCAGGGTGGTGTGCAGCGGGCCATCGGGCGTGGCAAGGAAGAGATGGGCGGCCACGGCGTGCGCCGTATCGCCCTGATTGCCGGCAAAGAGGTGGAGGTCGATATGTTGTGGTCCAAGGTCGTGCGAATCCACCGAGGGATAGAGCACAACCGTTTCATTCCTGGCCATGATTCACTTGCGGTTCAAGAGGCGCTGCCCGCCCTGTGGGCAAGGCGCGCAGCAGTGCGCCCCACAAGCGGCGACGATGAGGAGCCGGACACGCCGGACCCCACCGCGCCGCACCAGGCGCAGGGAGATGACTGGCCCGAGGCCGACCTAGCGCGGGTGGTTGAGCATCCAAACCTGCCCGGTGACCTGGGCGTGGCCTACATGCAGGGCGCAATGCTCGAGGGCATGATTCAGAACCCAGGCGACGCTGTACTCGCGCCCGTTGCGGGGCGAGAACCGGTTCTTCGCCAGGTCGTCGAAGGTTAGCGCCGCCACAATCGGCTCCACGTCGGTCACCGCTGCTTCAAGGCGGGTGGCCAGCTCCACGGCGTCGACGCCGCGGGTGACGAACTCGGCGTCGCGGTCGCGGCGCGACTCGCGGTTGGCCAGCACATCGCCCAGCCAGTACTTGATCGAACCGGCCAGGTGCGCCGCCAGCACGGCGATCGAGTTGCCCTCGTCGCTGGGCGCCCAGTCGAGCGCCTCGGCCGGCAGGTCGTGCAGCAGCTTGTGAATTTCGGCTACGTTGCCGTGCAACTGTTCCAGATACCCGGCTGCAAACTCCATGAACAGCTCCTCTTCAGGCCTCTTGCGGCAATGGCAGGCAGCCAGAACCCGGCGCACGTGCGCAGGTTCAGGATGGAGTGTAGCACAGAGCTGCTTTGGGCGGGTTGCGGCCTTCTCGCAGCCAGGGTGCGGCGGGCTTGCGAGACTCTGTCCGTCTGCCGCAGATCGGCGCCGCCGCCCAGCACCGGCCGAGCACAGACTCAGCACATCAGCAGCACAGCCGGCCCAGAGAACCAATCGAGAACCAATCGAGAGAGAGAACCATGACAGAGAAACCCTTGCGCTGGGGACTGCTTGCCACCGCCGAAATCAACGATTCGGTCATCGGCCCCATTCGCAAATCAAAGCGCAGCGAGTTGGTGGCCGTCAGCAGTCGCTCGCTGGAGGAGGCGCGCGAGTATGCCAGCGAGAAGAAGATCCCGCGCGCGCTGGGCTCCTACGATCAGATGGTGGCCGACCCCGAGATCGACATCATCTACAACCCGCTGCCCAATACCCTGCACGCCGAGTGGACGATCAAGGCGCTCGAGGCCGGCAAGCATGTACTCTGCGAGAAGCCCATGGTCGTCAGCATGGAGGAGTTCGAGCGGGTGGAAGCGACGGCGCTGCGCACGGGCAGGCAGCTCTTCGAGGCGGTGAAGTACATGCACCACCCGCAGACGTGGAAGATCGACGAGCTGCTGAAGAGCGGCAAGATGGGCAAGCTGCAGGCGATTCAGGGCTGGCTGCACGTCTACCTGCCACCCGAGGAGAAGGAGAACATCCGCCTGCAGCCCGAGCTGGGCGGCGGCGCCCACTGGGACCTGGGCGTCTATCCCATGACGTGGGCGATTGGGCTGAGCGGGGGCAAGGCGCCCCGCACGGTGCTGGCGCAGCAGATTGTGGGCGAGACGGGCGTCGACGTCTCGATGGTGGCGCAGCTGAACTTCGCCAACGAGGCGACGGCTCAGATCAGCAGCAGCTTCCGCTCGCCCGCGCGCGAGGGGGTCAAGCTCACCTGCGAGAACGCGCTGGTCGATATCCCCGTGCCCTTCCGCGGCGGCGAAGACGGCAAGCCGGCCAAGTTCACGATCGAATGGCGGGGCGAGAAGGGCGAGAACCGGCAGGAAGTGGTGACCGTCGAGGCGAAAGACCCGTTCATGGGCGAGATTGAACGCATTGAGGCTTGCATCTTCGACGGCGCCGAGCCGATTGTGCCGCTGCGCCTGAGCCGTGAGTACCTCAAGACGACGCTTGCGATCTACGAATCCGCCCGCACGGGCCGCAGCGTAGAGATCGGCGCATAGGGGCAGACTGCGCAACGCAAGGTAAAGCCACAGCCCAAAAGGTACACGGAAACAACGGGAACAACGGAAACAACAAGCAAAAGACTCAAACGTCCGGCTGTTGCCTTTCCCGTTGTTTCCGTTGTTCCCGTTGTTTCCGTGTACCTTTTGGGCTGTGGTTTTTCGTCTTGTTACCAGCCGGCGGCTTGCCGGTGGGTGGGGGCGCGCCTACAATGGCAGGGCAGGGCGGCGCTCCAATCACACTCCCTGGGGCGCACCTGCACAGATCCCGTCACCCGCACCGCCGGCCGCGCCGGAGGGGGAAACCATGGCCGACAAGCTTCGCTGGGCGTTGCTCTCCACCGCCGCCATCAACCAGGCGCTGATTGGCCCGCTGCGCCGCGCCGCGCGCTCCGAACTGGTGGGCGTGGCCAGCCGCGACCTGGGCCGCGCACGCGCCTACGCCGCAGATTGGGGCATCCCGCGCGCCTTCGGCTCCTACGAGGAGCTGCTGGCCGACCCCGGCATCGACGTCATCTATAACCCGCTGCCCAACTCGATGCACGCCGAATGGTCGGCAACGGCGGCGGCGGCGGGCAAGCACGTGCTCTGCGAGAAGCCGATGGTCGTCTCGCTCAACGAAATGGACTTGCTCGAGGAGGCCGCGGCCACCAGTGGCGTTACCATCTTCGAAGCATTCATGTACCTGCACCACCCGCAGACGCGCCGCGTGATCGAGCTGATTGGCGAGGGCGCGATTGGGACGCTGCAGAACGTCCACTCCTGGTTCAACCACTGGCTGCCGCCGAGCGACGCCGACAACGTGCGCCTGCAGAGCGGGCTGGTGGGCGGCAGCGCGTGGGATGTCCTCGTCTACCCGAACTCCTACGCGATTGCGGCCACGGGCGGTGCGCCGCCGCAGGCCGTGTGGGCGCAAAAGATTGTGGGCGAGAGCGGCGTGGATGTGGCCATGCGTGCCCAGCTCCAGTTTGCGAACCAGGTCACCGCGCAGGTCAGCTCTGGCTTCAGGACGCCCTTTCGCGAGGGAGCGTGGTTTGTGGGCGACGCCGGCATCCTGCAGGTGGTGGAGCCGTGGAAGCCAGGCATCAACGGCCAGCCCAGCCGCGTGCTGCTCACCCGCCGCGACGATTCCGTGGAGGAGATCGTCTTCCCCGCCGCCGACCCGTACGACTGCGAGGTGGCGGCGATGGAGGCCTGCGTGCTCGACGGCGCCCCGCCCATCGTGCCGCTGGCGCTCAGTCGCGCCTTTGCACGCTCGATGCTGGCCATCTACCGTTCCGCCGCCAGCGGCCAAATCGAACACCCCTGAACGGCGAACTGCATCGACGCAAGGGCTCAAGGACGCCAGGAATCGCAAGGAACTGCAGGAGGAGTGCGGCTGGCTGAGATGGGCTTGGGAGAGGGATGCTGAAGGCGGCGCTGCACTTGCGAAGTGACCGGGCTCTACCCACCAGAAGGACCTTATTGTGACGATTTCCAAACTCGCGATTGTCTCGATCCCCGTCAGCGACCAGCAGGCGGCGCTCCGCTTCTACCGCGACGTGCTCGGCTTCGAGGTGCGCCTCGACAGCCCCTTCATGCACGAAAACGCACGCTGGATCGAGGTTGCACCCGCCGGCAGCCCCACCACCCTCACGCTCGTGACCTGGTTCGATACCATGCAGCCGGGCGGTGTTACCGGGCTGGTGCTCGAGAGCAGCGACATCGAAGCCGACGTGGCAGCGCTGACGGCGCGCGGCCTGCAGGCGCCGGCGATTGAGGAGCAGATGTGGGGGCGCTTCATTACCTTTCAGGACCCCGACGGCAACGGCTGGGTGCTGCAACAGAACAACCCGCCCGCCGCCTGAGCTGCCGGCGCGGCCAATTGCAGACTCTGCGCCAGCGGCGGCCGCGCTCTCCTTCCGGCCGCCGTTGCGCGCGGCCGGCCTCTCCCCCCGTCAAAGGTGATCCTCTTCAAGTGCCTTGCGCCTGGAAACAATCTGCACCATGAACCCGCATGAACTGACCGTCGCCGCTTGCGACATGGACGACACGCTGCTGGGCCGCGACGGCTTGGTCTCTCCCCGCACCGAGGCAGCGATCACGCGCTGGCTGGCGGCGGGCCGCCGCTTCGTGATTGCCACCGGCCGCCCGCCGCGCACCATCGGCGAGCACCTGCCCGCCGTGCTGCAGAGCGTGCCCTGGATCTGCTACAACGGCGCCGAGATCTACGAGCAGGGCCGGCTCACCTACAGCGCGCACATCCCGCCCGGCGCCGTCGCCCCGCTCGTCAGGCAGCTGCTGGTCGACTTTCCCGATTCAACAGTGGGGCTCGAAATGGACGACCTGCTCTGGTTGAACAAGGCGCGGCCGCAGCCCAACCGCTACCAGCACTTCCACCGTGTGGTGGACTTGAACACGCTGACCCACCGCCCCAGCGCCAAGATGCTGGTCTTTGCCGAGGAGCTGGATGCGCTGGTGGCGGCCTGCGAACCGCCGCCGCCCGGTGTGCGCCTGATGCTTTCGGGGCGCTACCGCTTCCTGCAGCTGATGTCGACCGAGGCCGACAAGGTGCACGCGCTCAGCCACCTGCTGGCGCGCTGGGGGCAGACGCTGGCGAACGTGGTGGCCTTCGGCGACGATATCAACGATATCGACCTGCTGCGCCACGCTGCGCTGGGCGTTGCGGTGGCCAACGGCTGGCCGCCCGTGCTCGAAGCGGCCGACCACGTGAGCGCGAGCAACGAGGAGGATGGCGTGGCGGTCGTGCTCGAGCGGCTGCTGGAGGATGCGCCGCTTTGAGCCGCAACCCGAGCGTGTAGTGACACAATTGGCCGCAACCTTCGCCGCGTTGCGCCGTCACAAAGGATAGGAAGATTCGCGCGTGCGCCTACGCCGCGCCCTGCACCATTGCCACGTAGAGGGAGTTTCAGATGGCTCGATGGTTCGAGAATGCCAGAGTCCGGCTGGGGCGCTGGGGCGCACCGTCAGTCCTGATCACGAGCCTGCTGATTACGGGATGCGCCGCCGGCACAGCCTTTGCCGCCACGCGTGACGAGGTGCTGCAGGTGGGGGTGCCGCGCACGCCGACGCCGGCCGCCGTGGATGCTGTCGATGCGGCGGCGCTGGAGCGCGAGCAGCCGGCTTCGGCCGCGGAGTTTGGCGTGCTGCTGGCGCAGACGCTGATGGCGCGTGACTACGCAACACTTGCCACGTTGGTGACGCCCGAAATGCGCCTGGTGAGCTGGCTGGGCCAGCGCCGCGTCGTCGAGGCGGAAGAGGTGCTGCAGGATATTGAAGAGCTCTACCTTGGCCCGGCCGACGCCCCCTATGTGGATTTGAGCACCGACCTGGGCGGCTGGTTCGGCGTCGAGCCGACGATCCTGTGGGGCAGCGAGTGGCCGGTTGACGCCGTGCTCTTCTTGCGTGGGCTGGGCGAGGATGGGGCTGTCGATACGCTGCTGGCCGTGGTGGAGGACGAAGCGGGCGACTGGCGCTGGGCCGGCATGCTTGTCGCGCCCGAGGGCTTTGGCATGCCGCCCGCCGAACCGGGCGTAATCCCCACGCTGCCGGCGGAAGAGCCCGCAGCCGAGCCGACCGACGACGGCCTGCTGCCTGGCGAGCCGCCTGCCGGTGACGCCCAGACTGCCACTCCCACGCCCGCTTCCGAAGCCGAGCTGGAGGCAGAGCCGGCAGCCCTGCTGCGCATCAAGCGCACGACCAACGTCTACCCCGAACCAATCTTCGACGTGGCGCCAAGCGGCCTGGTGCGCTCGGGCACCGAGGTTGCGCTGCTCGAATCGAGCGACGACGGCGAGTATCTGCGTATCGCCTGCCCGCAGGCGCTCGAGGAGCCCTGCTGGGTGGTCAACGACCCGGCAGCCGTGGCGATTGTCGGCGCGGCCGAGAGCGGCGAAGAGGATGCCGCCGGTGCGCCGGTGCAGCCCACTGCCGAGGGCGAGTCCAGCGAGACCGTGCTCACCGACCCGGCGCAGGCCGACGGCGGCGTCGAGGTGATTGTCTTTGGCGACGATGAGTTCGCCGCCACGCGCGCCGGCTTTGTGGTGGGCGCAGCGCCGCGCGAGTACACGCTGCGCCTCGCGCCGCGCCAACTGCTCTACGTCAGCCTCAGCTCGCCCGGCAATGTGGCCAATTTCAGCGTTACCGGGTTGACCAATGGCCAGCCCTACAAGCGTGTGGTCGACGAGAACCGCACCTTCTCGTTCGTCGTCCCGGCGCTGCAGGAATACGGCATCCGCATCGAGGTCCCGGCCGACCAGGAGACGCCGGTTGAATATGTGCTGACGGTGGTGGCGTTGCCTGCGCCCAGCCAGGCGGGCGGCGAGAGCCAGGAGAGCACGCCCACCCCGGTGCTGATTCCCACGCTGGCGCCCGCTGCGGCGACAGTGCTGGCGACGATGGCGCCGCAGCCCAGCGCGACGCCCACGCCCGCTCCCACGCCGACGCCTGCCGCGCCCCCTTCGCCCACGCCCCCCTCACCCACGCCCATTCCCACGCCCGAGCCGATTGTATTTGGCGCCGGCGAAACGGTGGCCGAACGCACAGGCGAGGTGCGTTCGGGCTCGCAGCGCACCTATGTGGTGGCCGTACCCGCCGGCCAGTTCCTGAGCGTGGAGCTGGTTTCGGCGCAGAGCGCGGCGCAGTTCTCCCTCAGCGGCGCCGCTGACGGGGTGATCTACAAGGCGCTGGAGGATGCGGAGAACCCCTTCGTCTTCACCAGCACGCAGGACCAGGAGTACCTGATTACGATCGTGAGCGAGCTGGCCGTCGAGTACCTTCTCGCCGTGGAACTGCCGCCACTCGAGGCCGCCACACCGGTGGCCGCGCTGCCGGCGCTGCCCGAAGGGGTGACGCGCATCGAGTTCGGCGCGGGCGAGGATGCAGCCGCCATCGTCAACATCGTCGCTCCCTACGGCGTCGACCGCTACGTGCTGGACGCGCTCGAGGGGCAGGAGGCGGTCTTCCTGATCGGCTCGCCCGAGGAGATTGCAGATTTTGAGCTGCGCGCGCCAAACGGTGTGCTGCTCAAGGCGCTGGGCGATGGCAACATTCGCTGGGCGGGCACCCTGCCCATGGCCGGCGACTACCGTGTGGACGTCTACAACACGCGCGGCGTGCGCGTGCAGTACGGGCTGGATGTGACGCTGCTGCCGCTGGAAGAGACGCCGGCGGCCGAGATTCTAGCAGGCGATGCGGCGCGCATCTCCTTTGCGCCCGGCACGACTTCGGCCACGGTGGAGAGCCAGGTGGCGGAGAACGGGGCCGAGAACTTCCGCCTGCGCGCGCTGCAGGGGCAAACGATGCGTGTGGTGATCGCCTCGCCCCAGGGCGACGTGGGGCTGGAGGTGATCACCCCCGACGGCAGCATGCTTAAGCGCAACCAGGAGGGTGACTCGACCTTCACCGGCGTGCTGCCCGCCACGGGCGATTACCTGCTGCGTGCACTGGCCCTGGGCCCCGACGCGCCCTTTGTGCTGACGGTGACCGTGACGAATTAACACAGATTGACGCAGATGACGCCAATAGTGTGGTAGACTGTCGCCATTGTTGTACCAGAAGCGCCTTCCCCCCCGCCCGGTCGCGATCTTCGCGGCCGGGCGGGTTGTTTCGCTGTCGCGTCGCGACCCATTCGCCCGCCGCCCGTAGTGCACTGTGGGCAGCAGCGCAACCCCCCCGGCACCATGCCGTTCTCGCCCGTTCGTCAGGCCATCTGCAGCAGTGGGAGTCGCGCATGACTGCAATCCTCGATACCCCCCATCCAACGCGCACTGCATCAGTGTCGGCGGGTGGCGCCGTTGTGGTCGTCAACAAGCTGCACAAGGTCTACGGCGAAACGGTGGCGGTTGACGACATCAGCCTGAGCATTGCGCCCGGTGCGATCTTCGGGCTGGTGGGGCCGAACGGCGCCGGCAAGACGACAACCATCGAGTGCATTGAAGGCATCCGCACCCCCGACGGCGGCCAGGTCACCGTATTGGGCATGGAACCGGCGGCGAACCGCACGCAGCTCTTCCAGCAGGTGGGCGTGCAGCTGCAGGAGAACAGCCTGCCGCCGCGCCAGCGGGTGATCGAGGCCATGCGCGTCTTTTCGACGCTCTACCCCAACCCGATGCCGATTGGCGAACTGCTGACGGCCACGGGGTTGGAGGGTCGCGCCCGCACCATCTTCCGCCAGCTTTCGGGTGGACAGAAGCGCCGGCTGCTGCTGGCGCTGGCGCTGATCGGCAACCCGCGCCTGCTGATTCTGGACGAACCGACCAGTGGGCTGGACCCGCAGGCCAAGCATAACGTCTGGCGGCTGCTCAAGCAGGTGCGCAGCAGGGGCACGACCATTCTGCTGACCACCCACGACATGGACGAGGCGCAGGAGAATTGCGACACCGTCTGCATTGTGGACCACGGCCGCGTGCTGGCGCAGGGCAGTGCAAGCGAGCTGCTGGCCGCGCACGGCATGCAGTTTCGCGCCTCGATCACCGCAGACCCAGCGCTGCGTGCGCCCGTGGCCCTGCCCGAGCCGCTGCTGCGCGCCCTGCCCGGCACGCGCCAGGTGGAGGTAGTGGACAACGAGGCCGTCGTCTATGGCAGCGGTGGCGACTTTCTGCCCGCGCTCACGCGCCTGCTCGAGCAGCACGGCCTGGCCCAGGGCGATATGGAGACGCGCCGCGCGCGGCTGGAGGACCTCTTCCTGCTGCTGACCGGCCGCGACTACCGGGAGGGTTAACCCATGGCACAAGCAAACGAAGCCGCGCTGCCCGCTGCGGCAGCCGGCGCAACCTCCAGCCGCATTCCGGCGCGCGCCCTGCTCGAGCTCTTCAAGGCCGAGTTCATTCTCTACTGGCGCGAGCCCTTCGGCTTCTTCTTCACGCTGATCTTCCCGTCGCTCTTGCTGCTGCTCTTCGGCTCGATCTTCGGCGCCGAGGAGATTGGGGGCGGCTTCCGCGTGGTGGACTTCTACACGCCGGGCCTGCTGGCGATGGTGATCGCCAACATCGGCCTGATGGGCCTGCCGCTGACGCTGGCGAACTACCGCGAAGAGGGTATTCTGAAGCGCTACCAGGTGAGCCCGCTGCCGCTGTGGGGGCTCTTTGGCGTGCACCTGGCCGTCAACGCCGCCATGTTCCTGGTTGGGGCCGTGATCGTGATCGCCGTGGGCTTCCTGGTCTTTCAGGTGCCGCTGACGGCGAACTACGCCGGGCTGCTGGTGGCCGTGTTGATTGGCCTACTCTCGTTCTGCGCCGTGGGGCTGGCGCTGGCGAGCGTGACGAGCAGCGTGCGCACGGTGCAGGCGGTGGGCAACCTGCTCTTCTTCGTCATGTTCTTTACGTCGGGCCTTTCGGCGCCGCGCGAGATGCTGCCGGGCTGGATGCAGCCGATTGCCAACCAGCAGCCCATGGCGCGCCTGGTGGACATGTTCGCCGGCCTCTGGATGAACGCCTCGCTGGGCGACTTTGTGGGCACAATCCTGATCCTGCTGGCGCTGACCGTCGTCTGCTGGTTGATCGTCTTGCGCACCTTCCGCTGGCAGGCCTAAGCCGCGCCGGCGCACACCATGCCACTTGATGCCCATTTGGAACGAGGACCCATGAGCGACCCGATTATCCAGGCAACCGGAATTGAGAAGACCTTCCGCACCGGCGTCGTCGAGGTCTACGCGCTGCGCGGCGTGAGCCTTACCGTCGAACGCGGCGAGATGGTGGCCGTGATGGGGCCGAGCGGCTGCGGCAAGACGACGCTGCTCAACTGCCTTTCGGGGCTGGACCAGTTCGATTCCGGTGATGTGAGCATCGAGGGCACGCCGCTGCGCACGATGAACGACCGGCGGCGTACGGCCTATCGGGCGGAGCGCATGGGCTTCGTCTTCCAGAGCTACAACCTGCTGCCCGTGCTGACGGCGGTAGAGAATGTGGAGCTGCCGCTGCTGGTGGGCGGCGTGCGCCCCGGCGAGGCGCGCAAGCGCGCGCTGGATGCGCTCGCCTCGGTTGGGTTGCAGGAGCGCACCCAGCACCGCCCGGCAGAGCTTTCGGGCGGCCAGCGCCAGCGTGTGACGATCGCACGCGCCCTCGTCAACAACCCAGCCATCGTCTGGGCCGACGAGCCGACGGGCAATCTCGACAGCAAGTCCTCGGCCGATGTGCTGGCGCTCATGCGCACGCTCAACCGCGAGCGCCAGCAGACCTTCGTCATCGTCACCCACGACCCCCAGATCGGCGCCGCCTGCGACCGGGTGATCCGCATGGAAGACGGCGAGATCATCGACCACGACGGCGAGGCGCTGCTCCCAGCGGCCTCGCCGGCAGCCGCGGCGGTCGAGCTCACTGCGCCGGCCGAAGCCGCAGCAGATGCTGAAGCCGCAGCTGTCGCCGGCGAATCTGCCGTGCCTGCTCCCACCGCACCGCAGCCCGCCTGACGCGCGGCGCTTGCCCTGCAGCCCCTTGTGCTGCCCGCTGCACAGCCTCTGACGGGCTCGCCCTTGCGGCGTCTGGCCCCTGCGCAAAGAGAAACACATGCAGACCTTCCAGAACATCTACAGCAACGTCGCCTTTTCCCTGCTCGGGATCGTCACCGCAATTGTGCTGCTGCTCCTGCTGCTGGCCTGGCGCAACCCCGTGCTCTTCAAGCTGGGGCTGCGCAACATCCCGCGCCGCCCGGCGCAGTCGGTGCTGATCGTCATCGGCCTGACGCTGAGCACGGTGATCATCGTGGCCTCGTTCGTTACCGGCGACACGCTGAACAATTCCGTCAAGCGGCAGGCGGTGGCGGCTTACGGCGAGATCGATGAGATTCTGGCGCCGCCGCTGCTTTCGGCCTTTGCCACCATGGGCGCCGGTTCCGAGGCGTCGGCCGAAGCCGAGGAGACCTTTGCAAACCTCACCGAGGGCGGACTGACCAGCGTGCTGACCCTGCTCGAAGGTGGGCTGCCCGGCATCAGCACCGACCGTCTGGCCCAGCTCAAGCAGGAGGCCGCCGACGACCCGCTGATCGACGGCGTGGCCGGCTCGATCCTCTTCCCCACCATCATCCGCAACAGTTCCACCGGCCAGGGCGAGCCGATTGGCTTCATCTTCGCCGTCGACGACGACTACGACCGCCAGTTCGGGCTGAACAGCATCGCCGGCGAGGCGTTGGAGGTGGAGCAGCTGAGTTCGGGCGTGGGCAACGTCTTTCTGCAGGCGTCGAACCTCTTTGGCGCCGTGGGCGCGCTGGGCGAACGCGCCGGGCTGAACCTGAGTGCGTCGAGCATTGCCGCCGCCGCGGGCGCGATTGGTCTGGTGCTGGCCGACGTGCAGGAGGGCGCGCTGCTCAGTACGACGATCGAGCTGGAGACGCTGCAGGGACTGGGCATCGACACCACAGTGCTCGAAGAGCAGGGCATTACCGAGCTGAACGTGGGCGAGCTGGTGAAGAGCGTGCCGGGGCTCGAGGAGTTGATCACCTCGATGGGTGCGAGTCTGGCGCCCACCGCTGTGCCCACCGCGACGGCCACTTCACCCGCCACAGTCACGCCTGGGCTGACTGCGGCTGCCCCCCTGACCGTAACGCCGATGCCGGGAGCAACGGCCGTGCCGATGGTGGCAGCGACACCTGCGCTGACCGCCACGCCCGCTATCGTTGCGAGCAGCGTGAACACAGGCGTGACCACCACCGTCGACGCGGCGCAGGGCGGCGTCATGGGCGCGCTCAGCGGCTGGCTCGACCAAGGCTCGGAGCTGCTCAGCAACTTCAACCTGGCCACGCTCGGCAGCGACCTGGATGGGGCGCTGGCGCAGGTGGGGTTGCAGGTGCGCCAGGGCGATGTCTACCTCAACCGCCTGGGCGCCGAGCAGCTTGGCGCGCAGCCGGGCGACATGCTCGAGCTCTTCATCGGCCCGGTGCCGGTGCCCTTTCGCGTGGCGGGCATTGTGGAGCAGGCCAGCCCCGTGGGCACGCTGCTGCCCGTGGTGGTGATGCGCCTGGACGAGGCGCAGAAGCTGCTCTTTATGAACGGCAAGGTCAACAACGTGCTGGTCTCGAACCAGGGCGACATGCTGGCCGGCGTCGCGCACACGCAGGAGGTGAGCAACCGCCTGCGCCAGTTGGCCATGGACCCGGTGGCGCTCGACGCGACCTGGGAGATCCTGCGTCGCCCCGAGGTGAGCAGTGCGATTCAAGCCTCCGTTGCAGAGGGCTTCAGCGGTATCGTTGGCGAGGACGTGCCGCCCTTCATCGAGAACCTGATGGGCCGCTTTGTGAGCCTGGACGAGCAGTTCGCCGGCATCGTCGACCTGTCGGAGGGGCTGGACGCCGAGGAGATGAGCGACGAGGTGCGCGCTGCGCTGGCCACCACCGACGTGCGCTCGTGGGTGCTGGGGCTGGAGCTGTCGCGCAGCGTGCGCGATGAGCTGGTGGCGACGATGGGCGACCTCAACCAGTTTGACGTGATCGACCCGCTCAACAAGGAGACGGTGCTGCTGGCGGCCAACATCGGCGGCACGGCCTTTTCGTCGCTCTTCTCGGTCTTCGGCTTCTTCTCGGTGATTGCGGGCATCATGCTCATCTTCCTGATCTACGTCATGCTGGCGGCCGAGCGGCGCAGCGAGATGGGAATCGCGCGCGCCGTGGGTGTGCAGCGCGGTCATGTGGTGCAGATGTTTGTGAGCGAGGGCATGGTCTACAGCCTGGCGGCGGCGGCGCTTGGCGTGCTGATTGGGCTGGGCGTTTCGTACGCCATGATCGAATACCTGGGCAACATCATCAACAACGTTGCCGGCCAGCTCACCACCAGCTCGACGGGCATCCTCGAATTCAGCTTCCGCGCCTCGCCCTGGTCAATCATGATCAGCTACTCGCTGGGCGTGCTGCTCACCTTCATCGTCGTCGTGCTCTCGTCGTGGCGGGTGAGCCGGCTCAACATTGTGGCGGCGATCCGCAACCTGCCCGACGAGAGCAACGCCCAGCCGCGCACCTGGGCGGGCGCGATTGGGCGCTGGATTGCCCCGCTGCTGCTGCTGGCGCTTGGCGGCCTCATCGTCTACTACGGCTTCCGCTGGACGGTTTGGAGCGTGGTGCTGGTGGGCGTGACGCTGCTGCTCTTCGGCGTGATGCAGGTGGTGGGGCGGCTGCTCGAACTGGCGCACCTGCGCAGCGAGACGGCCGGCCGCGTCGTCTACACGATCGTCGGCCTGGGGCTGCTGGCGCTCTGGGTGGTGCCCTGGCATCGGGTGCTGCCCACGATCGGCCTCGAACGCTTCGCCGGCGACCCGACGCAGATTCTCGCCGTCTTCGCCATCGGCGGCCCCATGATCATCACAGGCGCAATCATGGCGATCATGTTCAACGCCACCTTCTTCACCTGGCTGATTGGCCTGATCTTCGGGCGCATCGGCTCGCTGGCGCCCGTGCTCAAGACCGCCATCGCCTACCCACTCAGCACCCGCTTCCGCACGGGCATGGCCATGGTGCTCTTCGCCATGATCATGGCCACGGTGGTGGTGATGGGCATCGTGATCCAGGCCACGCAGTCGCTGATTGTGCTCGACGATCGCGAGAGCGGCGGCTTTACGATCCGCACCTCAGACACGCTGCTCAGCTTCTTCGACCCCATCACAGACATGGAGCAGGAGATCGCCCAGGCGCAGGCGCGCTACCCGCTGCTGGCGCAGGTGGAGCATGTGGGTGCGGTATCGACCATGGAGGTCGAGGTGCAGATCGCGCGCGTCGCCGGCGCAGAGTCCGAGCCCGACAGCTTCGGCTTTGAGGAGCTGCTGGGGATGACGCCGGGCTACATCCAGCAGGTGTCGCAAGTCTATGGACTGACGCGCCGTGCGGCGGGCTTTGCCGACGATGCAGCGGTGTGGGAGGCGCTGCGCACGCGCGACGATGTAGCGCTGGTGCGCGAGAGCCTGGTGGCCGACGCCGACTTTGTGCCCGGCGCCCCGCGGCCCACGCCCGTGCCGACGGTCGTCATGGGCATCAACGTGGAGGAGGGCGGCAGCCGCTTCTACGCGCCCTTCATGATCACCGGGCTGCCGCCGGGCGAGACGCTGCCCGACCTTTGGCTTGACCTGACGACCGGGCGCGGGATGGATGATGCGCCAAACACGCGCCGCGTGCAGGTGATCGGCGTGCTGGAAGAGGGCGCCATGCTGCATGGCGAGGCGATCCAGGTCAACATTGCAGCCATGAACGCGCTGCTGGGCGAGCCGGCCGACCTGGGCAACCACTACCTGACGGTGCAGCCCGGCGCTGATGTGAAGGAAGTGGCGATGGAGGTGGAGCGCGCCTTCCTGGGCAGCGGCGTGAATGCGGCGGTGATGGCCGAGACCTTCGCCCAGGGCCAGGCCTTTACGCGCAACATCCTGCGCCTGCTGCAGGGCTTTATGGCGCTGGGGCTGCTGGTGGGCATCGCCGGCCTGGGCGTGATCACCACGCGCACGGTAGTCGAGCGGCGGCAGCAGGTGGGCATGCTGCGCGCGGTGGGCTTCCAGGCGACGGCGGTGGCGGCGTCCTTCGTGCTCGAGGCGAGCTTCATCGCCATCACCGGCCTGGTGATTGGCGCGCTGACGGGGATTGTGCTGGGCATGAACATGGTGCGCGTCGCTTTCACGGGCGCCGAGGCCTTTGTGCTGCCCTGGGGCGCGATCCTCTTTGTGACACTGATGGCCTACGGCTTTGCGCTGCTGACGACGATTGTGCCCGCCTGGCAGGCGTCGCGCATCTACCCGGCCGAAGCGCTGCGCTACGAGTAGGCAGGTGGTATAGCACGCAGACTTTCCGGCCGCCGCGCCTTGATCGATCGATCGGGGCGCGGCGGCCGGCTCGCGCCTGTGCTATACTCCTGCCCAGCCCTGCCAACCCTGTTACCGCTTGCCAAACCCCGCCGTGTGCCCTATGGCCCAACCTGTGGCCGATCTGATTCTGGCGATTGACCTGGGCACCTCCGGCCCCAAGGCCGTGATCACCACGCTGCGCGGGCGTGTGCTGGCGCAGGCCACGCAGTCCACGCGCCTGATCCTGCTGCCGGGCGGCGGCGCCGAACAGGAGCCGGACGACTGGTGGCGCGCAATTGTGGCCGCCGTGCGCGAGGTGCTGGCGCTGGTGGAGGCCGCCCCGCAGCGCATTGCCGCCATTGCCGCCACGGCGCAGTGGGCCGGCACCGTCGCTGTCGACGCCGACGGGCGCGCGCTCGGCAACGCCATCCTCTGGGCCGATGCGCGCGGCGCGCCCTGGGTGCAGCAGGTAACGGCCGGCTGGCCGCGCATCGATGGCTATGGCGCGGGCAAGGCGTGGGCGTGGATCCGGCGCACGGGGGGCATCCCCACACGCGGCGGCAAGGACCCAATCGCCCACATCCTCTATCTGAAGCACGAGCGACCCGAAGTGTACGGGGCGGCGGCGCACTTCCTCGACATCAAGGACTACATCAATCTGCGGCTGACGGGCGAGGTCGCTTCGTCGCCCGACACGATGACGCTGCACTGGCTCACCGATAACCGCAACATCGGTGCCATCAACTACGACGAGACACTGCTGCGCCTGGCCGGGCTGGAGCGCCGCCACTTCCCGCCGCTGCATTCGGCGTCGTCGATCATGAGCGGCCTGCTGCCGCAACCGGCGAGCGAGCTGGGGCTGGACGCTGATACACCGGTGGTGGTCAGCACGGGCGACATTGTGGCGGCGGCGATTGGCTCGGGCGCTGTGGGCGAGGGCGAGGCGCACATCCACATCGGCACTTCGGCGTGGCTCAGCTGCCACCTGCCCGCCAAGCGCACCGACATTCTGCACAACATGGCCACGCTGCCCTCGGCGCTGCCCGGCCAATACCTGCTGGTGAACGAGCAGGATGTGGCCGGCGGCGCGCTGGCCTGGCTGCGCGAGCGTGTGCTCTTTGCCGATGACCTGCTGCAGACGCCTGCCCCCGCCGACGCCTTTGCCCGCCTGGATGCGCTGGCCGCCACTGCGCCGCCGGGGGCGAACGGGGTGATCTTCACACCCTGGCTCAACGGCGAGCGCTCGCCCGTGGAGGAACGCACGCTGCGCGCCGGCTTCCACAACCTCTCGCTGCAGAGCACGCGCGCCGACATGGTGCGGGCGGTGCTCGAAGGGGTGGCGCTCAACCTGCGCTGGCTGCAGCCCTATGTGGAGAAGATGGCGCGCCGCAAGCTGGGCACAATCCGCATTGTGGGCGGCGGCGCACGCTCGGCGCTCTGGTGCCAGATCTTCGCCGATGTGCTCGAGCGGCCGATCGCCCAGGTCGAGGCGCCGCAAGCGTGCAGCGCGCGGGGTGCGGCGCTGCTGGCCGCGCTGGCGCTGGGCGAGCTCGAGCCGCAGGAGATCGGCGACGCCGTCGCGATCACGCAGATCTTCACGCCGAACCCCGCCACAAGCAAGCTCTACGGCGAGCACTTTGCCGCCTTTCTCGAGCTCTACCAGCGGCAGAAGTCGCTGATGCGCCGCCTCAACCAAGGCTCAGAGCGTAGCGCCTGAGCCCACCCCGCGGAGTGGTTATGTCCGGCATCGTCGTAGAGCTGCTGCCCTTCATGCTTGGCGCCGCGCTGGCGCCGATTTGGGTGATGATTGTGCTGCTGCTGCTGCGCGGCGAGGGCGCCCTGCTGCGTGCGAGCGCGTTCGTTGCCGGCGTGGTGCTCGCGCGGCTGGCGCAGGGCTGGCTGGGGAGCGTGCTCTTTCAGGGCAGCGCGGCCGAGGATGGCGGCGCCAACCTCATCGCCTCGACGCTGGTGACGGTGCTGGGCCTGCTGCTTCTGCTCAAAGGCGTGCAGACCTGGCGCAAGACGCCCGACCCCGACGACCCGCCGCCGGCGTGGATGGCGAAACTTGGCAGCATGCCGCCGCTCAAGCTCTTCACCTACGGCGCGCTGGTGATGATGATCGCGCCCAAGATGTGGGTCTTTGCCATGGGCGCGATTGGCGTGATCTACCAGCAAGGGCTGCGGGGCACGGCGGCTGCCACGGCCTTCGTCATCTATGTGATCGGCGCTTCGCTGCTGCTCCTGCTGCCGCTGCTGGCCTATGCCGTAGCGCCCACCTGGGCAGCCGGCGTGCTCGAAACGATCAATGGCTGGCTCGAGCGCAACAACCGCGTGATCCTGATCGTTGTCTCGCTCTTCTTCGGCGTCTACTTCTTGCAGAAGGGGTTGGGCGGGCTGCTGGGCTGGTAGGCTCGAAATCCTGAAGGCGGGGATCGTGGCGAACTGGGCAGGAGGCAAACGAACAGGGGTAGGTAGGCGCGCGCTGGCGGCCGGCGCTTCGGCGGCGCGCGCCGGCGGACGCAGCGCAGCGCGTGCCGCCGAGTTTGCGGCGAAGCGTGTGCCGGCCGTGCGCATTCGTGTTGACCGGCGGCTGGAGGCGATGAGCCACGAGATCGGCGAGAGCCTGCACCCCTACCGCGCAAGCCTGCCCACCGTTGCCCAGATTCCGGCGCAGGGGCGCACGCGCGCCGAGATTCTGGCCGAGATGGAGACCCTGCACGTGCTGGAGGCCGGCAAGTGGCGAGACGGGTTTGTCTCGGGCGCGGTCTATAACGGCGACGCGGGGCACATCGAGTTCGTCAATCGCGTCTACGCGCTGCAGTCGCAGAGCAACCCGCTGCACGCCGACGTCTGGCCCAGCACCGTCAAGTTCGAGGCCGAGATCGTGGCGATGACGGCGGCCATGCTCGGCAAGGGGCCGAGCGCGCCCGATGTCTGCGGCACGGTAACTTCGGGCGGCACCGAGAGCATCCTGCTGGCGATGAAGGCCTATCGCGACCGGGCGCGCAGCGAATCCTTCACCCGCAAGCCCGAGGTGGTGCTGCCGGTGACGGCGCACGTGGCCTTTGACAAGGCGGCGGATGCGTTCGGCATCAAGCTGGTGCGCACGTCGGTGGACGACGACGGCCGCGCCATCGTTGCCGCGATGGAGAAGGCGGTGAACGGGCGCACGGTGGCGCTGGTGGCCTCGGCGCCCAACTTCCCCTACGGCACGATCGACCCAGTGCAGGCGATCGCCGCCATCGCCCGCCGCCGGCGCGTGGGGCTGCATGTGGATGCGTGCCTGGGCGGCTTTGTGTTGCCCTGGGCCCGCCGCCTTGGCTACCCCGTGCCGCCCTTCGACTTCGCCGTCGAGGGCGTGAGCAGCATGTCGGCCGATACGCACAAGTACGGCTATGCGCCCAAGGGCACGTCGGTGGTGCTTTACCGCTCGCCGGCGCTGCGCCGCCACCAGTACTTTACGCAGGCAAACTGGCCGGGCGGCCTCTATCTGTCGCCCACGCTGGCCGGCAGCCGCCCCGGCGGGTTGAGCGCCGCTGCCTGGGCCACGCTGGTGAACCTGGGCGAAACGGGCTACCTGGAGGCGACGCAGCGCATCCTGGTCGCGGCCGACTACATGCGCCGCGCCCTGGCCATGATTCCGGGGCTGGAGCTGATCGGCGACTCGCTCTGGATCATCGCGCTGCGCTCGAAGACCTTCAACATCTACCGCCTGCTCGATGCGCTGAGCGCGCGCGGCTGGAGCCTGAACGGGCTGCACCGTCCGCCGGCGCTGCACCTGGCGGTGACGCTGCGCCACACAGAATCGGGCGTGGCCCAGCGCTTTGTGGCCGACGTGATCGACGCCGTGGCCGAGGTGCGGGCGACGCCGCGCGCCAAGGGCGGCATGGCGCCCGTCTATGGGCTGGCGGGTACGCTGCCGCTGCGTGGCCTTGTCAACGACCTGCTCCGCCGCTACATCGACGCCCTCTACGCCCTGCCCGGCGACCAGACCTGATGCACCGCTTGACACTCTTCAACCTCAGCGAGTAGAGTCGACCCATGCGCCACTTCTTCCACAAGATCATCCTGCTCCTCTGCGTGCTGGCGCTGCTGGCGGGCTGCATGCCGATCCAGGCGGCGCCGCTTTCGCCTGCGCCGGCCGCCGCACCTATCGCCGCACAGGTGCTGGGCGAATCGCCGCCGACCTCGGCCTACACCGCCGAGGTGGCGACCTACTGGTTCAAGATCATTGCGCAGCTGGCGCGACGCTCGCCGGGCTTCACGCCGCCGGTCGCGGCGCGCACGTTTGCCTACGCCGGCGTCACGCTTTACGAGGCCGTGGCGCCGGGCATGCCAGGCTACCAGTCGCTGGCCGGTCAGCTCAACGAGATGCCGGCCATGCCCAAGCCGCCCGACGGCGCCCAGCTCTACTGGCCCGCGGTGGCCAACGCAGCCCTGGCCGAGATCACGCGCCTGCTCTTCCCCACAGTGACCTTCCTGCCGGCGCGCGACATCAGTCGCCTTGAAAAGCGGCTGGCGGCGGAGATGGCCGGCCGCCCGCCGGGCCTGCCGCCGCTGGAAGGTGCGCCGGTGCGCCGTCCCGTGCAGGCGGCCGCGCTGGACGCCGAGGTGCGCGACGCCGTGCTCGAACAGTCGGCCGCCTTTGGCAGGCAGGTGGCGACGGCGGTCTTTGCGTGGTCGATGAGCGACGGCGGCCACGAGGGCTACATGCATAACATCGACCCGCTGGTGGTGAGCCCCACCGGCGAGGGCATGTGGGTGCCCACCGGTCCCGATTACGCGTTGCCCATGCAGCCGCACTGGGGCGAGAACCGGCCGCTGATGCTGGCTTCGGGCGAGGAGTGCGCCGCCGCGCCGCCGCCCGCCTACTCGACCGACCCGTCGTCGGAGTTCTACAAGCAGGCGCTCGAGGTCTACGACACGGTGCGCACGCTGAGCGATGAGCAGCGCGAGATTGCGCTCTTCTGGGCCGACGATACGGGGCTGACGCCAACGCCGGGGGGGCACTCGCTCTCAATCGGCACGCAGGTGCTCGAGCTGGAGAACGCATCGCTGGCCACCGCCGCCGAGCTCTACGCGCGCCTGGGCATTGCGCTCAACGACTCCTTCATCGCCTGCTGGAACACCAAGTTCCTCTACAACGTGATTCGCCCCATCAGCTATATCCAGCAGCAGATCGACACCGATTGGAACCTGCCCGAAGTCACCGACCCGCTCAACACGCCCCCCTTTCCCGAGTACACCTCGGGCCATTCGGTGGAGTCGCGCGCGGCGGCCGAGATTCTGACGGCGACCTTCGGCGATCACTACCGCTTCACCGATATCACGCACGTGGAGCGGGGGCTGGCGCCGCGCACCTTCGATTCCTTCTACGCTGCGGCGGGCGAGGCGGCGATCTCACGCCTCTACGGTGGCATTCACTACCGCGCGGCGATCGAACAGGGGCTGGCGCAGGGTGCGTGCGTGGGCCGCCGCGTGCTGGAGCTGGCGTTCCGCACCCCATAGCGCGCCTGAGGTCAGCCCTTCGTAGCGGCGATTTTCAATCGCCGAAAGAGCCGGAACGAGCGCAGCGAGTCCTGGCTCTTGAGTAAGCCCGTACAACATCGTGCGCGGATGAAGGTTGTGTACAGGAGAGCGCCAGGACTCGCTGCGCTCGTCCCGGCTGTCCGGCGATTGAAAATCGCCGCTACGATGGTTGTCGTTGATGGGCATAAAGAACGGACCAGGCGCCGGCGCCTGGTCCGCTTGTTTGTACGGAATTTGCGGAGGGAAGATTATGCCTGATCGAACTGGATCCAGACTTCGCCCTGGCCCTCGGGGATGGTGAAGTTGACGTCGCGGCTGTCGCGCTCGCCGTTGCCGTCCAGCACCCACATCGTGTAGTTGCCCGCCACGTTGCCGCCCAGCTTGTCGGCGCCGATCTTGTACTCGTAGTTGTACTTGCCGTGCGGGCCGCTGCGCTGCTCCACCGACGGGTCGAACGAGCGCACGGTATCGGAGACGCCCAGATTCACGCCATCCTTGAGCACCACGACGAAGTAGCTGCCCTGCGGCTGGCCGCCGTCAATGCCGCTGTGGATAAAGCCAAGCGTGAGCCGCAGCTCGCCGTTGGGCGAGAAGGCGGGGCCGCCGCGCACCTTCCACTTGCAGCCGTCGCCGCCGATGCCGGCGCAGGGGTCATCGGCCGGGGGGGCTGCCGGTGCGGCCGGCGCCGGCGTATCAGTGGCCGCAGGCGCGGCGGGCGCAGCTGCCACAGGGGCCGCAGCGACGGGCGCGGCGGCCACGGGCGCGGCGGCAACGGGTGCAGCGGCCAGGTTCTCGCCCACCTGCACGCTCTCGGCGTTGGCCACGGTGGCCAACTGGCCGAAGATCCAGCCCGGTTCACCGCTCAGGCAGCAGACCTGCCACCAGTCGCCCGCTTCGTTCTTCGAGATGATGTCGAAGGTCTGCCCCAGCGAGGCCGTGCCGATGGTGCCGAAGGTGGTGGCCGGCCCCGAACGCACGTTGATGCCCTCCTGCGCGACGGTGAGCACCGGGCGCGGCGTGGGCGTGGCCGTCGGCTCGGCGGTGGCGACCGCAACCGGCGCGGCGACGGCCTGAGCGGCGGCGTCGCTTGCTGCGGCGAAGACGAGCGTGGCGGTTGGGGTGGGCGCCTGCCCTTGGGGTGTCGGCGTAAAGGTGGGCAGCAGCTCGCGCACTTCGCTGCCGCCCGTGATGGTCTCGGTTTCGGCCGCATCGCCCCGGCCAAAGAGCATGCTGCAGCCGCTCAAGGCAAACATGGCTACGATAAGTAGCAAAAGAACGATGGGTCTTAGGCTTCGATTCTTCATGGCGTACTCTGACTCCAGACTGGCGACGCGCGACGCGTCGGCGAAACGAAACTCACTGCTTGCGCAGCAGGTTGAATGGCATTGACCAGCGCACCCGGCTGTGGCACACTCGCACCATGATCCAGCCGCCCGAGGAGCTGCCCGACGAACAGATCGAGCCCTTTCAGCAGGCCAGCGAGCACTTCTACATGGCCTGGCGCGACCAGCGCATGGGCAACCTGACAGCGGCGATGCGCGGCTACCGGCTCTCGATCCGGCTCTTCCCCACGGCCGAAGCGCACACCTTCCTGGGCTGGACCTATGCCATGCTCCAGCTTTACGAGCTGGCGATCGAGGAATGCCGCAAGGCGCTGCGCATCGACCCCGGATTCGGCAACGCCTACAACGACATCGGCGCCTGGCTTGTTGAGCTGGGGCGCGACGAGGAGGCGATCGCCTGGTTCGAGCAGGCGATTGTCGCGCCCCGCTATGCGGCGCGCGGCTACCCGTGGTTCAACCTGGGGCGCGTGCACGAGCGCAACGGCCGCTGGCGCGAGGCGATTGCCTGCTACGAAGCGGCGCTCGCCGAGCAGCCCCATTACGCCGAAGCGCGCAGTAGCCTGCGGCTGCTCCAGGCGCGCCTCAACTGACGGCAGAGCGCTTGCCGTCCTTGCCCGCGCCGCTGCGGCGTGCCTTTGCCGGCGGCTCGGCCGGGCTCTCCCCAGTGCTCTCCCCATCGACACGCAGCACGGCGTAGCTGCCCTGCGCCGCGCGCACCTGCAGCCGCTCTCCCACCGCAGCCCCATCCGGCCCCAACACCACTTGCCCGCTCTCGCCCTGGACGATGCTGTAGCCGCGCTGCAAGACGGCGAGCGGGTTGAGCGCTGCCAGGCGCTGCGCGGCGGCGGTGGTGCGATCGGCCGTGCGCTGCAGGCGGCGCTCCATTTGCGCCTCAAGGCGGCTGCTGCGTTCGTCCAGCCGCTGGTGGTGGAGGTCGAGCGCGCGCTCGGGGTGGGTGCGGTTCAGGCGCAGGCGGCGCTGCTCGAGGTGGCTGGTCTCGTCGTCGAGCAGGTTCCAGGCGTCGGCGGCAAGGCGACGCTGCAATTCGGCAAGCTGGGCAACCAGCTCGGCGCCGTCGGGGCTGGCGGCCATGGCGGCGGCGCTGGGAGTGGCTGCGCGCAGATCGGCCACAAAGTCGGCGATCGTAAAGTCGGTCTCGTGGCCCACGCCCGAAATTACGGGCAGGGCGCTGGCGGCGATGGCGCGCGCCACCTGCTCATCGTTGAAGCCCCACAGGTCCTCGATGCTGCCGCCGCCACGGGCGAGGATGATCAGGTCGAGCGGTTCGACCATGGCGCTGTAGCGGTTGGCGTTGGCGAGCGCGGCGCAGAGCTGTGCCGGGCAGTCGCCGCCCTGGACGACGGTGGGGAAGAGCAGCAGATCGAGCAGCGGCCAGCGCAGCGCGACCACGCGCAGGATGTCGCGCAGCGCGGCGCCGTCGCGGCTGGTGATGATGCCGATGCGGGCGACGCGCGACGGCAGCGGCCGCTTGCGTTCGGGCGCAAAGAGCCCCTCGGCGGCGAGGCGCGCCTTCAACGCCTCGAAAGCGGCGAAGAGCTGGCCGCGGCCCACAGGGCGAATCTGGTTGGCGTAGAGCTGGTAGCTGCCCCGCTCGGGGTAGAGGCCGACGTAGCCGTGGACCAGCACCTGGTCGCCCTCGCTGGGCAGCCAGCCATGCGCCATGGCGGCGGTGCGCCACATCACGGCCGAGATCGTGGCGCCGGCGTCCTTGAGGCTGAAGTAGATATGGCCGCTGCCGGCGCGCTTCCAGTTGCTCACCTCGCCCACCACCCAGAGGTCGCGCAGCAGCGTATCGCGCTCAAAGAGGGCAAGGATGTGCGTGCTCAGCGCCGAGATGGTGAGCGCGTCGCCGGCAGTGGCAGCGCGCGGCGCTGGGCCGGCATCGAGCAAGGAGTCGGCGGCTGTGGCGCTGGGAGTCGCTGGGCTGGGTGCAGGGCTGCGGCGGGTGCGCTTGCGGCTGCTGGACTTGGTGACGGTGGGCAGCTCGACGGCGAGCGGCGCAAAGGGGTCATCCACCTGCAGGTGCGCGAGCGTCGGCGCGACCGCCGGCGGAGCCTCGATCTCGATCGTGACCTCAATCAGCGACTCCACGAGCAGACCCTCAACTTCGACCTGCGGGATCTCTGCCTGCAGATTCTCAACCACAGGCGCGGCCTCGGCGTCGGGTGCGGCCGCGGCGGGTGCGTTCAACATCCCGCTCGCCTCCAGCGAGGCGAAGAGCGAGTCCATGAAGCTGCGGTTGGGCGGGGCGGGTCGTGTGCGGGCCATGGGTGCGCTCCCGCGCGCAGGGCCAGTCTGCGGCGCGCAGGAGCGTGGCGTCAGTGTAGCACAGGGGATCACGTTGCCGAATTTGGGGTGGGTTCAGGGAAGCGAGGAGGGAGCCGGCGCGCAGGCAATTGGCCTGCGCGCCCCGCCGCGATTGTCCCTTGTCGTCGCCGGATTGTCCCGGTACAATGGCCGGGCGCGCCAGAAACACTCCTGCGGCGCGCTGCCTCCCCTTTCTCCATATGGGCCCGCCGATGAGCCTGAACATCCTTCTCGAGCGGGCCGGTGGCGTCCCGCTCTATCGCCAGATTGCCGAACAGGTACGCGAGCGCGTCAGCAGCGGCGGGTTGCCGCCAGGCACGCAGTTGCCCACGGTGCGCGCCCTTGCCAACCAGCTCGGCGTCACGCGTATGACGGTGCAGACCGCCTACGCCGAGCTGCAGATCGGTGGCTGGATCGAGGCGACCGTGGGCCGCGGCACCTTTGTGACCGATGCCGCACTTGCCGCGCGCCGCTTGCCCGCTCACACGCTGCCGCTGACCGCAGCGGTGGTGATCGACGACATGATCCAGATGGCCAGCGTGCAGGGAGTGCGCTCGCTGGCCAACGCCTCGCCCGATTCCCACCTCTTTCCTGCCGACGAGTTCTACGCCACGCTGGGCGACCTGCGCAGCGACTTCGGCGCGCTGGCCGAATATGGCCCCACCCAGGGCGACGACGAGCTGCGCGTGGAGCTGGCCGTGCTGATGGCCGAGCGGGGCGTGCAGGCGCTGCCCGATGAGATCCTGGTGACGAACGGCGCCACGCAGGCGCTGTCGCTCGTTTGTCAGGCGCTCTGCCGCCCGGGCGATGCGGTGCTCGTCGAGCAGCCCACCTACCTCAGCTTCCTCAACATCCTGCGCGCGCAGGGGATCGAGGCCCTGGGCGTGCCCATGGACGACGAGGGACCGATCATCGACGCGCTGGCGCGCATGGCGGTGCAGGCGCGCCCGCGCTTCTTCTACACCATCCCCACCTACCAGAACCCCACCGGGCTCACCATGAGCCTTGCGCGCCGGGCGCAGGTGCTGGACCTGGCGCGCCGCCTTGGCTTTCTGGTTGTCGAGGACGACATCTACGCCCGCATGAGCCTGGAGGGCGCGCCGCCCCCCGCGCTCAAATCGCTCGACACCACAGGCAGCGTCATCTATGTCAGCAGCCTTTCGAAGACGCTGATGCCCGGCCTGCGCCTGGGCTGGGTGACGGCGGCGCCGAACCTGCAGCGCCGTCTGGTGGACATGCGCCGCGCCGGCGACCTGAGCGGGCCGCTCCTGCTGCAGCGGGCCGCCGCGCGCTTTCTGCACAACGACGGCCTCAAGCGCCACTTGCGGCGCGTGCTGCCTGTCTATCGCGAGCGGCGCGACGCGCTGCTGGGTGCGCTGGCGGCTTCGATGCCGGCCGGCGCCACCTGGACGCGGCCCGAGGGTGGCTACTGCGTCTGGCTCACGCTGCCGCCCGCAGTGCGGCTCGATGACCTCTACTCGGTAGCGCTGCGCCACGGCTGGGCCTTTGCGCCGGGCAGCGTCTTCCATGCCCAGCCCACGCGCGAGCAGTCGATGCGTATCTGCTATGGGCAGCAGCCGCCGGCCACCCTGCGCGCCGGTGCGCTCGCGCTGGCGCGCCTGATCGAGGAGCACAGCGAACAGGAGCTGCCGGCCCCGGTGGCGGACTGGGCGCCGATGGTGTAAAGCAGCGAGAAGCGAGAAGCGAGAAGCGCGGGCCGGCGCATGGGGTTGGGGCGAGAAGGATAAGGTACACCTTTACTTTCGCGTAAAATCCTTCGGATAGTCACTTGCCGTCCACTGGATGCAACAGCTTCTCTCTGGAGTCGACGCCAACAAGCAGGCGGCGCCCGCTATTTCGCCGCTTTTCCAAG
>WBZP01000028.1_pt1 | contig 189751 bp, 136 predicted proteins | sample 5204301 | NCBI WGS metagenome assembly WBZP01 (sample SAMN12412401, study PRJNA552823) | activated sludge metagenome | isolation source: activated sludge from nitrification reactor of wastewater treatment plant... | place: USA: Pennsylvania | collected 2017
GTGACAGCCCATCTCCCAAAGGGCTCTGCCGCTCATCGTCGCCAGCCCTCTGGCCTCAAACGACCAAACCAACACCCCAAACGGCGTGCGACACGCCAATTTACGCGAAACTAAAGTACACGGAAAAAACGGAAACAACTGAACAGCAAGAGACTTTGGCGCTGTTTCCTGTAGTTTCCGTTTTTTCCGTGTACAGTCCGCAGTTCCTTATACGTACGATCACGTCGCGCCGGCTTCTGCAGCTTCGGCGCGCAGACGCGCCACCATCTCCACCACAAAGGCCAGGTTGTGCAGCGTGCACAGGCGCTGAAAAGCGGCCTCGTTGGCCCGGTAAAGGTGATGCAGATAGCCGCGCGTGTAGCGCGCACAGGTGGGGCAGCCGCACGCTTCGTCGATCGGGCGCGGGTCCTTGATGAACTTGTCGTCGGTGATGTAGACGAAGCGGAACCAGTCTGCCTTCTCGCCCGGCTGCACGGCCAGCGCGCCCTCGCGGCGGGTGAAGAGCCAGAGCCGCCCGCGCCGCGCGTCGCGCGTGGGCAGCGCCGAATCGGCCAGCGCGTAGCCCTGGCGCATGCACCAGGCCACGCTGGCAGGGTGGCCCACGCCCAGCGCGTGCATGGGCAGCGCGGCCGGAATCAGGCTGCGCGTGTAGGCGAGCATCTCGTCGAGCAGCTGCCCCTCGGCGTCCAGCGGCCAGCCGCCGTAGCCGTAGCCGTCGAAGCCGATCTCCAGCAGGGCGGCGGCGCATTCGGCGCGCAGAGCGTGGGAGGCGCCGCCCTGCACCACGCCGAAGAGGCGCGGCCGCAGCGCCGGCTCGAGCCGCTTCTGGTCGAGCAGTCTGTCGAACTCACTGCGGCAGCGGCGCGCCCAGAGCAGCGTGCGGCGCACCGCCTCGCGCTGGTCGGCTTCGGGGGCTTCGGCGTGGGTGCAGTCGTCCAGGCACATCACCACGTCGCTGCCATAGGCCAACTGCAGCTGAATCGCCTTTTCGGGCGTCAGTTGATACTTGCGCGTGGCGCCCTCAGGCAGGAAAGTGATCCCCTCGTCGCTGAGCGAGCCGTTTTTGGGGTTCTGGCGAATCAGCGACCAGGCCTGAAAGCCGCCCGAATCGGTGATGATCGGCCGCTGCCAGCCGGCAAAGCGGTGCAGACCGCCCAGCGCCTGCACGGTGCTGCTGCCGGGATGCTGCATCAGGTGGAAGGTGTTCATCACCAGGGCGTCGATGCCCAGCCGCTCAAGGTCGGCAGCGTCGAGCGCGCGCACGACGCCGAGCGTGGCGTCGGGCAGGAAGGTGGGCAGCGGCAGCGCGCCGTGCGGCAGGGCGAGTGTAGGCATAGAGAGAGGGACTGGCTGTGGCGCTGGGTGCCGGCGGGTCGCAGGCAGGACGGCTGCCCCATCCTACCACCACGCGCACCGGGCGCGAAGCAGAGAACGGGACCACGCACTCACGGTCTGGACTCCACACATACTACACGCCCCGTGTGGGTGCGCATGTTGCGGAATTGTCGATGCTTTGCAGCGACAGGGCGACGCAAGCGTGTAGAAGGTTGCGCCCCATGGCGGCCTGGTCAAGCGAAGGATGCCGGGTGGAGCACCCTACCATGGAGAGCCTCCAGCCCCGGCAGCCCCCGGCCAGGTGCCGGAAAACGAAAACCCCCGCAGCCCGGCATCTCTGCCGCTGCGAGGGTTGTGCGCCGAACGGCGCCGCTGCAATTTGGTGGTGACCGACCTAGGACTTGAACCTAGAACCCAGTGATTAAGAGTCACTTGCTCTGCCAATTGAGCTAGTCGGCCTCGGTCAACAAGAGAGAAGTCTACTACAGGGGGCGCGCTGCGTCAAAACCGCTTTGGCCTCAGTCAGATCATACGGATTACGAAGGCGTTTTCTCCAACATTCTCTGCGAATCGGCAAGTGCTTGCTGCACCGAATTTCCGAATTCGCCTTTTGCACAGCCTTTGGTAGAATGCTCTCGATGGTTTGCCTCCGCTCCCGGCCATGCCCCCTCCCCACTACTTTGGCCATCCCCCGCCGTTCCTGCTCCCCTGCTCGAACGGTGCCATCACTGCGAACCCCACGCCAGTGCACGCAGTGGACGGACCCTGCTCTGCCACCCCCGCGGGCGCCGCTGAGCACGCTGGACGCCACGATTCTGCCTGGCACTGGCTGTCGACCCCGCCCCACGCCGCAGGAAACTTGCTCCGCCTTGTCTGCACGTTGCCCGGCCCTTGCCTGGCACGCCAGCACTTGACTAGCAGTTGACTAGCAGTTGACTAGAATCTGAAGGATCATCCACCATGGGTCTCCCAGAACAGCGCCGCACCGTCATCCTCAGGGCGCTGGAGCAGCGCGGTTCCGCTACCGTTGTCGACCTGGCGCAGCGCCTCGACGTCTCGATGATGACAATCCGGCGCGACCTCGTCGAGCTTGAGAAAGAAGGCGTCTTGCGCCGCGTCCATGGCGGCGCCGTCAGCGCACGCGGTCGCGCCTTCGAACCGCTCTTTGCCCACCGCTCGGGCGTCATGTCAGACGAAAAAGAGCGCATCGGCCGCGCCGCCGCCGAACTGGTGGCCGACGGCGACAGCATCGCCCTCGACGTCGGTACAACCACGCTCGAGCTGGCACGCCACCTTGTCAACCGACAGAACCTCACCGTCGTCAGCCCCAGCCTGCACATCGCCAACATCTTTCTGGGCCAGCCGAACGTGCGGCTGATCGTCAGCGGCGGCATCGCCCGCCCCGTCGAAGGCTCGCTGATTGGCGAGTTGGCGCGCTACGCCTTCAAGCGCCTCTTCGTCGACCGCGTCTTCCTTGGCGTCGCCTCGCTCGACGCCAATCACGGCATCTCGGAATCGAACTGGGACGATGCGCTGATCAAGCAGGCCATGATCGGCTCGGCCAAAGAAGTGGTCGTGCTGGCCGATTCGAGCAAGTTCAACAAGGTTGCCTTTGCGCACGTGGCCGACTTCACGCAGTTCCACCGCCTGATCACCGACCGCGAGCCGCCCGAGGACATCCGCATGCGCCTGCTCGAGGCCGGAGTTCAAGTCACGATCGCGGGCGAGGCAACGCCCCAGGACTAGCCGTTCCCCCAACATTCGGCCGCGCCGCCGCAGACAGCTCTGCCTGTCCTCCATCTGCGCCGGCGCGGCTTCACCCCTCTCCCTTCTCCATGATGACTTGGATCCGCGACCTCTTCGGCGTGACGCAGCCCGTCATCGCCATGTGCCACCTGCGCCCACTACCGGGCGACCCCGACTTTGACGCCGGCGCCGGCGTGGAGTGGGTGGTGCAGAAGGCCCGCGCCGACCTGCGCGCCCTGCTGGCCGGCGGCGTTGACGCGGTGATGTTCTCCAACGAGTGGAGCGTGCCCTACCTGCTGGCCGTCGAGCCGATCACGACCGCCACCATGGCGCGAATCATCGGCGAGTTGCGCAGCGAGCTGACCGTGCCCTGGGGCGTCAACGTGCTGTGGGACAGCAAGGCGACGATAGAGCTGGCCGTTGCCACCGGCGCGCAATTTGTGCGCGAGGTCTTCAGCGGCGTCTACGCCAGCGAGTTTGGGCTCTGGAACTCCAGGGCCGGCGAGACCGTACGTCTGCGCAACCGCCTGGGCGGGCAGGGCATCCGCATGCTCTACAACATCGTGCCCGAGGCCGCCGCCCATCTTTCGCCGCGCAGCATGGCCGACATCGCCCGCAGCACCGAGTTCAACATGCGCCCGGATGCGATTTGTGTCTCGGGGCTCATCGCCGGCGCCGCTGCCGACGCCGACACGCTGCGCACCGTAAAGCAGGCCGTGCAGTCGACGCCGGTCTTTGCGAACACCGGCGTGCGTCCCGAAACCGTGGCCGCCCACCTGCAAATGGCCGATGGACTGGTGGTTGGCACCACGCTCAAGCGCCACGGCCGCATTTGGGAAGATGTGGACGCTCCGCGCGTCAGCACCTTCATGCAGGCCGTTCACGCCGCCCGCACCGCCTGAACGCGCCGCTGCTCTCCATGCACAAAGCGAGCGCACCGCCGGCCGACCGGGGGTGCGCCCACGATTTGCTCGCCCACGAGTGCTCTACTCGACGAACTCCACCTCCACGTCAACATTCTCCACTTCGGCATCCACCCACAGCTCGATGCGCAGCGGCCGGCCGTTGCTGACCTTAACCTCCACGCCCGGCTGGTTGGCCAGCACGCGCACCGACGCAATCTCGTCCGCAAGCTGCCAGTAGAGCACATCGTTGCTCGCCTTGCTGATCACCATCAGCACCGGCACATCGCCGGGCGGCGTGCCGGTTTGGGCCGGAAGCGCGGCGGGCTGCTCTGCAATCGCTTCCGCCTCGGCTCCTTCCGTCTCCACCGCCGCAGCCGGAGGAGCGGCCACAGCGGCGCGCGCCTCGGCCTGCAGGCGCGCCACCTCGGCCACCGAGTAGCTGCGCGGCAGGTCCACCACGTTGACGCCGGCAACCTGGTCGAGCAGCTTGACGGGGTCAACCGTAACGCCAAAGTAGGCATCGGAGGCGACGGTGAGGGCGGCCGAAGTGGCGGCGAGCACGATACGGAGCGGCGCCGCGCGCAGGCGCACGTTGACGCCGCCCTCCTGCGCCTTCTCGACGTTGGGCAGCAGCGCGGCCACGCCCGAAAGGTCGACGCCGCTCAAGTCAGGCGGCTGAATGTCCGGCATCGTGATGTCTGGCATCGTGATGTCTGGCATCGTGATGTCTGGCACCTTGATGTCTGGCACCTTGATCTCTGGGACCTTGATCTCTGGGACCGGGATCGCAGGGACCTTGATGTCGGGCATTTCTGGCATCGTGATGGCGGGCAGCGTGCAGCCAGTTAGCAGCAAGGCGGGCAGAAGCAGCGCAATTGCGCGCCGCGCAGCGTTTCTCTGTGGCATGTGCTAGACTCCTGGAGAGCGGGCAGCCCCGCCTGCGCGAGCGCCCGTGCATGCGCGCCGCCTGTGCGACGCACGCCCGCATGGTACCGCAATCGGTTCGCCTTGCCCACCCACCCGCCGCCCGCGAGGCGCCATGGCTGCAGCCTATTCCACCCGCACCAGCTGGAACCAGATCAGCGCCTGGTACCAGCAACGCCACACTATCCCCACACATAGTGCGCATTGGGGCCCCTGGGCGCCGCTGGAACAGGAGCTGCGCCTGCTGGGCGACGTGCGCGGCCAGCGCATTCTTGAGCTGGGCTGCGGCGGCGGCCAGTGTTCGATCGCCTTTGCCAAAGCGGGCGCCGACGTGGCCGGCGTCGACCTGAGCGACGCCCAGCTGGCGCACGCCCGCGCCCTTGCCGCGCAGGAGGGACTGGCCATTGCCTTCAGCCAGGGCAGCGCCGAAAAGCTGACGGGCTTTGCAGACGGCGCCTGGGATATCGTCTTCTCTGCCTATGCCTTCCAGTATGTGGCCGACATGCCCGCCTGCCTGGCCGAGTGCGCACGCGTGCTGCGCCCCGGCGGCCGCCTCGCCTTTAGCCTCGACCACCCCTTCCGCGACTGCTTCTTCGACGCCGAAGAGGAGTTCGACACCACCATCTACGCCAGCCGCTCCTACTTCGACACAAGCGCCATGCGCTGGACCTTTGGCGATACGGGCGTGCTCATGCACTCCTACCACCACCCCATCGGCGAATGGGTGAGCATGTTGAGCGCCGCCGGCTTTACGCTGCGTCGTCTGCTCGAACCCGAACCACCGGCCGACATGCTCGACGAGATCTGGCCGATGGACGATGCGCTCTCGGCGCTGCGTTACGTGCCGCCCACGATCATCTTCCTGGCCGAGAAGGGCTGAGCCGCACCCACGCGAGAGACTCCCATGCAAACCCTGCCCCGCGCCTGCCGCATCCTCGACGTGCGCACCGACAACTACCGCACGCGCACCTTCACGCTCGCTCTCCAGTTCGACGCGCAGCCCGGCCAGTTCGTCATGCTCTGGCTGCCCCGCTTCGACGAGAAGCCCTTTTCGCTCGTTGCCTGCAACCCGGTGACGGTGATGGTGACGGCGGTTGGGCCCTTTACCCGCCTGCTGCACACGCTGGGCGCCGGTGATCGGGTTTGGCTGCGCGGGCCCTTTGGGCAGGGCTTTGTGCTGCCGCCCACAAGCCGGGTGCCGGTGCTGGTGGGCGGCGGCTATGGCGTGGCGCCCCTTTCGTGGCTGGCGCGCAGCGCGGCGGCAAGCGGCCATGTGGCGCGCGTGACGACGATCATCGGCGCCCGTACCGACGCCGACCTTCTCTATGCCGACGCGTTCGCGGGGACGCAGGTGGGCGCTCCCGGCGTCGCCCTGCGCACCCTCCTGACCACCGAAGACGGCAGCGCCGGGCAAACCGGCCGCGTGACCGACGCCCTTGCACCCCTGCTCACCGGCGACGTCGATCTCCGCCCCGACGCGCTCTTCGCCTGCGGGCCGCACGCCATGCTGCATGCCCTGCAGGCGCTGGCCGCCCGCCACGCACTACCCGCCCAGCTCAGCTGGGAGGCCTATATGCGCTGCGCCGTGGGCATCTGCGGCGCCTGCGAGCACGAGGGCGCCCTGCTCTGCTTCGACGGCCCCGTCCTCTCACAGCAACAACATCTGACGCAAGGGCGGTAGGACGCGAGGGAACGCAAGGAACGGCAACTGCAACCGCGAACTGCTCAAACGCGCTGGCGCATCGCTTGCCACCCCTTTCGTAGCAGCGATTTTCAATCGCCGAAGAGCCGGGATGAGCGCAGCGAGTCCTGGCCCTTGATTGTGGGGGCAGGCGAGTGTGCGGGAGAAGGGTGTGCGGGGAGCAGCGCCAGGACTCGCTGCGCTCATCCCGGCTCTTCGGCGATTGAAAATCGCCGCTACGAGTGCAACGCCCCACCGCAAAGCCGCTCGATCTGCTATGCGAAGTGAGAGGAATGCCGTCCCCCATAACATACAGCGGCCGGATCCCTGGGGATCCGGCCGCTGCCCTTCCTGGTTGCTTCGCGCGCTACGGGGCGGGGGTAAAGTCGGCCGGATAGAGGGTGAGGCGCAGCACGCCGTCGGCCGGGAGCACCTGCTGGGCGAGCGCCTGCACATCGGCGGGCGTCACTGCCTCCAGCGCTTCGTCGATACGCAGCACATCCTGCACCGGCCCTTCTCCCGTCACCACATAGCGATAGAGCCAGCTGATCCAGCCCTCGTTCAGCTCCAGATTCGTCTCGTGGTCGGTGATCAGCGGCTGGCGCGCCCGCTCCATGATCGCGTCGCTCGGCCCTTCGTCGCGCACCTGCATCACGATCTGCTGCACGGCGTCCACCATCTCCACCGCACGCGTCGGCTCCGAGGTGAACTGGATCGCCAGGTTGAACTCGCCGTTCGGTACGCTCTCCAGCCCCACGCTGACGCCGGCGCCGTAGATGCCGCCCAGCTCCTCGCGCAGCTCGTCGGTGATCAGCACGCTGAGCACACTCTCGAGCGCGCGTGCGGCAACGCGGCCCTCCACCGTTGGCGTAAAGGGCGCCTGCCACTGCATCAGCACAAATGAGCGCTCGTCGATGCCCTTGAAGAGATCCTCTTCAATCGGCGTCGCGGGCAGGGGCGGCATCAGGTCGGCCCAGGTTTCGCTGCGCCCATCGGCGGGCAACGTGCCAAGATACTGCTGCGCCAGCGCCGTGGCCTCGTCGACGTCAAACGCGCCCACCATCAGCGCAACGCCGTCGCCAAAGTCGCCAAAGCGCTCGGCGTAGAGCTCCATCGCCGCGGCCAGGTCAAAGTCGCTCATCCGCTCGAGCGCGTCAATGTGGCTGCAGCGCGGGTTCTGCTCGCCGCAGATGATGGCGAGCAGCCGGTCTTCGAGCAGCGATTCGGGCTGGTTGTCGCGCTCGGCCAGGAAGGCTTCGATCTGGCGCTGAAAGAGGCTGAGCGCGTTCTCGTCGCTGCGCGGCTGCGTGGCATAGAGGTAGATCAACTGGAAGAGCGTCTCGAGGTCCTGCGGCGAAGCGCTGCCCGAGATGCCCTCGGTGGTCTCGTCGATATAGGGGTAGGCCGAAGCGGTGTTGCCCGTCAGCACCCGCTGCAGCGCCGTCTGGTCAAAGTCGGCCACGCCGCTCTGCCCAACCAGGTTGCCAATCCAGGTTGCCTCCACCACCTGCTCGTCGCTCACGGCGCTGATGCCGCCCGGGCTGACGATTTCGAGCAGCACTTCGTCATCCTTGAAGTCGGTGGGCTTCATCCAGAGCTGCAGGCCGTTGGCAAAGGTCACCACCGTGGCGCCAATCTCGGTAATCACCTCAGTCGAGGCGATCTCGGCGGGGGCGGGCGGTTCGGCCAGCAGCGGGCCTGCAGCGGCGAGCTCGGCCGGCGCCTCGAGTTCGGCGGCTTCGGCAGCAAGCACGGCGCCAAGCAGAGTCTCTGCTGTGGGCAGCGGGACGTCGGCATCTTCCGGCGCCGACATCAACACCACGCGGTTGGCCGTGGGGAAGAGCTCGGTCGCCGCCGCGTTGACCTCCTCGAGCGTAATCGTCGGGTAGAGCTCCTGCGCCAGCGCGTAAAGGTCTTCGGCGCTGACCGCCGTATCACCCTCCAGGAACTGGGTAAGGATGGCGTTGGCGTGGGAGGCGTGCTCGGTGTTCTGCGCCTCGTCGGCGGCGCTTTGCAGCGAGCGCAGCGCATCAACCACGGCGCGGTCGAGCTCGGCTTGGGTCACACCAAAGCGGCGCAGGCGCTCGGCCTCGGTCATGATTGCCGAGAGACCGGCCTCGGCGGCGCCCGGCTCTACGCTGGCGTAGAGGTAGCTGATGTCGACGGCGCGCACATAGGGGCCCTGCCCGCTGCCGGCATAGAGGAAGGGCGGGTTGGCGCCCTGCATGATTTCGGCGAAGCGATAGTTGAGCACCTGCAGCGCCGTCGCCGAGACCAGCCCGCTGCGCAGGTCTTCGGTCGTGCGCCCCGGCGCCGGCTCCTGCTTGAAGATTACCTGCACGTCGGTGGCGGTCAGCTCGGGGTCGGTGACGATCTCAACGTTGGTCTCGCCGTAGTCGGGGACTGTCCACGTACCGTGGTCGATCGGCGTTGCCGGGTTGACGAGCGAGCCGAACTCCTGCTCAATCTGCGCCTGCAGTGCGTCGATATCGGCAAAGTCGCCCACGGCGATCACGGCCATGTTGTCGGGGCGGTACCAGGTCTCGTAGAACGCGCGCACGGTCTCGGCGGGTGCGCCGCGCACAATCTCCATGTTGCCAATCGGTAGCCGCTCGGCGTAGCGCGAGCCGCCCAGCAGTGCGCCGATAATCTCGTCGGTAATGCGCCCCTGCGCATTGAGGTAGCTCAGCCGCCACTCCTCCACCACCACACCGCGCTCCTTCTCGACCTCGGCCGGGTCCACCAGCGCATCGCCCGCCCACTCGCGCAGCACGTGCAGCGCCTGCGCCAGCACCTCGGCGTCGTCGGTGGGCACCTGCAGCGTGTAGACCGTCTCCTCGAACGAGGTGTAAGCGTTGACGTCAGGGCCGAACTCCATGCCCACGCTTTCGAGGAAGGCGATCAGCTCGTTCGAAGGGTAAGAGACGGTGCCGTTGAAGAGCATGTGCTCGAGGAAGTGGGCCAGCCCCTGCTGGTCGTCGTTCTCCTGGTTCGAGCCGGCGTTGACGGCAAGCCAGAGTTCGGCGCGCTGCAGCGGCTCGGCGTTGGGGCGGATGAACCAGCGCAGCCCGTTCTCGAGCACGCCGGAACGAATTGCCGGATCGCCGGGCAGCGGCGTCCCTTCGCCGGTCTCCGCAGCAGCCGCCACTTCCGGCTCTGCACTCGCGGCAGCCCCGGCTTCCGGCGCCGGCTGAATCGGCATACACGCGGCCAACAGCAGCATCCCCACCAGCAGCAGCAAGAGAGGAAGGCGTCGCATTCAACTATCCTTTCGGTGGCTTGTTGGAAAGCGGCGGCAGTGGCGCCAGGCCGCGCACGGGGTTCGCGGATCGGTTGCAACGGACGCGCAAAGCACGCCGGCGCACCAGTGTCGCATACGCACCGCCGGTGATCGGTGGCGCGCGTTCCCGAGGAGCGCACTCAGGGCGGGAGCAGGCGCTCCACCGAGACCTTTTGCCCGTCATCCAGGAAGACGAGCAGCGTCTCGGGTGTGGTGTCGAGCAGCGTCTGCACGGCCAGCGCCTGGCGCTGTGCCGGCCCCACAAAGACCGCTTCCTCCAGCCGCAGCCCGCGCTGCACCGCATTCTGAATGCGCTCAGTCTTGAAGTCAACCACCACCCAACGCCCATCGCTGCGCCGGCGGTAGAGCAAGTCGATGCTCCCGCTGTCCCCGCTGTCGGCCCCGTCGTCGGCAGCGCTGGAGCCGGGCGCGGGGTTGGGTTCACCGGCGGCGCGCGGCGGGCGATCGTAGGGCAGGTTGTGGAAGCGTTGCGTGGCTTCGTCCACCTCGCGCCGCAGGGGGTGGCGGGCAAGGGCGAGCAGTTGGCGGCGCACACGGGCCAGGCAGGCGGCAAGCTCGTCGCCGTCGGTGATGCCGCGGCTGAGCGCACGCGCCTGCACCCAGCCATCGAAGCTCGGGTCGTCGCCCGGCGCCGGGAAGCGCCACTCCTCGAGCGCCTCGTGCACAATGCGGCCAACAACCCAACCGGCGGCGTGCCCCGCCTCCTGGCGCGCCGGGGCGGAAGGCTCGGGCTCGCGTGGTGTGGCTGCATGCTCCACGACGAGTGGGGCGACGAGTGGCGCGTGTACGCCCTTCGTCGCCGGTGCCGCCGCCGCACCCTCCTGCGCGGCCTGTTCTGTCGTCGCTGCGGCTGCGCGATCAGTCTGCGCGGCGGGCGCGTCCGGCGCACCGCTCCAAACGGCAAGCCGCACCATCCGCCCTGGTTCCAGCAGTGCGGCCACCGCCGGTGGGGTATCGGGGGCGCCGGCCGCCACCCGCGCGTCGAGCAGCGGCGCATCGGCCCCATCGGGCGCGGGCGGCTCGGCGGCAAGCAGCGGCACCAGCTGCGCCTCGAGGTTGAGGCTGAGCGTCAGCCGCTTGAGCCAGCCGCGCAGGTCGATGCCGCGGCTGGCTCCATAGTTGCCCGACACGAGCAGCAGCTGCTCGGCGCGCGTGGCCGCGACGTAGAGCAGGCGGTCGCTCTCGGCCTCGTTGGCGGCGTCGGCGCGTTGCTGCGCGGCGCGGTAGAGCGGCCCCGGCAGCGCGCCCGCCGGATTGAGGTGCAGGTAGAGCGCGCCATCCTCGATCAGCAGGCCGCCGCGCCCGCCGCCGCTCTCGGCCGCAGCGTCGCCGATCACCACCACCGGCCACTGCAAGCCCTTGGCGGCGTGCACAGTCATGATCTGCACCACGCCCTCGGCGTCGGCCAGCGCCTCGCCCTCGCGCGCGCCGCCCTTCTGCTGCACCTCCACCCGGGCCAGGAACTCGCCCACACTCGTCTCGCCGCTGCGCAGCGCATCCTCTGCCAGCTTGGCCAGGTTGCGTGCGCCGCGCGCCTGCCCGGCCTGGGTCAGCGCCACGGCGTAGCCTGTGCGGTCGTAGAAGGCCTTGATCAGCGCCGCCACGGGAGCGCGGCCGGCCTGGCGCGCCAGCTCTTCCACCACCCCCAGCGCGCGCTGCGCCTCGGCGTCGGTGCAGGCGCGCAGCGCGGCCAGCAGCGCGCCGGGCGCCATGCCCCGCGCCATGCTCCGCACCGCGCTGCGCGACGTGCTCTGCGCGTCGTGCGCTTGCTCCAGGGCGCGCCTGCCCAGCAGGAAGAGCAGCGGGTCGCTCAGCCCCACCGCCGGCGAGCGCAGCAGGCCGAGCAGCGCCAGGTTGTCGGTCGGGTCATCCAGCGCGCGCAGGGCGTTGAGCACATCGCGCACCTCGGGCCGGCTGTAGAAGCCGCGCCCCGACACGGTGACGTAGGGCAGGCCGGCGGCCTCGAATGCGTCCTCGTACGCCTCAAAGCTGCGCGCTCGCCGGCAGAGGATCGCCATCTCGCTCCACGCAAAGCCGGCGGCGTGCAGCGCTTGCAGCCGGGCAGCCAGCCGGTGCGCGGCGCAATTCAGCGCGCCATTGCCCTTGCTCCCCTGCGCCAGCAGCAGCTCGACGCTGGGGCCGGCAACGCGCGCCGCTACCGTGCCGCTCGCTGCCAGCGGCTCGAAGGGGGGACGCAGCGGGTCGCCCACACCGCCCAGAATCGGCGCCAGCAGCAGGTTGAGCAGCTGGATCAGCCCGGCGTGGGCGCGGTAGCTGGTGGAGAGCAGTACCTCGCCGCCTGTGGCTCCTTCGCCGCCCGCACCGTCCTCACCGCCCGCATTGAGCGCGGCGGCGAGCGCGGCAAGCTCGCGCTGCATGATTTCGACGCTGGCGCCACGAAAGCGGTAGATGCTCTGCTTGGGGTCGCCCACAAAGGTCTGCACGTCGCCTGCGCGCGAGAGCAGCTCGACGAGCGTGCGCTGGCGCTGGTTGGTGTCCTGGAACTCATCAACCAGCAGGGCGAGCAGGCGCGACTGCCAGGCGCTACGCACGGCCGGGTTCGCCTCGAGCAGGGCGATCGCACGCGCCTCGAGGTCGTCAAAGTCGAGCATGCGCGCCTCAGCCTTGGCGGCGCTGTAGGCGGCGTTGAGTTTGGCGAAGAGCGCGCGCAGGGCGGGGAGTAGCGCCAGCAACTGCTCGTCGAGCGCGGGATTGCTCACGACCACCTCGGGCAACTGCTCGTCGAAGAGCGTGCGCAGCGTGGCGAAGGCCGCCTTGGGCCGCAGCGGCAGCCAGTTCTTCGCTTCGCCGTTGGTGCACCTTGCGGCCACGCGCAGCTCGGCCAGCGCGGCGGCAAGCGCCGGCCACGCCTGCGCATCCAGCGCCTCGCACGCCGCCTGCCAGGCCGCCAGCACCTGCGGGATCCACGGCGTCAGCTTGTCGTTGGCCACGCGCGGGTCGGCGTCGATGCGCTGCGCGGCCGCCTCGAGCACGCCCATCTGCTCGCGCAGCTCGCCGTCGTCCAGCAGGGCAGCCATCCGCAGCCGCAGCGCGTCGATCTCGGCTCGCAGCGCGGCTTCGGCCGCCGCGCTCAGCGCCGGCGCCGCATCCAGCCGCTTGCCCACCAGCTCGCCGCAGAGCGTGCGCAGGCCGCCGGCGCCGAGCCTGCGCAGCAGTTGCGCGCCCGCCTCGTCCTCCACCGCCCACGCCAACGCTACATCCACGGCCGCCTGCAGCGTGCCCACCGCCGCGCCCTCCTCCAGCACGCCAAAGCGGGGGTCCAGCTCGGCTTCGGCTGGGTGGGCGCGCAGAATCTGCGTGCAGAGCGAGTGAATGGTGCCGATCGGCGCCGCTTCCAGGTCGATGAGCAGGCGCTCCCAGCGGCTGCGCTCGGCCCCATCGTGCACGCCCGTGCGCAGATAGGCCGCCATCTGACCGCGTAGGCGGCTGCGCAGCTCGCGCGCCGCCTTGTTTGTAAAGGTGACGGCGGCAATGCGGCGCAGCGGCGTGGCGTCGGCGTCGTCCGCCACAGCGGCGTCTGCCTCAGCGGCGCGCGCCTGCGTGGCCGAAGGTGCGGCCCACGTGCTCTCCTGCGTCAGCAGGTGGAGGATGCGTGCGGTCAGCGTTTTGGTCTTGCCCGTGCCGGCGCCGGCCACCACCAGCAGCCGGCTGCCGGAACGCAGGACAGCCTGCAACTGCTGCGGCGAGAGCTGTTGCTGGGCCACAATCGGGTGGACAGTTTGGGGGTCAGCCGGGTCTGCACTCGCGGCCGGAATGGGAGGGATCGTCATGGCTTACCAGCTCGCACGCGGCGTGTACTGCCAGCAGAAGCCGGCGGCGGGGCAGTAATCGGGGCAGCCCCCCTCGGGCGGGCGGGGCTGAAAGGCGCCGGCGCGCGCGCCCAGCGCAGCTTCGACGGCAAAGCGCGTGGCGGCGACAATCGCGCCCTCCACGCCGCCGGGCGCTTCTTGCAGCCCCCACTTGGCGCGTATCGCCTTGCGCACAAAGAAGTAGTAGCCCTCCTCCACCTTGCCCAACTGCAGCGCCTGCTCCACCGCCGCGGCATAGAGCGCGATCTGCAGCTTCTTGCCTTCCAGCAGCGACTTCATCTCGTTGTAGTCGCTCACGCCGCTCTTGTAATCGACCACGCGCAGCGCCGCCGCCCCATCGCTGCCGATCGCCAGCCGGTCCACGCGATCGATGGTGCCGCCCACGCGCACGGCGGCGCCCTCGGGGTCGAGCAGGAGCGGCTGCTCGTGGTCAAAGCGCAGCTCGAGCGCGAGCGGTTCACCGCCCAGCGCCGCCAGCGCGTCGAGCGCCGCTCCCGTGCTCTCGAGAATCTCGGTTTGCAGCGCCGGCCACCAGGGGGGCGGGCGAAAGCCGAACTTCTGCGGCGCGCCTGCCAGCACCGCCGGCGCAACCTCGGCCAGCAGAGCGCGCAGCAGCGCGCCATCGCCGGCGTCGGCGCCCTCCTCCAGCACGCGCCGGTAGACCGTCTCGAGCAGCTCGTGGAAGATCGAGCCCCAGGTTGCGGCGCTGAGGTCGGCCTCGGGCTCCACACGCGGCGCCAGCTGCAGCGCCTTGCCCACCAGATAGGCAAAGCCACACGCCCGATAGTCCTCCAGCGCTGTCGGGCTCCAGAGCATGGTCGGGCCGAAGACGCGCACCGTCTCGTCGGCAATCGCCTGCAGGTCGCCGTCGAAGGGGCTGGGTTGCCTGCCGGCGCGCAAGCGCACAATCGCAGCGGCGCGCGCAATCGCCGCCAGCCCCTCGGTCAGGGCATCTGCCAAGTCCTCTGCCGGCGCTGGATCGGCGGCCACAGCGGGCGTCGCGGCCGCAGCCAACCCCAGCGCCTGCGCCAGTTCGGGGAGCGAGGCGGCGCGCGCGGGGGTCGGCAGCGTCGTCGAGCGCACCTGCTCGATCGCCGGCGCACCCAGGCGCGCGTGCAGTTCTTGCCAGAAGGCCGAGGGCTCCCACGCCGAACCGTCCTCCGCCAGGCGCGGGCGCGTCAGCAGCAGGAAGCAGTCGGGGCGCGCCACGGTGTCAAGGAAGAACTCGTACTCGGCGCTCTGGGCCACCAAATTGATGCCGGGAAAGCTTTCGCGCAGGAGCAGCCGCTCCTCATCGCGCAGAAAGGGGTCCTCGTTTGTCGCCAACGGGATCTCGCCCTCGGCCATGCCCATCACCGCCAGCGCCCTGAGCGGCACACCGCGCATCTGCACCAGCCCCGCCACGGCCACTGCGCCCGTGCTTGCCACCGGCGGGAAGTAGGCCGCCGCCTCGACCGCCGCCGCCAGGTCGCGCACAAAGTCGGCCCAGCGCAGCGGCGGCGCAGCGAGCGCGCCGGCAGCCCACGCCAGCCCGCTCAGAAGCTGGCGCACGGTGGCCAGCGCGTCCTGGTCGCGCGCCGCGCCCGCGTCACCCGGGGCCCGCGCGCGTGCGAGCACGCTCAGGTTGACGGCAAGCGCCGGCTGCTCACCGGACTTGGCATCCGTCGGCGGCGCGCCAAGCCAGCTCTCGACCAAGGCCACGTAATCCCGCACCTGCGCCGTCGACGGCGGCGTCAACCGTTCCACAAAGCGCGCAAAGACCGTTTGCAGCCGCTGCGCCTGCGCCGCATCCGGCGGCAGCGCACCACCCTCCTCGCTCTCCTCGTCGCCCGCGGCTGCGACCGGCGCCGGCGCAGCGAGCGCCGCGCGCCACTGCGCCAGCCCGCCCACCACCAGCCCGGCGCGCCCAGCCTGGTCGAGCAGTTCGGCATCGCCCGCTTGCACGCCAAAGGGCGCGAGGTCGAAGTAGGGCGAGCGCCACAGCTCGACAAGGGCGCGCCGCGGCAGCGCCGGCCGTCCCTCGTCGTCGGGCGCGAGCAGCCGCATCAGAGCGAGCAGCGCCGTCACCGGCGGGCTTGTGCGCAGCGGCAGGCCGCCCTCCAGCCGCAGCGGGATGCCGAACTCTTCGGCAACCTGGAGCACGTGGGGCAGATAGGGGTCGATCGTGCGCGCCACCAGCGCGCACTCGTCGACGGCGATGCCCTGCTCCACGATGCGCTGCTTGATCCAGCGCAGCGCGGCGCGCACCTCGAGCATGCGGTTCGACGCTTCGACGAACGCCACGCTCTCTCCCGCCTCGACCACGCTGATCGTGGGCGTAAAGAGGCTCTGCGTCAGGTGCAGCAGCGGCGGCGGCCATGTGGCGAGCGGGCGCGCCTCCTGCAAGGGTTCGGCGCGCACGCCCAACGCCTGCTCCAGCCGGCGACGCGTGCGGTGAAAACGCCTGTGCGCGCGCCGGTTGGGCAACGCTGCCTCGTCGGCAAGGTCGCCGGTGAGGGTGACGTAGAGGTCGACGGTGCTCGCTTCTTCGCAACAGTGGGTGGCATGCAACGCCGCGATCAGGTCGAGCTGCACCTGCGTGAAGCTGTCGAAGCCGTCGAAGATGATGGGTGACCAGCCCGCAGGCAGCTGCGCGCGGCCGCCGCGCAGCGCCTCGAGCGCCATCCAGCCAACGCCGGGACGGTCGGCCCAGCGGCTTGTGATCAGCTCGTGCTGCCAGCGAGAGTAGAGGCGGGCGAGGTCGCGCACGCGCCCGCTGCTCGCGCCCTGGGGAAGGGAGGGGTCGCGCCAGAAGGCGTCGAAGGCGTCGGGCGTGATCGCCGCCGCCTTGAGCTCGAAGATCAGCGCGCGGGCGAGCGTATTGAAGCCGGGCATCTCGGCCAGCGGCGCGAAGTGTTCGAAGTCGCGCCGCTGCGCGATCTCATCGATCAGCGTGCGCATCAGGCGGAACTGCACAGGCTCACCAAGCTCCACCACCACCTGCTGCTCGCTGCGCGCCACCGTGCGCAGGAGCTGGGTGTAGAGGTCATCGAAGAGCAGGATGCGCACGCCCAGCGCGCCGCCCATCTGCGCCAGCCGCCGGTGTGCACTCTCGCGCTGCAGCGCGGTGGAGACGCAGAGGATCGGCTGGCGCGTTGCGGCCTCGCCTGCGCCTTGCCCGCTGCCGGCGCCGGTGCGGGCGGCGCTGCGGCAGAGGCCGAGCATGGAATGGGTCTTGCCGGCGGCCGCCGGGGCAACGATCAGGTGGGTGGGCATGGACGCATTGTAGCACGCCGCCGCCCTGCCGCTGCCGAGTGTACGCCTGCTTCAGCCGCCGCCGCAGCGTTTGCAGGCGCGGTAGCCGGCCGCCTGTGCCGCCGCCGCGCCCGCAAAGACGCGCACATTGCTGCGCAGCGGTGTGCGCGCCGGGCAGCCGGCGCGACAGTGGACACCTGTCGTGCGCACGCCGTACACAACTGCCGCGGCGCCCTGCGTCGTGCCGCGCGCCGCCAGCGCTTCCCACTCGCCATCGGTGGGCGGCGCGCCGGCGGCAGGATCTACGCCGCGCGCTGCCCCGCGCGGCCCGCTCCGCACCTCATTCGTATCTGAGCTTGCCATCCTTGGTCGCCTCTCTTTGACGATGCGCTTTCGCCGCGCGTGATCTGCTCCAGTCTGGCGCAGAAACCGGCTCGCCGCCACCCGTTTCTTGCGCGCCCGCGCGGCGCGTGCGCCAAAGCGGGCGCAGACCCCTACGCGGCGTACAATAGAGCCTACCGCGCCCGGCGCGCTTCCCCGCGCCCACGCCCGTACAGAGTCGATCGCGCCGTCCCCTCCGGCGCCGGAAGGAGACCATGAGCAGCTCACCCGAAGCGCCAAACGCCGCTTCCTCTCCACAAGCGGCGCGCCCCAGTCGCACCAAGCGGGGCGCCAGCCGCACCGCACTCGGCATCGCCGCAATCCGCGCCATGGAACGCGAGCGCCCGCACGACCAGCGTATCGTCGACGACCCCTTTGCCCGCCACTTTGTGGGCGAAGGGCTCTTCCGCCTGCTCAAATTCTTCGACAGGCGCGGCTGGTCCGAACGCAGGGGGCCTGGCGTAATGGGCTACCTAGTGGCCCGCGAACGCGCCATCGACGAGATTGTGCTGCGCGTGGTGGCAGAGGGCGTCGACCAGCTGGTGATCCTCGGCGCCGGCTTCGACGCGCGCGCCTATCGCTTTGCCCGCCGCCTCAAGGGCGTGCGCGTCTTCGAGGTCGACCACCCCGCCACGCAGGCGATCAAGCGCGACAAGGCCGAGCACTTCCTCGACGAGATCGAGGTCGACCTCACCTGGGTGCCCCTCGACTTCGAGGTCGATTCGCTGGCCCAGGCGCTGGCCCAGGCAGGCTATTCACCGGCCACCAAGACCCTCTTCATCTGGCAGGGGGTGGTGATGTACCTGACGCCGGCTGCCGCAGACGCCACACTTGCCTTTGTGCGCGAGAACTCGGCCCCGGGCAGCGCGATCGTCTTCGACTACATGACGCGCGAACGGGTAGCCGGCGGCAGCAGCGGCGCAAACCGCGAGGTGAGCACCACCAACCACTACGGCCGCGCCACGGGCGAGCGGCTGCAGCTGGGCATCGACGCCGAAGAGGCCCCCGCCTGGCTGGCCGCGCGCGGCTTTATACAGGTGGAGAACCTGCGCAGCGAGGAGCTGCACGAACTCTACTTCACGGGCGCCAACGCCACCCGCCCCGTGACCGCCGGCTACGGCATCCTCTTTGGGCGCGTGCCCTGAGCGAATTGCCTACGCATCATAGCAAATACCCTGCACATCATAGCGGCGACTTCAAGCCGTCTTTCTCGGGTAGAACCGGGGCAACGACGCCTGAAGACGCCGCCATGCGTGCAATGTTACTCTCTTGCCAGACTCGCCACGAAGCAAGTCACCCCTTCACACCCCGGAGGTCAGCATGAAGACGCTGTCAGTGCGGCAGCCCTACGCCTGGCTGCTTGTGAATGGCATCAAGGATGTGGAGAATCGCACATGGAATACTCCATATCGCGGCCCGCTCTTGATTCACGCCTCGGCGAAGGCGATGACGCGAGATGATTGGGATTGGTTACGCGAGGTTTGTGGCGATTATGAAATTCCCGTCCCGGACCCGGCTGCAATTCACCTGGGCGCGATTATCGGAGCGATCTGACTGGCGGAGATTGCCCAGTCTGACGACTCTGAATGGTGGGACGGCGAGTCACTGGCCTGGATCGCCACACATTTCCTTGAGTTCGAGCCCATCCCCTGCAAGGGCAAACTTGGCCTGTGGGAGCACGACCCGCCCGCAGACGCTGACCTCACGCGCAAAGACGAAGCACCTGCTTGACGCGTACAGAGAGGAATAAGTCGTAGAGATCGAGACGCCCGGTCGCGTATGCGCGGCCGGGCGTCTGACTTTCTGCGAGCCTGCTACGGGTGCTCTACTCGGTAACGGTGAAGAGCGCCCCCGCCGAGCGCCCCCAGACCTCGCGGAAGTAGAGCATCTCGGCCCGCGCCGGCAGCACGCGGAATTCGCCCGGCACCGTCGCCCGCACCTGGAAGGTGTACTGCCAGGTGCCGGGGTTCAGCACCGTATCGAAGAGCGCGATGCGGTCGTTGCGGTAGTCGCGATAGGTGGGCCGCCACGCCTTCCAGCCCGGCTGCTCGATGATCATGCCGTAGCGGTCGTAGACGCGCCCGCCCACCAGGTTGGGGTCGATGATCTCGGTGCCGGCAGGGATCGGCACCTCGACCGCCAACTGGTGCAGCAGCGTCGGCGCCACCACCGTCACGGTCACGCTGATAATGTCGCCCACCTGCGCGCTGGTCACCGGCGCGCCGTTCAGGTTGAAGGTGCGGTCCACCACCACGCCGCGGTCATCGGCGCCCAGCGCCAGGGCGTCGACGAAGCTTTCGAGGTGGAGCGTGTAGTTCATCTGCCCGCTCTCGTTGCTGCGGGCCAGGGCGACGGCGTTTGGCTGGTCGCGCAGCAGGTCGGCCACGGCGGCGCGCAACTCCACGCGGCCAAGGTTGGCCAGGGCGGCAGCGTTCGCCTCCCCAGCGCCCAGCGCCGCGCCGTTGAGCGTCACCTCCCAGCTGTAGTCGGCTTCCAGCTCGCCGCTGGCCACCATCCAGTCGGTCAGCCCAATCAGCGCCCACGCGTTCTCCTGCGTGTTGGACCAGATGCCGGCCGCGCGCGCCTGCATCAGCCAGCGCACCACGTTGGGCAGCATCTCCTCCTGCGGGCGCAGGCGGCTGAAGGCGTCGAGCACGATCGCCGTTGTGCGCACGTCGGTGTTCATCGCCGCAAGGTCGAGCGACTCCTCCTGCCACCAGGCGGCCGTGCCGGTGCGCACTGCCGCGCCGGCCAGGTCATCGAGCAGCGTCTGCACGCGGGCGTCGGCGGGGTCTTCGTCGGCCAGAGCCATGGCGAGCAGGGCGCGCCCGTAGTGGTCGAGCCGCTCGCGCACGTCGTAGAGGGTGCTCATGCGGCCGGGGTCGGCTTCACCGATCTCGGCGAGCACAAAGTGCACAAAGGCCAGCGTGTTGAGCGTGGACTGGCCACCCGGCGTGTCGGCCAGGTCGTCGGGAGCGATGAAGGTGCGGTCCAGGTAGTCGACGGCGCGATCGATGGTGAAGTCCGGCACGGCCATGCCCTGCGCGCGCGCCTCCACCAGCCCCCAGAGCGCGTAGGCGGTGACGAAGCGGTTGCTCGCTTCGCCGGGCCAGTTGCCCCAGCCGCCGTCGGCGTTCTGGCGGGCCACAAGCGCCTGCACGCCTGTGCCCAACGCCTCGTCCAGGTTGCCCACCAGTTCCGAGCTCACCAGGTCGAGCGTCTCCAGTTCCAGCGCTTCCACCGCGCGGGCGGTAAAGACGTTGGGCAGGAAGCGGCTCACCGTCTGCTCGGTGCATTCGTACGGGAAGTGGCGCAGATAGTCCAGCCCTTCGGTCATGCCGGCGGCCAGGCTCGGCTCCACGCCCACAATCAGCGACCCTTCGTCGCCGGCGCTTGCGGGCACCTGCACCCATTCGGTGACGCTCGTGCCCGCCACCGTGCCGGCCGTGCCCACCACTTCGGGCGTGGTGGCGCGCACCACCGGCAGCACGCGGCGCACGCCGTCGCCAAGCAGCCCTTCCTCGCCCTCCACCAGCGCCGCCATCGTCACGGTGACGGCGTCGCTCGTCGTGGGCACGCTGAGGGCGAAGTCGACCCGGCTGCTCGGCTCGTCGCCGGCGGCGCCAAAGTCGAGCGCCTGCACGGCGTCGCCCTCGAGCGTCGCGCCCTCCACGGTGACGGTGAAGGTCGCGCTGCTCAGAGCCTCGCCGCGGGTGTTGAGCACCAGCGCGCCGAGCTGCGCCCGGTCACCCGCCGTGAAGAAGCGGGGCAGCAGCGGGCGCACCTGCAGCGTCTTCGTCACCACCAGTTCGTGCGTCGTCTCGCCCACCAGCGTATCGGCGGTGACGCCGCGCGCGCTGAGCGACCAGGTGGTTAGGTTGTCGGGCAGCTCGAGGCTGAAAGTGATGCGGCCATTCTCGTCGCTCACGAGGTCGGCCTGCCAGAAAGCGGTGTCGGGGAACTCGTCGCGCACCTCGAACATGCCGCCGCCGTCGCCGCCGCCACCACCCTTGGCGCCGTCGCTCAACTGCTGCGCCATGCGGTCGCGGTTGATCACCAGCGTCGCGCCGGTCGTCACCCCCAGCGGGCGGGTGCGGTAGAAGGCGTCCGCCAGCGTGGCGCCGTTCTGGGTGGCCAGCGCCAGCAGCGCCTTGTCTACAATCGCCACGCTGAGTTCGGCGCCGGCCACCGGTTCGCCCGCGAAGTCGGCGACGTCGATCGTGTAGGTCACCGTCTCGCCGGGTTCGGCGGTGGGCTGTTCGTCTTCGCCGCCGGTGGAACTCTCCACCTCCACGTCGATCGTCAACTGTTTGGTTTCGATACCCACATCCAGCTGTACGTAGCCGATGCGGATCGCCGGCGCCGGGTTGGTCTCGTCGATGCCCTTCACCAGCACCACGCCCACATAGATATTGGGCACATGCTCCTCGAAGATCGGCACCTCGATCGTTTCGCTGTTGCCGGTGAGCGTGACCAGCCGGTGCTCCACCACGCCGGTGCGCTCGATCGTCACCAGCGCCTGCACCTCGCCCTGGAAGGGGCTGGGCACCAGAATCTGCGCCGTGTCGCCGGGCTGATAGCTGCGGCGGTCGGCAACCAGCTCGATGCGGTCGTTGTTCTCGCGCTGCCACGGCGTGTAGCCGCTCGGGTCCGGGTTCGAGACCCAGAGGAAGAGCGCACTGCCGATGCGGTTGCCGCCCTCGTCCTCGCCTTCGACCACCACCTGGTACTGGCCGCCGCGCGGCGGGCTGAAGCTGAGCACGGCCATGCCGTCGTCGCCGGTGGTCAGCTGCGCGGTATCCACGGGCGTGCGCTCGGCCGTCGAAGTCCAGACGAAGCTGCCGGTGGCGGTCTGCTCCTGCACGTTGTTCCAGCGGAACTCGTAGATCGTGGCCTCAAGCTCCTGGCCGGCCACGGGTTCGCCCTCGGGCGTCAGTGCGACGACGTCGACGTTCGCGTCGGCACCCACTGCGGCCACGTAGCTCTGCGGGCTGAGGCCGACGTAGAAGGCGCCCCGGTGCACAATCACCTTGCCGCTGCCGTAGACAAACTGGTTGGTCGGGCTCTGCACCGTCGCCGAGACGGTCCACTCCTGGCTCTGCAGCGCGGCGCCCAGGTCGGCGGGCAGCTCGAGCACAAAGACGCCCTCGTCGTCGGTGACGCCCTTGCCCTCCTTCACCAGCCCCAGCAGCGACATGGCGTAGGGGTCATACTCGTCCTGGTCGGGGTCCCACGGCGTGAAGGAGAACCAGCGCCCCTGCGGCGCGTCCTCCCAGTCAAACGCGTAAGGGTTGGCGATGATATTCCAGGCAAGGGGGGCGTTGGCGAGCGCGCCGCCGCTGTAGTAGTCGGCCTCGATGCGCACGCGCACGGTGCCGCCCTGCGTCACTTCGTCGGCTTCGGGCAGCACGCGCACCTCGAACTCGGGCTTGGCGTAGGAGGCTACCAGGAAGCTGGCGAAGCCGTAGTGCATCTGGTTGTTGGGCAGCGGCAGCAGCGCTTCGAGGTAGTAGGAGCCGCTGAAGGAGTCCGGCGGCAGCAGCACGTCGCCACTCAGCGTGCCAAACTCGCCGAACTGCACCTGCTGCGTCAGGATGGCGTCGCCGCGGTCGTTGCGCACGGTGATCGTCATCGCCTCGGAGGGATCGGGAATCTCGAAGCTGTCGTTGACGAGCTTGCGCACAATCCCGCGCCAGTGCACCGTCTGCCCCGGCTGGTAGAGCGGCCGGTCGGTGTAGAAGAGCGAATTGACCGCTTCGGGCGTGTAGCCGGTGATGTTGAAGTCCCACGGCGCGATGCCCGTGCTCCAGTCCGACGAGGCGAGCGCGAAGTCGGCGTTGCCCGGCTCGCCCGTCCAGGCGACCATGGGCAGGTAGAGCACGTCGGCGCTCGCCTCCACCAGGGCGGTGGCTACGCCGTCGGCATCCGTCGTCGCAGTGGCAACGGCGCCGCCCGTGTAGCCAAAGTTGACCTCGGCGCCGGCCACCCCCTCGCCGCTCTGGGCGTCCGTCACCCAGGCCAGGCTGTCGCCGCCGACGCTCTTCTTGAGCACCAGCGCGTTCGAACTGATCGCAACGACGTCGATCGTGCGCGCCTGCTGCGTCATGCCGGGGTCGACCAGCGTGCCCTCGGGCTGCTGCGTCTCCACCACGTAGAGGCCCGGCGGCAGGATGTTGCCCTCGCCGTCGTCCAGCGTAATCACGCGCTGATAGGTCTCGTTGCGCACCTCGGTGGCGGTGTAGGTGCGGCTCCAGAGCAGCCCGGCTTCGTCGGGCTGGTAGGAATTCCACACATCCCAATAGTTGGGGCCAACGAAGCTCTCCAGCAGGTCGTCCAGCGGCAGCGTGTAGAGCGAGACATCAAGCTGGTCCACGTTGCGGTAGAAGAGGCTGACGTTGGTGTCGGTGTAGGGCGTGAAGTGGGTGAAGTTGTCCAAGTCGAGCCGCACAAAGGGGCTGAAGTCGCCGGTGGTGAAGCTGAAGGTGTAGGGTTCCTCCATGGCCACGCCGTAGAGGTCCTCGGCGCCGGCGCCCACGCTGACGGTGTAGGTGGTGTGCGCCTGCTTGTTCCACTCGAGCGTCAGCTCGCCCTCCCACTCGTTGAACCAGGAGTAGACCGAGGTGGTGGTGAGCATGGGCGAGATTGTGACGTTGGGTAGCAGCGTGGCGGTGCTGAGCGGCGTGGTAAAGCGGATCACCACCTGCTGGTCGGGCAGCACGTTGGTCGAGCCGTCGGCGGGCGTGGTGCGCTCGACCGCGGGCAGCGGCGCGACCGTAAAGGTGGAACTGAAGGCGTCGCGCATGCCGCCCACGCCGGCCGCGGGCTGCGCGCTCATGTCGACGGCGATGGTGTAGGAACCGCCGCGCGCCAGCTCGACGGTGGGCGTAAAGGTCAGCTGCGTGCCCAGCTCGCCCCATGTAAACGCCCCCTCGACTTCCTCGCCGCTCTCGGCCGTGAGGCTGAAGGCCGCCTCGGCGCTGGTGGGCTCCATGGGCTGGGTGAAGAAGACCCGCACAGCTTCGCCGGGAGCGGCGCGCCCCTGCGGCCAGGCGGTCTCGACCACGGGTGCGCTGGTGCTGAAGCCAAAGCTGAAGCCGGCGGCCAGCGTCTCGCCGCCCACCGCCGTCAGCTCGCCCACCGTCACGGTGTAATCGGTGGCGCCGGCCAGCCCTCCCGCCGGTTCGAAGCTGTAGATCGAGGAGGTAAGCCACGTGCCCGTACCCTCCACCGCCGGCTCAATCGTCAGCGGCTGCGGCAGGCCGGCCTGCTCATCGACGCCCACCAGCGGCACAATCGGCCGGTTGAAGGTGACCACGATCACGCTGCCGGGACTGATATCGATGGCGCCGTCGGTTGGCGTCGTCGCCGTCACCTCGAGCGGCACGGCGCCGGTGAGCAGCAGCTCGACGGGGACGCCGGCGCCGGCGGGCAGGCCTTCGGAGTTGAGCGCCGCGACGCTGAAGCGCAGGCGGTAGCGTTCGCCCGGCGCCGGCGTCTCGGCGGGGGTGAGGGTGATCGTGTTCTCGCTCACCAGCCACTCGCCGGCAAGCTCGGGCAGAATGCTCAGCGCCTCGGCGTCGACGGGGCGGTCGAAGGTCCAGACCACCGGCTCGCCCGCCCAGGCCGAACCCGCGGCCGGCGTCACCGTGAGCAGCGCGGGCCGCTCGCTGCTGGCGCCCGCAGGCGGCGGCGTACTTTGCGCTGCCACCTGCGCCGCGGGCGTAAGGCCGGCCAGCAGCAGCGCAGCAATGAGGAGCAGCGTAAACGGCAGTGAGAGACGGCGCGTGTGCGCAAGGCGAGGCTGGTTCATTGTTCCCTCCACAACGTGGGGATTCCCCTACGGTCCATTCAACAGCCCCTGTGCCGGCACCCAAAGCCGGTGCAGCGACTGGGCTGATCTCACTGGATTGATCACACGAATTGGCTACAGCTGATCATACACCTGAACTGCGGATTGCGCTTGTCCTTGATGCTACTCCTGCGCCGCGCGCGCTGCATGTCGCGCCGCGGTTTCTCGCTGGACTACTGGGCTACGCTGCGCGCCACAGCACCGGCTCGCGCTATGGCGCTGCGGCCTCCGCAGCCGAAAGCATGGGAAGAAGCTCCTGCACCACAACTGCAGCGGCGGTGCTGCGCTGCCAGTCGCTTTCCGGCGTAGGCTGCCCTTCGAGCACAAAGCGCCAGTTGCCCGGCTGCAGCGCCCACCAGCTCTGCAGCGCGGCAGTGTCGGCGCCCTCCGCCAGCGTCGCGCGCGCGCCGTCGGCGCTTTCGGCCACCAGACGCAGGCGCGCCCACTGCGCGCCGTCGGCCGTGTGGCCGGCGACCTCCAGCCGCTGCGTCGCCGCCGGCTGGCCGGGGTGGATGCGGTAAGAGGTATTGGGCGCCGGGCTGGTGAGCAACAGCGGGCCGCCGGCGCGCTGCGCCCCCGCCGCCTCGCCTTGGCCGGGGAGCGGCGCCCCTGTGCTCTGCATCGCCGCGGGCGGGACAATCGCCATGCCCTGGCTCAGTTGCCACGCACGATAGTTTGCCGGCAGTCGCCAGAAGACGCGCGCCAGCCGCTGCTCGTCCGGCGTCGCCGCGGTGGCGCGCAGCCCCGTGCGCCGGTCGATCTCCAGCGTCACAAACTGGTCGTCAGTGCGCGTCGGCTCTGTGCCTGCCACAAAGGATTCAATACGCGTGCGCGGGCACTCCGGCGTGGGCAGCAGCCCGCTCGGCGCGCAGATCGCGACCTCCACAATCCCCACCGGCACTGGAAAGGGCGCCGGGCGCTGCGGATGTGCGGCCAGCATCAGGTCGCGCCAGATGGGGCCGGCGCCGTCGATGCCGCTCACATCCTGCATGGGCGTGTTGTCGGCATTGCCCACCCACACACCCACCACGCGCTCTGTCGAATAACCCAGCGTCCAGTTGTCGCGCCAGTCGGTCGTGGTGCCGGTCTTGGCGGCGGCGGCAAAGGGCAGGTTGAGCACCGACTGCGCGCCAAAGGCCGGCATGCGGGCAACGTCGTCGTCCAGAATGTCGGTGATCAGGTAGGCCGTCTCGGCGGCAAGCACACGCTGGGGCGAAGCAGGCGCAGGCGCGGCAACGTCGTCCACGGCGAGCAGGGCACGCGGCGTCAGGCGCAGGCCGTCGTCGAGCGCGCCGAAGGCTTCCGTCAGCTCGAGCAGCTGCACCTCGCCGCCGCCCAGCGTCAGCGCGAGGCCAAAGTCGCCGGTGAAGCTGCTGATGCCGGCGTCGGCCGCCATCTGCTTGAGCGCAGGCACGCCGATGCGATCGAGCGTGAGCACAGCCGGGATGTTGTAGGAGTTGGCCAGCGCCTCGCGCACGCTGACGGGGCCGTGCCAGAGCCGGTCGTAGTTGACCGGCGCGTAGGGCACACCGGCCGCGCTCTCCCCGTCGTCCGTTGCCACCGCACCCGGCGCCTGCACCAGGAAGGTGGTGGGCAAATCGGGCAGAATCGAGGCGGGCGTAAGCGGCGCCAGCCCCAGCGCGCCGCTGCGTTCCGCGTCGAGCGCGACGGCGTAAGTCAGCGGCTTGATGGCGCTGCCCGGCTGGCGCAGGCTGAGTGCGGCGTTGACGTTACCCTGAATCGTGGCATCGAAGTAGTTTGGGCTGCCGACCATCGCCAGGATGTCGCCCGTTGCGCTGTCGAGCACGACGGCGGCGGCGTTGTCGACGCGCCGGTCGGGGTCGGTCGCCGGTGTGCAGAGCCCCGGCAGCCGGCAGTTCAGCAGGTCGAGCCGGTACTTGACGGCCGCTTCGGCCCGCTGCTGCAGGTTCAGGTCCAGCGTGGTGACCACGGTGAGGCCGCCGTTGCGCAGCCGCTCGATGCCGTAACGGCGCGTCACCAGCTCCTGCACATAGACCACAAAGTGGGGCGCCTCGATCTCGAAGAGTTTGGAGCGGAAGCGCAGTGGCTCCACGCCCAGCGCCGCCGTATCGGCCGCGCTGAGCAGGCCGGCGTCGTGCATCAGGCGCAGCACCGTTTTGCGCCTGCCGAGTGCGGCTTCGGGGTCCACAAAGGGGTCATAGCCGCCGGGGTACTGCACCAGCCCTGCCAGCAGCGTACATTCGCCGCGCGAGAGCTGCGCCGCCGGCTTGGCAAAGAAGACCTGCGCTGCGGCCTCCAGCCCAAAGGCAAAGTGGCCGTAGTAGGTCTGGTTCAGGTAGAGGGCGAGGATCTCGTCCTTCGAGTAGCGCTGCTCAAGGCGCAGCGCCAGCCACGCCTCGCGCAGCTTGCGGCGCAGCGTCTGCTCGTAGCGCTCGTCGGCGTCGAGCAGCAGGTTGCGCGCCACCTGCTGCGTAATCGTGCTGCCGCCACTGACGATTTGGCCGCTGGCACGCAGGTTCTGGACGACGGCGCGGGCGATCGCCACCACGTCGACGCCGGGGTGGCTGTAGAAGCGGCGGTCCTCGGTGGCGATGGTGGCGTCGATGCAGCTCTGCGGCAGGCTTTCCAGCGTCAGGTTGAGCTGCTTGCCGGCGTTGGGGTCCAGCACCTCGTAGAGCAGGCGGCCGTTGCGGTCGAGGAAGCGCGAGGTGGGGCGCACGCTGCGCGCCTCGACCTGGGAGATGGGCGCCAGGCCCCACGTCACCCACAAAATGATGCCCACCCCGGCGCCAAGCAGGGTGAGCAGCAGCGCCACGCCAAGCATGCGGCGGCGCCGGCGTCTTTGGTGCGTGTCGGGAACAGCATGCGCTGGCATGCGCGTGGGAGCCATATCGATAGGATGAAGCAGCCCGCCGGATTGTTCCGGACGATCGCCGGACCCAGAAGTGCCGATCGAGGATCGAGGATCGAGGATCGAGGATCGAGGGGCACCTGCATCCAGGCGTTAGGATTCTAGGGCCGGGCGTCGGCACCGCCTCGATCCTCGATCCTCGATCCTCGATCGCTGTTCTCGCTTCTCGCTTCTCGCTTCTCGCTCTCGGCCCTGCCGACAATCGTCCCGGCCTCCCAGGTCATCACCGTGATGCCGGACTGGTTGAGGACTTCGACGCGGATCGTGATCAGGCCGCGGTCGGGCTTGCGCGTGGAGGGGCGAGAGGCAAGCACGGTCGCCGAGGCGCTGAGCGTGTCGCCCGAGCGCACCGGATAGGGGAAGCGCACGGCGTCGACGCCCGGCGAGCCCATCGCCGCCGTCTGGTTGAGCAGCCCATCGACAAGCAGGCGCATCGTCAGCACCGCCGTGTACCAGCCGGAGGCGATCAGGCCGCCAAAGGGGCCGCCGGCCGCCGCGGCGGCGTCAACGTGGAAGGGCTGCGGGTCGTAGCGCTGGGCGAAGGCCACCATCTCATCGAGCGGGACGGTGGTTTCGCCCAGCGCAAAGCGGCGGCCCACCGGGAAATCAGCCAGGGTCAGCATCGTCGGTACCTTTGTTTGCTGCGTCGCGCAAGGATGCGGCAGCTGCAGAGGGAGTGCGGCTGAGCGAGAGGGCCGGGCCGCCGCGCGCCACGTTGACCATCTCGGCCACGATCGCCACCGCGATCTCGGCCGGCGTCTGCGAGCCGATATCCAGACCGATCGGCGCATGCACCCGCCCCAGCGCCGCGCGCGCAATCCCATACTCACGCTCGAGCAGCTCGAAGACGGCCCGAATGCGGCGGCGGCTGCCGATCATGCCGATATACTCCAACTCGTCGCCGATCACCTCGACCAGGCACTCCACATCGTGCTGGTGGCCACGTGTGACCAGCACCAGCGCCGTGCGCGCGCCAAAGTGCGGGTGCCCGTCGCGCATCGCCTGCAGCTCGCGCCGGAAATCACCCACGCGCAGCGCCGCAGCGCTGGGAAAGCGCTCGCGGCTGGCAAAGGCGGCGCGGTCGTCAATCACCGTCACCGCGTAATCGCAGAGCGTGGCGATCTGGGCCAGCGGCACGGCAATGTGCCCCGCGCCGCAGATGATCAGGCGCGCCGGCGGCAGCAGAATCTCGATGAAGGTGGAGAAGCTCTGCGCGCCGGCGTGCACCGTCACCGCTGCATGCTTGCCCGCAGCCAGGGCCGCCCGCGCTTCGGCCTCGAGTGCAGCCACCGTTTCGGCAGGCAGCGGCGCACCGGCGGCCACGGTCGCTCGCCCGGCGTCGGCGTAGACAAGCAGGCGCGGGCTGCCCGCGACCTCCATCGGCGTCACCAGCGCGGCGGCTTCGTGCGCTTGCGCCGCCTGCACGGCGCGCAGCAGGGCGTGGCTGCCGGCCTCCTGCGTCATGGCGCCGGCGCCCAGCGCTCGATGTAGACCGTCACCACCCCACCACAGACGCCCAGGCTCTCCATGCTCACCGGCTCGGTCAGGTCCACCTGCACGGTGCGCGCCACGCCGTCGGCCAGCACATCCAGCCCGGCGCGGATCACATCGGCCTCGCCGCAGCCGCCGCCCACCGTACCCAGGTGACGGCCGTAGGGGTGGATGATCATGCGCGCGCCCACCTCGCGCGGCGCCGACCCCTTGACGCTGACGATCGTTGCCACGGCTGCCGGCAGCCCTGCTTCCAAAATCTCCGCGAGTTCTGCGTAGAAATTGCCCATTTCCCAATTATAGCAGGCTACTGCACACCGAAAGGGCGTTATCACTGCCGCAAGCGCTTGCCAGCGGGCGCGCGACCCGTCTACAATAGCGCGGCACCTCTTTATCCAGATCCTGCGCGTGGGGCCACCCTCACGAATGTGATTACTGTTGAGTGCGCACACCATCCGTCACGCGCGTCTGAGCCGTCAGGCGCACTCTTCTCGCTTGGAAGGAGCGATTATGCCGATTGGCCCAGTCCAGATTCTCGTCGTCAAGTTCCCCGGCAGCCAGTTCCGGGGCGACATTGTTCCCGCGCTCACCAGCCTGGTAGAACGCGACCTCGTTCGTATTATTGACATTGCGTTTGCCTCCCGCGACCAGGACGGCATCCTGACCGTGATCGAGTTGAGCCAGCTCGAAGAGGCCGAGCTCGACCTCTTCGACGCCCTCGTCGCCGATATTTCGGGCATGATCTCGGAGGAGGACATCCTTTCGCTGGGCAACTCGCTTGAGGCCGGCTCGTCGGCTGCGATTCTGCTCTACGAGATGACGTGGGCCAAGGGCTTTGCCGACGCCCTGCGCGGTGCGAACGCCGAAGTCATCCTGCACGACGGCATCCCGCACGAGCTGATTGAGCTGGCCGCAGAAGCCGCCGAAGAGTGGCACGGCGCCCTTACCGAGTAACGCGGCGCCGAACCCGTTGCCCTAACCCCCATTGCCTGTCGAGCCGGCCGCGGCTCACGACTTGACTTAAGGAGAGAAACCGAATGCGTCGTAGACCAATCGTCGTCGCGCCCCAGCGGCGCGGCCCCAGCCTTGTGAACACCATGGCGCGCACGGCCGTGATTGCCGGCACAGCCACCGTCACGGCCAACGCCGTCAACAGCGCGCAGCAGGGCAAGGCGCAAGCCAAGCAGGCCGCTGTTCAGCAGCAGCAGGATATGGCGAACATGCAGGCGCAGCTTGCCCAGCAGCAGGCACAGCTGGATATGGCGGCGCAGCAAGCGCAGATGGCACAGCAGCAGGCCGCCCCCGCTGCCCCAGCAGCCCCTGCCGCCCCGGCCCTGAGCCTGGACGAGCAGATGGAGCAGCTGCAGAAGCTGCAGCAGATGAAGGACGCCGGCCTCATCACTGACGAGGAGTTCTTCACCATGCGCAGCCGGGTGCTCGGCAAGTAAGCATCGAGCCGCAAGGTCGACTGCACAGTTCACAGTCACGTTGCACAGAGAGTCGCACGCGCCGCAGCGGATCGATCCGCTGCGGCGTTCTCTTTCCTGCAGCGCGCCGAATGGCCGCAAACCGCGCCTGCGGGCGTAGGGCTGCAAGTGCACGCGTGTGCTACGCTATGCTCTTGCCATTGCGCAAACCGGACTCTGTGCGCTGTCGCAGTCTGACCAGTCCATGCGAACCTTTGCCCCGCCCGAAGCGCCCGCCGCTGCCGCACCGGCGCCGCGCGCGCCCCAAATGAGCGACGTCACGGCGCGCCAGTCCATGCCGCCGGGCGCCGAGAGCCCGCGCCGGCCGCTCACCTTTGGCTGGGTGACGGCGGCGGCGCTGCCCATGCTCGCCTTCCTGCTCCTGCCGCTGGTTGCCCTGCTGCTGCGCACCGCGCCCGCCGCCGCCTTCGCCGCCCTTGCCGAACCTGCCGCCCGCGAGGCCGTGCGCCTGAGCCTGGCAACGAGCCTTTCCACTACCCTGCTTGCCCTGGCGCTGGGCACGCCGCTTGCCTGGCTGCTGGCGCGCCGCCAGTTCCGCGGCCGCGCCGCGCTCGATGCCTTGGTCGACCTGCCGATGGTGCTGCCGCCGGCGGTGGCCGGCATTGCGCTGCTCGTCGCCTTTGGGCGGCGCGGGCTGGTGGGGCCGCCGCTCGCCGCGCTGGGGCTGCAGGTCGTCTTCACCCCTGCCGCCGTGATCCTGGCCCAGCTCTTTGTCGCCGCGCCCTTCTACATCCGCGCCGCTACCTCGGCCTTCGCCGCTTCGCACAGCGACCTGGAAGAGGCGGCCATGCTCGACGGCGCCTCGCGCGCCGCGGTCTTCCGCCTGATCACCGTGCCGCTCGCCGCCACCGCACTCGCCGGCGGCGCCGTAATGACCTGGGCACGCGCCCTGGGCGAGTTCGGCGCCACGATCATCTTCGCCGGCAACCTGCCCGGCCGTACGCAAACCATGCCGCTCGCCATCTACCTTGGCTTTGAGATGGACCTGACCGTCGCGCTCGCCCTCTCCACCCTGCTGCTAGCTGTCGCCTTTGGCGTGCTGCTGGTGGTGAAGTGGGGGCTGCACCGCAGCGTGCAGGCGCAGTAGCTCTTGCGCATCGCGGCGCGCCCTGTGCGCGCCGCACCCTGCGTTCGCCGCACCCTGGAATGGAATCGTATGTCTGCACCTTTGCCTGCCCCCGACTCTGCACCCAGCTCTGCACCCGGCGACAAGCCGCACGCCCGGGACCCTTACGCCAACAAGTGGGCCGTGATGGCGGCCGTCGCCATGGGTATCTTCCTGGCCACGATCGACGGTAGCATCGTCAACATTGCGCTGCCCACACTACGCACCGAGTTCAACACCTCGTTCGCCGCCACGCAGTGGGTGGTGCTCGCCTACCTGCTTACGCTGGCCACCACATTGTTGGGTGTGGGCCGTCTGGCCGACATCATCGGCAAGAAGCCGATCTACGTCACCGGCTTTATGGTCTTCACGCTCGGCTCGGTGCTCTGCGGGCTGGCGCCCACGATCGGTGTGTTGATCGCCATGCGCGTGATCCAGGCGATCGGCGCAGCGATGGTCTTCTCGCTCGGCTCGGCGATCCTCACCGAGGCCTTCCCGCCGCAGGAGCGCGGGCGGGCGCTGGGGATTTCGGGCGCCGTGGTCTCGATTGGGATTATTGCCGGCCCCACGCTGGGCGGCATCATCCTCGGCTCGCTCTCGTGGCACTGGATCTTCTTCGTCAACCTGCCGGTCGGCATCGTCGGCACCTGGCTGGCCTGGCGCTCGATCCCGAAGACGCGGCCGCGCGGCGGGCAGACCTTCGACTTCGCCGGCGCCATCACCCTCTTTGTGGCGCTGCTCGCCCTGCTGCTCGCGCTGACACTGGGCCAAAGTCGCGGCTTGCTCAGCCCACCGATCCTCGCCCTCTTCGTGCTGGCGCTGGTCGCCTTTGCCACCTTCCTCTGGATCGAGCAGCGCGTGGCGCAGCCGATGATCGAGCCGGCGCTCTTCCGCGACGCCCTCTTCAGCGCCAACCTGGCCACCGGCTTCCTCACCTTCATGGCGCTCACCTGCTTTATTCTGCTCATGCCCTTCTACTTTGAGGGCATTCGTGGCTTCGACGTGCAGCGGGTGGGGCTGCTGCTGGGCATCATGCCGGTGGCGCTGGGCGTCGCCTCCCCCATCTCGGGCACCCTCTCGGACCGTTTCGGCCCGCGCCTGATCAGCCTGATTGGCCTCTGCCTGCTGGTGACCGGCTTTGTGAGCCTGACAACGTTGCAGGCGGATACACCAGTGTGGGGCTACATGCTGCGAGCGCTGCCGCTAGGGCTGGGCATGGGCACCTTTCAATCACCAAACAACAGCGCGATCATGGGCGCGGTGCCGCGCAGCCACCTGGGCGTCACCTCGAGCCTGCTGGGACTTTCGCGCAACCTGGGGCAGACGATCGGCATCGCAATCTGGGGTGCAATCTGGGCCGCCGCGGTGACGGCGACGCTGGGCGCGCTGCCCGCCGGCGGCGCGCCCGATGCGCCGGCCGCCGTGCAGATGGCGGGCATGCGCGTGGCCTTTAGCGGCGCCGCCCTGCTGGCCGTGGTGGCGCTGGCGCTCGGCTTCTGGTCGTGGTGGAGCGACCCCCAGCGCCGCACGCACCAGAGCATGGTCGGCGCGCCCGAATAGCAGCAGCTGAGATCCGCAAGACGAAGAGACGCCCGGCCGGGAGACCCTGGCCGGGCGTTCTGTCTTCTGCGCTTGACGTTGCGTGCAGGTCCGAATTGATGACGTTGTCCGAGGCGGACCCAACCGCTGCGGCGCTCAGTCGAAGTAGGGCCCAACCACCTCGATGTAGTCCGTAATGATGCCGTCGACCGGCAGGTCGGCGTAGCGCGCCGCGTCCTCGGCCGAATCCACCATCAGGAAGAAGCGCGCGCCTGCCGCGTGCACCCGCTCCAGAAAGCGGTAGGGCCAGCCCCACACCCAGCGTGCATAGGCCGCCGGCAGCCCCAACGCCACGCCCTGGCTCCCCTCGGGCACGGGAATCGGCGCAAAGCCCAGCGTGGCCAGGTGCGGGATCACCCAGTCCTTCATCTGGCGGCGCGAGGCGATCAGGCGCTGCACTTCGGGCGCCTGGCTCTGCACTACTTCCAGTGCCTCGGGCGGTCCCCAGTAGGTGATCTGCGCACGCTGCTCGGCCGGCAGCGTGGCCAGGATCTCGGCCAGCAACTGCGCCGTGGGCAGCGACGCGTCCTTGTGGTCGATCATGAACGAGCGCTCGGGGTAGGCGGCAAGCACTTCGCGCAGGGTGGGCATGCGACCGACGCCCTTGCCGCGGAAGGGGTAGCTCTGCCCATCGTCAGCCGTGTAGCCGTAGCCGATGTCCAGCGTCTTCAGGTAGCTGAGCGACTGCTCCTCCACTGTGCCCTCGCCATCGGTGCGGCAGGCCAGCAGGCTGTCATGATAGATCACCAGCTCGTTGTCGGCGGTGCGGCGGATGTCGATCTCGACCACAGTCGCGCCGTAATCGAACGCCGCGCCGATCGACTCGATCGTGTTCTCGATCAGCCCGCGCTCGACGAACTCCGGCGCAGGCGGAAGGATGCGGATCGCCTCGCAGCCGGTGATGAGGTCGTACTCTTCGTCGCGCCAGTTTGTGTGCGCGCCACGATGGGCGACGATGGTAACCGTCTGCGGCGCAGGCACATCGGCGGCGCGCCCACGATCGAAGCGCCGCACCAGCACGAGCAGCAGCAGCAAACCAAACAGGATACCGATGATTCGAAGCGCGTTACGCATCCAGTCGTCTCGAGAGGTAGTTCATCATTGCGCTCCCTCGCGCCCTACCGCCCTTGCGTCGAAGCAGTTCGCTTCTCCTCAGGGGACGAACTCGATCGGCGCGCCGATCTGCCCGCCGGTGGCAGGCATCCAGAGCCCAAGACGGATCTTCGCCACCTGCGGCGCCCACACCTCGGCGTAGTCAGCCGGCAGCTCGGCAAAGGTATAGTTGCGCTCTTCCGGTAGCCACGTCGAAACGGGCAGGATGCTGCCGTCGATCTTGCGCCCCAGTATGTGGTCGGCCTGCAGAATCGTCTCACCGGCAGCGTTGAGGAAGTGGACGTAGACCGTCACCTCCTGCGTCTTGAGCATCTCGGGCAGAGGCGCCTGCATCACCCATTGGGTCTCGAGGAAGGTAAGGTCGCGGTAGCTCGAATCGTTCTCGAACTCGCGCGCCCAGCCCGTGATGCGGGCGTTGGCCAACGCCAGCGGCCCAAAGGCCCCCATCTGCGGCAGACCGCACTGCGAGATGACCGTGTGGCGCAGCGTGGCTTCTTCGAGATTGTTGGTGAACTCGACCACGGGGCCGCAATCGACGTACGAGGGCAAAAAGCCTTGCAGGACGAAGTACTCGGCTTCGCGCAGCCGCCCTTGGCCGCCGGGCGAGACAAGCTCGGCGCTGTCGATCACGTAGAGGCCAGACTGCCGCCCGACGTGGCCGATGAAGCCGGTCACCACCTTGCTCTCGGGCGACGCATGGTCGCGCAGCCACTGCCCCGCCTCCACGCGGCTCACCTCGAGCTCGTTCAGGTACTCCAGGAAGCCGTCGACGCCCTCAACCGCCATCTGGACGCCCGGCCCGAGCAGCGCGACCACCAGCAGCGCGTAGAGCGCGCCGGCGACAGTTCTGTCCAGCCACGCCGGCCTCAGGTGCAGCGAGCGCATCAGCGGCCAGAGCGCCCAAACGCCCACGCCGGCCAGCAGCGCCAGCACCGGGTAGACGGGCGCCAGGTACCATTCGTAGAAGTCGATGCCGACGAGGGTGTAGGCGGCCAAATAGGCGGCCAGCCAGAGCAGTGGCGCCGGCAGCCAAGGGCGCGACGGCTCGTTGACGGCGAGGCGCGCCACGCCCACAGGCACAAAGGCCCAGAGGTAGCGCAGCCCGGGGCTGTCGTCGCCGAAGAGGTAGGTCCAGATCCAGTAGCGCGAGAAGCCCGAGTTGATCAGGTGCCCCTGCTTGGCGAGCATGGAATGGGGCAGCGGCGAGCCGAAGGCCAGCCAGGCCCAGATGAACCAGGGCGCCGCAATCAACAGGTAGAGCGCGCCCTCGACCCAGGGCAGGCGGCGGCGCTGGATCAGCAGCGTGAGCAAGACGGCGCCCCCCACCGCCAGCCCATCCAGGCGCGTCAGCAGCGCCAGCGCCGCAAAGGCCGTTGCCCAGAGTGCGGCGGGGTCCAGCCGCCGGCCGGTCGAGTTGCCGGCCGGGCTGCCGGGCGAGGTGGGCGGCCGCACCCACGCCAGCGCGCAGAGCGCCGCCATAATCAGCGCCGTGTAGAAGGGCGTCTCCATGCCGGCGCTGCTGTAGCGCAGAAAGCTGACCTGCAGCGAGAGGATCGCCACCGCCAGCAGCCCCGCCGGCCATGCGCCGCGCGTCACCTTCCAGATCGTGGCGTAGACGAGCGCCAGCGTTGCCGCTGTGCCCAGCACGTTGAGCGCGGCGCTGCTCCGCTCGGGCGCAATCCCCAGCCACGCCAGCCCGGCCAGCACAAGCGTGTAGAGCGGCGTGGAGGTGCCCTGCACCCACTCACCCTCGTTGTAGACGTAGCCAGCCCCGCGCGCCAGATTCTCGGCATAGCGGTAGGTGATCGGCGCGTCGTCCACGTCGACCTGGCCGTTGGTCAACTGGAAGAGCAGGACGCCCAGCAGCAGGCAGAGGGCAACGCCCAACCAGAGGCCCAGCGAGGCGGCGCTGCGGCGCGATTCGAGGGCGATGGGCGAGAGTGTGGGTGCGGCGCTTTGCATGGGTGGTGCTCGCGGGTGGGATGGAGCAGCGCTGCGGGCTGCCTGGCAGGGTGCAGAATGTGCCGCCACTGTAACACGCGGCGGCGCGCCGGCCAACTGGCGGGCCGGCAAGCGATCGGAATTGCATGGCGCTGCATACCAAACAAGCAAGCTCCGTGCGAATTGGGAGATCGATTACTTGACAACCGAATCATTAGCGCTTAGGATTATTTTATGTTGAACGATTTAAGTACGAACTAACTACTGCGCACCGATTCGCGCCTTCAACCCTCCAAAGGAGAACCCACCCATGAGCAGCTGGACACTTGACAAGTCGCACACCTCGATCGAGTTCGCCGTCCGCCACCTGATGATCAGCAAGGCGCGCGGCCAGTTCGACAGCTTCGACGGCACCTTCGCCCTCGATGAGCAGAACCCGGCCAACAGCCGCGTCGACGTTACCATCGACGCCGCCAGCATCAACACGCGCGACGCCCAGCGCGACGGCCACCTGCGCTCGCCCGACTTCCTGGACGTGGAAACGCATCCCACGATCAGCTTCAAGAGCACGCGCGTGGAGCCCACCGGCGCCAAGACGGCCAAGCTGCACGGCGACCTGACGATCCGCGGCGTGACCAACCCCGTGGTGGTGGACGTGGAGTACGTGGGCACGGCGCTGAGCCCGTGGGGCAAGCACGCCTATGGCTTTGAGGGGCGCGCCAAGCTCAGCCGCAAGCAGTGGGGGCTGACCTGGAACGTGGCGCTCGAATCGGGCGGCGTGCTGGTGAGCGACGAGATCGACGTGCAGCTGGCCGTCGAGCTGATCAAGGAAGTCGCGGCCGACAAGGAGCTGGTCACCGCCTAAGCTGCGGCGCCCTGCTCGATCCACACTCATCACAGACGCCGCGGCGAGCCATTCGCCGCGGCGTCTTGTCACCCTGCCCCCTTTTTTCTACAATGGCGCCTGCCGGTGCGCCGCCCGCACTGCGCACCGTACAGATTGCGCACCGCCCGCCGGCGCACGCGTGCCCACAGAAGAGGATTCCCATGAGCAACCTTGCCGCACCCGGCCCCATGACGGGCTTCCACCACATTACCGCCATCGCCGGCGATGCGCAGCGCAACGTGGACTTCTACCACACGCTGCTCGGCCAGCGGCTGATCAAGCGCACCGTCAACTTCGACGACCCCGGCACCCACCACCTCTACTACGCCGACTTTGCAGGGTCGCCCGGCACGGTGATCACCTTCTTCCCATGGGCGCGGGCGCACCCCGGCATGCGCGGCAGCGGCGAGGCCACGGCCGTCGCCTATGCCGTCGCTCCCGAGAGCCTGGACGGTTGGGAGGCGCGCCTGCGCGCGGCCGGCGCCGCGGTGGGCGCGCGCAACGAGCGCTTCGGCGAACCCTTCCTGCCCGTGCTCGACCCCGACGGCATGCTGATCGAGCTTACCGGCGTCGCCGAGCTGCCCAGCGTTGCGCCGTGGGCGGGCGGCCCCGTGCCCGCCGAGCTCGAGCTGCGCGGCTTCCACGCTACCACGCTGCAAGTGCGCGACGCCCTGCCCTCGGCCGAGCTGCTGCGGGCGCGCTTCGGCTGGAACGAAGTGGGGCGCGAGGGCAGCCGCATCCGCTTCCAGGCGCCCGCCGCGACCGATGGCGCCGGCGCGCCGCTGCCCGGCCGCATTGTCGACCTGCTCGAGACGCCCGATCTGCCACCCGGGCGCATGGGCGCCGGTACAATCCACCACATCGCCTTCCGCACACCCAGCGACGCCACGCAGGCGCAGTGGCGCGCCGCCCTGCTGGAGGATGGCTTTGGCGTGACGCCCATGCGCGACCGCCAGTACTTCCACTCGATCTACTTCAACGAGCCGGCCGGCGTGCTCTACGAGATCGCCACCGAACCACCCGGCTTCACCTGGGACGAACCGCTCGAGCAGTTGGGCAGCGGCCTCAAGCTGCCGCCCTGGCTTGAGCCGCAGCGCTCCCGCCTCGAGGGCATCCTCGCGCCGCTGCACGTGTAAGCAGCAAAGCAAAAAGTACACGGAAAAGACGGGAACAACGGAAACAACGGGAAAAGCAACAGCGAGCAGGTGAGATAGGGTGATGAACCCGTCTTGATCTGCTGTTGCTTTTTCCGTAGTTTCCGTTTTTCCGTCGTTTCCGTGTACCTTGTTGCTTTTCTGTTACCGCTCTACCCCGGCTGCGCCGTGCGTGCGTAGTCGTAGAGGCGGAAGAGGTTTTCGGGGGGCACGTCGCGCTGCAGGTGGTTGGCGGGCGCCAGGATGTAGCCGCCGCCGGGCGCCAGCGCGTCGATGCGCCGCTGCGCCTCGGCCTCGACGCCCGCCGGGTCGCCCTGCATCGCGCTGCGGATGTCGATGCCGCCCATGAAGCAGATGCGGTTGCCGAACTCGGCCTTCACCGCCGCCATGTCGGTGGCGGGCAGCGGCTCGAGCGGGTGGACGATATCGACACCCATCGCAATCAGGCGCGGTAGGAAGGGGCGGATCGCACCGTCGGAGTGGAAGGCGACGCGAATGTGCGGGGCGCGCGCCTTGATGCGGGCGATCAGCGCCGTATAGGGGTCGCGGAAGAAGAGATCGAACATGGCCGGCGCAATGATCGGGTGCTGGTTGCCGGCAAAGTCGTCGCCGGGCAGCTCCAGAATGTCGAGCCGGTCGCCCACAATCTGCAGAAAGCGGTCGATCAGGGCGCCGTAGCAGGCGGCCAGGCGCGCCACCAGCGCGTGCACAATCTCGGGCTCCAGGTGCAGGTCGAGCAGCAGCTTGTCGTGCTTGCGCAGCGACTGCGCCATCTCAAAGAAGCCGTACGACGCCACGGCGCGCCCTGCAATTGCGTACTCCTCCTCGGCCTCGCGCAGGCGGTCGAGCTCGGCCAGGCGCGCCAGAACCGGCTCCTCGCGCAGCACCTCCTCGGCGCTGGGCAGCGGCCAGGCCTCGACCTCTTCAAGCGTTGCGTGCTCGAGCGGTGCGGCCGCCGCGGCGCGGTAGAGGCCGCTGCGCTTGTAGAGCAGCCCATAGGCGTCGCGCCCATCTGCGCCCACGCGCGAGGTCAGCGTGATCGAACCAGGGTCGACGTGGCGCAGGTCGGCGCCCAGCCGCCGCAGCAGGCGGTCGTCGTAGTAGTTCACCGAGTGCAGCTTCTCGGGGCGGAAGGGGGGCACCGGCTCCCAGCCCAGCGCTTGCAGCGCGCCAAAGTAGAGCGGGTCGGTGACACCATACCACGACCCACCCAAGGCCAGCGGTGTACGGTCGGGCTGCTGATGGCTGAGCGCGGTGAGCAAACGTGCGCGAGACGAAAGGGGCATGTGGGGCTCCGAATCTGGTCAACGCGAGGCGCGCCGGGAAGGAGCGCGTGGCAGGCGCGCGCAAGGCTTCATGCAGTGTAGCACGGCGCGCGCGTCCAGGTGGGCGGCGCGACGGAGCCGCGGCCGGTGGGCCGCGGCTCCGCAGAGTCCTGACTGGACGCACCGTAATCCGCTGCGCCCGCTGCCGCTTTACGGCACAGTCACCTTCACCGTCGGCGCCCCGTCGGCGGGAGCTGCCGGGCCGACTGCCGGGCCGACCTCCAGCTCCTCGGCGCTGAAGGTGCTGGTGACCGCCGGCCCCGCAGTCGGTGCAATGCAGTTCCAGCCCGAGTAGACAGCCACGTTATCGAGCAGGAAGCTGCTGATCGCGGAGTAGTCGCTGTAGGCGTAGAACTCGATCTCTACCGGGCTACCGGCGTAGGACGCCAGGTCGACGACGCCACGCTGCCAGCCGGTGGGCGTCGCGCCCTGCGTGTTGGTGGCGGTGCAGAAGCGAATCCCCGTGCCTTCAACCACCTCGCCGCCCTGAAGCGCCGCCGCATAACCGCGATCATAGTAACACTGGTCCTCGTCCGAGTGGATCAGGAACCAGTAGGAGAGCGTAGAGGGCACGCCGACGGGCAAGGTAACAGTCTGCAGCAGAGAGGATTGCTCTTGCACGGCACCGCCCAGCCAGGCAAAGCCATGCCCTTCGCCCGGCCTAAAGGCACTGCCGCTGGCGCCGTTCGGGTAGACCAGATCGTAGCCATTGCTCGAGATTTCGGTCCAGCCGCCGGATTGCTCGAAGCGGCCGTTTGTGAGCAGGTTTGTGCAGGCGGCCGGGCCGGGGCGCGTGGGTGCGGGCGTTGAAGCACTGGTGCCGCCGGCAAAGAGCAACCGGTTGGCTGTGCCGGGGCGCAGATAGGCCAGACGCCCCGTCGACGCCGCGCCGAGGATCGTGGTCGTCACCTGGGCCGGCGTGGCGGCGGGTTTGGTGGCTAGATAGAGCGCCACCGCACCGGCGACATGGGGCGACGCCATCGACGTGCCGTCGAAGCGGGCCCTGGAGCTGAGCAGCGGCGTCGCGCCAGGCTGTGCGGACCAGATGTCGACGCCCGGCGCGTAGAGGTCCACGCACGAGCCATAGTTGCTGAAGACGGCGCCGAAGTCGAAGATGTCGCTGGCGCCGACCGTGATGGCGGGGCCCGCGCTGGCCGGGCTGTAGTCGCATGCCTTGGCGCCGTCGTTGCCCGCCGCCACGACAAAGCTGATGCCCTTGCTCACGGCCGTTGCCACCGCCTGGTTGAGCGCGGTGCTGACGCCAGGCCCACCCAGGCTCATGTTTGCCACTGCCGGTTTCTGCGCGTTTGCGGCCACCCAGTTGATACCCGCAATGACCCCTGCGTCGGTGCCCGAGCCACAGGCATCCAGCACACGCACCGGGTGGATGATCGCCTTGGGCGCAAGGCCATAGGTCGCGCCGGCAACGGTGCCGGCCACGTGCGTGCCGTGGCCGTCACAATCATAGAAGCCGTTGCCGTCGCCAATCGCGGTGTACCACGCGCCCAGCCTGCCCTTGAACTCGCTGTTCTGCCACTGCACGCCCGTATCGAGGATGTAGGCATGCACACCGGCGCCCTGGCTGTAGGGCGCATAGAGCTGGTTGAGCGGCAGGTCGCGCTGGTCGACGCGGTCCAGCCCCCACGAGGTGACGGCGAGTGCGGCGTCGGGGGCGGCGAGCGCAGCCTCAGGCACAGCAGCAGCCTCGGCCGGCAGCGCCTGCGAAGAGATGGCCGACACTGAGAAGTTGCGCCAGGCCGGGTTGGCAACCATCACCGGATCCTCCACGCGCAGCACGCGGTTCGGGTCGACGGCGTAGACGTTGGGGTCGAGCGCAAGGCGGGCGGCTGCCTCTGCGCTCAGCTCGGCGGCAAAGATGCCCACGGTGTCGTAGGAATCGATAACGGTGCCGTCTGCCGCGGAGACGGAACGCTGGGCAAAGTCCGCCAGCGGCTCCACCACGCCGTTGGGCGCAGCGGCGGCGCGCTCTTCGGCGCTGCGCATCGTGACCAGATATTGGCCGGGGATGGGCGCGCCGTTGGGCAGCGCATCGAGCGCGCTGGCCGTGCAGGAACACTGGATTCGCGCCGGATTGCGCGCGATGGGCAGATGAACGTTCCCAGTCCCATCTGGCGCAGGTTCCTGGGCGGCTACAGGCAGCACCACAAGCAGCGCCAGCAGCGCCACCGCCAGACTCAGCAGCCCACGGGCAGCCCAACCCCGCGACGATGTGCGCAGCGCTGCCTTCCCCACTGGCAGCGACATCCGTACCGACCCGGGAGAATGGTTCGGCAAGTTCATTTTCGGCTCCTTTGCAGAGAGATGCGCAAGATCCTTTGCAGAGAGATGCGCAAGAACTGAAGTGTACGCCGTATGCTACGCGGAATTGCATTGTAGCAGAATGTTGCGCGCAGTTACAGTGGTTCTTGAACTGTTGAACTGTAAGCTGCGGCGTTCACCAGAGAACAGCGCATCCGCCTCACACCAGACGAGACCGGCGCCAGGTGGATGCGCTGCACCCGTTCCAGCGCACACAAAGGGCACTCTGCATTCAGGCTGCGTGGCTGGCTTCAGCGGCCAAGCAGCTCGCGCGCAACACGCGACGCGCTGCCGGCGTCGGCTGCGTAGCCGTCGGCGCCAATCTGCGTCGCGTACTCCTGGCTCACCGGCGCGCCGCCCACCATCACCAGCAACTGCTCGCGCATGCCCGCCGCCTCCAGCGCGCGGATGGTGGTGCCCAGCGCCGGCATGGTGGTCGACAGCAGCGCCGAAAGCCCGACAATCGCCGGGTTGTGCTCGCGCACCGCCTCGACAAAGCGCTCGGGATCCACATCCACGCCCAGGTCCACAACCTCAAAGCCGGCGCCTTCCAGCATCATCGCCACCAGATTCTTGCCGATGTCGTGTACGTCACCGGTCACCGTGCCAATCAGCACCTTGCCCAACTGCTCGCCGCTGCCCGCCATCAGGTGGGGTTTGAGCAGCGCCATCACCTGCGCCATGGTGTGGGCGGCGATTAGCATCTCGGGCACAAACTTCTCGCCCTCTTCAAACTGGCTGCCCACCTCGTCCATGGCCGGCACGCAGGCGTCGTGCAGGATCGCGTCGGCCGCAACCTCGGCCGCCAGCGCTGCGCGCGTCGTCTCGACCGCGACCTTCACCTTGCCGTTCAGCACGGCCTCGAAGATCGTGTCCAGATATTGGTTGGTCTGCTCGGCAATCGCCGCTTCTTCCGTCACAACATGCCTCTTTCGTCATCCCGAAGTTGGGAAAGTCTCTACAGTGATCCCGCGCCGAGAGCCGCGCTCAAACGCCGTTCCTTGCGCCCTTCAGTTGATCTCTTCCCTTGCGCCCTTGCGCTAAACGTTGAAGTTGCAGTTTGGCGTCTGGCCGTCCAGGTCAGGCCGGGCGTCCGGTGACGGCCGCGACCAGCGCCAGCCAGTTCTCCAGCGGCGTATCTTGCTGCACGTGGTGGGTGGGGGCGCAGATCCAGCCGCCGCCCGCGCCCAGCGTCGCCGCCCGCTCGTGGAACTCGGCGGCCACGCTCGCCGGCGTACCAAAGGGCAGCGTCTTCTGCACATCGATGGCGCCAAAGAACGAGAGGCGGTCGCCATACTCGCGTTTCAGGCGCACTGGGTCCATGCTCTCGGGCTGAATTGGGTTGAGCACATCGACGCCGATCTCGATCAGGTCGGGCACAATCTGCCAGTAGGCGCCGTCGGAGTGGAAGGCGAAGAGTACGTCGGGCTTGACGGCGCGGGCGTCGGCAATCAGCTGCGCCATGCGCGCCTTGAAGAAGGTGCGCCAGGTGGTCGGCGAGATCAGCATGTTCTTCTGGCCGCCAAAGTCGTCGCCCAGCCAGATCATGTCGACGCCCGCCTCGGCCATGTGTACGCCGCACGCGCTGTGGTAGCGGTAGGGGATCTCGAGCAGCTCGTTCGTCAGCTCGGGTTCCATTGCCAGGTCGAGCAGGGTGCGCTGAAAGCCGCGCAGCGCCCACGCCGTTTCGAAGATTGTGCAGTTGAGCCGGCTGATGATGTAGTAGTCGCCGGCGTATTCGGCCACCAGGCGGCGCAGGTTGTCGTAGAGCTCGGGGCGGTGGGGGTCGGGCGCACGGTAGGCGGCGATCTGGCCGTTCTCCAGCGTTGCCTCGGCCAGCGGGTGGCGCTTCATCTCGGTGTAGGCGCCCGGCCCAAAGGGCGTTGCATAGTGCTTGATGCCCCAGTCGATGCCCCACTCGTCGGTGTAGGGCGCGTCCTCCAGGTAGTAGTTGTCCACCCAGCCCACACAGCCGCAGAGTGCGTCGTGGCCGCTCAGAATCTCCAGTTCGTAGCCGTTCCAGCGGCCGGAGTGGGGGTCGTGGCGGACATCCGTGGGCAGCCCCAGCGCCGCACGCAGGCGGGTGGCAAACTCGGGGGTAAAGGAAGCCTGAAACGGGGGACGGTCCGGCGCCTCGTGGGCAAGCGCCGAGAGAACGCGGTCGCGTGGTTTCACGGGTAGCTCTTTCGTGCTGGATGGACGCACTGCAGCGGGTACACCAACGAATGAGCGCCGAGCGCGCCGGGAATGAACGTGGAACGCGCGCGGGATGCGCAGCAGGCGCGGCTGTGGGCGCGCTTCCATCCTACCAGAAACGCGGGCGGCGCGTGCGGGTCAGGGAACACCAAAGCAGCGGGACGATCGGCCCCTGCAGCGCTTGGGCCCCCTCGCGACAGGGCCTCCGCAGCGCCTGTGCTACAATGGTGGTCGACTTCGCAGTTCGTCCACCGCACCGGAGCAGCGATGCCGCAGATCGGTCCCCCCAGCAGAGAGCAACGGACGCGCGCCGCGATGCACCCAACCGCGCGGCGGGCAGCAAGCGGCTTGCTGACAGCCCTGGCGCTGGCCATTTTCCTGCTGCAGGGGTCGGCCCACGCCGCCAGCGCACCTACCGCCGCCCAGCCACAGCAGACCGCGCCGCAGGCAATCCAGCAGAGAGCGCCGCAGGCAATCCAGCAGACAGCCATGAACGAATCCACCCCGATCGTTGACAGCCCGGCGCTGCGTCTGCACCTGCTGCAGATGGGGCCGGCCAACGGCTACCTGATCGAGACCGAAGCCGGCGTCACACTGGTCGACGCCGGCCTGCCGACCTCGACGCGCCGCATCCTGCGCAAGCTGCGCACGATCGGGCGCAGCGACGAACTCTGCCAGATCATCATCACCCACGCCCACATCGACCACTTCGGCGCCGCCGCCGAGCTGCGCGACCGCACCGGCGCACCCATCCTCATCCACGAGGCGGACGCCGACGCCATGGCCCACGGCCGCACCCACCTGGGCAGCGTGCGCGACTGGGAGTGGTCGCGCGGCATGCTCAGCCAGTTGGAGTGGATGGCCTCGATTCGCGATACCCCCGCCGACCAGACGCTGGCCGACGGTGACCAGCTCACCGCCTGCGGGCTCGACGCCCTCGACGCGCGCGTGCTGCACACGCCGGGCCACACCCCCGGCTCGCTCACGCTGCTCATCACCGACCCCACGACCGGCGCCACCTACGCCTTTGCCGGCGACCTCTTCTCGACCGCCGGCGGCACGCCCCGCATTCAGAGCACCTACGCGCAGTCGTGGCTGCAGCTCGCCGCCAGCGTCAAAAAGCTGCAAGCGCTCGCCCCCACACTCACCTTCGCCGGCCACGGCTCCATCGCCATCGATACGGCGACGCTCGACGCCATGCCCCTCAGCGACCCCATCCTCCACGCGCTCGAACGCAAGCGGTAGACGCCTGCGCCGGCGCTACTCCGGGTACGAGGCCGGTTCGAGCCGGCGCGCCGTGTTGTGAACGTTGACCACCAGCGCCTGCAGCCAAAGGATGCCCAACGCAAAGCAGACCATCTCGAGCCCGACCGTATTGATGAAGCGCAGCGCGGCCGAGATGAGCGTGAAGGCCAGCGCGCCAACCATCAACCATGTGAAGGCGAGGAACTCGGGTTTGAGCTTGGGCAGCGCCCAGCGCACGCCCACCATCATCACGCCCAGGATCGCCGCCAGCGAGTAGGCCGAGAAGTTGTGCATGAAGCTGTTGAAGGTGCCGCTGCGTGTCTTGAAGAGCCCCACAAAGGCCAGCGCCACGGCCACCCAGTAAAGCCCAATCCGCATCCAGTAGACCCAACGCTGGACGCCGTGGCCATGGCGCACGAGCACGTCCAGATCGATCGCAAAGAGCGACGTCCAGACGACCAGCAGCGCGCCGCCCACAATCAGCGTGACGTTGAAGATGCGGTGCGCGCTCGAGTCCCAGCTGCCCAAATAGCTAAACGAGATGCGCCACCACTCGGGGTCGTCGATGCGCACGGCCGTCAAGTAGACGCCGGCGGCCAGAATGATGACCGCGGTGCGGATCATCCGCTCGGCGTTGAGCAGCGCTGCCTGCTTGGTGAGGCCGTAGACGATCGCACCCCCAACGCCCGCGCCCAGCAGCACAGCCTGCAGCCGCGCCAACGCCAGCCCTTCAAAGGCCATCTGCACCGCCTGCAGGCTGAGTGCGGCAATCGCGACCGCCGCCGCGGCATAGGCCAGCGCTACGGGCACTACGCCCAGCTTCCAGTTGCGAACGTGGGTTGGCGTTGTGCGCGCGTTGTGCTGTAGCGTGCCCAGTGCATACGCGATCCCAGCGCCGACCAGCGTCGCCGCGACTGTGCCGTAGGCGGCAAGGATGCCAAATCCTCGCCCGTCGCCCAGGAATGGCACGGGGCTGCGCTGCAGGTTGAGCAGCAGGATCACGAGCGCAATGACCACGCCGGCGACCAGCGCCACGCGCATGGCCAGGCGGTCGGCGTACTCAGCAAGCGTTTCGCCCTGCACAGCGGGTGCGCGTCCGGCAGGCAGAGGTACGGCACTCCTAGAGTTCGCGCTGGACTTGGCCATCAGAGTGTCTCCTTGCGTGAGATAGGTGGCGGGGCGCCGGTGCGGGGCGCTGGAGCCACCCGGCATGCGGCAGCGCATGCGCATCGTACAGGAACCGCGGTGTCGATGCAACAGGGCGAGAGCTTGCCTGGCTGTCAGCCGAGCTTAAGGCCAAGCGCCAGCCATTTGACGCCGACGCCGACCTGTTGCAAAATGTCCAGTGCTCACGACGTTCCCTCGCTTCGTGCTGCCAGCGCTACTCTTGCTACTTCGTTGTCCCCATACCTCGTCCTGGGCGTTTCGCGCGCGCACCCCACCGCTTGTCCCCGCGCAATGTCGACGCAGCGCCGCGCGCCCACCCTGCAGCAGCGTACGTTACCTCCTGCCTATTGGTGCCCCGAAAGGAATACGATGCGAAAGCTAGTCAAGCCCGGCTACGCCGTGGTCGCAGCGATCGTGCTGCTGGTTGCGCTGGTCACCGGCGCCGGTGCGCAAAGCCCCGGCACGGCCTTTACCTATCAAGGCCAGCTGGCAAGCGGCGGCGCGTTGGTCAACGCCACCTGTGACCTTGTCTTTACGCTGCACGACGCCGCAACGGGCGGCGCAGTGATCGGCTCGGCAGAGGCCCGCCCCGGCGTTGTCGTCAACAATGGCCTCTTCACTGTGCGGCTGGACTTTGGCGCCACCGCCTTCAACGGTTCCCCACGCTGGTTGGGCGTCAACGTGAAGTGCACGGGCGACTCTGCCGCGGTTGACTTGACGCCGCGCCAGGAGCTCAGCCCCAGCCCCTATGCCATCTTCAGCTCGACGGCGCCGTGGGCTGGTGTGACGGGCAAGCCGGCATGGGCGATCAACGGCTATACCGCCGGCGCCGGCCTTACGCTCAGCGGCGTGACCTTTGCCGTGGACCCAAGCGTGATGCAGCGGCGCGTGGTGGGTGTTTGCCCCGCCAACCAGGCAATTGCCAGCGTGGGCGCCGATGGTGCGGTGGTTTGCGTTTCGGTTGCGGTTGGCCCGGCCGGCCCGCAAGGTCCCGCCGGCCCGGTTGGCCCTGTTGGCCCTGCCGGCCCCACCGGCCCTGCCGGCCCCACCGGTGCAACGGGCGCCGCTGGCGCGACGGGCGCGACCGGCCCGGCTGGCGAGACTGGCCCCGCAGGTGCGGACGGCGCGGTTGGCCCCGCTGGTCCCGCCGGTCCAGAAGGCCCTGCTGGTCCCGCCGGTGCTGACGGTGCAACCGGCCCGGCCGGCCCGGCTGGCGAGACTGGCCCGACCGGCCCTGATGGCCCGGCCGGTGCAGATGGCGCAACGGGTCCCGAAGGCCCTGCCGGCCCCGCCGGCACGCAGGGTCCGATTGGTTTGACGGGCGAAACCGGCCCGGCTGGTCCTACTGGTCCTGAAGGTCCGGCTGGCCCCGCCGGCACGCAGGGTCCGATTGGCCTCACCGGTGAGCAGGGCCCAGCCGGCCCTGCCGGTACGCCCGGCGTCAAGGGCGATACGGGCGACACCGGCCCTGCCGGCCCGACTGGCCCTGCCGGCGCAAAGGGTGACACGGGCGATACAGGTCCTGCGGGTCCTGAAGGTCCGGCTGGCCCTGCCGGCGCGCAGGGGCCGATTGGCATTACCGGTGAGCAAGGCCCCGCCGGGCCCGCAGGCACGCCTGGCGTCAAGGGCGATACCGGCGAGACCGGCCCGATTGGCCCACAGGGTCCGCAAGGCCCGATTGGCATCACTGGCGAACAGGGACCCGCGGGTCCTGCCGGCACGCCCGGCGCCCAAGGGCCCCAAGGTCCGCAGGGTCCCGCAGGCCCGCAGGGGCAGGCAGGTCAGAACGGGCAGCAAGGCGAAAAGGGCGACAAGGGTGACCAAGGCGAGCGCGGCGAAACCGGCGCGATCGGCCCGCAGGGGAACCCTGGCCCGCAAGGCCCGCAAGGTCCCGCCGGCTCACAGGGCGAACCGGGTGAACAGGGTGAACAGGGCGAGGACGGCCCCGAAGGCCCGCAGGGTGACCCCGGCTTCGGCTTCAGTGATGCCTGCGAGCCGGACGAGATCTCGCGCTGGGACGGCGAAGACTGGGTCTGCTCCACCGAGACCGACGGCAGCGTCACCAACGAGACCAACACCACGCTTGCCCTTACCGGTCAGAACCTGGCGCTGACCGACAGCGCAGGCACGCTCAATGCCACGCTGCCCTTCTGGAACCTGACAGGCAACAGCGGCACCAGCGCCGCCACCTCGTTCCTCGGCACCACCGACAATGTGACGATGACGCTGCGCGCGAACAACGTGCCGGCGCTGCGCATTGCACCGGGCACCGACAGCACGGCCGACACCAACACCTCGATCTCGCCGAACATGGTGGCGGGCCTGACGCCGAACTTCGGCGGCAACGAGGGCAACGTGATTGCCGGCGGCCTCAGCAACCGCATCAACAGCGGCGTCGCCTACGCCTCGATCCTCGGCGGCATGGAGAACCAGGCAAACGCCAACTTCAGCATGGCCTCGGGCTACGGCGCGGTTGCGACGCTGCAGGGGCAGACAGCGCGAGCGCAAGGTTTCTTCGCGACGCCCGGTGACGCCCAGATGACCGAGTATATCGTGCGCGGCGAATCCAGCGGCGCCACGACGCTTGCCCTCACACTCGATGGCGTCGCGCCCGGCTCGGGTGGTATCCGGCCGACGCTCAAGAACAACACAACCTTTGCGCTGGAGATTCTGGTCTCCGCACGCGGTATTACGGGCAACGCCCTGAACGATGTCGCTGCATACAAGATCACCGCGATGGCCGAGAACCAGGCTGGGGCGTCCCAGGTGGTTGGCACAGTGACGACAACTGTAATCGGCGAGGACAACAGCGGCTGGAATGCGACCGTGGCGGTCGTTGACACAGGCGACTATCTTGAGGTGCGTGTAAATGGCGACAACACCGGCGGTGGCGCCGGCAGCGTGCGCTGGGTGGCCCATGTGCGCGCAGTGGAGGTGAGCAATTGAACAAGGCAACGCGAAGCCGCAGCAGGCGTCGCGCGTTGCTGCTGGCTCTGGTCCTGACGCTGGTGCCGGCCGTGGTGCTCGCCACCGGGCTGGCGCTGGTCAACCCCAGCTTGCCCTGGAGCTACGCCGGCGGCGCGTCTGCCCAACTGCAGGGCGGCGCCTACACCATGAATGGGGCCGTGGGGCACGTAGGCGCCAGCACGGCGCCGGCAACAGGCGGCAGCTACTCGCTGGTGGGCAGCTATAACCCGCCGCCGGTAGCAACGCCGGCCGGTGTGACGCCGCGCATCTACCTGCCCATCGCCAAGAAGTAGCAGTCGGCGCGCAGCCGCACGCCGGTTGGAAACAGATTGGAAGCAGAGACGCCGGGCCGTCGATGTGACGGTCCGGCGTCTCGCGTCTATACTGCGCCGGCGGCGGCCATGTGGGCCGGCGCGTCTGCGACACCTGTTGTATTCGCCCTTCACTTGACTATGCGAATCTCCACGCGCCACCTTGCACACCTGCTGCTGCTTGCCCTGCTGCTCGCCGCCTGCGGGCGAGGCGGCCTTGCCCGCATGTTGGCCGACCCCTCTCCCACAACGCCGGCCACACCCGCCGCCAACACGCCCGCCGCAGTCGCGCCGGCCACCGACTTGCCCACTGTCACCGTCTACCACTCGCCGGCGTGCAACTGCTGCGGCAACTGGATCAGCTACATGCAGGCCGAAGGCTTCCCCGTCGAGGTCGAGGAGGTGACCGACCCGGCGCTCGTCAAGCGCGAGTACGCCATCCCGGCCGCGCTCTACTCCTGCCACACGGCCGTGGTGGATGGTTACATCCTCGAAGGCCATGTGCCGGCGGCCGACATCCGCCGCCTGCTGGACGAACGCCCCGCCGTGCGTGGCATCGCCGTGCCGGGCATGCCCATCGGCGCGCCGGGCATGGAGACCGAGGGTGTGGCGCCGCAGCCCTACGATGTGCTCACCTTCGACGCGGCGGGCAATACCACCGTCTGGGCCGAATATCGTCCGTAGCCCCGGCGCTGCCACACAAGCAGAACAACGCCCGGCTGCAGCTCTGCGGCCGGGCGTCTGCGTTCTATCATCAGAAAGGGTTGCTGCAGGCGAAGCGGCGCTGCTCCTACCGGGTTGCCACCCGGAGCTGCTCGGTCATTCTGATCTGCAGCGCATCTGCGGGGTATCCAAAGGCGGCCAGCATCTTGTCGGCCAGCATCTTCTGGCCCCCTGCATCCTGGTTGCACTCCATCCACCAGCCAGTGTCGCCTACCCGTGCAGCGCCGCAACGCAAAGCCGCAGAAACCGGATGCAAAGCGACCTTACGGCGGCTTTTCGGCGGATCGCGCAATCCGCTTGCTTGCAGTTGACATTCTCCTTACAGCAGCCTATACTCCCAGCAGCGTACGGCGCAGGCAAGCGGTCGGCGCTGGCTCTGAGCCGGTGCTGGTTGCACCGGGTTCCTTACGCTGCGCACCGGTTCGCTCCCGCATCCCTGCCCCCAAACTGTACGCCTGCTGTTTGCTGGCACACCGCAAGCTCCCATTCCCGCATCGCCCGCCCAGCAAAGCACAGCCCCATCCCTGTCGCGTTCGCTCACCGTCTTGAGAGCTGCTCCACACTCCCACCGTGGCCACAACTCACGCCAAAACCCACCGCACCGCCACCCCACGCGCCACCGAACGCACCACCGAACGCGCGGCTGAACGCGCCTCCGAGCGTGTGGCGCTGACGCGCAGCCTGGCCTTGGTGGCTCCGGCCGGCAACAACCCCTTCTTCCAGGAGGTGGCGCAGGGGCTGGAGCAGGTGGCCTGGCGCGCCGGCTTCGGCGTCTTCTCCTGCAACACCGACGGCGACCCCGCACGCGAAGAGGCCTACCTCGAGCTGCTGGTGCAGACCGGCGTGGAAGGCGTGGCGCTGGTGCCCGCAGGCAGCGTGCAGCCGGCGCTGAACCGGCTGCGGGCGCTGGGACTGGCCACCGTCGTCATCGACCGCGACATCCCGGGCGCGGCGGTCGACTGCGTCTACTGCGACAACGAAGAGGGCGCGTTCGAAGCCGTCGAGCATCTGCTGGCGCTGGGCCACCGGCGCATTGGCTGCATCACGGGCAACAGCCGCTACGTCACCAGCGCCGCGCGTCTCTCCGGCTACCACGCCGCGCTGCGCCACGCCGGCTTGCAGGTCGACCCGGCGCTGATTGTCCCCGGCAACTTCAGCGACAAGGGCGGGTATGCCGCCGCCCGCCGCCTGCTCGAAGCGGCCCACCCGCCCACGGCGATCTTTGCCTGCAACGACCTAATGGCGCTGGGCGTGCTCCACGCCGCACGCACCATGGGCCTCGAGCTCCCCAACGAGCTTTCGGTGGTGGGCTTCGACGATATCCACATGGCCGAGCTGGCCGTTCCCGCCCTCACCACCATGGTCCAGCCCAAGGCCGAACTTGGGCGCCAGGCGGCTGCCATGCTGCTCGAGCGACTGGCCGACCCAGGGCTGCCCTACCGGCGCGCGATGCTGCCCGCTCGCCTCTGCCTGCGCGCCTCCACCACCACACCAGCCTGAAGTGACCAGCCGGCGCGCCCGTCGGTAACCGGCGCGCGATGCTGCCCCATACGCACCCGCCGCGCGCCCCTTGGGTGCGCGTTTTGCTGTGCCGGCGCGGCGGCCTCCGCAGCGCGCATGCTATAATCTGCGCATGTTCACCCACCGCCTTGTCCTCACTCGTTTCTCGCACCGTCGGCTCTCGTTGCAGAGACTCCTTCTGCTTGCCCTGCTTGCCCTGCTGGCGGTCGGCTGCGGCGGCAAAGCGCCGGCCGACGATGCGCCGCTCGCCTCGGTCGCTTCAGTTGCCCCCGAAGCCTTTCCTGCTGGGCCAGGCCGCGGCTTTCCCACCGTGGCCATGGAGGGCGAAGCGAGTGCAACCGAAGCCCGACCCGGCAACCCGGCCCCCAACTTCCGCCTCACGCTCGAGAATGGCGACTCCTTCTCGCTCGAGAGTCTGCGCGGGCGGCCCGTCATCATCAATCACTGGGCCACCTGGTGCGGCCCCTGCCGGCTCGAAATGCCCGAGATCGTCAAGGCCGCGCAGGCAAATGACGACCTGGTTGTGATCGCCGCCAACATGATGGAGTCGCAGGAGACGATGGCCGCCTTTGTCGAGGAGTACAACATGGCCTTCGCCGTGCCTGTTGACCCCGACGGCCTGCTCGCGCAGAATTACGGCGTGCGCGGCCTGCCCATGACCTTCTTCATCGACCGCGAGGGCATGATCACCACCGTCTGGGCCGGCATCCTTACACCCGACAAGCTCAACGAGTTCCTCGCCGAGATCCTCTAGCCCCGCAACCCGGCGCGCGCCGGCAGGCTGCCCTCCATGTCGCTCTCGCCCATCGTCGACCAGCGCTACCGCCTCGCTCCCGCCGACCTGGCCGGCCGCCCGCGCCAAGTGATGGTGCGCCAAGTGGGGATGCAGGGGCTGGACGAACTGACGCCGCTGCTCTACTTTGAAGGCGTTGCCCGCCCCCTGGCGCTGGACTACGACCAGCGCGTGGCCATGAGCCGCATCGCCCGCAGCTACCGCATCGCCGACTGGGTAGGCGCAGCGCTGGTCCTGCGCCCCACGCGCACCCAGGGCCGCGACACCATCCTCCTCTACGACCTGGAGGAGCGGTTGCTTGCGTCGAACCCACCGCTGCGCGAGCGCTGGGAAGCCGGGCGGGCGCCGCTGCAAAGGCTGCTCGGGCGCGGCCTGGTGGTGCTGCTGATTGTGGCGCTGGCCTTCGGCGCCGTCTGGCTGGTGGAGAGGCTGCCCGACCTGACAGCCCTTGGCGAGATCTTTGCGCGCTAGCGGATTCCGTGGTCAAATCCTCCGGTTCTTTCCCCTCCGCTGCATAGAGCCCTGCGGCGCCGCGATTCCGATTCGGGATCGCGTGCATGGAGCACCGCGGCGGGCGGGGGACAGGTGGCGGTCCGCCGCCGGTCGGATCAGGGTCTAGCCCGGCGGCAGGCGGCGGCGCGACAATGGGCGCCGCTGCACGTGCGCGCGGGCAGCACTTTCCGCCGCGCGCAGCCATGCCGTCGACATCTGCGCCGCCTTGCCGGCGCCAACGCGCCACCCAGATTCAGTGAACAAACCAGACGATTACGACCTGATCCCGCGTACCACCCAACCCGGCGCGAGCGGAGCGCCCGGCCAGGCCGGCAGCGGCGCGCCCTACGCTGCGGCCGGCGGCCAGCCCGGCGCCACGCCGCAGTCGCCCTATGCGCAGCCCGGCGCAACCGGCGGCTCAGGCAGCCCCGGCGCGCCCCGCTCGCCTTACGGTGCGCCCGACCCCGAACCGCCCCGCCGCAGCTGGGCCTGGCTGATCACGCTCGGCGTGGTGGCCTTTGTGGCCTTTGCCGGCGGCGCCGCGCTCTTTACGCTGCGCGACCGGCTGGGGCCCGCGCAGCAGGCGCCCACTCCCGCCGCGCCTGCGACCAGCGCCACGCCCGGCGTCTCCTCCGAGCTCACGCCCTCTGGCTTTCTGGCCACGCTGGCGGCGCTGACGACGCAGACGCCTGCCGCAGCCGCCACCCCCGGCGCCGGTACGCCAAACCCGGTGGCAACACTCGCTGCCATGGCCACCGCCACGGCACAGGCGCGCGCCCTGGGGCCCACGCTCACGCCGTCGCCCACGCTGCAGCCGGCGCCCACGGCCACCGCCACCCCCTGCCCGATCCCGGTGGCGGCGGGCTTTGCCGGCCTCTTGCAGCAGAATGTGCTTGGCTGCCCGCTGGCCGAGATGCGCGTTGTCTGGTCGGCCGCCGAGTCCTTCGAGCGGGGCGCGATGCTCTGGCGCAGCGACACAAACCGCAGCTATCTCTTCAGCAATGACGGCCGCTGGCAAGTAATCGACGCATCGTGGGACGGCCAGACGCCGCCCGGGCGCGGCGAACCGCCCGCCGGCCTGCTCGCGCCCGAACGGGGCTTTGGCTATGCCTGGGGCACGCAGGACGAGATCTTTGCGCGGCTGGGCTGGGCGCGCGACATCGAGCGCGGCTTCTGCGCCGAGGTGCAGGAATTCGAACAGGGCTTCCTGCTGCAGAGCAGCCCCGTGGCTTCGTGTACGGCCGACAATCTCTACAACCAGGCGGCGTCGGGCGATTGGCAGCCGCTGGTGCTGCTGGCCCTCAACTCGGGCAACTGGAGCAGCAGCATAACCGGCGCCGCCATCGAGCTGCCCACGGCCGTGGCCGCCGTGAGCCCGACCGCGCCCACGGCGGCGGGCACGCTCTCGGTCGCCACCCGCCCCGAGGCCAACGGCGTCTTCAGCGCCCGCTCCACCGCCGGCATGGTGCAGCCCATCGTCGTCGACGGCGCGCTGGACGACTGGCCGGCGGACAACTGGCAGTCGATCTCGCACGCCATCGAGGGCACGGGCCGCTACTCCGGGCCGAAGGACGCGGCGGGCGAGTTCAACCTGATCTGGTCCACTCAGGGGTTGATGCTCGGCGTGCGTGTGGTGGATGACCAGTGGCGCCCCGGCCCCCTGGGCACCGACCTTTGGCAGGGCGACGCTCTGGAACTGCACCTGGATACCCGACTGGCCGACGACTACGGCTCCACCACCGCCGACACCGACGACTATCAGCTTGGCATTGCGCCCACGGGCAATGGCGGCGCGCTGCAGGCCTACCGCTGGCTCCCGCTCGATGCCGAAGGCGTGCTTGCCGTGCAGGGACAGGCGATAGCCGGCGGCGGCGGTTACACGCTCGAAGTGCTGCTGCCCTGGAGCCACTTCGGCATCGATAGCCCGCAGCCCGGCGCCTCGTTCGGCTTCAACCTCAGCATCAGCGACAACGACAGCGACACCCAGTCGCAAGAGTCCGTCATCTCCGCTTCGCCCACGCGCACCACCTTCAACAACCCCACCGAATGGGGCACGCTCGTCCTGCTCCCCTGAACGCGCCCCGCCCGAATCCCCGCTCAATCCACCGACCCGCTGACGATTTGCCTCTCCCTGTTGACCTGACGGGCACTTTACGCTAGAATCGTCGCACCCCACCACACTGGTTATACGTGCAGGCGCTTATCGCCGTTTGCGCGCCGGATGACTGCCGGCCGCTTCCAGGCATCGACGCGACCGCCGCTGCAGTGCGCGCCAGGAGGACGCGCGCCGAGCGTTTGCGCATGCCAAGCGTCTGCCGCCGCACGCGCGCCGCATCCCCACCGCGCCGCGCACAGCACCTGCCGCCTCAGACACAGCGCACCCAGCCCCTGCCCGCGCGGTGTCCACGCGTAGATCTCCCCACACCACACAGGCGCGGCAGCCGCAAAGCCGCCGCGCGCAGCAGTCGCTGGCTCCTTGAAAGGGGGGAACAATGTCTCCGTTCGCTTTCCACACTCGTCACCTGAACGCCCGCGCGCGGGCCGGGAGACGCAGCCTGACCCGCGCCGGGCTTACCGGCGCGCTGACGCTTGTGCTTCTGCTGCTGGTCACCGGCGCCGCCCTGGCGCAGGAGCTGCCCGGCACGCTTGTCTCGGGACCCGGCGGCTTCAACGTGCTGGTGCCCGGCGGCGCCGAACCGGTGGGCAACCCGGACGCCGTAGACGGCCCCTTCGACGACGGCGGCGCGTGGGAGGTCGGCCTGGAGGGCTCGGCCGGCAACCTGACCACCGCCACCGCCGCCGAACGCGCCGGCATGTGGTTCTGGCTCAACGGCTGGTTCGTCAAGCGCTTCGACTTCGCCGAGAACAACGCCTGGGAAGAGGACTTCAAACGCGCGGCGCTGGGCGGCACCGAGCAGAACTGGCTCGACACCGTCGACTTGATGTTCTACGTCGGCCACGGTTCGCCCGGCCAGATCACCTTCGACAACGGCGCCCACGACGATGCCTGGCTGACTGCGCCCAACGACTGCAACACCTCCTGGGGCGACCGCGACAACGAGTGGCTGGCGATGACCTCGTGCCAGGTGCTCTCGGGTGCGGGGCTCAGCAACATGGCGCTCTGTATGAACAAGCAGCACCTGATCCTGGGCTTCGTCACCAACGCCAGCGCGCACAACAGCGTCGGCGATACGCAGGCCTACCACTTCAGCCGCTACATGCGCATGGGCTACAACATGACGCAGTCGTGGTTCAAGGCTTGCGATGTTGCCGACCGCGGCCGCACCGTGCGTGTAATCGCCGAAGAGACTGCCTGCTTCAACGACAACCCCTACTACAGTTCGGTCTGCTCGGATGTCTACGACAACGACTACTACTGGTACACGCACAGCTGCGGCACGCCGGCCGCCGGCGCCGTGCCCGATGCCCTGCAGCAGGGCGTGCAGCTCCCCGTCTTCCAGCTCAAGGAGTACACCGAGGCCGAGGCCGCCAGCGACTTTGCCGACCTGAGCGCGATCTTCTCGATCCCCTCTACGGCTACGGTTGCTACGCAGGCCGCCGGCGTGCAGCAGGAGAACCCGCCGCAGCCCTCGCTGCCCGAGAACTCCCCCTTCCGCGTCGCCATCACCGACGGCCGTGTGCTGCAGTTGGACGAGACGAGCGGCCTCTACGAGTATAGCAACCTGAACGAGCTCTGGAGCGGGCAGACGGCCGAGACCACGCTGGCGGCCGCTGCCGGCGCTCCGCAGGGCATGGCCGTGACCCAGCAGGACGCCCGTGCCATTGCGGACAACTTCCTGCGCACGAACAAGCTCTTCTCGACTGACGCCGTCTTCGCCGAGGTGCTGACCGACAACGTGGGCGCCGTTGCCCGCGGCCAGGCGCTCACCGAGGCCACTGTGCGCCGCTTCGAGAGCCCCAGCGTCTACCAGGTGATCTACGCGCGCCAGATCTCGGGCACGGCGGTAACGACCGCCGGCGCCGTGGCGAGCGATTTCACGGTGGTAGGGCCGGGCGCCAAGCTCAAGGTCTACGTCCCCATCAGCGCCCCCGATCTGGGCGGCGCGTCGGTGATGCAGACGGTGCAGCCGTCCGGCGTGCAGGGCGGCTGGCGCGAGATCGTCCCCGCCGTCGATGCGGCCAGCGGCGACGCCGTCCATGTACAGGGGCTCTCTGCCGCGACGGTCATCGCGCTCTACGGCGCGCTGGACGACAAGGTGTCGATGGCCTCGATCCCGATCAGCATCAGCGAGCAGGTGGTGCTCTCCTCGACGCTGGCCTACTGGGAGAACGCGCCGGGCACGCCGCAGGGGCAACTGATCCCGGTCTATGAGCTCGGCGTGCAGATCACCGAGGCCGACACCGGCGCCGTGAGCGTCGTCAAGCAGTACGTGCCGGCGGCGTCGCTCTACCTGAAGCCCATCGCCGACATCCTGCCCTACGCCGAAACCGCCGCCGTCGACGCCGAGCTGATCCCCGGTTCGCAGATCACCCTGATCGCCGCCAACGCCGGGCTGACGCTGGCCGCGCTGGGCTATGGCGATGCGTTCCCCTTTGTTGCCGGTTCGGGCGGTCCCTACACCTATGACTGGTATCTGGGTGATCCCATCCCGCCCAACAAGGTTGCCGGCTGCGCCAGCACCAGTTGCACGCTCACCGTGCCCACGGCACCGAACGGCAAACCCGGCGAGCTGGTGGTTACGCTCGTCGTCACCGACACCGGCAGCCCCAACCAGGCCACCGGCAGCGACACGATCAGCCTCGAAGTGCTGGCCACGGCCGCCAACCTGCCGCTGGTGCGCAACAAGTAGCCGCTGCCTGCCCTCGACCCGCCGGCTGCACACGCCCCACCGTGTGCAGCCGGCGTGTGGCGCCAATCTGCAACGCTTGAGCCGGGAAAGGCACGTGCCTTTCCCGGCTTGCCTTTGCCGGGTTTGCCGCATGCCGCCCCAAGCGGTAGGATAGATTGATGCGCGCTGTGCAAGCGCGCGCACAATACGGACCGTGCGCGGTCCCCATTCCCCGGCACTCACCTGCCCCATCGCGTGCTTGTGCACGTCGCGAAAGCCCAACTCATGTCGCTCACCAAAGAAGAGGCCCTCGCTTATCACGCCGAAGGGCGCCCCGGCAAGCTGCGCATTCAGCCCACCAAGAGCATGGAGACGCAGCACGACCTCTCGCTCGCCTACTCGCCCGGCGTCGCCTGGCCCGTGCTCGAAATCGCCGACCACCCCGAGTCGGCCTATGACTACACCGCCAAGGGCAACCTGGTGGCCGTGATCAGCAACGGCTCCGCCATCCTGGGGCTGGGCAACCGCGGCGCGCTCGCCTCCAAACCGGTGATGGAGGGCAAGGCGGTGCTCTTCAAGCGCTTCGCCGACGTAGACGTCTTCGACATCGAGGTCAACAGCAAGGACCCTGACGAGATCGTGCGCTTTGTCGAGATGATTGCCCCCACCTTCGGCGGCATCAACCTTGAAGACATCAAGGCGCCCGAGTGTTTCTACATCGAGCAAGAGGCGCAGAAGCGCTGCAACATCCCCGTCTTCCACGATGACCAGCACGGCACGGCGATCATCTCGGGCGCCGGCCTGATCAACGCGCTCGAGATCGTCAACAAGCCGATCGCCGACGTGCGCGTCGTCATCAACGGCGCCGGCGCTGCCGCAATTGCCGTGGCCGACCTTTACGTCGCGCTGGGCGCCCGCGCCGAGAACATCCTGATGGCCGACACCAAGGGCGTGATCTACGCCGGCCGCAGCGAGGGCATGAACGAGTACAAGGCCCGCTACGCCGCCAACACACCGCTGCGCACGCTGGAAGAGGCGATGGCCGGCAGCGATGTCTTTGTGGGCCTTTCGGTGAAGGATGTGGTGACGCGGGCGATGGTGCGCTCGATGGCGCGCGACCCGATCCTCTTCGCCATGGCCAACCCCGACCCGGAGATCACCTGGGAAGAGGTGCAGGCGGCGCGCAGCGATGTGATCTTCGGCACCGGGCGCAGCGACTACCCGAACCAGGTCAACAACGTGCTCGGCTTCCCCTTCATCTTTCGCGGCGCGCTGGATGTGCGTGCGCGCGCAATCAATATGGAGATGAAGATGGCCGCCACCCGCGCGCTGGCCGCCCTCGCCCGCGAGGATGTGCCCGACAGCGTCACGCGCGCCTATGGGGTCTCGTCAATCCGCTTCGGGCGTGAGTACATTATCCCCAAGCCGCTGGACCCGCGCGTGCTGATGTGGGTTGCCCCCGCCGTGGCCAAGGCCGCCATGGAGAGCGGTGTGGCCCGCACCACGATCGACCTGGAGAGCTACCTGGACCAACTGGCCGCGCGCCAGGGCGCACGCACGCAGCTCATGCGCGTGCTCGAGACCAAGGCGCAGCGCGCGCCCAAGCGCCTTGTCTTTGCCGAGGGCGAAGAGCCGAAGATCGTGCGCGCGGCGCAGGCGATTGAGACGCAGGGCATTGCCACGCCGATCCTGCTTGGGCGCCCCGACCAAGTGCAGGCGGTCGTGCGCGAGCTCGGCCTGGTGTACACGCCCACGGTCATCGACCCCGCCACTGCGCCGCAGCGCGACTGCTATGCCGAACGCTTCCACGCCGCGCGCCGCCGCAAGGGGGTAACGCTGGCCCTGGCCAACGACCTGATGCGCCAGCCCACCTACTTCGGCCCGATGATGGTGCAGGCCGGCGACGCCGACACCTACATGTCGGGACTCACCTACAACTATCCCGATGTGCTGCGGCCCGCGCTGCAGTGCGTGGGCGCCATGCCCAACCGCTGGGTCAGCGGCGTCTACGTCATGCTCATCCAGGACAAGGTCTACCTCTTCACCGACGCCACGGTGATCATCGAGCCGACGGCGGAGCAGTTGGCGGCAATTGCGCTCAACGCCGCCGAGCTGGCCGAACGGCTGGGGCTGGAGCCGCGCATTGCCATGCTCAGCTTCTCGAACTTTGGCAGCACGCCCCACCCCGAGGCGCAGCGCGTGCAGGAGGCGACGGCGCTGGTGCAGCAGGCCCGGCCGGATCTGCCCATCGACGGCGAGATGCAGGCCGATGTCGCCGTCTCGCCTGAGCTGATGCAGCGCAGCTTTGCGTTCAGCAAGGTGAAGGACCCCAACATCCTCGTCTTCCCCTCGCTTGGCGCCGCCAACACGGCCTACAAGCTGATGAGCCAACTGGGCGGCGCCGTCGCCATCGGCCCGATCCTGGTTGGCATGAACGCGCCGGTGCACGTGATCGCCGGCGAAGCTGACGTGCGCGACATCGTCAACATGGCGACGCTGGCTGTCGTCGATACACAGGCCTACGACCGTTCGCTGAACCACGACAACGCATAGCTTGCAGAGAACCGGCGGACCTATGCAGCTTGCCAACTTCTGGACGGACGACTACCCGCGCCCGGCCGACCTGCCGGTGGCGGAGCTGCCCGCACGCGCCGATGTCGCCATCATCGGCGGCGGCTACACCGGGCTCAACGCCGCCATGGCGCTGCGTGCGGCGGGCGCTTCGGTGGCCGTGCTCGAGGCGAACACGATCGGCTGGGGCGCCAGTTCGCGCAACGGCGGCATGGCCACCTCCGGCCTCAAGCTGGAGCCGCAGACGGTGGTGGCCCGCTACGGCCTCGAGATGGGACGCGAATTCTGGCAGTGGGCGCAGGCTGCGATCGACCATGTGGAGCAGTTGACGGCGCGCGAGCAGATCGCCTGTCATTTCAGCCGCAGCGGCAGCGTCACGCTTGCGGCCAAGGCCGGCCACCTGCAGAGCATGCGCGACGAGATGGCCTGGTTTGCGCGCACACTGGGCGAGCACGACGGCGAGGTGCTCGACGCCGACCAGCTCGCCGCCGAGATTGGGTCGGGGCTCTACTACGGCGGCCTAGTCGATCGCAGTTCGGCGGCGCTGCACCCGGCGCGCTACGTCTTTGGGCTGGCGCAGGCCGCCGCCCGCCACGGCGCGCAGCTCGTGGAAGACGCCGGCGTCAGCGCGCTGCTGCGCGAGCAGGGGCGCTGGCGCGTGGTTACGCGGCGCGGTTCGCTGGAAGCGCGCGAAGTGCTGATCGCCACCAACGGCTACACCACCGGCCTTGCACCGGCAGTCCGGCGCGGGCTCTTCCCCGGCGGCAGCTACGTCATCACCACCGAGCCGCTCACGCCCGAGCAACAGCACGCCGTCAGCCCGCGCGGGCGCATGTTCTTCGACAGCCGCCACTTCCTCAACTACTTCCGGCTCACACCCGACGGCCGCATGCTCTTCGGCGGTCGCCACAACCTCTCCACCTCGCTCAACCTGCTCGAGAGCGCCGAGCTGCTGAGCGCGCGCCTGCGCACCGTCTTCCCAGCGCTTGCCGGCGTGCCCGTCTCGCACGCATGGACGGGCAAACTGGGGCTTACCTTCGACCTGATGCCGCACATCGGGCGCGCCAACGGCCTCTGGTATGCCTATGGATATTCAGGCCACGGCGTGGCGGTTGCCAGCAAGCTGGGTCACGAGGTGGGCGAGCTGATCGCCGGCACGCGCAGCTCGAGCCTCTTCAGCAGCATCCCGCACCGCCGCTACCCGTGGACGCGCCACGACAAGCTCTTCCTGCCGCTGGTTTCGCGCTGGTTCCGTCTGCTCGACGCGGTGTCGTAGGCGATTCGCTAAATGTCATAGCAAGCCGGCAGCATGGCGTTCCGGCGCAATGAAGGGGGTCGTGGTGCGTTCGGTCCTGGAGAGTCTGCTGGAGCCGCTGCAGGCGGTGGCCGCCGAGTGGAAGCTGCCGGGGATGGTGGTCGCCTTCCAGCGCGGCAATGGGCCGGTCGAAGGGCTGGCATTCGGCGCCGACGGTGCGGGCGCGCCGTTGCAGGTCGATTCGATCCTGCACATGGCGTCGATCACAAAGCCCGCCACGGCGCTGGCCGTGCTGCGGCTCGTTGCCCGCGGCCAACTCGACCTTGACGCGCCGCTCGCCGAGATGCTGCCCGACGCGGCAATGGCGCAGCCGGGCGTTACGCTGCGCCGCCTGCTCTCCCACACCGCCGGCGCGCCGCTCGACGTCGACGGCAAGCTCGCCCCCTACGCGCCCGGGCTGGATTGGGCGCAGCTGACTCAGGCGCTGCTGCACGCGCCGCCCCTTGTGCCGCCCGGCAGGCAGGTGCTCTACAGCAATCTGGGCCCGGGGCTGGCCGCGCTCTGCGTGGAGCGCGCAACCGGGCTGGCCTTTGCGCAGGCGCTGCGCGAGCTGGTGCTCGCGCCGCTGGGCGTCGAGGCCTGGCTGGGGGATGAACCGCCCCGTGCGCCGGCCTGGGTGGGCGGCCAGAAGGGGCGGCATGTGGGTACGGAGCTCGAGAGCTTCAACTCGCGCTTCTGGCGCAGCCTGGCCATGCCGTGGGCGGGCATGGTGACCACGGCGGCCGGCGCAATGGCACTGGTGCGCGCCTTCGGCCCCGGCGGCGAGGGCTTTCTGCCCGCCACCCTGCGCGCCGACGCCACCTCTAATCAGACCGGCGACCTGGGCGGCGGTTTCAGCTTCTGGCGCGAGTGGAGAACCTGCGCCTGGGGGCTGGGCGTTGAACTGCGCGGCGACAAGCAGCCCCACTACGCCGGCGCCTGCGCACCGGAATCGTGGGGGCACCTGGGCGGCAGCGGCGCCTTCGCGTGGCACGATCCCACGGTTGACCTCACCTGGTTCGTCGGCTCACCCATGGTCAGCTTCCCGTGGGCCGACGCCATCGCCACCGCCGGCGACCTGATCCGCGAAACAGCGCTCACTGCATAACGCAAGGAAAAGCAACAGGTACACGGAAAAAACGGAAAAAGCGGAGGGAAACAACCGCCAGTCATTAGGCTCGCGCCGGCGTGCCTTTCTCCGTCGTCTCCGTTGTTTCCGCGTACGGAGTAATCCGCAAGAAGTAGCGCAACGTAGAAGACGTGACAAGATCGCTCACCAGAGAGCCGTCGCCACCCTACAACGCAGGTCGTTGCATTACCTTTTGCGGATTACTGGTTTGCTTTGTGTTCTTGCTCCAAGCTGCAGGTCAGCAACCTCGAGCCACTGCGGCGCCGGCGCGGCCTCTACGCCCCACGCCAGCTGCCCCTGAGGCGTGGCGACGAGGTACTGGTTGTCGATCCAGATCACCAGCCCCAGCGGCCCGGCCGGCGCCCCCTGTTGCTCCAGCACCTGCGCACCGTCCACGGCCATGCGCACCCCCGCCTGATCCCATTCAATGAGATAGCTGTGCCATGCCTGCATGTCGAGCGCGAGCGGCGTTTCGCCCACGCCTGCCATGCGCTGCGCATACGGCCAGGCGCGGCGGTAGATGCACGACACGCGCATCAGGAGCGCCGCGGCCGGCAGCAGCGGCGCCAGGGGGAGCAGCAGCGCCGCCGCAGCGCGCGCGGGCGGCCGCCCGGTGTTGAGCGTGGCCGCCTTGAAGCCGTTGCCGGGCACGCCCGCAGCGAGCGCCATCTTTGAGCGGGGCGAGGCGAAGAAGAACCAGGCCGTCTGCGGCAGCGCGGGCGGCCAGCTGCCGCTCATGCCGAAGGGGTCGTTCCAGAAGCCGAAGCCGGCCGTGCCCACCAGTTCGTGCGCAGGGTGCGAAAAGCGTGCTCGCAACTCGAGGCGCAGCGGCGGCCGGTGCAGGAAGGCGGCGCGCGGCCTGCCTGCCGTATCATCGAGCTGGGCGTTTGTGTAGCGCACGCCACCGCTTGCGGGCATCGCCGGAGTGGCGAGCAGGAAGCCCGCTTCGGTGCGCGCCACCCCCGCGCCGCCCTGGCGCGTAGCCACCAGCTTCCCCCACCGGCTCAGGTCAGCGCGCATGGGGCGCTCCAGGGGTGCGCCTGGCCTCGAGCATGCCGACGCTGGCAACGCTGTAGCCCACGCGCAGGGGATGCGCCACCCGCTGCCGCCAGAAACGCGGTGCAAAGCCTGCGGCGCGCAGCCGTTCGTCTGCGGCGGCGTGTGTGGCGCTGAGTGATGCGCCGTCCTGGCCGCTGCTCGAGGAACCGGCGCTTGGCGCAGGACGCAGCTGCCAGCGCGGCGCACTTGCCCACAGCCCCACCACCAGCAGCCTGCCGCCCGGCCCCAGCACACGCGCCGCCTCTGCCAGCGTCGCCTGCTCGAGGATGTAGGGCGCCGGGAAGGTCGCCAGCAGGGTATCGAAGCTGCCGTCGGCAAAGGGCAGCGCGCGCGCATCACCCTGCGCGAGCGGAGGGGCGCCCCGCCATGCCTGCCCGCGCCGCGCGACCTCCACCATCTGCGCCGAGCGCTCCAGGCCCAGCGCCGGCACGCCCGCCGCCGCCAGTTCGGCCAGCAGCGCGCCCGGGCCCGGCCCCAACTCAAGCACACGCCCAGTACTCCCCTCGGCGCGCACAAGCGGCAGCGCCAGCCGCCGCCACGCCGGCCAAGCGCCCAGGCTCACGCCCGCGGCTACCCACTCGTACGCCCACGCCAGCTCGGCATAGAGCCGCTCGCACGCCCACAGGTAAAGAGTGCGCGCCGGCTTGCCGGCCGCTTTGCCCATCGTGCTCACCTCTTCTTCACCAACCATTCAGGAGCGATTAAGCCATTTTGCACCTTTTGCCCTCTGTGCAATAATGTATTGGCTTTCCAGCAACAACATCATGCCTGCATGGGCGCAGACGAGGCCGCCACCGGATAGGGCGAGAGCCACCTGCTCCAGCTTGCTGTGCGTCTGCCTGTGTGCAGCGCCGGTGACGGCCGTATGGCCGGTTTGCAGGCGCTGCCCCATTCTACTCTGCGTTATTCTACTCTGCGTCGCGACTCTTGCTGATGGTTCCAAGTGCATAAGGCTTCAAACGGCCCACCAATGGGGGTTGGCCGCGCGCCAGCGGCTGCGCAGGGTAACCCCCACAGGGGAGCCGGTTTTGGCACCCTTCCTGCGTGTTGTTGGGCGGACGACAGAATGCTTGCTGAATGGGCACCTGCCAACGCCTTCGTGCAGTCCCTCGTGTATGTTGACCCGGCAGCTCACACAGTCCCGCTTCATCGTTCCCCACGTGTGCAAGAGGAGACCCATTCCATGCGTAAAGTCGTACTGAATTTGCTCTTGATCCTCGCGTTGTTGCTCGCAACCGTCACCCCGGCTTTTGCGCAGGAGCAACCGGATGCGCCGGTTGGCCCTCAGGATGTACCCGACCTTCCTCTGAACTTCTATGTTCCCCTCTTCGCGAATGGCAACGACTTTCTTGAAGTGACGGCAGACAGCGCCGCCGTAGACGGGGCGGCAACCCTCGGCGTACGCTCCGCGGCGCAGCTGCAGAGCATGCGTGCCCCGCAGGATGTCCTCGCCGTCGACACCAACGGCCCGATCCGCGCCGGCAAGGTGAACGAGCGGCTGCAGGGCGCCACCGGTCGCGTGCGCCTTGTCATCCGCCTGAGCCAGACGCCGGCCGCACGCGTCGCCGCGGCCGAAGTCAGCGCTGCCGAGGCGCAGGTCAACGCCGCCATGGCCGTCACCGCCCAGCAGCAGACCGTGCTGCAGTGGCTGCGCTCGGTGGACCCGGCTGCCAAGGAGCTGGCGCGCCTGCGCGTCTCGCTCAACGCCATCATCGTCGAGACCGACGCCGCGCTGATCCCGCAGCTGAGCAAGCGCCCCGAAGTCGTGATGATCAACCCCGTGGGCACCTATGAGCTCGACCTGAGCGAGACCGTGCCCTACATCGGCGCCAGCGCCGTGCAGGCCAGCGGCGTCACCGGCGAAGGCGTGCGCGTCGCCGTGCTCGACAGCGGCATCGACTACACCCACTTCAACCTGGGTGGCGAAGGCACGCTCGAAGCCTACGAAGCCGCCTATGGCACCGACCCGTCGGACCCGCGCAACACCACGCGCGACGGCCTCTTCCCCACCGCCAAGGTCGTCGACGGTTACGACTTTGTCGGCGAAGAGTGGCCGAACGCCGACGAAGTGGGCGACCCCGACCCGATTGACTGGGAAGGGCACGGCACGCACGTCGCCGACATCATCGGCGGCGCCAGCACCGACGGCACGCACGTCGGCGTGGCTCCGGGCGCAAGCCTGGTCGCCGTCAAGGTCTGCTCGGCGGTCTCCAGCTCCTGCTCCGGCCTGGCCCTGCTGCAGGGCATCGAGTTTGCGGCCGACCCGAACGGTGACGGCAACATGAGCGACGCCGTGGACGTGGTCAACATGTCGCTGGGCAGCTCGTACGGTCAGTTCCAGGATGACCTGAGCCTGGCCAGCGCCAACATCGTCAAGGCGGGTGTGGTGGTTGTGGCCTCGGCCGGCAACAGCGCCGACCGCCCCTACATCGCCGGTTCGCCCTCCACGCAGCCCGAAGTCATCAGCGTGGCGCAGACGCAGGTGCCGAGCTCCGTGACCTACGCGCTGAAGGTCAACTCCCCGGCGGCGATTGCCGGCGAGTACCGCAACACCGAGACGGTGGAATGGGCGCCGATCGGCGAAGGCTTTGTGGGTGACGTGGCCTTCGTTGGCCGCGGCTGCCCCGCTGATTCCGTCTCGGCCGGCTCTCCCGAAGACCCATATTCGGCAGACCCCGCCGGCAAGGTGGCGCTGATCGACCGCGGTGGCTGCTCCGTCAGCCTCAAGGTGGACCGCGCAGCCAAGGCCGGCGCCATCGGCGTGCTCATCGGCCTGGTGGCCGCAGGCGACGCCGTGAGCTTCAGCAATGGCGGCGGCGACACCTTCGTGCCGACGCTGATCATCATCAAGAGCTACGCCGATATGATCAAGGCGCAGCTAACTGCCGGCGAAACCGTGAACGTCGAAGTCTCGTCCACTGTCTCGACGGCGCTGATCGGCTCCATGGTCGGCTCGTCGTCGCGCGGCCCCAGCTACTCGTGGCATGCCATCAAGCCGGACATCGGCGCGCCCGGCGCGTCGCTCTCGGCCATTGTGGGCTCCGGCACGGGTGAAGAGGCCTTCGGTGGCACCTCGGGCGCCGCGCCCATGGTCTCGGGCGCCGCAGCGCTCGTGCTCGATGCCTACCCCGGCGCCGTGCCGCAGGAAGTGCGCGCCCGCCTGATGAACACGGCGGACACGAACATCCAGATCAACCCGGCCACCCAGCCCGGCGTGCTGGCCCCGATCACCCGCATCGGCGCCGGTGAAGTGCGTGTGGATGATGCGCTGGCTACCGGCATCGTGGCGATCGACCACCGCTCGCTCATCCCCAGCCTCTCGTTCGGCTATCAGGAGCTGCCGATCTCGCAGAGCTTTGCTCGCCGCGTGATCGTCTACAACTATGGCCCCACCGCACGCACGCTGAGCATCACGCCCAGCTTCCGCTATGCCGACGATGCCGCATCGGGCGCCGTTAGCGTCGCAGTGCAGCCCTCGGTCTTCGTCAAGGCCAACGGGTGGGCCACCTTCTACATCGCCCTCAACGTCGACGCAAGCAAGCTGCCCACCTGGCCGTGGACCTTCACGGGCGGGCGCGACGGCGGCATCGGTTCGCTGCTGCAGACTGTTGAGTATGACGGCTACCTGACGCTGGGCGACGCCGCCGGCAGCATCCACCTGCCCTGGCAGATCCTGCCCCGCAAGTCGGCCGGCGTTGTTACGCTGCCCGCCAGCCTGGGCAAGAACAACCGCAACGCCGTCAAGGTGGTGAACCTGGGCGTCGAGAACGGCAACACCGACGTGCTGGCCCTGCTCGGCACCAGCCCGCGCATCGCCAGCCAGTACCTGCCCGGCCCCGGCGACAACTTCGCCGTGGTGGACATCCGCGCCGTGGGCGCCGATTACTGGGGCAACCTGGGCGCTCCGGTGGGCGACGTCATCGGCTTCGGCATCACCACCTACGGCACCCGCTCGCACCCGGCCTACCCCGCCGAGTTCGATGTCTACATCGACACGACGGGTGACGGCTTGGACGACTTCGTGGCCTACACCGCCGAAGCCTCGGGCTTTGGCCTGACGGGCCAGACGCTCGTCTACGTGGCAGACCTGGCTCCGGGCCAGGCGCCCGACTTCCCAGGCGGCCAGGCATACTTCTATGCCGACACCGACCTGAACACCGCCAACGTCATCATGCCGCTGCCGCTGGGGCTGATGGGCGTGGACGCCAACACCAAGCTCCGGCTCAGCGTCTATGCCTACGACAACTACTTCACCGGCGCGCAGACCGACGCGATCGAGAACATCTTCTACACGCCGTCGACGCCGAAGTTCGGCCCGACGGGGATCATCTACGACCAGCCACGCGGCGAGTCGGTGACGATCCAGCCGGTGGCGGTGCCGGGCGGCGCGGCGGCCTCGCCGTCGCAGACGGGCCTGCTGATGCTGCACCGCAGCCAGCCCGCCAACTTCGAAGCCAGCATCGTGCTCGTGAAGTAAGAGGCGGCGGGAGGCGATCGAGAACCGAGAACCGAGAATCGAGAGTCCGCCCGCTCCCTGGCAGTAGTTCCGTAAACGCAGCAAGCCCGGCCATTCACCAGAGTGGCCGGGCTTCTTTTTCCAATCCACTTCACTCGCTCGCCCCAACACACCGCCGCCGCCCCCCTCTCGATTCTCGCTTCTCGATTCTCGATCTCCCCTCCGAAAGCGCTTCCACTCGAGGATTGACAGCCCTCGCACCCCAGTGTTATCATCCCGCGGCGGGGCGAGGCCGACACTCCGATCGCCGGCCCGCCTTTCCGCACACCATGGACCCAGAGACTTCCTTGACGGACGAAGCTGGCAACCCGCCCGACCCTGACAGTCAGTTGCCCCGGCCCCACCGTGCGCCTTGCGGCGCACGCGGCCAGGGCGAGGTGCGGGCAGCCGACAAACGACGGTGCATACCGTCCATCCAGTTACCGCTGCCTTCAGGCGCCGGCGCGTGGGCTCCCAGCGAGCGCACGCCGCGCGGGTTCCGTCGCAGCGGGCCTCTCCGCACCCACTAGCACCCGGCGCGGGAGACCCCGCGACCACCCCGCCTGCCGACGCCATCCGCGCCGCTCTCCCCGCGAGAGCCGCACCCGGATGGCGTCTTTGCGCCCTCTGCCCAGCCGGCGCCCGCCCCTGCACAGCGATCTATCCAGCCCTGCGGCTGCACCCTGCCGCGCGCCCATACCCGGCGCGCGTTCACGGTGCACCCAGCGGGCAGCACCTGCACGCGGTGGCCCGCTTCGCCGCCGCATGCAGAGATCGAAGCCGCACTGCGCATGAGGTGAAAAATGGTCGACCCCACCAAGTTCGAAGCTGCACAGGAGACGCTGCTCGAGTTCCTTGAGCACGACGATTTCGACGGCGCCGCACGCGTGCTGCGCGCGCTGCACCCGGCCGACGCCGCCGAAATCCTGGCCTGGCTCGACGATGAAGCCCACCAGGCCGAACTCGTACGCCGCCTGGAAACCGAACAACTCGCCGATGTCTTCGAGCAGATGTACGAAGAGGACATGGCCGACGTCGCCGAGCACCTCGACCGCGACACGCTGGTCGACCTGCTGGACGAGATGGAACCCGATGCCGCCGCCGACCTGCTGGGCGAGATGGAGCCCGCCGAAGCCGCCGGCCTGATCGAGGAGATGGACGAGTCCGAGTCCGTCACCGCCCTGCTCAAGTATCCCGAGGAGAGCGCCGGCGGCATTATGAACCTGCCGCCCCCCTCGCTGCGCCGCTGGATGAAGGTGCGCGAGGCCGTTACCTTCCTGCGCGACAACTATCAGGACGCCGAGGATATCTACTACCTCTACGTCCTCGACCGCAACGGCCGCCTGATCGGCATTGTGAACCTGCGCGCGATGGTGCTTGCCGACCCGCAGCAGACGATCGAATCGATCATGCGCCCCGACATCGTCACCGTGCGCGCCGACGCCGACCAGGAAGAGGCCGCCTCGCTGCTCGCCCGCTACGACTTGCTCGCCGTGCCCGTGGTGGACCACGACGACCGCCTCGTCGGCATCATCAGCGTCGACGACCTAGTCGACGTCATCGAGGAGGAGGCGACCGAGGACATCTACCGCCTGGCGCAGATGAGCGACGAGGGCGGCATCTTTGTGCCGCTTGGACGTGCGCTGCGCGGCCGTCTGCCCTGGCTGGTGGTGAACCTGGTCACGGCCTTCCTGGCCGCCAGCGTGGTGGCCTTCTTCGAGGGCACAATTGCGAAACTGGCGATTCTAGCCGCGCTGATGCCGATTGTGGCCGGCCAGGGCGGCAACGCCGGCACGCAGAGCCTGACCGTGGTGGTGCGTTCGCTGGCGCTGCGCGAGGTGGAGCCGAAGGATGTCCTCTCAGCGCTTTGGCACGAGGCGCGCGTGGGGCTGGTGAACGGGCTCGTACTTGGGCTGCTGGTGGGCGTCATCGTTGCCCTGGTCACGCGCGAGCCGGTGCTGGGGATGGTGATCGGCGTGGCAATGCTGGGCAACATGATCATCGCCGCCTCGTTTGGCACGCTGGTGCCGCTCACACTGCGCCGCATGGGCATCGACCCGGCGCTGGCCTCCAGCATCTTCGTCACCGCCGCCACCGACATGCTCGGCTTCTTCATCTTCCTGGGCTTGGCCACCCTGCTGCTCAACCGCATCCTCTAGCGCGCTGCTTGCCGGAAAAAGGGCGCGAAAAATGCCAGGCCCCCACCTTGCGGTGAGGGCCTGGCTGACCTGCGCTCCGGCAGCGTATCTCTAGAGGTTACCCTTCAGAGGTGACGCTGCCGGAGTGGATTCGAAACTACAATCCATGAGCACCACCTCCTTCTGTATGGGATAGCATGTTGGGGGGCGGCCTGCCCGTGGCGGCGGTTGCCCGCTGCACCACCCACGCCCTGCGGCGTGGAGCCGTTCCAAAGGCACTCTCACACCGGCGCCGACGCTGCGCCGTTTAGCTACGTGGAGTGGTGCGCTGTGGATGCGCAAAGAATGCCACACAGTAAGGCGGCTGTCAAGTGGGAATGATCACCCTTTTTCGGGCGCATACAGAGCGTCGCGCAAGCGTCCGAGTGCCCCACAGGCCGCTCAAGTGATGCCGCATTCAGTTCTGCAGTTACCTCTCCTTGCGCCCTGCATCGCGCCCTTGCGGCTTCTTGCGACCTTGCGTTAGGCAGTTGCAGTTCTCAGTGCGGTCTTGCTTTAGCAGGGCCCCGGCTTGAGCCGCCAGGGCAGCCCGGCCACCAGCAGCAGCACCTCGTCGGCGTGGCGGGCGAGCAGCTGATTGGCGCTGCCCAGCGCGTCGCGATAGAAGCGGCCCAGGCGCGAGGGCGGCACCACCCCCATCCCCACCTCGTTGCTCACCACCACAAGCCGCGCGCCGGGCGCGCCATGGGTGCGCCACGCTTCAAGCAGCGCCTGCGCCTCGCCAATCACGGAGGCGTTGGCCTGCTCCTGCGTCGCGTCATCGGGCAGCGCCAGCAGCGCGTTCGACGCCAGCAGCGTCATACAGTCGACCACCACCGTGGCCGGTGCGTGCGGCGCCGCGCGCAGCCACGCCGCCAGCGCCACACCGGCCTGCAGCGGCGCCTCCAGCGTCTGCCAGTGCGCGGGGCGTTCGGCGCGGTGGGTGGCGATGCGCGCCTCCATCTCGCCGTCGAAAGCCTGCGCTGTGGCCAGATAGAGCACGCCGCCCACCCGGTTGTGGGCAATCTCGAGCGCGTGGCGGCTCTTGCCGCTGCGTGCGCCGCCCAGCAGCAGCGTTACAGCGCCGCCGGCAGCGCCAGAATCAGCAGACACAGCACCTCCGTCGCTTCGCAGATTGCGCCATAGACATCGCCGGTCAGGCCACCTTCCAGGCGCGCCGCCGCCCAGCGCCCGCCGCCATAGGCCGCGACCGGCGCTGCGATCACGGTCGCCAGCAGCAGCGGCGCGAACCAGAAGAGCGCCGCTACGATCAGCAGCACGCCCACCGTGGCCACTACCACCTGCGGCCGGCCCAACCCGTCGCGAAAGTAGCCGCCCATGCCGGAGCTGCGGGCGTAGGGAAAGGCACGCGCCGCCGCCGTCATCGCCCAGCGCCCAGCCACCGGCGCAACCAGCAACGCAGGCACAATCAGCTCTGGCGGCAGGCTGGCCACGGCGGCGAACTTGGTAATCAGCAGCAGCGTCACCCCCACCACCGCCCACGAGCCGGCGCGCGGGTCCTTCATGATCTCCAGGCGGCGCTGGGGCGTGGTCGTGGCCAGCAGACCATCGCAGGCGTCGCCAAAGCCATCCAGGTGCAGCGCGCCCGTCAGCACCACCCAGGTGCCCAGCACACCGGCGGCGCGCAGCAGCGGCGCGTTGGCCAGCAGCCAGCCCACCAGCGCCAGCACCGCGCCCAGCGCCAGCCCCACCAGCGGGAACCAGGCGAAGGCGTGGCCCGGCTTGCGCAGCGGTGGCGCAACCTGCCCGGCGGGGAGCACAAGCGGCCCATCGGGGTTACCCACGGGGAGAATGGTGAGGAAGCCGAGCGCGCGCTGCATGTCGGGCCAGGCAAAACGCGCAAGCTCTCGCCACTCGCCGCGCGCCCCGCCGGCAAAATCAGGCGACGGCATGGCTTGCGCCGGCAGCGGTGCCGATCGCTGGTGCTGTGTCGGCGTCGCGATCGTCTACACCGGCCTCGTCGAAGGTCGCCATCTCCTGCAGCGTGCGCAGCGCCGCCTCGATCAGCGGCAGCGCGAGCAGCGCGCCGGTGCCCTCGCCCAGCCGCAGGTCCAACTCAAGCAGCGGCTCGAGCCCAAGCGCGGCGAGCGCGGCGCGGTGGCCAGGCTCGGCGCTGCGATGGCTGGCAAGCAGTGCGTGGCGCACGCCGGGCGCCTCCTGCTCGGCAATCAGCGCCGCGGCGGTGGAGATCAGGCCGTCGACCACCACCGGCACGCGCCGCTGCGCCGCCGCGATCATGGCCCCGGCCATGGCGCCGATCTCAAAGCCGCCCACTTTGCGTAGCGTCTGTTCGGACGCCGGGGCGTGTAGCGCCAGCGCGCGTTCGATCAGCGCGCACTTGGCGGCGAGCCGGGCGTCGTCCAGCCCCGTGCCGCGTCCCGTCACCTCGGCGGCGCTGCGCCCCGTGCAGGCCGCGATGATTGCCGAGGCGCTGGTAGTATTGCCGATGCCCATCTCGCCCACGCAGAGCAGGTCGGCGCCGGCGTCAAAGGCGATTGCGGCGGCGCGTGCACCCAGCTCCAGCGCAGCGGCGGCTTGCTCAGCCGTCATCGCCGGGCCTGTGCTCAGGTCGGCCGTGCCTTCGGCGACCTTGCCCTGGATCAACTGCGGGTGCACCTCCAGCGCGCCGATCACGCCGGCGTCCACCACCCAGAGCGCGGCGCCCATCTGGCGCGCCAGCACATTCACCGCCGCGCCTCCGCCCAAAAAGTTGAGCACCATCTGGCGCGTCACCGCCTGCGGGTAGGCGCTGACGCCCTGCACCGTCACGCCGTGGTCGCCCGCAAAGACCAGACAGGCGGGCCGGGCGAAGCGGTTGCGCCAGTCGCCGGTGATGGCGGCGTAGCGCGCCGAGAGCGCTTCGAGGCGGCCCAGGGCGCCGGTTGGTTTGGTCAGCCGCGCTTGGCGCTGCAGGGCAGCAGCGGCGGCAGCAGCGTGCGGGGAGGGGAGAGGTGAGGTAACCACGGTCAGCTTCCTTTGCGGCACAACTCTTTGCAGTGCGGTGGGGAGCTTCGGCGCGCGGCGCTGCCGCGCGCAGCCGTTCAGTATAGCGGAGGTGCACCAGTGCTGCGAAGTTGGGAGCGCGGCGCCTTGCAGCAGGCTGTGCCACCACGCGAGACGGGGAGGCCAGCGCCATTGCCGGCCTCCCCGTCTCACCCTCCCTACCCTGCTGCTGCTCCATTCACTGCCCACTGCGGCGCAAACTGTCCCGCCTCACTCCGGCGACCTCGCGTTCCCCACCGCCCGCAAGGCTCGGCCGGCCGCCGCCGCCGCGCGCCGCTACCCACGCACGCGCCGGCGGTGAACCACCACCGCTGCAGGCCTCCCCTGCAGCCGGCGCACCTTGTCACAGTCAACCACAAGCGCCGCGCCGGCGGGCGTCGAGATCAGGCGCGCCCCCAACAGGCGGGGCGCAGGGTGCGCAGATCGTGCCCCCACACTCTGCGCACCCTGCAGCCACTGGCCAACCGTCACCAGAGTGCCCCCCACGCCCCGCCGCAGTCGCGCGACCATGGCGCCCAGACGACGCACCGCGATGCCGTTTCCATTTACGGCCGCCTGCGAAGCCTTCGCTTCGCGCAGCAGCGCCTGCTTGCGCAGATTGCGCTGCACGTCGGCCTCGTGCGCTTCGGCCAACAGCATCCCCACGTGCTCGATCAACATGCTCTCCTCCGCCTCCTGAAGTCAACCGCAACGGTTCGGAATGAGGGGGTGGCTCGTTCGTAACTGCTCCATTGACTGGTTCTCGCTGACAGAGGAATCATAGCACATTTGTTCTAGATTGTCAAGCATTTTGCTGCCAATTTCCTCGAGAAAATGGCCTGTTTGCGCTTCAGTTTGCGCGGCGTGTGGGGGGGAGGAACGCGGGTCTTTGGGGCGTCGGCGGCGGGCGCGGGGCAACAAAAAACGCCACCTGGCGGCGGCGTTTCTGTGGGGCGCTTGATGGGGCTCGAACCCACAACAACCAGATCCACAATCTGGTGCTCTGCCATTGAGCTACAAGCGCCGTAGAGACTGCGGCTCCCGCAGGCGGTGGGGTTCCGCAAGTGATGGGGTTCCGCAGGCGGTGCTCACTGCCCTTTCCCGCCCCGGCTGCCTGCGCTCGTCAGCCAACTTCAGGCTGGGGGACAGGGATTCGAACCCCGATTGACGGATCCAAAGTCCGTAGTCCTGCCGTTAGACGATCCCCCACCAGGGAGCAGCGCGGGCAGGAAGGAGCCACTCCTGCGCTGTTGAGTGCCGAGACCCAGACTTGAACTGGGGACACCAGCATTTTCAGTGCTGTGCTCTACCAACTGAGCTATCTCGGCGAATCCCCCAACCCGGCGGCGCTGCGCCGTGCGGGTCAGGAAAAGGTCGGCCGTGTGGCCGACCTTTGTGAGCGGGCGATGAGATTCGAACTCACGACCTTCTCCTTGGCAAGGAGACGTTCTACCACTGAACTACGCCCGCAAGCAATCCTCTTCAGTTGTTCTACACACACCTGGCGACTGGCGGGGCAAGGAGTGGACCCGGTCGGATTCGAACCGACGATCTTCTCCTTGCAAAGGAGACGCCTTCCCGCTAGGCCACGGGCCCTCATGCTCCCCGCAGGTGCCGACGAGAGGACTCGAACCTCCACACCGTTTCCGGCAATAGATCCTAAGTCTATCGCGTCTGCCATTCCGCCACGTCGGCCAGCCTTGCGAGCAACCGGGTGGCGTCCGCTGCACCGGCCTGCCGTTCCAGCCGCCGCATTGACAGGTGCAAGAGTACCACACCCCCCTGCGGCTGCCAAATTCTCCGAGCGCTGTGCACCGTTTGCTTGCTTCGGCCCAGCGCCGGCGCTGCACCCTGCGCCGCCGGGAGCCTCAAGTATACGGAGGCGCGCCGCTTGTGTCAAACGGCGCGCCTCCGGTCAACTTTGCGAAGCTGGGACGGCCAGGCCGGCTTACCCGTACTTCTCGTCGTAGTTGAACTGCCACTGCACGCCGTACTTGTCCGTTACCTGGCCGTAGAGCGGGCTCCAGCCGGTGGGCTGCAGCGGCATATCGACGGTGCCGCTGGCGGCGAGCTTGCCGAAGGCGGACTCGATGGCTGCCGTGTCCCTGCCAACATAGGCAACGGTGATGTTGCTGCCCACGCTGCAGGGGTTGGCGGGATGGGTGTCGGAGAACATGAGCAGGTCGCCGGCGACCTCCATCTGGGCGTGCATGACGAGATTCTTCATCTCCTCGGGCATCTGGAAGCCCGAGTCATCCGGCTCGAAGGAGCCGTAGGTCATGATCTCGCCGGCGTCGGCGTCGAAAACCTCTTCATAGAACTTGACGGCCTCGCGGGCGTTGCCATTGAACGACAGATAAGCGGCAAGGGTCATGCTGCCTCCTCTTTCTCCGGCGCGGCGCCGGTTCTGCCCACGTGGGCGCGCTGTGGATTGGGTGCTGCGTTTTGCTGCGATTCGTTGGGGATTAGACCAGCAGTATAGAACATTTGGTCTACAAAGTCAAGCGATTTTTCGGCCGCTGGCAAACAAAGACCCCGCAGTGCGTTGCACACTGCAGGGTCGATCGCCGGCGCATGGGCAGCTTTGCGGCCGCATCCCCTCTTCAGCCAAAACAACTGGCGGGAACCATACCCCCGATTCTGTCAGCCCGCCCCGGTCTCCCAAAGCGGCCGCACCGTCATCTCTCTCGCGCAGCAAGAGCCAGCCCTTGCTGCACGGCGCCTTGTGGCCTGCCGGGTGTTACCCGGCCTCACCCGCAGCGCTGCGACGAGATTCCACTGCGCGCCAGGGTTGCCCCTTGCACGCCGGCGGAACCCACTCGCCTTGCTCCCAGTTGCACGCTCGCCTAGCCGGCGCCATTGCTGGCGCCGCTGGTGGGCTCTTACCCCACCGTTTCACCCCTCACCACGCTCATGGGCAAGCACAGGGCTCGCACACGGGCGGGCGGGTCTCTTCTCTGTTGCGGTTGTAGTCGGCGGCCGCTTGCGCAGACCACCGCCCCCACTTGCGGTTTCATGGGGCAACCGTCCGGGCTCGGCAAGCCGGCCCGGCAGGAGTCGGGAAGTTCCTCTACCGGCCAAAGCCGGCAGCGACGGCGGTTCCTCGCCAGTCATCAGCTGTTAAGGTTCGGCAGGGCGTAGCGCCCCGCTCTGGGCCCATCTCAGGCCCTATCCAGAAAGGATAGTCTAGCACGCAGCCCCGTCTGTGTCAAACAAAATGGCCCGTGCTTCCTCGAGAGGAGCGCCCTGCACCCCTGTGAACCTGCGATGCAGGCCGCGCCCACACACCGTTCCTTGCGCCAACCGTTGCAGTTGCAGTTGCAGTCGCCGTTGCAGTTCCTTGCGCCCTTCCGTTGATCTGTTCCCTTGCGCCCTTGCGATGAGTAGTTGAAGTTGAAGTTGCAGTTTGCAGTGCGGTTTCGAATTAGAGGGCGACGTCGGGGTTGCGCGGCCCTTCGATCCAGCTCTGGCCGTCGGCTGCGTTCTCCTGCTTCCAGATCGGCACAATCGCCTTGAGCCGCTCGATGGCGTAGGCGCAGGCATCGAAGCAACCGTCGCCGCGGTGGGGCGTCGTCACGGCAATGATCACACTGGGCTCGCCCACCTCCAGGCGGCCCACGCTGTGCAGCATGCAGACGGCGAGCACCTTGGGCCAGCGGGCGCGAATCTCGGCGCCGATCTGCGCCATCGTGCGCTCGGCCATCTCGGCGTAGGCCTCGTAGCGCAGAAAGTCGGTCTCGAGCAGGCCGCCCGCCGTCTTCGTCTCGCCGCGCACAATGCCGGCAAAGGTGGCGACGGCACCGCAATCGGGGCGAGCGACGCGCCGCATGGCGTCGTCCAGAGAGAGCGGCGCCTCGGTTACTTCGAAGAGGCGCACGCCTGCTGCCCCCTCTTCTCCGCCCGAGACCGGTGGGAAGATGCCCACCAGGTCGCCCTCGTGCAGCGGCTGGTCGCCCTTGGCGTACTCCTCGTTGATGGCGACGTAGATCGTGCGGCTGGCCAGCCCCAGCGCCTCGGGGCCGGCGTCGAGCGCGGCGATCAGGTCGCGCACGGTGGCGCCCTCGGGAAGCTCCAAGGCCTGCTCCTTCCACCCGGCCTTCTGGCGCAGCGTGGCAAAGAGGCGCACGGTCACGTTCAAGGCTCGCTCCTCCACAGGTTGCAGTCCTGTCTCTGCCTCATTCTGCTTCCGCCCGCGCACCAGCCTCTGCACGCAGCCACGTGCCCGACTTGCCGCCGCGCTTCTCGAGCAGGTGGATGTCGGCGATCACCATCTCCTTCTCCAGCGCCTTGGCCATGTCATAGATGGTGAGCGCGGCCACGCTCACTGCCGTCAGCGCCTCCATCTCGACACCCGTCTGCCCGCTACAGCGCACGCTGGCGGTGATGATCACGCGTGAGGCGGCGTCGTCGATTTCGAAGGTGACTTCGGCCTTGGTGAGCAGCAGCGGGTGGCAGAGCGGGATCAGGTCGGGCGTGCGCTTGGCGCCCTGGATGCCGGCGATGCGCGCGGCGGCGAGCACGTCGCCCTTGGGCACCGTGCCGGTGCGGATGGCGGCGAGCGTGGCTGGCGTCATGCGCACCTCGCCGCGCGCCACAGCAACGCGGGTGGTGGTCGCTTTCTCGCCCACATCCACCATCGTGGCGTGGCCGTGCTCGTCCAGATGGGTCAGTTCAGCCATAACACTCGCCTTAACAACAACTGCTTCGACGCAAGGGCGCAAAGGGCGCAAGTGAGCGCAAGGAACAGCAACTGCAGGAACAGCGGGAACAGCAGGAACGGAGACTGACTGCCGCGTAGTAAGCTGCGCCAGGAACGGCAGCCGCAGGCCTCAGTCGAGCAGCAGGGCGGGCACGATGGCGCCGGCGGGCAGCGGTGCGTCGCCCTGGGGCAGCTCGAGCAGGGCGTTAGCGCCGACGAGGCTCAGCAGTCGGCTGGATGCCTGGTTGCCCGTGCTCTGCGCCAGCCAACCGCCTGCGCCGCCGTGCAGCCCATCCTGCCACACGACATGCGCACGATGGTATTCGGGGCGGGTGGGGTCCAGCCGCAGCGGGCCGGCCAACTGCGCCCTGACCCGGCGCAGCCCCGGGTTGCGCCGGCCGGCCAGCCGCTCGATCGCCGGCAGCACCAGCAAGTAGAAGGTGACCAAACTGCTTACAGGGTTGCCCGGCAGTCCGAAGACAAGTTTGGGCGCGCCGCTCCTCACCTGCACGGTGGCGAAGACGCAGGGCTTGCCCGGCTTGAGCAGCAGCCGCCCAAAGTGGATCGTGCCGGACTGCTCGAGCAGGCCGCGGATCAGGTCCAGCTCGCCCATGCTCACGCCGCCGGTGGTGATCAGTAGGTCGCACTGCGCCAGCGCTCGCTGGAAGGCGGCGGCCAGCGCCGCGGGCTCGTCGCGGGCGATGCCACAATCGATGACTGCGGCGCCCGCCTTGGCCGCAGCGGCGCGCAGCATGGGGCCGTTGCTGTCGTGAATCGCACCCGGGCCCAGGGCGGCGCCGGGCGCCACCAGCTCATCGCCCGTCGAAAGGATGCCGACGCGCGGGCGGGCATGGACGGCGACGCGCGCGCAGCCCACCGTGGCCGCCATGCCGATCTCGGCTGGGCCAAGGCGCGTGCCAGCGGCCACCACCACCGCGCCCTGCGCCACATCAGCGCCCACGGGCCGCAGGTCCTGGCCCGGCGCAGCCGCGCGGCGAATGCGCACCTGCTGCGCCCCATCGGCGCCGGCCAGCCGTTCGCTCTCCTCCACCATCACCACGGCGTCGGCGCCGGGCGGCAGCGGCGCACCCGTTGTAATGTAGGCGACCTGGCCGGGCGCCAGCGCAAAGTCGGCCACCCGCCCGGCCGTCACGCTCCCCACCAACGGGTAGAGACCCGGGCCGTCGCTCGCCACCACGGCGTAGCCATCCTTCACCGAGGCCACAAAGGGCGGCAGCGGCTCGGCCGCCACCAGATCCTGCGCGGCGATGCGGCCGGCGGCGGCGTCCAGCGCCACCTCCTCGGCGCGCAGCGGTTGCGCGGCGGCCAGCACAATCGCCAGCGCCTCGGCCACCGGCAGCATGGGGAAGGAATCAGCGGGCATGGGCGGGATGGGCGGCTTGCGCGGCAACTGGCATCAGCGAATCACATGCAGGGGCGCGTCGCCCGTGCGCACCACGCTGAGCACGTGGGGCGCGTGGCGCAGCACGCGCAGCCCCGCCGGCCGGCAGTCGAGGGTGAAGGTGCCAAAGGCCGTCACCTCGCTGGGCTTGCGCCAACTGTCCGGCTCGGCGTTGGCGCGCAGCCAGCCCAGCAGCTCGTCGCGCTGGGTGCGCGCCAGCGTGCGCAGCGCGGCATAGCGTTCGGCGCGGCCGACGGGGCCGGCCGCGGCGGCCTCGTCGATCGCGCGCAGCGAGACCAGCACCGTGATCCAGGCGCCGCTCTTGGCCGGGGTGCGCGCCTTGCTGCGCAGCGGGCTGGCTCCCCCTGCGTCCTCAACCGCGCCTGCACCGCCGGTGCTCTGCTTCGGTTGTTCAGCGCTCATGCAGACCTCCGTTCACAAGCCATGCTGCGTTCAGCCGCCATACTGCACAAAGCGCGCCAGCCCGGCGCCCACACGGTCGAGCGCCCCGCGCACCGGCAGCGCGCTCGCAATCAGCCTCTGGCGCAGGTCGTGGCCTTGCATCTCGGGCCGCGCCGAGGCGTAGAGCGCCGCAATCCCGGCCACATAGGGGCTGGCCATGCTGGTGCCCGACATGCGCACGTAGCGGCTGCGGTTGGCCTGCGTGCGCTCAAACGCCGACACAATGTCCACGCCCAGCCCACTGATATCCGGCTTGGGCTTGCCGCTGATGGGCGAAACGCCACCGCCGCTGAACTCCGCCGGCGCCAGGTCCAGCCCCACAGCGCCTACGGCCAGGCATTCGGGATAGAAGCCGGGGGCGCGCATCTTGCCCGGTCCGTCGTTGCCGATTGCCACCACCGTCAGCACGCCAAAGTCGTCGGCCAGAATGCGCAGCACCTTGCGGAAGAGCTCGGCGGCACGCTTGTAGGCGGGAAGCCGCAGCGCCTCGGGCGGGAAGCCCAGCGACATGTTGATAATGGTTGGTTTTGCCAGATTTTCGGGCTCGCTGAAGTGCGATAGCATCCAGTCCAGCCCAATCAGCACCCGATCGAGCGATGTCTTGAGCGTCTCGCTCTCCAGCACCGAGGCCACCAGCAGTTCGACGCCGGGGGCGACGCCCACAGTCTCGCCCGCAATAATGCCGCAGACATGCGTGCCGTGGCCGTCGACGTCGAAGCCACGCACGGCGCGCACGGCGTCCGTCACCGAATTGAGCGGCACGTAACGGAAGTCGACCTTCTTCGAGCGGAACTCGATGTGGTCGGCATCGCAGCCGGTGTCGAGCACGCCGACGATCACGCCCTCCCCCTTGATGCCGAGGCTGTGGGCGAGCTGCACGCCGGCGCTTTCGGGCCAGCGACCGCTGGGGTCGCTGTCGCGCAACGTGGGCTGCCAGGCGGTGGGCACCGGGATCGCCAGCGAGACATCGGGCGAGATCGTGTAGTCGTCCTCGAGCACGGAGCGTGCCTGTTCGGCCAGCGCGCGGTCGGCGGTATCGACGATAAACGCATCGACGAAGGGGAGGTGCTGGAAGGCGTTTTCGGCGTCGGGGGCAAACGATTCGGGGTCGACCGCGCTCAGCCCCAGCTTCTCGAGCTGTTCGCTGGTTTCGGTCTCTTCACCAGGCTCCATGGCGCTCAGACGCCGCTCCTCAACCGGCAGGTCGGCGGCATCGGCGCTGGGACGCGGGCGCCTGCGTACGGCAATGAACTTGCTCACGTGGTTCTTCCTCGATGGCGGGACAATGGACGCGTGAACCGTGGGAGCCATTGTGCCACAGCGAGGGCGCGATGTCATGCACGGTGCGAACGCCAAGGTCAAGGGGCGCACGCGAAGGTCGAGGGGGGCACGCGAAGGTCGAGGGGGGCGCGGAGTGCTTTCGTACGCGCGGCAGGCTTGCCGTACAATAGGGCCATGGCAAAGTCAAAGCAAAGCAAGCTGCCGGCTAACGAAGCCAATGGGCGCATTGTGGGGTTCGACCCGCCCGCGCTGTCGCTGCTGGCCGGCGCGCGCGCGCTGATCGAGGCGCGCGGCGGCATCGTGCTGGGCGAGGCCGCCACGCAGGACGCCGAGAGCCTGGCCACTGCCTATGACTATGCGCAGATTGACCCGCAACTGGCCGAAGCCACCTCCCCCACCCGCCGCCACGAACCCGAGCCCCCCCTCGGCGTCGGCTATGCCGGCCTCAGCCCAGCCTGGCGGCGCCGCCTGATCGACTGGCTCGAGGAGCCAGCCGGCAAGGCGCCGCCTGTCTTCCAGGAACTCTATGTTGCCATGCTCGAGTCTTCGCTGCTCGAGCGCGCCATCGAGCTGCACGCAACGGCCAACCCCAGGGAGATCTCCCGGTTCGCCATCCAGCTTGTCGCCGCCAACTCGCTGCAGATCCAGCCTACCTGGCGCGGACGCCCAGCGCTGCTGCTTGGTCGCGCCCAGTTGCTCGGCCGCGTGCTCTCCGGGCTGACCGAGTTCTGGGTGGACTGGTGGCTAACGCCCGACACGCCGCTCGCGCTGCGCGACCTTGCGCTGGGCCAGCAGGCGCGCCTGGGCATCGAACTGACGGCAGAGCAGCTTGCCCTGCTGGTGCAGGAGTGGGACATCAGCAGCGCGCACGTATCGCCCTCGCTCGCCGCGCTGCGCCTGGACGACCTGCGCGCCGCCGCCGGCGGCGACCCGCTGCAGGCCGCGCTGGCCCGGCTGGGCGAGGAGGGCAACCGACCGCTACCCTGGCGCACGGCGCATCGCGACCTGCGCTTTGCCCTGCCGCAGCCCACCCTGCGCCCCCTGCTCGAGCCGCAACTGGCCGAAGCCTTCGCCATGCCCAACAGCTACCCCGCGCCTGCTGCGGCCGCAGCCGAACCCGAGCCGCCTGCTCCCACGCCGGATGCTCAAGCGCCACCAGCTCCAGCGTCACCAGTTCCAGCGTCACGGTCGAAAGCCGTCGCGTTGACTGACCCGAACAACAGCTTTGGCCTTGCGGTTAACCCTGCTGCGGCGGAGCCCAAGACGAAGGGCAAGCAGGCTGCGCCCAAGAAGGAGGCTGCGGCGGAGGAGTACGTGCTTGTGGTCGAGTTCGGCTACAGCCGCTCGGAGTACTACCCCTTTGCGCTCGAGATCGCCCAGCGGCTGCCCACCTACATCGCCATCCTCGACGAGAAGCGCGAGCTGGTGCACCGCGTTGTGCTCGCCCGCAAGCAACTGCGCACCTTCTGGCGCCTCTACGAGTACATCCAGAACTGGGGCGAGACGCGCGTCTACCTCAACGGCGAGCAGTTGGAGCCCTGGCGCATCAACCCCTGGTCGCCCGACTTTGCGGGCACGCGCGGCGGATGGACCTACCCCAGTTGGCGATAAAGCCCTGCCCATGAAAACAGAACTTGAAACCTACGTTCGCGCCCGCTATCCGCTGCTCTGGGTGGTCACCGCCGAGGAGCAGCGCGCGCTGGCCACCATCGAAAGCGTCGCCATCGGCCTCAAGAAGCGCATGCTCGTCTGGAGCCCGGCCACAGGGCTGAGCGTGCGCGGCGCGCCCGCCAAGCCCGAAGCGCAGCTGCGCGACCCGCTCGCGCTCCTCAACGCCATCCTCAACGAGGGCGACCCCACGCTCTGGGTGCTCTGCGACTTCCACCCCTACCTGCGCGACGCCGTCACCGTGCGCAAGCTGCGCGAAGTGGCCTTTGCGCTCAAGGCCAGCGCCAAGACGGTGATTCTGCTCGGCGCGGTGCTCAAGATTCCGCCCGAGGTGGAGAAGGAGGTGACGGTCGTTGACTTCGCGCTGCCCAACGCCGCACAGATGGATGCGCTGATGGAGCGGCTGAGCGCCAACGCCGGCCGCGCCGGCCGCATCCGTGTGGAGCTGGACCGGCGCGGGCGCGAGCGGCTGGTGCAGGCCTGCCTGGGGCTGACCGAAGTCGAGGCGGAAAATGCGGTCGCCAAGGCGATCATCGTCGCCGGCGGCACGCTCGACGCCGACGCGATCGGCGTGGTGACGGCCGAGAAGCAGCAGATCATCCGCAAGAGCGGCCAGCTCGAGTTCTACGCCAGCGACGAGCAGATGGGCAGCGTGGGCGGCCAGCACACGCTCAAGGAGTGGCTGCGCAAGCGGGTGCGCGCCTTTGGCGACGAGGCGCGCGCCTTTGGCCTGCCCGAACCGCGCGGCATCCTGCTGGTGGGCGTGCAGGGCTGCGGCAAATCGCTTGTGGCCAAGGCGGTGGCAAACTCATGGCGACTGCCGCTGCTGCGCCTGGACGTGGGCCGTCTCTTTGCGTCGCTGGTCGGCTCGAGCGAGGAGAACCTGCGCACGGCAATCCGCGTGGCCGAGAGCATCGCTCCTGTGGTGCTTTGGGTCGACGAGATCGAGAAGGGCTTCTCCGGCGTCGGTTCAAGCAACGTCAGCGATGCGGGCACCGCGGCGCGCGTCTTCGGCTCCTTCATCACCTGGCTGCAGGAGAAACAGGCGCCCGTCTTCGTCATCGCCACCGCCAACGATGTCTCGCTGCTGCCCCCCGAACTGGTGCGCAAGGGGCGCTTCGACGAGATCTTCTTCGTCGACCTGCCCGACGCCGCCGAGCGCGCCGACATCTGGCACATTCACCTGGCCAAGCGCAACCGCAACCCAGCTGATTTTGACCTCCACACCCTGGCCATGGCCTCGGACGGGCTTTCGGGCGCCGAAATCGAGCAGGCGGTGATCGCCGGCCTCTACGAAGCCTTCGACCATAGCCGCCCGCTCGAGATGAACGACCTGCTGGACGTGCTGCAGGCCACCGTGCCGCTCAGCCGCATGATGGACGAGGAGATCGACCGCCTGCGCCTTTGGGCCGGCCACCGCGCCCGCCCCGCGGCCTAACCAACGCCCCTCCCCCTGCAGTTGCAGTTCCCTGCTGTTGCCGTTCCTTGCGCCCTTCTGTTGATCTTTTCCCTTGCGCCCTTGCGATAAGCAGTTGCAGTTGATGTTGTTGTGTTGCACTTTGGTGCGCGCCTCGGGCATTTTTTCACGATTTGACAGGCCGCACGGGCGGCGCGATACTGAACGACGGACCCTGAACACAGCCTTAACCCAGCAAGCAAGCGCTTCCTGCGCCAAGAATCCGCTGTGCGCATGCGGTCTGTAGCGCGTTCTGCAGCCGAAGTCGACTTTCGCCCCTCTGCTTCTCCAGCATGCCAGTTGTGGCTGGCGCCGGTGGCCCCCCGCCCTGTGCGTCAGGCAGCAAAACGCGGTTCCCCGCCGCGGGCCATACGCAGTCGCAGCGATCGTCTGGTCTCCATTCAGCGGTATTCCATCAATCGATTCGTCGCGTCTCACTTTCAAGGAGGAAAGAGATGGTCCGAAACAAGAAGGCATTGGCCATTCTGGGGTTGATTGCCGTCTTTGCGCTGCTGCTTTCGGGCTGTGTGGCGCCGGTTGCCGCACCCGCCGCCGAGGCGCCGGCCGAAGAGGCCGCCGCTGAAGAGCCCGCTGCCGAGGCCGCAGGCGAGGCGATCAACGTCGCCCTCATCTACGGCGTCGCCGGTGACGGCTTCTACGTCACCATGGAAGCCGGCGCACGCGCCAGAGCCGAAGAGCTGGGCGTCAACTTCACCGCCCAGGGCCCCGCACAGTTCGACGCCGTGATGCAGCGCCCGATCCTCGATGCCGTCGTGGCCACCCAGCCCGATGCCATCTGCATTGCCGCCACCGACAAGACTGCTCTGATCGAGCCGATTCAGGCCGCCCACGATGCCGGCATCCACATCTTCTCAGTCGATACCTTCATCGGTGAAAACGCCGGCGACTACACCACCGGCGACATCACCTTCCCGCTCTCCTACATTGGTTCGGACAACGTGCAGGGTGGCCAGATCGCCTGCGAGGCCCTGATCGAATCGATGGGCGGCACGGGCAAGCTCTACATCCAGAACGTGCGCCCGGGCATCAGCACCACCGACCAGCGCGAGCAGGGCTGCCGCGAGGCCGTTGAGGCCACCGGCGGCGCCGTCGAGTTGGTGGGTGTCGATTACAATGAGGACAGCGCCGCCACCGCCGCCGAGCAGACCGCAGCCGTGCTCCAGCGCGTGCCGGACTTGGGCGGCGTCTTCGGCGCCAACCTCTTCAGCGCCGAAGGTGCAGCCACCGCCGTCAAGAATGCCGGCCTCACCGGCGTCGTCAAGGTTGCCATCTTTGACGCCCCCGAAGCCGCCATCGAAGACCTGCGCAACGAAGTCGCCGACCTTGTCATCGCCCAGCTCCCCTACGAGATGGGCATCAAGTGCATCGACTTCTCGGTTGCCGCCGCCGCCGGCGACATGGACGCGATCGACAAGCGCTGGCCGACCGGCTACCAGGTCATCACCCGCGAAAACGTCGACACCGAAGAGTCACAGAACGCGATCTACAAGAGCGAGTAGGCGTCTGCAAAGCTGCCCAGCCTGAGTACTCGGCTTGAGTGCTCAGGCTGAGTGCCCGGCCTGGTTGCTCAACAGTTGCATGCCACGGGGAGCGGGCGATGCTGCCCGCTCCCCTTCCGTCTCTTTCCTCCACCTTTCGCCGCAGACTCTTGCCGCAGACTCTTGCCCCCTTTGCGCAGCGCGCGGGGCAGAGGCCAAATTCCATTTCTCTGCTCGCCAAATCCTGATTCGTTCCTCCCAGAGGTCGCGCGCATGGCCACAGTCACCTCCACGGCGCAGGCACCCGTCCCACGGCATAGCCGCTCCTGGATCGAAGTCCTGAGCCAAGTCTGGACCTGGCTCTTTCTGCTCGCCATCTGCATCTTCTTCGCCGTCCAGAACCCGGTCTTCATGCAGTGGAACAACCTGCAGAACATCCTGGCCGGTATGGCAATCCTGGCGATCATCGCCTTTGGCCAAACCTTCGTCATCATCTCGGGCGGCATCGACCTCTCGGTGGGCTGGGTGATGGGCATGGTTACCGTCGTGGCCGCCATCGTTATGAACCGCCTGGGCGAAGGGACGCCGCTTGCGCTAGTGGTGCTGGCCGGCTTTGCGGTGGGGCTGCTCGCGGCGCTGATTGCCGGCCTCGTCAACGGCCTGCTGATCGCCTACCTCAACGTGCCCCCCTTTATTGCCACACTGGGCATGTTTGGCATCGCGCGCGGCGTTGGCTTTCTGGTCTCTGGCGGCATGCCGGTGCCGGCGCGCATCAAGGGGCTGGGCTTTCTGGGCAACGGCTACGTCGCCTACCACCATCCCGACGTGGGCTGGAGCTTCTTTGCCCCGCTGCAGGGGCTGACGCCGCAGCAGATGCGCGAAGTCAACGCCTTTATCCCTTTTGTGGTGATCGTGATGCTGGTGGTGCTGATTGTGGCGCACTTTGTGCTCAGCCGCACCCGCTTTGGGCTGCACACCTACGCCATCGGCGGCAGCAAAGAGGCGTCGGTGCGCGCCGGCATCCCCGTCTCGCTGCGGCTGGTGCTGATCTACCTGCTCTCGGCCACCTTTGCGGCAATTTCGGCCATCGTCTACGTCACGCGCTTTACAAACGGCGCCGCCAACGCCGGCGAATCGATGGTGCTCGACACGGTGGCGGCGGTCGTGATCGGCGGCGCCAGCCTCTTCGGCGGCTCGGGCACGCTGATCGGCACGCTGATTGGGGCGCTGATCATCTCGGTGCTCAACAACGGGCTGGTGATCATCGACGTCAAACCCTACTACCAGTTCATCGCCGTGGGCGTGGTGATCATCGTCGCCGTGCTGATTGACCAGGCGCGCGAGAAGCTGACGCGCTAGGAGAGAGCCATGACGACAGCCGAAAGCCCCTCTACCTCCCCAGCAGCCGCAGCCGCCCCGCTCACCGCGCTGCCCGACACAATCCCCGACGTGCCCGGCGTGGGCGCGACGGTGCTCAGCGTGCGCAACCTCGTCAAGCGCTTTGGCGGCCTGACCGCCGTCAAGGATGTCAGCCTCGAGATCCGCGCCGGCGAGGTGGTGGGCCTGGTTGGCGACAACGGCGCCGGCAAGTCCACGCTGATCAAGATGATCTCGGGCGTCTACCGCCCGGACGAAGGGCAGATCTTCCTCGCCGACCGCGAGATCACCATGGCCTCGCCCATGGAGGCGCGCCAACTCGGCATCGAGACCATCTACCAGGACCTGGCGCTCTGCGAAAATCTGGACGCGCCGGTCAACATCTTCCTGGGGCGCGAGCCGGCGCGCCGCTTTTTGGGCCTCTTCAAGCAGGTCGATCGCCCCAAGATGTACCAAGAGTCGCTCAAGGTGCTCGATCGGCTGGACATCAAGATTCCGCGCCTGCAGCGCCCGATCCGCGAGATGTCGGGCGGGCAGCGGCAGGCGGTGGCCATTGCCCGCGCCGTCTACTGGAACGCGCACCTGGTGATCATGGATGAACCGACGGCGGCGCTGGGCGTGCCCGAGCAGCGCAAGGTGCAGGAGCTGGTTCACACGCTCAAGGCGCAGGGTGTGCCGGTGATTATCATCAGCCACAACCTGCAGGATGTCTTTGCCGTGGCCGACCGCATCGTGGTCATGCGGCGCGGCAAGAAGGTGGGTGACCTGCTGGCCTCCCAGACCGACGGCGACGAGCTTGTGAGCCTGATGGTGGGCGCCGCCTGACCAGCAACAGCAACAGAGGCAAACAAGAGGGACCGCCGGCAATCCACCGGCGGCCCCTCCTTTGCTTTTCCTTGCGCCCTTCTGTTCAGTTTTCCCTTGCGCCCTTGCGTCGATCAGTTGCAGTTCGCTTTGCCCCCTTCTCGATCAGTCTCTCGAGCTTCTTCAGCGTGCCCACCACCTGCTCAAGGAAGGCGCCAACCTCCGTCGCGCGCAGGTCCACCTCCACCGGCGCTTCGAGGCGGACGGGCACTTCCAGCGCCACGGGCAGCTCCTCCGCCAGCGTCACCGGCATCACCTGGTCGATGGCGACGCGCAAATCCACCGGCACCGCAATCTCCATCGGGATCGAGCCCAGCATGGGCAGGTTGAGCGTGATGCGCGTCTGCACCGTCTCGCGCACCGGCACCTCGGCCTGCACGCGCACCTGCAGCGCCTCTGGCACGCGCACCGTGGTCTGAATCGGCAGGCGTTCGTCCACCTGCGCCTTTACGTGCAGCTTCATCTCCTCCAGCAGCGTCATGTCTGCCATCGCCACGCGCAGCAGCTGCAGCAGCGCCGCGCGCAGCTTCTGCACCTGAAGGCGCGTGCGCAGCGCCACCACCACCAGCACGCCAAACACCAGCAGCGTCAGCCCCAGCAGCAGCAGCACCGCCGTCGGCAGCCACGCAGAAGAATCACCCACGTCCCACCCTTCTCTTCCTAATCGCCCTGCCCATTCGGCGGAGTGCATGACGCCGCCCTTGCGGTTTCGACGCTGCAGGGCGATAATCCGCCACATGTCCACCAGCGAACTACACCCTGATCCCGCCAACCAATCGAACGCCGGCCCGAATCCGTTTGCACCCGGCGGCGGCGAGCGCTTCGAATGGCTCGAACTCTCCGACCCGGACGCCGCGCCCAAACGTGCGCCCAGCAAGCGCGATGTAGATGCTGCGCTGGGCAAGCGCTGTCCCCAGTGTAACTGGCTGGACGAGGAAACCGCTACATTCTGCTTCCGCTGCGGCCACCGCTACAACGTCAACACGCAGATGGCGGAGCGCTTCGCCGGCCTGGGCGTCACGCTGCCGCCACGCGTGATCGAGACGCCGCAGAACCTCGAGAGCTTCTTCCGCCTGCACGGCCGCATCCGCCCGCCCGAGCCGCTCGAAGTCTACAGACTGCGCCTGCAGGCCGAGGCGCTGCGCCTGAGCCGCGGCTTCGACCAGCTGATCTGCCTCGATGAGCTCGCCGTCGAGCATTACAACCACCAGATCGAGGCCGCGCTGCGGGCGCTGCGCGACATGCGCGGCCGCGCCCTGCTGGCAGACGAGGTGGGGCTGGGCAAGACGATCGAGGCCGGCATCATCATGAAGGAGCTGATCGCACGCGGCCTGGTGCGCACGGTGCTCGTGCTTACGCCCGCCTCGCTCACCGAACAGTGGCGCGAGGAGCTCTCCGCCAAGTTCCACGAGGAGTTTACGGTGATGGAGCGCCCTGCCGAGTGGGAAGCGGCGCGCGACGCCGAAGAGGGGCGCTGGATCACCAGCCTCGACCGCGCCAAGCTCGCCCACCACAGCGATGGCCTGCTCAGCCGCGAGTACGACCTGCTCGTCGTCGACGAGGCGCACAAGCTCAAGAACCGCAGCACGCAGGCCTGGCAGTTCGTCAACCGCATCCGCAAGCGCTACGTGCTCATGCTCACCGCCACGCCGGTGCAGAACGACCTGATGGAGCTCTACAGCCTCATCACCATCCTCTCGCCGGGCCAGCTGGGCACCGTGCGCTCCTTCCGCCGCCACTTTCTGGCGCAGAAAGACCCGCGCAGCCCGCGCAATCCCGCCACGCTGCGCCGCCTGCTCAACGATGTGATGATCCGCAACCGGCGCAGCAAGGTCGAGATTGTCTTTCCCAAGCGGCGCGCCGCTGTGGTGCACCTCAACCTCTCCGACCGCGAGTGGGAGCTCTACGCCGACGTCACCGACTACATCCGCCGCCGCTTTCGCGACCTGGCCGGCAACAAGTCGCTGCGGCTGACGCTGGTGACGCTGCAGCGCGAGTTGAGCAGCAGCCCGCAGGCGCTGGCCGCCACGTTGCGCAAGATGGTGCGCGACCCCGGCCACGGCGACGCCGTGCGCGCCGAGTTGATCCACTTTGCCGAGATGGCCGAAGCGATCCCGGTGGCGCGCAAGCTGGTCGCCGTCGAGGAGATCCTGGCGCGCTACCCCGGCAAGTTCCTGATCTTCACCGAGTTCCGCCAGACGCTCGAGAGCATCCTGGCCCACCTGCGCAAGCTGGGCATCTCGGCGGTGGGTTTTCACGGCGGCTTGAGCATCGACGAGAAGGAAGCAGCCGTCGCCGCCTTTCGCGGCGCGCTGCCGGTGAACGGCGAGGCGCAACCCGCAGACGAAACCGGCGTGCGCGTGATGGTGAGCACCGAGAGCGGCGCCGAGGGACGCAACCTGCAGTTCTGCCACCAACTGATCAACTACGACCTGCCCTGGAACCCCATGCGCGTCGAGCAGCGCATTGGCCGCCTGCACCGGCTGGGGCAGCCCCACGACGTCTCCATCTTCAACCTCTCCTGTTCCGAGACGATCGAGGCCTACATCATCGAGCTGCTGGCGCGCAAAATCCGCCTCTTCGAGCTGGTGATTGGCGAGCTCGACCTGATCCTGGGCACGATCGAGGGCGACAAGAGCTTCGAGGATCTGCTGCGCGAGGCGTGGCAGGCTGCCGAAAGCGAGAGCGACCTGCGCGCCCGTCTGGCCGCCATGGGTGACGTGCTCTCAAACGCCCGCGCCCGCTACGACGATGTGCGCGCCACCGGCCGCGCCTTCGACGACGCCCTTGCCCTGTAGCTCTGGACACAGCCGGCGTGTGACGCAGACGCCAGACCCGCTCCCCGTACTGCGCTAGACTGGGGCCAGCCACAGCGTGCCATCGGCGCCCCCGGACCGCTGGACGCCCTGTGGCCGCGCCGGCCGGTCGCCCACCAACCCACCCGCCACCCCGAGCGCCCATGAGCATCCACCTCAACTGCAGCTCCTGCAGCGCCCCGCTCGACAGCGACGGCGCCACCGCCACCGTGCGCTGCCCCTACTGCGACGCTGTGGTTCTGGTGCCCGAAGCCCTGCGCGCCGCCGCCAAGGCCGACCGCGCTGCCACCGAACAGGGAGTGCGCGTCAAGCCTGGCGGCGCGCAGTCGCGCACGCCAGGCGCCAACGCGCGCTCGCGTGCGCTGCCGGGCGCAGCGTACACCGTGCAGCCGGCGCAGGCGCGCAGGTGGCGCGGCTGCATGGTCGCCCTCTTCCTAATCGTGCTTGCAGCCTCGATCGCAGTTGTGCTGATCCCCGTCTGGTTCATGTCGTCGCGCAGCGTAACCACCACCCTGGAGCGCACCACCGAGCGTAACGTCGAGCCGCTGCTGACGCCCGACGCCGAACGTTCCAGCTTCGTCACCCAGGCGCAGGAGCTTGTGCGCGAGCCGACGCCACCGCCTACACCCGGCTTCGCCACCGAGCTTGCCCGCTTCGGCAGCGAGGGCATCGCGCCCGGCTATTTCGACGACGCGCGCGCCATCGCCCTTGACCAGCAGGGCCGCATCTACGCGGGCGAGTACAGCTCCGGCCGCGTGCAGCTCTTCGACGAGGCAGGCACGTGGCAAAGCCAGTGGCAGTTGCCCGAAGATGCGTATGTGGGCGCGTTTGTGGTCGACCGTGCGAGCCAGCTCTATGCCGTCATCGGCGCCGAGCTGCTGCAGTTTGACGGCGCCACGGGCGCGCTGGTGCGCAACTGGACCGAAAACAGCGATCAGTGGGCCACCGATGGGCTGGCGCTGACCCCCGGCGGCCGCATTGTGCTCGAGCTGGACGACGACATCGTGCGCCTCGACGCCGACGGCGCGCCCGAGCTGGTAATCGCCGATGCGATTGAGGAGGCCGGCGGTGAGAGCGAGATGAGCAGCGTGCTCGCCGTCGACGGCCTGGGCAACATCTTCGCCCTGGCGACCATGCAGCAGGTGATCTACAAATTCGGTCCCGACGGCCGCTTCCTCGACCGCTTCGGCGGCCGCGACTGGGATGGGGTGACGGGCGGCGGCACCTTCTCGGCGGCAAGCAGCCTGGCCATCGATGCGCAGGGGCGCGTCTATGTGGGCGACAGCGACGGCATCCAGGTCTTCGACAACAACGGCGTCTACCTTGCCCTGATCGACGTCGACGGCTTCCCCTTTGGCCTTGCCTTCAGCGACGACGGCACGCTCTTTGTGGCTGCGCGCGACAAGGTGGTGCAGTACGCCATCAACGGCCCGGCTGACTGACGCGCACGAAGAAGCCCGGCCGCCGTGCGGTAGCCGGGCCCAGACTCTTCAGTTTGCAGGCGTGCATCAGCCGCCAAGCGGGATGGCGATGGCGACCACGGCGAAGCCCAGCGCCGCCACCACCAGCCCCGTGCGCACCGGCTTGGTGCCCGTCTGCCTGGCCCACCAGTAGCCGGCCAGGAAGAGCGTGGTGAGCGAGAGCAGGTTCGAGACGCGCATGGCCCAGTAGTCGTCGCGCATCAGGAAGAAGGGGATCACCACCGGCAGCGTCGCAATCATCGCCACGAGGAAGATGCTGATCGCACCGTTGACATCCTCGCGCTTGATCCAGGTTGGGTCCACCTTGGTCTCTTGCAGGTGGGCGGCGACTTCGGCGTAGATGGCCTCGCGGTTCTCCTCGTCGGTGATCGGGATCAGGTGGTCTTCCATAGCGTCGGCCACCAACTCGATGGCGGCGTCCTCGGTGGGCGCATTGTGCACGTCGCGCAGCACCTTGGCGGCGTGGTTGCGCTCGGCGACGCAGGTCATCAGATAGACACATGAATCGATCACGCCCCAGGCCACGGCGCAGCCAAAGGCGGCAATCATCAGCGCCTGCAGTTCGGGGTCAATCACCCCTTCCACTTGGCTGCCAATGCCCGTGACGCCGATGGCCATGGTGAAGGTCATGATAATGAGCACGCCGTAGATGAGCTCCACCACGGCGTCGAGCGGGTCGAGGAAGCGGGAGATGAAGGCCTTCATGGGGTGTTCCGCAGGGGCTGGCGGGCGGGTGGTCGCCCGGGTTCTGGCATTCTTGCGCGGCAGGTGCGGCAGGGAGCTGCCGCAACACCTCTATTCTGGCACAGCTGCATGCGTCGGCAAAACGACTCGGCGGGCCGCCCCGGTGTGTCATCTGCGGCCGAACGGTAGCCCTGCCCACATTCTCGCCACCCATCTGGCTGTACAGTCTGCTCCGAATCAGATGGGGAGTAGCTGCCTGCCGCAAGGCAGGAGGTTTGGTCGTCAAGTCGAAGCGAATCTTCGCTTCCGGCCATACCACCCGCTGCAACGACTGAGCGAGGGACGGCGAGACCACTGTGGAAACACAGCGGTCGCGCCGTCCCTTTTTTGTTTAGGCCCGTCCCTAGATAATTTAGGCGTTGCCCTTTGTTGCTTAGTCGATTGATTACGAGCCATTGTGTGCGCGTCGCTGCACAGAACCCACACACCAGCGCAAACCAGCACCCGGGCGACATCGCCCGCAGAAAGAAAGCCCTACCCATGAGCGTACGAGTGCTTGACCCCCTGGCCGCGCCCGCCGGCGCCGCGCCCGATGCGCGTTTGGCCGCCACGGCGGAGGACGCCCCGCTGCACACGCGCTCGGTGCAGGAGGCGCTGGCCGCCTTCGAGAGCCACGCCGATGGGCTGGACGCAGGGGCGGCGGCCGAACGGCTGGCCCAGTTCGGTTCCAACGAGCTGGTCGAGCAGGGCTCGACGCCCTGGTGGCGGCTGCTCTGGCAGCAGCTTACCGCCGTCATGGTGCTGATCCTCTTTGCGGCGGCGCTGCTCTCGCTCGCGCTCGGCAAATTCATCGAAGCCGGCGCGATCCTGGCGATCGTGATCCTCTTCGCCCTGCTCGGCTTTGTGCAGGAGTACCGCGCCGAGCAGGCCATCGCGGCCCTGCGCAAGATGGCGGCGCCCAACGTGCGCGCCCTGCGCGGCGGCGCCGTGCGCGAGCTGCCCGCACGCGACCTGGTTCCGGGCGACGTGGTGCTGCTCGAGGCCGGCAACCTCGTCCCCGCCGACGGCCGCCTGATTGCCGGCGCCTCGCTGCGCGTGCAGGAATCGGCGCTCACCGGTGAATCCGAGGCGGTGGAGAAGCAGACCGCGGCCCTGGCCGAGCCCGAACTGACCCTGGGCGACCGACGCAACATGCTCTACATGGGCACGCAGGTGACGTACGGGCGCGGCAGCCTGCTTGTGACCGGCACGGGTATGCGCACCGAACTTGGGCGCATTGCCACCCTGATCCAGAGTGTGCACCAGGAGGCCACACCGCTGCAGCAGCGGCTGGATGCGCTGGGCAAGATGCTGGCGCTGGTGGGCGTGGCCGTGGCGCTGCTGGTGATGGCAATCGGCATCGCCGGCGGCGAGCGCTGGGGCGACATGATCCTCACCGCCATCAGCGTCGCCGTGGCCGTGATTCCCGAGGGGCTGCCCGCCGTCGTGACCTTCACACTCGCCGTCGGCGCGCAGCGCATGCTCAAGCGTAACGCCCTGATCCGCAAGCTGCCCGCCGTCGAGACACTCGGCTCGGTGACGGTGATCTGCTCGGACAAGACCGGCACCCTCACCGAGAACCGCATGACGGTGACCGTAGTCGATGTGGCCGGCCACCGCCTGCAGCTGAACGAGAAGCTGCGCCACACCGCCCCGGCGCTCGATGCCGGCGACGTCCACCCCAACGAGGTCGCGGCGCAGACGGCCAACATCCAGCTGCTGCTGCGCGCCGGCGTGCTCTGCAACGACGCCCGCCTGCAGGATGACGGCAGCGGCGCGCAGCACGCCATCGGTGACCCAACCGAGGGCGCGCTGCTGATCGCCGCGGCGCAGACTGGCATCGACGACAAGGCGCTGCTCGCCGCCCTGCCCCGCCAGAACGAGCTGCCCTTCGATTCCGACCGCAAGCGCATGACCACAGTGCACACCGTCGCGCCGGGCCAGCTCCCGCTGCCGGCCGCGCTGCAGGCGCCGCTGCTGGCCGTCAGCAAGGGCTCGGTCGATGGGCTGCTGGACATTGCAACCCATATCCTCAGCAACGGTGCGCCCGAACCCATGACGCCCGCATGGCGCGCCCGCGTGGAGGCCGCCAACGCCGACCTCGCCGGCGGCGGCATGCGCGTGCTGGGCTTCGGCGTGCGCCCCCTGCACGACGCCGAGACCAGCCCGCTCGAGGCCGAGCTGACCTTCATTGGCCTGGTGGGCATGATCGACCCGCCGCGCGCTGCGGTGCGCGATGCAGTCGCTAGCTGCATCACCGCCGGCATCCGTCCGGTGATGATCACCGGCGACCACCCGCTTACGGCCTCGGTGATCGCTCGCGACCTGGGCATCGCCACCAACGAGCGCGTGCTGACCGGCGCCGACCTCAACCGCATGGACGACGGCGCGCTCGACGCCGTCGTTGAGGACGTCTCCGTCTTCGCTCGCGTCTCGCCCGAGCACAAGCTGCGCATTGTGGACGCGCTGCAGCGGCGCGGCCACGTTGCCGCCATGACGGGCGACGGCGTGAACGACGCCCCGGCGCTGCGCTCGGCCAACATCGGCGTCGCGATGGGTATCACCGGCACCGACGTCTCGAAGGAGGCGGCGAGCATGGTGCTGCGCGACGACAACTTCGCCACCATCGTCGCCGCGGTCGAAGAGGGGCGCGTCATCTACGACAACCTGCGCCGCTTCGTCAAGTTCGCCGTCGCCGGCAACCTGGGCAAGATTCTCGTCATGCTGCTCTGGCCGCTGCCCTTCTTCCTGACGGGCACGCCGCTCGATTCGCCCGTGGCGCTGCTGCCGCTGCAGCTGCTCTGGCTGAACTTGCTGACCGACGGCCTGCTGGGGCTGAGCATGGGCGCCGAACCGGCCGAGCGCAACGTCATGCGCCGCCCGCCGCACGCGCCCAGCGACGGCATCTTCGCCGGCGGGCTGGGCGTGCAGGTGGTTTGGAGCGGCCTGCTGATCGGCGTAATCGCGCTGGCGGTCGGTATCTGGTACAAGTTCACCAACCAGCCCGAATGGCAGACGGTGATCTTCATCACGCTCGCCATCCTGCAGGTCTTCCAGGCGCTGGCCACGCGCTCGAACACCGAGTCGATCGTCAGCATCGGCCTCTTCAGCAACCGGCTGCTGATCGGCTCGATTGTGGCCGTCTTCGTGCTGCTGGCGGTGGCGCTCTATGCGCCGGTGGTCTCCACCGTCTTCCTGCGCGTGCAGCCGATCACGGCCGCCGAATGGGGCGTGGCGCTGGGCGCCGGCCTGCTGCTCTTCGTCATCATCGAAGCTGAGAAGGCGCTGCGCGGCCGACGCAACAACAACAGCCACATCTGACGCAAGGGCGGTAGGGCGCAAGGTTACACAAGGAAAAGCAGGGAACGGCAAGGAACGGCAACAGCAGGGTTGGTCTCGAGTGGGTAAGGTGTAGGGCAAGAAGAGGCGGCCGCAGCGGACGCGCAGCTTGATGCTGCGTGGACGCTGCGGCCGTTTGCACGCCGGCGCGCTTCTGCTACACTCAGTCGGTGGAATGAGCATCAAGGACCGCGCAGAACCTGCGGCAGTCTTCTCGCTTCTCGATTCTCGCTTCTCGATCCTGGAACAGGCTATGGCCGGCAAAAAGCTGCAAGGACAGGTTGCGATTGTTACGGGCGCCGGGCGCGGCATCGGCGCCGCCACGGCGCGCAGGCTGGCGCTTGCCGGCGCGTCGGTGCTGCTCACCGCCCGCACCGCGAGCGAGATCGAGGCCGTGGCCGCCGAGATCGCCGAGTCCGACGGCGTCGCGCTCACCGTGCCGGCTGACGTGGGCGACGTCGAGCAGGTCGAAGAGGTGGTCGAGTCGGCCGTCGAGCAGTTCGGCCGCGTCGACATCCTGATCAACAACGCGGCCCTTGTCTGGCCCATCGAGCGCACCGTCGACACCGACCCCGATGAGTGGTACTACGCCCTGCAAGTTAATCTGATGGGCCCCTACTACATGGCGCGCAACGTGCTGCCGCTCATGCTCAACCAGAACTACGGCCGCATCATCAACGTCTCCAGCGGGCTGGCGCGCCAGCCCATGGTGGGGGCGGGCGCCTACTGCGCGTCGAAGGCCGGCCTGCTCATGTTCACGCGCGTGCTGGCCGCCGAACTTGCCGGCACACGCGTCGCCTCGCTGGCCTTTGACCCCGGCATGGTCGACACCGACATGCAGGCCGATCTGCGCTCCGTCGACGGCGAAGAGGCGCAGGTCGACACCTCGCTCTGGCACCGCGCCCACGAGCAAGGGGCGCTGCGCGCGGCCGACGACGCCGCCCGTGCCCTCTTCTGGCTGGCCGGACCCTGGGGCCTGCGCGACGCCGCGCCGGCCAACCCCTACCGGCTTGACGACGACACCTGGCGCGAGCGGGTCTTCAGCGACATCGCCTGACGGGAAGCGAGATTCTTGAACCCAGAACGCGGCCGGCGCCATTCGACGCCGGCCGCGCTGTTTCTTGCCTGCGCACAGGTGGGACGTGATGCGCCGTTTTGGGCTGCACAGAGTAGCCCGAAAGCCCGGCCTTTGGTACACTGCTGCGAATCATCGCGCGCCACACCCAATGCATTCAAGTGCAGCCGCAGAAGGCCGTACGTCGGCAATCCTGCACGTTGATCGAGAAGTGTGATGAAATCCGTGGATTTCATCATGGAATGCGTTTCGCGCCGGGCTGCAACCTGCTGCTTGCTCCCTCTTGCACGGACGCCCGCAATCTGGCTTGAGCCACCACAAAACTGAAGGAGTCGTTTATGGCCTACAAGAAGATCGTCGTCCCCGCCGGCGAGCGCATTACGCTGACCGATGGCAAGCTCAACGTGCCCGATAACCCCATCGTCGGCTTCATCGAAGGCGACGGCACCGGAGTCGATATCTGGGCGGCCAGCCGGCCCGTGCTGGATGCGGCGGTGGAAAAGGCCTATGGCGGCAAGCGCAAGATCGCATGGATGGAAGTCTATGCCGGCGAGAAGGCGAACGAGACCTACGGCGAGCCGCTCTGGCTGCCCGAAGAGACGCTCGAAGCGATCGACGAGTACATCGTGGCCATCAAGGGGCCGCTCACCACGCCGGTGGGTGGCGGCATCCGCAGCATCAACGTCGCCCTGCGCCAGCGGCTCGACCTCTACGCCTGCGTGCGGCCCGTGCAGTACTTCAGCGGCGTGCCCAGCCCTGTGAAGCAACCCGAGCTGGTGAACATGATGATCTTCCGCGAGAACACCGAAGACATCTACGCCGGCATCGAATGGGAAGCCTACAGCGCGGGCGCCAAGAAGCTGATCGAGTTCCTGCAGAGCGAGATGGGCGTGAACAAAATCCGCTTCCCCGCCAGCAGCGGCATCGGCATCAAGCCGGTGAGCGAAGAGGGCACCGCCCGCCTGGTGCGCGCCGCAATCGAATACGCGCTGGCCAACGACCGCAAGAGCGTGACGCTGGTGCACAAGGGCAACATCATGAAGTACACCGAGGGCGCCTTCATGAACTGGGGCTACAAGGTGGCGGCGCAGGAGTTTGGCGCCACACCGCTCGACGGTGGCCCCTGGCACCGCCTGCCCAACGGCATCATCATCAAGGATGTGATCGCCGACGCTTTCCTGCAGCAGATCCTCACCCGCCCCGCCGAATACGACGTCATCGCCACGCTCAACCTCAACGGCGACTACATCAGCGATGCGCTGGCGGCGCAGGTAGGCGGCATCGGCATCGCGCCGGGCGCAAACATCAACTACATCACCGGGCGCGCCTGCTTCGAAGCCACGCACGGCACGGCGCCCAAGTACGCCGGCCAGGACAAGGTCAACCCCTCCTCCGTCATCCTCAGCGGCGAGATGATGCTGCGCCACATGGGCTGGAGCGAAGCCGCCGACCTGATCCTGCACAGCATGGAGAAGACGGTGAGCGCGAAGATCGTTACCTATGACTTTGCCCGCCTGATGCAGGGCGCGACCGAAGTCAAGTGCAGCGAGTTCGGCCAGGCGCTGATCGCGCACATGTAGTCTTGCAGCCACAGCGGGGAGCCTGGGCCGCGCACCCGGCTCCCCGCTGTGATGGCCAGCGCCCGTTCACCTCCCCCTTGCCTGTGGAATCCACGCCGTTCCCGCCGCCACAATTTCCGCCGCCTCCGGCCCACATCCGCGGCGGCGCCCATGCCGAGCTGGTGGCGCCCAACACCGTCACCTTTGTACTCAACGCGCCCTACAAACCCTTTGCCAGCGTCGTCGGCGACTTCAACGCCTGGAACACCCTGGCCCACCCCATGCAGCACAACGGCGCCGGCCTGTGGTGGACAACCATACCGCACCCCGGCGCCACCCGCTACGGCTACTACGTCGCCGTCGACCCCGGCGCCCACGTCTGGGTAGGCGACCCCTACGCCAGCGCCGTGCAGTGGAGCGACCAGGGCGCGTGGGCCGAGCTGCCGCCGCCCACCCCGGCCTTTGCCTGGACCGACGGCGCATGGCGCACGCCCCCGCTGCGCGAGCTGGTGATCTACGAGCTTTGCGTACGCGACTTCGGCGGCGCCTGGCAGGGCAACCAGCCCCGCTACGGCACCTTTGCCGACGTGGAGCAGCGGCTCGACGAGCTGGTGGAGCTGGGCGTCAACGCCATCGAACTGATGCCCGTGCAGGCCTTCCCCGGCGATTCGAGCTGGGGCTACAACCCCGTCTACTTCCACGCTCCCGCGTCCTCCTACGGCTCGCCCGACGACCTGCGCCGCCTTGTCGACGCAGCCCACCGGCGCGGCCTGGCCATCCTGCTCGACGTCGCCTTTAACCACGCCTGGGGCGAGCACCCGTGGTACCGCATGTACCCGCCCATGTATGGCCCCCAGGGCGAATGGCTGGCCAACTACAACCCCTTCTTTCACCAGACGCCTCGCGCCATCAACTCGTGGGGCGGTGTAGACTTCGACCACTTTGTGGCGCCCACCACCGCCTACTTTCAGGACGTGGTGCGCCACTGGCTGCACGAGTACCACATCGACGGCTTTCGCTTTGATTGGAGCTGCGGCGTCGACTACGACCACCGCGAGCCCATGCGCCCCGGCTGCCACCCCTACCACGGCATCGCCGCAATTGCCTGGGCCGCGCGCCAGGCCAAGCCCGACTGCATCCTCATCGGCGAATACTGGCAGCTCGAGGGAACCCATCCCGAAAAGACGGCGGCGCGCCTGCTGGCCGAAACCGAGCTGGACGCAGTCTGGAACGGCAACTTTCACCACGTGCTGGAGGGTGTGATCAACCAGCGCTGGCAGTGGGAGCGGGGCGACCTTGCCGGCGCCCTCGGCGGCTACGGCGCGCTCGGTATGCAGACCTCCACACAGCTGATCAACTACACGTGCAGCCACGACGAAGTGCGCCCCGAGCACGAGATTCACTACTACACCGGGCGCTGGATCGAGCGCGCATCGGGGATGTCGCTTTCGGGGCTGGCGCTGGCGCGGGCGCGGCTGGGGCTGGTGGCGCTCTTTGCCGGCGCCGGTGTGCCCATGGTCTATTCCGGGCAGGAGTACGGCGAGCGCAGCCCGCGCACGGTGGACTTTCTGCCCCTCAACCGCAGCCTGCGCACGCGGCCGCTCAACGCCGTGCACGAAACCGTGGTGCGGCGGCTGATTCGCGCCCGCCGCAGCCACCCCGCCCTGCGCAGCGACGCTATCGCCTTTGACCCGGCGCCGCTGGCCGAAAGCAAGCTGCTGCGCTTCTGGCGCTGGGAGGAGGGGAGCGGCGCCGACGCCGCAGCGGTCGCACTCAACTTTGCACCCGTGGCGCGCACGATCGAGCTGCACCTGCCCTATGGCGGGCGCTGGCGCGACGTCGTGAGCGACACCGTCGTCGAGGTTGCCGCCGGCCCGATCAGCCCGCGCCTCGAGGCCTATGGCGCGTGTCTCTTCGTGCCCGAAACGGAATGAGGGCGCAGGCCTGCGCGCGGCGGCTGCCGGAGCTACCGGACGCGCAGGCCAACCGCGCGGCGCCGGCTCGTTTGTGATCCTCTTCACAATCGATTGACAGAACTTGCGTTCACACGGTAGAATGTGCCTGTTCCTCTCCTGCGCCGCGACCCCCTGCGGCGCGGCACAGCGGCGCCTGCTCCCCGCGGGCTACCAGGCCTTCCCCTGTTTGCAACTAATCCGTGCGCTTTACAGACAAGCACCCTTCAGGCGAGCACCCTTCAGCCATTCACCATTTGGCCATTCACCCTTCAGGCATGCATAAGGAGTCGGCAGTATGGCAGTCATGACCGTCTCTCGCACCACCATCGGGCAGAAGGTGCTCATGGCGGTAACGGGCCTCATCTGGATTGGCTTTCTCGTTCTGCACATGTACGGCAACACCAAGGCCTTCGCCGGTGAGCAGACCTTCAATGACTATGCGCATCACCTGCGCACATTCGGCGCGCCGGTGCTAGGCTATCTCCAGTTTCTGATGGCCTTCCGCGTCATCACCGTGGTCGCGCTGATTGTGCACATGCACCTGGCCTATAGGCTGACCCGGCGCGCCTGGGCCGGCCGCGGCCGGCCCTACGCCGTGAAGAAGCGCGTGCAGGCCGACTTTGCCTCCTCCAGCATGCGCTATGGCGGCGTCGCCATTCTGCTCTTCATCCTCTTCCACCTCGCGCAGTTCACCTGGGGCGTGCGGGCCGTGCTGCCCAGCTTTGATCGCGAGAACCCTTACGCCAACATGGTCGCCGGTTTCCAGTTCCTCCCCACCGTACTCTTCTACCTGGTGGCGCTTGTGGCGCTGGGGCTGCACCTCTACCACGGCGCCTGGAGTGTCTTCCAGACGCTGGGGCTGAACAACCGCAACACCACCAAATGGCTGCACTACGCCGCGATCGCGCTGGCGGTGGTGGTGGCCGGCGGCTTTGCCGTGGTGCCGCTTGCCGTCACCTTTGGCATCATCTCCTGATTGCTCTCCCCAGGGCGGCAGCCGGCCCGCGCTGCGGCGTGGCCCCGCTCTTTCGCCTATTTGAAGGGTCTTTTCGATGACGACAAACGAAAGCAGAACTCCCCAGCAGGCCGGCGCCGAGGTTGATACGGTGAAGGTGGGCACGATGCCCGTCTTTGTGGAAGCCGCGCTGAATGGCAAGGTGCCCACGGGGCCAATCACCGAAAGCTGGAACAAGGCGCGCTACGAGTACAAGCTGGTTGCCCCTTCCAACCGCCGCCGCTACACGGTGATCGTGGTGGGGTCGGGGCTGGCCGGCGCCGCCGCCGCCGCCACCCTGGCCGAGCAGGGCTACAACGTGCTCTGCTTCTACTACCAGGACAGCGCCCGCCGCGCCCACAGCGTGGCCGCCCAGGGTGGCATCAACGCCGCCAAGAACTACCGCAACGACGGCGACAGCACCTACCGCCTCTTCTACGACACAGTCAAGGGCGGCGACTTCCGCGCCCGCGAGGCCAACGTCTACCGCCTGGCCCAGGTGAGCAACGAGATCATCGACCAGTGCGTGGCGCAGGGTGTGCCCTTCGCTCGCGAGTACGGCGGCATGCTCGACAACCGATCGTTTGGCGGCGCACAGGTGGCGCGCACCTTCTATGCCCGCGGCCAAACCGGCCAGCAGCTGCTGCTGGGCTCCTACCAGGCGCTTTCACGCCAGGTGGCCGCCGGCGGCGTCAAGATCTTCCCCCGCACCGAGATGCTGGACCTGGTGGTGGTGAACGGGCGCGCACGCGGCATTGTGACGCGCGACATGGTCACCGGCAAGGTCGAATCGCACGTGGCCGATGCGGTGCTGCTTTGCACGGGCGGTTACAGCAACGTCTTCTACCTGAGCACAAACGCCAAGGGCTGCAACGCCACGGCGATCTGGCGCGCCTACAAGCGGGGCGCCTATCTGGCCAACCCTTGCTTCACGCAGATTCACCCCACCTGCATCCCCGTGGCCGGCGAGCAGCAGAGCAAGCTCACACTGATGAGCGAATCGCTGCGCAACGACGGCCGCATCTGGGTGCCACGCCAGCTCAACGAGACACGCCCCGCCGCCGACATCCCCGAGGCCGAGCGCTACTACTACCTCGAGGAGCGCTACCCGAGCTACGGCAACCTGGCCCCGCGCGACATCTCGTCGCGCGCCGCCAAGGTGGTGGTAGACCAGGGCTACGGCGTGGGCGAGATGAAGAACGGCGTCTACCTGGACTTTGCCGAAGCCATCAATCGCCTGGGCAAGCATGTGATCCGCGAGCGCTACGGCAACCTCTTCGACATGTACGAGCGCATCACCGGCGAGAACGCCTACAACGCCCCCATGCGCATCTACCCCGCGCTGCACTACACGATGGGCGGCTTGTGGGTCGATTACGACCTGATGAGCAACATCCCCGGCCTCTTTGTGCTGGGCGAGGCCAACTTCAGCGACCACGGCGCCAACCGCCTGGGCGCCAGCGCGCTGATGCAGGGCTTGGCCGACGGCTACTTCATTATCCCCTACACGCTGGCCAACTACCTGGCCTCGAACAAGTTCGAGAAGGTCGACACAGGAGCGGATGCCTTCAAGAGCGCGCAGAACGACGTCAACGAGCGCGTGCGCCGGCTCTTCGCCGTGCGCGGCAAGCGCTCGGTCGAGTCCTTCCACCGTGACCTGGGCAAGATCATGTGGGAGAACTGCGGCATGGGGCGCAATGCCGCCGGCCTGCAGAAGGCAATCGATCTGATCCCCCAGCTGCGCGCCGAGTTCTGGCAGAACGTGAAGGTGCCGGGTGACAGCGCCGACCTGAACCAGAGCCTGGAGATGGCCATGCGCGTCGCCGACTTCCTGGAGCTGGGCGAGCTGCTCTGCATCGACGCCCTGCACCGCAACGAATCGTGCGGCGGCCACTTCCGCGAGGAGTTCCAGACGCCCGAAGGCGAGGCGCTGCGCGACGACGCCAACTTTGCCTACGTCGCGGCATGGGAGTACAAGGGCGCCAACGCCCCCAGCCTCCATAAGGAACCGCTCTCCTTCGAGACCATCAAGCTGCAGACGCGCAGCTACAAGTAGGCCGCCGGCCCCCTGCGGGCACAGACCATTGCACGAACCAGGGACCCCTACCATGAAATTGACGCTCAAGATCTGGCGCCAACCCAAGCGCAGCGCTGCCGGCAAGATGGCTACCTATACCCTTGACGGGGTCAGCGCCGACTCCTCCTTCCTCGAGATGCTCGACCTGCTCAACGAGCAGCTGCTGCACGACGGCGAAGAGCCGGTGGCCTTCGACCACGACTGCCGCGAGGGCATCTGCGGCATGTGCGGCCTGGTCATCAACGGCATCGCCCACGGCCCCGAACGCGCCACCACCACCTGCCAACTACACATGCGCCACTTCCACGACAATGACACCATCGTCATCGAGCCGTGGCGCGCACACGCCTTCCCCGTGCTCAAGGACCTGATCGTCGACCGCACGGCCTTCGACCGTATCGTGCAGGCCGGCGGCTACATCTCGGTCTCCACCGGTTCGGCGCCGGATGGCAACGCGGTGCCGGTGGCCAAATCCGCCGCCGAGCGCTCGATGGACGCGGCGGCCTGTATCGGCTGCGGCGCCTGCGTGGCTGCCTGCCCAAACGCTTCGGCGATGCTCTTCACCGCCGCCAAGCTCGCCCACCTCAACAGCCTGCCCCAGGGCCAGCCCGAACGCTACGACCGTTCGGTGCTGATGGTGAACCAGATGGACGCCGAGGGCTTTGGCGGCTGCACGAACATTGGCGAATGCTCGGCCGTCTGCCCCAAGGAGATCGGCCTCGAGTTTATTGCCTCGATGAACCGCGACCTGATCGCCGCCGGCTTCCGCGGCGCAGGCAAGCGCACTGCCGGCAGCGAGTAGCACCGGCACTCTTGCACCAGGAACAGACAGCGGCCGGATCCTCGAGGATCCGGCCGCCGCTCTTTGTCACCTCAACCGCTGCAGATGCTTCAGTTCGCACCGGCCGCGTCTCTGAAACTACTCCTGCATCTCCAGCACCAGCTCTTCGCCGAAGAGGTCGGTGTCGAAGTCGACGCCCACCAGGCTGCCGTCTTCCTGCTCCTCGAAGAGCACCTCGACCGCCGGGTCGAGCTCGTTGCCATCTTCGTCGGTGTCGAAGCTAAAGAGGATGCCGTCATCCGTCTGCTCCCAGACGCCCACCAGAACGGTGTCGGTATCCGTGTCCACAACCTGAACCGACATCGTCACCTCGCCATCCTGCGTGGCAATGGCGACGACGGTCTGGCCGGCCTCCATTGCATCCGCCGTGGTGGCGAAGGTGACGGTCTCGTCGTCGCCCGCAGCCGCTTCCTCGTCTTCGAGGTTAATCTCTTCGGCGCTCCACAGCTCCGAGATTTCGTCCACCGGGTAGAGCGAGAACTCGTCGCTCACCAGGATGCCGTTGATCAGCTCCAGCTCCACCGATTCCGCGTCGTCCAGGTCGGTCGCTTCGGCATCTTCACCGTCGATCACCAGCTCCTGGTCGAGCGTGATGGTGATGATCCCTTCGTCGGTCTCTTCCCAGGTGCCCAGGCGGCCCACCGGCGCCGAGACGCCGTCGAAGTTGTTGAAGAGCGACTGCACCAAACCGTCTTCGGTCATGAAGATCAGAACCGCGCCGGTGCCGGTATCGTCGATCAGTTCGTCCGAGACGTAGACACCCTCGATGTCAAAGATATCGTCATCGACGGCCTCTTCGTCGCCGCCCGCGCGGGCCGCGGCCACCACATCGGCCGTCGCCTCGAAGCCGAACTCCTCGGCGCCCGAAACGGGCTCGTCATCCACGCGCGTAACCACCAGGCCATCGTCGCCGTAGTCGGTCAAGTCGGGCGCCGTCAGCGTATCGTCGTTGACCTCGAAGAGCACGTCAACAGGCTCATCGTAGAATTCGCCGTTGGAGACGATGAAGGAGATCGTAATCGTGCCGTCCTCGTTGTCCACCCAGTCGCCCTGCTCGAAGACGGGCGTCTCGCCATCCTGGAAGTCAGACACCGTCTCCTGCGTGCCGTCCTCAAAGAGGCTGATGGTGACGATGAGGCCCTCTGAATCGTCGGCGCCGGTGTCGATGACGTCCGACTCGTAGGTGCCAACCAGATCGCTCTGGGCCAGCAAGGCTGCGGGCGCCAGCGCGGCGAAGAGCAGGACAAGCGCAAACAGAATTCGAGCCATGCGCAGACTGCGAGCGGGGTGGGTCATTGCGGGTCCTTTCACGTGGGGCGAAACGAGAGAAGGGTGCCGGCAGCGTTGTGCCAGGCATATGGCAGACCAGCCGTGTTCTCGGCCATCACAAGCATGCGGTTGAATGCGGCAGGTTTGGGGCGATCATAGGGCATGCGGGCAGGAAACGCAAAGCGCAAACTGAGCGGGTGCATGGTGAGAAACAGGAGGCAGGAAGGGGGCAGCCACGCGCAGCGCGAAGCAGGCGTGAATCAGGCCGCCGAGCAGGTACAATGAGCGCGGACGGTGCGCAAGGCAAGGAGGCAGGTGGTGGATGCTGACGAAAAGGGGGCGGCGCCGCAGTCCGCCGGCTCCCCTGAAGCGGACGACCGGCTCGAACCCAGGGCCGTGCGCGAGGCGGGCGCTCTTCCAGCGCAGGCGGCCGACGGCAGGGCGCCGGCGGCTGTCCATCTGGGCACCTCGTCGTGGCTCTTCGACGCCTGGAAGGGGGTCTTCTACCCCGAAAAGATGCCCTCGCGCGACTTCCTCGCCTACTACGTTACCCAGTTCGACACCGTCGAGGTCAACACCAGCTTCTATGCGCTGCCCCGCCCCTCGACGCTGATCGATTGGGCCGACACGGCGCCTCCCGGCTTCACCTACGCCCTCAAGACGCCGCGCCGGATTACGCACGAGAAGAAGCTGCAGGACGCCCAGAGCGACATGCTGCTCTTCATCGACGCCGTGCGCGCCCTGGGGCCGGCGGCCGCACCCGCTCTGCTGCAGCTGCCGCCCGACTTGACCCGCCGCACCTTTGGCCGCACGCTGGCCGACTTCCTGGACTGGCTCGCGCCCCACCTGCTGGGCGTGCGCATCGCCGTCGAGGTGCGCGCCGCCGACCTGATGACGCCCGCCTTTGCCGCCTTCCTGGCCGAGCGCGGCATGGCACTTGCCATCGTCGACCGCGCCCACGCCCCGCCGGTGGATCTGCACGCGCTCTGGCTCGACGCGCTGAACGTCGCCGGCGCGCCCCGCTTTGCCTTTCTGCGCTGGATCGGCGACGACGTAGCCTGGCGCGACGCCGACGGCGCCGTCGTCAACCCGCGCCCGGACGACCTGGCGCGCTGGGCGCAGCACCTGGCCCAGATGGCGCGCCAGGGCATCGAGATCTTCGGCTACATGCACAACCCCTACGAAGGGCACTCGCCGGCCAGCCTGCGCACGCTCAAGGCGCTGCTCGCCGCCCAGGGCATCGCCACCTTCGAGCCGGGGCAAACCGGCCAGCTTACACTCTTCTGAAGGCCCCTCGTCAGGCGCTCCGCCGCCCTGTGCTATACTGTCAAGCGCCGGCCACAAGCGCACGCCGGCGGATTTTGGCCACCCCGACCTGACCCGCACGCACCCTCGGAGAACTGCACATGGTTCGCACCATGCCCACCATCCACAACGAGGATATCGACCTCTACATCCGCACCTACTACTCGTTGTTGCGCAGCAGCGAACCGATCCGCATCCGCAGCCTCGAAGAGACCCACGCCGCGATGAACTCCAGCCTGCACCAGCAGGCATCCAGCACCGAGATCGACATCTCGGCGCTCACCTATTCGGCGCTGCGCCTGCCCGACTGCATTCCCTACGTCTCGCTCATGATCATGGGGCAGATGGCGGATGTCTTTGCGCGCGAGGGCTACCCGAATGTGGAAGAGTGGCACCCCGTGCGCGCCCGCGCCCGCCGCCGCAAATTCTACTTCGACCCCGACACCGGCTGCCTGGCCGCCTTCATCGCCTCGGTCAGCGACATCGACGACCTGATCCCCTGCCTCACCACGCTGCAGATCGAGTGGAACAAGATGCACGACCGCATCGGCGCCCACTCGGTGCGCGAGCGGCTGGTGGCGTTGCCCGAAGCGAGCCACGCCCTGCCCGAAGAGCTGGCCGCCGAAGTCATGGCGGCGCTGGGGCTGGGCCCCGCAGAATTTGCCAAGCTCGAAGCCGTCTGGATTGGGCGGGCCTTCCCCGAAAATCTGCGCCTGGTTGCCCGCCAGCGGCTCGACATCAAAGTACGCGTGCTTGGCTCGGGGTTGAGCGACTACCGCCGCAGCGTGCAGCAGTGGTGGCACGCCGTCGTCGCCGACAGCGCCGACCTGCAGCCCGTTGAGCGGCCGATCTACTTCATCAGCAGCAACGCCCACAGCGTGGCCAACGTGCTCTCGGGCTTTGCAGCCATGCACAGCGACGCCATCCAGGCCTTTGTGCAGGCCCAGAACCCCGAAGGGCTGATTGAGGAGTTTGCAAACCTGCCGGCCGACGAGACCGGCCCGCTGCAAAACTTTCTCTATTATGCCTCGCGCCCGTGGGAGCGCTGGGCCGGCATGCGCACCACGCAGGAAGAGATGGAGCAGGAGGTGGGCATCCGTCGCGTCTCGGAACCCCACTGCCTTGACGTCGAAGCCCAGTTCATCGACATGGCGCGCCTTGACCCGCAGCGGTTCGACCCGCGCCTGCAGCTCTTCACCCCCGAAGAGTGGGCGCTGCTGCGCACAAGCGACGCCCTGATCTTCAACATTGATTACCCGCTGGGCATGGCCGCCTACCATATCTTCAGCCAGGTGAGCACGGCCGGCGGGCGCATTCTGGGCGTCTACATCCTGGGCAAGGCGGCCACGCTCAACGGGCGCGTGGGCGATGTGATGATCCCCAACGTGGTCTACGACGAGCACTCGCGCAACTCGTTCCTCTTCCGCAACTGCTTCGCGGCGCAGGATGTTGCGCCGCTGCTCAACTTCGGCACCGTCTTTGACAACCAGAAGGCGGTCACCGTACGCGGCACCATCCTGCAGAACCGCCGCTTTATGGGCGTCTTCTACCACGAGGGCTACACCGATATCGAGATGGAAGCCGGCCCCTACCTGGCCGCCGTCTACGAGGACGTCTACCCCCAGCGCTATCCGGTGGACGAGATCGTCAATCTCTTCATCAACGTGCCCTACGATATTGGCGTGATCCACTACGCGTCGGATACACCAATCAGCCGACGACAGGCGCTGCTGAGCAAGAGCCTGAGCTACTTCGGCGTCGATGCGACCTATGCCGGCACCATTGCCCTGCTGCGCCGTGTGCTGCAGCAGGAGGTGCAGCGTCTGCAGCGCGAGCGGCGCGCGGCGCGCCAGCCCGGTCAGCCCGTCGCAGCGTAAGGGGGACCAGATCACATCTCCGGCGGTGTGGCTAAGCTTATTAGCCGCACGGCTCCTGCACCAAGCTCAAGCGCTCGCACCATTCGCCCAGGAGCACGATGTCCAGGTTCGTCCTCAAGAGCACAACCGGTGTCGCACCTCATCCGCTGCCCAGACCCGGCACGCAGTGGGCCTACAGCTTGACTTACGTCACCTTCCGCCTCTTCTTCGCCCTCTCGGCGCGCCTGCGCGTCGAGGGGGAGGAGAATGTGCCGGCGCAAGGCGGCGCCATGATCGTCTGCAACCATACGCGCGGCCTCGACTTCTGTCCGCTCGGCATTGCTTCGCCGCGCCAGATTAACTATATGGCCAAGGCCGAGGCCTTCCACTACAACTGGTTTCTGCGCCTGCTCTTTGAAAACGGCGGCGTCTTCCCCGTCGAGCGCGAAAAGGGCGACAAGCACGCGCTCGACGTTGCCGTGGACATCATCCACCGGGGCAAGCTGCTCGGCATGTTTCCCGAAGGCCACCGCAGCCCCGACGGCACGCTGCAGCGCGGCAAGACAGGCGCAGCGCGCATTGCGCTGCAGTCGGGCGCGCCGGTTGTGCCGGCGGCCGTGGTTGGCTCCGAGGCGGCCTTCCGCAACTTCCCGCGCTTCTGGCGGCGCGACTACCTGGTGGTGCGCTTTGGCAAGCCCTTTCTGCTCGAGGGCGACCCCAACGATCGCGCAGCGATCGCCGCCGGCACGCGCCGCATCATGTTTGAAATTGCCGCCCTGCTGCCGCCCGAGATGCGTGGCGAATGGTCGGGTGACCCTGCGCAGCCGCCGCCCTCCGCCGAACGGCGCGCCGCCCGCGAAGCCGCCCGCCAGGCCGGTGCCGCCCCTGCGCCAGCCCCCGAATCGGCCCCCGACTCTGCCGCCGAACCCTCGGAGCAGCCGGCAGCGTAGATCGACTGCGCTCCTCTCCAGCCCAAAAAGCAAACCGGCCGGGCCACATGGGTGGCCCGGCCGGTGATCTTCTGTGCGCAGGTCGCTGCGGCTAGAGCGATTCCATGATCTTGCGCAGCGACTCGCGGGTGGGGCGCAGGCGCTCGTTTGGCTGCGCCGCCAGGCCGCCGTCGGGCAGGTCCAGCAGGTCGGTCAGGTTCGGCGTCTGCGGCTCGATGTAGAAGATGCCGGTGAGCAGCTTCTGGTCGTTGCGCGCGCCCTCAAGCGTGCGGTAAGCCAGCATCTTGTCCGTGGGGTCGTATTCATGCTCGAGCTTCTTCAGCACCAGCCACGAACCGTCGTGCAGCTGCACTTCGGTCTCGTCGTCGTACTCGTCGATCTCGATCTGCTCGAAGCTGGGGATGTAGTTCAGCTCGTGCAGCTGGATCTCGTTCTCCTTGCCAAAGGAGTAGCTCTTGGTGCTCTCCTCATGGTTGTTGAAGGTGACGCAGGGACTGATTACGTCGAGCACGGCCAGCCCCTTGTGGGCAATCGCGGCCTTGAGCAGCGCTTCGAGCTGCTTGGCGTCACCGGCGAAGGAACGGGCGACGAAGGTGGCGTTGGCGGCCAGCGCCTCGATGCAGACGTCGAGCGGCATGAAATTGTTCGTGCCGGCGTACTTGAGCTTCTGCCCCTTGTCGCTGGTGGCGCTGAACTGCCCCTTGGTAAGGCCGTAGACGCCGTTGTTCTCGACAATGTAGACCATGTTCACATTGCGACGCACCATGTGCTTGAACTGGCCGATGCCGATCGAGACCGTGTCGCCGTCGCCACTGACGCCGACGCCTGTGAGCGTGTGGTTGGCCACCAGCGCGCCCGTCGCCACCGAGGGCATACGCCCGTGCACGCCGTTGAAGCCGTGGCTGCGGCCCAGGAAGTAGGCCGGCGTCTTGCTGCTGCAGCCAATGCCCGAAAACTTGACCACCTGCGTCTGGTCCAGACCCAGATCCCACGTCGCGTTGATGATGCGCGCGCTGATCGAATCGTGGCCGCAGCCGTTGCACAACGTCGAATTGGCGCCCTTGTACTCGGTCTTCTCGAGGCCGATCAGGTTCAGCTTGGGGGCCGCAGCCGGCCGCCCCTTGGCGCCCGCAGGCACTGCCTCTTGCACGTCACTCATCGAAGTCCATCCTCTCGCTTCGGAATTATCGTCGTGTCACCAGGGCCGGAAAGAGGCAGGGGATCAGGCCGAGACCTGCTCGGTGATCCAGCGCGCCGAGATCGGCATGCCGTCGCACTTCGCCGCCTTGACGAGGCGGGGCGCCAGGTCGGGAATCTCGCTCTCGAGGATGCTGAGCAGCTGGCCGTCGAAGTTGTTCTCGATCACATAGACCTTCTCGTGCTGCTCCACAAACTCGCGCACTTCGGCGCTGAAGGGCAGCGCACGCACGCGCAGGTAGCTCGTTTCGAGGCCGGCGCTGCGCATGCGGGCACGCGCCTCGAGCACCGCCTCGTCGTTCGAGCCGAGCGAGATCAGGCCAACACGCGCGCCGGCCACACGGTCGATCACCGGGCCGGGCACCAGCGTGCGCGCCGTCTCGAATTTGCGGTGCAGGCGGATCAGGTTGCCCTCCCAATCCTCGGGGCGCTCGGAATAGGTGGCGAAGGGCGTGTGGCCCGTGCCGCGCGTAAAGTAGGCGGCCATGGGGTGGCGGGTGCCCGGCAGCGTACGGTAGCCGATGCCGTCACCATCCACATCTTGGTAGCGCCCCCACTTGCCGCCCAGTTCGGTCAACTGCTCGGCGGTGAGCACCTTGCCGCGGTCCAGCGGCTTCTCGGGATACTCGAACTCGTCGCTAATCCAGAGATTCATGCCCAGGTCCAGGTCGCTGAGCACAAAGACGGGCGTCTGCAGCCGCTCGGCCAGGTCGAGAGCGTCGCCCGCCATCTCGAAGCACTCCTTGGGCGTGGCCGGGAAGAGCACGGGATGGCGGGTGTCGCCGTGGCTCAGGTAGTAGGCCGAGGTGATGTCGCCTTGGCTGGTGCGTGTGGGCAGGCCCGTGCTCGGCCCCATGCGCTGGATGTCCCAGATCACGGCCGGAATCTCGGCGAAGTAGCCGAGGCCGACGAACTCGCTCATCAAGCTGATGCCGGGGCCGCTGGTGGCGGTCAACGAGCGGGCGCCGGCCCACGAGGCGCCGAGCACCATGCCGATCGCGGCCAGCTCGTCTTCGGCCTGCACCACGGCGTAGCTGTTCTTGCCCGTCTCGGGGTCGCGACGCAGGTCCGGAGCGTAGCTGTTGATGGCGTCGGCCAGGCTGGAGGAGGGCGTAATCGGGTACCAGGCCACAAAGCCCACGCCGCCGTAGAGGCAGCCCAGGCCGGCGGCGGTGTTGCCGTCGATCAGCACCTTGCCCTCGTTATAGCCGGTCATGCGCGCCACACGGAAGGGCTGCGTGTTCTCCAGGTTCTGCGTCGCCCATTCGTAGGCGCGCGTCACCATACTCCAGTTGAGCTCGATGGGCTTCGGCTTGCCGCCAAAGTTCCAGCTCAGCGCATCCTTGATCTCCTCCATCTCGATGCCGAGCAGGTGCGCCGCCACGCCCACATAGACCATGTTGCTGATGTACTTTTGCAGGTTGAAGGGCAGGCCGGCGCTCTTTACCAGCTCGCGCACCGGCATGGGGAAATAGTGCACATCCTTGCGCCGCGCCGCCACCGGCAGTTGGTCGTCGTAGAGGATCAGCCCGCCCGGCTGCACGCTGGCCATGTCGTCGGCCACCGTGGCGCCGTTCATGCAGATCATCACCTCTACCTTCTCGCGCCGCGCCAGGAAACCATCCTTGCTCAGGCGGATGTTGTACCAGGTGGGCAGACCTTGAATGTTGCTCGGGAAGAGATTCTTGCCCGTCACCGGGATGCCCATCTTGAAGAGCGAGCGGATGAGCAGGCTGTTGCTCGTCTGGCTGCCCGATCCGTTTGCCGTCGCCACGTTGATGTTGAAGTCGTTGACAACCTGCTGCGGCTGCGCAACGTCGGGCGACTCCTGCACCAGTAGACTCATCTGTCTCTCTCCATTTCAACCACAACGATCGGAATAGCAATCACCTGCGTACAGCAATTCAGTCATTTACGGACGGCGCAAATGCGCTTGCTTCTGCGTGCGGCAGCGCTTGATTGGGGTGGGCCGGCGCAGCATTCTGCGCGTGGCCGTTGCCGGCTGCAAGTGTGCTCTCGCGCCCCTCAATCGCCACGCCGCGGCTGGTGAGCAGCTGCATGTGCTCGGCCAGCAGTTGCTTGCCCAGCTCGCGCTCGCCGGCGCAGAGTGCCTGCACAATGCGATCGTGGTAATCCCAGACCCTGCGCAGGTAGGCGTAGTCGGCGTAGGTGTTCAGCTCGACCGCAGCGTACCCCTCCCAATAGGCCTCGAGCAGGCCAAGCACGAAGGGGTTGTTGAGGCGGCGGAAGATGGTGAGGTGCAGCTCGCGATGTTCGCTGAAGGGGATCTGAATGCGCGGCTGGTTGAGCTTGGCCCACGCCGCCGCCACCAGCGCCTGCAACTGCTCCAGGTCTGCGGGCAGCAGCAGCAGCGTGGCTTCGTCCCAGTAGGCCAGCTCCAGATGGCTGCGCAGGCTGCCGTAGGCATCGAAGTAGCGGCGGTCGGTGGCCAGCGCCAGCAGCAGGCTCAGGCGTACGGCGGGGGCAAAGGTGTATTCGGTGCGCACAATGCCGCGCCGGGGGGTCGCTTCGATCAGCCCCAGCGTGCGTGCAACCTCCATCTGCTCGCGCAGCTTGCCCACGCTCACGCCGGTGGCTTCACTCAGCGTGGCGAGCGAGGGCAGGCGATCACCCGCCTTGCCATCAGTGGCAAAGAGGTAGCGCAGGAAGTCCGAATCGAGCGCGGCTTCAAGACCAGGCAGCGACATGGGCGTTGGGGAGCTCAGTCACAATGGCGAAATCAACACGGCGAAATCAAAATGATTGGATCAATACGATAAATCAGAGAATAGCACGCGCGCGCACTGCGCGTCAAGTTCGCGACCCTCCGTTTTGGGTTGGAATGTGTAGCGAATGCCCGCCCTACTCTTCACTCCACGGTGCAATGCAGGTGAGGAAGGTGAGCAGGCCGAGGGTACGGTTCTCCACTCCGTGGGGGACGCCGGCGCGGCAGATGATCAGGTCGCCTTTGAAGCACTCGCGCACCTCGCCGTTGACGTTGAAGTGGCCCGTGCCATCGAGCACGACGTAGATTTTGTCCTGCGTGGGGTGGTCGTGAAGGTGCTGCGTCTGGCCGCGCTGCAGGCAGTTCATGCCCACCAGCATACGCTCGCTTTGCAGAAAGGTGAGCTTGAAGGGCTTGTCGCTGCGGCCGGTGGCGTGCTTGAGCGGCGTGATGAAGGGCCCCTCGGCGGCGGGGTGCGCTGTGGACATCAGAGACTCCTTGCTGCGTGGGGAGGGTGACGCTGAACGCTCTGGGTCAGGATAGATCAGGCGGCGGGCGCGGCGTCGTTGCCCGCGCCCTGCGCGCGCTGCAGATACTCGAGCGCGGCGCCGGCGAGCAGCCCGGCGCCGGTGGGCAGCATGCGCTCGTCAAAGTCAAAGCGCTCATTGTGGTGGGCGGCGGGCAGCGGCTGCTCCGGGTCGGCGGCACCCACCAGCACAAAGCAGCCAGGGGCGCGGTTCAGAAACTCCGACATGTCCTCGCCCACCATCATTGGCGTAATCTGCGTCACCTGCTCGGGCGCCACGATGTTCAACGCCACGTCGCGCATCAGCGCCGCGCCCGCTGCACTGTTGCGGGTGGCAGGCACGCCCGGCACCAGCGCGAAGCGGTAGCTTGCCCCGTGCGCGGCGCAGATGCCGGCGGCGATCTCCTCCAGCCGGCGCACGATCAGGGCGCGCACCTCGGGGTCGAGCGAGCGAATCGAGCCGGCAAGCTGCGCTTCGCCCGCAATCACGTTGGGCGCCGTGCCGGCCGCAATCTTGCCCACCGAAACCACTGCGGGCTGCATGGGGTCCACGCTGCGCGAGACCACAGTTTGCCAGGCGAGAACGATCTGCGCCGCCACCAGCAGCGCGTCGACGGTTTGATGGGGCAGTGCGCCGTGGCCGGCCTTGCCGGTGACGGTGAGCGTGACCACGTCGGCGGCGGCCCAGAGCGGCCCCTCCTGCACTACAACGGTGTTGGTGGGCAGTTGGCTCCACAGGTGCAGGCCAAAGGCGGCGGCCGGCGTCGGCGCGTCGAAGACCCCATCGGCGAGCATGGCGCGCGCGCCGCCCAGCCCCTCCTCGGCAGGCTGAAAGACCAGCTTGACGCGCCCTGCCAGTTGGTTGCGGTTGGCGCTCAGCAGCGACGCCACGCCCATGCCGATGGCGGTGTGGCCGTCGTGGCCGCAGGCGTGCATCACGCCCGGCGTCTGCGAGCGGTAGGGTGCGTCGCTCACCTCGTCGATCGGCAGCGCGTCCATATCGAAGCGCAGCATTACCGTGGGCGCGCCGGCGGGCAGGCGGTCGGGCTCCACCAGCGCCACCACGCCGGTCTTGCCGATGCCGGTGCTCACCTCCAGCCCCAGGCTCTGCAGGTGCGCTGCCACAATCCCGGCCGTGCGCAGCTCCTGAAAGCCCAGTTCGGGGTGCATGTGGAAGTCGCGCCGCCACGCCACCAGCTGCGCAGCCATTGCCTGCGCCTGCGCCTTCAGCGCACTGTAGTCAACTGCCGTTCCAGCAGCCATCCCATTCACCTTGTTTACCGTAACCGAATCCACCAAGCTTGCCCTCTTGAACGCGTGGGGCCTCTCGTAGCGGCGATTTTCAATCGCCGGGCAGCCGGGACGAGCACAGCGAGTCCTGGCGCTCTTCCCCGCGCACTCTTCTTCCACACACTCGCCTGCGCCCGCAATCAAGAGCCAGGACTCGCTACGCTCATCCTGGCTCTTTCGGCGATTGAAAATCGCCGCTACGAGAGGCGCGCGTCCTTCGATCTTCGATCCTCGATCGCTCTACGCCACAGCCTCAGTCATCTCCGCCCCTGCCACCTGTTCCCACCCAAGCGGCTCGTAAAGGTTGTGCACCTCGTCGCCGTGGAAGCGCGCCGCCTGCTGCGTGGGTGGCAGCGGCTCGCTGTAGAAGAAGGCGGGCAGCTCGTCGTCGGCGGCGCCAAAACCTGCCGCGACATTGAAGGCCTTCTCATAGCGCAGCACATCCTGCCCCAGGACGGTGAACCAGCCGGCATCGATCTGCGTGCCGTGGGCGGCGTTGATTGCTTCGGCGAGGAAGTCGAGCTGCGCCAGCGTCACTGTGCCGCCGAAGATGCAGAGGCCGATCGAATCCTGGAAGCCAATCTTCACCTGGTGCGCCAGCGAGCGCTCCTTGAGCTCGGCCAGTTCCATGCCGCGTGTGTTCAGGCGCGGCAGGTTGCCCGCCGTGTGGTCGGCGCCCTGGGCTGTGGTCATCATCGTCACGCCGGTGGCTTCGACCACGCGCGGGTCATAGGCGCTGATTGCCTGCTTCTTGATCACCGGCGCACGCGCCACGCCATACTGCTCGGCCACGCGCGCCGTACCCTGCGCCCAGCAGCGCCCCAGCTCCGAACCGGCGCGGATCTCGGCCAGCGCCTGCGCCATCCAGCCTGCGTCGCCAAACGCCGCCAGCCCTGCCTCCATCAGCACGCCCAGCGTGCCGCCTACCTCGATCGTGTCGATGCCCAGGTCGTTGCAGATATAGTTCAGCCCTGCCAGGTCGTCGGGGTGGGTGAGGCCGCAGTTTGTGCCCAGCAGCCCCAGCGTCTCGTATTCCACCGGCGAGACGAGCTCCTTGCCCTGCGCGTCGACGTAGATGTTCGAGCATTGAATGGCGCAGCCGGGCATGCAGGCGTGGGTCTGCTCACCGCCGCGGCTGGTATTGAGCTCGCCGATGAAGTCGGCGCCCATGCGGAAGGGCTCGCCGGCCTTGACGTCGGCCTGGGCGCCGGCCGAAAAGTTGTTCACCGGCAGGCCGCCCATAAAGTTCTGCAGGTCGGCCATGGCCATGGTGCCGGCCTTGTTGTAGAAGTCCATCACGATCGAATCGGCGCGCAGCAGCTTGACGTACTCCTTGATCGAGCTGCCCACCTTCTTGGGGTCATGCAGGGGCGGCGTGCGCTCCAGGTCGACCACAATCGCCTTCACCCGCTTGCTGCCCATCACGGCGCCTACGCCGCCGCGCGCCGCCAGCCGCGCCGGCCGCCCCTCCTTGTCGCTGAAGGCAATGCCGGCGAGCAGCCCCTGGTATTCGCCCACGGGGCCACAGAGCGCAAGCGCCACCTTGCGCCCGTAGCGTGCGTAGAGCGCTTCGGCGGCGGCATAGTTGCCCAGCCCCAGCAGCCCTTCGGCACTCTCAAAGTGGGCGGCGCCGTCGCGGGCCAGGTAGAGCACCGTCCATTCGGGCGAGATGCCATGCAGCGTAAGGCCGGCAAGCTGGAGCTGGCCCAGGGCGTAGGCGAAGTTACCGCCGCCGTTGGCCTCCTTGACGCCGCCGGTGAGCGGGCTCTTGCAGCCCACCGAGGTGCGGTTGGCGTTGGAGAAGACGGTGCCCGCCAGCGGCCCGGCCGAAAAGATCAGCGGGTTCTGCGGCCCCAGCGCATCGGCCTGCGCCACATTCAGCTCGACCAGGGTGCGCGCGATCAAATAGCGGCCCGCCTTGAGGATCTCCTCGCCCTGCAGCTCGCGGCGGGTGATGCGCTGGTCATCGAGCTGGATTTCAAGGTAGCTGCGCATGGCTGGGATTCCTCGGTCTGATAGGGTGGAGCACGGGAGGGGCAACGTCAACCGGCGTGCGGGCGCCGCATGAGCGCGGGCATACGGGAGCCTTGATGCGTGCAAACAACGCCGCGACAGTATACCCGCGACCTGAAGCGATCGTCCAAGCCGGCCGTGGAAAGGCAACCGCTAAGACAGTACACGGAAACGGCGGAAACAACAGGAACTGCACTGCCTTATTGGCGGCTGGTGGGGCAGTCGCGCCTGCGCAGCCCACGATCCCCTTTGCTTTTCCAGTTGTTTCCGTTGTTTCCGTGTACTGTCCTGGCAGTGTCCTCGTACGGGCACACAAGGGGCGTAACGTTTGGCGGCCGCAGGCGTCGTCTTGTGCAGGAGCCCTGTTCACGCCGAGGCCTGCATGATGAAACGACTCCACACCCTCTCACTCTTCGCCACCCTTGCGCTTGCCGCAGCGCTGCTGCTCGCGGCGCTGCCCGTTGCTGCGTCCAGGCTCTCGGCTGCGGCCGTCGTCCTTGCCCATGCGCACGGTTCGGCCCCCAACGGCGCCGGCAGCGCTCCCCAGCCGGCCGCCCCTCTCGATTCCGCGCAGCACTACTTCCGTGCCGCAGCGGCCGCCGAGCAAGGCCTTGCGTCCCCGCGCCTGACGCCCAGCGGCGCCACCGCGCGCGCGTTCAACGCACGCTCCGGCCTCACTCTCACCGCCGGCGCGCCCCAGCCGGCGGGCCGCCTTGCCGCCGGCGCTATCGCCCAGACGATCCATCCCCAGGCCGCCGCCGCACAGGTGGCCGCCATCGCCGGCGCACGCGGCCTGCCCCCCGCCGACCTGCACGCCCTCATCACCTGGAGCACCGACCGCCCGCTCGGGCTCTTCGGCGAGCCCACTGTCAACCTCGCCATGCTCAACCTGGCGCTGGACGACCTGGCCGCCCGCCGCCACGCCGAGTAGCCGCCGCACAATCGCCGCCTGGCAACAACAACGCAGCGGGGGGAGTGCTCCCCCCGCTGCGCTCTTCTGCTGCAACCATTCAACTGCGGCCGTGCTGCCCGCTGCCCTTACTGGCGGCCGATGGGCAGGTAGCTGAAGTCGGTGAAGACGACGCCGGCCACGCGCGTGGCAACCCGCTGCCCCTGCGCGTTGGTGTAGCTGTTCACCAGCACCGTGCTGCCCACTGTGAGCGGGCCATCATTGCTGTTCAGCTCGGTTGCGGTCGTCACCACGTACTCGCGCCCGCTGATCTTCCAGACGGTGGCGCCCGGCTCGGCAGCCACAGCCACCAGGGTGGTTGAATTGAGATCTTCGCCGCCCTGCTGGATCACGCCAGAGGTGTTGTCATCACCGCTGCCCGGAGGCGCCTCGGTCTCCAGCTCCTTGATGACGCGCTGGCCGTTGACGATGCGGTACTCCACCTCGACATAGGCCCCCACCACCAGCAGGCCGTCATCTTCCTTGAAGCGGGTGGAGTTGGTGGCCGTGAAGCTGGTGCCACCGATCACCCAGTCGCCGATCAGGCTGCCCTCGGGCGCCGTCTCCACGAAGCCCACAAACTTGAAGCAGCCGTTTTCCGAGATGCCGCCCGTGTCATTCGTGGTGCGAATCTCCCACGCTACGCGCCCGCCATCGTCGGCGACGTAGTACTTGACCTTGACGTTTTCACCCACAGCGAAGGCGCCGGCGTTCTGCTTCAGCCGCGTCTGCGCCGTCACCGTGTAGGGCACGCCGCTGATCGTCCAGCTGCCCACAAACGGGTCGGCGGGCAGCGCCTCGATCTCGCCCCAGGCATGGCCCAGGCGACCCCAATGGCCGCCACCGTGGCCCGGCCCACCGTGGTGGTAAAGCATCCGAATGCGCGTGGCAATCGTCTGCCCATCATCCACATAAAAGTCGACCTTGATCAGCGAGCCGACCTCAAAGTCGCCGTCGCGGCTTTCGAGATCGGTGGTCGTGGTGACGATGAAGGTGAAGGCGCCCACCGTCCACTCGCCCAGCAGCGCCGGGTCGTCAGGCAGAGCGGTGATGGTGCCGTAGAGGCGGCCATCCCACTCGTTGCGGCCGTCGCCGTCGTCATCGCTGCCGTTGCACTTGTAGTCCGACTCGGTTTCGATCTGCTCGGCAACCGTGGGGGTAGACCTGTTGGCCTCGACTTCGACACAGACGCCGACCTCAAAGCCGCCGCGGCGCGTCTTGAACTCGGTGTCATCATCGGCGGTGAAGGTGCGGTCGCCCACAACCCACTCACCCACCATACCCTCGGCGGGCATCGAGACGATGCGGCCATAGTACTCGACCTCGTTGCGGTCGCCGTCGTGGTCGCCGTCACCATCGCCCGGGTTGCCGTCGCCGTCACAGCTGTTGGCCGGCAGCGTCTGAATCTTCTCGGCCACCGTGGGCGTCTCCTCTTCGACGCGCACCTTGACGCAAGCGCCGACGGCTAGCGCACCGTGCTCGGTCTCGAACTCGGTGTCGCTGTCGGCGGTGTAGGTGGTGTCGTCGACCACATATTCGCCCACGCCGCCGCCCTCGGGCATCGACTGCAGCAGGCCGACTGCGGCCACGTTGTCGTGGTCACCGCCGCCGTGGTTGGGGTCAATTGTGTCGGTAGTATCCTGGGCGAAGGCCGGCGTCACCATCCAGAGCGCCGCCACAAAGGCAGCAAAGAGCAGCAGCAGCATGGGCCGTCTGCGAGACAAGACCATCACACTCATGGGTTCTCCGTTCGTTGTAGGGGTGGTCGTCCACCCGCCATAGGTTCCGGCGCATCCCGGCGCTACTTGAGAAGAGGCGCGCCCACCGCCGGAAAATACATCGGCCTGCGCCGAAACGGGCCACGCAGGCCTCGCGTAGGAAGAGCGTACGAAAGCACTCCCTGCGCCCCTGTGTTCTTCTCGCTTCTTGTTCAGCATAAACAGGAACCGGCCCGCTTTGCAGGCCGGTTCCCTTCTGTTCGCCTTGTGTGCGCCCTACCGCACGACAAATGGCAGGTAGCCGACGGGCTGCATAGGTAGGTCGGCGGGTACGGGTGGGTTGTCGATATCGATGCCAAGCGCACGCGCCACGTTGAGCCGGCCACCCAGCAGGGCGCCATAAAGCGGCTCGAGCGCCTCCAGGTCGCCGGCACTGTCGCTGAGCCGGGCGGCCACGCTCGCGGGCGGAACGTCGTGCCCAACCAGCAGCGCCGCCGCACCGCTCACGAACGCCGTCGACATCGAGGTGCCGCTCCAGCCGGCGTAGCCGTTGCCGCCGCTGAAGGGCACGGTCGAGGTGATGCCTACGCCGGGCGCCGCCAGGTCCACCCAGGCGCCATAGTTGGAGAATGAGGCCTTGCGCCCCCACGCGTCAATCGCCGCCACACTAATCACGTTGGCAAAGCCGGCGGGGTATTGTTCTGCGCCAGTGTTGTCGTTACCCGCAGCGGCGACAATCACTACACCCTGGCTCTGCGCCCAGGCCAGCGTATCCTCCAGCAGACGCGACTCTTTGTCGGCGCCCAGGCTCAAGTTGATGACGTCGGCGCCGTGGAGCACTGCCCACTCGACGGCATAGGCGAGCGTAAAGATGTTGCCGCGCCCGTCGTGGTTGAGCACGCGCACAGGCAGAATCTTCGCGGCGGGCGCAACGCGGGCCACGATCCCCGCAACGTGCGTGCCATGCCCCCAGCCAAAGCCCGGCCCTTCGTCCATCGCTAGTGCATCGTCGGCCACCACATCGCGGCCGGGCAGCAAGCGCGCCGCCAGCGCCGTGTGGTTCAGGTCTACGCCTGTGTCGAGCACCGCCACAATCACGCCGTCGCCCATCTCGAGTGCGTGGGCGGGCGTCAGCACCACCTGAGCGAAGGCTGCCTGGTTGATGTAGCCGTCGGACGACTGGCCGCCCCACTTCCAGGTCTTGAAGCCCTCGCTGTCGGGGATGCTGTTGACGTAGTTGAACTCGGCCCAGATCACCTCGTCCTCGTGGCGGATGCGCCAGAGCGCTTCGTCGAGGTCGTCGTCGCCCTCGTCTTCGCTGGTGAAGAGGTGGATGTTCGCTGATTCGAGCAGCGTGCTCGCCGGGATCAGCTCGTTCTCGGCGGCGAAGGTGGCCGAGACGACGCCGGTTTGCAGGCGGATCACCAGCTCACCGCCCTCGTAGTCGTCCATGCGCAGGCGCTCGGCCACCAGCACGTCGCCCTGGAACTCACCCTTGGCCTCCACCCAGCCGCTGGTGGCCTCCAGCGCGCCGTCGCGGAAGCGGGTCTGCTCGTTTGTCTTCACCGTACAGGTTGCGTCGGGCTCGCACTGCAGCACCCAAAGCCCCACCGCACCCGCCGGGCGCGAGACGATCCAGCCGCCCACGTCGCCATCTTCGGGGTCGCCGGGCCCCCCGTAACCACCACCGCCGCCGCCGCGGCCGGGGCGGTCGACAGCAGCGGCCGGCTGCTGCGGCGCGGGGCCGGGCGCTGCAGAGTCGCTCTGCGCGGCAGCTGGGCGCACAAAGAAGGCGAGCGCGGCGAGCAGCACCGCCAGCAGCAGCAGCGGTGCGAGGAAGGGAAGCAGATAGCGCACGCGCCGCCAGGTGCGCCCGGCGGGCGTGGTGAGAGTCTTGTCGGAATGGGATCCGTGCATGGCCGGCTCCGGGAAGGGTTGTTTGGTTTCTCGCGGCCCTGCATGGTGGGCGGCGCCGGGGAGGGCAGGCGTTGCGCTACTCGCCGATCACGTAGAACGACGCCCAGTACCACGGATGTTCACCTGCGGCGATCGCCGCGCGCTGGGCTGCGCGCAGGGCAGCCGCCGGCCGCACAGGCAGGGAGCGCTCGGCGGTCAGTTCGGCATAGAAGCGGCCCATCAGGCCAACAGCGTTCTCGTCGTGCAGCTGCCAGAGGGTGGCCACCAGCGAGCGTGCGCCGGCGCCCAGAAAGCCGCGCGCCAGCCCCACCACCTCTTCGCCCGCCGCAACGTGGCCGGCGCCGCTCTCGCAGGCGCTGAGCACAACCAGCCGCGCCGCCAGCGGCAGCTGGTAGATGGTGCGCACATCGGCCCAGCCGTCGGCCAGCTTCAGCAGCGAGAAGAAGGGGTTGTCGGCGCGAAAGAGCCCATGTGTGGCAATGTGCAGGATGTCGGCGCCTGCCGCTAGACGTAAACCCTCCATCCCCGCTGCGGCGTCAAAGCAGAGGCGAGCGTTGGCGAAGCAGCGCGCCGCCTCCTCTACCTCGCGCCGCGCGGCCGGAATCGTAGGGTCGTTGAGCGCCAGACCAGCCCAGGCCAGGCCCGCCCAGGGTTCGGCGGGCAGCGTGCGCTGCAGCAGCGCCGTCTCCATGCTGGCGCTGGTGGCCACCGCAAGCTCGAAGCGTTCCACCAGGTAGGCGCTGCCGTCCCACAGCGCGTGGAAGGGCAGCCCGTGCAGCGGCCCGGCCGGCAGCAGCAGCAGCCGTTCGGCGCGCAGAGCCGGGGCGAGCGGCGCGATCACCAGCGCATGCAGCCGGCCCAGCACGCCGTGCAGCGCTTCGATCAGGCGCCGGCCGTGGCGTGCCAGATAGTCCTGGCCCAGCGCGGCGCGGCCCAACTGGTAGGTCAGCTCGCCGCACGCAGCCGCCAGCTCCTGCACCGAACAGAGGCGGCGGAAGAGCTGCGCACCGTCGCGATCGATAACAAACGCGAGCAGTTCGTCGCCGGCCACGGCATAGGCAACCGCCTGCCGGTCGGGCGCGAGCGCGGCCTGGAAAGTGGCCAGGCTCACCGGCTCGACGGTGGCGAAGAGGGGCTGCTGCGCCTGCTGCCGGCTCAGGCTTTGCAGCTGGGCCTCGGTCTCGTGCAGCGCCTGCGCAAGTGCGCCATCGAGGGCGCGGCTGCCGCTTTCGCCCAGCAACTGGTTATAGAGCCAGTGCAGGCGGCGGCGCACTTCTTCCAGCTGCGGCGTCTCGTCCGCCGCGCCACCCGCCACTTCGGCCGTGGCCAGCAGCCGTTCGAACAGGGCGCGCGAGCGGGCGCGCTCGACGGCAGCAAAGGCGGCGCTCAGGTCCGGCTGCTGCGCCGGTGCGTCGAGCAGAGTCAGCAGCAGTTCGGTATAGATCTCGCCCTTGTCGTCCAGCCAGGTGGTACGCACCTCCTCGAAGGGCAGCGCCGATCGCCCCTGCTCCAGCCGCTCGATCGCCTGCAGCAGGTAGGCGCGTGCGGTCTCAAGGTCGCCCCGGCGGCGCGCACTGCTGCCCAGCAGCGCATCGGCGCGCAGCGTGATTTGGGGCAGCCCGGCGCCGACAGTCGCGGCGGCGCGTGCGTCGTCGGCAGCGCGCTCCAGCTCGCCGGCGGCCAGCGCCAGGCGGCCGCGCAGCAGCAGCGCCTCGGCCTGCCCCAGCGCGTCCCACGCCGCCGCGCCGGCCTGGCCGCCCGTGGCCAGCAGCGCGCTCAGTTCGTCGCGCTGGGCCTGGCGCGCGGCCGGGTCGGCATCGGCGCGGCTCAGTGCGGCCTCGCGTGCGGCGGCCAGCGCCAGGCGCGTGCGGTTCTGCCAGTAGCCGTTGTCCAACTGCGCAAAGAGCGCCAGCGCCTCGCCAAGGGGCGCGGCTGCCTGCTGCGCTTCGCCGCGCCGCAGCAGCACCAGCCCGCGCGTGTAGAGCGTCTGCCCCAACTCGTAGGGCTGCTCGGCGCTGCGGAAGAGCCGCTCGGCCACGGCCAGGTCGGCCTCGGCTTCGGGCAGCAAGTTGAGCGCCAGCCAGCAGTTGGCCTGTTCGAGGGGCAGCTCATCGGCGCGCCGCAGCAGCAGTTCGTCGTCGACGGTGGCGAGCGTGGTGACGGGCCCGCTGCCGGCCTGGCCAAAGAGGTCGCGCGCCGCCTGCGCAAAGTCCTCCAGCGCCGCCGCATAGGCGCCGAGCCGCACGTGCAGCCGCCCCAGATTCGTCAAGGCGCGGCCGCGCTCCACCGGCTCGCCCGCCGCCTCGAAACCGGCAATCGCGGCGCGCAGCGCGTCTTCGGCCTGCTGCGGCTGGTCGAGATAGGTGAGGGCGCCGGCGCGGTTGAGTTGGTTGTGCGCCAGGTCGAGCCGCGCCTCGTCACCCGCATCGCCGCCAAGCTCCGCCACCAGCTCGAGCAGAGTTGCGCCGGCGTCGTAGTCGCCCAGCGCGGCTGCGTGGCGCTCCTGCATCACGTAGAGCGTAGCGCGGTTGTGCAGCGCACCGGCGAGCAGGATCGTCGCCTGCGGGTCGTCGCCCTCCTGGGCGGCGGCGCGCGCCAGCCGTTCGACCGCACCGGTCGCCGCCTCTTCGGCCTCGGCATAGCGGCCGCGCATGGCCAGCAGTTGCGTCTGCCCCAGCAGCGAGCGTGCCACGCCGCCCTCGTCGCCCGCCTGCTGCCAGAGCGCGGCGGCAGAGGCCAGCGCGGCCTCGGCCTCGGCCGGCCGCCCCGAAACAAGGTGCAGCCGGGCGCGCGCATAGGCCAGCAGCCCGCCATCCTGCGGCGGCGCGTCATGGATCAGCCCAGCGGCGTCGAGCAGCAGCGACGCGCGTGCCGGGTCGGTGGGTGCATCCGCCAGCGCCTGCCCGGCCAGCAGCGGCAGCAGCAGGGATGGGGCTTCGTCTGGGCGCAGCAGCGCGGCCAGTCCGGCTGCCATCCCGGCCGCGTCTGCTGCACCCAGCGCCGCCAGCGCGCGAGCAAAACGCTCGGCCAGCGGGGGAACGGGTTGGCCGGTGGGGGACGGCGCGCCCATCAAGCGATCTCCAGCGCGTCCAGCACCACGTCGGCGCCCTCGGCAAAACAAACCCAAAGCTGGTACGTGCCGGGCGCCACCTGCCGGAAGAGAAAGCGGCCGTCGACGCCGGCTTCGGCCTCGGCCACGGTTGCGCCGTCGCCGCGCACAAGCTGCACCAGCGCCGGACCGGGCGGCTGCTCGCCCGCCGGCAGCAGCTCGCCGTCGATGCGGCGGCCGCCCTGCTCCTGCTCCACGCGCAGCTCTACCTCAACCGTTTCGGCCGTGTAGAGCAGGCGATAGACGCTCGCCAGGCTGCGCAGACCGGCCGTGGCCATGCGCCGCGTATCCACCACCGGCGTCGCGCGCAGCCATGCCGTGGCGCGCTGCAGCAGGCTCGGCGTGGGCAGGGTGGCCGCCAACGCCTGCGCGCGGGCCAACGCCGCCGCGCTGGGCCGGCTGTGAGCGGCAATCGCCAAACTTGTAGCCAGCTCGCGCAGTTGCTGAAGTTGCCCGGCGCAGGCGGCGCAGGCGGCCAGGTGCGCGGCCTCGTCGGCGTGCGGGAGCTCAGCCTTGAAGCTCAGGGCGAGCAGCCGCTCGTCGGCAATGTGGGGTGCTGCGGGCGTCGGTGTCATGGTGGTTGCTTCCCTGCGCTTCGTCAACTGGGGCGCCGTGGCCCCCTGCATAAAAGGAGGCGCGCCGGCGGCGGGAAAATACGCGGCTGCGCTCCTGCGCCGAACTCCATGCGCTACCCGTCTACCCCCTCGACGCCCAGCCCCTCGAGGATGGCGCGCAACTGTTGCAGGCAGCGCGTGCGTGTGGGGCCAATGCTGCCCTTGGGAATGCCGGCGCGGGCGCTGATCTCCTCGTACGAGGGCTCGCCGGCATCAAGGAAGAGCAGGGTGAGCAGGGCGCGGCAGCGTTCGCCCAGCGCCTGCATGCCGGCCGCCAGCACCTCCTGCCGCCGCCACTCGGCGCTCAGCTCCTCGATGCTCGGCAGTGTCGAGAAGAGCGGCCGCGTGTGGCTCTGCACACCATCCCCTGCAAGCTCGCCCGCGGCGGGCGTCTCGCGCTGCCGCCGCTGCACCGCCCGCCAGCAGAGCCGGCGCGCCGTCGTCATCAGCCACGCCGGCAGCGCCTCAGCGTCGGCAAGCGTGGGCAGCGCCTGCGCCAGCGCAGCAAAGCACTCCTGCGCCATGTCCTCCACTTCGGCCGGCTGCAGGCCGTGGCGCACGCCGACGCTGTAGACAAGGCGCAGGTAGCGCGCCAGCAGCCGTTCCCAGGCGCGTGCGTCGCCACGCAGGCAGCCTTGCACCAGCGCCGCCGGCGATTCCTCTTCCGTTCCCGTTTGATTGCCAAAGAGACGCTGCATTTCACCTGCCCGGCGCCGCGGGTTTCCGGCGCGCAGCCCGCGGCGCGCCTTGATCTGCTTCAGGATGGCCTGCCCGCTATCTTGCCACACCATGAAGCTGCACGGGAATCATCCGGAAGGCGCAACCTTCACATTGGCCCCTTTTGCCCGCGCCGGGTAAACTGACAGAGGAGTAGACAGCGCCGCACCACTCTCATCCCGCCTGTCCCTACACCGCCTGTCCCTACACCGCCTGTCCCTACACCGTCCGCAGCTGGAGACCGTTCATGTATAACTTCATCGTACAAGCGCACTCGGGTTGGCGTTACGTCGTTCTGATCGCCCTCATCGTCACAATCGTCAAGTTTCTGGTCGGCTGGCTCACATCGAGCAAGTGGTCGAACTTCGACACCACCCTCAACCGCGTGACGCCAATCCTGATCGATATCCAGTGGCTGCTCGGTATCATCGTCTGGATCGTGGGCTCGTGGTGGCAGAATTCAAACGCCACGCTGGCCTGGGAGCATCCGGTGCTGATGACGGTGGCCGTCGTCGTCGTCCACTTCTTTGTCGTGCGCGCCCGCAAGGCCGAAAGCGACCGCAGCCGCTATGCCACATCCCTGCTTGGCTACCTGATTGCGGCGCTGATTATCGCCTATGGCATTTCGCGCGCAGTCGGCGGCTGGAACCTCTTTGCCATGTAGCGCAGGTTGAACCTCCCTTGACCACACCTCACGATCAACCCGAAGCGCAGCCCGCAATCCTCACCGCGGGCTTGCGCAAGCAGTATGCAGCGCACCGCAGCGGCGCCCGCGCCGGCAGCGCAGCCACCAGCAGCACAGCCGGCACAGCCGTAGACACCGGCACCGCTGCGGTCGACGCCCTGCGCGGGATCGACCTGCGCGTGGCGCCCGGCTCCATCTACGCCCTGCTTGGCCCCAACGGCGCCGGCAAGACGACGCTGATCTCGATCCTCACCACGCTGCTCGTGCCCACCAGCGGCACGGCGCAGGTGGCCGGCTTCGATGTGCAGACGCAGGCCGCTGAGGTGCGCCGCCGCATCGGCGTCACCTTCCAGGAGGTGGTGCTGGACCAGGAGCTGACCGGCCGCCAGGTGCTCGACTTCCACGGCCGCCTCTATGGGCTGAGCCGCGCCGAGACGCGCAGCCGCATCGACGAGGTCGCGGCGCTGGTGGAGCTGACCGAGGTGCTGGACCGTCGCGCCTCGCGCTTCTCCGGCGGCATGAAGCGCCGCCTGGAGCTCGCGCGCGGGCTGATGACCGCACCCACCGTGCTCTTCCTCGACGAGCCGACGCAGGGGCTGGACCCGCAGAACCGCGCCGGCGTCTGGCGCTATGTGCGCGAGTTGCGCGCCGCGCGCGGGATGACGATCCTACTCACCACCCACTACATGGAAGAGGCCGAGGCACTGGCCGACGAGGTGGGCATTCTGGACCACGGCCGCCTGGTGGCCGAAGGCACGCCCGCGGCGCTGGTGCGCGCACTCGGTTCCGAAATGGTGCGCCTGCAGGGCAGCGGCGCAGCGAACGGTCTGGTTGAGCGGCTGCGGCTGCTGCCCTTTGTGCAGAAGGTGGCCGTACTGGCCGGCGAGGGTGCGGCCGAGGCCGTGCTTACCGCTACGCCCCCCACAGCTGAACCCTTGACGCACTTCCAGCTGCAGGTGGGCGTGGACAATGGCGACAAGCGGCTGGCGCAGATCGTCACCACGGCCGCCGCCGCCGGCGTGCAGATCCACGAAGTGAGCGTCGCCCGCCCCTCACTCGGCGACGTCTTCTTCGCGCGCACGGGGCACGACCTGCGCGACAGGGTGGAGGGATGACCTTCCGTAGCGGGAAGCGATTGTTTATGCTCGCAAACAAGAACGGCGGCCCCTGTGCGGGCCGCCGTTTTGCTTGTCTCTTCGCCTGCAAATGCGGCTATTCGGCGGCACCGAAGACCGCAACCACGTTCTGGCCGCCAAAGCCAAAGGCGTTGACCATGGCAGTGCGCGCGCCCGGCACATCCTGCGCCACGTTGCCCACGATTGGGATGTCGATTTCAGGGTCGGGCGTGTAGTTGATCGTGGGCGGAATCCTGCCCGTGCGCAGCGCCATCACCGCCGCCACCGCCGACTGCGCACCCGCTGCGCCCAGCGCGTGGCCCACCATGCTCTTGATGCTCGTAATCTTGAGCTTCTGCACGTGCTCGCCGAAGACGCGCTTGAGCGCCTTCGCCTCGCCGGCGTCGTTGAGCAGCGTGCCCGTGCCGTGGGCGAAGATCAGGTCAATGTCTGCGGGCTGCAGGTGCGCGGTTTGGAGCGCGCCGGCCAGGGCGCGCGAGGCGCCGCTGCCTTCGGGGTCGGGCGCGGTGATGTGGTAGGCGTCACCGGTGAGGCGGCCGCCCAGCACCTCGGCATAGATGTGCGCGCCGCGTGCGCGGGCGTGCTCCTCGGTCTCGAGGATCATCGCACCGGCGCCCTCGGCTGCGACAAAACCGTCGCGGTCCACCGAGAAGGGGCGGCAGGCGTGGGTTGGGTCGTCGATGCGCTTGGAGAGCGGCCCCATGCGGCCGAAGGCGGACATGGTGAGCAGCGAGACGATCGATTCGGTGCCGCCGGCGATAAAGGCATCGGCCTCGCCGCGCTGCAGGAAGTGAAAGGCCTCGATCATCGAGTAGTGGCCGCTGGCGCAGGCGGCGGCGCTCGTCATCACCGGGCCGCGTGCGCCGGTCTCAATCGAGACGACGCAGGAGGTGGCGTTGGCCATCGCCTTGGGCACCGCAAAGGGGCCCACGCTGCGCCAGCCCTTGCGCTCCATCTGGATCGACTCGGCCTCGAGCTCGTTGATGCCAGCGCCGCCGGTGGCCATCAGCACGCCGATGTTGTCGCGGTTCTCGGGGGTAATCTCCAGCCCCGCATCCTGCAGCGCCATGCGCGAGACGGCCACTGCAAATTGGGCCGAGCGGGCGACGCGGCGCGCCTCCTTGTGGTCCATCCACTCTTCGGGGCGAAAGTCCTTGATCTCGCAGCCGATGTTCCACGGCATGTCGCCCGTGTCGAAGAGGGTGATGCGGCCGGCGCCCGACTTGCCGGCCAGCAGATTGTTCCAGTACGTCTCCACCGTGTTGCCAACAGGCGAAAGGACGCCCATCCCGGTGACGAAAACACGTGTCATTGCCCTACACTCGCTTTGTGACGGACGCGTACGGGACGCCGGCGCCCCTTTTTCCAGCCAGTGGGGCAGCCGGGCCTGGCGCGCGAGGTCCGTGTGTCACGCGCCATCGAGGCACGAAGGGCCCTACACAGAGCCCGCGCCTCCAAAGTACTTCGCTTCAGTATAGCGCCTGCGCCCTGTGCTATCAAATGGACCGGCTGGAGTGCGGGTTGCATTCAGGGCGAGTGGCGGTTACGATGCGAAACGCTTGCGCCCTGCCCTACCGCTCAAGCGGCGCGCCGCCATCGGCGCAACAGTTGTTTCAGAAGTGCATCAGAACAGTTCCCACGAGACAGGTACTACGAGACGATCAAACACCATGACACCGGTTTGGGATGCGCTGGGGCTTGACCTCGCGCTGTTGGCTGGGCTGCCGCCCGACGTGCGCGACCGCCTGCTCGACTACATCGCCGGCTGGGGCGCGCCCGAGGAGACCCTGGCGCTGGTCGAGCTGCTGCGCGAGGCGCACGGCCCGCTGCTCTTCCTGCTCGACGTGCAGGCGGCGGCGCTGCTTGCCCAAGGCAACCCGCTGGCGGCGCTCGAGGCGAACGAGCGCCGCCAGCGCCGCAGCAGCACCATCGGCTCGCAACTGCTCGAGGCGCGCGCTCTGCTCGCCCTCGGCCGCGGCAAGACCGCCGCCGGCCTGGCCGCCGCCATCGCCGAAGGTTCGCCCAAGTCGCAGGCAGCGCGCCTGGGGGCAGCGGCCGTGCTCACCGCTTCGGCCGAGGCCGCCGATGCGCAACTCGCCGTCTCCCTGCTCGAGGAGTGGCTGGCGCAGCACACCGGCGACACGCAGGCCACGCTCGCACTCGCCCTCGCCGCGCTGGCTGCCAACCTGCCCGCGCGCGCCGGCGAACTCGCCGACCGCTTCGGTTCGGGCATCCCCGCCGACCTGCCCGACGAGAGCCTGGCTGCCCTGGCCGATCTGCTCGAAGCGCTGGGGCGGCCGCAGACCGCCGCCGCGGCGCGCAGCGAACGCGAGCGGCGGCGGCTGGTGGCATGGGAGCGGCTGCGCGCAGCCCTTGCCCCCTACACCGCGCTCGCCCCCAGCGACGGCGGCGGCGCCCTCGATGCCACCGAACTCTTCCGCCGCCTCAACGGCCCCGAATCGGCGCCCGCCGCACGCGACGAGCAGCGCCGCGTGCGGCTGGAGGCGGCGCGCCACTTTGGCTTCAACACCCTGCGCGAGGGGCAGACCGAAGCGATTGCCGCCGTGCTGCGCGGCGAATCGCTGCTGCTGGTGATGCCGACCGGCGCCGGCAAGTCGCTCTGCTACCAACTACCGGGGCTTGTGCTGCCGCGCGCCTCGCTTGTCATTAGCCCGCTGATCTCGCTGATGAAGGACCAGGTGGAGAGCCTGCCGCCCGAGGCGCGCAAGCGCGCGACCTTCATCAACAGCAGCTTGAGCGATGAGGAGGTGGCCGAACGCATGGAGGGGGTGGCGCGCGGCCGTTTCAAGCTCATCTACGCTGCGCCCGAGCGGCTGCGCCAGCGCGCCTTCCTGCGCGCCCTGCGCCAGAGCGGGCTCGACCTCTTCGTCATCGACGAGGCGCACTGCGTCAGCCTGTGGGGCCACGACTTTCGCCCCGATTACCTCTTTCTGCAAGAGGCGCGCCACGAGCTTGGCAGCCCGGCCACGCTGGCCATGACCGCCACCGCGCCCCCGCGCGTGCGCGACGAGATCCTCGACTACATGCGCGTCGACGGCGACCCTGACGAGAAGAGCGGCGCGGCGACCGGTGCGGGGAGTGGCGCGGCCGCGACGGCATCTGCGGCGGTGGAGACGAGCGCCGCACGCGTGATCACGCTCGACATCTTTCGCAGCAACCTGCACCTCTCGGCGCTCAAGATCGACAGCAGCGAGCAGAAGGTCGAATGCGTCAAGGCCTTCGCCACGCAGACGACCGGCTCGGGCATCATCTACGTCAACTCGCGCCACCGCTGCGAAACACTGGCCTGGGCGCTGCGCGAGGCGGGCGTCGCGGCCGAAGCCTACCACGCCGGCCTGGCCCAGCGCGGCGAGGTGCAGGACCGCTTCATGCGCGGCGAGACGCGCGTCGTCGTCGCCACCGTCGCCTTTGGCATGGGCATCGACAAGGCGGACATCCGCTTTGTGGTCCACTTAGACCCGCCGCGCAGCCTTGCCGCCTACTATCAGGAGGTAGGGCGCGCCGGCCGCGACGGCCAACTGAGCCAGGGTGTGCTCTTCTACAGCCAGGCCGACTGGGCCAACCTGCGCCGCTGGGCGCGCGCCGACGAGCAAGAGATTGGCTTTCTGGAGCGCGTCTATGCTGCCGTGGCCACGCAGCTGGAACGCGCGCCGCAGCCCGGCGCGCCCGCTCCGGCGCCGGGCAGCGCCGGAGCGGCCGGGGCCGAGCCGAACACCGTAGAGCCAAACGGGGCCGAGGCCGTACCGCTTGCCCCCATCGGCGTCGTCGTCACGCGCGCCCTCAGCGGCGCCGTAGACGCCTGGCGGCTGCAGCAGGTGCTCAACAGCGACGAGACCGCCGTGCGCGTTGCCATCAGCTTGCTCGAACGGGCCGACCTGCTGACGCGCGGCTTCGACGTGGCGCAGGAGGCCACGGTCAAGCTGCCGCCTGCGCTGCCTGCCTCGGCGCGCAGCAACGCTGCCTTCCGCGACTTTGTGCGCGCCGTCGAGCTGAGGCCGGGCAAACCGGTCGCGCTCAAACTGGCGACGGCGGCGGCGGCGCTGGATATCAGCCACGCCGAGCTCGAGGGCGCGCTGCTCGACTGGCAGGCGGCGGCCTGGCTGCAGGTCGCCTTCAACCGCCGTACGCTCTTCATTGCGCTGCCCCCCACCCCCGACGACATGCGCGCCCGGCTCGACCGCCTGATCAGCCAGGCGCAAGCGTTGGGCCAGCGCCGTATCGACGACATGGCCGGCTATGCCACCACCGACGGCTGCCGCCACGGCGCCATTAGCGCCCACTTTGGCAGCCCGCCGCGCGCCCGCTGCACCGTCTGCGACAACTGCACCGGCCGCCGTCCCGCCTTGCCAACCTTCGAGAAGGTCGACCATCTGCTGCCCGAAGATGCCGAGATCGCGCCGCTGATCATCGACAGCCTGATCAGCCTGCCGCGGCCCATGGGGCGCTCGGGGCTGGCGCGCATCCTGATCGGCCACTCGCGGGCAGCCTTCACGCCCGACAAGGCGCGCCACCATTCGGCGCTCAAGGGCATGGGCGAGAGCGGCGTGCTGGAGGCGCTGGACGAGCTGATCGAGAGCGGCCGCCTGCGTCAGTTCGAGCGTCAGGGCTTCCTGGTGCTGGCGCCCACCATGGCCGGCCGCGCCGAGGCCGACGCCTGGCGCGAAGAGCACCCCGAGCGCGGCGCCTACGGCCGCGCGCCTGTGGTCGAGGCGGTCGGCGAGGGGGGCGCCGAAAGCCCAAGCGACGGCGCCGGAGACGGCAACAGCGCAGGCGCGGCCGAGAGCGCGGCCGCCGGCGAGGCCTATACCGCGCTGCAGAAGGCGCTCTGGCTCTGGCGGCGGCGGCTGGCCGAGACGCTGGGCCAGCCCCCCTATGTGATCATGAGCAACGAGCTGATGCTGCAGATCGCCGAGCGGCGCCCGCGCACGCTGGAGGAGTTGGGTGCGCTGCCGGGGATGGGCGCCCAGCGGCTGGCCCACTATGGCCCCACGGTGCTCGATCTGGTGCAGCTCACCCCGGCCGGCGCAGACGATGCCACGCGGCTGGAAGCTCAGCGCCACGCCCTGCAGGAGGCACGCGCCGACGGCGAATCGCGCGTGGCCCACGCCCGGCGTCAGGCAATCTCGCCGCGCGCGCAGAAGCGCATCCTGATGAAGCTGCAGGAGATCCGCCAGAAGGTGGCGGTGAGCGGGCGCGGGCGGGTGACGGAGGTCGCGGGCAGTGCGCTGCTCAACGAGATTGCCGCCGCCGCGCCCGCCACGCTCGAGGCGCTGGATGCCATCCCCGGTTTCCGCAGCAGCGGGCTGCGCGATGCAGGGCCGCAGATCGTCACCTTCATCGCCGCCCTGCGCGCGGAGGAGAACAACATCTGACGCAAGGGGGCGAAAGACGCAAGGAAACGCAAGGAAAAGCAAGAGGCTGCAAACTACGCTTTGGCCGTTGCAGTTCCTTGCGATTCCTGGCGTCTTCGCGTCAGATGTTTTGGCTGTTTTTGCGCGCGTGATCGTTGACAGGAACGGCGGAACAGGGCACCATATGCGCGCAGCGTCCGTTCAAGTTCAAACGATCTGCCCGCTGCCGTCACGCACCGGTGGCCGACGGCCCACTTACACCCGGAGGTAACTCATGGCTCGAATTGCTGCAGATATGACGGAGCTGATTGGCAACACGCCGCTCGTGCGCCTCAACCGCCTGATGGCCGACACCGGCGCCACCGTCGTCGCCAAGCTCGAGTTCGCCAACCCCGGCGGTAGCGTCAAGGACCGCATCGGCCTCAACATGATCGTGGCCGCCGAACAGGCCGGCCTGATCGGCCCCGACACGATCATCCTCGAGCCCACCAGCGGCAACACCGGCATTGGCCTCGCGTTTGTAGCCGCAGCCAGGGGCTACCGCTGCACGTTGGTAATGCCCGAAACGATGAGCATGGAGCGCCGCCTGCTGCTGCGTGCCTACGGCGCCGAGCTGGTGCTGACGCCCGGCCCCGAGGGTATGCGCGGCGCCATCCGCCGCGCCGAAGAGATGGCCGCTGCCGACTCGCGCTACTTTGTCCCCCAGCAGTTCAAGAACCCCGCCAACCCCGCCATCCACCGCGCCACCACCGCCGAAGAGATCTGGAACGACACCGACGGCCAGGTCGACATTCTGATCTCGGGCGTGGGCACCGGCGGCACCCTTACCGGCGTGGGCGAGGTAATCAAGCCGCGCCGCCCGAGCTTCCGCATTGTGGCGGTCGAGCCGACGGCGTCGCCCGTACTTTCGGGTGGGGCGCCCGGCCCGCACAAGATTCAGGGCATCGGCGGCGGCTTCGTGCCCGATGTACTCAACACTTCGCTGATCGACGAAGTGGTGCAGGTGAGCAACGACGAGGCCTTTGCCATGGCCCGCCGCGCCGCGCGCGAAGAGGGGCTGCTCTGCGGCATCTCCTCCGGCGCAGCGCTGACGGCCGCGCACAAGGTTGCCAGCAAGCCCGAAAACGCCGGCAAGCTGATCGTCGTCATCATTCCGTCCAACGGCGAGCGTTACCTGAGCACCGATCTCTTCGCCGACCTGCGCGCGTAGCCCGCGCAGGGTGCTGCCTGCCGGTCGGCTATTACTCACCGGCGCCTCAACCCCGTGCTAGCAAGGAGGAGAGCATGTCCTTCCGTCGCGACATCCAGGTGGTCTTCGAACGCGACCCGGCGGCGCGCAGCACGCTCGAGGTGATCGTCGCCTACCCTGGGCTGCACGCCATCTGGTTCCACCGCGCGTCGCACTGGCTCTGGCTGCGCGAGCAGCGTTTCCTGGGCCGCGTCGTTTCGCACCTGGGGCGCATGGCCACGGGCATCGAGATCCACCCCGGCGCCACCATCGGCGAAGGTTTCTTCATCGACCACGGCATGGGCGTCGTCATCGGCGAGACGGCCGAGATTGGCGACAATGTGACGCTCTACCACGGCGTCACCCTGGGCGGCGTCTCGTGGCGCAAGGAGAAGCGCCACCCGACAATCGGCGACCATGTGGTGATCGGCGCCGGCGCCAAGGTGCTGGGGCCGATTGTGATCGGCGAACACTCGCGCGTCGGCGCCAACTCGGTGGTGGTGAAGGATGTACCGCCGAACTCGGTGGTGGTGGGCGTGCCGGGCCGCGTGCGCAGCCGCGGCGGCGAACTGGCCGAGACCCACGGCCACGAGGACCTGGCGCACAACCGCCTGCACGACACCACGCTCGACCTGCTCGAGCAGATGAACCTGCGCCTGGCCGCCGTCGAGCGCGAGCTGGCCCACAGCGACGTACAGTTCGCCTTCGAGACGCGCACTGCGGCGCTCAACGGCGAGGGCGACGACGGGCCGTGGGGGATTTAGAGCGAGAGGGCGATCGAGAAGCGAGAAGCGAGAGGCCGCTGGGGAGCGTGAAGTGAGGGGCGCAGGGCGTGGGGCGCGGTGAAGCGAATCCGCGAAAACTCCGCAGCGCACGGGTAGACCGGCGGGACAGAGTATGCTAGCATGCGCTTGCTACCGGCGCGACGGGCACACGGCGCGCGCAGAGCTTCATCCATCGTTCACTCACCGCAGCACACACTGCAGCGCACACCGCAGGCCACCCAGGAGCAGACCTCTATGGACGCGTCACCAATCGGCTTTATCTGGGGCATCGTGGCGCTGATCTGCGGCGCCTTTATGCTCACCTATGGCGCCACACTCTTCCGCTTTGTGCTTGCCTTCGCCGGCTTCTACCTCGGCTTCACGATTGGCATGGCGCTGCCCGTTCCCTCGCAGACACTGCAGATCGTGCTGGCGTTTGTGCTGGGCGGCGCGCTGGCTGCACTGCTCTACTTCTTCGTCAAGTTCACGCTCTACCTGGCCGGCGGTCTGCTTGGCCTTGTGATCGGCTTTCTGCTCGCCTCGCTGATTGGCCAGAATGGCGGCATGCTTGGCCTGATCATCGGTGCGGCCGGCGGTGTGCTGGGCGCCGTCTTTGGGCGCAGCATGGGCGACATCGTGACGGTGCTTGCCGCCGCCGCGGCGGGCGCCTACGTCACCGTGATTGGGCTCACCATCCTCTTCACCGACCAGGTGGGCGAGGCCGGCAAGGGCATGCTGTCGATCAGCCTTGAGACGCTCTCGATCCTGATTGTGCTCTTCGTCGTCAGCGTATTGGCGCAGATGCAGATTGTAGACCTGCGCCGCCGCCTGCGCCGCTAGTCCGCACGCAGCACCCACAGTTCCACAAAGAACGAGGCCCTGGTCGAAGTGACCAGGGCCTCGCTGTCTCTATTGATGCAGCGCACATCCGCAACCGCTCCCGCGCAACCCGATTGCGTCCGTCGCACTGCCTGCAGTTGCGGTTCCTGCAGTTGCAGTTCCTTGCGCCCTTCCTTTGTCTGTTCTCTTGCGTCCTTGCGTTAGGTGTTGCAGTTTGCGGTTACCGGAGCTTGTAGTGGACGTCGCTCTGTTCGCGCAGGCGCGCCGCCGCCTGTTCGGGGGTGATGTCGCGCTGCGGATTGCCCATCAGCTCGTAGCCCACCATAAACTTGCGCACCGTGGCCGAGCGCAGCAGCGGCGGGTAGAAGTGCGCGTGCAGCTGCCACTCGGGGTGGAGCTGACCGTCAGTCGGCTGCCCGTGCCAGCCCATCGAGTAGGGAAAGCTCGTTTCGAAGAGGTTGTCGTAGCGAATGAGCAGCCGCTTGAGCAGCAGGGCCAGCGCGTCACGCTCGTCGCCCGTTAGCGCCGGCAGCTCGGCCACGGCGCGGCGGGGTAGCACCATCGTCTCGAAGGGCCAGACGGCCCAGAAGGGGCAGAGCGCGACCCAATGCTCGTTCTCCTCCACAATGCGCTCGCGCGCCTCCAGCTCAGCGCCCAGGTAATCGACCAGCAGCAGGCTGCCCGTGCGTGCAAAGTAGTCGCGCTGCGTTGCCAGCTCCTTGGTCGGCTCCTGCGGCAGGCCGAAGCTGGACCAGATCTGGCCGTGCGGGTGGGGATTGCTCGCCCCCATCGCCGCGCCCTTGTTCTCGAAGATCTGCACGTAGTTGATATCGGGTCGGCTGCCCAGGTCGATCACCTGCTCGGCCCACACATCGACCACGCGCCGGATCTCGGCCGGCTCCATCTCGGGCAGCGTCAGGTTGTGGTGGGGGTGAAAGCAGATCACGCGGCAGACGCCCGTCTCGGCCACCTGCTGGAAGAAGGGGCCGGCGCTGGCGTCGCCGCGCGGCCCTTCAGGGAGCATGGCGGCGAAGTCGTTGTCGAAGACGAAGGTGGAGCTGTAGGGCGGCGTCTGTGCGCCGCCGGCGCGGGCGTTGCCGGGGCAAAGGTAGCAGGCCGGGTCGTACTGCGGCCGGTCGTCGAGTGGGGTGCGCTCGATCTGCCCCTGCCATGGCCGCTTGGTGCGGTGGGGCGAGACCAGGATCCACTCGCCGGTGAGCAGGTTCTGGCGGCGGTGCGGGTGTTCGGTGGCGACAAAGCCATCGGCGCGGCCGCTGCTTCGTGTGAAAGGGGTGTTGGACGTCATGCCTGTGCTCCTGCGCTGTGGGCGGCTTCGGCGAGCTGCGCCAGGGCGATCGCGCCGAGCACACCGGCGCGCCCGCCTAGTCCGGGCGGCACGATGTAGGCGTCGATCTGCTCCGTAATCTGCGGCTTCTGCACGTAGCCGTTGAGCTTCTCTTGCACGCGCCGGCGCACCCGCGGGAAGAGGTGCGCCTGCTCCATCACGCCGCCGCCCAGAATGATCCGCTGCGGCGAGAGCACAAGGATGATGTTCATCAGCCCCTGCGCCAGGTAGTCGGCCTCCAGCTCCCAGGCCGGATGGTCGGGCGGCAGCTCGTGCGCGGGCTTGCCCCAGCGCGCCGCAATCGCCGGCCCACAGACCAGCCCTTCGAAGCAGTCGCCGTGATAGACGCAGAAGCCGGGATAGGGGTCCAGCTGCGGGTCGCGCCGCAGCAGCATGTGCCCCATCTCGGGGTGGAGCAGGCCGTGAATCAGTTGGCCGCCCACCAGCCCGCCCCCGCCCAGCCCCGTCCCCACCGTCAGGTAGACCACTGTGTCCAGCCCCTGCGCAGCGCCCCAGCGGTACTCGCCCAGCGCCGCGCCGTTGACGTCGGTGTCGAAGCCCACCGGGATGCCGAGCGCCTTGCGCAGCGGCCCCACGACATCGGCGTTGTGCCAGCCGGGCTTGGGGGTGGTGGTGATGTGGCCGAAGAGGGGCGCGCCGACGTTGGGCTCCAGCGGCCCAAAGCTCGATACCCCGAGCGCGGCCAGCGGCGTGCGGGCGTGCTGTTCGCTGAACCAGGCCACAACGGCGGCCATGGTCTCGGCGGGGGTGGTGGTGGGAAAACGCGCGAGTTCGCCAAGGTCATCCGGCCCTGAACCAACTGCGCAGACGAATTTGGTGCCGCCTGCTTCGAGACCGCCGTAGAGGGGCATACCGCATGCCTTTCAGAGTGACGCGTGATGCGTGGGTTTGTGCAGCAAGAGAAAAGAGAGCAGCGCCGTTGGCTCGCGCGGTGTGCGCGCTAGATTTCGACGCCGGCAAGGCCATTCAGACCGAGCGCAAACGAGAGTTCGCCCCCGTGGTGCATGTCGTGTTCAATCAGGTGCCAGATCACCCACTGGCGCGTGAGGGGAATGCGCTCGCCGTCGTCGTTTGTGTCCCACACCTGGTCATCCAGGTTGGCGATCGTCCACTGGTTTAGCGTCTCCTCGATCACAGCCCAGGTTGTCTCCAACCCGCTGACGAGTTCAGCGGCAGAGCGCGGCGGCTGATCGGGGCCGGCCCAGGCGGCAAACGGGCCAAGCCGCGCGTCCTGCACCTCCAGCACAAAGTAGAGCCAGCCGGCCCGCACGCTGACGATATGGGTCGCGAGCGTGGCGATTGAGCGCAGCTGCGGCCCAACGCCGTAGGTCAGCTCTTCGGCGCTCAGGGGCGACAGGGCATCCACGAGGCGCTGCTGGTATTCGCGCCATCCTGCATAGAGCTGGGCGAGTGTCATGACAGGCTCAGTCATTTGGTCTTCCTCATTCCCCCAGGTCCTGATTGCCCGACACTCTTCTCCAGGTGATCACAACGGTTTGCTGCGTCCCTATTCGGCGCTCATGTCCACCGCATCGGGCCGGGTGTAGCCGTCGCGGCTCAACAGGTGCGCCTGACGCGTGGGTTCGGGCAGGCGGTAGCGGGTGCAGCAGTGCAGCACCAGGTCCACCGCTTCGGGCAGCGTGATGCGGTGGCCAATGCTGACGTAGAGCGGCTTGGCGCCGGTGCGGGTGCGCACGATTTCGCCCACCTGCTCACCGCGAACCATCATCGGCACGCGCGCGCCGGGGTAGTCGTCGGGTTCCACCGGGTCGCCCACCAGGCGCGCCTTGGCTACGCCAATCACGGGCATATCGATCAGGATGCCAAGGTGCGCAGCCATGCCGATGCGGCGCGGGTGGGCGATGCCCTGCGCGTCGGCCATGATCAGGTCGGGCAGCTCGTGCAGCTGCTCAAGGGCGCGCAGCACGGCGGGCACCTCGCGAAAGCTCAGCAGTCCCGAGACGTAGGGATAGGCCACTGGCCCGCGCCACAAGGCGTGGTTCACAATGTCGAGCGAGGGGTAGGCGAGCACGGCGACGGCGGCCTGCGCTTCGTCGCCATGAATGCTGACATCGACGCCGGCGATGGTGGCGGGCGTGAAGGTGAGCGGTTCGGCGCGCACCAGGCCGGCCAGCTGCTTCTGGATCTCGACAGCCTGGCCGGTGGTCACATCCCACGGGTGGGCGTGCTGCAGCATCAAGTTCATCGTCTCTCCCCAGCTGCCTGTGCTTCTGCGGCGAGCAGCGCAGGCAGCACCGCAAACCCGGCTTGCGACCAGCCAACCCGGTCGCCCATTCTCTGTTGCAACCATGCATGGAGCGCGTGCGGCTGCTGCTGGTCGCGCCAGTCGGCCCAGGCGTGGGCGGCATGCAGCGCCGGCGTGGCTGTGGCGGCGGTGCGGCGGCCGCCCTGCCCGTCGCCGGCAACGTAACTGTCCACCACCACGCGCCCGCGCGCGCCAGCCAGCTTCAGCAGCTGCGCGCCAAAGCCCTCGACGTCGCGCAGCGGCAGGCAGGGGCTGACGGCAATCTGCACGTTAAGTCCAGCGTCCTGCGCCTGCTCGATCAGCGTCACCCGCTGTGCCAGGCTTGGGCAGCGCGGCGTGAGCGCCCGGCGCACGGCCTCGTCGTCGGTCTCGAGCGTCACGCTCAGCCAGGCGTGCGCGCCTAGCGCGTGGAGCAGGGCGAAGTCGTCGCGCACCAGCGGCGAACGAGTCTGCACCACCACCAGCCCCGGCGGCGTCGCCCCCAGCACCTCAAGGCACGCTCGGCTCAGGCGCCACGTGCGCTCGGCGGGCTGGTAGGGGTCGGTCGCGCTCGACATGAAGATCGAGCACCCGCCCAGCGCGCCCTTCTTCTGCAGGCGGAGCAGCTCGCGCCGCAGCTTGTCGGCGATGCCGGTGCGCGGGTGGGCGTAGGCGCCCCATTCCAGCGGCGGCTGGTGGAAACGGTGCACCTGCAGCCCCTGCACGTAGCAGTAAGCGCAGCCGAAGCTGCAGCCGATGTAGGGTTGCAGCGTGTGCGTAAAGCCGCAGAGGAAGCCGCCCGTGCGCGTCAGTGCGCCAGAGGCCGGCCGCGGCGCGTGCGCGGCGTCGCTCCCTGCGGTTGTACTGCGGTGGCGCGCGCCGGGTTCCGGCGCGCCCGGCTGCTCACTCGCCACGCAGCCAGGCCTCGATCAGCGCCGGCGTCTGCTGCCACGATTGGTGCACAATGCCGCCCATGCCCAGCTCCTGCGCCGCGAGCACATTCTCGGCCAGATCATCCACAAAGAGCGCATCGGCCGGGCGCACGTCCAGCAGCTCAAGCGCCAGGCGGTAGATGGCCGGGTCGGGCTTCTGCAGACCGGTCTCGTTGCTCATCATCACCAGCTCAAAGCTGCGCAGCTCGGGCACATGGGCATCCAGCCAGGCGACGTGGATGGCGTTTGTGTTGCTGATCACGCCCACCTGCACATCTTCGCGTGCGCTCAGCGCCAGCGCCCAGGCGAGCGCCTCGTCGTCGCGCGCCATGCCGGCACAAAAGGCGCTGCTGAAGCTTTCGAGCGAGCCGTTTGCGTGCGCGTTGCGCCGAAAGGATTCGTGCAGCCCGGCGGCATCCATCCGCCCCAGCTGCAACGGCTCGAGCAGGTCGCGCAGCAGCACGGGCACGTTCGACCCCGGCTCACAGACCGCGGCCAAGCCGGCCATGGTGCGCAGGTGGTCGTAGTGCACCAGCACTCGCCCCAGATCAAAGATCACTGCCTTCATTGCGGAGAGAACCTTCGATGCATCTGGATGCTGGGTTGTGAAGGGCCGGGTGCAGGCGCTACGCCCGGCCGCAGTGCGGCAAGCCGTGGCCGCCGTGTGGAGTGGGGAAGTGCGGCCTGCGGGCGCCTGGTTTGGGTTGGTTGCCCTTTGCTGATGGCCGATGTATCCTACCATCCCGGTAGCCGCTAGGGCAATGAACTCAAGCGGGCGGGACGGCTCCCAGCCGCCGCGCCTCTGTCGCCGCCAGGGTGCCCCGTCGCCCCCGTTTCTCCGCAGCGCACGCCGCGCCGACGAAGCCAGAAAGGCCCCTCCCGTGCCGATCATGGCACTGTCGCTCGGCCTGCTTTTCGCCACCGGCCTTCTCCTCTTCCTCCTCAAGCCGCACCGATGGCTCTATTCGGGCTGGGTGGCAGCGCTGCCGCCCGCGCTGATCACCGCCTGGCAAATCTCGCTGCTGCCCGCCGGTGCAGGCAGCGACCCAACGCTGCTCGTCGAAAACTGGCCGTGGGCGCCCAGCCTCGGCCTCGAGCTGGCCTTTCGCCTCGACGGGCTGGCCCTGCTCTTCGGCCTGATCGTGACCGGCATGGGCGCGTGCGTCGCACTCTACACCGGTTCTTACTTTGCCGGCGACGAGCGGCAGGGAGAGTTCTACTTCCTGCTCTTCGCCTTCATGACCTCCATGCTCGGGCTGGTCTGGTCCGATAACCTGCTGGGTCTCTTCTGCTTCTGGGAGGGGACAAGCATCACCAGCTACCTGCTGATCGCCTTCAAGACGACCTCGAAGAGCGCGCGCGAGGGCGGGCGGCGGGCGCTGATCGTCACCGGCCTGGGCGGACTGGCCATGCTTGGCGGGTTGATTCTGCTGGGGATGGCCGCCGGCAGCTACAGCATCAGCGGCATGCTGCGCGCCGCGGCGCAGAACCCGCTGACGGCGCACCCGCTCTACGGCTGGGCGCTGGCGCTGGTGCTGTTGGGCGCGTTCACCAAATCGGCCCAGTTCCCCTTCCACTTCTGGCTGCCGGGCGCGATGGCCGCGCCCACGCCCGCCTCGGCCTACCTGCACTCCGCCACGATGGTGAAGGCGGGCATCTTCCTGCTCGCCCGCCTGACGCCGGCGCTGGGCGGCACGCCGGCGTGGAGCTATACCGTCACCACCATCGGCGCCATCACCATGCTGCTCGGCGCCATCAGCGCGCTGCGCTACACCGACCTCAAGGCGATCCTTGCCTACGCCACGGTAAGCCAGCTCGGCATGCTCACCATGCTGCTGGGGCTGCCGGTGAAGTACGCGCCCACCGCCGTGGCGCTGGGCGTGCTGGCCCATGCGCTCTACAAGGGGCCGCTCTTTCTGGCCGCCGGCATCATCGACCACGCCACGGGCGAGCGCGACCTGCGCCGCCTTGCTGCGCTGGCGCGACCGCTGCCTACCACCGCCGCCGTCGTCCTGCTCGCCGGCTGGAGCATGGCGGGCATCCCCTTTGGCTTCGGCTTCCTGGCCAAGGAGTATGCGCTGGGCGCCGGCGAGCAGGCGGGCGCACTGTGGGCGGTGGCCACCGGCTGGTCGATCCTGCTCGCCGTAGCGCTGACAGGCGCCTTCTTTGCCGCCATCGCCGCCACGCTGACGTGGGATCTCTTCTTCCGCCGCGCACCCCAGGCGGCGAACGCAGGCGACGGAATTGCCCACGTCCACCATGCGCCGGTGTTCAGCTTTGTGCTCGCCGCGCTGATCCCGGCGCTGCTGGGGCTGCTGCTGCCGCTGGCGCCCGCGACGCTGAACCACCTGCTGATCGCGCCGGCCGCCGCCGCCATTCAGCCCGGCGGCGGCGAGGTGCACCTGGCGCTTTGGCACGGGCTGTCGACGCCGTTCCTGCTGAGTATGGGCGCGCTGGCGCTCGGCGCGCTGCTCTTCGCACAGCGGCGCGCGCTCTATGGTGCGTTCAACCGGCTGCCCGCCCGCCTCAGCGGCGCCGCAGCATTCGCCGCACTCAACAACGGCCTCTACCGCCTTGCCCGCCGCACGACGCGCGTCTTTGCCGGCGGTTCGCTTGCGGGCCAGGTGAGTGTGACGCTTGCGGCGGCGTCGCTGGTGGCGGTGACGGCCTTCGTCGTCTCGGCCGACTGGCGCGCCGTGGTGGAATTGGCCACCGGCCCGCGCACACCGCTCTACGAAAGCCTGCTCGCCGCGCTGGCGATCACAGCTGCGATCCTTACCGTGCGCGCACGCCAGCGGCTCAGCGCCATCATCAGCCTTGGCGTCGTCGGCTGGATCGTCACCCTCTACTTCATCCTCTTCAGCGCGCCCGACCTCGCACTCACCCAGCTGCTGATCGAGACGCTGACGATCGTGCTGCTCGTGCTCGTCTTCTTCCGCATCGCGCCCGACCGCCTGCCGCCGCTGCCGCCGCTCAAGCGCGCCTGGCGCGCGTTTGCCGCGCTGGCGGCGGGCCTCTTCGGCTTCACCATGGTGATCTACGTCTCGACCATGAAGTCGGCCGCCTCGATCGCCCCCTACTTCATCCGCTTTGCCGCGCCAGATGGCAAGGGCGGCAACGTCGTCAACGTGATCCTCGTCGACTTCCGCGGCTACGACACGCTGGGCGAGATCACCGTGCTGGCGATTGCGGCGCTGGGCAGCGCGGCACTGTGGCGGGCGCCACGTATGGCCACGCTGCGCAGTCGCTTCCTGCGCTCGCTGCGCCGCGCCGCCAAAACTGAGAATGCCGCAGCCGAGCCGACCGCTGCACCGGAAGGGGGCGGCCATGGTTGAGCTCTACCTGCGCCTGCTCGAACGCGTGCTGGCGCCCGTGCTGCTGGTGATCAGCGTGCTGTTGATGGCACGCGGCCACGACCTGCCGGGCGGAGGCTTTATCGGCGGGCTGCTGGCGGCGGCCGCCTTTGCCCTGCTGATCCTGGCCCGCGGCGCCGACGCGGTGCGCCGCGCCGTAGGGCGCTGGCCGGCGCGCCTGCCCGGCATCGGCCTGCTGATTGCGCTGGGCGCGGCGCTGCTGCCCATGGCCATGGGCCACCCCTTCTTTCAAAGTATGTGGGTAACGCTGCACCTGGGCAGCTTCACGCTCAAGCTTGGCACGCCGGTGGCCTTCGACTTTGGCGTCTTCCTGGCCGTGCTGGGCGTAGCCGTCACCTTTCTGCTCGGCCTGAGCCACGGCGTGATCGAAGCGCCGGGCGAGGAGCAGCCATGACCCTGCTCATGCTCGCCCTGCTCGTCGGCACGCTCTTTGCCACCGGCACTGCGCTACTGATGGCGCGCGGCCAACTGCGGCTGGTGCTCGGCATCGGCCTGCTGAGCCACGGCGTCAACCTGCTGCTCTTCGCCTCGGGGCTACTCACGCGCGGCGAGGCGCCAATCTTCGCCGACAAGGAGCAATACGCGCTCGAGTTGAGCCAGCGCACCTTTGCGGACCCGCTGCCCCAGGCGCTGATCCTGACCGCAATCGTGATCAGCTTCGGCATCACCGCCTTTCTGGTGGTGCTGGTAAGCCGCCGCGACGCGCTCACAGGCAGCGACGTGGTGCCCGGCGAGTTGGCCCACTACGTGAACGCGCCCGACCCCTTCCACGCCGCCCCTGCCGACGATGCAGAGCGCGCCGCGCAGCGCATGCGCACTGACTACCTCTCCGAAGCATCCGACGACTACGACATCCTCCAGTTCGAGCTGGATGGTCTCTACGAAGAGCAGCTCATCGCCCGGCGCGAGGCCGAAGAGATATGACGCCCGCCTGGCTCGACCCGCTTCATCACCCATCGCTGCTGGCGCTCTTTGTGGTGCTGCCGCTGCTGGCTGCAGCGCTGCTGCTGGTGGCAGGCGGCCGCCGCGTTGGGCTGCAGCGCACGCTTGCGGCCGGCGCTACCGCAGCCAACCTGGCGCTGGCGCTGCTGCTGCTCGCCGTCACCACCGGCGGCGCCGAGGGCGTGCGCGTGGTGTTGCAGGTGGGGCGCTGGCCGGCCCCCTTCGGCATCGCCCTCTTCGCCGATGGGCTGACGGCGATCATGCTCGCCGTCGTTGGTCTGCTCACGCTACTGATCCTGCCCTACGCCGGCGCCACCCTGGACCCCTATCGCGAGCGCGCCGGCTTCTATCCGCTCACGCTCTTCCTGCTTGCCGGCGTCAATGGCGCATTTGTGGCGGGCGACCTCTTCAACCTCTACGTCTTCTTCGAGCTCTTCCTGATGGCGAGCTTTGTGCTGATCACGCTGGGGGGCACGCCGGGGCAGGTCAACGGCGGCATCCGCTACGTGGTGCTCAACCTGATGGCGTCGCTCGTCTTCCTGGTCGCCGCCGGCATCACCTACGGCACACTGGGCACGCTCAACATGGCGCAGATCGCCCAGCGCCTGGAGCTGGCCGAGCCGGCCACCCGCCTGCTGCTCGGCGGCCTGATGCTGATCGCCTTTGGCAGCAAGGCCGCGCTCTTCCCCTTCTTCTTCTGGCTGCCCGTTTCGTATCACACGCCGCACCCGGCCGTCACGGCGCTCTTCGGCGGCGTGCTCACCAAGGTAGGCGTCTACGTGCTCTTCCGCATCTACCCACTCTTCTTTCCCGACCTGCTGGGGGCGTGGCAGCCGCTCATCCTTGCCATCGCCGGGGCGTCGATGGTGGTAGGCGGGCTTGGCGCCTACGCACAGCCCACCATCCGCCGCATGCTCAGCTTTGGCATCATCAGCCAGGTGGGCTACCTGCTAATGGCGCTGGGGCTGGCGCTCGACGAATCGACGCGCGGCGTGGGCTTTGCGCTGGCCGCAGGCATCCTCTTCATGGTCCACAATATGCTGGTGAAGACGGCGCTGTTGATGGGCGGCGGCATTGCCGAAATCGAACTGGGCAGCGGCAACCTGGGCGCGACGGGAGGGCTGGCCTCGCGCCGGCCGCTGCTGGCCGGGATCTTCTTCGTCGCCGCGTTCTCGCTGGCGGGTCTACCGCCCAGCAGCGGCTTTGTGGGCAAGCTGGCGCTGCTGCAGGCCGGGCTGGATGTGCACCAGTACGCCATTGTTGGCGTGAGTCTGGTCGCCAGCCTGCTGACGCTGTTAACCATGGTTCGTCTCTGGCAGAACATCTTCTGGGGCGAGTTCCAGAGCGGCGCCGCGCAGTGGCGGCCACTGGTGAAGCCCTGGGCGCAGGCGCGCGCGCTCACGCCCATCGCGCTGCTGGTGGCGCTGAGTCTGCTGCTCGCCTTCCTCTTTGAGCCAGTCCTGGCGCGCACCACCGTTGCTGCGCGCCAGGTGCTCGACCGCGCAGGCTACATCGCCGCCGTCGCGCCGCTGGACGGCATCCCAGATGCGCCCGAGTTCTGGTCGCCCCCGGCCGCGCTCTCCGCTGCGCAAGGCGCACGTGACGAAAGCGCAAGCGACGAAAGCGGGGCGCAGCCATGAACGGCCCGCAATCGGCGGCCGACCTGCTGCGCCGCAGCGGATGGGCGGTGGTCTACTTTGCCTGGCTGGTGGGGCAGATTCTGCTGAGCGCATGGCGGGTATCGCGGGCGATGCTCTCCCCGCGCCGCACCTTCCAGCCGGGGATTGTGGCTGTGCCCGTTGCCTCCACCAGCCGCGCCGAACTGGTGCTGCTGGCTTCGTCAATTACGCTGACACCGGGTACGATCACCGTCGAAACGGGCTACAATGAGGCGGGCGCGCGCGTGCTCTTTGTGCATGCGCTGCTGCTCGATGCGCCCGATGCGCTGCGCAGCGAAATTCGCGACCAGATGGAGCGCCGCATGCTGCGCTTTATGCGCCCCGCCGCCCGCCCCGTTGCCCCGCCCGCACGAGGCCGCGCATGAGCTTCGATTCCTGGCTCGCCCTGCTGATGAGCGCCACGGCGATTTCGCTGGCCGTCTGCTTTGTGCGCCTGGCGCTTGGCCCCACCAGCGCCAACCGCGCCGTGGCCTTCGACCTGATCTCGGTGCACGCGGTGGGGCTGCTGGTACTGGCCGCGATCCGCTACCGCTCGGCAGTGCTGCTGGATGCGGCGATTGTGGTCGCCGTGCTCGGCTTCTTGGGCACCTTCATGCTCGCCCGCCTGATCGAGCGCGCGCCGTTTGGGACGGATGACATTTAGCAGGAGCCGATCGAGAATCGAGAACCGAGGATCGAGAGGCCGGTGGCGTGCGTGGCGTGCAAAATGATTCGACAGATTGGGCTTTCTTCTCGCTTCTCGCTTCTCGCTTCTCGCTTCTCGATCAGGAGAAAACCATGGCGAAAAAAGATGGCAAGGACAGGGAGAACGGCAAGGACAAGGAGGGCGGCAAGCGCAAGGAGGCCGCATCCCAGCCGGCCAGGAAGCTGAACAGCGAGTTCTACGAGGCGGAGCTGGCGCGCCTCCAGTTCGAGCTGGTGCGGCTGCAGTATTGGGTCAAGGAGAAGGGGCAGCGCATCGTCCTGATCTTCGAGGGGCGCGACGCCGCCGGCAAGGGCGGCATGATCAAGCGCATCATCGAGCCCCTCAACCCGCGCGGCGTGCGCCTGGTGGCCCTCAACAAGCCCTCCGACGTCGAGCGCACGCAGTGGTACTTCCAGCGCTACACCTACCACCTGCCCTCGGCCGGCGAGATCGTCATCTTCGACCGCAGCTGGTACAACCGCGCCGGCGTCGAGCATGTGATGAACTTCTGCACCAATGAAGAGTACTGGGAGTTTATGCACACCTGCCCGCTCTACGAGCAGATGCTGGTGCGCTCGGGCATCCACCTGATCAAGTACTGGATGTCGGTGAGCGACGAGGAGCAGGAGCGGCGCTTCCAGCAGCGCGCCGGCAACCCGGCCAAGCTCTGGAAGCTGAGCCCGATGGACCTGATCTCGCGCGACCGCTGGGTGGAGTATTCGCGCGCCAAGGACACGATGATGAACCACACCGACCTGCCCCAGGCGCGCTGGTACCAGGTGGACGCCGACGACAAGCGCCGCGCCCACCTCAACACCCTGCAGCACCTGCTCAGCCTCTTCCCCGACTACAAGAGCGTGATGCCCGAGCAGCTGCGCCTGGGCAAGCGCGCGCCTGCCGATAAGGAGTACGTGCGCCCGCCGCGCGCCGACCACATCATCGTGCCCGATGTCTATGGCGACTACGCATCGACACAGCACGGGCGCAGCCGCGACCTGCCCAACGGCGACGGCGACAGCCATGCCGACGAGCCGGGCGCGCCGCAGGCCGGACAGGAATAACGGGTTCAGGTAGTTCAGGAGCGGCGAGCAAGATGGGTCTGCGCGCAATTGTTGTGCTGCTGGCGGCGGGGCTGGGCGTGCTGACACTGCTGGTCAGCGCGTACGGCATGTGGCGCCTGCACGGCGTTCACCAGCGCATGCAGGCGATGAGCGTGGGTGCGACGGTGGGCATGGCGCTGCTGCTGCTCAGCGCCGGCATCTACTTTGACCGGGCAACGCTGCTGCTGCGCATGCTGGTGCTGGTGGCGCTCTACTTCATGACGGCGCCGATTGCCACCAGCGCGATTGCCCGCGCCGCCTATCGCCGCCAGCGCGACCGCCGCCAGGAGATCTTCTTCTACGACGACATGGCCAACCCCGCCTACACGCAGGATTCGCTGCCGGCCCCCCCGCCATCCGCCGCCGCCAGCACGGCCGACGCTTCTCCCGCGCGCTGAGCGCGTAATAGTGCCACTTCTCATGCCACGCGCTACCATACGAACAGCCGCGCCCGCGACCGGCCGGCTGTCTTCTCGATTCTCGCTTCTCGATTCTCGATCGCTTCTCCTATTCCGGAGTGAACCATGAATGAAGTGCTTGCCGCAGCCCCATCCACTGCGGCGCCCGTCTACGACTTTGACACTCCCCACGACCGCCGCGCCAGCGACAGCGCCAAGTGGAACTGGTTCGCCGCCGATGTGCTGCCCATGTGGGTGGCCGATATGGACTTCAAATCACCGCCCGCGATCGCCGAGGCGCTGCACAAGCGCGTGGCCGAGGGCTTCTTTGGCTATGCGCTGCCGCCGAAGGAACTGAACCCGGCGATCGTCGCGCGCCTGGCGCAGCGCAACGGCTGGAGCGTGGGCGAAGAGGCCATCGTCCACCTGGCCGGCCTGGTCTCCGGGCTGAACATCACCGCCAAGTCGGTGGGCGAACGGGGCGACGGCGCGCTCACCACCACGCCCGTCTACGGCCCCTTCCTGACTGCGCCCAAGAACCAGGAGCGCGTGCTGCAGACGGCGCAGCTTGCCCGCACCGTCGCCGCCGACGGCACGCTGCACTTCGAAATCGACTTCGACGCCCTGCAGGCCGCCGTAGAACCGAACACGCGCCTGCTCATCCTCTGCCATCCGCACAACCCCAGCGGCCGCGCCTGGACGCGCACCGAGCTCGAGCAGTTGGCCGACTTCGCCCTGCGCAACCAGCTCGTGGTCTGCTCCGACGAGATCCACGCCGACCTGCTGCTGGGCGACTCGACCCACATCCCCTTCGCCTCGCTCTCGCCCGAAGTGGAACAGCAGACGATTACGCTGATCGCGCCGAGCAAGACCTTCAACATCCCGGGGTTGGGCGCCAGCGCGGCGCTGATCCCGAACCCGGCGCTGCGCATGCGCTTCCAGCGCGCCGCCGAAGGCATCGTGCCCCACGTCAGCCTGCTCAGCGCGCACGCCATGCTCGCGGCCTACACTGAGTGCGACGATTGGCTGCTGCAGCTGCGCCGCTACCTCACCGCCAACCGCGACCACCTGGTGGAATTTGTGCAGCGCGAGCTGCCCCAGGCAAAGGTAACACGTCCGCAGGCAACCTACCTGGCCTTCCTCGACCTGAGCGCCTACGGGCTGGAGCCGAACCCGTGCAAGTGGCTCGAGGCCAACGCCAAACTCGCCGTCAACGACGGCGCGTGGTTCGGCCCCGGCGGCGAAGGGCACATCCGCCTCAACTTCGGCTGCCCGCGCGCCACGCTGGATGAGGGCCTCGAGCGCCTGCGCGCGGCGCTAACTGCGTAACTGCTTCGACGCAAGGGCGGAAGGGCGCCAGGGAACGCAAGGAAAAGCAAAAAAGTACACGGAAACGACGGAAGAAACGGAGAAAGGTGAGACTGAGCAGGGTCTCATCATTGGCAGCTTTGCCTCCCGTTGTTTCCGTCGTTTCCGTGTACTTTTTTGCTTTTCCTTGCGTTCCCTGGCGTCCTTGAGCCCTTGCGTCAGATGTTTTTGCTGTTGTTAGTCCGCTGCCGCTGGTTCGGGTTCGCCGTAGGTGAGCGCGTTGCGCGCCGCAGCCGCGCGCACAATCGCCACCGCCAGCGCGGCAATCACCGCGTAGACCACCGCCGTCGCCGCGAAGACGCCGCGAAAACCAAACCAGGTCGCAATCAGCGCCGAGAGCAGCGGCGCCACCGTGCGGCCGGCTGCCTGCACGCTGTTCTCCAGCCCATAGGTCGCGCCCTGCGACCCCTGTGGCCCCCACAGATTCATCAGCGACGCCGTGGCCGGAATCAGGCCGCCGGTGGCCACGCCCGCCAGCGCCTGGAAGATGATCAGCTGCCACGGCTCGCGCACAAACATCTGCGGCAGCGAGAGCAGCACCGCCGCCAGCGCCGACGCGACAAGGATGCGCGCATGGCCAACGCGGTCGCCCAGCCGCCCCAGATAGACGGCGCTGATGGCGCTGGTGAGTGCGGCGGCGCCGATCGCTGCGCCGGTGAGCAGCGCCGTGCCCTGCTCCTGGTTCTTGTTCAGGCTGAGCACGAAGAGCGCGAGCATGGGGGTGATCAGCGTGGCGCCCATGCTGCGCAGCATGGTCATGGTATAGAGGCCGCCCATGCCGGGGGTGCGGATCAGCCGGCGGTAGTTCTGCCAGAAGCCCGGCCGATCAGCGCGCGGCTTGGGCTCAAAGCGCTCTTCCACCAGGAAGAGAACACCCAGCCCGGCCAGCCCCAGCAGTGTGCCGGTAATCCAGAAGCTCTCGCGGAAGCCGAATGCATCGCCCAGCAGGCCGCCCAGCAGCGGGCCGCCGGCCACTCCTACCCAGCGCGCCATGTTGATGGTGCCCAGCGCCATCCCCGTGTGCTCGCGCGGCGTGTTGGCCGCCACCAGCGCGTTGGTTGCCGCCACCACGCCGGTGATCATGCCCTGCAGCGCGCGCAGCACCACCAGCTGTTCGGCATTCTGCACAAAGCCCATGGCGAGCATGATGACCGCGCCGCCGATCGTGGCCCGTTCGAGCATGAGCTTGCGGCCGCGCGCGTCGGCCACGGCGCCCCAGATCGGCGCCGCCACCATCATCGTCACCGCCTGCGCCGAAAAGACCAGCCCGGCCCACAGCTCGATCGAGCCGCCGGTGGCAATCCCCAGCTCGCGCACATAGAGGGGCAAAAAGGGAAAGACGAGGCTGAAGCCGGCCGTGGAGAGCAGTTGCACCAGCGTGAGAACAGCGAGGTTGCGCTTCCAGTTGATCTGCATGGACTGCCGATTCCAGGCGGCAGCGGCGCGGCGAACCGCAGCTGCTTGCCGCAGAGTGCCGCATAATCACCGCAAACGTTCGAGCAGGTCAATGCTGAGGTAGGCCATCAGGCCGAGCAGGATGTTGTAGGTCGCGTGCGTCACCATCGAGGTCGTCGTGTTGTGGCGCTGGCGGATGTAGCCCAGCACCAGGCCGACGCCGAAGACCGCCCACGTCGAGAAGGTAATCCCATATTGGCTGTGCAGCAGCGCAAAGAGGAATGCAGTGAGCAGCAGGCCAAAGCGGGGCTGCGCCGCCCCGCGCATCAGCGTCTCTTCGCCCACCGCAGCCGCCAACCCCAGCGTCAGCACACCCCACGGCGTCGAGACAATCCCGCCCAGCAGCTGCTCGCTCAGGTTCTCCACGTCGGCATTGAAGCCGCCGCCCATCAGCGCCGCCACGGCCTGCGCCAGCATCACCATCGCCACCAGCACGGGGGCCAGCCCCACACCCAGCAGTACCTGGCGCACGGTAGGCACCACCAGCCCCAGCCGCTCGAGCGTGGCGCCGATGCCGCGCCGCACCGGCCATCCCACTCCCACAAAGCCCAGCGCCGCAAAGAGCAACTGCTGCGCCCAGATTGCGGCCGTCGTCAGAATCTCTTCGCCGGCCGCCTGCGACTCCGTCAGCATCTCCGAAACCTGCTCGAGCCCGATGCCCACCGTCGAGAGCATGTTGACGACGACGAGCATGGTAAAGCTGAGCGCCACGGCGTGCACGGTGCTCTCCGCGTCGATGGGCAGGGCGCGCGCAAGCAGCCGGCGCACCGCGGGCAGCAGCAGGATCAGGCCGACGATGCCCGCCGCCACCATGCCCCAACCCAGCAGGCCGGGGTTGGCCGCCATCGCCAGCGGGCTTACGCCCATGGTTTCGCCCAGCGCCGAGGGCTGCGCCGCCGCCACCTGCGTGAAGAGCAGCGTGGCTGCGCCGGCTAGCAAAACCAGCCCCATCACGCCGGCGCTGAGCAGATAGGCAAGGATGCGCCAGCCGTCGCTGTTCTGCTCGCGGCCGCGGTTGCGCTCGGCCAGGTTGGCGATCATCAGAATCAGCATCAGGGGTGCGATGATCGCAAGTGTGCTCAGAAAGTTCTGCATGGAGGTCCTGGTTCATACGCTGTGCGCGGCGGGCAGAAGCCGGCCGCACGAATCGGCAAGGCGCAGGCAGCGCGCCGGGGTGGCGAGCCGCCCCCTCGCACTTTGGGCGGTGCTCTGCGCAGAGGCGCAGGAGACGCTCTGCGCAGAGACGCAGGAGACAGTGTACGCCCGGCGCGTCACTCGGCCAAACGATGCAGCGCGGGGCGCGGTTTCGTCGCCGCTTCGTCGCCGCGCGGCCTTGGCCGGCCTCTGCGCGTGCTATGTGGCCGCTATCTGCACCCTGCGCTTGCGGGCTCTTCGCGTTTCACTGATCCGCGCGGTAGAATAGGGCTACCCTGCTGCAACCAGCCCTTTCCACACCGCTCTCACCCGAACTGCTTGAGACCCGCACGCGCCGCCCTCTGCGGCCGCGCAGCGACCCAACGGAGAGGCTCTTATGCGCAACCAGCCACCCAGCGTCGAAGCCCCGCGTGCCGCGGGCGCCGGCCGGCCCCATCCCGGCGAACACGACCCATTTGACGGCGACCCTTCCATCGACACCGTCGCCGAGACCGTGATTCGCGGCGCCGATTCGCTGGGGGCCAAGCGCAAGAAGGGCGCCAAGCGCGACAAGAGCACAGCCGTGGGCGCCGGCGCCGAGCTGAGCGAAGAGGAGCGCAGCGCGATCGCCCTGACCCTGGTGCCGGGCGAGATCCACCCGGCCGCCGACTCGGCCATGGACGGCGACGCCCAGTGGCAGAGCATCGACGCCCCACCCGGCGGCGCGATTCTGCCGCCCCTGGCGCTGATGGCGGGCGAAGGCCTTGAATCGCTCTCGCTCGACCAACTGGCAACCTCGGAGTTTGTCTACAACTACGAGCTGGCCTGGCTCGATTTCAACTGGCGCGTGCTCTTCGAAGCGATGGACAACCGCACGCCCCTGCTCGAGCGGCTCAAGTTTATCGCCATCACCGCCAGCAACCTCGACGAGTATTTCAGCAAGCGTGTGGGCGGCCTCAAACGCCAGGCGGCGGCGGGCATCTCCAACCTCAAGCTCGAAGGGCGCACGCCGGCCGAAAAGCTGGCGCTGATGGCCAAGGCCGTCGAGCCCATGGTTGCCCAGCAGAGCGACACGCTGATCAACGCCATCCTGCCCGAGCTGGCCAAGCAGGGCGTCGAGCTGCTCGACTACGCCGACTGCACTCCCGAGCAGCGCGCCTACCTCAACACCTATTTCGCGCGCGAGGTCTACCCGATCCTCACGCCGCTGGCGGTGGACCCGGGCCACCCCTTCCCCTTCATCAGCAACCTGAGCCTGAGCCTGGGCGTGCAGCTGCGCAACCCGGCGACGAACGAGACCTTCTTCTCCCGCCTCAAGGTACCGGCCAACCGCCCGCGCTGGGTGCAGCTCAGCACCCCCATGCACTTTGTGCCGCTCGGCCAGATCATCGTCGCCAACCTCGACCGCCTCTACCCCGGCATGGAGGTGCTCAGCGCCTACCCCTTCCGCGTCACCCGCAACGCCGACCTCGACCGCAACGAGGAGGAGGCCGACGACCTGCTCGAGATGATCAACGAGGAGCTGCGCGAGCGCCGCTTTGCGCCGGTGGTGCGCCTCGAAGTCGACGCAAACATGGCCGACGCCATGGTCGATTTCCTGCGCGACGAGATGGAACTCGAGTCGCAGGACGTCTACCGCATCCACGGCCCGCTGCGCCAGACCGACTTCTTTGCCCTGGCCGACCTGAACCTGCCCCACCTCAAATACGAACCATGGACGCCGCTGATCCACCCGCGCTTTGCCGGCTTTGACCGCAACTCGCGCCCGGCGGACCTTTTCTCGGCCATTCGCCAGGGCGACATCCTCGTCCATCACCCCTACCAGAGCTTCACCGCCAGCACCCAGCTCTTCATCGAGCTAGCGGCGCGCGACCCGCAGGTGCTCGCCATCAAGCAGACGCTCTACCGCACCAGCAGCGATTCGCCCATCGTCAACGCGCTGATCCAGGCCGCCGAGCGGGGCAAGCAGGTAGCCGTGCTCGTCGAGGTCAAGGCGCGCTTCGACGAGGAGCGCAACATCGAGTGGGCGCGCAAGCTGGAAGACGCCGGCTGCCACGTGGCCTATGGCCTGGTGGGCCTCAAGACGCACACCAAGCTCTCGCTGATCGTGCGCGAGGAGGAGGACGGCCTGCGCTCCTACTTCCACGTGGGCACGGGCAACTACAACCCCAAGACGGCGACTCTCTACACCGACCTGGGGCTGATCTCGTGCGACCCGGACCTGGGCGCCGACATCATGGACCTCTTCAACTACCTCACCGGCTACAGCCGCCAGAATCAGTACCGCAAGCTGCTGGTTGCCCCCGTCACCATGCGCAAGCACTTTGTGCAGATGATCGAGCAGGAGATGGCCAACGCCATGGCCGGCAAGTCGGCGCGCATTATCGCCAAGATGAACACGCTGGATGACCCGGCGATCGTGCACAAACTCTACGAGGCGAGCCAAGCGGGCGTGAGCATCGACCTGATCATCCGCGGCACCTGCCGCGTGCGGCCGGGTATCCGCGGCGTCAGCGAGAACGTCCGCGTCATCAGCGTCATCGGCCGCTACCTCGAGCACTCGCGCATCTTCTACTTTGAGAACGACGGCCGGCCGCGCTACTTCATCGGCAGCGCCGACTGGATGCGCCGCAACCTCTCCAACCGCGTCGAAGCGATTACGCCGATTGAGGACCCGCGCCTGCAGGAGCAGCTGCACCACATCCTGCAGACCTCGCTGGCCGACTACCGCCAGGCGTGGGAGATGCAGCCCGACAGCCGCTACCGCCAGCGCCGCCCGCCCGAAGACAAGACCAGCGCCTTTGCCGAGGGCACGCACGTCACGCTCATGCAGTACACCAGGCTCACCACCATGAAGAGCATGGCCCGCTCCACCCGCTAACGCGGAAACGGCGAACAGCAAGACGGTACACGGAAAAAACGGAAACTACGGAACGGCCTCGAGAGAGCTTGCCTGACGTGGACGATGAATCCACGCCGCAGGCCCAATCGAGGCAGTTCCGTTGTTTCCGTAGTTTCCGTTTTTTCCGTGTACTGGCTTGCTTTGCTTTCCCGCTGTTACCCCAGCATCTCCTCTACCCCGGCGCGCTCTTCCAGCAGCTCGTCGCCGGTGGCGGCCACCATCTGCTTGGCAAAGTCGCTCTGCGCCAACCCTTCCACCACCGTGTAGACGCCGTTCTGCACCGTCACCGGGTAGCTGAAGACCACGCCCTCGGGCGAGCCGTACTGGCCCGTGCTCGGGATGCCCATGCTCACCCAGTCGCCCGGGGCCGTGCCGTGATACCAGCTCTGCACGTGGTTGATGGCGGCGTTGGCGGCACTGGCGGCGCTGCTCTGCCCGCGCGCCTCGATGATCGCGGCGCCGCGCTTCTGCACCGTGGGGATGAAGGTCTGCTTGATCCAGGCGTCGTCACCGATCAGCTCGGCGGCGTTGTTGCCGTTGATCAGCGCGTTGTAGGCATCGGGGTACTGGGTGGCGCTGTGGTTACCCCAGATCGAGACATGCTGCACGGCGGTGATGTCGACGCCGGCCTTCTGGGCCAGCTGCGACATGGCGCGGTTGTGGTCCAGGCGCGTCATGGCGGTAAAGCGCTCGGCGGGGACGTCGGGTGCGTTCTTCATTGCGATCAGGGCGTTGGTGTTGGCGGGGTTGCCCACCACCAGCACGCGCAGGTCGCTCGCCGCGCGGGCGTTGAGCGCCTTGCCCTGCACCGAGAAGATGGCGGCGTTTGCGCTGAGCAGGTCCTTGCGCTCCATGCCCTTGCTGCGCGGGCGTGCGCCGACGAGCAGCGCCCAGTTGATGCCGTCGAAGGCCGTCTCGGCGTTGTCGGACTGGACGATGCCCTTGAGCAGGGGGAAGGCGCAGTCGTCCAGCTCCATGGCCACGCCCTCGAGCGCCTTGAGCGCGGGGGTGATTTCGAGCAGGTGGAGGATCACCGGCTGATCCGGCCCAAAGAGGTCTCCGTTGGCAATGCGGTAGAGCAACGCGTAGCCAATGTTGCCTGCAGCGCCGGTGACGGCGACGCGAATGGGTGCTGTCATTGTGTGGCTCTCCTGAATGGATGAATGGTTGTCGCTTGCGCCGCATCGCGCAGCCATGCTGGAATTGTAGCCGATCCGGCGTCCGCTGGTCTTTATTGGCGCGCGCCGTTGGTGTATACTCGCGCCAACCTGTCAGGGTGCCGCCCGCAGCGATGCGCGCCAGGATGCGCGCATTGGTGCGTGTTTGTGCGCCCTGCACGAGCCGCCACCAGGGCGATGAGGATGCAGGCCGCAGCGGCCTGCACAGTATGTCACGCAATGGCCCTTGTGCGATCATCCATTCGGCCAGTCTTGGCCCCGGCCTCCAACCCATGCGACCCTCAGCAGCCGCTGCCGGCCCTCCCCGCCAGACAGCCAAGCCAGAACAAACAGCCAGACAGCCATACAAAGCTTCTTACGCCACCGCTTGTGTTACGCTTCCCATTCGCCGTTGCCCATCCCGTGCCTGTTGGCCGGCAATGCGCACCCTGCGCAGCCGGCTCTGCACGCGCGCCATCTGCAGCGCGTCCTGCGGCTGCACCCATCCGTAGAAAGGCCTCTCTCTTGACTCATTCGATGATTCCTGCTCGCCGGCGGCGCAGCGCTTCGCGCCTGTGGGCCGGCTTTATTGCGCTGGCGGCGTCGATGCTCCCCGTTGCGCCCGCCGCACCCCTGCTTGCGCAGAGCGACACCGACGCAGCCGCCGCGCCGGCCGCCGTGGCCGCCGACGCTGCCGATGAGATCGTCTACGTCGACAACGCCGGCTTTGTGCGCGTGCTGGACCCGCAGGCCGGTGGCAGCGGCCCGGAGGTGAAGTGGGTCAGCCCCGAAGCCAGCTTCAACGAGGTGGCGCTGGGCGACTTCAACAACGACACCGACATGGAGATTATTGCCATCAAGGGCAACCCCGGCCAGGCCGGCCGCGTGGTGATCTACGACCCCGTCGTCGCCTTCGGCATCACAGTCCCCGGCCAGGAGATCAACGGCATCCCCTGGGTGACGCTGCTCGACCTCACCGTGCCCTTCCGTCCCATCCTCGTCGGCGCCGGCAACTTCGACGCCGGCGTGCCGGGCGACGAGTTCTTCGTCGTGACCGAGGTGCCCGAGGGCAGCCGCCCCGAGGCCGACGACCTGATCAAGCTCGACATCTACAAGCAGACGAGCCAGACGCCCGACGGCCGCACCTGGGTGCCCCACATCACAAACCGCTACTTCGAAGAGTCGTGGGAGCGCGTGGCCGTGGGCGACGTGGTGCCCGGCAACACCGAAGAGTTCGCGCTGGCCGACGAGGATACCGGCAAGTTCGCCGTCTATCGCGTCGATGGCGGCATGGTGCGCCTGACTGAAGCCGGCGACAGCCGCAAGCCCTTCCGCGACGTGGCCATGGGCGACTGGGACGGCGACGATGCGCTTGAGGTGGCCGCCGTGCGCGACGCCATCCAGCCGCTGGCTAGCCTCTTTGTCTTCGACTGGACGGGCAACGACTTTGAAGAGGATGTGGCGACGGCCTACGACCCCGCCTTCCGCCGCGTGACCTTCAGCGACGTCAACGGCAGCGGCGATGACGAGCTCTTCCTCCTGCGCAACACCCCCGGCGGCAGCGACAAGCCGCGCCTGATCAGCCGCAACAACGGCAGCGACAACACGCACGAATGGTCTGTGCAGCTGGAGGACAACGAGTGGCGCGCCCTGGCCGACGGCGACATCGAAGGCGACGGCCGCGGTGAGATCATCATTGCCCGCACCGACCGCATCCGCATCTTCTTCCAGCCCGAGCGCGACAACACCACCTACCAGGACTACACGGCGACCACAAACCGCCGCAGCCTGCTCGCCGGCAACCTCGACACCATCGGCTTCAGCAAGGGCCCGCTCTTTGTGCTCTCGACCAACCTCGTCGAGCTCTCGCTGCCGGCCGGGATGACGGGCTCGGCAACGCTGCGCCTGCGCAACGGCGGCACCACGGCGGCAGTGCCCTTCGCAACCTCGTTTGAGGGTTCGACCCCGTGGGTGACGGCCAGCCCCGCCTCGGGCAGCACGCCCGCCAACAGCGCCGACGCCGTGATCACCCTCAACTTCAACGCCGGCAGCCTGCTGCCCGGTGTCTACCGCGCGCGCATCTTCTTCACCTCGAGCGCAGATGTGGTCAACGACCCGGTCTCGGCGGCGATTACGCTGACGGTGACGCCGGCGGCGCTCAGCGCGTCGCCCGGCAACATCAACATCTCGGGCGTCTGCACGGGCAGCGGCGCGGTCAGCACAACTGTACAGGTGCGCGTGATTGGCTCGGAGGGGCTCTCCTACTCGGCAGCGATTGTCGAGGCGCCGATCCTGACTGCGGCCGTGGCGCAACTGGGCGGCCCGATCACTGGCGCCGCGCTGCAGGCCGATGGCAGCGTGCTCGCCCTGAATGAAAGCGGCGCGTCGGTGCAGCTGCCCACCGCCATGAGCAGCCCCAGCGCCGGCGGCATCATCCCCGACCCCTTCACCTGGCTCACCGCCACCAACGCCAGCGGCGTGATTGTGGACACAATCACGATGCAGGTGGCAAACCCCACGCCCTTCACCGAAACGGTGTTGACGAACCTGCTGCTGGTGGGCGGCCCGCTGGCCGGCACGCCGCCGCAGAACATCCGCGTGATCCCGCTCAACATCTGCCCGGCGTCGGTGATCCACTTCCCGGTGGTTGCACGCTAGCGCCAGACCGCGCGGGCAGCACCACAGCGCCACAGAAAAAAGGCGGGCCGTCGCGCGACGGCCCGCCTTTCTGTTGCGCAACCGACCTTCCTTCTCTCACCTGTGCGATTTGCCGCTTGCTTGACGTTCCCTCCAGCGCGTGATAGAGTCTGCACAACCCGCCGCACTGCCGGCGGTTGTTTGCACGCGTGCGATTCCCCCTGCGCGCCAAGCTACGCAGCTCGTGCCGGCCAAGGCGCCGGACGCTGGAACGGGATACGGCAGCATGTGGCTTTCGAAGTACGGCCGTAAGTGGACGGCGCGCCCGGTTGCGTTTGTGGTGGCCTGGCTCCACCGCATGGGTGTCACGCCGAATGCTGTCACCTATACCAGCTTTGTGCTTACCGCCGCCACCTCGCTGCTGCTTGCCACCGGCCAGTTTGGCGCAGGCGGCGCCATGCTACTCTTCGCCTCGCTGCTTGACCTGATCGACGGTTCGCTCGCCCGCGCCACCGGCCAATCGAGCACCTTCGGCGCCTTCCTGGACAGCACGCTCGACCGCTATTCCGAGAGCGTGACCTTCATGGCGTTGGCCTACTACTTCGCCGCCGTCGACACGCAGCCACTGCTGGTGCTGCTGGTCTTTGTGACGGTGGTCGGCTCGCTCATGGTCAGCTACACACGCGCCCGCGCCGAAGCGCTGCAGATCGAGTGCAAAGAGGGCTGGATGCAGCGCCCCGAGCGCATCTTTCTGCTGATTCTGGGGCTGTGGACGGGCTGGATGCTGCCGGTGCTGCTGATTCTGGCCGTGCTCACCAACTTTACGGCAGTCCAGCGCATCTACCAGGTCTACTGGAAGATCCAGGCCGCCGAGCAGGCCCGCAACCGCGCCCTGCTTGGCCCCGAGGCATAAGCGCGGCCGCAGCGGGCACGCACGCCGCACCGTTTGCAGCTGCTGTTCAACGCTCCCTCATTGCATCGCCGCCATCATCGCCGCCCATGCCATACGAATCTCCCGCTGCATCCAGATGGCGCACGGCCGGCTGCCGGCGATCTCTCGCCGCCGGCCCTCTTCGCGCGCGCCCTTGCGCCCTGCCGCACAGCCACCCGCACCCCGCGCCATCTCGAGTGTGGCGCGTTTCTTTAAGCCAAATCCGCCGTACCCGTTTGCCCATGGGTGCGTCATGATTAGCAGAGGGCGACTCTTCCCGTCGCGAAGTTCCATCCCCACCACGGTGACCGAATGGAGCGAAGAACAGCTCCTCGAGGCGGCCGTTGCATACGACGATGTGGCGCTGGGCGAGCTCTATGATCGCTACGAGGCGCGCATCTTCAGCTACATCTACCGACGCACCGGCGACGAAGCTGTGGCCGAGGACCTTACCGCGCAGGTCTTTGTCAAGATGCTGCAGGCCATTCGCGACCGCCGGGCGTGGCATAGCTCGTTTTCGGGCTGGCTCTACCGAATTGCACACAACGTGGTGATTGACCAGTACCGACAGCGCGAGCGTCATGCGCAGATTGGGCTAGACGATGCGCCCGACCTGGTGGCCGAGGACGATGACCCAGCCGTGAGCGCCGAACTGCGCCTGACGACCGACAAAGTCCGCTTTGCCATGCGCCAGCTCACCGACGAGCAGGCCGAGGTGCTGAGCCTGCGCTTTTTGGAAGGCTACAGCATCTTCGAAGTGGCCTCGCTGATGAACAAGACCGAAGGCGCCATCAAGGCCCTGCAGTACCGCGCCGTGGCCACGCTGCGCAACCTGCTCGAACATGAGCAGCTGCACCTGTAGCCTGCTGCGCCTTTAGTGCGCTGCAGCGCACGGCCGCTGCGCAGAGCCAGTGCGCTTGCAGCACCGTCGATTCACAAAGACAATGACCTCCATTCTCGCCCGTCGCAACCCTTTCGCCGCCCTTCGTTGACGTTCGTTGCCGACTCTGGCGTCGGCCCGGCCCAGGAACTGCCGCCCGTCTGCCGCACACACTCGCAGCGTGCCCAGCCGTTCCGCCGACTACCGCCAGCAGGTGAGGGTTCGATTCCAGCCCATGTTTCCAGAAGAGCGCGACCCATCCCAGATTCCAGGCGCCGCGGGCAGCCAGCCCAGCGCCGGTGAGGCAGGCGCCCGCTCGGCGCCCCAGGGTCCATACTCCTTACCCAGCCAGCCCCCCGCCGTCCCGCCGCAAACGGTTGGGCCGCAGCCGCTCGCGCAGGCTACGCAGCCCCTCTACCGGGACGACGAACTCTACGAAAGTGCGAACGAAGAACGTATGGCAGACTTGTTCGCCGAAGCGGTGGCGCGGCTGGAGGAGGGCGAGTCGATCCACGCCATCCTGGCCGATCTGCCGGCCGATGCTGCCAGCGAACTGGGCGGGATGCTGCTCATTAGCCAGACGTTGCTGGCCGTCCAGCATGCGCCCCTGCCCGTGCGTAACCCCGCACGCGTCCGTTCACGCCGCACTGAGTTCCTGAACCAGATCGCGCTGGAAGAGGCGCGCCAGCAGGTAGTGCTGCCCGAAGCCGCGCCGCCCACGCCCACCTATGGCGGTTACGCGCCGTCGGTGGCGGGCAACGCGGCCGGGCTGCAGCGGCTGGGCGCCCGCCTGCCTGCAAGCGGCAGCGCACCGCGCACCGGCGCGCCCGGCCAGCCGCAGCCGCGCTCCTGGCTGCAGCGCCTGGCCGATTCATTCAGCGTGAGCCGCCTGCGCCTGATGCCGCTGCTGGTAACCCTGGCGCTGGCGCTGACCGGCGCGCTTGGTCTGGCGCGCGTCACGCAAGCCTCCCTGCCTGGCGACCTCACCTACCCCATCAAGTCGTGGGTCAAGATGATGAACCTCAGCCTGGCGGCGCCCGCCGAGCGCACAGCCGCCAGCCGCGAGGCCGCCCAGCTGATTCAGGCCGACCTGACGGCCAGCGCCGCCCGCGCCGAGGCGCGCGCCATCGGCGAGGTCGCGCTCTCGGCCCCGCGCGAGAGCTTTGCCCTGATCTTCGACGGCTACGATGGAAGGCTGCTCAAGTTTGGCGACATCCGCGTCGTCCCCTCCTACCAGCCCAACCCGAACCAGCCCGAGACGCAGCCCATGCAGATTACGGGCGACCTGCACCCCGGCGCCCAGGTCTGGCTTACGGTGCAGATCCTGCCCGGCCAGGGCGATCTGGTGCAGGGTGTCAGCGCCGCCGTGCAGCAAGCGCCCAGCGCCGAGACCATCCCCACCGCCGACCCGCAGGCCGCGCCGACCGCCGAGGTGACCACAGCACCGACCGAAGCGCCAGTCGCCGCTGCCGACCCCGCGACCGCCGTGCCCACGCGCGAAGGCGCCGATATGCTCGTGCCCGCCGCCGTCAAGGGCGCCACGCCCGTGCCCTGCACGCCGGCGCTGCCCGCAGGCTGGGGGCTCTACACCGTCATACGCGGCGACCATCTGACGAAGCTTGCTCGCGCCACTGGCACCACCGTGCGCGAAATCGCCGGCGCCAACTGCCTCGTCACCGACGTTATCGTCATCGGCCAGACGCTCTACATCCCGCTCTCCGACGCGTTGCCCGTCGAACCGCCCACCGAAACACCCACACCGGCGCCCACCGAAACAGCAACTGCGCTCCCCACCGAAACGCCGACTGAGCTGCCGACGGAGACCCCGACGGAGACCCCGACGGAATTGCCGACGGAGACCCCGACGGAAACCGCGACGGAATTGCCGACGGAAACCGCGACGCCAGAGCCGACTTCCACGCCCACTTCCACGCCGACCGCCGATCCCACCGAAGCGCCCACCGAAGCGCCGGCAGGCGAGCCGGCCGCCACACCAACGATTGCGCCGATTGCCACCCTCGGTGCGCCCTAAAAGCAAGCCCGGCCAACCAGAAACAGCAAACCCGGCGTCCCTCAGGGGGCGCCGGGTTTCTATTCACCTGCGTACAGGGTTCAGGCGTTCAGTACGATCTTGGGTGACAACGAATCGCCATCCCGGTCGAGTGGGGATTCATCAGCAGCAGAAACGAGACGAACTGGAGCAGGTCGACGACCAGATTTTGGCGGGTTCTTGACACCGCACCGACTTTTGCAGCCATTTCAGACTCCCTGAGTGTGGATTGTGTTGCGGCCGTTGCACATGTGCTGCGGCCCATTCATGGCCTCAATGCTCTACCCGGAGCGTAAAGAGAATGTGAAGACACCGTGCAGCCATCGTGATCGCGCGTCCTCCGGTCCCATGCTCTGGCCCGGCCCGCTTGATTTGACCAGCCGCCCCATCTCCCGTACAATAGTCGTTGGTCTGCGCCTGACGGGATGGTTCCCCGAGTGAGCCCCCGGCGGCGCTGCTTTTTTGACTACGAGCGGCGCCCGCAATGCCCGCCGTCCCTTCACCAAACGAGACAGCCGCGTGTTTGAAAACCTGAGCGACAAGCTGCAAGCAATCTTCGACCGCCTGGGGAGCAAGGGCAAGCTCACCGAGAGCGACGTCAATGTGGCCATGCGCGAGGTGCGTATGGCGCTGCTTGAAGCCGACGTCAACTTCAAGGTCGTCAAGGAGTTTGTCGAGCGGGTGAAGGCGCGCGCTGTGGGCGTCGAGGTGATGGAGAGCCTCACGCCGGCGCAGATGGTCGTCAAGATCGTCAACGAGGAGTTGGTGGAGCTGCTGGGCAAACCGGCGCCGCTCAACACCTCGGGTGCGCCGCCCACGGTGATCATGCTTGTGGGCCTGCAGGGCGCCGGCAAGACGACGATGGCCGCCAAGCTCGCGCTGCGGCTGAAGAAGGGCGGCCAGCGCGTCATGCTCGTCGCCGCCGACATCTACCGCCCCGCCGCGATCACCCAGCTCGAGGTGCTGGGGCGCCAGATCGACGTGCCCGTGCACAGCGAAGGCACGCAGGTTGCCGCCTCCTCGATCGCCAAAAACGCCGTGCGCATCGCGCGCGAAAAGGCCTACAACGTCGTCATTCTGGACACGGCCGGCCGCCTGCAGATCGACGACCGCATGATGCAGGAGCTGGAGCAGGTGCGCATGGTCGCCCGCCCGGCCGACATCCTGCTCGTGGTCGACGCGATGACGGGCCAGGAAGCCGTCAACGTGGCCGAGGGCTTCAACAAGCGCGTGCCGCTCACCGGCCTGATCATGACCAAGATCGACGGCGATGCACGCGGCGGCGCAGCGCTCAGCATTCGCCAGGTTACCGGCGTTCCGATCAAGTTTCTGGGTGTGGGCGAAAAGCTGCCCGACCTGGAACCCTTCGCGCCCGACCGCCTGGCCGGCCGCATTCTGGGCATGGGCGACGTGCTCACGCTCATCGAGCGCGCCCAGGAGCACGTCAACGAAGAGTCGGCGCTCAAGATGGAGCAGCGCCTCTCCGAAGGCCAGTTCGACCTGGAGGACTTCCTCGACCAGTTGCGCCAAGTGAAGAAGCTTGGCCCCCTGGGCGACCTGCTGGGCATGATCCCGGGCATGGGCAAGGCCGTCAAGGATGTAGACCCGCGCGAGGCCGAAAAGGCCCTGAAGCAGACCGAAGCCATCATCAACAGCATGACGATTCAGGAGCGCCGTCAGCCCGACCTGCTCAACGCCAGCCGCCGCCGCCGCATTGCCGCCGGCTCGGGCACCGACGTGCAAGAGGTCAACCAGCTGATGAAGCAGTTCCGCGACATGCAGAAGATGATGAAGCAGATGGGCATCATGGGCGGCAAACGCAAGGGCAAAGGCAAGGGCCGCGGCATGGGCGCCGGCCTGATGGACATGTTCCGGGGCTTGGGCGGTTGACGCACGCGCGGCGCGCCATTTCCGGCGCGGCCCACCCTGCGTTTTCCTCTTCTCTCCCGCTGCTGATACACTTGCCGTCAGTGCAAGTTCATACACTGCGCAAGTTCAATACTTCGCAAGTTCAAACGTTGCCGTGAGGCATTCGTGACCTGCCGCCACTTCTTCGAGTGCGGCAATACACAAGGAGCAACAAGTACAGTGGTCCGCATTCGCCTGCGCCGCATGGGCGCGAAGAAGAACCCGTTCTACCGTGTTGTCATCGCCGACCAGCAGTCGCCGCGCGATGGCCGCTTTATCGAAATTGTTGGCACCTACGACCCCAAGGGTTCGAAGGTGGAGCTGAAGCGCGATCGGATCGAGTACTGGCTGGGCACGGGTGCGCAGCCCAGTGACAGCGTGGTGCGCGTGCTGCGCTTTGCCAAGGTGATGGACGAGAACGGCAAGCTGATTCCGGCTGCCGCTGCGCCCGTAGCCGCCGAGCAGCCCGCCGCCTGAGAACTGAACGCATCGCCCATCGCGCGCCGGCGCCGGGCGGCTGCAGCCATCTGGAGTTATTGCCTCACGCCGCAGCCGGCGCCGCAGCACGCGTGCGCCGCCTGCCGCCCACATCGAGAGGCTCGCCATGGAAGAGCTCGTCCGTTACCTGGCTGCGTGCCTTGTCGAGCATCCCGATCAGGTCAACGTCTACCGCAAGGACGTGCGCCGTTCGGTGATTCTCAAGCTTGAGGTGGCGCCCGAAGACACGGGTCGCGTCATCGGCAAGCAGGGGCGCGTTGCCGGCGCCATGCGTGTGCTGCTGCAGGTGGCCACGCGCGACGAAGACCGGCCCTACATGCTGGAAATCGACTAAGCATTCTCCTGTCGGGATCGACTGCCGGCGGCCGCCACCTGGTGAGCCGCCGGTTGTTTTCCCGCCCGCACCGCGTTTGGACTCTACGATGGCGCCCACTTCCACACCCGCCGGCCCCGACCGCAAGCCGAGCCAGACGCGCCCCGCCGGCCGCGGCGCCCGCCCCACGCGCCCGCAGCCCGGCGTCGATGTACCCGCGGGCTACCTGGCCGTGGGCAAGATCGTGGGCGTGCACGGCATCCACGGCGAGCTGAAGGTGGAGCCTTACACCGATTTCCCCGAGCGCTTTGCCCCCGGCGTGGCGCTGGCCATGGGTCCCACCCTTGAGGAAGTTGTGGTCGAGAGCGGGCGCACGCACAAGGGGCACATCCTGCTGGCGCTCGAGGGGCTGCACGGGCGCAACGCCGCCGACGAGCTGCGCGGCCTCTGGCTCTTTGTGCCCGAAGACGAGGCGGTGGAGCTTGAAGAGGACACCTTCTGGGTCCACGACATCCTCGGCCTCAACGTCGTCAGCGACGGCGGCGAAGCGCTGGGCGTCGTGCACGATGTACTCTTCACCGGCGCCAACGAGGTCTACGCCGTGCGCACGCCGCAGGGGCGCGAACTCCTGCTGCCCGCCATCGACCAGGTGGTGCTTGCCATCGACCTGGCCACCCGCACCATGACCGTCCACCTGATGCCCGGACTGAGTGACGAATAGAGCACCGGGCCGAACCCCCAACAGCGCCCCCGGCCGACCATGAGCCAGACCCCGCCCCAAGGCGACGCGCAGCAGAGCCACGCGCACCAGAGCCGCACCGGCTACTGGGTTGCGCTCAACCGCGTCTCTGGCGTGGGGCCGTCGCGCCTGAACGCGCTGCTCGAGCTGGCGGGTGACATCGAGAGCGCCTGGCGCGCCCCAATCCAGATGCTGCGCGAGGCACGCTTCGACCGCGCGACGATCGAGGCGCTGCTTGAGGCCCGGCGTACGCTGGACCCGGCGCACGAGCTCGAACGGCTGCAGCGCGCCGGCGTGCGCGTCTTCACCTGGGACGATGAGGACTATCCCGAGGGGCTGCGCTCGATCGACCGCTCGCCGCCCGTGCTCTACGTGCGCGGCACGCTGCAGCCCAGCGACGAGCTGGCGGTGGCGATTGTGGGCACGCGCCACGCCTCCAGCTACGGGCGCGAGGTGGCGCACTCGCTCGCAACCGAACTGGGGCGCAGCGGCGTCACTGTCGTCAGCGGACTGGCGATGGGCATCGACGCCGTCGCCCATCGCGCCGCGCTGGACGCCGGCGGCCGCACGCTGGCCGTGCTCGGCTCGGGCGTCGACGAAATCTGGCCGGCGCAGAACCGGCAGCTTGGCGCCGACGTCATGCGCAGCGGCGCGCTGGTGGCCGACTATGCGCTGGGCACCCGCCCCGAGGCGCGCAACTTCCCACCTCGCAACCGCATCATCAGCGGCCTCAGCCGCGCCGTGGTGATCGTCGAGGCCGGCAGCCGCAGCGGCGCGCTGATCACCGCTCAGTATGGCGCCGGCCAGGGGCGCGACGTTTACGCCGTACCCGGCAACATCCTCAACGCAGGCAGCGCCGGCTGCAACGCGCTGATCCGCGACGGCGCCATCCCGCTGCTCTCGGTGGATGAGCTGCTGGCCACGCTGCAGGTGGAACGGGTGCGCCTGCAGCAGAGCGCCCGCGTCAGCGTCAAGGCCACGCCGCAGGAGAGCGCGCTGCTCGCCACGCTGAGCCTGGAGGCGCGCCACATGGACGACATCGTGCGCGCCGCCGCCCTGCCCTCCTCTGCCGTCGTCGGCCTGCTGACCTTGATGGAGATGAAGGGGCTGGTGCGCCAGACCGCGCCCCAGTTCTACGCCCGCACCTGAGCTACGCACGCGCGATGCAGAGCGCTGACCCAGGAGAGATCATGCACGCAGCCATCCTGGCCGGGGGCGTTGGCACACGCCTATGGCCCCGCAGCCGCCAAGCCCACCCCAAACAGTTCGCCGACATCACCGGCCACGGCCGCACCATGATCCAGGCCACCGTCGACCGGCTTGAAGGCCTTGTCGCGCCCGACGCAACCTGGGTGATTACCGGCGAGAGCTATGCCGAGCTAGCGCGCGCCCAACTGCCCGCGCTGCCCCCGGCGCAGATTGTGGCCGAACCCAGCGGACGCAACACCGCCCCGGCCATCGCCCTCGCCTGCCTGCACCTGCGCCGCGTGCACGCGCAGGCCGTGCTCGCCATCCTCCCCGCCGACCATGTGATCGCACATGCCGACAGCTTTCGCGCCGCGCTGGCGCGTGCGGCGCAGGCGGCGCAGGCCGGCTGGCTCGTCACGCTCGGCGTGGAACCAACCTTCCCGCATACCGGTTACGGGTATATCAAGCGTGGCGAGTCGGTGGCCCTGCCTGCCGAGAGCGGCGCCGAAGCCCTGCCCGTCTATCGTGTGCAGCGCTTCCTCGAGAAGCCCGAGCGCGCCGTGGCCGAAGCCTTCCTGCACGAGGGCGGCTACTACTGGAACGGCGGCATCTTCGTCTTCCGCGTCGATGTGATGCTGGCCGAATTCACCCGCCAGATGCCCGAACTGGCGCGCCTGCTCGACGCCTTTGACCAGGCGCAGGCAGCCGGCGACAGCGCCACCGCCGCCGGACTCTGGGCCCAGATGCCCTCGATCAGCATCGACCACGGCATCTTCGAGGGCGCCCAGCAGGTGGCGATGACGCCGCTCAACGCCGGCTGGAACGACGTGGGCAGCTGGGATGCGCTCGAGAGCGTGCTGGAAAGCGACGAATCGAACAATTCGGTGGCCGGCGGCAATGTGGTCACGGTGCAGAGCTACAACAACATCGTCTTCACCACCAGGCAGGTCGTCGCCCTTGTCGGCGTGGACGACCTGGTGATTGTCGAGGATGGCGACGCCCTGCTCATCGGCCACAAGCGCCAGATGCAGAACGTCAAGCTCATCGTCGACGCGCTGCGCGCGCAGGGCCGCGTAGGCCTGTACTAGCAGCCATCGAGAATCGAGAATCGAGAAGAAAGCTATCGGCGAACTGGCACGCTGGACCTGAAAAGTCAGGTCGGCGATGGCAGTCTTCTCGATTCTCGCTTCTCGATTCTCGATCGACCGCAGGTCCCTTGCTTCGCCGCGCGCGTGGTGCTACACTATGCGCAGTCTGACCCGCATCGCCGCTTTCACCGCTGTCCCATGCCTGCTTGAGTGGAGGGCCGGATGACCGCCATTTCGAACTTCGTACAGCGACTCCCCCGCTGGTTCTTCCCGGCGATGGCCATGCTGGTCGGCCTGGTGCTCGGCCTGCTGATTGGCTGGGTCTGGTGGCCCGTCCAGTGGAGCAGCGCCACCATCTCCGAACTCTCGCCCGCCGCCCAGGCCACCTACCTCTCGGCCGTGGCCGACGCCTACGTGGCCGATGGCGACCCCACCAACGCCGCCGCCGTGCGCACCGAACGGCTGGCGCCGCTGGGCGATGACCCCGCAACCGCACTCCTCGACGCGATCGCCTGGTTCCAGAGCCACCCAGTGCCCGATAATGTGCGCATCAACAACCTGGCGATCATGGCCAGCGAGTTAGGCGCGACCGTTACCGCCCAGACGCTGGCAACCAGCGCCGAACTCGTCGCTCCGGTTGGCCCCGACCTCGCACCCGACGCCGCGCAGACCGCCGCCGCCGACAGCGCCGCCGCGACAACTTCGGGCGGCGAGCGGTGGCGCTGGGTGCTTGGCCTGCTTGGCGCGCTGGCCCTGATTGGCGGCGGCGCCTACCTCTATCACCGCGCCACGCGCGAACCGGTGGAATCCTCGCGCTACATGCCGCTGCCCATCCCTGCCGCCGCGCCCGGCGCTAGTTACGACCCGCGCCCGGTTGCCCCGCGCCCCGCCGCTGCGCCCAGCGCACCCGCAGCGCCGCAGCCCGCCGCAAGCCAGCCTTCGGCGTGGTCCACAACCGTAGTCAAGCCGGCATCGGGCGCAGCGGTTGGCCCGGGCGACGACCTGGCGTTTGACAACGACGCCGACGACTTTGGCGACGACGAGGACGATGATCTCGGCGACGATGATCTTGGCGACGAGGGGGACGAAGCCGCCGCCTGGTCGGCCGGCGCCCAGCGCCCCACTGGCCCCAGCGCCAGCGTCGAATCGGCCGATGAGCTGCGCAGCGCCACCTACGCCGCGCGCTACGGCGCGACGGGCACGCCGGCGAGTTCCCCGCAGCAGCCGCAGCAGCCGCCCAAGCCAACCTCGCCCTGGTCGCAGCCAAGCGCCTCGGCAGCTGTGCTTGCAGCACCAACTGCCGTGAAGGCCGTCGCAACCGCTCCCGCCCCTGCGCCCGCACCGCAGAAGATGAACCCGCTGGCGCGCCTGGCCACCGCCGTTGCGCCAAAAGCAGCGCCCGCCGCGCACACTGCGCCGGTTGCTGTCCCTGGTGCGGCACGGCCCCAGACTGCCCCTCAGCCGGCAAGACAGCCGAGAGCGGGCCGCACGCTGCTCGCCAACCTTACCTGCCAGTACGCCATCGGCGCCAACGGCTACGTCGAGCCATTTACCCTCTCCGACCCGGCAACGGGCATGTATGTGGGCGAGTGCGGCATGGGCGTAAGCCTGCGCAACGCCGCCCTGCACCACAACCCAAACCAGGTCATCGCGCTCGAAGTCTGGCTCACCGATAACAACCAGGTGGCCGAGGACTTCAGCACCACGGCGCGCGTGCTGCTCAGCGACTACGCCGCCGGCAAGGACTACGCCCCCGCGCTGCTCAAGGACCGCGAAGGCTCGGTGCGCACAATGATGACGCGCCCCGGCGCCCGCTTCACGCTCGAAGGCAAGCACCTGCAGCTCGAGGCCAACGTCGAAGAGGTGCAGTACGACGACCAGGGCATCTTCCGCGTCGTCCGCGTCGCCATGCAGGTCTACCGCAAGTAACAACGGCAACAACATCTGACGCAAGGGCACGAAAAATGAAGAGAGCTCCCGGACTTGTGCCGGGAGCTCTCTTTTCATCCATCAGTGCAGTTCCTGCTGTTGCAGTTCCTTGCGATTCCTTGCGTCTTTTGCGCCCTTGCGTCAGATGTTCACGCGCGTTCGGCCGGGTCGAAGAGGCGGTTGTGCTCGAGGATGGCGTAGCGGTCGGTCATGCCCGCCAGGTAGTCGCAGACCACGCCGGCGAGCGCGTTGCCCTCGGCGAGCCGCGCCTGCACCTCGGGCGGAAGCTGGCGCGGCTCGCTCAAGTAGGCGCCGAAGAGGTCGCTCAGCAGCCGCTCGGCCTTGACAGCCATCCGCACCACGCGATAGTGGCGGTAGAACTCTTCGAACAGGAAGCGCTTCAGCTCGCTGTTGAGCGCCACGCCTTCTTCGGAGTAGCCGGCCACGTTGGCGGGCAGCGTACGCAGCGCGGCAAGCGAGTCGACATTCAGCGCCTCGAGCTGGGCGGCGGTGGCCTGCAGCACGTTGTCCACCTCGAAGCCAACCAGGCGGCGAATAAAGCGGTAGCGCAGCGGCGCATGGCTCAGGTCGGCGGCGTTCGTCTCGCCCAGCGAGGCGAGCACCGTACGCGCGATGCCCAGCTGGGCCACAGCGCGCGGGTCTAGAATCCCGCTGCGCAGGCCGTCGTCCAGGTCGCTGGTGTTGTAGGCGATCTCATCGGCCAGGTTAGCCAGTTGGCATTCGAGCGTCCCCTTCTCGTCGGGGCTGTAGTCGCGCGCGTCAACGACGTCGTAGTCGGTGTCGTGCTTCACCACCCCTTCCAGCACCTCGTAGGTGAGGTTGAGGCCGGGGTGGTCGGGATAGCGGTGCTCGAGCTCGGTGAGGATGCGGTAGGTCTGGCGTTGGTGGTTGTAGCCGGCCTCGCTTGATTCGGCGTGGGCCAGGTCGCCCGGCAGGCTTGCGCCCTTGGGGAGCGGCTGATTGCGCACCAGGTGATTGAGTGTTGCCTCACCCACGTGGCCAAAGGGCGGGTGACCCAAGTCATGCGCCAGGCAGATCGCCTCGATCAGGTCCTCGTTACAACCAAGGCCGCGCGCCAGCGTGCGCCCGATCTGCGCCACCTCGATGCTGTGCGTCAGCCGGTTGCGGTAGTGGTCGCCCTCGGAATAGACAAAGACCTGCGTCTTGTACTCGAGGCGGCGGAAGGCCGTGGTGTGGATGATGCGGTCGCGGTCGCGCTGATAGGCAGTGCGATAGCGGTGCTCCTCCTCGAGGAAGGTGCGGCCGCGGCTCTCGCGCGAGCGCATGCCCCACGGCGCCAGGAATGCATCCTCGCGCGCTTCCAGCTGTTCTCGGGTGACCATTGCCTGCATGGGGCACCGCCTTCTCTCTGTGCGCCGGGTGCGGGGCAAGCCGATCCGCCCGGCAAGGTGGGCTTTACGCCTGCGCTGCGCTGGACTGGGAACGCCAGAAACGCTCGCCGCCGTCGACCGTGAGCACTTCGCCGGTGATGAAATCGGCTTCGAGCAGGAAACGCACCGCCTGCGCCGCCTCCTCAGGCGTGCCCCAGCGGCCGAGCAGCGAGCGCCTAGCGTGCGCCTCGATCTGCTGCGCGTTCCAGTCGGGCGGCGGCAGGATGTTGCCAAAGGCGACGGCGTTGGCGCGCACGGTGGGCGCCAGCTCCAGCGCAAGCTGGCGCGTCAAGGCCAGCAGCCCGGATTTGCCAACACCGTGGGCGGCAAAGTTGCGCCACGGTTCAAAGACCGTCAAATCCACAATGTTGACGATGGCGCCGCCGCCCCGCTCCAGCATCTGCGGCGCCAGGGCGTTGGCCAGGTAGAAGGGGCCGTCGATCAGGATGCGCGTGACGCGCCGCCACTCGTCGAGCACGGCCGGGTCTGTGCTGAGGAGGGGCGTCTTGCCAAAATGGCTGGCACTGTTGACCAGGCAGTCGGCGCCGCCGAAGCGCTCGCACACGGTCGCGGCCAGCCGGGCGACGTCATCGGCGCTCGCCACGTCGCCTTGCACGGCCAGCGCCTCGACGCCAAGCGCCCGCGCGTCGGTCACCGTCTGTTGCGCCGCCTCGGCAGAGCTGTGGTAATTGACGACCACATGCGCGCCAGCCCGCGCCAGTTCGAGCGTGATGGCACGCCCCACACGCACGGCGCCACCGGTGATGACGGCGACGCGGTCTGCAAGGTGCATCGGGCAGTCCTGACTTGAGCGAGAAACGCGATCGAGAAGCGAGAAGACGGCCGGCGCCGGGTGATACGGCATCATCGACGTGAACGGCTGCATCCCAAACGATGGCGGAGGCGGGGAAGTGCCATCGATTGCTTGTATGCTACCACTGCATGCAGCTGCGGCGGAAGAGTACAAAGGCGCCCGGTCTGCGAAGAGACCGGGCGCCGGTGCTGCATATTTGAGAGGGGCGGGGCGGGGGCTACTTCGTGCGCAGCGTGCGCTGGAAGGCCTCTTCCTGCTCCTCGCGGTTGCGGCGGCGGGCGTCGTCCTTGCTCGCCGTCGCCTTGTCGGCATCCTGCGCCGCGTCGCTCTCGCTCTGCTGACGCGCCTTGCGGAAGGCAAGCTCCATCGGCGACAGCACTTCGAAGTTAACCATGTTGTCGTCGATGTCCGGCTCGGGCGGCGCCTGCACCTTGGGGCCGCGATCGCCACGGTCGCGACGGTCGCGACCACCGCCGCGGTCGAAGCGTTCGTAGCGGTCGCCACGGTCACTGCGCTCCGGGCGCTCCTGCGTGGGCTGGGGCTGGGGTTGCGCCTCGGGTTCGGGCTCTTCGCGCAGGCCCTTGATCGAGAGGTCGATCCGGCCGCGGCGCTTCTGAATCTCGATGATACGCGCCTCGATCTCCTCGCCCACCTTCACCACATCTTCGGGCTTGGCGATGAAGCGATTGCCCATCTCGCGCACGTGCAGCAGTGCATCGCGGCCGACGCCGATATCCACAAACGCCCCGTAGGGCAGGATGCGGGTGACCGTACCCTTCACCAGGTCGTCCTTGTTGAGGTCGCGCATGGTGGTGGTGCCGGGCGAAATCAGCGTGAGGCTGATGCGGTTGCGCTCGCGGTCGAGCTTCTTGATCCAGAAGGTGTGCTCCTGGCCCTCGTTGAGCACGTCGGTGACGGCTGCAACGCGCTTGACCGAGAGTTCGGAGATGTGCACAAGGCCGTCGCGGCCAACGCCGATATCGACGAAGGCGCCAAAGTCCGAGACGCGCTTGACGGTGCCCTTGATCTCCTGACCGACGGCCAGGGTGCGCACCACGCGATCGCCATCGGCGGCGTCGGGGCGGGGGCCGCGCGGGGCGCGACGCTCCTGGTTGCGCGGGCGTTCGTCGGCGATGGGTGCAGCGGCAGCTGCTACGTCGGCCACAGGCGCGGCCTCGGCCACAGGTGCAGCCTCGGCAACGGGTTCGGCAGCCTCTTCCACCTGCTCGGCTACTTCGGCGACGGGCGCCTCTTCGGCGACCGGTTCGGCCACAGCTTCAACGGCCTCGACTACAGCTTCGGCCGTGGGCGCTACCTCGTCGGCCACGGCTTCAACGGCAACTTCTTCAACGGCTGCTTCGACGGCTGACGCCTCGGGCAGTGCCACATTTGCTTCGGCTTCTTTGACGGCGTCCTGCGTTACGCGTGCGCTGTCCAATACGTCACTCATGTCTCCCTCCGAGACGACCGGCGCCCCGCCTGCTGCGCTGACGGCAGGTGTTGAGCGCGCCTCTGCAGCCATCAAATCGACTGCCTATTCGAAAATGGCCCAAGATTTGCCTGCGTTCCTAACAGAGCGTAGGCAATTTGAACGCAATGGAGTTCCAGTATACCCCTCTGTAGGGTCTCCTCCAAAGTTGCGCCCCCCTTGCTTCCCGACATACCGCCTTCTCCCATCCTGCGCAGCCGCCTCTCGCGCATCGATCCTCGCCCCCCGTCCCCCTCTTCTTGCTTCTCGCTTCTCGCTTCTCGATCGCCCCCTCCCTGCTATACTGTGGAGACTGTCCCGATTCCCTATCCCATTCGGAGATTCAAAAATGGCAAACGAACCGCAGCAGAAGCTCGAACAGCTCAAGCAGCGCCTGGCCGAAGTGTGGGACCTGAACCAGGCGCTCTGGGTGCTGGAGTGGGACCAGGCCACCTACATGCCCGATGCAGGCGGCGCAGGGCGCGGCCGTGTCATGGCCACCCTCACCAGCCTCGCCCACGAGAAGTTCTCCGACGCCGAAATCGGCCACCTGCTCGATGCCTTGCAGCCCTGGGCCGAGACGCTGCCCTACGACGACCCGCAGGCCGCGCTCGTCCGTGTGACGCGTCGCGCTTACGAGAAGACCGTGCGCGTCCCCACCGCGTTCGCAGCCGCCTTTGCCGAGCACCGCGCCGGCACCTATCAGGGCTGGGTAGAGGCGCGGCCGGCCAACAACTTCGCGCGCGTGCGCGACGGCCTCGAGCGCACGCTCGACTTCAGCCGCCAGTACGCCGACTTCTTCCCCGGCTACGAACACCCGGCCGACCCGCTGATCGACGAAGCCGACTACGGCATGAAGGCGCAGACGGTGCGCGCACTCTTCACCCAACTGCAAGAGGCGCTGACGCCGCTCGTCACCGCCATCACCGCCCAGCGCGAGGCCGACGAAGAGCCGCTCCACCGCGGCTTCCCGGCAGACGTGCAGCGTGCCTTCGGCGAGGCCGTGATCACTGACTTTGGCTTCGACTTCAATCGCGGACGCCAGGACCTGACGCACCATCCCTTCTGCTCCCGCTTCAACACCGGTGATGTGCGCATCACCACCCGCTTCCGCGAGGACGACTTGGGCGACGGCCTCTTCAGCACGCTGCACGAGAGCGGCCACGCCATGTACGAACTGGGCGTGAATCCGGAGTTTGACGGCACGCCGCTGGGCAGCGGCACCTCGGCCGGCGTGCACGAGAGCCAGTCGCGCACCTGGGAGAACCTGGTGGGGCGCAGCCGCGGCTTCTGGGAGCACTACTACCCCAAGCTGCAGGCCACCTTCCCCGGCAAGCTCGACGACGTGAGCCTCTACCAGTTCTACCGCGCCATCAACAAGGTGCAGCGCTCGCTGATCCGCGTCGACGCCGACGAAGTGACCTACAACCTGCACGTCATCATCCGCTTTGGGCTTGAACTGGACATGCTCGAGGGCAACCTGGCGATTCGCGACCTGCCCGAAGAGTGGGGCGCGCGCTACGAGAAGGCGCTCGGCGTCACCCCGCCCGAAGATCGGCTGGGCGTGCTGCAGGATGTGCACTGGTATTCGGCGCCCATCGGCGGCGTCTTCCAGGGCTACACGCTGGGCAACATCATGTCGGCCACCTTCTACAACGCCGCGCTGGCCGCCCACCCCGAAATCCCCAACCAGATCCGCCAGGGGCAGTTCGGCACGCTGCACGGCTGGCTGCGCGACAACATCTATCACCACGGCTCGGTCTTCACCGCCGACGAGCTGGTGCAGCGCATCACCGGCGCGCCGCTGAGCATCGATCCCTACCTGGCCTACCTGCGCGGCAAGTACGGCGAGCTCTACAGCCTGCCCGCCTAACGCCAGACGCCCAACACCCAAGAAACACAACGACGGCGGCCGCTGGGGCCGCCGTCGTTCCTTCCAAAACAGAATCCCGCTACTGACTTCCGCGCTGCCTCTCACCCACTGCTGTCTTCTCGATTCTCGCTTCTCGATCACTTTCTGCTTCTCGATCAAGCACCTCGACAACCCCGCTCGCCCCGTCCACCCGCACGCGCATCCCCGTCTGCAGGCGCTGGGTTGCGTGGGCCACGCCCACCACCGCCGGAATGCCGTACTCGCGCGCCACCACCGAACCATGCGTCATTAGCCCGCCCACCTCCATCACCAGCCCGCCGGCGGTGAGGAAGAGGGGCGTCCACGCCGGGTCGGTGCCGGGGCAGACGAGGATCTCGCCCGGTGCGAGGCGGGCGCCGTGCGCATCCAGCACCACGTGCACGGTGCCCTCGACGCTGCCGGGCGAAACAGGCGTGCCGCGCAGCCGCCCTGCCACCTCCTCGCCCGCACTCGCCGGCGCGCCGCCGAAGAAGACGCGCCCGTCGCCTGCCATCAGGCGTGGGACCAGCGTGCGCCGCTGCTCGCGCGCATAGCTCTCCTTGCGCAGCGCCACCAGAGCCTTCCAGTCGATGGCGTAACCCGCCGCCACCGCCTCAAGCTCGGGGAGGGTGAGGAAGACGCCGTCCTCCGCCGCCGCGAGCACGCCAGCCGCCGCCAGCTCGCGGTATGCGGCGAAGAGCGTCGCCCGCACCAGCCCCATGATGCGGACCACCGTGAACTTGGGGAACTCGCGCATGCCCGCCAGCGCCCGCGCACGCACGGCCAGCGCCTCGGCCATGCGCCCCGCTGCCGGCCCGGACTTGGCGCGAATCGTGGCCACAATCTCTTGCCGGGCGGCTTCGGCCGCAAGCTCGCTGCGCCTGAAGACGGTGTCGGGCGCCAGGGCGGGGTCGTCGATCTGCAGGTAGTTCTGCACCATCTGCACCACCTGTGTTGGGTCGTCCACCCAGCGCGGGCGCCCCATATCGATCTCGCCAATGCCGCGCACGCCGTAGCGGGCCAGGAACGCATCGAGCGGCGCCTGCGCACCCGCCGGCAGCGACCGTGCCAGCCACTGCTGCGCCAGCGCGGGGGCGGGCGTATGCTGCAGCACGGCCAGGGCGGCAGGGTCGGCCTGCACGCTGCGCGCCACCTGCCAGAGTGCCAGGTCCATCTCGGTGGTCACATTATGGGGCAGCCCGCGCAGCAGCTTGAGCGTGGTGGTATCGGGCACGCCGGCGGCGCGCGCCATGCGCTGCAAGTTGAAGTAGCCGGCCATGCCGCCCCCCACCGTGGGCAGCAGCGGCACAAAGACCGCCATCAGGTCGCCCGCCGCCGCGCGCACAAAGGCGATGCGCTCGCTGAGGGTGTGCGCGGCGGCGGCCCTGCGCCGCAACTCCTCCAGGTGGCGGTCGACGGCGGCGATGCTCTCGTCGCGCACGCGATTGGGGTCGCGGAGGGTGGCGATCAGGCGCGGCAGGATGATGCGCGCCACACGCGCCAGCCGCCGGCGCGTTTCGGCGGTGGGCAGCTCGCGCGTGGGCAGGTGGCGCGGGTCGTTGATCAGCGCCAGGAACTCCTCGCTCCCGCCCGCTTCGAGCAGCGGGAAGGCGGCCGCCCAGGCGCGGCGCGTCAGCTTGTTGCGCAGAAGCGGGTCGAAGCGAATCCAGAGCCGTTCGGCGGCAACGTGGAGCGCCGGCACCTGGCCCGGTGCAAAGTCGTATCCCCAGAGGCGGGCAAAGGCGGCCGAGATCAGGCGGAAGGCCTCCTGCCCGAGCGGCGTCATGGGCCCCTGCATGCCCTGCACAGCGCCGAAGGAGAAGAGCAGCGCCGGCGGGTCCACTGGCAGCCCGGGCGGCAGCGGAAAGAGCGACGTGATCGGCCGCGCCTGCAGCAGGTAGAGCCGGCCGCCGGCGCGCGCCCATTCGATGTCCTGCGGCGCGCCGCCATAGGATGCGACCACGGCCTCGCCCAGACGCGCCAGCTCGCGCACCTGCGCGTCGGTCAGCGCCCAGTTCGGGGCAGCGTCGGCCTCTTCCACGCGTTCCACGCCGCCATCGGCGCGGCTGCGGATCGCCAGCGCCTTGGCCCCCTGCTTGCGCGCCACAATCGCGCCCGTCGCCGTCTCCACCACAAACTCGTCCGGCTCCACCTGGCCGGCCACCAGCGCTTCGCCCAGGCCGTGGATGGCGTTGATCACCGTCTGGCCGCGGTGGCCGCTGAGCGGGTTGGCGGTAAAGAGCACGCCCGACGTCTCGCTCTGCACCATGGCCTGCACTACCACAGCCAGCGCCACATCATCGTGGGCGATCCGGTTGCGCGCCCGGTAGCCAATGGCGCGCGCCGTCCACAAGCTGGCAAAGCAGGCGACCACGGCGCGCAGCACTGCCTGCTCGCCCACCACATTCAGGTAGGTATCCTGCTGGCCGGCGAACGAGAGGTCGGGCAGATCCTCGGCGGTGGCCGACGAGCGCACGGCAACCGCGTCCACGCCCAGCGCGCTCCAAGCGGCGCTGATTGCGTCGGCCACATCGGCCGGCAGCGCGGCCGCGACGAAGGCGGCGCCAATCGCAGCCGCGGCGGCGTCCAGCGCAGCGCTCTCGAGCGAGCTGCCCAGCGCAGCCAGCGCATCTCCGATCGGCCCGGCCAGCCCGTTCGCTTCGACCAGGCGCGCGTACGCGGCGGTGGTGACGAGGAAGCCCGGCGGCACAGCAAAGCCGCTTTGCGTCAGACGCGCAAGGTTCGCGCCCTTGCCGCCCACGGTCTCCAGCGTGGCCTCAGGCGCAGTGAAGGGGAGCACGAACATGAAGCGTCCTTTGTGGGTGGGTGGGGTGAGCCGGGCGGCTCAGGCGGGCAGCGGCTCGATGAGCGCCTGGCCGTGGGTGAGGTCGATCACGGCGGCGCTGAGGGGCGCGGCTTGTTCCTCGGGCAGGCGCAGGCGCAGCGTGACGTCGGCGGCGAACTCCTCGTCCAGCACGTCGGCCTCATATTCGGGCAGCAGCCGGCGCACGCCGCTCAGCGCGCCGTAGTCGAGCACAAGCAGCAGTTCGACGCGCGCCCGCTTTTCGGCGCGCGGCAGCTCGAGCAGCGCTGCCTGCACGCCGCCGCTGTAGGCGCGCACCAGCCCGCCCGTGCCCAGCAGCGTGCCGCCGAAGTAGCGCGTTACAGTCGCCACCACGTCGCCCACGCCGCTGTGCAGCAGCACAGTGAGCATGGGGCGGCCGGCGGTGCCGTGCGGCTCGCCGTCGTCGCTCAGCCCGTTCTGCGCGCTGCTGCCTGGCGGACCCACCACCCAGGCCCAGCAGGTATGTGTGGCGTCGGGGAATTCGGCCTGCACACCGGCGATGAAGGCGCGCGCCTCTGCCACGCTCGCCGCCGGGCCGATCGTTGTGATGAAGCGGCTGCGCAGAATCTCTTCTTCCACCCGGTGGCGGGCGGCGGGGATCGAGTAGCGGTTCGTTGTCATTCGGCATGATGATGGGCAGGCGCAGCGTCAGGCTCCAGTATAGTTGAGCAGAGCTCGATTCCAACACGGCTCGAACAGCCGCCGGGCGAGCGTTTGCTGTGCAGCCGCACAAGCGAGCAACAGGTTTGCAGCGCGCCGCGTTGACAATCCCCGATCGCGGGCGTTACAATGCGATCATGGCCGCACCATCGCCGCTCAACACCGCCGAAAACGGCCCTCCGCCCCAGCCTGGGTCCACATCGCCCGCCGGCAGCGCATCGACGCAGCCGGCGCTTGCCGCGTCTGCCGTCTGGCTGGCCAGCGAGGATGACCTGCAGACGGCCGGCGTGCGCGCGATCGAACCGCCGCGCGAATCCAAACAGGCCGTGCGCGGCAGCCTCTATGTGGTGGCCGAAGTGCGCGGCGACGGCGAAGGGCTGCCCCGCCTCAACGAGCGCATCCTCGGCCTGCTGCAGCGCACCTACTACACCGGGCGCGGCGGCCAGGCGCAGGTGCTGGCCGAAGCCGCACGCAACGCACAGGCACTTGTGCTGGAGCACAATCGCGCCACGCCCAACGGCCATGCGCGCCTGAACCTGGCGCTGGCCGCCCTGCTGGGCCGCCGCCTGCTGCTGGCCTGCGAGGGCGGCGCCTTTGCCATCCTGCGCAGCGGCAGCCGCGTCGAAATCTATCCCAACCAGCCCGGCGTCGAGCGGCGCAGCAGCCGCGGCGACACGGCCGACACACTCGCCGTGGGCGCCGACGAGCTGCCCGAAGCAGTGGAGGTGCTGCGCTGGCAACTGGACGCCGGCGACGCTCTGCTGCTCGCCGCCCCCTCGTGGGCCGAGCGCATGGAGCTGCGCACGTTGGCCGCCACCGTGCTCTATGTGGACACCGACGTGGCGCAAGAGGCGGCGCAGGGGCTGCGCGAGCAGGCCGGCGGCGCCACCCCGCCCGGCCTGCTGCTGATCTTTGACGAGGCCGGCCGCCTGCCCACAGCCGAGCCGCCGCCCATCGCGCCGGGCCTTGTGCTCAAGCCCGAAGCGGCAACACCGGTGACGCCGCCCGTGCCGGCCACACCCGGCGCGCCGCTGCCGCGCACGTCGAACCCGCTGCTGCCGCCGCGCCGCGGCCCGGGCGCGCTGCCCACCGCCGTCGCCGCCCCGCCCCCCGTGATCAGCCCGGCGCAGACGCTCGGCGCGAGTGCCGCGCTGCGGCCGCAGCCGGTGCAGCCCGTCTTCCCCTCGCTCGACGCGACAGAGAACGCTGAAGATGCGGAGGCGCACGAAGCCGCCGAGCCTGCTCCTCGTGCGGCCGAGCAGCCGAACGCCAGTTGGGCGCCCGTAAAGAGCGCGCCCGCACCATCCCCTGCGCAGCCGACAACCCAGCCCGCCGCGCTGCCCGCTGCTCCGCCCGCTGCTCCGCCCGCTGCTCCGCCCAACGGAGCGCTTGAAGGCGCGCAAGAGGAGCCACACGGCGCCGCAGCCGTGGGCGCGGCGGTGACCGCCGGCGCACGCAGCGGGCTGGACAAGGCGCGCGGCCTCTTCCGCAACATGCTGCCCGAGCAGCGCCCCGCGACGCCCGCCGACTTTGTGGCGCTCGAAGCCGACAGCGCCACCTGGAGCCCGGCCCCCGGCGCCTACGTCGAAGGCACCAACACCGAGAGCGGCCCCCTGCGCGCGCCGCCCTTCCAGCCGCCGCCGCCCAGCAGCGGCGGACGCGCCCGCCTCTTCATCCTCATCGCACTGCTGGTGGCGCTGCTGGTGCCGACGATCGTGGGCGGCGTCTTCTGGAGCCTGCGCGTGGACAACCGCGGCCGCGCCGAGTCGCTCGTCACCCTCGCCCAGGCGCGCATCCTCGAGGCGCAGACGGCGCTGGACAGCGGCGATAAGCGCACGGCGCTCAACCTGCTCAGCGAGGCCGAAGACTACGCCGAGAATACAGTCGAGCTGGTGGGCGCGAGCGGCCCGGTCAATGCGCTGCTCACCCAGATTCGCGACCTGTCGGACACGGCGGCCGACGTCCAGAAGCTCTACCAGCTCGCCACGCCGCTGGTCAACTTCCCCAACGGCAGCGCGCCCACGCGCCTGATCGTCGAGGGGCAGGAGATCTACGTGCTCGACCCAGGCCGTGCTGTCGTCGAAAGCTACCGCCTCGATCCCGCGCTCGACCGCGTGCCCGACGGCGTGGGCGAGCCGCTGATCCGTACCGGCGACTCGATCGGCGGCCTCACCGTGGGCCAGATGGTGGACATCGCCTGGCTGCCCCCTGTGCCCGGCTACGACGACAAGGCGACGCTGCTGGTGCTCGACGACAAGGGGCAGCTCTTCAGCTACGACCCGCGCGTCGAGGGGCCGGATTCACTCACTCTGCAGGGCAGCGCGCAGTTTGGCGCGCTGGGCCAGGTGGAATCCTACCTGGGCCGCATCTATCTCGCCGACATCGGTAAGGGGCAGATGTGGCGTTACAGCGCCGGCCAGTATGCCATCACCGACCCCAGCGCCTGGTTCGACGAACCGCTGCGGCTGGAGGAGCTGGTCTCGCTGCGCATCGACGGTGAAGTCTGGCTGCTGATGCGCAATGGCCAGGTGCTGCGCTATCGCGACGGCGCCCAGCTCCCCTTCTCGCTCGACGCCAACGTCGGCCTGGTGCGCGACCCGGTGGACCTGGCGGTGGGCGACGGCACCAACCCCTACCTCTACGTCGTCGACGGCGGCAACGGCCGCATCTGGGTCTTCGACAAGGAGGGCGTCTACCAGAAGCAGCTCGCCGCCCCTGAAGGCGACCCCCTGCGCGGCCTGGGTGGCATCTTCATCGAAGACGTCACCGACTCGCTCTTCCTGCTCACCTCGTCGGCGCTCTACAAGCACCCGCTTCCCCGCAACTAATTCCCAACGCCGCACGTCACACTTGCAGACAGCGCGTGGCCGATTCCGCGCGCCTGGTGCGCGGGCATGCCAAAGGGCCGTCAGTCGTCGTCGCCGAATAAGTGAAATTGCGTACAAATGATGGCCTACTTCGTCACCTTCCGGTCGCAATTCTTTCCAAATCGCTATGCTATACTTGGCCGGTTATGAAAAGCCTGAACCGTTTCGAGTCGTATGACTCGCCACCCTCCAGCTTCCCGCCCGTGCAGGGGCCACCTCCCAGCAGCGACGGCCGCACCAACCGCACAGCGCTCCTCACCACGGTGCTCTACGCCGTCGTTGTGCTGGCGCTGGCCTTCTGGGGCGGCTATGCGCTCTTTGGTTGGGCGCGCGACCGCGTGGTGGGCCAGCTGCCCATCTTCGACAACCAGAGCGTTGCCCCTGTGGCCGCCGACACCAACACCGACGCCGCGGCTGCCTCCGGCGCGCCCCAAAGCGCCGGCACACCGGCAGTCGAGGTTGTGCCGCGCACGCCGCCCGTCAACATCCTGCTCATGGGCACCGACGAGCGCCCGGATGAAGGCGGCCCCCAGCGCACCGATACGATCATCCTCGGCACGCTCGACCTTGAGTCGCAGACCGTGGGCATGCTCTCGATCCCGCGCGACCTCTACGTGCCGCTGGCGAACACGGGCATCACCACCAAGATCAACACAGCGTACGGCATCGGCATCGGCCAGCAGTACCCCGGCGGCGGCCCGCAGCTGGTGATGGACACCGTCAGCACCATCGTCGGCCAGCCCATCCCCTACTATGTGCGCGTCAACTTCGATGGCTTCGTGCAGATCGTCGACCTGATCGGCGGCATCGAGATCAACGTGCCCAAGACGATCTACGACGACGCCTACCCCACCGCCACCGAAGGCATCACCGAGACCTTTGCGCTCGACGCCGGCTACCAGCACATGGACGGCGCGACGGCGCTCAAGTACGCACGCACGCGCAATGTCGACGACGACTACGGCCGCTCGGGCCGCCAGCAGGATGTAATCCGCGCCGTGCTCGACCGCGTGCGCAGCGCCGACATGGTGCCCACCCTGCTCGCCAACGCCCCGGCGCTGCTCAACACGCTGCGCAACAGCATTGAAACCAACATCCCGATTGCAAAGATGATTGAGCTGGCGACCTGGGTGAACGACAACCCGCCACGCGAGATTCGGCAGCTCGTGCTCGACAGCCGCTACGGCGAGGAGACCTACAGCCCCGAGGGCATGTGGATTCTGCTGCCCGACAGGCAGAAGGTGCGCGCGGCGGTGAGCACCTTCTTCACCCCCCCTGCTGCCACGCCCGATGCTTCGGTGGCGGCGGTAGTGGACCCGACGACGGTGCACCTTGAGGTGCTGAACGGCACCGGCGTGCCCGGCATGGCCGCCAAGACGCGCGACCTGCTCGCCGGCCAGGGCTGGAATATCGTCTCGATCGGCGACGCCGACCGCGGCGACTATGCGCAAAGCGTCCTGATCAACTACGGCGTCTCCGACACCACGATCCAGCAGGTCTCCAGCGCGCTGGGGCTGCCGCTCGCCATCGCCAGCGTCTCGGGGCTCAACGAGGACACGCACGTCGACGCCCGCATCGTGATCGGGCAGGACGTGCTGCCCCTGCTCAACCAGTAGCGCACGCAGCAGCGCAAGCGCTCCACCCGCATTCCCACCCTCGCGCCGCGCAAAGCGCGCGGCGCTCGCCAAGGCGGTTCCCCTATGGCGCCCTGCCGCCGCCCGTGGTTGTTGCCGGCTCTCACCCTCTCGCTTGGGGCGGCGCTGCTGGCCGCCGTCCGCTGGCTGGCGAGCGTGGCCCCACTGCCCGCTCCCGCCCCGCGCCCTGCCCCCGATTACGCCGGCGCTCTTGCCCGCCTTGCCGCCCTGCAAGAGGCGGACGACGACGCGGTGAACCCTCGCTGCCGCACGCAGTTGCTCACACACGGCAGCCCCACCGCCACGGCGATCCTGCTCCTGCACGGCTTTACCAACTGCCCCGCCCAATACGATCTCTTTGCCCAACAGCTCTTCGAGCGCGGGCACAACGTGCTGATGCCCCGCTTGCCCCGGCATGGGCTGGAGGACCGCCGCACCCCCACCTTTGCCCAACTCGACGCCGGCGACATGGTGCGCCTGGCCGCCGAGAGCTGCGACATGCTGCACGGGCTGGGCGCGGCGCGCGTGGTCATCGGCTTCTCGCTCGGCGGCGCGCTGGCGGCCTGGGTTGCGCAGAAGCGGGCCGACATCGACCACGTGGCCATGATCGCGCCGGCGATTGCCATCCACGGCGTGCGCCCGCTGCCCACGCGCACGGCCGCACGCCTGCTCGGCACACTGCCCAACCGCTTTGTGGCCTGGGACGACGCCGAGGCCGAGCGCGCCGCCGGTCCCAACCACGCCTACCCCCACTACTCGACGCACGCCGTGGGCCAACTGCTGCGCCTGGGCGCCGCCGTCACCGCCGCCGCCCGCCACCAGATCTACGCCTGCGGCGCGACCACGCTGATCACAAACCCGCTCGACGACGTGGTAGACAACCGCGGCGCGGCCCGTGTGGTGCACGAGTGGCGGCGGCAGGGCGCACCCGTCACCGCCTACGAGCTACCCGCCGCCTGGGCGCTCCCCCACGACATCATCGACCCCATGCAGCAGACGCAGCAGGTGGCCCGCGTCTACCCGCAGCTGCTCGCCTGGCTCCCCGTCTAGAACAACACCTGACGCAAGGGCGCGAAAGACGCAAGGAGAAGCGAAAAAGTACACGGAAACAACGGAAACGACGGGAAAAGCAAAGAAAAGCAAGGAACTGCTTCAAGAACACATAAGCGCGCCTGCCTCCGTGGCAGGTGCGCTTATGTGTCAGGTTGTTTGTGTATGAGGCGCACTCCTGTTGCAGTTCCTTGCTTTTCTTTGCTTTTCCCGTCGTTTCCGTTGTTTCCGTGTACTTTACTTTCGCGTAAAATCCTTCGGATAGTGAAACGGCGCCTTCCAGCAACATGTCGCATTTCTCTCTGGAGCTCACCAGCAACGACGCTCAATACGCCGGTTCTCGTTGATAGAGCGCTGCCGGAAGGGCCTTGGAAAAGCGGCGAAATAGCGGGCGCCGCCTGCTTGTTGGCGTCGACTCCAGAGAGAAGCTGTTGCATCCAGTGGACGGCAAGTGACTATCCGAAGGATTTTACGCGAAAGTAAAGGTGTACTTTTTCGCTTCTCCTTGCGTCTTTCGCGCCCTTGCGTCAGGTGCTGCTATTTCCCCTTGCCCACCGCCAGCGCGACGGCACCGAGCAGGCCGACGTCGTCGCCGAGGGCGGCGGGGGCGATTTCGAGCCACTGCCAGTACTCGGCGGACTTGGCGCGGGCGCGGATCGTCTTCCACACGCTCTCGAGCATGAACTCGCTGCAGTTGAGCCAGACGCCGCCGCCCATCACAAAGCGCTGCGGGTTGAAGAGGTGGAGCAGATTCGTCATGCCCACGCCCATGTAGACGCCCGTCTCGCGGAACTGCTCGAGCGCGAACGTATCGCCCATCGCCGCCGCAGCGCAGAGGTGGCGGGTTTGCACCTCGTCGATGCTGCCGCCGGCCAAGGCGAGGGCCGCGCTGGCGGCGCCGGCGCGCAGGCGGCGCTGGGCGCGGGCGGCGATGTCCGGACCGGCGGCCAGCTCCTCGAGCGTGCCATCCTCGCCGGGGGCTTCGTCTTCGGGCAGCAGGTCGATGGTCATGTGGCCCACTTCGGCCGCCAGCCCTTGCGCGCCCACCAGCATCTTGCCGTTGATGATGATGCCGCCGCCCACGCCCGTGCTCTGCGTGATGTAGATCATGTGCTCCACGCCCCGCCCGGCGCCAAAGCGGTACTCGGCCAGGCCGGCCAAGTTGGCGTCGTTGCCCACATAGACCGGCACGCCAAAGGGCACCGAGAGGATGTCGCGCAGGTTGACGTGGCTCCAGCCGGGCAGGTTGGGCCCCATGAGCAGGACGCCGCGGTGCGGGTCGATGGGGCCGGGCGCACCGATGCCGATCGCCGCCACGCGCCCGCCGCCGTCGTTCAGCGACGCTTCGTAGACCGAGCCGACCGAGGCAAGGATGCGTTCGATGACGGGGCCGGGGCCGTCGTCGGCGAGGGTGAGGCGCGCGTCGCGCGCGTGCACTTCGCCGGCGGTGGTGGCAAGCACGGAGCGGATCTGGGTGCCGCCCAGGTCCACGCCAATCACGCGGGCAGACATAGGAACTCCAGCGGTGTGCGCGCCCGGCAGTGCGCCGGTGCGTGTGGATGGAAACGGGGAGCTGCGCTGCGGCCTTTTGCGCCTTGCAGGTGCGCAGCCGCCTCCATTCTACACCGCCGGGCGCATGGGCAGAACTGGCGGGCGCGGGCAAAGTGCAGAGAGAGCGGCGACAAACGGCGATGCAGCGCCCGTTTCGCCGGGTGGTGGACTCGCGACCGTCCGGTTGCGATCCAGCGCCAATCTCCGCAGCAAGAAGATAGTAGAGCGCGCACGCTCTACGGCACAGGTATCGCCCTTTAGGCAGTTGGGGTGCGCCGTGCTCCGCCCGATAGACTCCAATCCACTTCAGACAACCATCGTTGAGAAGTAATCCGCAAGAAGTGAGGCAACAGAGAAGTTGTGATAAGCTGTCGGAATGAGCAGACGAAATCACTATGAACTGAATGCTACGCAGTATGAAGAGCTGCTGACGACGCTGCGTGAGGACGAGCATGCGAATGTGGTGCGGCGTGCGCAAGCG